>ERZ778025.66-NODE-66-length-373875-cov-14.141475_pt1 | contig 373875 bp, 309 predicted proteins | sample MGYA00375755_ERZ778025 | MGnify/ENA primary metagenome ERZ778025 (study PRJEB29350, sample SAMN05389825) | bioreactor metagenome | isolation source: Thiocyanate bioreactor | place: South Africa: University of Cape Town | collected 2014-03-17 ...
GGCGCGATTGTGACCGTGATCGTGTCGCTCATCGTTGACCTGGCCCGTCGAGACGCCGGACTCCGCCATGGAGACGCGCGCGCGATCGGGCTCGTCGAGCGTCGTCGACCAGGCCAACTTCCCGGGACCCAGATCCCCCACGCGCCGCCTCCGGGCCCGCCGGGCGCGCTCATGATCCCGATGATCGAGCCGGCCTTCTTCCGACCGACGATGACGCCTCCGGGCCTCACGGGAGCTCGCTCTACGAGCCGTGCGCCGACACGCGAGTCCGCAGTAGACGTTGCCTCGATCGCAACGGCGGCAGATCGAAAACAGCGCCATGCAGAGCGCACAAACCGCAAGCCTTTGGTCGGGCACGTCCTCGCGTGCGCCGACTTGTTGCCTTGGAGCTCATCTCGGGCGAATCTGCGTCGGTCGACGCGTCCTCGCTCGACATTGAAGGCCGGGAGTTGCAGCTCCTGGCCTTCGTCCTATCGGCGCCTCTACGTCGTAGCCGCCTGCCCTCGGCTCACGAAGTTTCCTGCTGCCGAACTCCTGGCCGCAGATCTTCCGGATCGGAGTGGCCGATCACAGATGTCGTACCGGGAGCCGCAGACGTTCTACGCGACGCCCTACTTCTCGCTCGACTGGGTGGCGGATGACGATGCTCGTGTCGACGAACTCGTCGAGCAGCACGGGATGAACGGCATGAAGAGGTTGGACTTCAACCTGGCGCTGAGGATGCGTCGGGCGGAGCGGACCTGACCGAGAACTGGCACTTCAGCACCTGGCCGTCGTCGGTGAGGACGATGAGTGGATCGACGGCCAGGACGGTCCACCCATACGTGACGACGTCACCTGGAACCCACCACTCGACGCCCACGAAGATGTTGGGGTTGAATGCGCACAGGCGAAGCGGCCGTGTTCACATGCCGGCGATCCTGGCGTTCAGGTGCGCGCGAGATCCGCAACCAGCAACGCGCTCGTTCGGTCCGCGCCTGCTCTCTACTCGCGCGATCAGAGCGCACCCCGCAGGCCGCCCGGCGATGAGCGACGGCAGCCCCGCCGCGGCGAGCGGCGAAGGCGTGGCAGAACGCCCGCGCCGAGCCGTAGCCGACGTTCATCCACAACGGGCGAGTGGGCCGACGGGTGATGGGAACCGATTCGGGGGTGACGTTTGGCGACGGGCGGCCCTGAAGCACTCACTTCATAACGCCGCGGGTCGCGTGAATCGCGAGCAACTCATTGGCGTTCGCCTCGCGAAGAGGCACACCAAACGGGAGTACGACGTGACGGCGCAGATGCAGATGACCTCCCAGAAAGAGTTTCAGGAAGGCATCCAGGGATGCGTCAAACACATCCCTGGGGAAGGCCTCGGAGCGTGCCTTGGCAGGGCCCAGTCCGACGTGCGTGCAGGAGGCGAGGAACGCGTTGTAGGAACGGCCCCACTGTCGCCGCTTCTCCTTCTTGAGAATTGGCTCAAGAAGAAACCCGCCCGCCTGGTATTCCGCCACACGGAGCAAAGGAAGACCAGCAGCACCGGCGAGGTCGAGGCCACCCGAGTTGAACCCGACTGCGCATCCAGCTCGGGTCCTCAGCTCCGCGAGCTGCGCTGCGTACGATAGGTCGCCGTAGGCGAGAGCACTCTCGTCGGCGCCGATCTCATGGAAGTCGCGGTCATGCTTCAGGCCGTACCAGAGAATGCTCAGGCCATGTCGCCGGGCCACATTCCTGACCGCCTCGACGAGCCAGCTCGGCGAATCCATGTCCGAGAACGATGCGACGCCCTTTCGGACAGGAACGGCCACCACCCTCTTGTCCAAGTCAACGTGCGCCGCCCCGAAGACGTCGCCGTTCATCACATCGCTCCAGTCGATGCGCATGCGCACAAACGTCCTTCCCTGAACGGTTAGTGAGCCGTTTGAGCCGGCTCCGATGAAGGCGTGAGCGAGGCGCGGCGAGGCATCGCGCCAGGGGAGATTCACCTTCTCAAGCGCTGCTTCAAGGAGTGAGTCGTTGATTCTTCCGGTTTCGTCGGCGTAGTGCGCGCCAGGAGGCATCTCCACGAGCTCAAACGCGCCATCCGTCGCGACACGGGCCCCGGATTCGCCTTGCAACAGAGGAGGTGTCCCCGAGAACAGCCCGGCGAGCCTGTGGATGTCTGTAGTGACCACTACGACCCTTGGCCAAGCCTCCCGCTGGCGAAGGCGGCGAAGGGCGTGCACGAGACGGAGAGTGTCACCCGGCCCCGAAACGCCGATGCGCCCTCCAGTACGCCATCTGCGCTTCTTGAACTCGAGATGGAGGGCGACGAGGACGGTCGGCATGAGCGATGAGTGTAGCGCGGAGACCGTCAGCTGCGAGTTTGATGGGTGAGCGCTGCTTTCGGAAATTGGAGGCACTGCTTCTGTAGGCTTCCCACCACGTCCTTGCTCGGCGTTGGCGGCGAAAGACGACCAACGACGCGAGGCGGTCGGCGAGCGCGTCGCCCTGAACGGGCACGCCGACGGCCTTCTGCGCGCGCATGAAGAGCGCGTGCCGGAGCACGCTTCCCGCGGTCAAGATGGCTTGAACCACTGCGCGGCAATGGTGCCGTTCGGGATACGTTAACGGAGCGGGCCTTTCCGAAAGACTTCCGGGCGTCGTCGTATTCGACGATGGCCACTTCGCCGAGTATCGCTTATCTTGGCACCCAAGGAGTGAGCCCTGCTGCCCTTCGACTTCTTCATCGACGGTCCCCCCGTGTCTGGGCAGACCAAGCGCAGGTCCCTGCTCAAAGCCTGGAGGGACAGAGTGACGAAGGCCGCGCAAGCAGTCTGGCCCGCGGGCCACGCTCCAACAAGTGAGCTAGTTGTCGTGCGCGCGACGTACTTCTACAACTCCACGGCCCCGGACGTCGACAACATGATGAAGCCCATACAAGATGCTCTCAACGGCATCGTCTACGTCGACGACAGCCAAGTCGCGGACACGGTCGGTCGCAAGAGAGAGATAGGCGGAGCGTTTGTCGCCCTCGGCATCTTGCCGGACCTCCTTGCGAGGATATCGGCCGGCAAAGACTTTGTCCACGTCTGCGTGGAGCGGGCGGCGCCGGAGAATATCAAGTGACGCCCTCTGAACTGAAGGCCGCCGCAGCAGAACTCTCAAGAGTCGTTAGGGAGTACGAGGCGACGGGGTACCGCGTCGTGCGAAGCCCTGCTGTGAGCGAGCTGCCTCGGTGGCTCGTACCGTTCGAGCCTGACGCTGTAGCAATGAAGGGGGATGAGGGCGTTGTCTTCCAGTTGCGGGCTAGACTCAACGACAACAGGGAACATGACATCGCGCTTGCGCAAGCAATAGCGAACCATCCGGGGTGGCAACTTAACGTCCTCGAATTCTTCGTCGCGCCGGAACGACGCGCCGATATCACCGAGCATGACATTCGTTCGCGTCTCGCCGAGACGAGGAAGATAATTGCCTCCGGAAGCAAGGAGGGGGCACTCCTTCTCGCTTGGTCTGGAGTTGAACCCGTGCTGCGCCAGCTTGCGCGGTCTGAAGGGCTACAAGTCGAACCACCTAGTCCGCTGCGTCTTGTAAAGGAACTCTTCATACACGGTGTCATTGCCCGCGCCGACTATGAAAAGCTGGAGTTGCTCGTGAACCTTCGCAATGCGGTTGCTCACGGCGTGGCAACGGGCGCCACGGTGTTAGAATCTCATGCCGAAGATTTGCTGCGTTTCGCCGATCACACCCTTCGACGTCTCCACGAAGCGCATGGGGAGCGCCCCACGGCCGGTAGTGATTTCACAGTTGAGCAGCTTGTCGAGTGGTTTCGAGCGCACTATGAAGATCCCGCAAACGGTGTCCCGTATGAGAGCGCAGAGGGGGGCTACATCTACTTCGCAGGCGGACCCTACGACGCCTTCGACGAGCTGTCGTCGGCGTTCCCTGATGTCGCCAAGGAGCGGATTTGCACCGCGGTCGCATTCCTTGAAAACGAGAGCGTGGAGTGGGTGCGCAAAGGCGACTACGGCTGATGGCACGATGGACGCGCGCAGTTTAGCAACGCGCCGGCTCGACCTTGCCAGCACTCTCGGGGCACCTCCTCGCGCGCAGATGAGCATCGGGAGCATCGTGGGAACGGGTTGGATCGAGGCGGCAGCTTCGAGACTAGCGGGTGCCGGCGCGCCGAGCCCTCGTGGCAATAGGGCCCGTGTCCGTCCGAGCTCTCGTAAGTCCTCGCCCTGTCCTAAGGATTGATCGCATTCTGCGGACTACGACCCTCGTGGCGAGCTCCCAGCCTCTGCGGATGGTAACGAGCGCGTCGAAACTGCGCCGCAAGACGAGCCATCCAGGCGCGCTCGACGTCATTCGCCATGCCTCGAGGACGCCACGCGCTTTGCTCGGCGCTCCGCCCAGAAAGTGAACGAGTGCGGCTGCGTGGCGAGTGTGCTCGGATTCGTTCGCGTCGATCGTGGCTCTGGTGGGACGACTCCAGAAGGCGCGTCCCCACCGCGGGAGGTTCGCCACCTTGGAGTACGGCGAGCCCGGCGCGACGAGCAAGGCCCGCCGCGCCGGTGGTCGTCACGAGTCGAGCGCTGGTCAGCTCGGCGTCGCGTCGGGCGGCGCGGCGACGGGAGCGACCGCGTCGTCACCATCGACGTCGCCCTCCGCGTCATCGCTCGCGCCCGGCCTCCGCTTGCGGGACTTTGCGTACAGCGACGGCGCAAAGGCGTCGGCGTCGCCCTCCGCCCAGCGCACGAACGTGACGGCGCGGCGAACCTCGTCGTAGGCGGTGACGAGGAGCGTGAAGGCACGCTGGCGGGTGTCGTTGGCGTTGTCCGACTTCGGCAGGGGCTCCTCGGCGAGGGCGAGGAGGAGGCTCGGACCGAGCATCGCTGCCTCGTCGACCTGCGCCCGAACGATCGCCGTCTTGTCGTGGATCTCGTCCCAGCTCTGGCTGAAGAGGGCGGCGAGGGCAACCAGATCGTTTGCCCTGTCGATGTTGCCCGAGCCCTCGCGGATCCGTGCGACCGCGGCGGCATCCACGAGCTCGGCGTCGGCGAGCGCGTCGGCGGCCTTGAGGAGCTTCGCGCGCAGCGGCGTCGCGCGGTCGAGGAGCTCCTTGGCGGAGCCCGCCGACTTGGCGGGCATTGCAATCAGGTGCGCGTACCAGGCGCCGAGGGCGGTTTGGCGAAGCGATTCGACCACGGCCGTCGGCGGACTCTTTAGCGCGGCCTGCATCGCCGGCAGGAGCGAGCGCACGCGTGGCTCCGCACCGAGGACGACGGCGACGGCGCGCGGGATATCGACATTGATCGGGATGAGCGTCGCCGCCGGAAGCTTCGCGTAGTCGGCCTTGAGCGCCTCGAAGGCGTCCGCTGCCGGTGCGAGGCCCGACGGACGCTCGACGGGCTTGACCGTCGGACTGGCCTTCGTCGTCTTTCCGGTGCGCGTGTTGCGAGCGTTCATCGTCGTCTCCTTCTGAGGAGGGCCCGATGACGAACGGCAACACGGCAGCAGCAGCGCGCCGTCCCCACTGCGCCGGCCCCCCGACCGCGCAATAGGCGCGCCAAGGTGGCGCAAGGGCAGAAGCTCGTCAAGGCACGGCCCGGCATGACGCGCGCCGTTTCGAGGCAGGTTCCGGGAGGCCGGTGCGGTGCGATCCTTCGCCAGCGGAAGCTCCCGGGAGCTCCGACGGATCCGAATGGCGTCGACGGAAGCTCCCGGGAGCCCCGACGACTACGAATTCCATATCGGGAGGCTCCCGGGAGCCGCCGCGCTCCCGAGGTTGCAGCCTTGGAGGCTCCTGGGAGCCTGGCGAGCTCGAACTTGCATGTTGGGAGGCTCCCGGGAGCCCCGGCCCGGTCCGAATTGCGTCGCTGGGAGCTCCCGGGAGCCCCGTCGCGTCCGAACTTCATCTCGGGAGGCTCCCAGGAGCCGTAAGCGGCAAGAATTGCGTCAACCGAAGCTCCCGGCAGCCCGGCGCGCTACGAGCTTCGCCTTGGCAGGCTCCCGGGAGCCCGGCGAGCCGGATGTTCGTCTCAGGACGCTCCCCAGAGCCCGACGTTGAGAATTTCGCCGACGGAAGCGCGCTCGCATCTCGGCTACCGCCTGCCCGATGCGAGGACGCGGATCACGTGACCCAACACCAATCGCGTAGCTTCCCCAAGGTCCCCGTGTTGGCATGCCGTCTGCCGCTCCGGAGCGTCGCGAGCGGGGAGAAGCAGGAGGAGCTTGTGCGGAGCCGGATCGCGATCCTCGGGGTGTTGTTTGGCGTCCTGTCGAGTGGCTGTGGTGGCTCTGTCGGACTTGGGGTCGGCGATGCTGCGGCCGATGGCGGGGCGGTCGACGCCGAACCGGAGAGAGACGCAGGTCCGCTCGACGTCGCGCCGCCCGAAGACGCGGGATGGATGGATGCAGACGCCGGCGTTCTGACGAGTTGCCTCGAGGGGACGTGGGATCACGACGGCGATCCGACAACTCCCTGTGCCGCGTGGTCGACCTGCGCGGCTGGCACCTACGTGGTGCAGGCTCCGTCGGCAACGGCTGACCGAACATGCGCCCCGTGTGCGAACGGCTACTACTCTACGGCCGAGGACCAGGCTGCCTGCACCGCTGGGACGTGCGGCGTCGGCACGGTGCAGACAATCGCAGGTTCGTCGACGACGCCGGCGACGTGTGCGGAGTGTGCGCCGGGGACGTGGGACCATGATGCGGACCCCGCAACGGAATGTGCTCCATGGACAACCTGCGCCATCGGACAAAAGGTGGTCACCATTGGCACGCCATCGGCCGATCGCACCTGCAGTCCTTGCGGGACCGCGCAGACGAGCGCGAATGAGAACGCTGCGTCATGCCATCCGGCGGCGGTCGCGGTCGTAGCGGGGGCTTCCCATACGTGCATCGCGCTTGCCGACGGCACCGTCCGTTGTTGGGGATGGAATGGTTGGGGCCAGCTGGGCGAGGGCGGCCAGAACGATCGGGGCGTTCCGACGGCGGTCAGCGGACTGACCAATGTCGTGGAGCTGAGTGCAGGCCACCAGCACACCTGTGCCCGCGTCGACGGTGGCACGGTACGTTGTTGGGGGCAGTACATCCACGGTTCTGTGGACCCTGCAGGAGGCGCGCGATACACCCCAACGGTCGTCGCGAACCTGACCGGAGCCGTAGAGCTGAGCGCAGGCCGCTCTCATCAGTGCGCACGGCTCGAAGGCGGTACCGTCCGATGTTGGGGCTACAACTTCTACGGACAGCTCGGCGACGGCACCACCATCTCGCGTCCCGACCCAGTCGAGGTGCTCAATGTCTCTGGAGCTGTCGGTCTTGCCTCTGGCGAGCTCCACAACTGTGCACTGCTGGCTGGCGGAAAGGCGATCTGCTGGGGGACGAACTCGTACGGACAGCTTGGCGATGGGACCACCGAGGGCATTCGCGCGACACCGTCGGCCCAGGCGAGCATCACGGGAGTCGCCCAGATGGCCTTGGGCGCGTCCTACAGTTGCGCGCGTCTGACGGATGGCACGATTGGCTGTTGGGGGCGGAATGAAGGCGGGCAGCTCGGTAGTCTCACGCCCGCGTATAGCCTGCTGCCGGTGCCCGCCGGAGCCATTGCGAATTCGGTGAGTATCGTCGCCAACGCTAGTCACGCCTGCGCTGGCCTCGAGGACGGGGCGGCAGTGTGCTGGGGTAACAACAATGCGGGACAACTTGGGTATGACGGCGCAATGCAAGCGTCGTTGCCTTCGGTCGAAGGTCTCTCCGGCGTGAACCAGCTGGCCCTCGGCGGATCGCACACTTGCGCGCTCGTCAGCGGCAACGTGATGTGCTGGGGATTGAACTACTTCGGGCAACTCGGCGACGGTACCCAGATTTCACGTGCCACACCGAAATCGATTGTCTGGTAGAGCGCGGTCCGTGCGTGGTGCGCGATCGTACGTCGGTCCAGTCAGCCCCAGACTCCCCACGACTTGGCTCTCGCGCCACCGCCTGCACCAGAGCTGGTGGCGCGCGACGGTCTCGGTGTGGCTTGCTTTGGCCAAGTCCCTCGCACCGTCGGGGATTGGAGTCGCGCTGTTGCGCGTTCACTTCACGATCGTCGCGCAGCCCGCGTAGATGTCGACCTTCGCGTGCGCGGCAGTGCTGACCGAAGCGCAGGCATTGCCGATCAAGGTGACCTTGCCGTCGGCGTCGTAGTCCCAGCAGAGGTCGCTCGCACACGTGTCTGTCTTTGCCTGGCGTTTCGGGACCACGTGTTCGGTACCGTCGATGGTCACGACGACGTTGACTTCGTTCGGGGGGATCGCCTGACCCGACGGGGGCTGCGGGAGATTGTAGACGCAACCGAGCGCGTTCCGGCGGATCGCGGAGATCGCGTTCGCGACCGCATCCGCATTGAAGCTCGCGCCGTTCGAAAGATCGACGTGGCACGGGCGCGCGGGATCGGCGCCGCCTTGCGAGAACGTCAGAGTCTTGTCGCAGGACGGATCGACGGTCGAGGGCGAGCCCGCGACCGCATAGGTGCTGAGCGCGAGCAGCATGCTGTACGGCGGCGTGTCGTAGCTACCGGCCTGCTGACCGTGGCTGTTCGAACCGGGCACGCCGACGACGAACGTCTCGATGGGCGTCGTCGCGTTGGTCTGCGCCGCAGCGATGAGCTCGGCCATCCCCCGTGGCTGTTCCCAGTCCTGGCACCCGTTGTTGTCGGTATAGGCGGGCCGCGCCGGAGTCGCGACCGACGTGCAGCTGCCGCCACCGTCCGTGATGAGCACCACCACGCGCTTGTCGACGTCGGGGACGGTCTTGATGAACGAGTAAGCGCCGTGGAGGGCGGCCCAGATGGGTGACGAGTCCGACGCGTCCGCGCTCTCCGGACCGTTGGCGACGAGATACTCACGGATGTCGTGACGCACGCCCGTGGCCGCGGAGGACTTCGCCGCGCCCGCCGCCTGGATCGGCACCTGAGGGGTCGCCGAGACGGCGCAGTAGATGGGGAAGTTGAAGATGCAGGCGGGGCCGGGCACCGACGTCGGCGATGGGAACGTGAGCATCCCGAGGGAGATCGTGTCGAAGACGTCCTTGTCGATGGCGTCGACGATGGCGGTCCGTGCGGCGGCCCACTTGCCGAGCTGGCTCATGCTTGCCGTGCGATCGAGCACGATCAGCATCGCCGCCGGCGCCAGCTTCGCCTCGGCGCTGAACGTCGTGCATGCCGCAAGGCTGCCGTCTCCTGCGCTGGCGTCGGTGTGCGGAGGCACGAACGGCGGCCCTCCACCATCCTCTTCACCGCCGTCGCCAACGCTTGCCTCCGGCAGAAGATCCGCGCCGGTCGATCCACAGCCGACCCCGAGGGCCAAAGCGAGGGCAACCGGAGTTGAAATCCCCACACCGTACGTCCACCAGTTCCTCATCGATGCCCGCAATGTGCCACGCCGCGACGGGGGCGCCGTGTGAAGAATGCGCCCCGCTCCTCACTCAGCGGAGCTTCGAGCCCGGTGCGGCGCTCCAGAGGCTGATCGCGCGCGCCGAGGCATGATCGGAACGCCATGCACCGGCAGCTCGTGGCACGTCGAACGACGCCGAAATACGAGCCGTTGTGGGCCTATGGCTCGCGGCACATGCGTTGCTTGACGGGCCGGCATGCGACTCCTCCGATCTTCGCTTCTTCTCGCCGCGCTCCTCGCCACCGCCGTCGTGGCCTGTGGCGACGACGCCGACAGCATGACTTTCGCGGGCTCGCCCGAGGGTTCGTACGGCCGCAATCCCACCAACGCGGGCGAAGCGGACGTCTCGCGAGAGACCTACGGCAAGCTCGTGGAGAACGACTGGGTCGACACGGCGACGCAGCCCGTGTCGACGTTCGGCGTCGACGTGGACACCGGGAGCTACTCGCTCATGCGTCGAGACATCCGAGCGGGCCGCCTGCCGAACGTCGATGGCGTCCGCGTCGAGGAGTACCTCAACTACTTCCGCTACGACTACGCGCAGCCGCAGGACGACAAGCCGTTCGCGGTGCACCTCGACGGGGCACCTTCGGCTTTCGGCCAAGGCTTCCACCTCCTTCGCGTCGGTCTCCAGGGCAGGGCGGTCGATCCCGCGCAGCGCAAGCCGGCGAACTTGGTCTTCCTCGTCGACGTCTCGGGATCGATGGACGAGCCGACGAAGCTCCCCCTCGTGAAGGACATGCTGAGGAGCCTCGTCGGCAAGCTCACCGATGCGGATACGATCTCGATCGTGACCTATTCGGGCCGCGAGTCCGTCGTCCTCGAGCCGGCGCGCGTGACCGACAAGGCGAAGGTCCTCGCCGCGATCGACGGACTCTCCGCCGGAGGAGGTACGAACGGGGAGGGCGGCATCCGCAAGGCGTACGCGCTCGCGGAGCAGGTGAAGCTCCAGCAGCAGGTCGACTCGGTGAACCGCGTCATCCTCTGCACGGACGGCGACTTCAACGTCGGACTGACCGGCAACGATCTCGTCAGCTTGATCGAGCAGGAGCGCGAGAAGGGCATCACGCTCTCCACGTTCGGCTTCGGGCAAGGGAACTACAACGCACGCGACATGGAGGCGCTGGCCGACAAGGGCAACGGAAACTACGCGTACATCGACGCGCCGGAGGAGATCGACCGCTTCGTCCAGAAGCGGCTGGTGTCGACGCTCCAGGTGATCGCGAAGGACGCGAAGATCCAGATCGAGCTCGACCCGACGTTCGTGCAGCGGTACCGGCTCATTGGTTACGAGAACCGCGTCCTGAACAACGAGGACTTCGAAGACGACGCGAAAGACTCGGGTGACCTCGGCGCCGGCCACTCGGTGACTGCCTTCTACGAGGTCGAGCTGACCGGGCCGGCGAAGGACGGGCAGCTCGCGACGGCGAACGTCGCGAACGTGAGGCTCCGCTGGAAGCAGCCCGACGGCGACGTATCGACGGAGGCGACCGTCCCGTTCACGGCCTCCCGCCTCGCGGCGTCGTTCGACGAGGCCCCGCCGGACTTCCGGTTCGCCGCGGCGACCGCCGAATTCGCCGAGATCCTTCGGCGCTCGAAGCACAGCGAGGGAGCCCGCTTCGACGACGTGACCACGATCCTCTCGGCGAGCGCGAAGGGGGACGCCGACCGGCTTCAGCTCGTCGAGCTGGCGAGGCAGGCGAAGGGCCTTTGGAAGTGAACGCCCTCCGCTCCTCGAGGACCGCGTCGTGACCTCTCCGTGAGCGCGCGCCACGAGCGCGGACGTTCCGGGCGAAGCCGCGGTCTCGGAGCTCGCGTACCGGTCGCACCCGCGTCTGCCGCGTCGCGACGACACCAACGGGAACCTTCGCGAGCTTTGCGAAACAATTCAGTTCCCCGGCTTCGCACAGCCGCGATCGACTTCGACGCCCGCGGTAGTCGATGCAGAGCGCGGGCGAGCGCTGTCGACGAAGCGAGCGGGGATCCAACTCCGTTCCGTACGTGCTGTGAGCCCAGGCAGTCTTGTGCTTCTCTGTGTCGAGGCGAACCGCATGGCGACGGAAGGCGCGATCCTCGATTGTCTCGCGGCAAGCTACCGGCTCGATCTCGAGGGCGCGGAGTACGTTCGTCACCTCGTCGAAGCAGCGGCTCCGCTGCTCGACCGCGGGCTCGGCGTCATCGCGTACACCTACGACGCGCGGGATCGAGAGCGCCCCACCATCGATCATTTCGCCACATCGAAGCGCTTCGATCCGAGCTGGCTCCCGCCGTACTACGCGGCGGTGGAGGCCGCGGGACACGACGGCCCGCCATACCCGACCGGCTTTCAGGCGTGGCGGCATATGATGTGCGGGCAGGCAAGCGCCGTCGCGAAGATGCGGCCCTTCCTGCCGCTCTTCGCTCACATAGGCGGATCGCGCGACACGTTCGCCGTGAACGCACTCGATGCGAGCGGGCGAGGTCTCTGGCTCGGAGCCCCGCTACCGTCGACCACGAAGGTCCCAGCAAGGCGCATCACGCTGTTTACGAGATTCGCAGCACACCTCACGTCCGCGCTGCGCCTTCGCAGGAGCGCGGGGACCTCGAAGCCTCTACGCGCAGCGGTCCTCTCCCCGAATGGCACACTGCTCGATGCAGAGAAAGGGGAAGGCGTCGTCGAGGCCCGCGAGGAGCTACGCCTTGCGACCGTCGCGTTCGACCAAGCGCGCACGAAGAAGATGCGCGGCGACGTCGAGCTCGCGACGAGGCGCTGGCGGCCGCTCGTCGTCTCGCGCTGGTCGCTCCTCGACGAGTTCGACTCGGATGGGCGGCGCTTCGTGGTGGCCGTCGAGAATGGGCCGCCGACGCGACCTCCGCGGAAGGACCTCAGCGAACGCGAGCACCAGGTCATGACCCAAGCGCACCTGGGCCACACGGACAAGGTCATCGCCTACGAGCTCGGCCTCTCGTGCTCGACGGTGCGCGTGCTCCTCCATCGAGCGACCAGGAAGCTCGGAGCATCGACGAGGCGGGAGGCGCTCGCTCGCTTCGACGCCCTCACGAAGGAGCGCGTCGAAGAGAAGCCGGAACGCTGACGCCGCGCGGCCCGCGCACGTCGACGTTTACATCGACGCGCGCCCGAAAGAAGACGCCCGGAGGTTGTTTGGACCCGACGCCTGTGTGTCGGTGAGGTGAGCTTCCGGAACGTCGTGCCGACACATCACGGAGCCGAAGAGCGAATCGTGAAGGCGACGGGCGTGCTGTCGTCCAGGAAGTCGCCCTTGTTGCCGACGGCGACGTCGAGCGTGTCACCTGCGGCCACCACCACCACGCGCTGGTGGACGGTGTTCGTCGAAGTCGAATCTTCGGACACGATCACGTTTCCGTTGTGAAGGAAGAGACCGTTCGTGTCACCCGTGTCTCCTTCCTTGAATTGCACTCTGACGGAGTACGTGCCCGCGGCAGGCGCGGTCCATCGAGCGATCGCGTACTCGCCTGCATTTCCGGGGTGTAGCGCGACCTCGCCTGGTTGGATGCCGTCGGCAAAGACCGCGCCCGACTCGTTGCGGTAGACACACGGATCGCCGAGAACCTCGTGCGTCGGATCGACCCAGGATGGGACGTTGGTCGCGACGTCGCGCGTGGTGGTGAAGACGATGAGCGCGCTGGCGTCACCAGTCGGAACGCCCAGCGTGTAGCCGTATGTCCATGCGCCGTTCGGGTTCGAGGTCTTGGAGAAGTCGTCCGTGAGATCGGCGACGACGACCGCGCTTGCGTCGGCCCCCGAGTCGACGCTGGCATCGTTCGTGGCCGGTGGCGGCGGGGTCGAAGAGGTCGGAGTGGGGCTAGGAGCGGGGCCACCGTCGAAGTTCGGCTGCGAGGGAACCGACGAGAGGTCGTCCTCACACGCGACGACGGCTCGGGCGAGACCGAGTGTAATGACGCCGAGGCAACTGAATCGAGCGAAACGTGCGGTAGTGACCATCAGACGGTGATAGCGGAGCAGTGTGCGGCGCTTCCATTGGCAAAATGTTTACGTTTACGCCCTCCATTGTGGCCAGTGTTCGAGTTGGTCGCCGGGGTTCAGGGTGAATGATTGGGCGACTTGAACAGGGCCTGCCCCGACGCGGTGCTCTGCGCGTAATGCGCGAGGATTGGGATGTCGTCGTGCGGCGCAAGCCCCTCCAGCCGGCGTAATGCCCCGCCGATTCGTTTACGTAAACAGCCAACGCGTAGTGATGGCCGACGGCGTGTGCCACGATGGGCTCATCATGAAAGATGGACGCCAGCGATTGGTTCGCCTCGCGTGGTTCGGGTTCACGTCGAGTGTGCTCTCTTCGATGTTCGTCGCGTGTGAGTCCGACCCCAGTTCGCCATTCGTGACGAGCCCAGACGCGGCTTCGATCGAGTTGGCGGACGCGGCGACGGGTTCGTCGTCGAGGCAAGACGCGGCGAACGACGCGATCGCGGACGCCGGGAAGGACGCGTTCGTCGCCGTGCACGCCGACGTCACGACGGACTTCTCGACGATCGCGAATCCGAACGGGGCGTGGACTTACGGCTACTCGCTCGGCGACCCTACGGCCGCCGATGCGGGCGCCATCGTCGTCTTCGGCGCCGTCTCGAACGCCACGCCCGACATCCCGTCTTGGTACGATCCTGCGAACGTCGTTCTCGGTGCTCCCGGTGCGTGGCGCAACGACTCGACCGCCACCATCAACGGCGTCGTCCCCGGTGAGTTTGCGATGCACCCTGGAAATGCAGGCGAATACGCAATCGTTCGGTGGATGGCGCCCGCCGCTGGCGCCTATGCGGTCACGCTGCAGTTCAAGATGGGCGACTCCGGCGACACGAACGGTCTTCTCCTTCACAATGGCGTCGCGCTCGTGACCGAGGACTCGACCTCCACGGATGCCGTCCATGAGCACGTGCTGACGCTCGCCGCCGGCGATCATCTGGACGTCGCCGTCGGTAGCAAGGGTGACTTCCGCTTCGACAGCACTCCTGTCCACCTCACGATTCGTAACGCCGGTGTAGATCCGTAAAAGGTGCGGCGACCCTCGGCACCGCCGAGGGCAGCAGGCGCCATGTCTTTGGCGAGCATCGATCCAAAAGCGCCCACTTCGCGCTGTATCGAATCAAGCTTGGCGCGTCGGCATGACAGCTGCGTTCAGACGCTCGGAGATGGCTGAGGATGCCACACAATTCTGTTGCGGGCCCCGCGGGAACGAGACCCCCAAGCTTGAAGGTGAATATCGTCACGGTGATCGAGACGGGCTGTCCACGTGGCGTAGAGCCCGTCGCATCGTTTCTCGTCCGCACGGAGCTGGCCGAGACGCGTTCAGCCGTCCGCGGTCGAAGAACCTGGGATGCCTCGTTGGTGAGCGCGACCTCTACTTACTATTGGTCTAACCGCCGTTGTCAGATGGCTTCGCGATCGCCTTGACCGAGTTGTAGAACTCGGTGTTCAACGTCACGCCGACGTACGGAAGGATCACGTGCTCGGTAGGCTGGGTGCCATTGGCAGCTGCAGGAGCTGTCGGCCGCGAGTAGAGCATCGCGCCGCCGGAGATGGCGAGCCCGGTTACCGGCTCCTCGATGAGGCCGAGCGAGACCGCATTCTCAATCTTCGACAGGTCCATGTTGATTCCTGCTTGAAGGCCCGGAATGAGGTGCCACGCCGACCACGGCGTGAACTTCTGTCGGCCCGTGAAGTAGACGCTGCCAGTGATCATCGGCTGGAACGCCCACCCGTGCGATGACGGCGTCGTGGATCCATTGTCGAAGTTGCTCTTGCCGTTGGAGACTGCACTAAACATGACGCCGAAGTCCCAGTAGTACCTGCCGTGATCGATGAGGACAGACAACGTGTTATCTGGCCACAACCGGTCTCCCTTGAGGTTGCCATTCTCGTCAACCCCGCCCACCGTGTTCGAGATGGTGATCGTGAAGAACGCGTTGTCGTTGCCGTCTGGAACGTTGAGCACTTCCTCTCGAACCGCGACTGCGCGTCCCGAGAGCGTTGAACCCGGCCAGGCGGGCTTCTCCTTCGCGCTCTCCACCGCCGCGTTGGTGCTGAACTGCGTGATCGTTGTCTTGGCCGCCTTCAAGGCGTCGTTAACGCGTGACCAATCGCCCGGATCCTTCGTGACCGCGTCGATGTCCCGGAGCACGCTCTCGAGTAGGGAAGACGGCGCAGCTTTCAAGTCAGCGGATACATCCTTCCGCAGCTGCGTCAGCAAGTCCTTGATGTCCGCGGTGGTCTGTGTCTGCGCTGCGAGAGCCTCCGTCATGAGCAGCTTGATGTCCGCGATGTTCTGCGCGCCCGGCGGCGGATGCAGCTCCTCCAACTTCGTGAACGGCCCACCGTCGCTCAGCGCGTCGACCAGGGGCGTCAGCGCCGCCTGGGGCTTCTCCTGCACGGCAGGCGTCGCGGACGAAAGGGAACCCTTGAATGCATTGGCCACCCGTAGGCAGCTGTTCTTCTGCGCTCCGGCGGGCGCCCGAACGCAGAGGGCGGCCACATCAGTCGGCAAGCCGGGAAGGCTGTTCGCCGCCGTGATCGCCTTTGTGATCTTGCTACCTGCGTCCTTCTGCTTGGCGTCGATTTTCTGCTTGGCGTCAGAGACGGCTGCGCCGGCCTTGTCGGCGCCCGCCTTCCCGGAGCTGGCCGACGTCCCGCTCGTAGCGGCAGGAGCGGTCTGCTGAAAGGAGTTGACCGCCTTGATCGTGCCGGATTGGAACGAAATGCCGCTCAGACGGGGCGCGGCACACTCGTGCAACGCAAATGCGCGTACGCTCACCCGCGAGCCCGGTACGGCCTTCTGAACCCACTTGTTCCCGTCGATGTAGCCGGCTGAAGTAAAGGCACGGCCGATTTGACCGTCGATGCAGCGGATCCGCCGCAGGTCGCACTCGTAGGTCTTGGCAATCTCCTCTCTCACCTCGGACGGCAGCCCGGCGGTGCAGTGGACGTCAGTGCGGTCATCGGCGTGCGCGACGAGCTGCTGCAAGACCATTGACGAAGCAAATGCCGCCGATGCAAAGAGCCGAACGTTTCGACGCTGCGCAAATGTCATAAACCTTCTTCTTTCTACAACCATGGACGTTTGTTGAGCGGATGAGAGTGGTTGACTGATTCCAAGGGCGACGCGTCGTGATGTTGGGCCCACTTGGATTCCGTTGAGGTCGCTCGAGCTCGCTTGGCGTCAAGGCGCGAAGGCTCGAATGAGCCCGGATGTCGTTGCCGCGACTGTGCCAAGTCTCGATGACCGCCTTGGCTCCGCCGTCGATCGGAACCGCTCCGTCCCTGAGGCACCGTCGCGGAAGGAAACGTTGAAAGGTCTCGTTCGTCCCTTTCTGCCAGGGCTTCCCGGGGTCGATGAAGGCGGTCAGCGATTGTGGCACGAATGCTCTAGAACAAGTCGTTGAGCGTGCGCATCCGGATCGCCGCCCCGCCGGAGACGTCGGGGCGCGCATCGAATGCAGGTCCTCCGAAGTCATGGTGAACGCGAAAGCGGGTGAACGGCACGATCTCGAAGCGCCGCAGCAACAGCCACGTGGACTCGTTGAGATCCTCGATGTTGCGCCGTGCTTGTAGCCGTATCGGCGTGTCGACGCCGATACCGAGGTAGTGATCTCCGTTGGCCACCAGCGTCGAACGCAGCGGCGTTCCGACTTCGCCGTAGATGTCGAACCCGACCGGGCCTCCGCCGATCGAGGAGGGGCCCAGCCCCCATCCGAACATTGCGCCTGCTAGCCAGCGAGCCCCCTTGTCCGTCTCGGACCGGCTCTCGAGCGCGGCTCCGAGGAGGAAGCCGCGCTCGTTGAGGGGCGATCCGATTCGCGTCGACACCGCGGCTCTGCCGTAGCCGACCGCGTGCGCCGTCTGCGTCTCGATTCCAACGGCGCCGCCTAGGTCGAAGGCACAGCCGGTCGCGCACATCATCGCAGCGAACGCGAGTGCGAATCGACCGCTCATTGCGGTCCCCCCGAGCAGCTGAGCTGCAACCGAGCGCTTTCGAAGAACGCGCGCCCGCGTATGACGAGGCGGTAGAACTGCCCGCAGCGGGGGTCTGCGTAGTTGCCGCGATCGCTGATCTCGGGGAGCCAGCGGATCTGCCATGATCGGCCGCCGTCGATCTCCCGCATCTCGATGCTGGTTCCCCGGTCGTCGTCCACGACCTTGCCCGCATCATCGACGATCTCGACCCGGAACATCTTCCGATCGGCGGTGAACGCGGCCGGCATCGCCTCGATCGTCGCCGTCCATTCGTTCCGCCGCTTGCTCTCGAGGCTCCAGCCAAGCCAGCGCGGGCGGAAGCCGTTGTCCGTGGTGACGAGACGAGGTGCCAGTGGTTCCGGGTAGGATCCGAACGAGAGCGGGACGTCCGGCTTTCCCTGATCGCTGCACCGTGTACTGCTCGTGTTCGCGAACGCATCGGCTAGGCAGTCGAAGTGTCGGACGAGGAAATCGGATGAACGGGGCCCGTACAGCGTCGACGCGCCCTCGTAGTGCTGGAGGTGATATTCGTCGTCCGTCGCGAAGTACTGCAGATAGGCATTCGTGAGGCCGATGATGGCGATCGGGTGGGTCGTGCCGAGGCGCGTGCGAATCGCCTCCCGGATCCGGAAGCCAGTCATGGTCGTGAGCTCGCCGGGGGCGGTCGCGATGTATCCGCGCCCGATGCGGATCAGCGAGATCGGGCCGATGGGGGGAAACTCGAACCCCTTCGGAGACGAGATGCCCGCCCGCAGCGGAAGCTTCTCCGCGTGGCAGAGCCTTGCGGCTTTCTCCTTTCCTAGCCGATAGCCGGCGTTCGCCTCGGTGATGATGCGGAGCCGGGTCGGGCCATCTCGTGCGCCGCCCCCGGAGGCGACCCCTAGCTCCGGCTTCGCGCATAGGTGCTCGTCGGGGCCGTCTCCTGAGCGCCCGCGTGGAAGCCAGAGCTCCCAGTACTTCATCGCCAGGTCCGTTGTCGCCGACGTCGTGACGTCCTCGATGGTCGTCACCAGCGCGTGCCCGAGGCGACGTCCGAGCTGTCGCGCCTGGTCAGCACCCTGAGTGTTCAGCTTTGGCGAGACGTCTCCTTCGATTCCATTCGCGAGCCCGACGACAGGAGCGTTCATCCAGTCCTGGTCTCTCGCTTCACAGTCGCGGACGTCGCTCGTCGGTGTCAGTTTCCCACCTCCGTCGAGCAAGGGCTTGGCGATTGCCAGACACGCCTCTGCGGTGCGAGCGGCGAAGCCGAAGACGTCGCCGTGGTACATCTCGTTCGTGTTCTCGACGCCCGTAGGGTGCATCCCGAAGACGGTGAGCGCCCCCAACACCGGCATGCCCTCGCACACGGTGCTGCCTTGCTCGCGGCGGTCGACGCGAAGGGCGAAGATGCTCGGATCGACCGCGGCCTCGCGTGGATCGCGAACAACCTCGTTCGCAGGCTGACCGCCCGCCGCGAGGACCGCCGGCGCTTCCCGCGGGTGGAGAGATTGCAGTGCGCCCGTGTGACCCGACACCTCCACTTCTCGCACCGTCTCGAGGAATTGGCGTTCCGCGATCGTCCTCGGCTTGTTCTGTAGGAACGCCTCGTAGCTACGATTGAAGGTCAGCTGGAGATGGGGGACGCTCGCCGCTGCCCATCCGAGACATGCTGGCTTTAGGTTCGTGAACGCTTGCGCGATGGTGTCAGCGATGCGCTCGGCGAAGAATGCGACGACTTGTGGATCGTGCCCCGGAGCCGTCGAGCTGAATGAGCCGCTGTAGCGCGGCGACTCGAAATAGTGAGCGGGGCCAGCATGGGTGTGCGTCGCCATGAGCAGGACTCGCTGCACCGGGATGGGGATCCCGAGCTTGTCGAGCTCGAGCGCCACGGCGCGCTGGAGTGCGAGCGAAGGCGCCGCGAGATCGCACGGAACGAGCGCGAACACCTCGGAGCCCTGCGCGAGGACGAATGCTGAGCACCGGAGGCGGAGCCTCACACCTGTAGCGATGCGCGCCTCGGGACCATGCCCGAAGAGGGCAAGATGCAGTGGCGGCGTAATGTCCGCCCGCGCAACGCCGGCGTGAGCCATCGCGTCGCTCGGCACGAAGGGCCGCGGGCTGACGATCCTCGGATGTTGCGTCCGGCAAGCGGCAAGACCCGAGAGCGACGCGACCAGGGCGACGAGAGCGATGAGTCGAGCGAATCGAGTCATGGCAGCTCCTTCGAAGTACGTCGCTCTGTCTTGTTCGCCGGTAGCCCCTGCGAGGTCGAGCCGAGGTCGCTCCCGAAGCCGAATCGCAGCCCCATTTCCACCGCTCCGTCGTGGTACACGCGTGTCGGCACGCCCTCCGGCGGGATCCAGAACCCGGTCCGCGGGTTGAGGACCAGCTCCACGAAGCCGAACGCGACGTTGTAAGCGGGCTCCTGGTCGCCGCTCCCCAAGAGGCGCACGCGAAGATTCCCGGATGCCCCGCAGTACGCGCCGACGCCCGAATAGATCGGGTAGACCGGCCCACCAGCACCGAAGTCTATACCGGGCTCGATCGACAGCCGTGAGCCCTCGGACACGAAGTCGTAGCCGGCATGCACCATGCCCGAGCGAATCTCGAGCCCGTTGTCGATCCTCGTCGTAGCGCGCATCCCGACGATCCCATTGCTCCGCCGGAGGGCTTGCATCGTCAGACCACCGCTCATCGCGACGGCCGTGTTGCGTTCACCGCTCCACGCAGGGCCGGACGTCACCTGCAGGCCGCATCCGCAGGCCCCATACGCGAGCGCGACCAGCGTCGTGATTGCTTTCGCCTTCATTTCAGCCAAGGTGGGAAGACACGGCCGGACGTCGAGAGCGCGGCGTAGGCCCCGAAGCCGCCATCCGGGAAGTTCGTAGAGCGCGTGAACGAGGCGCCGACGTCGACCCAGACATCGGTCGACTGCGCCCAGCCGTCACCGGCCATGGGAAGCGCATAGCGGGCCGTCCAGACAGGCGCGAGGAGCTCCCATCGATACGCTCCTCGCGTCGGCTCATTGGGCAGGTGATTGAACGTCACATCCCGGAGCGCGGAGATCTGCCAGAGGACGCTATCGAAGAGTTTGTGCGACGCCCAGATCTCGCTGAGCCCTCCGGTACCGGCGCGCGCCGCCCATTTGATGAAGAAGGGGCTACGGGTCGTCTCGGCAAGCGCCACGGCGACCAGCCCGTCGAGGAACACGAGATACCCGGGGGCGCGAACGCGAAGGCTGAACCCCACCATGCTCTGCGCGTTCTGGCTGAAGACGTCGTTGTTAATCGCGATGATGCCGATGTCAGCGAAGGCTTGTCCGTTCAGCGCGTCGTCCGTGAGGTCACCTGCTCCGTAGCCGAGACGCAGGGTCGCGCGTGCCTTGACGTTTCCCGTTTCCGAGCCCTTTGGGAACAGCCCGTCGACCGAGGCGATGGAAGCGTGTCCCGCCTCGACCCCCGCTGAACCGCCGAAGAAGATCCCCTTCTCCGCGCGGATCCGAAGCGGGGCTGGCTCGCGCGCAACGGGGATCGGTTCCTCGGCGACGACTTCGTAGATCGGCCCTTCTTTGGCCAGCGCGGAGAGGGTCGGCACGACCCGTTTGTTGAGACACGAATCGTAGTCCTCGATCCCGTCCGATCCGTCGAGCGCTGCAAGCAGCGTCTCTGCCGTTCCGGCATCTGTTGCGGCGAGCAGGACGTGCCCGAGGCTCTTCGCCACTGCGCGGCCCGCGTAGGCTCGATCGCCAGCGGCCATGAACGCGTCGCCGCGTGCCCTGTAGGGCGGCTCGGTAGCTAGACGGAGGGCCTCCAGTCGCTTGTCGTCATTCTCCTTGTTGTGGCACTGCGAATGGTCCGCCGTCGGGACGAGGTCTTCGCATTGCGGCCACGAGAGACGGCGACGGGCATCGAGCGTGACCCACCTCTGCGCCTCAACCCCCTCTGCTGAGTACTCGTCGTGTGTCCCGAGCCGGGTCGACTCGAGGCCCCAGTGGCCCACGAAATGACCTGCCGAGAACGAATCCTCGACAAAGTGGATCGCGAAGACTTCCGTCATCAGCGCCCTCGTGAGCAGGTCCGCACGTGCCGGCCCGGTCTGGGTGCGGGCTGCAGCCGCGAGCCGGATGGCCGCGACGTGGTAGTTCGCGAACGACGCCGTCGCGTTCGCCTCACGGCCCGGCGCGAGTGCGAAGCTCAAGTACTCCGTCAGATCGAGAGGCCCCGACTCGCGCGGAAGCTGGAAGTGCGCCCAGTCGACGATTGCCCTCGGCGTATAATCGTCGTCCACGAGCTGGAGAGCCACGTTCAGCCGCCGGCGGATGAGCGTGCGTCGGACGACGTCCGCTTGCGCCGTGCGCAGTTCCCCCGCGGCTCCCCAGGCCGCGGTGCGAACTTGGTTGAGCCAGTGCTGCTTGTCCTGGTGCGCCGTCCGGACGAACTTTCGCAGCTCGATGGGGGTGCAGCTGTGATCTGCGGCGATCGCAGGGAGGTCGGCGAGGATCGCGTCGCAGTCTGCAGTCGTCGAGCAGAACTCGCCGTACGCCATGATCTCGTCCAGCACTCGCGCGGTGCGCTCGTCGGCTCGCATCGTCCGGACGGCGTCGCTCATGACGTCGGCGTGCTCCGAGAATATGAACGCGTGGGCTGGCGATGTCGCGAGCGACGCTGCGCCGAACGCGCCGACCACGGCGGCGCCCCGAAGCGTCGAGTCGAGGCGCCAACGCCCTCGAGTGGTCCGGCGAAGCTGGGCTTCTCCACCCATTCGGGTGACCGTCGATGACGATTTCAATCTCCCCCCTCCAGCTGCACGCTGCGGACGTCAAAGGTCCACCCCCAAGTTTCGAAGAGGACGCGGGACGACGCCATCACCCCCAGGGACTACTCTTCGACCCAAGCCGGATAGTCTGCGCACTAGATCTCGCAGAGTTACGAAGTCGAAAGGGGGTGGGGCATGTGCGGGATCGCGACGGTGAACGTCGCGAACGTGAGGCTCCGCTGGAAGCAGCCCGACGGCGACGTATCAACGGACCGTGCCGTTCACGGCCTCCGGGGCCTCGTCGAAGGACGCCGCGAGGCCTCATCCTCGTCGGCGTTCTCCATGCGCATGACGCTGAATTGGACCGTCGGCGAAGAGCGCACGACCGCGCTCGCTCTTCGGCGACGCGGCGTGCGCCGCAAAGGAGCACGAGGCTCTTCGTACCTGACCAAGTGGTTCGGCGCGCCGACTGCGCCGTAGTACGCTCGAGCGATCTTCATGACGCCCGAACATGCTCGCGTGATGGCTCGCTACAACCGGTGGATGAACGACAAGCTCTACGCCGTGGCGGAGAAGCTTACCGACGAGGAGCGCAAGAAGGATCGCGGCGCCTTCTTCGGATCGATCCACCGCACGCTCAACCATCTCCTCGTCGCCGACCGCATCTGGCTGGGGCGCTTCACTGGCGCGGCGCTAGCGGAAGGCGAGATGGGGCCGGGCGGGATCAGGTCGCTCGATCAGGAGCTCTACGCCGACTTCGACGAGCTCCGCCGCGAGCGCGCAAAGACGGACGACGAGATCGATGCGTTCGTCGCGACACTGACAGCAGCGAGGCTCGCCGGGAGCCTGCGCTACCTTCGTCGCGGCGTCGTGAACGAGTTCCCGCTCTGGCACGCGGTTGCCCATCTCTTCAACCACCAGACGCACCATCGTGGCCAGGTGACGACGCTCCTCATGCAAGCGGGACATGATCCGGGCGTGACCGATCTCCTCGCGATGCTCCGGGGCTGACGCCTCGGCACGCGTCGCGCCTCCGTCTCCGGCACGCGTCGCGCCGCTGCCTCCACCTCCACGGCCTCCACGGCGCTGAATCGGCGAGTCCCTAGCTGGTGCGGCTTCGACGTCTGCCCGACACCATTCGCCGAAACTCGCCGGGAGGCATGCCGACCTTGCGCCTGAATGCGCGGCTGAGGGCGGTGTCGGAGTCGTAGCCGACGCGCGTGGCAATCTCGGTGAGAGAGTTGTCGCTCGAGGACAGAAGCACCTTGGCTCGGTAGATGCGCCAGTTCGTGACGTAGTCGAGCGGTGACTCTCCGACAGCGGAAGTGAATGCGGCAGCAAAGCTCGAACGCGACACCCCCGCTTCACGCGCCATCTCCGCGACGGTCCACGGCCGCGCGAGGTCAGCGTGTACGGCGCGGATCGCCTTCACCACGCGCCGGTCGGTGAGGGCCGTAGCCCACCCCGGTGCGAAGGAGCACCCCTCGGAGAAGAGTGCGCGCATCGCTTGAACGAAGAGCGCGTCGGTCAGGCGGTCGACGACGAACCTCGCGCCGGGACGATCCTGCGCCAGCTCCTTTCCCATCAAGGCGAGGGTGGCCTGCACGAGGTCGGCGTGCGCCTTTTCGAGCGGCACATGGACGAGCGCCGGCATCGGCGCGATGAGCGGCTCGGCGGCGACAGCGTCGAACGAGAAGCGGCCGATGAGCAGCTCGGTCGGCTCGCCCGTGCCGCCGTGCTCGACGACGTATCCGTCGTGCGTTGCAACCAGCGATTCGCAGGAGATCGCCTTGCGCTGCCGCGCATCGCTCAGGTCGAACGCGACGCTCGGCTTGATGATGAGGCAGCTACCGGTCTCCACCGCGAGCGGCGTGTTGCTCCCGCCCCAGCGGAGCCAGCAGCGCCCGCGCGCCACGACGACGAGCCGTGCCTGCGACCCCGTCGAGAAGCGAACGCCCCAGGGCGCGCGGAGCTGGAACTTCGCGTAGAGCGAGCCTCCAGCGTGCATCCCGCCGATGACCTCGTCGAAGGGACCGGGCATCACGGGCACCAGTATTGGACGATCGGTCAGCGAATCAAGACTCCAGTTCATTGGGCGTCCGAGCCGCGGAGGTTACAGATCGCTTCCCATGAAGACCGATCGTCCTGACACCGTTCTCGTCACCGCAGCCACTGGGCGTCAGGGAGGCGCCACCGCGCGGGCGCTGCTCGCTGAAGGGAGCACATCCGTGCGTGTGATGGTGCGCAACCCCGATGCGCCGAACGCCAAGGCGCTCGCCGCGGCTGGCGCCGAGGTGGTCATCGGAGATCTCGACGATCCAGCCTCGTTGCGTGCCGCCTGCGTGGGCGCACGGGCGGTGTTCTCGATGCAGTCACCCATCGTCACCGCGACTGGCGTTGATCACAGCAAGGAGTGCGAGCAGGGGAAGAACCTCGTCGAGGCGGCGCTCGCCGAAGGTGTCGATACGTTCGTGCACACCGCGACGTCCGGCGTCGGTGAGCACCGCAACGTCGAGGGCTGGGCCGAGGGACGCTGGAAGGCGCACGAGGCCTACTGGGAGAACAAGCTCGCGACGTGCGAGCTCGTGCGCAATGCGGGGTTCGAGCACTGGACCATCATCCTGCCCGCTGCCTTCATGGACCATCCCATGTTCGACCCGGCCGGATTCGCCGACGGACGCCGGATGATCACGGTGATCAGGACCGATCGCCCCATGGCGCTCATCGCTCCGGAGGACATCGGCAAGGCGGTCGCGGCGGCGATCAACGACCCTGCGAGGTTCAACCGCGTGACGTTGCAGCTCGCGGGCGACCTTCTCACGCTTCCTCAGATGGTCGAGATTCTCTCGCGCCTCGACGGGAAGGAATACGTCGTACGGTCAGGCACGGTCGAGGAGGCGGTCGCCGCCGGCCTGCATCCCGGCGTCGCTCAGGGCCTGACGTACATGAACGTCGCCCCGGTGCTGGCGCGGCCGGAGGTCGCCCGGTCCTACGGGCTCTCTCCCATGAGCTTCGAGACGTGGGCCCGGCAGCAGCGCGGACGGCACGACGACGCGCGCGACCAGACCGTGGCTGCTCACCGTGAACGCGGCGAGCACGGAGGCGAGCAGCATCGCCGATGATTGCGTGAAGATCGAGGCGAAGACGTTGTTGTAAGTCCTCACCGCGCTCCCTCGTGAAGCCGCTGCCGGCGCTGAGCCGAACGCAGAAGGAACGTCATCGACGTGGGCTTCCGCGTCGTCGCTTGCGCCGGCCCCCGCTCACAGTCCTTGCAGGCGCGAGCGCTGGCGTGGCATCAGCAGGGAGCAGCGAGCTCGTGGCTCAGCGCGGCCTGCATCCTGAAGAGCAGCGCCGTCGCCTCGGCGGGCGCGGGCAGTCCGAGCAGCGGCGATGCGAACGCCTGATCGAGCGACGCCGCAAGGTCGAGCGTCGCTTCCGTCCGCGCGCGACGCACCCTCGCCCGAGCGTCGTCGTCCAGCGCGTCATCGAGCCAGTCGGCGACGTCCCACGCGAGCGCGGCGTGCTCGGTCTCGTCACGCGCGATGATCTCCATCTCCTCGCGGACGACCGGATCGAGTGCGCGTGCTGCCTGTACCGTCGCGACGAGCGCGCCGAACGTTTCGCGGACGCACCCTTCGCGGGCGTTCTCTTCGGCGATCGCGTCGAGCGACCGGACGCCGAGATCGCCGACCTTCGACGACTTCACTGCTCCTCCGTAGCGCCGCGCCAGACGGCGCGTCGAGCGCGCGTGGCGGACCTCGTCCTTCGCGGCGCTCCTTGCTCGTGCGATGAGATCGGCGGGCGCTCCGTGGGCCCGTAGCTCGCGCGCGAGACGACGGAACGCGAGCACCGAGACGGCCTCGAGCTCTGCTGACGTCGCGAGATGGTCGGCCTCCGAGCACGACGACGGCGCGGCCACGTAACCTTCGGGCCTCCGTCCGACCTGGCAGTTGGGGTTACCGCGTTTCTCGACCTCCGTGTCGACGATGGTGAGCGTGCCGTCACGCGCGATGCGAACGACATTGTCGTCGAGGTGGGTCCCTTTTCCGCAAGTGCCACCCGACGCCGTGTAGAATTCGAAGGCGTCTCCGCTCGCTCGTACGTTCGCGCCGCCACAATGTGGACGATGTCTCGTGAATACATGAATGAGGAGCATACCGTCTTTCGGATTGTCGAAAGGCGCGAGGAACGTTCTCAGTCCTTTGAGCGAGGTGATTGCGCCGACCTCGTCGCCACGGCTGAATGCGACGTATTCCTGTCGGCCGAACATGCTGTCTGATGAAGTCCCTCGTAGGCTCGCGAGTGCTCTGGTGCACTTGTCCTTGTCCGTCGCAGTTGCGCAGGGAACACCGCGTTGCTCGCTGATGTTGTACGGCGGCCAGAGCTCGGGGACGCGGGGCTCGCCGTTGTCCGAGCGCAGCTCGAGGTGATCGACCGCCACCGCGGGCGTGACGCCTTCGAGCCATCCGCCCTTGCAGGCATCCGTCTCGAAGTCATCCGCCTGGATCGCGTCGCACCCCGTCACCGTCATCGCCGACGTGGTCCCCGCAAGTCCGAGAAAGAGGGCACGAAAGCGGTCGGCGTAGACGGAACGCGGCATGAGAGTGGTCTAACAATCCGAGCGCGCGACAACAACGTGTTCGACCTCCACGCGACGAGATCGCAAATCCGAACCCGGATCGGCCCGACCGATGAGCTCGCGCTTTTTCCCCGACACGGCCGTCGCTCGTTCGTAGTCGACGAGCCCGTTACGAGCGTCTGCGATCGCCCGGGGCCCGTTCAGAGCATCGCGAGAACCACCGCGAGGACCTCGATCGTTGCATAGAGGAAGAGCGCGACGAGGATGCCGACAGCGGGGCTACGTCGCGCTGACGCGGGGACGGCGCGCGCCATGACCACGATCGTGCCTGCCCATCTGTCGCCGAGGCGCTGCTTCGTCGGCGAGTCCGACATCGACGACCATGCGATGGCACCAAAGAAGAGCGCGTCGATGTAATAGGCGAGGTTGCGGCCGAGCGCTTTGAGCAAGGTGCAGGGGCGCCGGTCCTCGGTAAGAACGCGCAGTCCGCAGATCGCCTTGCCGACGGTCGCGCCACCAAAAGCCTCAGCAGCAGTGTGGTACACGAGCGAGGCAAGCGTCCCGAACAAGAACGAGCCGACGGTCGGCTTGCCGATCCGGTCCTCCCATCCAGGCTCGATGACGCCGGCGGCGTCCAACATCCCGACGACGATTGCGCCGAAGGCGCCGGAGACGGCCCCGACGATGCCCACCGTGATGATGTCGATCAGGTGAGCACCGCCGCGGATCCAGAACCCGCCGGGCTCGAGCAGCGCGTTCGGATCGTCGCCGTGCTGGTATGGCCCGGGCTGCGGGGCTTCGGGCGGCGCGTACCATTGAGGGCCTTGCATGGATCCGTCGTATCACGGAGGCGGTTCCAGGCGGCGTCGGAGCCAAAGGCGTGGGGCGGTTAGGCATACGTACGCCGCCCGTCGATGGGCCCGTACGATCGAGGAGCGTCTATTTGAATCAGCGCCGTGACGCGATCGGCATTCCCGAAGAAGTCGACCTCGAGTTCCTCGCACACATCTGGAGCGCTTTCCGTGGCGGATACCCCGAACGCCCCGAGTGATCTGGCGAAAGGAAGGTGCACGCCAATGCGCACGGCTTCGCGATCGGTCCGGGCTTCACCGAGCTGGCCATCTTTGATCGTCAGCGGCAGCCCTCCCCGAACGAGCGCGCGGCGAAGTACGGGCTTCGCCGCGAGGGCTCGGCGCGTCGTCTGCGGCGTAGTATCTTCGAAGCCATCTTCATGACGCCCGAACACACTCGCGCGATGGCTCGCTACAACCGGTGGATGAACGACAAGCTCTACGCCGTGGCGGAGAAGCTTACCGACGAGGAGCGCAAGAAGGATCGCGGCGCCTTCTTCGGATCGATCCACCGCACGCTCAACCATCTCCTCGTCGCCGACCGCATCTGGCTGGGGCGCTTCACTGGCGCGGCGCTAGCGGAAGGCGAGATGGGGCCGGGCGGGATCAGGTCGCTCGATCAGGAGCTCTACGCCGACTTCGACGAGCTCCGCCGCGAGCGCGCAAGGACGGACGACGAGCTCGACGCGTTCGTCGCGACGCTGACAGCGGAGAAGCTCGCCGGGAGCCTGCGTTACCTTCGACGCGGCGTCGTGAACGAGTTCCCGCTCTGGCACGCGGTCGCCCATCTCTTCAACCACCAGACGCACCATCGCGGCCAGGTGACGACGCTCCTCATGCAGGCGGGACACGATCCGGGCGTGACCGATCTCCTCGCGATGCTCCGGGGCTGACGCCGAGGCGCCTTCGCAAGACCGAAGGCGCGCTCGTGAAGCTCGACGCCGCGCCACGAGTCACTTATCGATCGCTAGCGCGACCAGAAGGCTTGCTGGCTCAAAGCGCGCGCAACGACGTCTGCGGAGGGCTGCGGGGCCTCGGGCGGCGCGTACCACTGTGGGCCTTGCGTGGATCGTCGTGAGCGGCGAGCCGGACGTCATCCTTCGGTCGGACGCGAGGGAAGACTCTGCGAGGCGTCGACGTACACCGCCATGATGACCTCGATCCGCGCGGCGCTCGTCGCCTCTATGCTCGCAACCCTCGGTGTTACGGCGTGCAGCGGTGGCGGCGGCACGCCCGTGGACCCCCAGGCTACGGAAAGGCCCGGGCCGGGCGATGACGGCGCTCCAGGGAGCTCCGGCAGCGGAGGCAGCTCGGGGGGCTCGGGATCCTCCGGCAGCTCCGGCTCCTCGGAAGACACGGGCAGCTCCGGCTCGTCGGAGGACGCGGGCAGCTCCGGCTCCTCCGGGGACGCGGGCAGCTCCGGCTCGTCGGGGGACGCGGGCAGCTCCGGCTCCACGGGGGACGCAGGCACCGTTCCGACGACGAATGATCCGTTCGATTCAGCAAGCTGCCCCGGCACCGAGGGCCTCGTCCTCGCCTCCAAGTTCGCTCCGGGCGCGAGCGTCGCGGTGCTCGGTGGCTACACGCTCATCATCGAGAAGCGGAGCTGCACTACGGCCACTGGCTGCGGTGCGTGGACCGCGAGCGCGAAGAGCGCGGGACCTTCCGGAAGCGGGAAAGCCGAGCTCGTCGTCCAGTCATCGGGAGTCATCGATCTGGTCCTCGTCGACAACGATTGCTCGAGCGCCTACGGCACGCCGAAAGAGAAACTCGGGCACACGTGCTCCGTCACCACACCCGACGTCACGTGCCCGGGGAGCACGTACTACGCGACCAACATAACCGAAGGAGCGTGGCCGATGAAGGTGGGCGGAAAGCCTGGCGACAAGTTCAGCGGCAGCGGTCTCGGCCAGCTCGAGGGCGACATCCGTCCGACGTGCCTGCGCCTCACGAGCGAGCCCGTGAAGGTCGGCACCGCCGTGTACGACGAGTACCGCTCCGGCATTCTTGTCCGGTACTGACTCGCGCTCGCGCTCGCGCTCGTCCGCCGCGGCGAGATCCTCGAGTACCGCGCGCAACGTGGTCCGCGCCTCGAGCACGCCGGTTTACGCGTCGTGCTCGCCGCGCGACCGTGCGTGGATCGCACGCACGGTGTCCACCGTATCTGCCTCACTACTGCTCTTGTCGTCGCGGTAGCGAACCACGCGTGCAAAGCGGAGCGCCATGCCGCCGGGATAGCGCGATGACGTCTGCACGCCGTCGAGCGCGATCTCGACGACTTGCTCCGGCCGCACTTTGACCACGTAGCCGTCGGTCGGTCCCTCGGCGAGCTCCAGGAATCGCTGCGTCTGCCAGTCGAGCATCGCGTCGGTCATGCCCTTGAACGTCTTCCCGAGCATGACGAATCCGCCGCTCGCGGGATCGCGCGCGCCGAGGTGGATGTTGGATAGCTTTCCCGTACGTCTGCCCGAGCCCCATTCGACCGCGAGCACGACGAGATCGAGCGTCAGGACGGGCTTGATCTTGCGCCAGCTCGCGCCTCGGCGGCCGGCTTCGTAGGGCGCGGAGAGCGATTTCGCGACGACGCCTTCGTAGCCGAGTTGGATCATCCGCTCGAGGAACGTCTGTGCTTCGCGCGCGTCGGCGGTGACGACCCGGTCGACGACCTTTGCGGAGCTCGCGAGTCCCTCGAGCGCCGCGCGACGCTCCGCGTTCGGGCGGTCGAGCAGATCGACGCCGTCGAGGTGCAGCAGATCGAAGAGGAAGATGGACGGCCGCTCGTTCGACAGCGGGAGCTCGTCACTCGCGCTGCGCGCGAAACGCGACGCGGTCTCCTGGAACGGGAGCGGTCGCGGGCCGTTGTCGCCGCCGGCAAAGGCAAACCAGAGGATCTCTCCGTCGGCGACGAGAGAAGTCGCGGGCCAACGCGCGACATCGGCCGCCACGTGCCGGAGACGCGCGCTGACCTCGTCGAGCGAGCGCGTGAAGAGGCGCACCTCGTCACCGTGCTTGTGGATCTGGATGCGCGCGCCGTCCAGCTTCGCCTCGAAGGCGGCCGGAGCACCGAGATCGTCGAGCGCCTCCTCGACCGAGCTCGCCGACTGCGCGAGCATCGGCGCGAGCGCGCAGCCGACCTCGAGCCGGAACGCGTCGAGCGCGCCGGAGCCTCCGCGCATCGCCGCTGCAGCGACCGCGGGCAAATCACCACGAAGCATCGTCGCACGACGGACCTCGCTTGCCTTGACGCCAGCCGCCGTCGCGATCGCGTCGACCATCACGCCGGCGAGCGCCCCCTGGCGCAGATTGCCCGCGAGCAAGCCGCGCAAGAAGACCTGCTCGAGCTCGGTCGAGTTCGACATCATGTCCAGAAGAAGCGCCGAGCGTCGGGTCTGCGAGCCCGCGCCCGATGCCTCCGCCATTTCGGAGAACGCGCGGTTCACCTCTGCCACCGTGAGCGAAGGCGCGGTCGCCGGCGGCGGCATCGTGGAGAGCGCGGCCCAGCCGACGCCGATGCGGCGCTGCAGGAGCTCCCCCGAGAGCCACGCCACGATGATGGGCACGTCCTCGGTGTCCGCGGCGCGCAGAGCCGCCGCGAGTCGCTTCGTCTTCGCCGAGCGCGCGCCCGCCATTGCGATCTCCGACGAAGCTTCCGCCACGTCTGCCAGGCGCGTCATGTTTCGTCCTCGCTCTGCAGCATCGAAGCCACTTTAGCCGCCGACCATGGCTCCGTCCGGGAATCCGGCAGGCTCGGTGAGGTCATTGCCGTGCCGCTGAGTCGCGTGCTCCACGACACGTGCTTGTGCTCGAGGTGATCGCGTGGCTCACTGAGCGCACTCGATGAGCACCGCGCGAGCGAACGCACCCGTGCCCGCCCTCTCCACCGCGAGCTCTACCATGGCGTCAGGGCGCTCGAGAGGCTCGCGCCTCGCCTTCGGCAGAGCGGAAGCGGCAGGCCTTCTGCTCCTGACCGCCGTCGTCACGAGCGCATGTGGGAAGCTGGCAGTCGAAGCAGATGGCGCTTCGGTCGCCGACGACGCCGGCGGCCCCCGCGCCCAAGAGCCGAGCGGGCCGCTCGATGAATGCGGCGCGTTCGCCCGCGCTCACGCCGTCTTCACGAAGACGTGCCGCGGATACGACGAGCCCGAGCCCTCGCTTGCCAAATCGTGCCGCGATCTCCTCGCGCTTCCCGGAACGAGCCTGACGCTGACCGACGTCGTCGACTGCACGGTAGCCGTCGAGAACGGCATGCCGACGTGTGCCCTCCCACGTTGCTCGGGCTACGGCAGCCGTGCGGTCTCTCCGATCGAGAAGAGTGCCGGAGACCTCCCGAGCGGTTCTTCGTGCCTCGTCGATCACCAGTGCGCCAGTGGTGAGTGCCGTGTCGAATATGGCCAGACCTGCGGTACATGCCTGAAGACGAGGTTCATTCGCCAGTCGTGCAATCCGCCCGACGAGCCGTGTCTCGGTGGATTGAAGTGCGTCAATGGCATTTGCGAGGACGGAGGCAAGAATCTCGGAGAGGCTTGCAACGCGTCGGCCGCGTGTGCGTGGGATCTCTATTGCGACGCCGGCCCCGGCGGCGCAGCCGTCTGCGCGCAACGACGCGAGAACGGCGAGCCGTGCTCGAAAGCGGACGAGTGCATCTATCGCTACTGCGACAAGACGCAGGGGAAGTGCGCGGGCCATCCGCGGGTCGGCACGAGCTGCACTTGGCTCGACGAAGCGCCCTGCGGGTGGAGCGGCGTGCTGCATTGCAGTGCCGAGGTCTGCGAATGGATCTCGGTCCACGAGGGCGGCGATTGCTCGGAAGCGCCTTGCATCCAAGGCATGCGCTGCATCGACAACGTTTGTCGAAAGCCGGCGGGCACCGGTCTAGGAGAAGGCGAGGGATGCTACGAGATGTACTGCGCGGCTGGGTTGGCGTGCGCGTACGTGCCTTGCTCGGGCGGCGCTTCCAGCTGCTACGACCGCATCTGCGTCTCGAGGCAGCCCGGCGACAGCTGCTCCCAGACGTGCTCGCCAGGCGCCTATTGTGACGGGGGAACGTGCAAGAAGGTGAGCGACCGTGGGGAGCCCTGCCGGGCCAACTCGACCGACTGCCTCGAACACCTCGCGTGCATCGACGGGAGGTGTGTTGGCTACGAGGCATCGCTCTGTCGATGAGGCCACCGACGATGCCGGACGAGGGAAGAGCATCCGCTGTTCGCCCACGAAGATGCGAACAGCGGGCGCGGCTATCGCGTCCGACCGGTCTTGGGCGCACGAATCGAGCTCGAACCGAGCCCTACTCCTGCTCCTCCGCCTGCAACGTCCACGGCTGTGGGAAAGGACCGAACTCGTAGATTTTCTCGAGATGCAGGGATGGCGCGACGGACGGATTCGCTGCTGCGGGCGGCGTCCGAAGTTCGAGGCGAGGTATTTCGTATGGGGTGTCTGGCGCGGGCGTCGGCTCTGAAGATGCAGGCTCGTCCTGTGCCTCCGTCACTTCTGCTGCACAGCCGGACACTGCGAGGGCCGTCAGAACGGTGAGGGTCGAGACCAGATGGGCGCGGATCATTCGTCATCCTCCGACACAGATGCGGTGAGTCGATACTGTTTGGCCAGCTGTGAGACGCGCGGTCGTTTCATCCCCAGCAGCCCGGCGGCGCGCGTGATGTTTCCGCCCGCCTCCTCGAGTGCACGGGTAACGCACTCACGCTCGAGCTGGCGCTTCACGTCATGCAGGGAGACCCCGCGCTCGCGGACGTGCGCGTAGGCTACCGCGGTCAACGAGACGTCCGATGCAGGACGTGCGGGCGCGTTCGCGGTCGTCGCGCCCGCGATCGTCGCGCACGACGGAGCATCGGGGGCGACACGGAGATCTCCTGCGGCGGAATCGAGATCGGTGCACGTGATCATGTCTCCCTCGGCAAATACCGCCGCGGCGCGAAGGACGTTCTCGAGCTCACGAACGTTTCCAGGCCACGTGTGCCGTTGGAGGACCTCCAGCGCATCCCTGGAGAGGAGCTTCGGCTTCTCTCCTTGCTCCGCAGCGACGCGCACGAGGAGATGATGCGCGAGCAGGGGGATGTCGCCCACGCGTGCACGAAGCGGCGGGACTTCGAGGGTGAGCTTGCGAATGCGATAGTAGAGATCCTCGCGAAACACGCCGCGCTTCACCAGCGTACGCAGATCGCGGTGCGTGGCGCAGATGACGCGTGTGTCCGTTCGAAGCGTCGTGGTGCCTCCGATGCGCTCGAAGGTTCCCTCCTGCAGAACGCGGAGGAGCGCGACCTGCGCCTTGGGCGAGATATCTCCGATTTCGTCGAGGAAGAGGGTGCCGCCCTGGGCGAGCTCGAATCGACCGCGCCGTCGCGCCGTCGCCCCGGTGAATGCCCCCTTCTCGTGGCCGAACAGCTCCGAGAGGAGGAGCGTGTCGAGCAGCGCCGCGCAGTTCACGACGACGAGCCGACGCGACGCACGCTGGCTGGCGGCGTGCAGCGCTCGCGCCACGAGCTCCTTGCCGGTGCCGCTCTCGCCGAGGATGAGGACAGTGGTGTCCGACGTCGCCGCCTTTCGAATCGCGACAGCGAGGTTGCGCATACGTTCATCGGCTCCGACGAGCTCGTCTGCCCGCGACCTCGTCGACGCGGGAGGCGGCGCGGAAGGCGGCGCACTCGAGGAAGGCACGGGCTCCCGCCCGACGTCCGGGACCGCGTCGGTCTCCATGAGCGATTGCTGCAGGAGCGTGAGCTCCCGGATCTCGGGCTTCGAATGGAAAGCATCACGCACGTCCGCGGGGAGCGCTCCGGTGATCCGGTCACGGATGGAGACTGCCCGGGCGCAGTGGGAGCGCGCGGCCTCGAGATCGCCTTCATCACGGGAGCACGTGGCGACCAGCGCGTGGACGTCGACGAGGAGGTCGTCTTCGGCCGCGGCGCGGGCGAGCGCGAGCGCCTGCCTCGCGATGGAGAGCGCGGGACGTCCGAGCGCGCGCGAATGAGCCACTCGAAGGATCGCGAGCTCGGCGACGGCTCGGGCGGACTTGGCGTTCTCCGTTGCGATCGCGATGAACGCTTCGGCCTGACGGACGTCTCCGTCCGCGAGCGCGATGCGTGCACCGACGAGACCCGTCGCGCCGATGTACTCGACGTTGCCCGTAGCTCGCGCATGGACCATCGCGCATTGGAGCTCGTCGCGAGCGAGCTCCGTCGAACCACGCGCGAGCGCGACCTGCGCCGCGATGAGCCGCAGGTGCGCGGCTGGCGCCGGCCCCCTGTCTCCGGCGAGGATCTTCTGCGCGAAGAGGATCGCGTGTTCGGCGTTGTCGACGAGGCCGAGCCTCAGGCGTAACTCGGCGAGATTGGTGAGAGGGTGGACGCCCTCGATTCGAGCACCGAGCGCGTCCCACTGCCGGATCGTCTCTTCCCAGTACCTCAGCGCGCCGACGTAGTCGCGCTTCCGGTAGGCCACGACGCCGAGGTTCGACAGCGCGAACGCGGTCGCGCGAAGCTCGCCGAATCGCTCCGCGTCCTCGAGGACGTCGAGGAACGTATGCCGGGCTTCGTCGAGGAGCCCCGTCCCGCACTGGACGATGCCTCGATTGAGCCGCGCCCGGAGCTCTGCCGTGGTCTCGCCAGCGCTCTGCGCGTCGAGGGTCTCGGCGGCGAAATGGGCGTCGGCGTCGGCCCAGTCGCCGCGAGCGAGGAGGACTTTACCCAGCACGCCGCGGGCGGCGAATCGCGTCCTCGGCGACGTCGCCCGCTCGAGCGCGCTCTCGACTTGCGCGATCGCGGCGGCGAAGTCGCCGCTGAGATAGCTCAGCTCGCCTCGTTCAATCGTGATGGCGGCGCCGAGCTCGTCGTCCACGTCCGCCATCGGAATTCGATCCAAGAGGAGCCGCGCACCGACGAGATCTCCGAGCCTGGCCAGGGTCTGCGCCATCAAAAAGCGCGCCCGCGGTGACTCGACGTCGCCGATGCTCTCGCACCAACGCAACGCGTCCCGCGGCTTGCCTGCCTCGAGTGCGCGTTCGGCGGCGCGGAGACGGAGGGAGAGGCGAAGCGGATCCTCTGCGGCCTCGACCGCGGCAAACCAGCTGTCCGTGATGTCCGCGACGATGCGCGAATCGCGCGCCAGACGACCGGCTCGAGCCAGGGCGTCGTCGGCGTCCTCCGGGCACGTGGGCAAGAGCAGCTCCGCGGCGCGTGCGAGTGCCCAAGGATCGAGCTCGAACGCCCCGGTTTCTCCGCGAAGCATGCGTATGGTCGACGCGCGCGCCTCTGGGGACGCTGCCGCCTCGAGATACGCGGAGTCGACCGAAGGATCGAGCACGATCGCGTGCGGATTCGGGATGATGACATTCGCACGAACCAGCTCCTCGAGAACGCCGGCGGGCGGAGCACCGCGTCCGGTGTTGTGCGGTAGGGAGCGCCGAGCGAGCGCTACGCACGTCACGACCTCGAGTGCCGCTGCGGAGAGTCCGGAGGTCGCGTCGGGCGCTCCGGCTTGCCCACCGAGACGTGCATCACGAAGTCGGCTCCGAGCACCCCGCCACTGGCCGTGAAGCGCGCGCAGATTGTGTCCGCGCAGGAGCGACTCGCTCTCCTGCGCGATCGCCATGAGCCACCGAAGCTTGTCGGACGGGGCGAGCTCCGGGCCGACCTCGAACACTTCGGTCGCCCAGTCAGGGGGAGTCGACGCCGAGACGAAGACCATGACCGCAGCTCGATGCTCAGCCAGCTTGCAGGCGACGGCCTCGTCGAAGCTGCCTTCGCGCGGGAGCGAAGCGACGACCGCCAAGCGCGGACGACTGGCGGTCGCGAGCGCCGCCGCGTAGTCGGTCACGTTGCACGGCAAAGGCCCCAGGCCCAGCTGGGTGGCCACCTCCCGAAAGAGCGAGGTCGGTGCGCGTACGGCCGCCTCGATGGCACGGCACCCGGCAGCGCCGAGTCGGCGGGCGACGTGTGCCAGGAGCGGTCCGTGAGTTTCGTTGCGCGCGACCACGACGAGAACCCTGGGGTCGACGGTGACTGCGGCGTCGTCGAGAGCCGCAAATCCGTGTCGAATCGAGACCTGCTCCGGTTCCCCCGACGAGGCGACGCTGACCGCTGCCGAGGCGATCGACGAGGTATCGGACGGCTCATTCGGGGGAGTCGATGACAGCCAACTACGCAAGGCGCTCTCCATGGCCTCGCAGGTGGACGAGGCGTTCTCACGAACTGGGGGAGGGAGACGGAAAACGAACGCGTCGCTCGTCGAGTGCGATGCGAATGCAGGTCGCATGCCATCCTGCGCACGGTCGGATCGGGCGGGAAAAACCGCAGATTGGCAGGTGTCGACCCCGTGGAAGCACCGACATGCCGTAACGGAATGAACGGCGCCGTACCCGGTCGCGTCGCCATTCGCGATGTCCGTTCGGCGCTCGCATGACCGTCGTTCACGGAGAGACGGTCGCCAGACAATTTATGCACGAATCGTCGATACCGAGACGCCGTCGGCTCTTCGCGGAGGCTCGTTTGTCCGAGCTCGTCATGAGGCACGGCGGTTGCCCATGGCTCGCGCACGACGTCTGAGTGTTCGATTCGAGAGGTGCGAAGAAGATGAGAGTCAATCGCCTGTCACTGGTTGCTATCGCAGCCGCCCTGGCCATGGGTGGCGGCTGCGCAGGGGAGCGAGACCCGATCAATCGCGTTCAACCCGATGCGCTCCCGAAGTCATTCTTCGTCGGCAGCAAGTTGAACGATCCGAGCGACGATCCCGAGTTCTACGGGCGCAGCATCCTCGTTCAGGTCGACTACGGGTCGGCGGGCACGGGCCTCTTCAGCGCCGGCTACAACACGGTCAACCGCATTCGGTGGACGATTGAGGAGAAGTACCTGCTTGGTCGCCTCGCCTACGAACGCATCAAGGGGACGGACGGCGCTGGGACCCCGAAGCCCGAGGTCGCCGATCCGGCGCACCGCAAGAACAACGACGGCGAGGTCGTCTACAAGTTTCCGATCCTCTCCCACTTCGACGTGCGGCGCGCCTACAACACGTCGACCGGCGAGGAGCTGAACGTCGTCGAAGAGAACACGCAGGACCGCCCGTGGTACGAGCGCGATTACATGCGCGTCGACTGGACGAAGAACGAAAACACCTCGGCGTACAAATTCGATCTGCTTTCGATGCTGAACTTGTTCGGTGTCGAATACTCACCGGCCGATTTTACGGCCAACAATCCGAACTTCGACGAGGCGCCCGTCTACGACATCGCCAACGGGTACCTGGACGCGACGGCCAAGGTGTACGCCAAGCCGCGGATGCTCGAGCGATACGGCATCCCTGCGTGTTGGGTGCCGAACCTCATCAACGGCGGTACGGAGCCGATCGAGAGCTGCAACGAGCATCAGCTGACGGTCCGCCATTCCTTCAAACGCGTGGTCGACAATGACTACGAGGCGGCGCACTGGGACGGCGATCGCTTCGAGATGTACGGCGCATTCACCGTCGGCCTCATGGACACCGAGCTCGGCTCCTACGATCGCGAACATGGCCTTCGCGACAGCGGACGGTACCGAGGTATCCAGCGTTACAACATCTGGAAGCGAAGCCACGCGTACCAGGATCCCGAGAAGCTCGAGGGGCCGACCCGCTGCCTCGCCGACGCCGATTGCGCAGGCGTATCGCCGGCGTCTCGCTGCAACACCTACCGGGAGAAGAACATCTGCACGCTGCCGTACACGCAGCGTGAGACCAAGCCGGTCGTCTTCCACTACGTGCAAGGCGGCGACCCGACCTATTTCGAAGCGACGCGCGATGCCGTCTCCCAGTGGGACGCCGCGCTCCGCCTCGCGGTCGCGGCGGCGCGCACTGCGGAGTGCAAGACCTACGGCTTCACCGAGGGGTGCGGGAACGCCCCCGTCCACGGCAACTACGCCGCGGAGGAGGATCTGGCCGTTCTCGTCGGCGAGATCACCGCGTGCCGTACGGGGCTCGTGAACGACGGCCGTGACTGCGAGAGCTACGCCGAGGGGGTCGGGCAGGCACGAGGCTATGCCGACGACGTCATCGAGCTGGCGAAGGAGAAGCCGATGGTCCTCCTCTGCCACAGCCCGGTCCAGAAGGGGGACGATCCGCTCTGCGGGCCCGAGAAGACGATCGCTCGGCCGGGCGATCTTCGATTCAACCTCATCAACGCCATCGCGCGGCCCGAGGTCAACGGCCCGTGGGGCATCATGACCGACGCGAACGATCCCGAGACGGGCGAGAAGATCGCCGCCAACGTCACGTCGTACGTCGCCATCAACGATTCGTTCGCCGCGGGCATCGTCGACCAGCTCCAGTACATCGCCGGCGAGGTGAAGACCGAGGAGATCACGGACGGAACCTACATCACGCGGTACCGCGACGCGGCCGCGGCGGCCTCCAAGGGCTCGATGATGCCGCTCTACACCAAGAGCGAGGTCAACCAACGTATCGCAGCGGTGGTCGGCGCCGATACGACGCAAGCCGACGGCCTCATGCGCGACGCTCGAGCGCTGAAGGAGAGACAGCCCGAGCTGCTCAGGAATCTGAGCAAAGCGATCAACGAGCGAGCCGAGGACATGAAGGCGTCGGTCGGTGTTCCTTCGGTCAACGCTGCGCTCTTCCAGGCGCGTCGGGACATGGCGAAGAACACCCCCCTCGAGGCAGCCGTCGTGACGCCGGCGATGATGCAGCTCGCGGGCGTTCATGGCTCGGTGCCGGAGGACCTCGAACGCGCGAGCGTGTTCCGTTCGCTGAACCCGGAGTTCGTGCGCGAGCTTCGTCAACAGAAGGAGATGATCCTCGCAGGGCGAGGCACCTGCGAGATGTACGCGGAGACCGCCGCCCCGCTCAACTACGTGGGCCTCCGAAGCGTGCTCGAGCAGAAGTTCGGCGCGTTCAATCCGAACGAGTCGCCCGCGCAGCAGGCCGAGCGGGCGAGGCGCATGAAGGACTACGTGCGAAGGAAGGCGCATACCAACGTCATGGCTCACGAGCTGGGGCACTCGTTCGGACTCCGTCACAACTTCGTGAGCTCCACCGACGCGCTCAACTTCCGCCCTCAGTACTGGCAGCTCCGTACGAGCAACGGAAAGGTCTCTAAGGAGTGCACCGAGAAGACCGACGACGGCTCCTCGTGTGTCGGTCCGCGATGGTTCGATCCGCTCACCGAGGACGAGACGAACGGGCTCCTGACGATGTGGGCGCAGTCGTCGATCATGGAGTACGCCGGCGAGATTACGCAGGACTTCCTGAACCTCGGCCGGTACGACTTCGGCGCTGCACGCATGTTCTACGGGGACACCGTCGGGGTGCTGAGCAACGTCGCCGAGTTCGGGCGCAACACGAACAAAGGTCGCGTCTTCCGCGAGCATCGCAACGAATTCGGAGGACTGCTCGGTATTACGCCGCGCGACGGAGCAGGGGAGTTTCACTATTCGCAGATCCAGAACCGCCTCAACCTGATTCGCAACTGCAAGGAGGTGGACCCGCAGGCGTTCAAGCCGGGCTCCTGGGACGACGCGAGAGACGGCGAGTGGCATCCCCTATTGGACGGACACCTGGTGACGGTCCAAGGCAAGACGATGCGTTGCGAAGAGCCGTCGCTCGAGTACGTACCGTTCAGGTCGATGACCGCGGACAAGACAGCGCCCCGGAGCGCGGCGGCGCTGTTCGACAAGGACCGCGTTCGCTGGACCCACGGCTTCGCGAGCGACAACTGGGCAGACCTCGGAAACGTCTCGGTCTACCGCCACGACAGCGGCGCCGATCTCTACGAGCAGCTCAATTTTTGGATCGCGCAGCAGGAGCTCGGACACATCTTCAGCAGCTACCGGCGTGGCGCTCGCGACTTCAGCATTCTGCGTGTCGTGAATCGCCTCATGGCGCGCTACCACGAGAAAATGCGCGACTCCGCGAAGGCGCTCGGCCTCTACGCGACGCTCGCGCGTGACACGACGGTGAGCTTCGGCGCCACGGGTCTCGGATCGAATCCGCAAGCGGCCCTCGCAGCGATCTTCGATGCGTTCCCGGCAAACGCCATGGCAAGCGCCATCGCGTTCGATCACTTCACCCACGTCTTCGCGCGGCCTCAGCCGGGTAGCCATGCCGAGTACGGTCCCGAGGCGGGTAGCCCCTTCGCGGTCCAGCGCTCCTGCGACGACACCGGGTTCGCCCGATGCCAGACGACGTCGCTGCTGGTCCCGAACGGCGTGACCGGGAACACGCTGGGCTACGGCTCGTTCGAGCTCGGCGGGCACCCCGTCAACAACGATCTCTCGACGACGCAAGGGCGCGACTACAACAGCGAGTACTTCACCCAGGCCGGTTCGTACTACGAGAAGGCGTACGTCGCGATGCTCTTCACGGAGTCGGCGGACAACTTCATCAGCTCGTCGCGAGGCGACTTCGTCGACCCACGCTACCGCTCCGTCTCGATGGCCGATGTCTTCCCTGACGGCTTCCGCCGCTGGCTCGCGAACAACCTGACCGGCGACGAGTACATCAAGGGAGTCCGCGCCAGGGTCGGTGCCGACAAGACCGCGCAGCTCGGCTGGACGTCGTGGTGGCCCACGGAGGGACCGCGCAGCTGTTTCCCGAACGGTCCGTCGAACTTCTGCTTCAGGCCTGGTGCTGCGGTTCCGAACGAACCGAGCGGCCTCATGGTCGTCGACCCGCAGGTCGGCTGGGAGCAGCAGCGATTCGCGTACATCTTCAGCCTGCTCTACGTGAAGGAGAACCAGAGGACCAACTGGCTGAGCCAGATGCAGGTGTGGGAGCGGGGGATCGACGGTGCGCCGGACTTCACGAACCGCATCGAGTTCCACTCTCCGAACGGCAAGACCTACGTCGCCAAGACCTTCGGCACCGAGACCCTCTTCGGAAAGACGGTGCAGCGTGGCATCGCGGCACGCGTGCTCGAGTACGCGAACGAGCTCCTTCGAGCCGCCTACGAGGTCGATCCGGTCTCCGTGAACGGCTCGACCGTCGGCTGGACGGCGAAGGTCGACGAGCACAACATGCCGATCCTCAAGACGGGATCGTCCTGCGCCGAGAGCATCGAGTGCACGCGCCTCGAGTCCTATGAGAGCTTGCCGGCGGTCATGCGCGAGGCTCTCGGGCGCTTCGGCTTCATGCCAATCAGCGGGATGAAGGGCGTGCACTGATCGAAGGCACGCGAGCGCGGACGTGTTCGAGGCGTCGACCCAGGCTCCTCGTCACGTCCGCGCTCGGACTTTGTTCCGAGGTCGTCGTGGACGATCGGCTCTTGGAGGCGCGCGTAGCGGTGGACGACTTGGCGCGCGTAGAGCGACGACGGGCCCTTCGGTAGCGAGTCGAAGGGCCGGGGGGAGGTCGGTGTGGCGGGCGCGATCGCTATTGGATGGAGCCGGAGAGCGTCATCTTGTTCTGGATGCGGAACGTGCCACCGCCCGCGCTCGCGGAGTAGCCGTAGATGCGGATCTCGATGGCACCAGCGCTGCTCGCCGAGAGCGACACCGTGGGCTTGCCCGCCACCGCGAAGGACGCGCTGTGCGTCGCAACCCCGTCGACGTTGGTGGCGACATCGGCCCTGGCCGGACCGCTATTGGACCGGTCGACGTCCAGCGCGAGCGAGGAGAGCGCCAGCGTGCAGCCGACCGCCGGCGTGACCGTGAACGTGTAGTAGCGCGTCGCATCCGCCGCGGCGCCGGTCGCCCAGCTGCTGCTGTTGAGCGCCCTGCTCGCGCTCTCCGCCTTGAGCGCGGCCGAGCGCGAGAGCACCGTGCTGCTCACGCCGGCAACGTTCGTCGTCGCGGGAGCGTTCGTCGAGACGCCGGAGAGCGACGTCAGGTCGAACGTGACGAGGGCCCCGGAGTAGCCGTGTGAGGCGCAGGTCGGCGCCGCCTTCGTGGTGAAGCCCGCGGGCATCGAGTAGGGCACGACGGCCGTGCCGCCGGCCTTCTTCGCGTCGGTCGTGACCCTGACCTTGTAGGTCCTGTTGTTCGCAAGGTTCGACGCCGGACGCAGCGTGACCATCATGTTGCCGGCAGCGATGACCGGCGTGGTGAAGCCGATGCAGGTCGCGAAGTCGTCGCTCGACGCCTGGAGGCTTCCCGTGCACGCGCCCGCCGTCGTCTGAGCGGTCAGCGTCGCCGGGGCCATCTCGCTGACGAACGTGAGGACGATGCGTTCGGTCACGTCGATTGCCACGGCGCCATCCGCCGGGACGATGGTGACGTCCGGAGCGCACGGGGCGCAGCTTCCGCCGCAGTCGATGCCGGTCTCCGCGCCGTTCTGCACGCCGTCGATGCATGAGGCCTCGACGCAAAGGCCGCGGCCGTTGCAGAGCGTGCCGCCGTTGTCGTTGCACGGCGTTCCCGCCGTGGCGTTCGAGCGCGTCGGCGCGCCGGCAGTGCAGCCCTCGACCGTGCACTGCGTACCGTCGTCGGCGGGCACATCGGTGTTGTCGATCAAGCTCTCGAGGTTGCCAGCGCCGTCGCACCGGGCCCTACGGCAGTCCCCCGGCTGTTGCGTGGCCAGGTCGCCGGCGGGGGTGAACGTGAAGCCGCACAGACCGGCCGTACACTTCGGCGACTTGCATTCGTTGCCCGCGGGACAGTCGCTGTCCACAGAGCAGCCATTGCATGCGCCGTCGACGCAGGTCTTGTTCGCCCCGCACGACGTGCCGTTGGCGAGGTTCGGGTGCGTCAGAGCTCCGTCGACGCAGACGTCGTTGGTGCAGGCGTTGTTGTCGCTCGCCGAGTCGCTGTCGTCGTTCTGCGAGTTGATGTTGCCGTTGCCGTCGCAAACGGCCTTCTTGCAGTCGCCGGCCGTCTGTTTTTCGAGCACGGCGCCGAGCGGAGCATTCTGTCGGCCACACACACCGGCCACGCACGTACGCGTCGAGCACTCGGTGTCCTGGCCAGCGCAGTCGCTCGGAAGCAGGCAGCCGACGCAGGTGCCGGTCGTATCGCACTTGAGGGCGCCGCCAGCGCCGCACGCCGTGCCCGTTGCCTTCTTCGGATTGGACGCGACGCCGCTCGTGCAGACGTCGTTCGTGCAGTCGTTGGCGTCGACGGGGAGGTCCGTATCGTCGTTCACGTCCACGACGGAGCCTGCTCCGTCGCACTGGCAGCGCTTGCAGTCGCCGGCGGTCTGCGACTCGACCGCCGTCCCCGCGGCCTTCGGCTGCTGGCCGCAGACGCCCGACTTGCAGGCGCGCTCCACGCACGCGCTCGTCGGAGCCGGGCAGTCGGCGGCAGACGTGCAGTCGGCATCCGCGTCGGAGCCGCTATCGGTGGGCGCGTCCGAGCCGCTGTCAGGACCGCGATTGCGCCCGCTGTCCAAGCTGCCGGCGTCGCTGCTGGGAGAGGGCTCCGGATCGACCGTGCTTTCGGCGCAAGCGATGAGGTGCATGGCGAGGCCGGCGAGGATGCTGATGCTTGCAAAGCGATGGTTCATCATGAGCGGCCTCTGGGATTCAGATTGGAGCGAGGGCGATGGTGCTGTGGACAGTTGCCCGATCTCCCCAACCACCGTCCAGCGCCCACGCTGCGTCACACCACAACGTCACCAAGCGGACGCCGAGCCGGACGTGCGCCGTGCTCGAGTTACCCGCGCGTCGCGAGATCGTTGCGTTCACTGGTTTCCGTACAGCCAGAGCAGGACCTCAGGGCTGCCGCGCCCATGCGGACATCGCGCCGGTCTCCCCGCCGAGGGTGATAGGGCCGGTTGGCAGCCGCGCCTCCGTAGGGGCAAGCTCTTTCTGTCTACCGCTTCACGCGTGGGACCGTCGAAAGGCCGTGGTGCGCGACGACATATTCCCCGCCGGCCACGCGCTGAAAGCCTTGAGCGCGTGGTAGCCTCTGCCGCATGGGGAAGCTCCTCGTCTTCAGTTTCATCGGCACGGCCGTCGTTGGTTCGTTCGCGGTTGCTGGGTGCGTGGGGGACGAGCCTTCGTCGGCCACAGCGGGAACGCTTGCGCAGGGCGTGCTCGGGGGCCCGTGCTTCGCGAACGGCACGTGCAACGAGGGGCTGTCTTGCGAGCTGGTCGAGGGCGAGGCGAAGTGCACGACCTCGAGCGGCGCGCCCGCGGGCGACGCATCGTCGGTCGACCCGCCCTCCAATGGCAACACGGACGCTGGCCGCTCGGGGCCGCCCGTGTGCAAGTTCCAAACGACGCCATTCCCGTGCGGCAACGAGAAGCCGCCCACCGCGTGTTACGGCGGGACGCAGTCGTGTACGTTGACGGGCTGCAACGTTGGCGACATTGCGTGGGCGTGCAACTCGGCCAGGCAGTGTGGCACCGCCTGTTGCGTATCGGCCGACGTCGCTACCCTCGCCGCAGGTGCAGCCTGCGCGGAAGGCACGCTGCTGATCTCGGCGGGGGCTTCATCGGGAGCAACCTGTTCGTCGGGCACAGCATGCGCGGCGGGCGACACGCAACTTTGTCAGGCGAACTCCGATTGTCCTCAGGGCCAACGGTGCACCCCGGTCAAGATCATCGGCGCCGGCGCCGCGCTGAACGGCACCATCGTCGCGGCCTGTGTGCCGTAGAGCGCGAGAGGCGAGTCCTTGCTCCTCGACGTCTCGGACTGCTTTCGAGACGGGGCGAACACCGAGCGTGTAGGCGGCAGCTTCCCCCTGCCTCAGGCGACTCGGCACGCGCGCGCGCCTGAAGAGCTCCGAGTCCGTGGGTGACCGGGGCTGAACCCAGCTGCATCGACTCTGCCGAGGTCGGGCGGTGTGAAGTTCGTCCTCATCTCGCGGCGAGTTGTCCGCGCGCATCCGCGTCAGGTAGCCGATGCGAAGAGCACCCGCGCGACCAATGCGGTGGGCCGTCCGCCCCTGAGCGATCGACGGCGCCTCAGCTTGCCGCGCTCAATCGCGGATACAGGCTGGATCCACGATGGCGGCGCGAGCACGACGATGGGTGGGCCTCGGGCTGCTCGCGGTGCTCCTCGCGCTCGGCGCGCACCTCGTCTGGCAGCGCGTAGGGGCCGGAGCCGGCGCCGTCGCCACGGTGACGTATGCCGTGGTGCAGCGGATGGGGCCTCAGGGGCCGAACGTCACCGTCGACCTCTACGCGCCCCCGCAGTCGGGCAAGCGCGTGCCGCTCGTGGTTCTTCTGCAGGGCAACGAGCCCTCGCAGCCCGACGAGCGGCTCGCCTTCGCTGCGAACGTCGGCGACTCGATGCAGCGAAATGGGGTCGCCGTCGCCGCCGTCTCGTTCAACGTCCAGAAAGGATACACGCTGCGCGCGTGCGCGGCGGACGTCGCCCGGGTCGTGCACGAGGCGACTGGCGCGCGCAACCCGACACGCCTCGTCCTCGTCGGTCGCGGCCTCGGCGCATGGATGGCATCAATCCTCGCGCTCGATTCGCGGCTCCTCGCGGGGGCCGGCATGGATCCCAAGCGCGTCGATGGCATCATCGTCTTGCGTGGCACCTACGATCTCGGCGAGGCGGCGCTCGAGGGGCACCCCGACGCGGCGTTCTTCGCGGACTCGGTCGAAGACCGCAGGGAGTCCTCGCCGATTATGTACGCGCGGTCCGATTCGCCACCGTTCTTGATGTTGTCCGGCGGGCAGGACAATGCGAACTGGGCGCGTATCGCTCGACCCTTCGCGCGCGCCCTCCAGAACGCGGGCGCGCGCGACATCGACCACTTCGTCGTCCCTGAGCGCGATGCGCACAGCATCTTGCACTGGGGCGGAAACGGAAACGAGCTCGGTGATCTGGTGTTCACCTTCGTCGGCTCCGGCCCGAAGGAGCTTCCGATCGACAACCCCTTCGGCGCGCGCCGTCGCTGGGGGGCGCGGCCGCCGCTCGACCTGTCGGCGCTTCGCAAGCAGGCCATCACCACCTATCCGGTCGACCCCCGGGTGCGCGAGACGCTGCTGTTCCACGTCGGCGGGAACGCGTTCGAGCTCTCCCCCTGGCCCGGCAAGACATATCAGGCCGTCGATCTGCTCGGCTACCTGGCCGGGCGGCCGGAGTCCGAAGTCGGCAATGGGGACTGGCTGGTGGTCTCGAACCTCCAGGGCGAAAAGCAGTACTTCCCGCGCGAAGTTCTGAAGACGACCCAGCCGGTCATCGTGGTCGGGCTCGACGACGAGGACAATCTCTTCCGCCTGTCCCGCTTCTACCGGGTCAAGCGCGCCTACTCGTGGATCGAGAGCGACGAGCGAATGCCAATGATGGTCCGGCCGCTCGGCGCGTTCCTGCACTTTCGGACGCCGCTGCCCGCGGACTTGCTGAACAAGACGACCGCAATCGTCGGGCTCGATGCGACGAGCTTTCACTGGGTACAGAACGATCCGCTCGCGCCGTTGCGCTCGCTCACCGGCGGACTGCGAGACGCGCTGATCGGCGAGCAAGGCTGCCTTACGTGCCACCAATTCCGCGGCGTCGGTGCGCGGGCGCACCACGCGCTGGCAGTCGACGGCAAGCCGTACGGAGCGTTCGGGCTGCCGCTCGAGGACTATCCGAGCGACGTGTTGCGGCGCTTCTTGTTCGAGCAGGACGCGGTGGCCGCGAGCTTCGGCGTCGCGCCCCTCCGGATGGAGAAGACCGTTGCCGGGCAGCTCTTCGATCTGGTCAGCCGCGAGAAGAACCAGCGGGACAAGAATCAGAAGTAGAGGCTGCGCAGTCTCAGGGGTCTACATGTTCGTAGAGTGCCGCCGCCCACTCGGCGTGCGCGCGCGCCGAGGGGTGCAGGCCGTCGCTGGCGAACATCTTCGCCTCCGCCTGCTTGTGCATGAGCGGATATAGGTCCACGTAACGCGCGCCGGCGGCTCGTGCCTCGTCGCGCAGAATGGTGTTGAAGACGACGATGTCCGCGCCGAGCTGCCGCGGATCCCCGAGCGAAGCCGCGGCCGGAGAGAGCGACCATTCGGGCTGCGGTAGCGCCACGATCCGATTCGGCGCGACGCCAGCATCGATGATCCCTCGGAAGAGCACCCGCACGTGCGAACGGTAGTCGTCCGCGCTCCAGCCACGCAGGTAGTCGTTGGCGCCCACCGCGAGCGTCACGAACGTAGGGCGAAATGGCGCTACCTTCGGGAGCTCGTGCTCTTGCACGTCTTCGGTGGTGTAGCCGTTGACCGCCACGTTCTCGAGCGTGACCTGGCGGTCGTGCGCGCGCCAAAGTGAAGCGAGACGCGAGGGGAACGCGTCCGCCGGTCGGTTCCCGGTCCCGGCCGTGAACGAGTCGCCGAGTGCCAGATAGCGGATCTCATCGCGCCCGAGCCCGCGCACGGGTGCGGCATCCTCGCTGACACCGGCGCTCCACGAATAGCCACCGAGCGGGGCCAAGACGAGCACGAGAAGCGCGCGCATCGAGCGCATGACAAATAGCTAGCGCGGGTCGGCGCCCACAGCTCCCGTGAGCCGTGCGAAAGTGCGGTCGTGGCCAACGCGTGCTCGGCTGGAGGTCGATCAGCCTCACGCGCGGCGGGGCTCGCCTCCGGAGATGTGCAACACGTGCGGCCGTTTCATGGCCGAGTTGGATCGGTTCGAATCGCTCCTCGCGGGCCGACCACGGGCTGAGCTGCTCGTTGGTCCAGTCCTCTCCCGTTCGAGTCGTAGAGGACTATTCCCAAACCGCGTGTCGATCGGTGCGCGACCCAATGCCCAATACGGGCAGTCTGCACCGGGACAGCGGTGGCCATGAGCTCGATCTGCATGCTCGAGGAGTAAGGGGCTCGGTGAGCGCTTCTACGCCAGGCGGTCGCTCAGACGTCTTGCGGAATCACGGTGAGTGCGCGAGCGCACGATCGCGAGGGCAGGTCGCGCCCGACGCGACACCGACGTGGTCGGCCATGTCGGTCTCGGGCGAGGCGGCTCTTCATCATGCTGATGAAGAGCTCCGCATCGGTGGCTTCTGCGATGCAAAGCGGTCGTCGCGATGGAGGCAGGAACATGCTCAAGCCAATGACATTGCCGAGTGTCGCGCTCGGAGTCGGACTCGTCGCGTTTGGATGCACTGTCCCGGCCGACGAGGTCGATACGACCGCGGCAGGGATCGGTGAAGAACAACAGGACCCGCAGCAGGAGCAGCCGTACAGCGCCTACGAGCAGCCGATGGAAGACATGCAGGGGCCCGAAGAGCAGCAGCCTGCACAGGATGAGCAGCCAGGAGAGCCTGGGCAGGAGAGCTCCGAAGGCCCACAAGACCCGAGTGATCAGGCCTCCACGGAAGCCGAGCCGCCCGACGCCCAGTGGCGCGGCGGGTGGGGAGGCGGCGGCTGGCGGGGCGGCGGCTGGCGGGGCGGCGGCTGGCGCGGCGGCTGGGGCGGCGGCTGGCGCCCGGGCTGGGGCGGCTGGGGCGGCGGCTGGCGCCCGGGCTGGGGCGGCTGGGGCGGCGGCTGGAGCCCGGGTTGGGGCGGCTGGGGCGGCGGCTGGGGTGGCTGGAGCGGCGGCTGGAGCCCGGGCTGGGGCGGCTGGGGAGGTGGCTGGGGCGGCTGGTGACGGTTCGGCCCGCGAACCTCCGTTCCTCCGCATGGGAGCGCTGCGCGACGACCTCGGAGCGATGGCTCGCCCGTCGACTCGAGCTCGTTGCGTAGCGCTCGCATCGAGCACGCTCAGTCGTGAAGCCACGGTAGCGGGCGCGGGCGGAAGGCGAGGGCGCTACGTGCCTTTGCGTTCGACGCGCCTCGAAGCTTCGTACCGTAATAGACCGCGTCTTCACCGAGAACGACGCGCGCCTCTCGTTCCGACATGCGGGGAGGGGGCGGCGCGCCCAACCACTGCGCGAACGCCGGCAGCCAGCGGCTCACCGGTGACGGATCGTCATCCACGACGTTGTACGTGCCGGGCTCGGACGTCAGGGCCGCCACCGTCGCTCGTGCGGCGTCCTCGATGTGAACGAACGACCAGACGCCTCGTCCTTCACCGATGATGGGTGACTGCCGCCGCCTCACCTCTTCCGCGGCGCCGTCTTCCGGGTGATACCAAGTGCCCGGCCCATAGAAGAACCCGTAACGAAGAGCGACACCTTCCATCGGCCCTTGGCTCAACGTGCGTGCCTCGAGCTCGGTGTACGTTCGTGCGCTGGCAGCCACGGCGGGACTTGCGTCGATGGCGAGCGGCTCGGACTCGTCCGCAAGCCCGCTTCCTGGCCCGAGATAGAAGCCGCTCGATTGTTGGATGTACCTGCGCGCACCGCTGGCCAATGCAGCGCGGTGAAGGTTCCCTCCACCTTCGAGCCGGAGCTGTCGGTCACCGGGCGACGCCGCGGGCAACTCGGACGGATGTTTCGGCAGCGCCGTGAGCTGATCGATCACCACCTCGGCCTTCGACCGCCGCACCGCCGCCTCGACGGCCGCGGCATCGAACGCATTCACGAGCTCGGCGGCAGCGCCGCGCTCGATGATCTTGCGCGCGCCGGCTTCGGAGCGAGTCATTCCTGTCACCTCATGCCCAAGACGAGTCAGCTCGACGATCAAAGGCACGCCGATGGCGCCGCTTGCTCCTGCAACGAAGACTCTCATGTGACTCACCCCTGACCCATGCTGCCCGTGCAGCGCGAGGTCGCTAATGAGCGGATGCAGGCTCGGTCGCCTCGACGAGAGCTCGAGTGCCGACCTCCATGCTTCGTCGCCACCTCGGCACCGCGACGGCCCCCAACACCGTGCCGATCGTCTCGGTGACCACGAGCAGGCCGGCAGAAAGGACGAAGGCGTAACGCCAGGCATGCGGCGGGACCGCCAAGACGTAGTCCGGAGACGGGAGCATGAAGTGATTCACGAAGCCGAACACGAGCGAAGCGAACATCGATAGCACTATGAGCCAAGCCCCAGTGCGCTTGCGATCCGTCCACAAGAGGCCTGCGCCGAGCACGGGCAGCACGAGGATCACGACGGTCACGAAGACGCTCTTCAACGCGCTGAGCGGGACCGGAACATGCGCATGGGCGCTCCAGTGCCAGAGCACGACGGCGAGGTGAACAATCACGACGCCTGTCAACGAGGCGCGTAGCCCAAGACTCTCCGCCGTACGCACGTAGTTCTCCTCACGTGAGGCTCTCGCGCGGTAGTTGCATCTCGTATGCCCGCGCCTGCACACCGGCATGGCTCGGCGCAAAGGCTGCCGCAATAGGCCGACCTCACCTCGTTGCGCGCAATACTCGAGGATCGCGCACCCACACGGATCAGTCCTCGTTCTCGCGCCTCGCGCCTCGCGCCGCTTGCTGCCGGAGACGTGCATGGTGCGCGTTCCCCGCCGCCACCTCCATCGCTCGACGCGCGCCCTTCGGGATGTGCAGCTCCGGACCGGCGATGGAGCAACTCGACTCAAAGGGGCGCGGAGCGCTTGGCGCTTCGGCAGCCCGTCCGTATTCTCGCTCGGTGCACCGGCGTGTTGGAGAGTTCGCGCCCACGTCGCGGGCCTTCGCTCGTCGCGGGTGGCCTCGCGGGCGCGCTCCTCATCATTGTGCGGGAAGGACGAAGATGGCGATGGCATGGACGTGGGGCACGAAGGAGTCCGTGTGGCGTAGGGGAATCCTCGGCGGCGCGCTCGCCCTCCTCGTTGGCTGCGCGGCTTCTCCGCGACGCGGTGCGAACGAGACGGACTCCGCTCAGGCGAACGGCGGAGAGCGGGCACCGAAAGCGCATCAGACCCGTCCAAAGGGAACGAGCGCCGGTGTGGCGATCGCGGATTGCATGCGTGCCGCCTACCGCGTGGCGGACGTCGACGCCGCGCTTTCCTACTGCGAGGAGAAGCATGTCGGACGCGCATGGCGAGCGAAGGTGGCACAAGGCCGTGATGGTGGGGTGACGGCGTTCGGGCTGCTGGAGCCGTCCCTTGTCCAGGCTTCGGTTCGCGCCCAGTTCGACCGCTTTCGTCGCTGCTACGAGGACGGGCTCCGTCGCGACGCCCGTCTCCGGGGCAGAGTCGCCGTGAGGTTCACGATCGATCCAACCGGGTACGTGGCCGAAGCCCGGCCGGACGACACCACCGACATGCCGGACCGAGAGGTCGTCGACTGTGTCGTGCGGGGTTTTACGCTCTTGCGATTCTCGAAGCCCGAAGGTGGAAGCGTGAAGGTCGTCTACCCGATCGTCTTCAATCCGGGGGATTAGCGCACACCGAGGGCGCGGGCGCAGTAGCCGCACCGCGAAGGTTCCGATCGCGCGCGGTATCCGCCCGAAATGAACCAACGGATCCGTCGATGGCATTCACCGAGCGACGGGATCGGCGCAGGCCGGCGACAGGCCGACGGAGGTGGGCCTGAGCGACGAGAGGGCATCTTCCAACATCGAGCGTCCCTCGTTGCTCGTCGAGCGGAGATAAAGCGTGAGTACGCGTTTGCCTCCGCAGACCGGCAGCGACACGACCTCGAGCTGCAAGGGGGGCGTCAACTCGTAGAGCATCCCGATTCCGGTCCCGAGCGGCGTCACCCGAGGACGCTCGCGTGAGTGGAGCTGCGCATGGAGGCCTGCCAGCGAGGACGGGATCGTCTCGCGCAGGCTCTTCAAGAAGCTCGCATCGTAGTCGACGCCTGAAACGTAGGTCGTGATCGCGTCTTCTCGCGTGTCCGACTTCATCGCGCACCGGGAGTCGTCTCCGGTCGCGAGCAGCAGCCCCTTCGGGACGACGAGCTCCACGCCGGTCCCCGCGATCGAGCACGTCGTGCCCGCCGACGATTCGACGAGCTGCGGTACCTCGGGAGGCGGATCGAGCTTCACTCCGCCGAGGCGCGGAGCGGCTTGCTTCGCGGAGGGCACGATCGCGCCGAGCGCGCTCTCCGCCACGGCCGCGTCGGTTCGTGCTCGAAGGACCACCACGGCGCTTCCTCGGCGCATGATCGTGTGCGGTCCGGGAAGACAGCCGGGCTCGCTACATTCGAATCGCTGCTTCGCCAAGGCCTCGAAACGCGACGCCGCCTCCTCGTCGACCCACGCTGTTTGCCAAAGGAATGCAGGCTCCTCGCCGCAGCCCTCGAGCAATCGATAGCGGTCGACGAGCAGGCCGCTCGCCCCCTCGAGGGCGGTCGCGCGCGGGTGCCGGATGCGCAGGAAGGCCCTCGTTCGAAGCTCGCCCATCCGCCCTTCGAAGCTCGCGTGGCACCCCGCCGGAAGCGGAGAGTCGGCGAAGCGGGGGAGTGCGATGCCCTTCACGTAGGTGTCGGGATGAAAGATCTCGAACGTGCCACGAGGAAGGTTCGCCCAGACCTCGTCGAGCCCCTGCATGCCGCGCGCGCGGACGACCCGCGCGGCGAACTCCGTGCCCGCCTGGTAGGGGACCTCCTCCCGTTCGCGAAAGAGGGGAAGCGCCTGGGCGAGGGCAGCGTCGGTGCTGCCGACGAAGTCGCGCATGGAGAGCGCCGACGATGCCTTACGCAGGGCAACCGATGGATTGGTGCCCTGCCGGGCAGCGACCACGAGGGCGGCCGTGATGGTGGCGTCCCCTTCGGAGACGGAGCGAATGGCGAGCTGCTCGTCGTCGTGCGCCTGAGCGTAGGGGACGTTGACGTGGTCGTGCAGCAGCGCGTGGGCCATCTCGTGCGCGACGACGTTGAGATCGGTCGACACGCGCTTCCGAATGTAGATGCGGCGCGAGCTGGGGACGAAGAAGCCGAGTAGGTTCTCGGTCCGCGGGGGCCGGCTGGAGAACAGCGAGGCCAGCCACTTGACCGGGCGCTCGCGGAGGATGCCGAAGGCCCAGAGCGCGTCGAGATTGCACGCGTCCGCCGTCGGCTCGAGCTTGCCCTCGTCGAAGTGTGCCTCGAGCTTTTTGTCGGAAACGACGGTGACGGTGAAGGGACGTCGAAACCGCAGACCGCGAGCTCGCTCGACCTCGCGCGCGATCTGCCGATGCTCGGGCGAAAGCGCGGCAAGGGGATCGACGGCAGCCTCCGTCGCCCCGGGCTTCTGCGGGAGGGGCCCGAGCGATCGCGAGGGCGCAGGGGAGGATGAGCACCCGACCGAGGCCGCGAGGAGGGCCAACGGCCAAACGGCGCGGACACGCATCGCGCGTAGCATACACGACGACGACGTTGCTTTGCCACGACGCCTTCGGTGAAGATGAGGCCCGGTCGAGAATGAGGATTCATCCGCGGTGGTTGTGGTTGTTTGCGTCGATGGCGGGGTGCGCGCCGAAGATGATTTCCACTCCGCCCCAGGCCTCGACATCGATGCAGCCGACCGCTGCCGCGAACCTTGCGGACCTCCCACCCGCAGAGCGCTGCCGGCGCGGAGATCTCGTCGTCTGTGCGGACCTCGCATGGGCGCAGGTGGAGTCCATCAGGCCGGAGGCGCAGGAGGCTGGCTCGCGCGAGCTCCGCTCGCTATGCGGTCGTGGCGTTGCGCAGGCCTGCGCCCGCGTCGGGGATATCGAGTGGTCCCAGGACAAAGTCGCGGCGAAAGCCGCCTACGAGCGAGGATGCTCCCTCGGGTCGTCGCTCGCGTGCGCGAATCTGGGCGTCGCCCTCGACGTCGCGAACCCCGGAGACGAGCGTGGCCAGGAGCTACTGCGAAAGGCCTGCGATTCAGGCTCGCCCGAGGGATGCACCTGGCTCGCCGAGACCATGCGACCAGAGGAATGGACCGAGGACATGCTCGGCACCTATTGGGCACTCATGACCCGGGGCTGCGTGGGGAAGTACCCAAGGGCGTGTCGCGTCATCGGCATTCGGGAGCACACCGGAAACGGAATTCCGCGAGATGACGTCTCCGCAGCCGGTCACTTCCGAGTGGCCTGCGAAGGGAGCGACGCCGAGGGATGTCTGCAATGGGGCCTCGCGCAGGAGTTCGGCAACGGCACGATGGTCGATCAAAAAGGCGCGGGACGCGCGTATGCGATCGCGTGTGACGCCGAGCATCAGGATGGCTGCTTCCGCCTCGGGGGCGCCTATCTCCGCGGCACCGGGCTGGCGAAGGACGCTGTCCGCGCTGGAGAGCTGTACCGCTCGGCTTGCAAGGCGGGACATCTGTATTCGTGCACGACCCTCGGGAGGGCGGAGGAAATCGAGCCTGACCGCACGCGACGTCTCGCGAGCTTGTCCGCACTCTGCTCGGAGAAGGCGATGGTCGCGTGTCAGGCGATCGGCATGACGCTGAGTTGGACCGTCGCCGAAGAGCGCAAGACCGCGCTCGCTCTTCTGGACGAGGCATGCGCGGCGAAGGTGCTCGACGCTTGTCTTCACGGTTTCTACGCGGCAACAGCGCCGACGCGAAAGAAGAACGGCAAGGGCGTCGTGCCCATGGCGTTGAGCTTCCTCGAGCGCTCTTGTGACATGTCGGATCCCGATGAGGGCTGCACCGAGCTCGCGGAAGCGTTGATTTCCGGCACCTACGTCGCGCGTGACGCCAAGCGCGGCGGAGAGCTTGCGGTCCGCCTATGCGATGCGGGAAGCGCGACGTGCCGCTTGGCAGGGGATGCGTTCGAGCGTGGGCTGGGGGCGCCGCAGGACGCGACGAAGGCCGTCGCCGCGTACACGAAAGCGTGCACCAAATCGGACCCGCGCGCGTGTCGGGAGCTCGCAAGGCTCACCCGTATCGGCAAAGGCACGAAGAAAGACCCCGTGGAGGCCGATCGGCTCGAGCAGCGCGCAGTAGAGCTGCTGGACGACGACGAGTGAGCGCGCTCGGTCGGATTCGCGCCGATTACGGCAGACCACGTGGAGCGGCGCGGTCATTCGAGCGGCGCCAAGATCCCCCGGGCTCCTCGCATGGGCAGCGACCTGCACGGCGCGACGTGACGGGGAGCTCGGGCCGGATGGTCATGCGCCGCGTGGCGAGTGGTTTCGCCTCCGCGGCACATGGCGTAGAGAGGCGCGATGAGCATCGTCTCGCTTGCCGCGTTTTATCTCTGGGTCTTCGGGCTGCTCACGGTCGTCGGAGGCTTCATCGGGTTCGTGAAGGCCAAGAGCGTGCCCTCGCTCGTCGCGGGGGGCCTCGCGGGCGCGCTCCTCATCGCTGCCGGCTACCTCGCCGTCCGGATCGGAACGAACCCCCGGGTCGGGCTCCTCATCGGGCTCGGCGCGTCCGCCGCCCTCGCCAGCCGATTCGTCATGGCCTATCGCAAGAGCAAGAAGGTCATGCCGGCCGGGATGATGGCGGTGCTCTCGGTCGTCGGCATCGTGGTGACGGTGACCGCGCTCCTCTCGTCCTCGACGTGAGTCGAGCTCGACGTGGCCACGCGCTTCTCGAACACGGCCTCGTGCGTGGCCGACGACTGCAGAGCGGTCATGACCCCGCGGAAGCTCAGCCACCGGCCGCTGAAGAGGGGGTGGAGGCACGATCTCACTCCGACCGCGATTTGGATCGTGACATCGAGCGGCATCGCGTCGTAAACGTCTCGTCACTCGGTTCGCCGAGTTCCGGTTGAACCCGGAAGGTGACGCGCGGTGGAGCAGCCTGGTAGCTCGTCGGGCTCATAACCCGAAGGTCGTAGGTTCAAATCCTGCCCGCGCAACAATCGCTAGACGACGAAGGAACCCGCGCTCTCCGGATCGCGGGTTTTTTCATTTCGGCCAAGGCCACGAGCGGTGGGAGCGTGCTCGTGGCCACGTATGTGCCCTCCGGCTGAGGGGGGAGCAACACCTGGCCGTGCGCGAAGAAGCGCAGGAGCTTCTGGCGCGGCGCGTGGGATCGACCTTGAAGAGGCGGTCGAAATCCTGCGTGTGCCGAACGATGCCTAAGTTCATGGCCTCGTCGCGCTGAGGACGCGCCGGCGGCGCTCGCCCGACTCCCTCGCGGTTCTTAATCTAGTTAACGACCGCGAGGACGATGCGGCGGCGTTGGCCCGGACTTCAGCCGAGGTCGTTAACCGAGGTTAACGGCGGAGGTGGTAGTTCCCGCTCGTGATCGCGAGCGGCGCGTTGGGCAGTGGCAGGACCACTTGTCGCCCTCGGCCGGATTGAGCGCCTTCGTCGTTGCGCCCGTGCCGAGCAGTGTGCCGTTCGGCGCTGTGCCCATGTAGAACCCGACGGCGACGCCGGGCGGCAGCGGCGCGGTACCGAGGTTGCGCACGGTCGCCACGAGCCCGTACGCGCCGCAGCATTGCGGGGCCGCGCCGATGACGGCGTAGGGGGCGGCGAAGACGCTGCCGGGCTGGCGGTTGAGCCGGTAGTTGTTGAGCCCCGGCTACTTCCTTGCGAGCTCGATCTTCATGGGTGACGAGTCCATCACAGACCGGCGTGCCGGAACGACCCGATCTGCTGCGTCCCGCTTCATCTATGGCAACGAGCGGACGCGCGTCGTCCTCCGCCTCCGAGAGCTCGGCACGACGACGATGAAGAAAAAGTGAACCGCCGCCCGCGGCTCCGCACACTGGGCAGGAAGATCCAGGCGCCTGCTTGGGCGCAATGCCGGGCCTGGCCGAGAGCGTCGGCAATCTAGGAAGGAATCGATTTGTGAGCTCTCCGACAGGGCCGCGGCACCTCCTCGGTGTCGCCTTGTTGCTTGCGACTAGCTTTGCTTTGTTCTTCTCGTCGCCGACCGCGCGTGCGCAGGGCAGAGTGGAGACCGACGCCAGGGCACTTCAGAAGAAGGCCATGGGCGAGGACTACCTGGCGACGGACTTCGCGTACGCACAGGAGAAGCTCGAGAAGGCCATCACCATGTGCGGAACGGCCAAGTGCCCTCCTCAGTTGCGGTCGAGTCTCAAGCGCGACCTTGCGGTCATTCAGATCGGCGCCCGCGCCGATAGGGAGGAGGCCATCGCGAACTTCATCGAAGCGATCAAGATCGACTCCTCGGCCGCGCTCGATCCCGACGTCAAGACGAAGGACCTCGAGCAAGCGTTTGCAGAAGCAAAAAAGCGGGTCGCTACGAACGCCACGCGCAGCCCGGGCCATTCTCCGCAGGGCGACTTCACGCACGCTCCGGTCGCCGCGCAGCAGGAGCGGACCCCGATTCCGGTCTATGCCGAGTATGCGGGCGAGGAGCCAATCGTCAAAGCGAAGGTCCGCTACAGGGGATTCGGGATGACGGAGTGGAAGGCTGCCGAGCTCCAGAAGATTGGCGAGAACGGCTGGGGGGCCGAGCTTCCGTGCGCAGACGTCCTGCAGGGCACGACCGAGTATTACCTCCTGGGATTCAACGAAGACAATGACCCCGTCGCCATCGGCGGCGATCGCGTCAACCCCTACAGGGTGCCGATCAAGAAGGAGAAGCTGGCAGAGCCGCCACACTTGCCGAACGCACCGCCTCCCACGCAGTGCGAAGACACGGGGGACTGCCCGCCGAACTTTCCCGGATGCGTGAAGGCTTCGGCACGTGCTGCCGCCGATGCGTCGAAAGTCGAGCCGGTCGGCAAGGAGGGCGGGGAGTTCTGCGAGGACGCCAGCGAGTGCAAGAGCAACCAATGCGTGAACGCACGGTGTGTCGACTACCAGAGACGCATGAACAAGGCTCCGCGGATCTGGGTCGGCGTCGCGGGCGCGCTCGACTACTCGTTCGTGCCGAGTGCAGACGACGTTTGCAAGCTGAGGACGCCCGGAGCAACGCCGGTCAACGACGCGAACTACTACTGCACGCGAAGCGACGGCAGCGACTATCCCTCACGAGATCCAGGGATGGCGGCGGAGAACGACTCGATCCGCCTCTCCAGAGAGGGCGGCCGCGACAGGATCGCCCCCGGTGGAGGCACCCTCGGCAACATCCGGGTGATGCTCACGGTCGATTGGGCCATCAATGACAACGTTCTGCTCGGCGCTCGCCTCGGCCTCGTCCTCAACAACTATCCCGGGTCCGAGGCAGAGGTCGACGGCAAGCGCTTCGCGATGCCAGTCCACCTCGAGGCCCGAGCGACGTATGTGTTCGGGAAAGACGCGCTCGCCAAGAAGGGCTTTGCACCCTACGTGTTCGGTGGGGCTGGGCTTGCTCAGTTCGAGACGCGGATGCCGGTACGAGTCGTGGAGGACCCTCGGGCCGGGACAGGGCGGACCGAGCGAGACGTCGACGCATGGCGCATCGCTGGGCCCGCCTTCGTCGCCATCGGCGGTGGTGCTCGCTACGCGGTCACCCCACGGTTTGCCCTGATGGCCGGAGCTCGCGTCAACCTCGCCTTCATCCATGCTTTCGCCTCGAGCGTCGCGCCCGAGATTGGCGGTCAGATCGGCTTCTGAGCCGATCCCCCTCGAGGGTGCCGCTTCGCTCGATCGACCGAGCAGGCGAGGCGTGCAGCAGATCGAAGACGCGTGCGAGCGCTGCGCCGAGCCCGATCGCTTTCGACCATGGCTACGGGAGCGCTTCCGCTGTGGGCGGTCCGAACCATTTGGTGAGGGCGTCACGAAGGCCGTGGTCCGTGCCGTCGGAGGCCCACGCGACGTATCCGTCGGGCCGAATCAACACGGCGGCCGGAGCAGAGACCGCTCCGAACACCGGGAGCTCCCACTTACCAGCGTAGCGAGCGTCGATCAGCCGAACCCGTTCCGCCCACGGAGTGATGTCGAAGGCTCCAGGCTCACCGAGGTTGAGGAATACCGCTCGGGCATCATGCAGCAGGGGGAACACGCGCTGCGGGCCGCGTTCGGTGACCAAATCGAGATCGGGCATGCGACGACCGAGCAGCGGGTGTCCCTCACCGAGGTCGTAGTGGACGTCGAGGCCCGACATCATCGCGGCGTATCGCTTGCGAGGCTCGTCCATCCGCAAGAGCTCGGACATGTTCTCGCGCAAGGCCTCCGTGCGATCGTCACCGCGGCCGAGCGCGGTTTGCGCCATGGTGAGCCGGAGCACGCGCGCACCGATGGGATGCCGCTCGGCATGGTAGGTATCGAGGAGGCCGTCGGGGGATGTCCCGTGGACCACCTGGGCGAGCTTCCATCCCAAGTTTACGGCATCCTGGACACCTATGTTGAGGCCCTGGCCGCCCGCAGGGGAATGCACGTGCGCCGCGTCGCCGGCCAAGAGCACCCGTCGCTCTCGGTAGGACGCCGCCTGCCGAGCCATGTCGGTGAATCTGGATAGCCAACTCGGATTACGAACACCGAAGTCCGTCCCATAGACGGCGATGAGCGCATCGCGGAGGTCTTGTAGCGTCGGCTCGTCGCCTTTGCCGACGTGCGGTTCGACCAACACGACGCGCACGCGCTTCCCGTCCTCCAGCTTACCCAGAGCATTGACGCCCTTTTCACCGCGGCGGATGCCCGACGCCGGTTCTTCGGTCATCTCGACCTCGGCGATCAGGTAGCTCGTCGACGCGTCCCATCCCGGGAAGTCGATCCCCGCCTTCTTGCGGATCAGGCTCCGACCTCCGTCGCACCCGACGAGGTACTTCGCTCGCAGCGACGTTCCGTCGGAGAGCTCGACGTCGACGCCGGTGTCGTCCTGCGCAAGCCCCGCTACCTCACGCCCGCGATAGAACTTCACCGGCAGCTCAGAGACCCAGTCGGCCATGATGCTCTCGATGCGGCTCTGCCAGAGCCCGAGCCCGTAGTTGTGGCGAGTGGGGAAGTCGCTGATGTCGAGAGGGATGAACGAGAAGCCCGCGACCTGACCGACCTGCCCTTGTGAAAGGAAGCGCTCGGCGATCCCCCGCTGATCGAGCACCTCGATCGTGCGTGCGTGCAGACCTCCTGCGCGCGAGCCGGCGATGTCTTGGTTTTCGCGCCGCTCGACGATGGCGACGTCGACTCGCGAAAGCGCCAGCTCGGCCGCCAACATCATGCCGGTCGGACCTCCTCCGGCGATCACCACCGCATGGTTTGCGATCGTCACACTGCGTCCTGCTTCGTCGCGCATTCCGATCCTCCGCTCTGCACGGTTCTCGCGTGCGGCTGGTGACTGTGCGGCACGACCCGGGGCTTGCCGCAAGCCCCCGTCTCTGGCATAGATTGGAAGTGGAAAGGGGCAGGGGGCGCGCTCCATTTCGCGCTCCGCGCGCGCTCGCCGCGCGAACGGCGGCGCGCCAAATTCGGCCTTCGTGAAAGCCCACGCAGACCAGATGGCAGCATTTCGCTGCCGCAGACCGAGCACTACCGGCGCGAGACTGACCGTCGCTGGCTCGACTTCTGTCCGTTGGCGCGCGACCGGCGCATCAACGAGCGGACCGAACCGCATCCTCGATGCCGATCTCGGAACCCGGTCAGGCGAGGTTCATTGACTACGTACCTCGTCGGAGCACTGGCGCGATGCGCATCAACATCGCCTGACGCGTGCGCGGTGCTTGCTTCACGCGTCCTCCATCGAGCGTTCGGCGAATCGCCCACGCCAGCCCGATGTCCGGATCGCCCGCGGTCTGCGTGACGAGAGAGAAGGCTGCGTCGAGGGCCATCGCCTCGGTGGTCTCGTCCTCGCTGCTGAACCACTCGAGAATGGCGGGAAGCGCATCCGGCAAGCTCCCCACGATGAACGCCGCCGGATGACGCCGCACGCGGCCGGCCTGCACCGCGTGGAGCACGAGCGAGGCCGTGCCCGGTCGCTTCAGGACACTCAACCCGTACGCTGCACCTTCGCGGCTTCGCAGCCGAGGTGCGTTCATCATGATACCCACCAGGTCGTCATGTGCAGCTGCGCCCGCGATGCGCGCCATAGCGGGTCCCGCGTACGACTCTGCTAGAAGGCCCGGCGCGGCGAGAAGGACCTCGCGTGCTACTTCGTATCCTTGCGCCGCGCGCACGCACCCGAGTAAGTGGGCGACGAGCCACGGCGGGATTGCTCCCTTGCGATAGGCATCAATGAGCGCATCTGCCGCGCGCGGATCGGGAGCACGGCGTTCCAGCTCCGCACCAACCGGTTTGAACGACGAGGCGTCCTCCGTCGCGATCTTCACGAGCTGAGCACCGGTCAGTGCCGCGAGTCGATCTGCGTTCACGCGGTGAGTGTAGCGGATGCGTGAGGTCCTCGCGGCGTCGAGCCGCGATCAGCACGACCAACGTCTTCGACCGACTGAACGTCGCGACGCGACGGATCGCCGGTCCGCAGCCCTGGGAGGCAAGCCGAGCTCGAGGTCTGCGCTCGGCTCCGCCGCCCGCGCGCGAGATCGACCCGCTCGGTCAGCTACGCGCGGGGGGAGCCATCCACGGCCGAGGCGGCGCGCGCTTCGCGGAAGAGCGCTTCGCAGCGATCATCCGCCGGGACCTCGTCGAGCGCTTCGCGTACGACGGACTCGTCGCGAGTGTAGGCGAGTGCTCTACGGACCTCGAGGATCGCCGCTTCGTGCTCGCCTTTGCACCAGAGTAGCCCGCCATAACAAGCGAGCACGTGGGGGGCGCTCGGCGCGAGCGCCCGCGCCCGCTTGAGAAGGACGACAGCCTTGCTCGTCGTCTTGCGACGGGCGAGGAGCATCCCCAGGTTGTCGAGCACGGCGGCGCTCGGCTCGAGCTCGAGCGCCTCTTCGAAAGCCGCCTTCGCTGCTTCGTAGTTGCCCATCAACTTCCGCGCGACCCCGATCGTGTTCAGGAGGGCCGCGGTTCGTGCGGGCTCCTTCTCGAGATACACGAGCGCTTCGGCACCTCGACCGCGCATCACGCAGTGCCAGCCGACCGTTTGATGGGCGAGCGGCCACCCGTCGTCGAGCATGCGTGCCAGCGCCTCGTCGCATCGCCCGACATCCGCGAGCAAGCGTGTTTCGACCTGCCACATGCGCTTGGCGAGCCCGTGTTGTCCGACGTCTCGCGCCCAGCGCGCTCCGCGCCGCGCGACGAGGATCGCTTCGTCGAAGCGCGTCAGCGAATGGAGGCAGTGCGTCCACTGCTCGAAGAGCCTGCGGAGCGCGGGCACGTCGCGGTCGGTCTCTACGCGCTCTCCGGCGAGCGCGTAGAGGCGCGCTGACTCCTCGAGATTGCCGTCGAGCCCGGCCTCGACCGCGAGCTCGTCGAGCGCACGGACACTGGCGGTGCCCGCTTCGAGCGCATGCCGGTGCGTTGCGAGCTCCGCCTGCCGCCGCTCGTGGCGGGACGTGACGTCGTCCCACTCGCGGTCGAGCCAGGACTCGATCCAATCGAAGAAGGTGCCTACGTCGCCGCCGCCATGGAGCGAGCGGACCTGACCCGAGCTCGCGCCGGAGGCGACGAGGACGTGTTCGGTGTCTTCGCCTTTGCCGAGCGGGAGGACGACGGGCTTGGCCGCGCGGAGCTCACCGAGCTCGTTGCTCGCGCCGTCGCGCGCTTCGCGTAGCGGACGGACCCCATGGTTCGGTCCTGCCCCGCCGTCGGCGACCTCCGTGACCCAGAGCCGATATTCGTCCGGAAGGCGTGTCTGCGCCTCGGCCTCGATGGCCTTCAGCTCGGCTGCGGTCAGCGGCGGCTGAAGGCGATAGCCGTGAGAGGTGGCACCGTGGACCTGGCGCCGCCGATCGAGAAGCCCCATCGCGACGAGGCGTCCGTGGAGCAACCGTGCGCGCGACAGGAGGGGGTTCGACTCTCTCACGCGATCTCCTCTCGACAGCCTTGCGGCGGACGCGCGCTACGCCTTCTTCATCAAGGGCTCGCCGCGGTGACCAGGTTGGCATCCCGTGCGAGCTTCCAGCCGCGGTCGTCTTTGCGAAAGATCGAAAGACCGTGCCCGGCATGCCGGAGCACCTTTCCGTCCGGCATCGTCACCGTCACCGTGATCCGGCTGCGTACGTAGGCGTGGTCTCCGATGACGTGGAGCTCCTCGACGTGATTCTCGCCGTCGATGGACATGCCCGTCATGGCGGCGGAGGCCACGCGGAAGACCTCCTTGCCGAACGGCTCGCGACCGGGCGCGAGGAAGACCACGTCGTCCGTCATCAGGTCGAGGATCGACGACGTGTCACCACGCTTGGTGCCGTCCATCCACCGCTCGATGACGTCGCGGATCGCTTGCTCGTCGCTCATCTTCAGACCTCGTCCGATCTTTCGGTGGCTGTGTCGCCATCGAGGTTCTCCTCGGGACCACGCTCGAGGCGCTTGCCGTCGATCAGGCGTGCCGCCCGCTCACGCTCCGCCCGCTCACGGTCCTTCTCGGCCTGCGTTCGCCCGTGCCGGATGCGGTTGATCTCGGCCTGCTTGGCCTTTTCCTCCCGCTGCTTCTTCTTGCGGAACCGGTTCAGGTTGACGACGTTGCTGCTCACTCCCCGGATCTTGCCACAGTTCGCGCGAGCCGCGAGAAGGCACGGGCGAGCCCGTCGCGGACCGCACCGATGCGAGCCATCCGGCGGACACCGGGGGCGCGCGCGGGGAGGGGATCAGTGGCGAGCGGACGCGTAGATCGCCTCGATGTCGGCCTTACAGGAAGCCGCGCTGTGACCGGCGCACACGATGAACAGACCGGAGCCGTCAGCCTCGGAGACGCCCACAGCCATGAGCGCTACATCCACGCTTCCCGCCTCCTTGTCCGGCCGCTTCATGGCGCTCTCCATCGCGCGCGCGCTCACGCCGTTGGCGAGGGTCATCGTTGTCGCGACGGGCGCGGCCGCGCCAGGAAACGGCTCGAAGAACCTGCGGGCGTTGATGTCGAAGATGGCCGCGGTCATCTCGGGGAACTCCGCGAGAATCACGTTGCGCGTGCGTCCATAGTTGATCCGCGTAGCACTTCAAAGACACTCCGAGTGACGCGCTCTCCGTCACGGATCTCGTCGCCGCGTTTGCGAGCTCCTCGAAGAACGCCCACCCCCTCGGGCGTGACGACGCCCCGGGGGGATGACCTTCGAGCGATTCTCTCGAGGTGCGGAGCAAGGCTTTCACCACACCCACCGACGCACGCTGTCCGGTGACAGCGTCTTTCACCTTGTCTCGGAACGAAGCAGCGGCGACTCTGCTCTGATCGCGGGTCGTCCTCTCGACCCCGCGTCGTGCTTCTCCACCTCGATCAAGACCTGCCATGAGCACACGTAACCCGTCGCACGCGATTGCACGTTGGAAGACGATCGCCGTAGCGCTCCTCGCGCTCTCCTCGACCGTCGTTGCCTGCAGCAAAGGCGCGCCGCCCGTCGAAACAGAGGACGTGAGGAGCCAATCCTCGGCGCTCGTGGGGAACGGCAAGCTCGAGGCTGGCGAACAGTGTGACGATGGCAACAACGTCTCCGGCGACGGATGCTCCGCCACCGGCGTAGTCGAGGCTGGCTATCTCTGTCACGTGCCCGGCAGCCCCTGCTCGTTGGCATCCCTATGTGGCAACAACGTCGTCAACTCCGGCGAGGCCTGCGACGACGGAGACACCGTGGCGGGAGCCAACGGCTGCTCGGCCAACTGCGGCCTCTCGTTGTGTGGCAACGGAGTGGTGAACAACCGCCAGTGGCCGAACTTCGACCAGGAGATCTGCGACGACGGCAACCTGGTCGAAGGCGACGGCTGCAGCCGCCTCTGCGAGGTGGAGCCCGGCTTCGCGTGTACGGGAAGCCCGAGCCGCTGCGTGCGCTCGGGGGTGCTCCTGTTCAGCACGGGCGTCGACGCGAACAACCGTCGGTTGGCGAACGGCGCGGACCCCCACTGGTTCTACAGCGGTACGACGACGGGCGCCGCCACCGGGGGTCGCAACGCGAACGACTGGCCGCAGGAGGTCCAGACGGCGCGCTTCATGGCGGCGCCGATCGGAGCACCGGTCTGCGTCTACCAGGATTTCCTCTTGCCCTCGACGCTCGACGTCACGCGGTTCCGTGTGCGGCTGGCGACCTTCAACGACAACGAGCTCGATGGTGCCCAGGTCAACGGGACGGCCTATACCCCCGTCACCGTCTCCGAGCCGGCTGGTCAGCCGTGGCAGAAGAACGTCGTCCGAGAGTTCGGCGCCAACGCGCCGTGGCGTAGCGGGCTGAACCGCATCACGCTCTGCAACGAGAACAGCGTCGGCGTCCCGAACGCCTTTCGCTATCTCGTCGTCGACGCTTACGACGATCGATGCGGCGATGGCGTGCTCTCTCCGCGCGAGGAGTGCGACGACGGCAACGCTGCCAACGACGACGGCTGCAGCGCGACGTGCGGGATCGAGCCGGGCTACGCCTGCATGGGCGCTCCCAGCGCGTGCGCTGCAACCTGTGGCAACGGCGTTCTCAACGCGAGCGAAGAATGCGACGACGGCAACCGCACCAATGGGGACGGTTGCAACGCGAGTTGCCGTGTGGAGGCTGGACGGGCGTGTCCGGTCCCCGGAGCCGCTTGCACGGCGACGTGCGGGAACGGTGTCGTCGATGCCGGCGAGCTTTGCGATGACGGGAACCCGAACGGCGGTGATGGCTGCTCGGCGTCGTGTCGGATCGAGCGTGGCTACGAGTGCTACGGCGCCCCTTCGAGCTGCGCTCTGACGTGTGGCAACGGCCGGCTGGATCCCGGCGAGCTCTGTGATGACGGCAACGCGACGTTCGGAGACGGATGCTCGAACGCGTGCACTCTCGAGCTCGGCTACGCGTGCCCCAACGTGGGTCAGGCGTGCGCTCTGACGTGTGGCAACGGCACGGTGAATCCGGGCGAGCAATGTGACGACGGAAACCTCGAGACGGGTGACGGCTGCAGTCGCGAGTGCAGGCCCGAGCGAGGTTACGCCTGCAGCACCCCTGCGAGTGGACCGTCGGTCTGCTCGAGCACGTGTGGCAACGGCACGCTGCAGGTCAACGAGAGCTGCGACGACGGCAACACCACCTCCGGCGACGGTTGCTCTCCGGGCTGCCGCGTCGAAGTCGGCTACGCGTGCGCCGGTTCACCGAGCAACTGCAGCACCGTGTGTGGCGACGGCATTCGTGCGGGCAACGAGCAGTGCGACGATGGCAATACCGCTCCTGGCGACGGCTGCAGCGCCTCGTGCCGTACGGAGGCGGGATGGCGCTGCCCGACGGCCGGCAATGCCTGCTCCAACACGTGCGGAAACGGCATCGTCGAGGCCGGCGAGTCATGTGACGACGGAAACGCGACCAGCGGCGATGGCTGCGATGGCTTCTGCCGCGTCGAGGCCGGATTCAGCTGCAGTGGCAGACCGAGCTCCTGCATCGCTCGCTGCGGCGACGGCGTTCGTGCCGCCGCCGAGGTCTGCGACGACGGCAACTTCACCGCCGGTGACGGCTGCGATGCCGCCTGCAACATCGAGCCGGGCTACAGCTGTACCGGCAACCCGTCGGTGTGCGCGGTCAAGTGTGGCGACGGCATCCAGACGGCCTCCGAAGAGTGCGACGACGGCAACCTCACCGCCGGTGACGGCTGCGATGCGAGCTGTCGCGTCGAAGGTGGGTTTGGCTGCAGGAATTCAGGGGTGCATGCGGTCTACACGCGTCGAGGTCGCACGAGCTGCACGCAGGTCGCGAGCCTGACCGACCCCACGCTCCCAGCCGGCGCCAGCCAGGCGGCCCTCGCCGTTCCGGGGCGCTACCGTGTGCGCTACGTCGGTGGAGCCGTGAGCTATTCGGGGGGCTCCAACTGGTATCCGGGCATCGTGGGCGTGAACTACAGCTCGGCCGCGGGAGCGCAGCGCTTCTCGCTCGGCTTCGTCGGGGCTGGCTCGGCGACCGCGGCTGCCGCTGAGGCGGCTGGCGCCGACCAGCAACGCGACTTCGACGCGGCTACGGGGGACGTGCGTCTTGCGCTCGTCGACACCGACTGCGCGTTGAACGACAACTCGGATACGCCGGTCATCTATCGCGTGGACGCGCTGTCGATCTGCCAAGAGGTCCCGGTGCTGCTCGACCCGCCGGCACCCGCACGCCTCACCAGCGGGAACGTCGGCGGTAGCGCGACTCCGGGGGCGACGGTTCGTGTGTACCTCGATGCCGCCGCGGACCCGGCATGCACCGGCACCGCCGACAACGCCGGCCACTGGTCATGCAACCTGGCCGGAGCGGCGCCGGGAGCCCACGCCGCGGTCGTCTCGTCTACCGTGCTGAGCGCGACGGAGACGGCGGCTTCGGTGACCATCCACGTCGACCCGACGGCGCCGGCGGCGCCCGTCATCCTCGTCCCCGCTTCGGGGGCCCAGCTCTCGGCATCGCCCGCGGCGATCTCGGGCACCGCGGAGCCCGACAGTCAGGTCACCGTTCGAGAAGGCTCCACCGAGCTCTGTACGGCGACCACGGATGCCGCCGGTCAGTGGAGCTGCGCGCCGTCGACGACGTTGCCCGAGGGGGCTCACTCGGTGACGGCGACCGCGGTCGACAGCGCAGGCAACACCAGCCCTTCCTCCAGCCTGCTCACATTCACGGTCGACACGCGCGCGCCGGACACGTCGTTCACCAAGCAGCCGCCTGCGCGTACGAACGAGCGGAACGCGTCGTTTGCCTACGCATCGACGGAAGCGAGCGTGCGCTTCGAGTGCAGCTTGGACGGTGCACCGTTCACTCCATGTTCGGACGTCTACGCGGTCGCGTTGGGCGACCATGTCCTCCGCGCTCGCGCGGTCGATCGTGCGGGCAACGTGGACGCATCGCCCGCGGAAGCTCGGTGGACCGTGGAAGAGACGCAAGACACGCCTAGCCCTTCCTCGCCGGAGGAACCGCAACCGGAGCGTCCGGCGGCCATCAGCGGTGACGGTGGTTGCAGCGCATCGCCGCGTTCGGCGTCGCAAGGCTCCGCCTGGCTGATCGTCCTCGGCCTGTTGTGCCTTCGCCGACCGTCACGCCGCCGCGCCTCGTAGTACCGACGCACGACGTTGCCGAATCAACGCCGCGACCCTTTCCGCGGATGGCCACGAGGAGGCCCACCGATCCATCGACGAGCGCTGCGTCTGCGAAGCTCGGGGAGGGGAGGACGCCGCGCCTGCAGCTCAACCATAAAGGTCGAGCGCGAGGGAACGGTAGCGTTTCCGAGAAGCGAAGAACGTCGAGTACGAGTGGGACGGAGAACGGACGCGACGTTTCGACCGTGCTCGAACGCCGACACGTGGTGGTAGCCTCCGCCAAGGAGCGAACTGCCTAGCCGATGCTCTTCGAGTGGGTGGTTCCCGCGGAGTGTCCGACCGAGCAAGAGGTCGTCGCGCACGTGACGAGCCTCGCGGGCGAGACGTTGGCAGCACAGCCGCTTCGTGTCCGCGCACACGTCGCGCGTCTGGACGAAGGACGCGAGGGCGAGCCGCCACACTTTCGTCTCGAGCTTCGCGTCGGGAGCGAGAGCGCGCCGCCGCGCGTCCTCGAGAGCGACACGTGTGGCTACCTCGCCGATGCGGCCGCGTTCATCGTGGCGCTCGATCTGCAGTCGTACGCCGACGTGGAAGCGACCGTACCGCCTCCACCGCCGGCGCCACCACCACCACCCGTCGCACCGACCAAGCCGCGCCGGACGCGCCGCGTCTCCGTACCGCGCGCACCGAAGCCCGAGATCCATGGGGGACTCGGCGCCGATCTCAGGATCGATCACGCGTCGCTGCCCGCGCTCGGAGGAGGCGGCAGCGTCTTCGGCTTCGTCGAGTACCAATCCGTGCGCGCGGATCTCGGCGCCGCGCTCTGGCCTCCTCGCCATGCGATGGTGCCCGGCGGCGGCGCGTCCATCACGCTGCGCGCGGTCGATCTACGCGCGTGCTGGTCGCCCTTCTCGTGGGGCGGCGCGTGCGCGCGCGCCGAAGTCGGCGCTCTTCGCGCAGCCGGGATCGCGATCGCCCAGCCCGCGACGTCCGATGGCCTCTGGCTCGCGGGGCTGGTCGGGCTGACGGCGCAGCCCATCGCGTGGGGACCCTTGCGCGTGCGCATGACTGCTGAGCTCGGCGCGCCGCTTCGGTATCCGACGGTCACGATCGAAGAGCTCGGCCGTGTGTTTCGGCCGGGAACGCCAATCGTTCGGCTCGGAATGGGACTCGAGGCCGTGCTCTTCTAGAAGCGTCCCGCCCGAAGCCTACCGGGTCCTCGTACGGTCGACCTTGTCGCCCTTCGGCGACCCTACGCTTCCCAAAGATTCTTTAACGGATTTTCGGGGAGGCCTGCACTTATCCCCGATGAAGGCGGCAGCTGTATCTCCCACGCCCGCGACGCCCTGCGGGAACGCATGGGGAAGCGGCGCAAACGCTCGGGAGAGCGCGATGCCCCTCGACGAGGACGAGGACGTCGCGCGCCCGGAGGCGACTACGCCTCCGTCGTTCGACGCTGTCTACGATCAGCACGTCGACTTCGTCTGGCGTGCCCTCCGCGGGCTCGGTGTCGCGCCTCACTTCCTCGACGACGCTGTTCAGGACGTCTTCATCGTCGTCCACCGCCGTCTGCCCGCCTTCGAGGGCCGCTCGAAGGTCACGTCCTGGCTCTTCAGCATCGCCCTCCGCGTCGCGCACACCTATCGCAGGCGACAGCGGCCGACCGACGATCTCGCCGAGGTCGAGGACCACCTCCTCGACGATCGCCCCTCTCCGTTCGACGCTGCCGCTCGTACGGAGATACTCGAGCTTCTCGAGCGCATCCTCGATCTACTCGATGACAAGAAGCGCATCGTCTTCGTCCTCATGGAGCTCGAGCAGATGACGGCGGAGGAGGTCGCCGCGCTCCTCGACGCCAACATCAACACCATCTACTCGCGCCATCGACAGGCGCGCATCGAGTTCGATCGCCTCATCGCGCTCCACGCACGGGGCGCGAGGTAGCGGAGCATCGTCATGGCCAAGATCTCCCCCGAAGCGCAGTCGGTCATCGAGGTCGCGCGCAGCGATTACAGGCTCGACGCCAGTCATCGGCGTCGCCTTCGCGAGCGGATCCTCGAGCGGGCCGCTGCCACCGAAGCGCCGCGCGCGCCCGGCGTCTCGCGCAGCCGCTCGCTCTGGTTGCTTGCGGGTGGCGCGATCGTCTTGTCTGCGCTGGTCGTAGCGACTTCGGAGCGCGCACCTGCGCCGGTCGCGGCACGAACCTCGTCGCCGCCGGCCGAGACGCCCGCGAGCCCGACATCGATCGCGGCACCGAATACGGAAGCGACGGCAGCGTCGAATGTCGACTTGCACGCTACGGCTGCGATGGCATTGGAGAACGCATCCGATACCGAGTCGCGCGGTACGGCAGGCCCCTCCGGGAACAGAGCGCCCGCGGAGCCGAGGGCGGTCTCGCCCGCTCAATTGCCCGACGTCAAGCCGGCAAAGGTCGCGGCTGCGCCGCAGCGGATCAACGCCGTCGACAAGACCCCCGAGCGCGCGCCGGCGGCGACCAACTCGATGCCCGACGAGATGCGCATTCTCCGCGAGGCGCATGCCGCGCTGAAGGATGGCGCTCTCGGGGTCGCGCGCGCGCGATTGAACGCTCATGCCAGCACGTTTCCGCGCGGCATCCTCCGCGAGGAGCGCCTGACGCTCAGCGCGCTCGTCTACTGCGCCGAAGGCCGCCGCGACGACGCGCGGCGCGAGGCTGAAGCACTCGCCCGGGAGCACCCGCACTCGTCGCACCTCGAGCGCCTCCGCGGCTCGTGCGCCGCCGACTGACCTGATCTCGACATGCGAGCGGCTCGCCGTGCGCGATATCGAAATATAGAAATCGTCATCATCGGCTCACAGTTTTTACGAAGTCGACGCACTTAGAACAATGCCGAAGCCCAGCGAGCTCCAAGCCCGGCGCGTAGTCCCGTGGATCCTCGTGCTGCTCACGGCGGCCCCGGCCGCGTGCACCGCCGACATCAGTGCGGGCCGCGCCTCCGCTGCCGACGGCGGAGGGGGAGGAGACCTCTTCGCGCCGCCGCCTACCGCCGATGCGGGCATGGCCGACCAAGAGGCACCCGCCGTCGCCATGTGCGTGGCGACCGGGTGCCCTCATCCGTACGCGACCTGCGAGCAACCTGGCAGCTCATTCAATATTCCGTACAGGTGCGAAACGGATCTGTTCAACGACAACAACAATTGCGGCGCATGCGGAACCGTCTGCCCTGACGGGAGGGCCTTCCCAGGGCTCAACGTCCTCACGCAATGCGTCGAAGGGGCGTGCGTGCGGCAATGCGCGGGGGGATATCAGGATTGCAACGGCCTCGCCGAAGACGGCTGCGAGGTGAACACGTACGGCGATCCGGATCATTGCGGACTGTGTGGCCAAGCATGTCCGCAGCCTTCAGGGGGCGGCCCGAGGAGCTGCGTGGAGGGCAAATGCGTCGGTTGCGCGCAGCCGAACACCTGGTGTGACGCGACGCAGTCGTGTGTCGATCTCTCGAGCGATTCTCAGAATTGCGGCGCCTGCGGGAACCAGTGCCCGTGGTTGCCGTCGGGAGCAGAGGCACCTCCGGAACACATGCGCTACGCCTGCGTGCAGGGCGAATGTGGTCATCTCGTTTGCGAGCAAGGCTGGTCGGATTGCAACGAGGACGAATCGGACGGATGCGAGACCAACACCCACGGCTACTTCCCCTACGACACGAAGAACTGCGGCGCTTGCGGTAAGGCCTGTGCGCCTGGTCAAGCATGCATCTATCGTTGGGAGCTTGGTAGCGATCGCCCGGTGTGTGGTTGCGAGCCCAATACCAACGAGACGCTGTGCGGAGACTACTGTTCCGATCTCCTGTCGGACATTGCCAACTGCGGCGCGTGCCGGGCGCCGTGTTATCCCGGTCAGCATCAGACGAGCGCCTGCAGCAAGGGGATTTGTGAGCGCGAATGCATGCCGGGCTGGGGCGATTGCGACGGAGACCCCTCCAATGGGTGTGAGATGAACTTGCTCGTCGATGGGAGGCACTGCGGTTCTTGCGGGGCGCAATGTGACACGCAAGCGGGGCAGCCATGCGTCGACGGAAGATGTCTGATGGTCGAATGCGATGCTGGAGTGGTGCCGGCCAAATGAGATTCGTTCATCGTGATGGGTGGCGCGGGTCCTTGATCGCGTCGTGTCTCGGCCTTCTGGCGCTCGAGCTGATCGTCGTGAGCTGCGCCGGTCCGGAGGCCGTGGACGATGGCCACGCCGACGGCGGCGATGGCGCGACGGCCAGCGACCCGTCCGCTGGAGACGCCGGCGGCTTCGAGGACTCGGGGGCCGAAACGAGCACCGACGCGCAAGAACCGGCGTGCGGCGACGCCGAGTGGTGCCCGGTGAAGACGAACCAGCCGAGCTGGCTCGGGCTCACGAGCGTCTGGGGAAGCGGACCGAACGATGTCTGGATCGCGGGCGCGGCGGGCAGCGTGAATCACTGGGACGGGACCCAGTGGAGGTCCGCTACGGCTCCGACGAGCCAAACGCTCTCCGTCATCTGGGGCACGGGCCCGAACGACATCTGGGCCGTGAGCACCGCCGACGTGGTGTTGCACACGACCGGGTTCAAGGACGGCGAAGCGCGCTGGTCTCTGATGACACCGATTGCAGATCTGTCGGTCCCCACCATCGGCGGGTTCTTGCGCGCGCTATGGGGAACATCCCCGGACGACATCTGGACGGCGGGGGATGTCTGGGTCATGTACCGGCCGACCTCCTTCACTCCGGAGTCGGGGTGGAGGAGCCTCCCCGCCGATGGGGGCGTCGTTTGGACGCCCTTCAGCTCCTTCAGGAATGCTCAAGTTCGCTCGATCTGGGGGAGCGGCCCCGACGATGTCTGGTTCGTCGGTCAACGCCCCTTCGCAGCGCATACGAACGGCGTGAAGGGACCGGACGGTCTTCCGAAATGGACCGAGTTCGACACCCAGTCGCTGGCGCCTCTCTCTGCGGTTTGGGGCAGTGGTCCCGGCGACGTATGGGCCGTCGGCGACTACGGCACCATCCGACACTTCACCGCCGGAGCATCGCGCTGGGCCGTCGTGGAGTCTCCGACGATGGAGAATCTACGTGGCCTTTGGGGCGCAGCGGCAAATGACATCTGGGCCGTCGGCGAGCACGGCACGCTCCTGCACTACGACGGCAAGTCGTGGAGGCTGTCCTCGGGGGCATTCCCTCCAGGGAAAAGGCCTCACCTGTACAGCGTGTGGGGGAGTGGCCCGTCGGATGTATGGGCCGTCGGGGGCGATACGGTGCTGCGCCTGACGAGGTAGGCACCTCGCTTCGGTGTCGAAGAGGATGCTCAACGCGTGCTCGTAGGAAGTGAGAAGAGGTCGATGATTCGCCATCGTGCGTTCGCTCTGGGCTCCGTTTCGGTCGCGGTAGCGACCGTGCTTCTCGTCGCGTGCAGCGACGGCGGAGGGGCTCGTGCGTCCTTCGTCGAGAACGACGGCGCGACGGACGTAACCGAAGCGTCGCTCCCACCCCCGAGCAGCGACGGTGGCGTGACCGAGGCTTCGGCGGACGCAACACCGCCAAAGCCTCAGTACGATGCTTCGGACGAACCCGTCGTGTGCGCGAGCACTCCGTGCGTCACACAGCTCGCGGGAGGCAAGGACTATTTCTGTGCGCTTCTCGTCGATGGCAGCGCTCGCTGCTGGGGCACGGACCATTACGGCGAGCTCGGGAGGGGGCAACGGGGCCCCAACGACCTTTACACGGGGGTGCCGCCGTCGCCGGTCGCTGGTGTCACGAACGCCACCCAGATCAGCGCCAGCCCGCTCGGAATGACCACGTGCGTTCGCAATGCGGCGCGCCGCGTTCAGTGTTGGGGAGTCAATTGGACGGGACAACTCGGATTGCAGGTGTCGCCGCCGAGCGCCGATGGGATGCCGCACCCCACTCCCACGGAGGTCGCCCTCACAACCGACATCGATCGCGTCGACGTCGGGCCCGACACGGTCTGTGCGTTCGACGGCAATCGCGAGGTCTACTGCTGGGGCTCCAACCAATACGGTCTGCTTGCTCGCCCGGACGAACCAGTTACCCAATATGAATGGGGCCTCGGTGGACCTGGTCTCGCTGATTTCGAGAGCCACGAAGTCAAGCGGGTCGCGATTGGATCCGAGTCCGCGTTCGGGCTCACCAGCAACGCGCAGATCCTCGGTTGGGGAGTCGTCGCTGGTCGCGATAGCTCGCTCCCTAGCTCGGCGCCGAATCCAGGTCCCGCGCCGCTCCCGACCGTGCGCGATGCGACGGCGGTGGCGACGAGCGACCGCTTCAGCTGCGCGATCGCGGGAGGGGAGGTCTACTGCTGGGGCCGCAACGCGAACGGCCAGCTCGGGACGGGGTTCCCGAACGATGAACGTCTTCCGGCCCGCGCGAGGATTCTCGCCAACGGCGGGGCTTATCCCCAGCAGCTCGCGCTCGGCCGTACGACTGCGTGCGTGAGGCTGACCGACGGGACGATCCAGTGCGCCGGTGGAAACGGGCACGGGGTGCTTGCCCGACCGGACGCGGGGCAGGCCTCGGGCGACTATGAACCGGTGCCCCTCCCGGGACGTGCGGTGCAGATCGTTGCGAGCGAAAAGGCGTTCTGTGCCCTAATCCAAGGTGGCAGCGTCGTGTGTTGGGGCTCGAACTCCTACGGTGAGCTCGGGCAAGGCACGGTGGACTACGACGCTCATCCGATTCCTGTGGCCGTGGTCCTCGAGTAGCGGAACGTTCGACATGACCTCCGTATCCGTGCGTCTTGGTCTCGCGTTGCTGGTCTCGGCAGGCACGTTGGCCGGTATGGCGTGTGCGAGCGATCGCCGCGCTTTCGACGACGTGCCGCCGCCATCGCCTCTCGTCTCGGAGGATGCCCAGAGCGAACCCTCGTGCGAAGACACGGTGCGCTGCTCGCGCGACTTGAAGCGCGTCCTTCGCCATGGTTGCGACGGCACCGAGGAGGTCGTCGCCGAGTGCGGTCCGGATCGGGGATGTGGCGAAGGTGCGTGCATCGACGCGTGCAAGAGCGCCGAGCTCTCGAAGGGGTCGATCGGCTGCTCGTTCGCGACGCTGCCTCCCGACGGTACGATCGGGAATAGGGCTCCTGCCTCGGGATCGTGCTTCGCCGCGCTGATCGCCAACGTATGGGACCGTCCGGCGAAGCTTGATGCGATGCTCGGCGCCGATCCGATCGATATTGGATCATCGACATACTATGTGAATAACGATGGGAGCAACGTCTCGTACACGCGCGTCGACGGGGCGATCGCCCCCGGCAAGGTCGCCGTCGTCTTCTTGGCGAATTCACCCCCCGCCGATGTTCCATGTCCGGACGCGGTGGTGCCTGCGCTTCGAGAGGATCCGATCTCGCATGGGACGAGTCGAACGCGCGCATTTCGTCTGACGAGCGACGTGCCTGTGAGCGCATATTCTATTTGGCCCTACGGCGGTGCCGGCTCATTCTATCCGACCGCGACGCTTCTCTTGCCGGTGTCCGCGTGGGACAACAACTACGTGACCGTGAGCGCGTGGACGCGGGGCACGGCCCACGGTGGCGCTGGACAACCCTTCATCCAGATCGTCGCCTCTGAAGAGAACACCGAGGTGCGCATGCGGCCGAGCGTCAACATCATCGGCGGCAGCGGTGTGCCCGGCGTCATCCAGGGGCAAACGCAGACGTGGGTGCTCGGGCGCGGTGAAGTCCTGCAAATCAAGCAGCCGCAGGACCCGAGCGGAAGCCAGATCGAGACGAGCAAGCCCGTCGGACTGTTTGGTGGCTCGGATTGCGCGAACATCCCATTCAACGAATGTTGCTGCGACACAACCCAGCAGCAGATTCCCGCTGTTACCCAATGGGGCAGCGCGTACGCGCTCGTTCCGTACCGTCCGCGCACCGACTTCGGCGAGGGGACGACGTCCGCCCGCGAGCTCGTGCCGTGGCGATTCGTCGGCGCGGCCGACGGTACGACGCTGACCTACGATCCCGCGCGCCCGCTTGGTGCACCCGAGGCGCTCGAAGCAGGGCAGGTCGTCACCTTCATGAGCCGCGAGCTCGTGGCGGTGCGGTCCCAGGATGCGGAACATGCCTTCCATGCGTCCATGTTCATGACGGGGCCCGGTCCGACGCCGCCGCGCACGCTCGGAGATCCCGAGTTCGTCAACGTCGTTCCGTCGGAGCAGTTCCTCGATCGCTACATCTTCTTCGTCGACCACACGTACCCGGAGACCACGCTCACGCTCGTTCGCCGCAAGACAGGGACGGGGTTTCGCCCCGTGTTCCTCGAGTGCGCTGGTGAAGTCACGGACTTCAAACCCCTCGGTGTCGGTGGGGAGTACGAGTTCGCATGGGTCTATCTGACCAAGAGCGGCGTGCCGAAGCGATTCGACGGCGGCACCTGCGGCTACGGTCGGCACGAAGCTCACAGCGACGGCCCGTTCTCGGTCCACGTCTGGGGAACCGGAACCCATGCGAGCTACGGCTACGCCGGCGGGCAGGGAAGCCGCCCGCTCAACAGCATCAAGGGGCCGCCCGTGAACTGACGCGCATCCCTCGTTCCTGAGATCGCCGCCGGCCAGCGACGCCTTTGCACGAATTGCATTCGTCGGCTTGGTCGTGTCGCACGTGCTCAGCGACTGGCCGACCGAGGCGCACGTCTTCGCAAGCCTGCTCTACCGACAGCCCGTCATCGTGGCGACCGCCCGTGGGCGGTTCATGGTCGAGGGTGACCGCGTCAGGAGCCTTCGCTAGGCCGGAGTGAACGTCGGCGCAGCGGCGACGATTAAGCGCATCTCTGGCGCTGGGGGCGCTCAGTAGGTCGACGACTCGCGGTCAGCCCATCTGCTCGGGAGCTGTGCAAGCAAGCGATGGTCCGCGAGGGCGGACCCGGCCGAACGTCTCGCCGGCGCCCGTCGTCGAGCTCGGCGGTTCTCGTGCTGATCAGCTGAGCTGCGACTCGTCTGGTTGCCTGGCTCCGGAGTGGTTGATCGTCGCCCCGGCGGAATGATTCGCGATATCCTGTGACGACGCGTGAGTCAGGACCCCGAGCTGTTGCGGCGCCTGCTGCGCGCGAAGGACCGGATGGACGCTGCCTCGCATGAGGAGTGGCCGGTCCGGCGGCTGGCACGCGTGAGCGGCGTCTCGGAGGCCCACTTCGCACGGTCCTTCAAGGAGGCCTTTGGGATCCCGCCGCACCGGTACCTGCTCACGCGGCGAATCGAGCGGGCGACGGCGCTGCTCCGGGACACCGACCTGTCGATCACGGACATCGCCTTCCAGACGGGCTGGAGCAGCCTGGGCACGTTCGGGCGCACGTTTCGCGACGTCACCGGCGAGAGCCCGGGGGAGTTTCGGGCACGCGAGAAGGTCGCTCCGCACGAGCTCGAGCGCGTTCCCGCCTGCTATCTCGCTGCCGCTCGCCGGCCCGATCTCACGATCGCAGTTTCGGAGAAGCGACGGCAGGAGGTCGGCGGTACGAATGGGGCCGACGAAATGGAGGTCACATGAGCCAGGGTGTCGGGATGGTCGGTTTGTACGTTCGCGATCAGGACGAAGCGCTCGAGTTCTACGTCGAGAAGGTCGGTTTCAAGGTCCACACCAACGTGAAGAACGGCGACTACCGCTGGCTCACGGTGCAGCACCCGGACCAGCCGTCCTTCCAGCTCGGGCTGTTCAAGCCGGGGCCGCCGACGCACGACGCGGGGACCGCGCAGGCGCTGTGCGAGGTCGTGGCGAAGGGCGCGATGCCGCCCCTCGTGCTGGAAGTCGACGACTGCCGCGCGGCGTACGACCGAATGCGCGCCCGCGGGGTGGAGTTCACGCAGGAGCCCATGGAGCGCTTCGGCACCGTGGACGCCGGCTTCCGGGATCCTTCGGGCAACGGCTGGAAGATGGTCGAGGCGCGCGGCTGAGCTCGTCGCAGCGGGTGCCGGAATCGATCCTCGATCCGTGAGGCACTACCGATCGACCACACCGACGGTGACGTCGGATTTCGACGGCTCGGGCGACGCGCTTGCGGGCATCTGACCCGGCGGCTTCTCTCGACGACGAGAGAGGCCGCGTCGCTCGAGGACGTCTTTCGACGACGCTGGCCAAACCCGTTCGCATTCCTGCAAGATTCACCCGCCTGCCGCTTTTGGCCCCGAACCAACATCGAGCACATGCCTTCCTCCAGCCAGCATCCCGCCGACAGCCACGACCTCATCCGCGTCCAGGGCGCCCGCGAGAACAACCTGAAGGACGTCAGCATCGAGATCCCCAAGCGCCGGCTGACTGTATTCACCGGCGTCTCCGGCTCGGGCAAGTCGTCGTTGGTGTTCGGCACCATCGCGGCGGAGTCGCAGCGGATGATCAACGAGACCTACAGCGCGTTCGTGCAGGGCTTCATGCCGACGCTGTCCCGGCCCGAGGTCGACGTCCTTTCAGGGCTGACGACCGCGATCATCGTCGACCAGGAGCGACTGGTCGGTAACCCCCGCTCGACGGTCGGCACGGTGACCGACGCCAACGCGATGCTGCGGGTGCTGTGGAGCCGCCTCGGCAAGCCGTTCGTAGGCTCGCCCCAGGCCTTCGCCTTCAACGTCCCATCGGTCCGCGCGGTCGGGTCGCTCACGGTCGAGAAGGGGAGCGGCAAGGCCGAGAAGGTCGTCTTCAACCGCACCGGCGGCATGTGCCCGCGATGCGAGGGCATGGGATCGGTCAACGACATCGACCTGTCCCAGCTGTACGACGACACGAAGTCGCTCAACGACGGTGCGCTCACGATCCCCGGCTACTCGATGGATGGCTGGTACGGGCGCATCTTCAACGGCTGCGGCTTCTTCGATGCGGACAAGCCGATCCGGAAGTTCACGAAGAAGGAGCTCCACGATCTCCTCCACAAGGAGCCGACCAAGATCAAAGTCGACGGCATCAACCTGACCTACGAGGGGCTGATCCCGAGGATCCAGAAGTCGTACCTGTCGAAGGACGTCGACTCGCTGCAGCCGCACGTCCGCGCCTTCGTGGAGCGCGCGGTCACCTTCACCACCTGCCCCGAGTGCGACGGCACTCGGCTCAGCGAGGCCGCCCGGTCCTCCAAGATCAAAGGGAAGAACATCGCCGACGCCTGTGCGATGCAGATCAGCGATCTCGCCGCGTGGGTGCGCGGTCTGAACGAGCCGTCCGTCCAGCCGCTGCTGGCATCGTTGCGCCACAGCCTCGACTCGTTCGTGGAGATCGGGCTTGGCTATCTCAGCCTCGACCGGCCGACCGGCACGCTGTCGGGGGGTGAGGCGCAGCGCACGAAGATGATCCGGCACCTCGGGTCGTCGCTCACCGACGTGACCTACGTCTTCGACGAGCCGACGGTCGGGATGCACCCGCACGACATCCAGCGGATGAACGAGCTCCTGCTGCGGCTGCGCGACAAGGGCAACACCGTCCTCGTGGTCGAGCACAAGCCGGAGACGATCGCGATCGCCGACCACGTCGTCGACCTCGGCCCCAAGGCGGGCACCGGCGGCGGCGAGGTGGTCTTCGAGGGCACCGTCGACGGGCTGCGGGCCAGCGGCACGCTCACCGGGCGTCACCTGAGCGATCGGGCCTCGCTCAAGCGGTCGGTGCGGAAGCCGTCGGGCGTGATGAAAATTCGCGGCGCCCGCACGCACAACCTGAAGAACGTCAACGTCGACATCCCGCTCGGCGTGCTCGTGGTGGTGACCGGCGTGGCCGGCTCGGGCAAGAGCTCCCTGATCCACGGCTCGGTACGCGGTCGCGAAGGAGTGGTGTCGGTCGACCAGACCCCGATCCGTGGCTCGCGACGGAGCAACCCGGCGACCTACACCGATCTGCTGGAGCCGATCCGCAAAGCGTTCGCGAAGGCCAATGGCGTGAAGCCCGCCTTGTTCAGCGCCAACTCCGAGGGCGCGTGTCCGACGTGCAACGGCGCCGGCGTGATCTACACCGACCTGGCGATGATGGCCGGCGTCACGACGGTCTGCGAGGACTGCGAGGGCCGTCGCTTCCAGGCGTCGGTGCTGAAGTACAAGCTCGGCGGGCTCGACATCGCCCAGGTGCTCGACCTGCCGGTCAAAGATGCGGTCGGCGTCTTCGGCGCCGGCAAGGCGTATACGCCGGCCGCGCACGCGATCCTGCAGCGCCTGGACGACGTGGGGCTCGGCTACCTGCGGCTCGGCCAACCGCTCACCACGCTGTCGGGTGGCGAGCGGCAGCGGCTCAAGCTCGCGACGAACATGGGGGCCGACGGCGGCGTCTACGTGCTCGACGAGCCGACCACCGGCCTACACCTGGCCGACCTCGAGCAGCTCCTCGGGCTCCTGGACCGGCTGGTCGAGGCCGGCAAGTCGGTCATCGTGATCGAGCACCACCAGGCGGTCATGGCGCATGCCGACTGGATCATCGATCTCGGGCCCGGCGCGGGCCACGACGGCGGGCGGATCGTGTTCGAAGGCACGCCGGCCGATCTCGTCGCTGCGCGGTCGACGCTGACCGGCAAGCACCTGGCGGCGTACCTCCGCTGATCGGTGGCTGCCTCGATCGGCGCTCCGAACGCGATCAGTCGAGCCCAGACGTCACGATGACGTTGTGTGCCTGTTGTTTGACGTTCGCCTCGTCGTCGAAGCGGGCCGCGTCTCCGGACAGCGCCTTGAAGATGGTGTGTGCGAGAACGCGCCGGTGAGGCGCGGTCTCCGAGAGCTGGACGCCGAAGTTCCCGTACCACAGGACGTAGTCCGGCCAGACCCGAGCCGCGACGTCGGGCCCGAGCGCCATCTCGACCCGCCGGAACACGGAGCGCACATACGAGGCCTCCATCCACTCGCGGAACGCATGCTGCCGCAGCCCTGTGTTCGCGCGCTCCTGGAGGGCCAAGAGCGCACGCTCCATCTCGCCCAGGAGCATGGTCTCGACCTGCTGGTACACACGGGCGGAGATCGGGCCGTATGCGTTCATCGCGAAGAGCGGGGCGCCCTCGCGCGCGATCGGTCCGGTCAGCGCCTTCGCGATGTCGTCGTGGACGAGGTTGGTGAGCTCCTCGTCTTCGCGGACCGCGGGCGGAAGGAGCGTGTCTTCGAACTTCGGATGGAGGAGTAGGTCGAAGGTCGCGAGGAGGTTCAACACGTGGCGTGGTCCGATCGACCCGCCACGTACGAGCGTGACGAAGTTGCGCCGGGCTCGGCTCCACACCTCCGCGGGACTCTCGGGAGGAGGGACCTCGCGTGGCCGCTGGAAGAGGTCGTCGAGGATGGGCGAGGCGAGTCGGCGCCTCCTGCGCTCGACGTCGGGCGAGGCGGGCTTGTTCAGGAAGCGATCGCGTACCCAGTCCCGGAGGACGCGCGCGAGCGGTGTGAGCTGCTTCTCGGGAGCTGCCTCGAGCGACCCCCAGCGGCCGAGGCTCGCGTCTTCGAGGCCGAGGAGCTCCCAGACGAGCTGCCGGACCGGTTTGGGAGCACCGCGCTCGGAGACATAGGTGACCGTGCCGAGGAGGAAGCGCGCCTGCTGCCATTGCTCCTCGGCGTCACTGGTTCGCTTCTCGTTCGCCGTGAGGCGCGCCTGAAGCGCGAGATGGAGCCCACGCGCGGTCGCGTAGGTGCCGAAGTGGTGCGTCTCCTTGTGAAGTCGCGTGCGGATCCACTCGAGCTCGTCCTTCGTCACCGAGCCGCGGTGAGCGAGCGCGAGGAGGGCGAGGAGGCACGCGCCGGAGTACGTCTCCCCGGTGCTCGGGCACACGAGCGCGATGTGTGCGAGGTAGTAGACGACCTTCGGGTGCCCACGCCGCGCGAGCGCGCGGAGCAGCGGCCAGGCGGAGAAGAGCATCGCTGCAACCGCGCCCGCGAGGACGATCTTCCACGCGGCGGAGAGCAGCGTCGTCGCGGAGACGGGCTCGAGCCCGTCCACGAGGACGGCGAGGATCGTCGCCAACGTGTAGATCGCGAAACCGATCCACACGAGCACGAGCAGGCCCCAGACAAGCGAGCGGCCGCCATGCGACTTGCTCGGCGGAGGTTGCACCTTGCCTCTCTGCGAGTAGGCGAGCAGTGCGCGGATCGCGAAGATCACGATGACGCCGATGATGGCCGACATCTTCCCTACCTCACAGTCCTCGATAGCCGCCGGCGAGGAACGCGTCCTCGAGGGGGGAGTCCTGCTCGCGAACGATCGTCTCCTCGCCGGCGCCTGCCAGCAGGCTCACGAGGCAGCTCTCCTTCGCGCGGCGGCGCGGATCGCGCAGGGCAGCCATCGCCTCGCGCACCATCGTCTCGTCGCGCTCGAACGTTCCGAGCGGGCAGGTGTACGTGCCGGCTTTGGTCGAGCCGACCTCGAAGAGCCCGAGCAGCTTCCGTCCCTGGCGTTCAATCTCGCCGGGCGCAGCGTCGTGACCGAGCTCGAGCACGTAAAATGGATTGTGAGGGTACATGGGGATCAGCGCTCGACGCCGGAGCCGTGAGCCTTCGCCCGGATACGCTCCTCGGGAGGGAGGAGATCCCAGAGCGCGTAGGTCGTCTTCCGCGCCTCGTCGATGTCCGTGCATGCAAGCGCCGCTTCGCCCTTCGCGATGAGCTGCCGTGCAGCGTGAGGGTCGCGCATCTCACCGATCCTTGCGCTCGCGCTGCGGAGCTGACGCGCCACGACGGCGGGGTCGCGCATCGCGGCGACCACGCCGAGGTTCTCGACCGTCCGCATCCGCTTGCCGAACTCGGACGCGTTGCGCATCGCGCGTGCACGTTCGAGGCTCCGGATCGCCTCGTCGAGCGTTCGGCGCTCGCCGTCGCTGCCGAGATGGGAGACCCAGCTCAGGGCGAAGCTGACGTTCTCGAGCGCCGTCTGTTCGAGCTCGGGCCAGGCGCGCAGCGCGTCGACGTCGGCGATCGCGCCGTCCGCCTCGATGAGCAGACGTCGGAGCTTCTCGAGCGCGTCGGGATCGTTCCCGCGTCCCGCCTCGACCTCGCGCGAGGCGTCGTCGAGCAACGCGTCGATCGCGACGAGCTTCTTCCGGCCGGTGTCGTCTACGAGGCTGTCGGCGTAGAGTGACTCGGTCTTCGCGCGCAGGCGTTCGAGCTGCGCCTCCAGGTCGGCGAGCGGCGCGTCCGGTGCTACGAGGACGAGCGTTCCCGGGAACGAGACCCCGCGTTCGGGCAGGTGTGCGGTTGCGGAGAGCCTCCCGCCGCGATCGAGCTCGAGGACGACGTCGACCGACGACCCCGCGGGCAAGACGCTCGTGAGGGACTCCGCCCGGATCTCGATGGTGCCGACGAGGCGGCAGAGGTGTGCGAGCTCGACCTCGCCCTGCACGATGGGAACACTGACCGCGCTCTCCTTCTGCCCGGGGTGCACCGTGAGCGACGTCCGGAGCCGGAACGTCTTGCGCGAGGGCAGGGGAGCGCCGCGCTCGAAATAGACGGCGACGTTGCCGTCGGCGAGCGCGATGCCGATCGTGCGCGAGAGCGGTGGGTCGGCGAGCGAGAGACCGTGGCGGATCGTCAGCTCGTCGCGATCGAGCGTGACCGCGCGGCCCTGTGCGTCGGTGGCGAGCACGCGGAACGTGCTCTGCACTCGCGGGCGGAGCTCGACCTGGACGACGAACGAGCCGTCCTCGTCGACGCGCTCCTCCGCGCTCGTGAAGCCGCCGCCGGCGCGCTCGAGCTTCACCGTCGCGACCTTGCCCGCCGCGACACGCCCGACGACGTACGGATAGAGGTCGCCCGAGATGCTCGGATACTGCAGCCAGACCTTCTCGGCGTTGGGCTGAGACGTCTCGCGCGCCCGCTTCGCCGCGTCGGTCTTGCTAGCGGCTCCCGTCGTCGCGAGCTCGTGCTCGGCGGCAAAGTGCGCGGCACCCTCGGCCACCGCTGTCATCGGATCGACGTCGGTGGCCAACGCGATCCCGAGGCGCTCCTCGAGGCGCTGGCGGAGCGTGCTCATGACCGTCGGACCGCCGACGAGCACGATCCGGCCGATGCCCGTCGGGGCAAGGCCCTGTCGAGCGACCAGGCGGCGGCACACCTCGATCGAGCGATCGACGATCGGTAGGACGAGCGCGTCGAACTGGTGTCGCTCGATCGGAACGTCCACGAGGATCTCTTCCCCGTCGATCACCAGCGGCTCGACGAGCGTGATCGAGGCGTCGCGCCCGCTCCCGAGCTCGATCTTCGCGTCTTCACACGCCGTCCGGAGCCGGCGGAGGACCGGACCGAGCGCAGGATCCTCGCGGCGGAACGGACGGCCGTACGTCTCGCTCAGGGTGGCGAGCACGTGGTCGAGGAGCCGGGCGTCCATGTCGCGTCCGCCGAGGAAGTTGTCGCCGTCGTGATCGATCACGCGGAGCACGCCCTCACGGGTCTCGAGGAGCGACACGTCGAACGTGCCGCCGCCGAGGTCGTAGACGAGCCAAGGCGCCGAGTCCTCGTCGCGCTTCCATCCCGCGGTCAGCGCCGAGGCGACGGGCTCCTGGAGATGCTCGACGTGCTCGAATCCCGCGAGGTGAGCGGCCTCACTCGTCGCTCTCGTCTGCGGCAGCTCGAAGAGGGCGGGTACCGTGATGACGACGCTCTTCGGCGCATGACCGAGGACCTGCTCTGCGTGACTGCGAAGCGCCCCGAGCACGAGCGCCGAGAGCTCCTCGGGTGTCTTCTCCACCTTCGCCGAGCGGAACGAGAGCTTGCGTCCCGAGCCCATGAGCCGCTTGAACTCGCCGCGTGTGTTCTCCGGATCGGAGTCGAGGAAGCGCCGCGCCCGCGCGCCCACGATCACGTTCCCGCGTGCGTCGAGCCTCACCACGCTCGGAAGGAGCGAGCCGCCATCGGCCGTGCGGACCGCGGTGGTCCGTCCGTCGAGATCTACGAGGACCGCGACGGAGTTGGTGGTGCCGAGGTCGATCCCGAGAAAGCTACGCATTCGGTAGCAACTGCTAGCACGGTGCCGTCTCGGATGCAGGAGACGTCTTCGTTGCTGCGGGCGCGACGCATGTTGGCTCCCACCTCGACCTCCGTTCGATCCGCCAGGCTCTCCAGTGAGCCTCACCGAGGCTGCACGCAGGGCTGGAGCTCCTCGCGTCCGGCCGTGTGGTTGAATCCCAGTCGCCCATTCTCTCCCGCGTCGAAGTGATGCAGGCCCCCCGGCAGTATGACCTCGACCCGTCCGTCCTGTCCGAGAGTCCATCGGCCGTCGCGAGGAGTTGCACCGTCACCGAACGAGGCTGCCTGACCGTTCTCGTGCAACGTGAAGCCGCCCTTTCCGCCGAACGCCGCGCCGCCCGGTCCCCAACACCACGTGCGCTGTTTGGCGAGCACCGCGCGCATCCGAGCAAGCCCGTCTTCGCGTGCGCGAGCCTCCGCAGGTGAAGGGGGTGGGGAGGGATTCAATCCGTTCATCAGGGCCGAGAGGGACGCGTCGTCTGGAAGGCATTCGAGCTCGAATGGATTCGCTTCTCCCATGGCGCGCTCCAGCTCTCCCGCTCGAGCGTTCAGTCGCTTTACGTCGCTCCGGATCTCGTCGACGAGACGCTGCGAGTCGGCACAGAACAGCGCCGCGTCAGCCTCGTCGTCGATGGCCACTCGTGTACTGCCACCCTCCCACGACAGTGTGCGCACGTCCCCCGTCCATCCCGGAGTCTCCGCTTCGACGGCCTTGCTCGTGCCTCGGCGGTGAACGAGGACGCGCAGGATGCCTGCCCAAGTCACGCCGCCTCCCTGGCAATGCTTCGCTTCGAACACCGCGCGGGTGGAGGGGGAGTTGTCCTTGGCCACGACGCTGAAGCAGCGTCGCGTTCGCGCGGTGTCTTGTCCCGGACTCGATGTCCCCGACGCAGCGGGCGGAGCGTCACCATTCCCGTCGGGAGCCGGCGTGCAGCTCTGACGCGTGCAGGCCGCGAGGAGGCACAAGAGCCCTCCTCCCATCAGGCGTAGCAGGTGGTTCGTTGCCATCGCGAGACGTAGAGCCCTCACAGTCGCTGTTGTCGCAAGGATCCGAGCGAACGTCGAGGCCGAGGTGGCCCAAGGAACGGCCAAGGGCGATCCGAGAGCGCCAAGGGCGATGGCGCGGCTGCTTCGGGGGCCGCGCCGTTCGTTGCGAAGGACGCCGAGCTCGGCAACCCGAGCCCAGCCCGCCACATCCTTCGCCGACAACTACTCGTTGCAGACGACCTCGACGTTGTTGCCATCGGGATCGATGACGAACGCTGCGTAGTACGTCGGCGCGTAATCGGCGCGAACGCCGGGCGGCCCGTTGTCGCGACCGCCGGTCTCGATGGCTGCTGCGTGGAATCCATCGACGGCCTTCCGTGCGTCCGCGCTGAAGGCGATGTGCGTCGCTGCGGGCCGAGCCTTGTCCGACTGGTACAGCCACAGCGCCGGCGCGTCCTTCGGTCCCAAGCCCGCGCTCGTTGAATCGCGCGAGCAGAGCTCGTAGCCGAGCGGAGCGAGCACCGCCGAGTAGAAGCGGACGCTTGCGTCGATGTCTTTCACGGTGAGCCCGATGTGATCGTACATGATGACCTCCTGCGATTCCCGACGAGGAATCGATGTGGAGGTCACCCTAGCGATCGAGCGAGGGCGCGATCTTGGCGGAACTTGCGGTCGCCTCGAGCTGCGCGGCGGAAGCTCCTCGGCGAGGCGCCGGCGGCACGACGGAACGTGCGCACGAAGTTCGAGAGGTCGCCGAAGCCGACCTCGAACGCGATCTCGGTGATCGGCCGCGTGTCCTCCAGGAGGAGACGGGCCGCACGGCGCAGGCGGGAGCGAACCACGTATTGGTGCGGGCTGACGCCGAGGACTTTCGAGAAGAGGCGCAGGAAATGGAACGGGCTCGAGCCTGCTTCCTTCGCGATCGTCTCGAGATCGATCGGCTCGTGTGAGCGCTCGTCGAGCCAGAGCGCCACCTCGACGGCACGACGGCGGTCGCGTGCGCTGGCCTCGACGGGGCTTCTCTTCTGCCCGGATACCACCTCGACGAAGCGTGCCGCCATCTCGAGGCCGACCTCGTCGAGTCGGACGTCGCTTGCTCCGTTCGCCGCGGCTTGCCCCATCTCGCCGACGAGCATGAGCTCCGGCAGCGGCGGGACGCTTCCCACCTGCCAGACCTCGGGACGGCCACCGATCTCGTCCACGATCTCGGGCGTGAGCGCGAACGAGAGGCACTCGTCGCCGCCCGCGTGATGTTCGTGCGTGCAGACGTACTCGTCGCCCCGTCGCCCGACGAGCAGCGACCCGGCCACGAGCTCGAACGAACGTCCACGACTCCGGTACCCGAAGCTTCCGCGCCGTACGTAGGAGATCGAGAAGTCCGGGTGCACCTCGACGACGGATGGGTCGCCGGGACGTGCGGTGCAGCAATAGTCGACGACGCGGAGAGAGCCTTCGTGCAGCGTCGTCGTCATCATCCCGCTGACTCTACTCCGGCGCCTTCGCTTCTGCAGCGGCGGCACGGACGATTCTCGTGAGCCCATGGTCCGACGATGCCCGCGCGCCGCGGTGCCGACTTGGAGAATCTTGCGGTCCGCCGGACGCTGCCGCGCTCGACCATCGTGATGACGGTCGAGCGCATCGAGTGTACGGACTACTTCTATCGAGTCGCGCAGGTCACAGCGCGGCGGGTTCGCTCGAGACGACCGCCTTCACGAGCGAGACCGTCGCGTTGTTCGTCTTGATGAAGTTCTGCTTCCCGGTCGCGAGCAGCCCACTCCAGATCGCGCCGGTCGATGCGTCCGTCGTGCTGTCGTAGAGCGCGCTCGTCGTGGTGAGCGTGGTTCGCTTGGTGCAGTCTGCACCCTTCGCCCCCGTCGCCCAGAACACGAAGCGCTGATTCGCCCCGGACTGCCCGAGATCGAAGCACACCGTGGTCGGACCGCTCGTGTAGAGCGGCGCTTCGGCGTCGGTCGCGTAATTGAACTGCGTGGTCGAGTTCGAGCCCGCCGTGGCGCCGAAGCGGAAGTAGGTCCACGACGCGCCGCTGCTGGACTGCCCCGCCGTGACGATGAGCTTGCCCGCTCCGACAGCGGGGGGGCCCGCGGGGTTCGGATCCTGGCCGAGCACCGCATACCAGTAGCCGTTGTTTGCCGTCGTGGCGGCCCCTTCGATGCGGACGTGACGAGCTGCACCCGCGGCAGGTGCGCAAAGGCCCTGCCAATCCGTGTTCGTCTGCCAGGCCGTGGTGCAATCGACGGCCGCCGCGAGTGCATCGGCCGTCAGCGCCGGCGTCGTGGAGACGGTGATCGTGGGGAGCGGGAGCCCGGCGGCCTGGCGGTAGAACGCCTTGGCGGCCTTGTCGATGGCGCCGGTCGCGCCCTTCCAATTCGCGCGAATCCCCCACGCGCTCGCCACGGTGAGGGTGGAGCGGTCTGCGCAGTCGGCACCCTTCTGTCCAGTGACCCAGAGCGCGAAGTACGGAGCCGTGGTCGTGCCGCCGTCGTGGACGTCGAAGCAGACCGTCGACGGAGCCGTGTTCAAGAAGGATGCGTTTCCCTCGAGCGTCTCGCTGAACGAGCCGAACGTCGCCCCGATCAGAGCCGGCGGAGCAGGCGAACCGCCGCCGTAGAACAGGACGCGGAATTGATCGGGCTCGATGGGGCCCTGGGCGCTGGTGGGCGCCTCGTCGAATCCGAAGACGATAGACGCCGACGCGTGCACCGCCGGCGTCTGCAGCCCGGCGATGGTCACGTGCTTGACGGTACCGCCCTGCGCGGGCTTGCAGAGCTCGACGACGGTATCGCCGCTGCCCGCGGTCGGCGTGATCCGACACGAGGTCGGATCGAGCTCCTCGACGTCACCGGAGTCCGGCCCCGCGTCCTTCGTTTCGTCGTCGGGCTCACCTGCGTCCGTGCCCGGCGGCGTCCCCGAGTCCTTGTTCGCGGCGCCGGAATCGGGGGTCACATTCGACAAGTCGCCGCCCTCGTCGTCGCTGCACGCGACGAGAGCACACGCCGCGACCACGGCGGCGCCTGCCGAAACGGCGCGCGCCAGCGAACCGACACCACGCAGCCCACTCTTCCGCTCTTCGACCAACGACTCTCGAACCATCACGACCACCCTCGTTCTCTGCGCCGGCATCCCCGCGCGTTTCGGCAGACCGTGGGGGATTTGATGTTGAAAGTCAAATTCATTTAGGCCAACGTCGGCGGAGCGTGGGGCGCGTGTCCAGCCCAGAGCGCGCGCCGGAAGGCGAGCTGTTGACGGTGGTGCTGGATTGCGGTAAGCGAGCTGTAAATGAAAATGGTTTTCATTTTCATCTAATGGGACCTCGCGGCGCTCGGGCGCTCTTCATGGCCATGTTCGTGTCTTTGATCTCGGCTTCGTCGCCTCGAAAGGCGCGTGCGCAGGCGCGCGGTGACACGACTCGAGACGTCGTGGTCACCGGCACCCGAACGCCAGAGTCTGCCCAGCGCGCGACCGTGAAGACGGAGACCGTAACCGGAGAAGAAGCCATTCGACGTGGTGCCACCAACGTCGGCGAGGCGCTCTCCTCCCAGCCTGGCGTGCAGGTCAATCCGGGCGCGTACGGCTACCTCGGTAACGTCAGCGCGATCCAGATCCAGGGCTTCGACCGTGATCGCGTGCTCGTCCTCGAGGACGGGGAGCGGGTCGTCGGCGACGTGGGCGGCGCCATCGACCTCGCGAACATCCCGACGGGTGACATCGATCGAATCGAGATCGTGACCGGTCCCACGAGCTCGCTCTACGGGGCGAGCGCGATCGGCGGCGTCGTCAACATCCTGACCGGTCCGCCACGCCTCGAGGGACCGAGCGGGCGCGCACGCCTCGAGGGTCGGAGCTACCGCGGCCTCGTCCTCCAGGGAAACGGTGCGTACAGGAAGGGCGCGACGTGGGCCGGGCTCGACCTCAACTACACGCGCCAGGACGGCATGGTTGCGACGGAGGGGCTGCCGGATCTACGCATCCCGGAGAGCAACCGCCGCATGCTCGGCATCCGCGCGGGCACCTCGATCGCCAAGGGCATCGACGTGCGCGTGCGCGGACGCTGGCTCCGTGACCGTCTCGACGGCGTCGAGTCGACGGTCACGCCCGGCCTCGGTCGCTACATCGTCGACCTCCCTGAGGAGACGAACCGCTACACCCTGCACGTCATCGAGACGATGCAGCTCGGCGGGGGCTCGAGCCTTCGGTTCACGCTCGGCAGGCAATGGATCGACGGAGTTTCGGCAAAAGATCGCCGCAACTCGCCGCTCGACGAGGTGCGCGAGCGTCACCACCGCATGCATAGCGCGGAGGGCGTCGCGACGATCGCCGACGGGCCGCGCACCTGGGTCGCCGGGGCGCGGTTCGAGGCAGAGAGCTTCGGGCAGGAGCTGACGAAGTCGGAGAGCTCCTCGCAGGGGATCGTGACGACGCACCTCCCGGAAGTCGACTCGCAGAGCCTGGCGAGCGGGGCCGCCTACGCCCAACTGCGTTGGCGTTTGGGCGATTGGCTCACGCTCTTGCCGGGTGTCCGCGGCGAGCTTCATACGCGCTACGGATCCGCCGTCACGCCTCGCCTCGCGCTGTCGTCGCGCGTGAGCAAGACCGTCCAGGTCCGCGCGTCGGGCGGACGAGGCTTCCGGGGACCGAGCGCCAAGGAGCTCGGCTTCATCTTCGATCACTCGATCTACGGCTACCGCGTCGACGGCAACCCGTCGCTTTCGCCCGAGACGTCTTGGGGGATCAACGGCGACGTCGGTTGGCAAGACGGACGGGCGCAGATCCGCGCGAGCGGCTTCGCGAACTGGGTGGATGACCTCATCGAAATCGATCTCTCCGCCGGGAAAGCAACGGGCGGCGTGACCTCGTACACGTACAAGAACTTCGGAGCTGCGCGCACGATGGGCGCGCAACTGGACGCGGGATACCGGATCGGAGACCGCTTCCACGCCGAGGCGAGCTACGCGTATCTCTACACGCGCGATGACGTGAACCGGCGCCCCCTCGGCGGCCGGCCTCCGCACACGGTCACCACGTCCCTTCGCGGCACGGCCTTCTGGAACATCCAGGGGTACCTACGCTGGCGCGTCGTGACCGACGCGTTCGTCGACGAGACGACGCGCTCGCCCGGCTACTCGTCGATCGATCTGCGCGTCTCGCGGCCCATCTGGCCGAGGTCGGAGGCGTATGTCGGGGTGCTCAATCTCGTCGACGTCCATCAAGAGCCGGGCCGCATCGGCGATCTGCGCCCACCGTTCGGCCGAGTTTTCTACGTCGGTATTCGCGCCGAGTTTCCCTGGGAGGAGGAGTGATGCGTTCCGTCGTGCTTCGTCTGAGCCTTTCGGTCGTTTTGTGCTCATGGGGTTTGAGCGTGCTCTCGGCGTGCAGTGACAGCGCCGACCCGGCGGGGGGCCCGAACGGGAGGCCGACCGACGTTCCACCGGGGAGCGACGGCGGGGGCGGCTCCGACGTCGACGTCTTCGATACGGGCACCGAGCTCCGCGTGCCGGTGCCGGCGTCAGGTCGTGTGTTCGTCAAGCTCGCCAATCCCTCCGTCGTCTCCGTCACCGGTGCCCCGGCTTCATCGCTGGACTGGGACCTCGCCTTCGAGGGCTTCGACGTCGTCACCAACAGCGGCGTGTCGGGACAAGGAACCGGAGGCGCCTTCGGTCCTCTCGACGCCGCCACGTTCCTCGGCAGTGACGCCCCGACGGTGCCGTTCATCTCCGCGGACAAGGCGGGAGGCGCGTTCCTCGACTGGTACGCGTACGACGAGACGACGCACGCCCTCTGGAGCCGCTACCACGTCTACGGCGTCAAGGACGCGGACCGCCTCTTCAAGGTGCAGGTCATCAACTACTACGGCGAGCGGGACGGTGCGCCGGTGGCTGCGCTCTACAAGCTTCGCTACGCCGAGCTCTTCGCGGACGGCACGTCGGGAGCCGTCGTCGACCTCACCGGGGTCGACGGCACGGCCGGCGGCGCGCAAGCGCCGGAGACCGCGCCGAGCGACTGCCTGAATCTGGGAAGCGGCCGGCGATCGATGTTGACCCCCGCCGAGGCCGCCGCTTCGACCGATTGGAGCCTTTGCTTCCGGAGGTCGAACGTCGGCGTCAACGGCGAGATGGGTGGACCGCGAGGCACGATCGCCGTCGATCTCTCGGCGAGCGAGACGGCGAGCGAGACGGTCGCGCAGGTGATGGCTCGCACCGATGTGAGCGAGCGGGCGCGCTTCGAGGCAGTGACGCACGCATCGTTCGACGGTCAGGTCTTCCGAGGGGACCGCATCGTGAGCGTGTTCGGTGAGGCGTGGCTCGATCGCAGCGTCGCTCCCGTCGCGCCGGCCTACGCCACGTGGCTCGTCGTCGATGCGAGCGGGCAGCAGAAATTCTTGGTCGGGTTCCGATCATTCGAATCTCCCACGACGACATCGCCCGGCACCGTCGTGATGAAGATCAAGCCGGTACGAGGTTGACCATGTCGAAGCTTCCTTCGCTCGTTGCCGTTCCATTCCTCGTCGTTCTCGCAGCGGCCTGCACGGACTCGGATGACGCTGAATCCACCAACGCTGGAGGTAGCGGCGACGCGGGCGCGGACGTGGCGCCCGGCCCGACCGACGACGCTGGCAATGGGAATGATTCCTCCGCCCCGACGAACCCCGACGGGGACTGCACGGCAGCCGCCGAGCAGCTCCTCGGCCCGATCGACTCGGTATCGACGGGAGCGGTCTCCGTCGTCGAGACCCGGGACGGGATCACGACGCTCTTCGTCGATGCGTCGGCCGGAGGCGTGGCGGCGGCCGCGTCGAACCCGCGCGTGTACCTGAGCCTTGCGACGCACGCGAAGGTCGAAGTGACGGACAAGAGCGCGGCTTCCTCCTCTGGGTGGGACCTCGCGTTCAAGAGGACGACGATCTTCACGAACGGCGGTCAGGGCGGGCCTGGTCAAGGAGAGGCCGCGTTCATCCCGGACAAGGCGATCGATGCCGTGACGAGCGCGGATGTGTCGACGGCGACCTTCCACACGGAGGTCTTCCTCGACGAGCAGTGCGAGCGTCAGGTCGACGAGACCGGGGCCGTCAAGACGAGCTTCGACGGCTGGTACGACTACGAGGAGGCGACGCACTACACGTCTCCGAGGGCGGGCACGTGGCTGGTCAAGGGCGTGACGGGGCAGATGTACAAGGTCCAGCTCGTCACCTATTTCGGTCGGGCCGACGGAACCACGGGCGAGGCCAGCGGCCGCTTCGTCCTCAAGGCGGGAGCGCTCTGAGATGACCATGCGGGCTTCTGTTGCCACTCTTCGCGGTCTCGTTTGCGCGCTGCTGTTGCTCGCGTTCGTCGCCGTGTGCGGCGCATGCAAGAAGGCGTCGCCGGGGGACGTCGATACGAAGGAGTCGAAGGGCGCCGTGGGATCGAGCGCGGCGACCGACGCCGCCGCGCCCGCGCGCATCGTCTCGGTCGGCGGACCGGTCACCGAGATCATCTACGCGCTGGGAGCCGGTGCCGACGTCGTCGGTGTCGATACGTCGAGTGTCTTCCCGGACGCAGCGCTGACGCTTCCGAAGGTGGGGTACCAGCGCAGCCTCGCGGCCGAGGGGATCCTCTCGCTCCGTCCGACGATGATCATCGCGTCGGCGGACGCCGGCCCGCCCGCGGTGCTCGAGCAACTTCGGAGCGCCGGCGTCCGCGTCGAGATCGTCTCCGCCGATCCGACGGTCGAAGCGGGCAAGGAGCGCATCCGAGCGGTCGCGAAGCTCCTCGCGCGCGATGGCGAGCCGCTCGTCGGCGCGCTCGAGCGCGATCTCGCGCGCGCCCAGGCACTCGTCGAGAAGGGGAGCTCGCGCCCGAAGGTGCTCGCGATCTACGCACGCGGGGCTGCGACGGCGCACGTCCTCGGCAAGGGCACCGCGGGGGAGTACATCGTGGCGCTCGCCGGCGGTGAGAACGTGGGGAACGTCTTCGAGGGATCGAAGCCGATGACGGCGGAGGCCGTCGTGCAGGCCGCGCCCGACTTCGTGCTGATCCCGTCGCGGGGACTCGAGAGCGTGGGCGGCGTCGACGGGCTGGCGAAGATGCCGGGCATCAGCGAAACGCCGGCTGGTCGGGCGAAGCGCTTCGTCACGATGGACGACCTGCTCATGCTCGGATTCGGTCCGCGTACCGGCCTCGCGGTGTTCGAGCTTGGGCAGAAGCTTCATCCCGAGCTCGCGTCGGCCTCGCCGTGACGACGGCGAAGTCGTCGACATGGGGCGTCGCGCGCTCCCAGCACATCTCTCGGACGTTGCGACACGACCTCGCCGTGCCCCTCCTCCTCGTGCTGTTCGTCCTCACACTCGTCGTCTGCGCGACGATCGGAAGCGTGCCGATGTCCCCGGGCTTCGTGGCCGGGATGCCGTTCCGAAAGCTCGGCGTCATCGCGTCTTCCGCGGCAGACGCTCAGAACGATGCCGTTCTCCTCGCGATCCGAGCGCCGCGGCTCGTCCTCGGGATGCTGATCGGATCGACGCTAGCGCTCTCGGGGGTCGCGTTGCAGGGGCTCTTTCGCAACGCCTTGGCGGATCCGGCGTTGCTCGGCATCTCGAGCGGCTCTGCGCTCGGCGCCGTGGCGTCGATCGTGTTCGGCGCGCACGTCATCCACGTGCTGTCGGCGTCGGTCATGCCCTTCGTCCTTCCGTTCGCGGCGTTCGCCGGCGCGATGGTCTCCATGGTCGCGATCGAGCGCATGGCTCGGTTCGAAGGGCGGACGAGCATCACGATGCTGTTGCTTGCGGGGATCGCGGTCAACGCGCTCTGCCAGGCGGCCATGGGCTTCTGCGTCTACATGGCCAACGACGCGCAGCTCCGGACCATCACGTTCTGGAACCTCGGTAGCCTCGGCGGCGCGACTTGGACGACGGTGCTGAGCGCCGCGCCGTTCTTGAGCGTCCCGCTGCTCGTGCTCCCTCGTTGCGCGCGGTCGCTCGATGCGATCCTGCTCGGTGAGGCCGAGGCAGGCCACCTCGGCGTGTCGGTCGAGCGAACGAAGCGCATCGTCTTCATGCTCGTGGCGCTTGGCGTCGGCGCGTCCGTGGCGTCGGCGGGGATCATCGGCTTCGTCGGGCTCGTCGTGCCACACCTGCTTCGCCTCGCGCTCGGGCCCAAACATCGCATCCTCATGCCCGCCACCGCGCTGGCGGGGGCGACCTTGCTACTGATCGCCGATGCGGTTGCGCGCACGATCGTCTCTCCGGCGGAGCTGCCGCTCGGTCTCGTCACCGCGGCGATCGGCACTCCCTTCTTCCTCGCGCTTCTCGTGCGCGAGCGTAGGTCGCTTGCATGATCACCGCTCGAAACGTGACGCGTCACGTCGGCGGTGCCAAGACGCTCGACGACGTTTCGATCGAGGTGCCCGCGGGCTCGGTGCTCGCGCTCGTCGGGCCGAACGGGGCCGGCAAGTCGACGCTGCTCAAGGTCCTCAGCGGGGAGATCACGCCGACCTCCGGCGAGGTGACGATGGCCGGCAAGCTGCTGTCGTCATGGTCGCCGCGAGAACGCGCGAAGATGCGCGCAGTCCTTCCGCAGGACGCGGCCTTGGCGTTCCCGCTCTCGGCGTACGACGTCGTGCTGCTCGGCCGGCTCCCGCATGAAGAGCGCCGAGAGCCGTCACGAGACCGCGCCATCGCACGGCTCTCGATGTCTGCCACGGACACGCTCGAGCTCGCCGACCGCTCGTATCCGACGCTCTCGGGCGGCGAGCGGCAGCGCGTCCAGACCTCCCGCGCGCTCGCCCAGATCTGGGAAGGTGGGGAGAGGCGTGTGCTTCTCCTCGACGAGCCGACGTCGAGCCTCGACCTCGCTCACCAGCACGCCACGCTGCGGTGCGCCCGCCGGCTAGCCTCGGAGGGCTGCGCCGTTGCATGCGTACTGCATGATTTGAACCTCGCGGCTCAGTACGCCGATCGCATCGGCGTTCTTCACCGCGGTAAGCTCAAGGCGCTGGGAGCTCCGGCGGACATCCTCACGGCGGAGCTGCTCGAGGAGGTCTTCGACGTGCGAGCAGCCGTCGTGACGCACCCCGAGCTCTCTTGTCCGCTCGTCGTGACACTCGGGCCGACGACTTCGGAGTGTTCGGACGCTTCGCGCGGGGTGGGGGAGCCACTCGCAGCTCCCTAGCGGGTGCGGACTCAGAGATTGGTGTGAAGCAGCATGGAGGCTTTTCGATGATGCGAAGTGCAGATGAATTGAAGGCGGCGTGGATGGAGCTCCGCGCGAGCGAGAAGGGCCTTCATGGCCTCGAGCTCGCCGAGCGCCTGGGGGTGCGCGAGTGCCAGCTCTTGTCGAGCGCGAGCGGCACGGCGCGAGATGGCGGTAGCGCGGTTTCTGCGACCCGACTCGCGGGTGATTGGAAGGCGCTCATCGCGAAGCTCCCGGGCCTCGGACGCGTCAAGGCCGTCACGCGCAACCGCGACGCCGTCATCGAAGTCGAGGGCGTGTACGACAACATCGAGTTCTTCGGCCCGGTCGGGCAAAGCGTGAGCTCGCTCGATCTCCGCATCTTCACGAACCGATGGCGCTACGGCTTCGCCGTGCGTGACGAGACGCCGCGCGGTTTGTCGACGAGCCTCCAGTTCTTCGACGAGACAGGCCAGGCGATCCACAAGATCTTCCTGCGTCCTGAGAGCGATCTCGACGCGTTCGGCGCGCTGGTACGCGAGTTCTCGTCGCCCGAGCAGGGCATGGTGACGGGCTTCGAGCCCGCGGCCGCCGTGGTCACGCCGAAGCCCGACGACGCCATCGATGTCGAGGCGCTGCGCGCGGCGTGGCGCGCACTGAAGGATACGCACGAGTTCTTCGGCATGTTGCGGACCTTCGGAGTGACGCGCACCCAGGCGCTGCGGCTCGTCGGCGAGGAGCTCGCCTACCAGGTCGCCCCGAAGAGCCTCGACGAGACCTTGCGCTCGGCTGCGGCCCAGGGCCTTCGCATCATGGTGTTCGTAGGCAACTGCGGTGTCATCCAGATCTACTCGGGGACGGTCCACAGGGTCGCGCCGATGGGAGACTGGATCAACGTGCTGGATCCAGCCTTCAACCTGCACGTGCGTACGACCCGCATCGCCAACGCGTGGGTGGTCCGCAAGCCCACGGTCGACGGCTTCGTGACGGCGCTCGAGCTGTACACCGAGGACGGCGAGCAAATCGCGCAGCTCTTCGGAGAGCGTCACACCGGTGAGGCGGAGAACCAGGACTGGCGCGCGCTCGTCACCTCGCACGCGCGCGTCTGATCGACACGGCGGTAGGCTCGGGCGCTCGGCTTGCGGTGGCGGCCCCGCGCCAGGTTGCTGAGAGGGGACCTGGCTAGGCAGTCGCCATCAAGCGCCGCCGCGGCGATCACTGCCCCGTTGCGGTCGTCGACGCACTGAGGACGCCCGATCCTTTCTCACGGTGCGGCCGCCAGCACTGCCGCGCCGTCGAGGTGCATCGCCCGTTTGGTTCAGGACTGGGCGCTGGAGAAGAGTCCGAACGCAGCCCCCTGGGGATCATCGCATGGGGCGAGGCGATTGCCATTCGGAAGGACGACCGGCGCGAGCGTCTTGCCTCCCTTCGCACGCACGAGCGCAAGCGATGCTTCGAGGTCGGCGACCGGGAAGTAGAAGAGCCAATGGGTGTGAACGCCCGGCAACCGCGCCGTGTTCGCGATGCTGCCGACGGTCTCCCCGGATCGATCCCACGCGAACATCCGAAGCCCGCCTTCGAGATCGGCAGCTTCCATGGTTTCGGTGTGATGCCATCCGAACAGCTCGGCGTAGACCGTCCAGGCGCGCTCGAGGTCACGGGTGTTGAGGTGGTGCCATGCTACGGGGGTGCGCTCCGGCGGCGGCATGCTCTCGCGTACGCCGACGACCGCGCCGAGCGGATCGCGGAGCGTCGCGAAGGCTGCGCCGTCGCGCCCCCGGACCGTCGGGCCGAGACGCTCGGCTCCGAGCTCGAGCAGGCGGCCCACCGCCGCTTCGACGTCGACGACTGCGAGCTGGCCGAGCCAGTGAGGTGGAGCTCCGCGCGCGCGAGCTTGCTCGTGAAGCGGCCACACTTCGATCCCCGATTTCTCCGGCGCCGCCGAGAAATCGAGGCCGGCAACCTCGCGATAGAACGCGCGCGCCTCGTCGACGTCGAGGGCGCGAAGGACATAGCGACGGAACATCGTCCGAATCTCTCCTACGCCGGGGGTCGACGCCAGCTTCTGGTAGCCGATCTGGACGTTGCGCCCCTCGAAAGCCGTGTGCTCCACGCCGCGCGCTTTGGTATTCGAGGACGACGGCACGCCTGTAAGGACGGTCTCGCTCGCGCGTTGGGTCGCCGTGACGAAGGGCATGGATCTCAGGAACACGCTGGTCCCCGCGCTTCCGGCGCCTTCGCGATGCGCGTGGACGCTCGCGGCGTTCGCGGTGCTGCTCGCCGGCTGCGCCGGTGCGATGTCGGAGAGCGCATTCGATCGGCTGGCGGCCGAGGTCGGCGAACGCAACGAGCGACGTCACCTCCAGGCCGTCGAGGAGCTCGGTAAGCGCGGTTACACGCTCGTCGGCCCCGACGAAGAAGCGCGGTTCGCGACGCTCGAGGAGCCGGCGCACATCCGCTGCCAAGATGCTGTCCGTGGCGTCGACCGGTTGGACGCTGGAGCGCTTCCGCACGACGCGCCGCTTCGGATCGAGATCGGCGAGGCGACGAGAGGCGGCGAGCCGCCGAAGCCGCCGGTGTACGTCGTCGCGCGCGCGGGTGAAGCGTGCGCCTTCTTCCGTCGTCGCGAGGTGGGCTCTGCGCTCGACGTGACGAAGGGCGACGGGCAAGCGGGGCGGCTGGTCCTCGCCTCGCCGCGTCTGATGGCGCGCGGCGGGAACGGCGAGCTCGTCGTCGTCGAGATACGTCCGAAGATCGTGAAGAGTCGCACCGTCCTCGTGAAGCGAACGTGCAACCACATGCCGAGCGTCCCCCGCGACCCGCTGGAAACCGCCTTCGGTGTTCCGGTGCGATGGACCACGGCCCCGGCCCACTCGACGGTCGTGATGACGGTCGAGCGTGAAGACCTCCACATGGAGTGCACGGACCACGTCTATTGAGTCTCGGGCCCGGGGCCGGCTGAATCGGCATGCGACGAGTCCCACCAGGAACGCGCTTCGACGGACCGATCCGAAAAGCCTGGGCCACGGCTTTCGGGTGGGGCCGATGCCATCTACCCTGCGCGTGAGGTGCAGAGCGCACAACGCGCGCTACGCCGAGCAGGTAGAGTGGCTACCGGAAGCCCTGGTGACTCGTTCGACTCATTCCTTCTTCGGCGAAGCCTTGGCGAGAGCGGACTGAACGCGGGCGGCGTAAGGCGTATTGGGAGAGCTTCGGAGGAGCTGCTGCGCGAGCCTCTGTGCGCCCGCCTCGTCTCCGCTCGCGTGGAGCGCTTCGATGCGAAGTACGAGCGCTTCTTCGCGAAGCTTGCCTGCGGGGAACCTGGCCGCGTAGTCGTCGAGGAGCGTGAGCGCATCCCGCGGTCGCCCGCCTTCGGTCGCCCGACGGACGCCGTCGAGGGCGGCGATCTCCAACCGGAGGTCCCCCGTCCCACCCTTCGGTCCGGCGCCCGGTTCGGCTACCGGGTTTGGCTTCGCGATCGGCGCGCGTTCCGACCGCGCCTCGCGGAGCGCTCCGACGTGCATCGATGGCATTGATGGCATCGACGGCGGCTCGGCGACGGGCGCCGGCGGCGGCTCGACGATCGACGTCGGCGGTTCGAGGATTGACGTCGGCGACGGGGGAGCGGCCGTCAGCGATACGGCCGCGGGCGGGCTCTCTGCAGGGCTCGGATGGTTGATGGCGACGTAGGTGGTGGTGCCGCCGATGAGAGCGATGGCCGTCAGCACGACGCCGCCGACGGATAGCGATGCTCTGGTGCCGGGGGGCGACGACTTGCGGCTCGGGTCCGAGGGAGCCGCTGCCGCCGAAGCGATGCCGAGCCGCTCCGCCACCAAACGCCGGCGGTTTTCGCCGATGTCGTCCCCACGAGCCGACTCCAGCAGCTTTCGCAGGTGGCTCGGCGCGTTCGGGTCATGCCGGTAGCGCTTCATTCTTCCCTCTCGCGCGCGAGCCGGACTCGCATGCGCTCCGCTTCGACTTCGAACTTCTCGCGGGCGCGACGTAGTCGCGAGGCGCCGGTACCTACCGGGATACCGAGCAGCTCTGCGATTTCCGGGATCTCCAATTCTTCGAGCTCGTGCAGCACGAACACCGTCCGCAGATCGGGGGGGAACGTATCGAGGATTTGATCGAGCATCGCGCGGGCATGCGCCTGCTCCGCACGTTCGTTGCTGTCGGGCGCGGCCGTGCTGGTCTCGACCCACTCGAGCGGGTGCTCGCTGCGGCGTGACGCTCGGTCGAGCGACCGCCTCAGCGTGGAGGCACGACGACGTGCGATGCCCAAGAGGAAGGCTCGCTCCTTTCCCGGCTCGATCACATCGAGCTTGGATTGAGCGATGAGGAAAACCTCCTGGAGCCCGTCGTCCACGTCGCGATCGGGGATGCCGAGACGGCGAAGGGCACGTGCAACGAAGGCCGCATGCTCCTCGAAGAGAGAAGCGAGGCGACGATCTTCCCGCGCAACCGGGTACGAACGTAGCGCCGGCGGTAGTTCTTCGTCTTGGACTGCCGCCGTCACAACAAAGGAGATCGCCGGGAGCCGTACCAAACGATCACTCGGAGCATACTTTTTTTCGGGCGCTAAAGGCGAAGCGCGAGCGTAAGGCTCGTACGGGCACCGAGCGCTGCCGTATCGAAGGCCGTCATGCCCGTCGTGTAGCGGAACTGTGGCCAGAGGATCGGCGCGGAGCCGCCAAGCTCGACCTCGAGAAAGAGCGCCGACCACACTGTGAGCGAAAGGCGCCCGGAGAGCCCCACCGCGACCCACTCGCCTTCGGTCCGGCGAGCGTTCCGGATGTGGATGCCCTCGCCACGCAACTGGCCCGCCTCGAGCGACGAGCAGGGGCGGAAGACGGCGATGCTCGAGAGGGCAACCTCGACCGGGCAGGCCGTCCCGACGAGCGCTTGCCAGCGGATCGCGATTCCACCGAGCGGCGTGATGTCGGTCGCCGTCGCTGTCGAGATCGCTCCCACGGAGAAGAAGGGAGCGAAGACGGAGTCGCCGGTTGGCTCCCGGGAGAGGTCGATGAAGCCGCGACTGCCGACCAGAACCTTCGGCGCGAGACCGCCCACGAGCGTCGCGCCCGCGCCGAAACCGAAATGCCATGGCCCCTTACGCTCGATCCACGGACGGGAGCGGGGCGGCTGCGGCTCCACCTTGGTGCTCGACGTGACCGTCGAGGTCGCGGCAGGTGAGGGCGGCGGAGGGACGGACGTGGGAGGGACGGACGTGGGAGGGGGAGGGTCTGAGGCGTCCTCGGACTTCGGCTCGGACTCCGGCTCGGACGCCGCCGGGGCCGGCGACGGGGCAGCTGGGGGGACCGTCGTCGACGGCAAGGCCGTGGCATGCGGATCGATGCTGAGCGCGATGAAGAAGCCGAGCGCTTCGACGAGCTCGTCGCAGCTTTCGTCCATGACCTCGCGCGCCTGACCCACGCCTTCGGACGTTGCAGGAACAAGCAGACGTCCGAAGAATCGTCCCTTCGTTGCGTTCACCCGGACCGCGAGCTCACGCGCCGTCTCGTTCGGAGCGGCGGCCCGCGCCCGTGCCGTACGTGCCAGGACGTGCGCGAAGAGCACTTGTCCGTCAGGGCAAGACGGAGGCGCCGAGTACGCGATCCGGACGGGGGTAGCCGGCTCCTCCGCCGTCGCGCGCTCCGCGTGGAGCATCAGCGCGAGGGCGGCGCCCGTCGCAAATGTGGGGCAGCGACCGGGCCATCGCCGTGCGCAGCGGAGCGCGGATGCATGCAGGGCGGACCCCACTCGCATCGATGCTATCGCGCGCACACCGGGCCCGCTAGCCCCCGCGAGCGAGGCGCAGCATCATCGGCAGAGCTTGGCGCGGACTCTTCGCCGATCCTCACGCCGAGGCCGAGACGCACCGCACGACCGATGCGACGAGAGCAAGCGGTTCACGCGAGGATCTCGTCGCCGTCGGAGCGCAGGCGAATGTGCCCATTCAGGTGAGGCCGGCCACGCGTTGGCGCTACGCCTGGGGTCGAGTCATTTGCACTGCGACGGGTCCGCCACCGTGCACTTGCCCGCGATGCAAGCAGTGAACTCCTCGCACGGCGGGCTCTGGTCGTAGCCGGGAGCGCCGCGCTCCTTGCACGCGGCTCCCTCTGGGAGAGACTCGGCACATGTACCCGCCTTGACGACGGCGTTACGTTCGTCTCCCGTGATCGAGCTACCGAGGCAGGTTCCCTGCGCGCAGCGGCGGGCCAAGTCGTCGCACGCTTCACCGATGTTGACCTTGACGACCTTCTTGCAGGTTCGTTCGGTCCCGTCGCAGGCGAGCCCGACCTCGCACTCGTTTCGGACGATGATGCACGGCACGTCCTCGGCGAGGGGCGCCGCGCACTTGAGCCTGATGCACCGGAGGTCGTCCGCGCACTCGGAGCTCACTTCGCACGCGGTTCCCTCTTGCCCGAAGGCGACGCACGTCGCCTTCGACGGCGTGCTCTCGTCGGTGACGCACCGAAGGCCCTTGTCGCAAGCGGAGGTCTCTTCAAGGCACGACTCGCCGGCCTTGCGGATCGTCAGCGCAACGCACTGGGTTTCGTTGCCGGGGAGGAGGACGCAGCGACTTCCCTCGACGCACTCGAGCCTGTCGCACGGAGCACCGATGGGAGCGCGTTGCGCGCAGACTCCGCAGGCATCCGAGCCCGACTTCACGCAGGAGGCGCTCTGGCATTGGGCGTCCACACCGCAGGCTGTACCGCCGGGGAGCTCTCCGGGATCGACCTCACATTCCGGAGTCTTGTCGCAGTCCGTCGACTTCATCGCATCGGCGCATCGTGCGAGCGCGGCGGTGCCGTCGACGACACCCGGTGCCGCGAGTGTCTTCTCGCAGAGCTGCTCGAAGCGAGCGCGCGACGTCGCGCTCATGTCCCTCGAGGCGCAGCGCGCATTGCGCTCGGAGAGCGCGTCGAAATACGAGGAGCACGCCGTGCTGGATGGGCTCGCGCTCTCGTCGCTGCCCGGGCAGCCGGTGAGGGCGATGAGAAGGAAGGTACCCGTGGCGAGGGAAGCTGTGAGTGGGCGCATCATTCGATGGATCAGGGCAAGATGGGAGCGGGCACTACCGCTCGAAGCGTGAGTGACCCTCAGCCCCGGCGTCCATCTGTGAACGCCGGGGTGAGGTGCTGGCCTGAGCCGACCAGCTGCATGGAGGCAACGCCTCGCTACTTCACGATCGGCGGGGCCTCCGGCGGGACCAGGTCGCTGATCACGCAGGCGGTGAGATCGTAGAAGAGGAACGCGATCACCTTCTCGCGATCGTTCATCTGCTCCCGGCAACCGGCCGGGAAGTTGCTGCTCACGTTGTTCTCGACCTGGCTGAAGATGTGAGCGTCGCCGAACGCAACACGTCCGCACTGCTTGTCGGCATCCACGTCGACCGGCGAGTTGAACGTGAAGATCTTGGGCGCGCCGCCGGCGTCAGCGAGCTCCGTGACCCAGGGCGTGGCGCGTTTCGTGTCGAGGCCGACCGCGTTGCCGTAGACCGTCGGCAGGTTGACCATGCCGGGGGTCGTCGTGCCGTTCGTGTAGTCGAGCCACTCCGCGAGCGCCTTGCCCTTCGGGAACCCTTGGTTGATGGGATAGTCACCGCCCGGGATGGGCGGCGGGAATCCTCCGTCATGGTCCGTCGCCCACGTCGCAACCTGGGACCACGGAGCGGGCGCGTCCTCGATGAACGTGTAGCCGAAGTCGGTCGTGAAGAGACGCCCGCCCATGTCGACGTACTGCTTCATCGCCGTCCAGACCTGGTCGCCCTTGTTCTGGTTGTGCTCATCGCACTCGCACGAGTGGAGCACGACGTCGTACTGCTTCAGCTTCTCGAGATCCTTCCAGAGCGCCACCTCCGCCTTGGGGGGATTGCCCGGACCGCCGCCGTTGGCGCCGCCGTAGAAGTTGACCGCCTTCGCGCTGAAACCGCCGCCGAACTCGGTGGCATCGAGGCCGAGCTTCGGGATCAGACACGGGATCGGATCGCAGCCGCCGGTCGTGACCGCGATCTTCGGCAGATCGCCCTCCTGCTGGTTACGCGGCAGGCGCGTGATCAGGCTGTACTTCGTGCTCGGGTCGGTCCCCGTGTCGGAGGGGTCGGCGAGGTTGGCTTTGCATGCGTCGACCTGCGGGAGCGTGATCTTGCGACGCCACTTGCCGATCTGCATCACCAGCGGGATGTCCGCACCGGCGGGCACGTCCTTCAACACGAAGTTGCCCTTCGTGTCGGTGATCGCTGCAGCCATCGGATTGCCGGAGACGAGCGTTCCGCAGCGATCGCACGTGACGCCACGCGGGAGCGGCGCGAGGGGAGCGTTGGGGATGTAGACGACGACGTTGGGAAGAGGGAGCCTGCCGTTCGGCGCGTAGACCGTTCCCGAGATCGTGGTCGTCGTGCCTTCTGCGCACGTAGGCACGTTGCACTGGAGGCCGGTGCACGGCTGGCCTCCGTCCGGATTCACGAGCGGGGGCCCGCCATCGTTGTCGACGAGGGGCGGGGACGGCGGCTCGTTCGGCGGAAGATCGAGGTCGTTCGGATCCCCGATTTCCTGGGTCGTCGCGCACATGACGACGGCAGGTGCACAGAGCATGATTGCCAAGACACGGAGCATTCGGCGCATCGGGATCACTCCTCTTCACCTCCACAAATCGCCGCGAAGACTCGCCCACGATCACTGCGGCAGCCGGTCCGGCCATTTTGGTAGGTTGATGTCGGTGCCGTTCGAAGCGCGAGCGTTCCATTTCGCGCCGCGCGCCGCGTCCCGTGCTTCGTGACGAGAGCGTTCCGCCCTTCCGGATCCGCCGAACGTGGTACTGCGCATCCTCGAGTCGAGAGGATGTACTGGCTGAGCTCGAGTCCCCGTCGATGACGCTCGCGCTTCTCCTCCTCGGACTCGGCGCGGGCGTGCTGACGACGGTGGCGGGGCAAGGGGGCGGCGTGCTCCTCCTCGTTGCATGTGCGGCCGTCGTTGGTCCGCACGCCGCGCTCGCGATCACGGCGCCCGCGTTGCTGCTCGGCAACCTCCACCGGTCGCTCGTTCTGCGCGCTCACATCGATCGTCCCGTCGCCGTCCGGATCATCGCCGGTGCCTTGCCCGGTGCGGTCGTCGGGGGATTGCTTGCGGGAGTGATGCCCGCCTGGGCGCTCCGCGTCCTCCTGATCCTGACGACGACCGCGACGATCGCGCGGGCGCTCGGCTGGCTGCGATTCCAGGTGCCGAAGAGCGTGCTCGTCCCGGCAGGAGCGGTCGTCGGGGCAATGACCGGGACGGCCGGCGGCGCCGGTGTGCTCGTCGCGCCCGTCCTTCTCTCGGCCGGCCTGACGGGCAAAGTGTTCGTCGCCACGTCGAGCGCCGTCTCCGTCGCCACGCACGTCGGGCGGGTCGCCGGTTACGCTGGGCTCGAGCTGTTCTCGCGGGAGCTCGTCGGTCCGACGTTCGTCATTGCGCTCGCGATCCTCGCGGGCAACGCGCTCGGTGGTCGCCTTCACTCGCGTCTGTCCGCGAGGGTCACCGCCGTGATCGAGTACGCGACGCTCGTCGTCTGCGTGGTGCTGGCCGTGGCTGGTCTCGGCCCGCCTCGGTAATCGATTCCCTCTGTCCGAGCCGAAGTGGCGTCGGCTCCGCTCGCGACCGTCGTGGATGTGCCGCCAGCTCGAGGCCGTAACTGCGAAGCGCCGTCCGGCTCACGTACGGGCGGGACGGCGCTCGTCCATCAGCAGCGTGCTGCTCGTGATTCACGCCCGCGCTCGCGGCGCACGTCTCACCGGGGCGTTGTTCGCCCCGGCGGACGTGCGCGGATGTTCGGGCTCAGTGCACTCGAGCGCCGTTCCTCATCAAGGAGCGATGGGGAGGCACTCGAGAACGAAGCCGCCACCGCCGCACCTGAGGCCGTCGCAGCACAGCTTGTCGGTCTTGTTGCAGGGCTGCCTCTCCTGCTGGCACATGGGCGCGGGGACCTCGCACTTGCCGGCTGCGTTGCACGTGAGGCCGTCGCAGCAGAGCCGGTCCTTGTCGCAGTCTCCACCCGCGTTGACGCATGCAGGCGGGATGGGGACACAGTGGGTGATGAAGCCGCCACCGCCGCATTCGAGGCCGTCGCAGCAAAGCTTGTCGGCGTTGTTGCAGGTCTCGTCCAGCTCGCGGCACATGGGAGCGGGGGCCTCGCACTTGCCGGCTGCGTTGCACGTGAGGCCGTCGCAGCAGAGCCGGTCCTTGTCGCAGTCACCGCTCTCCTTCACGCATGCAGGAGCGGGGACCTCGCACTTACCGGCTGCGTTGCACGTGAGGCCGTCGCAGCAGAGGTCGTCCTTGTTGCAGTCGCCGCTTTCCTTCACACATGCAGGAGCAGGGACCTCGCACGTGCCCGCCGCGTTGCAGGTGAGGCCGTCGCAGCAGAGGTCGTCCTTGTTGCAGTCGCCGCTCTCCTTCACGCACGCGGGAGCGACGGGGAGACACTCGAGAACGAAACCGCCGCCGCCGCACTCGAGGCCAGCGCAGCAAAGCTTGTCAGTCTTGTTGCAGGGCTGCCTCTCCTGCTGGCACATCGGAGCGGCGTCGGCATCGCCCGCGTCGCCGCCGTCGCCCGCGTCGCCATCGTTGGGATCGCCGCCGTCGCCCGCGTCGCCATCGTTGGGATCGCCGCCGTCGCCGCCGTCGCCGGCGTCACCGTCGTCGGGAGCCTTGTGATCGGGGCTTGCGTCGTCGGTCGAGTCGTCCTGCTTCGCGTCCGACTTGCCGTCGGCGCGTCCGTCCGTACCGGTCTCGGGGATGTCCTCGATCCCCGTCCCATCCGTCGACGAGCACGCTGCGATGATCCCGAAGAACATGAGCGGAGCGAGGCCTGCAAGCAGGCTTCTCGGGGCACGTTTCACGATGACCTCCCAAATGGAGAGAGAAAGGGAGCTCGAGACTCACGACGAGAGCGCCGAGAGCTCGGGTTGTTCGGCGGACGCCGGGATTCGTCCCGAGCTCGGGCCGTGCGTCGCCGACGGGCGCGCAGCTCCCGGGCACCGCGCTAATCCCAGCAACTCGCGATTGTGATCACGATAAATCACTCCGTTCTGACGAAAGCGTCACGGGCCGAGCAGTGCCCGCCGTTCGCCGGCGCGATCGGAGCCTTCGACTACTGCACGACGGGCGGCGGGGCGTCGTTGATCGGCCTGCTACCCATCCCACCCGCGTAGCCGTAGCTCGTGGCGATGCCGGTGCCCCATACCGTGACGGAGAACGGCCCCGCGCTGTGGGCCTCGTGACGGCCGGTCCCACACTTGCCTTTCGGGAAGGTCTGCGGGTCATAGCCCTTCGTCAGGGCGACCCAGGTGTATTCGTATTCGCCGCTCGATCCGAGCGGGGTCCAGCCGGAGATATCTCCCGCGCACTCGAGCTCCACGGGCATGAAGCCGCTCGGCGTCTTCCGGCGGACGAACGTGAGCGACGTGTCCGGGAACGTGTAATCCGCAAAGAACACGTAGCGGTCTAGGAACTGGTCCGTCGGCACGACGTTGACGAAGTCCGGATCGCCCGACTTCCATCCCCCACCTTGCTGTGGACCGCCGCCGCCAGGAACATCGCCGCTGTAGCTCGAGCTCGACATGTGCACCGCCGCATAGAACGGGTGCTTGGAGTCCTGGCTCTTCACGACGGTGATGGCGTCGGTCATGAAGTACACGACCTGTCCGGCCGCGAGTGCGTCGGGAGCGCCGGGCGGCCTCGCCGGCTCGTACGTGAGGACGGTGCCGTCGACGGCGCCGACGAACATCCACGGCACGGTCTCACGGGCTTTGCCGGTGACGTCCTCGATCCGCGACCGGTAGGGCACGAGCGCGTATTCGGTTCCCCACTGAGCGAAGGCGGGGATCTGCTGCTGCATCAGGTCGCAAGCCATGAACGACTGCGGGATCTTCGTGCACTCCGCTCCACCGAAGACGGCGACCGGCTTGTTCGAGGAGATCGGGCTACCGGTGAGCTCGGGTCGTTGATTGATCTGCAGGACCTGTCCGCGTGACAGCGTCCATGTCTGGATCTCGCCCTCGCCGCCGGCGTTCACCCCGTGCCCGGCGAAGATGGCCTGGTTCGGGCGCATCGACACCTGCGTGTCGTCCTGGTCCGCCACGATCTGCAAGGTCCGCCGGATCGCCGAGGCGTCGTCCCCGTACCTGCCCGCCGAGATGGCAACGTACCTCATGTCCCACGAAGAGACAGGCAAGAGGAGCGTCGCGGTCGGAACGTAGCTGTCCGCTCCACCATACGGGAAGATCGAATACGCCGAGACCGGCGCGTCGGCCCTGATGTTGAACGCTCGATTGATCGACGTCCCATGGCGGATCGGATCCGCACGCAACGCCGGCACGACGTCATGCGGGCATGGCGTCGGATCGGGCCCCAGCAACGTTTCGGCCTGGGAGAGGAAGACGATCGCCACCTCACCCTTGGGTAGCGGCCCCTCGAGGCGGGTGTAGACCGGCGAATCGCCGACCAGCTTCGCCGTGTACACGGACTGCGAGATGTCGAGGGGATCGCCGCCGTAGCCGGCGCTGAGGGTCACCGGCCGATCCCAGGTATTGGTGATCATCGCGGCGTAACACGAGCCCATGCTGTAGGCGGCGTCGTCGGGCGGGACGGTCCAGAACGAACAGCCGACCGACCCCTTGGACAGCTCCGCACTCGCACATGCGTCGACGCACCTGCCGACGCCGCAGCCCTGGTCGGGACCACAGGTGGTCTCCACGGTCTCCACCCCGTCGCAGACCTTCATGACCTTCTTCAGGTCGGGCGAGCAGCGAAACCCGCAGACCGGAGCGTCGGGCGTGGCCGCGTCCGGGGGAGCGATGACCTCGGGGGGCTTCTCGAACTCGTTCCGATCGCCGGAGCAGGCGACGAACACGAGCACCGGAATCGACGCCAATGCGAGCGCAGACAAGCGGATGGGACGATCTACGGATGGCATCGTCATCGACTCTTTCCTCACGGCTAGAAAACGACCTTCAACGGCGTGGGATGCGTGTCCTCGTCGGGCGCCCCCTGACCGAGCTCACCGTACTGGTTGCTTCCCCAGCACTCGACGGTTCCACCCTGGACGAGCGCGCAGATCGCGCGGTGGCTCGTTGCGACCTGCACCGCGTGTCCCACGAAGGACTCGACCTTCGTGAAGAGCGGCGAGAACCCCTTGCCGAGGCGACCGCGATGATCGGCGCCGCAGCACTGGATGGTTCCGTCCGTCATCCGCGCGCACGTGAATTCGTCACCTGCGGCGAGCTGTTGAGGCCAGGCCTTGCCGGTGATGGGAGCGTGCGCCGGCAAACGCTCGGCATCGAAGAGACCAGTGCATAGCGCACCGAAATCGCTCCGGCCCCAGCAGTACACCTCGCCACCGGCGATCGCGCAGGCATGGGCATGGGGCGGAGTACCCCCGGGCGGAGGAGGGGGCGGCGTCGCGGTGCCCAATCGGCCTTCTTCGTTTCTCTCGAGCGTGGCCGACGCGACCACGCTCGTCACGTCGCGGAGCTGTTCCACCAGGGCGGGGCGCACATCGGGAGTGACCGACGCGAGGCGCCCGCCGACGAGACCCATCCTGCCGTTGAGGGCTCCCCAGCTCGTGACGGCGCCTTCTGCCGTGAGCCCGAACGAGGTCGCGGTTCCCATGCTCACGTTCGTGAGCGTGAACGAGCCGAGCGCGAGCTCGACGGGTACGCTGACGGCCGAGCCCGGCTGGAGGATCTGCTGCTGCCAGTTCTCGCCCCAGCACATGACCTTGCCCGACGTGAGCACTGCGCATGCGATGCGCTGGCCGACGTCGACGCGTGCGATGGGCTCCCTCACCGCCACCTCCGACGGCACGGGATGATCGAGAGAGTCCGATGACGGGCTCGTGCTGTCCGGCGAGAGCGCCAGCTGTCCGAACTGGTTGCTGCCCCAGCATCTCGCCGTACCGTCGTCGATGCGCGCGCACGTGGTCGCGCCGCCGGCGCTGAGCTGCGTCACGCCGGTGAGCGTTCCGATGGTGCGCACCGGAAGCGCCGCGCCGCCGTCGGCCGGTGCTTCGCCGATCGCGCCGAACCGCGGGTCACCCCAGCATCGGACCGTCCCGTCGCTCATGCGGGCGCAAAAGTGATTGCGGCCGGCGACGAGCTGCACCGCGCACGCTCCGGCGTCGCCCGCACAGACGACCGCTTCGTCCGTCGGATCGAACGGTGGCCTCTGCTCGCGTCCTGCCTCGAGGCCGGAGTCGGTCTCGGTACCAGGGGGCGGGAGGTTCGGCACGACGTCGGGCGCCGAGTCGGGCGGGTCGAACGCCTCTCGTGTTACGGCAGCGTCGTCAGCGCACGCGACGACGACGGCGGCGATGGAGACGGCCGCTGAGGATCCGAGCGTGATGGTTCGAATGCGAGCTTTCATGAGGCTTCAGGGCTGCTTCGAGAGATCTCGGTGCAGGGCGATGCCGGCACCGACGATCCACAGGTCGTCGGTTCCTCGTCCCCAAACCCCGTAGAAGGGATCGATGACGGGATACTTCGTGATGGTGATGAAGGCCTGCTTCCACCGGACGCCGTCCCAGTGCCTCAGACGACCGAAGTCACCACCTAGCCAGGCGTCGTTTGCCGAGATCCCCCAGACGGCGTTCGGAAGGAAGACCGACTTGGCGTCGAGCGCCGTGTACGTCCACGTGTACGTCTGACCGCCGTCGGTCGTCACGCCGCGGACGTACCCGGGTAGCCCGAACGCTTGCTCGCCGACGATCCACATCGTGCCGTCCGAGCTCCCCGAGACGCCCCATACCGTGTTCAGCTTCGCGTACGGGTTGTCGAGCTCGTAGGCTGGATCGCCGGGAAGCGCGACGTCGGTGAAGACGTTCGCGCCGACAGCGCGGCGACGCACGGCGAGCTCCGGGATGTTCTTCGAGTTGTTGCGGGTGCCCGCCAGCCACACTCCGCTAGTCGCGGAGCCCCAGACGCGCGCGTATTGGATCGGCTGGACGCTCGCGTCGTCGAACGACCAACCGTTCGCCTGACCGGTGTAGTGGAGAACGCGGCCGCGATATCCGGGCGTCGCGGCGGGGCCGGTCGCCCAGACGTCGTCCGGGCCCGTGCCCCAGATCGAGGAGATGGGCGTCGCATCGCCGCCGGGGAGGCTGGCGACGGCGGTGAACGTGAGCGTCGCGGAGCTCGCGCCCTGGCCGTGAAGGAGGCCGCTGCTCGTACCGACCCAGATCTCCGTCGGACCGCTGCCCCAAATCGAAACGAGCGAACCCAGACCGCTCGCGTGCACGGACCATGTCGTGCCGTCCCAGCGAAGGATCGCGCCCTCGCTGCTGATCGCCCACGCGATCCCGGCGGCGTCCGACCAGCCCGCGCGCAGCGTCTGCCCTGCGGGCACGGCGGTGTGGCAGAAGTCTTCCGCCGAACACGAGCTCGCCGGGCCGGCTTCCGCATCGCCACCAGCATCGGCATCAGGCTCGGCATCCGGGATGGAGCCGTCCGTGGTCGGGACCTGCACGCCGTCCTCGGACGGACGCGGACCGATGTCCGGGTCCGGAGAGACGGTGCACGCCACGAGGGCGGCGGCGACACCGAGTGTCGCGAGAGCCGTCGTACGCAGCGCGAGCTCCACCCGGTCAGACTTCACCTGTGAGCGCATCACTCGGTCTCCTGAACGCCCGGCTTGGGCCCCGTGTAGTGGAGCGCGACGGCATCGCCGACAATCCAGACGTCGTTCGGTCCGCTGCCCCAGATGGCTGCGAGACGCGGCTTCTTGCCAATGGCGAAGGCGGCGGTCGACTTCTTCCAGCTGCTTCCGTCGAAACGCAAGATCGTGCCGTTGTCGCCGACGGCCCAGACGTCGTTCGGTCCGCTGCCCCAGATGCCGTGGAGCGCCTCGGTCGTCGGCGACGGGACGATGTCCCAGCGCGATGCCCCGTTCACGAGGTGACGGATCGTGCCGTTGTCGCCGACGGCCCAAATGTCGTTCGGTCCGCTGCCCCAGATCCCTTCGAGCCTCGACGTCGATTGGCTCTCGACGGCCACCCACTCCATCTCGCCTCTTGCGCCCGGCGTCCCATGGACCGTCATGCCGCGCTGCCAGCCGTTCGCCTCGCTGTTGTCGGCGACGTACCAGAGGTCGTTCGCGGTGCCCCAGAAGGCATGGATGTAGCCATCTCCTCGGGACACGCTCCACTTCGCGCCGCCGTCGGGCTCCGCGGTCTTGACCCACTGGTTGTAGGTCCCGGGGCCAGGGTCGAAGAGGAAGCGAGGGAGGAAGCCGATGCGTACGTCGTCAGCGCTGGTGCCCCACACGGTGGTGGCCGTCCGCTGTTCGGGAAGAGCCGCGCCGGGGCCGGGCTCGCGGGTCCACGTGGCGGTGCCGTTCGCGAAGCCGGTCGTGTGGAAGATGACGTCCGTCATGCTGACGACCCACACGTCGTTCGGTCCCGAGCCCCAGACACCACGGAACGTGTTGAGGATGGCGGGATCGGTGGGGGTCTTCTTCCACGCGGTGCCGTCGTAGTGGATGATCGTGCCGCCCGAGCCGACGGCCCAGACGTCGCTCTTGCTACTGCCCCAGATGGCGGTGAGCGAGTAGAGCGTGCTCACCGTCGTGGGAACGGGACACCACGCGGCCTCGTCGCAGGACAGGACGTGGCTGACGCAGTTCGGATCGGAAGGAGAGCACCCGCTATCGACCTCGACGTCGGCGGCCGCGTCCGAGCCGGCATCGATGCTCGTCTCGCCGAGCGTCGTCGATGCGTCCTCCGACGGCGCCTCGGTCTGCTCGCTGTCGGCGCAGCTCGCGAACGAAGGGACCATCGCAGCAAGCAGAAGCGCCGAAGCGCCGAGGATGATCTTGTCCCGTCGGAAGCGCGGCGCTCCTCCGGGCGGATTGATGGGATTCATTGGGGCGGCAAGCCTCCGTCACACTCGGCCATGAGGCACTTGCCGTCGACGCAGGGCTGCCCGGCGGCGATGTCACAACGATTGCCGCAGGCACCGCAGCTCTCGGGGTGGTTCTTCAGGTTCACCTCGCACCCGTCGCTCTCGTCACCGTTGCAGTCGGCGAAGCCCGGCAGACACGTGAAGGCGCAGAGCCCCTTCTTGCAGGAGCGCACCTCGTTCGGCCCGGCATTGCGGCAGCGACTCTCGCAGCCACCACAGGCGTTCGGATCGTTGAGCAGGTCGAAGCAGCCTTGCTTGCACTTCGTCATCCCGAAGCGCGCACACGGGACGGCGCACTCGTAGCCGTAGCCCTCGTCGATGCACTGCTCGTTGGCGGCGCACTTGATCCCGCAGCCGCCGCAGTTGTTGCGGTCGGTCCGGAGGTCAGCGACCTCGCATCCGTCGGATTGGCAGCCGAGCGTCCCGAGATCCTGGTTGCAGTCGGCGGAGCTTCCCCCGCACTTGATCTGATCGCAAACGCCGCCGCCGCAGCCGTAGTACGTGTTGAGCGGCATCGGGTTGCACGCATCTGCAGGCGTCGTCGTGCAGGCATGCCCGCAGCTGCCACAATTGAAGTCGTCGGTCTGCGTATCGACGCAGCTCACCTTGCCGTTGGCGCCCGTGCACGCAACGTAGCCGGCGGGGCATCCACATCTGCCCTTGATGCACGGGTCTCCCGCCGCGCATTGCTTCCCGCAGGCGCCGCAGTTCTGCGTGTCCGACAGTACGTTGACCTCGCAGCCGTCATCGACCGCCCCGTTGCAATTCCGCATGTCGAATTGGCCAGGGCGGTTGACGTCGTTGTAGCACTCGAGCTCGCATTGCCCGTCTACGCAACGCGAGTTCATGTGCAACGACGCGTAGTAGAGGCACTTGTTCCCGCACGTTCCGCAGTTGTTCGGATCACGCGAGAGATCGACGCCGCACTTGTAGCCGACGCCCGACCCGGGGCACGTTTCGAAGCCCTCCGGGCACTCGGTGCCGATGCACATCAGGGCGTTCACCGGCGGGTCGCCGTTCGCGCCGTCCGTGGACGCGTCGCCTTCGCCCGGGATCGGCGTGAAGCGCGGATCGTCGCCCGCGTCTTCGCCGGTTTCGCCGAGGCGCACATCGCGCTGCGCACATCCCCAGGACGATGCCCAGACGATGAACAGTGGAACCGAGAGCGCCCGTAACGTCCGCAAGACCAAGGAAGGCTCCTGTCGATGCTCGAGGGTCAGACCGGTCGCGTCGCTGCACGGACCCGCGAAGGCGATGCTGTCTGCGCGCGCGGTGGTGGCACCGCGCCGGCACGACGGCAGCTCGGACACCGGGGGCATTCACCGCCGGGCCCGCGCCCCTGCACATCGTCGAGACGCAAGGTCGATGCTGCCGTCACACCCGGCACATCCCTGGGCGTTCCGGAATTGATCACTCGAAACGGAGGTAGCCCGCCTCTTTTTGGTCCGGGTCGAGCGAAGGCGCCGGTGTCGGTGAGCTGAGCGGCAACCTCCGGGGTCCAGCTCGGCCGATAGCGGGCAGGCGCACGACCTCGAGGTCGGCGCTGGAGCCGGGGCCCGGCGCCGCCGTTCGAGACGTGGAGCTACCGTCCGTCGGGGACCACGAAAGCGCTCGATGAGCTGCGTGTGCGGTGCAGCGATCAGCGCTTCGTTCGCCGTCTCCGCTCATCACCCTCGGAGCGCCCCTGCATCGCGCCGGTATGACGATTGATGACGATCCACTCCGCGCGGCCCGAGGTGGACACGGGCGCGAGCCACTCGGAGGCCTCTTCTTCGAGCTTGATCTGCTCGGGTGCGGGAGGGGCGCAGCGCCAGACGGCGGCGATCCGTTCGCGCGCGCCTTCGCGATCGACCTTTTGCGGGCGCGCGAGCTCCTCGAGTCGCGCGATGTAATCCGCGACTCCGTCGGCACGGGTGCGCCGCGCGGGCTCGACGAATCGCTGGTACTTCCCGATCGTCTCGCGCACCTGGAGCGGACCCTCGAAGAGCGCGCCGTGCACCTTGTCGCGAATACCGTGGAGGATGATCTCGATCGCGTACGTGCGCTTCGGGCAGTTTTGACCGATCTCTTCGAGGAGAGGGAGGATGAAGTGAGCGTCCATCAAGAAGAGGTCTTCGTCCTGGTCGAGCAGGTACCAGGGCTCGATCCAGCACCATCGCCCGGCGCTGTTCTCGTCGAGCGCGTTCAGTTTCCACACGACCGAGAGAGCTTCGGCCGCCGACGGCACGAGCATCTCGACCGTGGTGACCAGCTGCCGGCGGAGCGAGGTGAGTGCCTCACGCGAGGCGCGAGGTGGAAGGAAGCGAGGCTCGAGTCGGCCCTCGACCCATTCTCGGACAAGGAAGGCGGCAAGCTCGCCCCTCTCCTCCGCCGTGAGCCGTCCGAGCTTCGAAGGCCATTCCGCTGGACGCAGCGGGAGCAGCGATCCGATGAGATCCGCTTCCGTCATCCGATGAGTCTATCTCCAGCGCTGGACCGGCGAGGGGCCCAACGAGCTCGCCTGCCCACGCAGCCGTTGACCGTCGGCCGAGCTACCCAGCGAATGCGTCAACGGACGAAGACGCCCGCGTACTTGGCCGACAGCGCGTTGGGGATGTCGCGCGCCTTTGCGATCTCGGCGAAGGCGCGGCCGGACTCGCGGATGCTTCGCGCCTTTGTGCTCGGGTCGACCGAGTAGAGTCCCATACGCATGCCTCCGCCGTGGTTCCACTCGTAGTTGTCCATCAGCGTCCAGGCGTAATAGCCGCGCACGTCCATGCCGTCGTCGATCGCGCGGCGTGTCTCCTCGAGCGTGCGGACGGTCCAGGCGGCCGCCTTCCGCTGGTCGTTCTGGACGAAGCCGGTCTCGCTCACGACCATGGGCTTTCCGAAGCGGCGCGCGCGGGAGAGCACGTCGTAGAGCCCGCCCGGTGCGTCTCCGTCGAACTCGCGCAGCATGTTGAAGTCGATGTGCGGGGAGATGAACGGCAGCGTCGTCACCACCGACGACTGCGCCTCGAAGCCGAAGTAGTAGTTGACGCCGAGCCAGTCGAGGCGGTCCGCCAGGTCCGCTCGCACCGTGCGCGCGTTCGGGGCCTTGTCCCAGCCCTCGTCCACTTTGCCGAAGGCGAAGCCGTCCATCATCATGTCGTGGAAGAAGTACTCGGCGTTCGCGGCGGCCTTCGCGTCGGCGTCGTTGGCGGTGAGCGGCACGATCTTGGTGAATGCGTAGACCACGCCGACCTCGGCGGGCCGTCCGTCGCCGTCCGCGTCTTCGAGGTCGTTGGCCTTGATCGCGTCGTACGAGCGGGCGTGCGCCTCGATCATCGCGAGGTAGGCGGTCTTGGCTGCGCCCACGTTCATCCACGCGTGGGTGAGACCGGGCGGGTTGCTCCGCATCTCCGTCGACACGAGGTAGCCGGCGACGACGACGGCGGAGAACGGCTCGTTCAGGGTCGCCCATTCGTCGACCTCGCCGCCGAACTCGCGCGCGAGGAAGCCGGCGTACTTGGCCATCTCGTCGACGATCCGCGACCGGTTCGGATCCGCCCATCCGGCCTTGCCCGCGGCGATGCAGGCCGACATCCCGGAGCCGGGCACGACGCCGTCGTTGCACATGTTGCCGTCGTGGATCCAGAGCGGCAGCGAGTAGTGGTTGACGGTGACCGAGGCGCGCATCCCGCGCGCGCGGAGCTGCTTGAAGACGTCGTGGTAGAAGCGGAGTGCGTCGGCGTCGGCCAGGCGGCGGAGGTCCTCGTAGCGCGACACGCCGAAGGTCGGCTTCGGGAAGAGCCGGCTCCACTCGACGCTCATGCGCAGCACCTGGCTGCCGAGCTCTCGCTCGCCCTTGCCACCGGCGCGCGCGATGTCCTCCGCGTAGGTCTCGAAGAAGCCCGGGCCCACCGACGGCGGGTCCTTCGACATGTGGAGGAGATTGTTTTCGAGGATGCGCGGCGTGGTGATGTACTGGTACCAGTCCGAGCCGCGGTCCTCGCAGAGCGCCGCTGGCAGGGAAGGGCAACCCATCTCGACCTGGAAGCCGGCGATCGCGGTGCCGAAGGCGAAGCCCTTCGGAAACGTCCCGATGACGCCCTCCTCTCCGGCCGGCGCCTTCGTCGTCGGATCGTCGGCGCCGCGCTCGCCCGGCGTGACCGAGGCCACGGGCGGCGCCTCGGCAGTCTCGTCGGCGGCGGCCGAGCCGCATGCCACGGCCGCGGCGGCCAACGTCGGGAAGGCAAGCTTCAGGATCGTGCGCATGCGCAGGACAGAGGCAAAGGTCGCACCCGTTCGCCGGGGCCGTGCGCCCTCGCTGAAATGAGGCTGTCCTCGGCGCTCTCGGACCCCTGATCTGGATCGCGTGGTGCGGATCGTCGTCGAGTCGGTGCTCGGTGGAGGGATCGACGCCCCTCAGCGTCGCCAGCGCGCTCGCGCTTGCCGCACAACCCGCCGATGCTCGCGGCCTATCACCCGAGCGGGCAACGGGCGCTCGAGGAGGCCGCCCGATTCGTGAAGCGCTCGCATGTTCCTTGAGTCGACCCTCGCGTCGACGTTGCCCCTTCGCGGTGCGCGCACTTTACGGTGCGCGCACACGGGTGGAGGACGACGGGCTCCTCTCGAGGAGGATGGAGGCCGTCGTCTTCTGCGCGCCGTCGCTCAGTTCGCGTCGTCGCTCTGGTCGACGAGGCGGGCGTCGATCTCCAGCGTTCCTCCCAGGATCGCCGCGTAGTTCCGGCACAGCTCGATCGCTTCGTCCATCCCCGACAGCTCCAGCACCGCGAAGCCGCCGATCAGCTCCTTCGACTCCGCGAACGGCCCGTCGATCATCTGCAGGTCGTTGTTGGTGAACACGAGGCGCTTTGCCTTGGCGCTCGACTCGAGTCGGAGCGAGCGCTGGAGCACGCCGGCCTTGGTCATCTCGGTCTTGAGCCGGGTGAGCGCCGCCTTCTGCGCCGCGCTGCGCCCTCCGCCCTCGGTGGCGGCATCGGCCTTCTCGATGAGCAGGATCTGCAGCGGCGGGTCCGCCGGCGGCGGCATCAGACCGATGTCCCACGGCTCGTTGACCTTCCCGAGCTCGATCTCTCCGTCGCCGAGGATCTTGCCGTAGCGCTCCGCCCAGCCGATGGCTTCCTCACGCGTCTTGACCTTGAGCAGGAGCGTCGCTGCGGGGAGCTCGTGCTCGCCGCGGTAGGGGCCATGCTTCACCGTGCAGTGCCCGTCGCGGAAGACGAGACGAGTGCGCGTCTTGCTGGCACCCAGGCCGGCGCCGTCGATGAGCCTTCCCGCCTTCGCGTGCTCGCCGATGAACGCGCCCATCTTGGTGACGAGCTCCATCGGCGGCGGCTGGCCGGCCTCGGTCTGCGGATCGTTCTTGTGCATGATCATGAAGCGCATGGTGGATTCCTAGCGATGAGCGCACGCAGCCGTGGGCCGCAAGCGATTGTTCGGGTGTTGGTCGGTGCGGGCCCCTGCTGGCGGCCCTACCGACACGACGGATGACCCCCGGGCCGATCGACACGGCCGGCGATCTTTTTATAAGGGCGTGAAAGTCTTGTGGATTGGCGGCTCGCGCCGAGCGCCTCGGTCATCACTCGACCGTTGCCGCTGAGGTCGAGCGGTCGTCTCGACACCCCGTGCGATCCTTGTCTCGGGCCCGAGCGAGTCGTCCGATGATGCCGAACATGGCGAAGACGCGCGCGAGCGACTCGTCGTCGAGGACGAAGCGCCGCCGGACAGCGCGCCCGTGCCGAAGTCGAAGCTGCCTTCGGCAGGCGCGGCAGGCAACGCGCCGCCCCTCGTCGAAAGCCTCGTGCAACTCGCCAAGCTCGACGACTTGTACCTCCATACGAAGAAGTACACCGCGGCGGCCGAGAAGGTCATCGCGGCACTCGCCGGGGCCGGGGGGCCGCGCGGCTTCCGCTTCGCGAGCGTGTGGCTACCGGTGATGTCCCGTCCGCGTGGGCGGCCGCGCACGCCCTGCTGCTCGTGGAGCCGCCGCCCGAGGCGGCGCTCTTCGTGATCGGTACGCTCGAACGCGCGCCTACGATGGTCGACGTCGGCATCATGGCCCGTGTTTTTCCGTTCGATGACGTGTTGCGCACGGCACTGGGGTCGAACGCGAGTCAGCTGCTCCACGAAGCCGTGAGCGAGCGAGCCAATCGTGGGGAGCCGACTCGCGCCCACGTCATGTTTGCCTATCGTGCGCTCGACGAACGGACCGGTGACGAGCTGCTGACCCGCACGGCGTCCGTGAGTTCATGGTCTCGGACGACGAGGTCAGCACGCGCGACGAGCTCGACAGTTTCTCCTGACCTTGCGCAAAGGCGGTCGCCTGTGGCTGCATGCGCAGACCATCGCCGCGCCGCCTGGCCAGGGTCGACGAGTCGAGCCCTGCGGTGCGGTTGGCATCTCGGACGACGAAAGGCAACGAGCAGCATGGCTTCGAACACGAGCACTCCCATTCGCATCGGCATCGTGGGCTACGGCAATCTCGGCCGTGGCGTCGAAGCAGCGATCCGCAAGAACCCCGACATGAAGCTGACGGGGATCTACACGCGCCGCGATCCCTCGCGGGTCGAGGCGCTGGACCCGGCAACGCGCGTTCTGACGATGGAGAGTCTGCTCGACCACAAGGGGCAGATCGACGTGCTCGTGCTCTGCGGAGGCTCGAAGGACGACCTGCCCCGCCAAGCACCCGAGCTGGCCGCGCACTTCAACGTGGTGGACAGCTTCGACACCCACGCCCGCATTCCCGAGCACTTCGCCAAGGTCGATGCGGCTGCACGAGCGGGGGAGACCACGGCCCTGATCTCGGCGGGCTGGGATCCCGGCATGTTCTCGATCAATCGCGTGATGGGCGAAGCGCTGCTGCCCGATGGCGCCACGTACACCTTCTGGGGGCACGGCCTGAGCCAAGGCCATTCGGACGCGATCCGCCGCGTGCCCGGCGTTGCCGGCGGCGTGCAGTACACCGTCCCCGTGCCCGAGGCCGTGGAGAAGGTGCGGAGCGGTTTGCGCCCCGAGCTGTCCACGCGCGAGAAGCACACGCGTGAGTGCTTCGTCGTGCTCGAAGCGGGCGCCGATGCCGATGCCGTGCGCCAGGCGATCGTGAACATGCCGCACTACTTCGACCAGTACGACACCACGGTCACCTTCATCACCGCCGAAGAGCTGAAGCGCGACCACGGGGCGATGCCCCACGGCGGCTTCGTCATCCGCAGCGGCAACACCTCGGACGACTCCAAGCAAGTCATCGAGTATCGCCTGCAGCTCGACAGCAACCCGGAGTTCACTGCCGCCGTGCTGGTCGCCTATGCGCGTGCCGTGCACCGCATGCACCAGCTGGGGCAACATGGCTGCAAGACGGTGTTCGACGTGGCGCCTGGGATGCTCTCGCCGAAGAGCCCCGAAGAGCTGCGCAGCGCGCTGCTGTAAGCTTCTGCTCGGCTCGTCGGCCGTTCGAGGGCTCGGCGGTGGTGCGGACCGCCATGCGCGCCAGCATCAGCGGAGGTCCGCGAGCCAGCGCAGGGCGCGCAAGCTGGGCATGAAGCCGTACTCGCCGCCTCGTGTGACGACGAAGCGCTGGAGACCGGAGACGCGCCTCGGGATCGGCCGGCGCGGGATGGAGAACGTCCCGCCGGCCGCATTCGAGCCGACGATGGGATCCCTGGCGTGCTCGAGCCCGGCGAACACGCCGTCGTTGATCCACTCGGATTGCACGAACTCGAACTGGCGCCCGAGGTGCGCGCCGATGAACGCGAACATGAGGCCACGATCGACGCCGTCGTCTTCGAGGTCGCCCTCCGGAAGCGGCGGACCGTAGACCGTGCCGCGTCGGATCATCCGGTGGAGTCGGGCGACACCGGCGACGGAAGCGTCGCGCGGGTTCGCCCGTCGAATGTGCGAGCCCGGGGGCGTCTTGTAGCCGGTAGGGTCGTCCTCGAAGCGGAAGTCGTTGCTGCGTCGCGGATCGGCTCCGAGCTCGGGATCGTCGTGCAACGGACATCGTGCGAGCGGCGCTCCGCTCCGCCAGCGCCCCATCATCTTCGCTGCCAGGAGCTCCTCGTCCTCCGGGCCGGTGGCGTTCGAGCGGAGGTACTGGCGGAATGCCGCCACACGCTGGTGGAGCTTGCGAAACGCGACGTACGATCCGTTGCGACCGAGCGCGTCCGGGAAAGGCATCGGGGGAAACCCGCCCAGCTCGTCGCGGTACCCCAGGACGAACTCTCCTGCGCGGAGGGGGACCTCGTGTGGGTTCGTCCCCGGAATGCCGCTGCCTTCGATCGCGGGATGGCTGATGCCGTCGCGGTACCCGAACGGCTCCTTCTGGTCGCCCGGCGCGTAGCAGTCCTGGCGCCAGATCACGGTGAGCCCGGAGAGGTTCCGGAGTGCTTCGTCTGCGCGCGCGAGCTCGGAGCCGAGGCGTTCCCGATTCGGCGCGAGCGCGGTCAGCACGACGTGGACGTCCGGCGTTCCGAGCGGCTTCTCCCAGTGCTCGGGGCTGCTCTCCCCGACGTCACCGAGCGCAGTCGCCCGTCGCGCCATTCCTTGTCGGAGCTCCCACGGGAAGCTGTCGAGCGACGCCTGCGGCACGCCGAGGGCCTGCAGCCCCGTGAAAGTGAGCGTCGCGCTCAGCCAGGCGTCGCCGGCCGGACTCTGGATGACCGCGGCCGACGCGACGAGGCCGCTCAGGCGGCGCATGAGCTCTCTGCCCGCGTCTCGCTCGTCGATGCGGAGCAGGAGGTACGTGGCGGCATAGGGGAACGGGCGCGGACGCAGGATCCCGCTCTGGATGTCGTCGAGCTGGAGAGGCCCTTCGCCGTTGGGACACATGGCAATGCTCACGCGGCGCTGGCGATGTTCTTCCAGAACCGCTCGAGGCTCTCGTCGCCCCCGAACAGGGTGCTGAAGATCGTGGAATCGGCGACGAGCACGTCGCCGGCTCGCTTCCCGCTCGGCGGCATCCAGAGGAGCGCATTGAGCTCGGTATTCCCGGCGAGCGTGAACGGGTGCGGTCTCGACGTGTCGATCGGCTGTCGCGCGAGGACGTGGACGGACTTCTCGCCTTCGGCCATCACAGCGTAGTGCGGCAGATGCATGTGGAAGTTGAACGTCGTGACGCCTGCGAGCCAGCCGCGGGTGTCGAGGTCCTTCGCGACGCTCAGCGGCGCGATCCGATTCGTCCCATCGACCACCGCCGGCCGGAGGCCATACCGGTTCTCGACCGGGATCCCGAGGCCGCGCATGAGCGACCGCGTGTGGCGCGCGAATCGTTGCTGGCGGGGCACGAGCGGATCGCCGTGGTGCCCATACTCCATCGCGCGCTCTTCGAGATCGGGCGATGCGCCGACGTCGTGGTGCGGACCGAGGATGAGACACGTGCCCTCCCGCTCGAGGAACGCGCGAACGGCCTCGATCTCCTCCGAGGAGGCAATCTCCTCCGCGAGATCCAGACCGAATACGAGCAGCGTGTCGGCGTCGGCGAGCACGCGCTCGTCGAGCGGTAAGCGGAAGCCGGCTTGATCGACGCGCTGGAAGACCGGCACCGCATGACCGGTCGTCTCGGCGATGACGGTCTGGAAGCGAGCCCATGCCCAGAAGAACAGCTCGAGCGAGCCGGCGATGCCCTGCTGGAACATCTGCGGATCGGCGAACCGCGGCGATTCGTACGCAGGCCAGAGGGCGCGCCGCACCTCGGTCATCGTCGAGAACCGGTTGTCCATGATGGTCAGGTCCCGATTGACCTCACCGGGGTAGCTCCACGAGATGTAGACGCTGACGCGCCTCCGACCGCGGACGTACGGCCGCGGGACGTGGTTCTGGTTGTAGACACGAGCAGGCTCTTGCATGGCAGCCCTCGGACTCGATCACTGCATCTGTTCGAGCATCGCCGAGAAGGCTTCTTTGAGCTTCAGCGCCTTCTTGATCTCGTCGGCGGTGACGTAGGGGTACTCCCCGTATTCGATGAAGCTCGGGCACTGGTGCGCGCGCACGAACTTGATGAACGCCTCCGAATTCGTCTTCCAGTCCGCGGGGAAGTCTTCGAGGTTCTCGAAGACGGTATCGACGCCGGCCTTCTTGAACAGCGCGACGGCGTCTTCCGTGTACTTGTCGAAGTCGGTGTCGAAGATCCCCTGGTACATGAACCGGGTGTCGTCATCGAAGAGCACCCAGCGGAGATAGTGGAGCTTGAGCGGTGCGAGCAGATCGGGCTCGGCCTCGAGCGCCTTGGCGAGCCTGCCGCCGTAGCTGCGGATCGCTTCCGCTCTTCCCGGCTTGACCTTGGCGATGATCGTGAAGCCGTAGCATGCGGGAGTCCGCGGCCAGATTGGACCGTATTTCCCTTGTTCCAACGTGTCGTCGTGCTTGGGAATGGCTACGGCTGCCGGCTTCATCGATCACCTCCGCTGGCCTGAAGTCGGCCGCAAGGTCCGTAGCAACGTCGGAGCCAGCGCAAGCTCAGCGTCGCAGACGCCGCAGCAGCACGGCTCCTCAGGCCGTTCCGTCAGGCACTCACCACGGCCACCATCTTCCCCTTGGCCTCGTTGGCCTCCATCACGCGATGCGCCTCCTGGATCTCCTCGAACTTGACGACCCGCGATGGCTTGGCAGCGAGGCGGCCTGCGGCGACGTCCTTCGCTATGCTCTGGAGCGGGACGTCCGAGAGCGGAAAGCCTGGGGTCCCGAAAACGAAGCTGCCGAAGAACGTCAGATACACGCCGCTCGCCATCTGAACCAGCGGGGTGAAGTTGGCGATCGGTGCCAGGCCACCGAGCCCACTCGCCGCGGCGCATGTGCATCTCGGCGTGGTTGATACCGAATGCCTTGATCTCGATGACGACCTGCCCGGCGATGGCCTCAGGCTCTGGCAGCTCCTCGTAGACGAGGCAGTCCGGCCCGCCGAACTTCTCGATGACGATCGCGCGCATGCTGTCCGAACCAAGCACCAAGTGCGCCAGTGTCGATGACGCGGACGAGAACGCGAGTCGCCGCTGAGCTCCCAGACGAGGCCGGGGAAGCGCCAAGATGGTTCTCGCCTGGGCCGAGGCCAGCTCAGGAATCCGCGGCGACGATCTTCTCGGCGACGGTCAAGAGATCGGGCCCGAGAACGTCCGGCTGCGGGCCGATTGGAAGCACCGCATTTCCCGGACGCGTGACCAGCGCGGCTGCGCAGCCTGCTGCCGTCGCGCCGAGCGTATCCCAAGGATGGGCGGCGACGAGCCTGAGCGTTGCCCGTTCGACGCCGAGCTCGCGTGCGACGAGGTCGTAGGCGTCCGGCGATGGTTTGAAGCGCCTCACGGTGTCGACCGAGAATTGTCGCTCGAAGCGATGCCCCAGCCCGGCGTTGTCGAGTGGGCTCTTGCCTGCACAAGGTGGCGAGTTCGTGAGGGTCACCAACCTGAAGCCCGCGTCTCCGAGCATGGCCAGTGCCGGCTCGACGTCGCGATGGGGCGGCAACCGTCGCATCGTATCTGCGAGCTGAGCCTCGTCGCGCGTGCTCAAGGGCACCGCGTGGATCGAGGCCAGCATCTTCAATACGGCGACGCCAATGTCGACGAAGTCGCGGTAGCGACCGCTCAACGTGAAGGCCTCCGAATAGAGAACCAGCTCCGCGAACCATCGCCGCATCACGCACGGGGCGCCGAACAGAAGCGCGAACAGCGGCTCGAGCACGGTGATGTCGAGGAGCGTTTCGTTGACGTCGAAGACGATCACGCGGTGGCGCGGTACGGCGAGCGGCATCCTCGGCACTCCCGAATGGGGATAGTCGACTCCGAGCAAGACGCGCGCCGAACGGCATTGGCTCGGGCAGAGACTCTCGCCTCCGCTCGAGGTCAGGAGTCGCTCTGGCATCGTGCGCCGGCGAGGGACGTGATGCCGTCGCTCGAAGAGCTCGGGATCGGCTTCTCGCGCTTCTACTTTACCGTGGGAGGCGGCGCCTCGTTGATCGGGCGGCTGCCCATCCCGCCTGCGTAGCCGTAGCTCGCGTCCTTGGCCCAGCCCCAGACCGTGACCGAGAACGGGCCGTCGCTCGTGGCTTCGTGGCGGCCATAGCCGCACGTTCCGCCGCCGAGCTGCTGGGGAGCGAAGCCCGACGTGAGACGTACCCATGCGAGCTCGTACTCTCCGCCGTCCCCGAGCGGCGTGAACCCCGTGATCTCTCCGCCGCAATCGAGCTTCACCGGCGCGAAGCCGCTCGCCGTCTTCCGCCGCACGATCGTGAGCGATGTCTCCGGATAGGTGAAGTCGGTGAAGAAGACGTACCGATCGAGGAACTGCTCGGTCGGGACGATGTTCACGAAGTCCGGATCTCCGAGCGTACGGCCTCGGCCGGGGGTTCCGCCGCCGGACGTCGAGCCGGTCATGTAGACCGCGGCGTGGAAGGGGTGCTTTGCGTCCTGGCTCTTCACGAGCATCAAGGCGTCGGTCATGAAGGTCGCGACCTCGCCCGCGGCGAGCGTCTCGGGCGCGCCGGGCGGCTTCGCGGGGTCGTAGGTGAGGACGGTGCCGTCGACAGCCCCGACGAAGCTCCACGCCACCGTCTCACGGCTCGAGCCCGTTACCGATTGGATTCGGGAGAGATAAGGCACCAGCGCATACGACGTTCCCCACTGCGAGAACGGGGCGATCTGCTGCTGGGTGAGATCGCAATAGTGAAGGCCGGACGGGATGAACGCACACGGTGAACCGCCGAACATTCCGATCGGTTTGTTCGCCACGATCGGGCTGCCCGACGGCGCATTCTGCTGCGTGATCTGCAGGACCTGCCCGCGGGAGAGCTTCCACTCCACCACTTCGCCGGCGAGGCCCTGCGCGACGTCGTCGCCGGGAGAGATGTCCACGTTCGGCCGCATCGAGACGGTCGTGTCGTCCTCGTTCGCCACGATCTGGAGCGTGCGTCGCTCGACTGCCGAGGCCTGGGGCTCGCCGAACTTCGCTGCCGTCACGGCGATGTAGCTCTTGTCCCACGACGATACGGGGAGAAGGAGAGTCGCCGTGGGGTAGGCGCTGGCGGCTCCCCCGTATGGGAAGATCGAGTACGCCGCGACCGGTGCGTCCGCTTTGAGGTGGAATGCGCGCGTCTTGGTCGTGCCGTGGCGGATGGGATCCACCTTCAGCGCCGGGACGGTGCCCGTCGGGCACGCCGTCGCCGTCGTGCTGGCTCGCTCTTCGGCCTGCGCGAGGAACACGACCGCGACCTGGCCGGGCGGCAGCGCGCCTGCGAGCTGCGTGTACGCGGGCTCTTCGCCGACCGTGCGGCTCACCGTGTAGATCGACTTCGAGATGTCGAGCGGATCGCTGCCGTAGTCGGCGGTCAGATGCACCGGTACGTCCCACGTGTTCGCGACCATCGCCGCGAAACACGCGCCCGGGCCGAACTTCCCGTCGTCGGCCGGCAACGTCCAGAACGAACAGCCGACCGAGCCCTTCGAGAGCTCGGCGCTCTGGCAGGCATCGATGCACCTGTCGACACCGCAACCCTGACCGACTCCGCACTCGGCCACGACAGTGCCTTCCTCACCATCGCAGCCGGAGAGCACCTTCTTGAGATCGCGCGAGCACCGGAAGCCACAGGCAGGGGACGCATCCAACGCGGCGGCGTCGTCTTGCACGAGCGGAGGTGATTCCACATAGCCGTGCCGATCGGTGCCGCACGCGCCGAGTGCGACCACGACGAGACCGGTCGAGACGAGGATGAAAGAGAGAACCGATGCTGCGTGCGACATGGATTTTCGGGCTAGAGAAGGATGGGGGACGGAGCAGGGTGTGGCGAGACATCGGGCTTCGTGCCGAGCTCGCCTTTCTCGTTGCTGCCCCAGCACTCGACTGTTCCGCCCTGGACGAGGGCGCAGACGGCGCGGCTGCTCGCGGCAACCTGGACGGCGTGACCAGTAAACGCGCTGGCCTTCGTGAAGACCTTCGACAGGACGCCCACGCTCCCCGTGCCGAGACGTCCGCGATCGTCGCTCCCGCAGCAGTGGATGCTGCCGTCGGTCGCGCGCACACACGTGATCTCGTCGCCGGTCGCGATCTGCTGGGGCCACGTCTTCGCAGTGAACGGCGCCAGGCGTGGACGGACCTCGCTGTCCGGCAATCCTGTGCAGAGTGCACTCGTGTAACTGCGGCCCCAGCAGTAGACCTCTCCGTTCGAGATGGCACACGCATGCGCGCGTTGCTTTGGCCGTTCGGGCATCGGTTCGCCGGGCTCCCATACCGGGTTCCACGGTGGGTCGACCGAAGCGGTCGCGGCGAAGCTCGTCACCTTCGAGAGCAACGCGACGCGCCTCGGCGTGCGATCGGGGCTGATCGACGAGACGCGGCCGGCGAGGACGCCCGCTTCTGCTGCGAGCCCGCCCCAGTTCCAGAGGTCGCCGGTGGCGTCCAGACCGAAGGCGGTGAAGCTACCCGCCGTCGTGCGCGTCACCTCCAGAGGGTCGAGGGCGGCGATCCCGGGGCCTCGAACCGGGTTCCACGAATCGAGGCCGGTCCGGCTCTCGTCCCGAGCGAGCTGCTCTTGATCGTCTCTGCCCCAGCACGCAAGCTTGCGCGACTCGAGGAGAGCACACGCCGTTGCGGGACCGACGTCGACGCGAGAGGCAGGCGCGTCGAGCGCGACGGGCATCGGCGTCGGGTGGGGAGCCTGATCCGCAACCGGTCTACCGACAGCAAGGCCGAGCACGGCGCGGCGATTGTCTCCCCAGCAGAGCACGCCGCCGTCCTCGGTGCGCGCGCAGGTCGTCGAGCCTGCCGCGCTGATCTGCGTCACGGCATCGAGTCCGACCACGGCTGCTGGCGCGCTCGCGTCGCCGCCCGGTGCCATCGGAGCGTCGCCACGTCCGAGCGCCCCGAAGGCGTCGTCACCCCAACACCGAACGGTGCCGTCGCTCATTCGTGCGCAGAAGTGATCGCTGCCGGCAACGAGCTGCGTGGCGCACGGCGTATTCGTGCAGGTGATCGGCTCGTCGGTCGGATCGAACGGGCCACGCGCGTCGGGCTCCGCGCCGGCGTCTTCTGGTGAGATCGAGGCATCGCCGGAGCTGGGAAGGTTGACCTGCGCCGTCCCGTCCGGCTCGGTGAAGACGGCGCGCGGTGGGTCGTCGCCACATGCGGCAGCGAGAAGGGCCGCGACGGGAAGCGTCCCCACCGAGAGGACGACCTTCGACGCGATGGCTCGTCGTGCGCTGTGCTCGTTCGACGAGCGGATTCGTACCCGAGAGGTGCTCACTTCGTTCCTCCGTCCTTCCGCATCGCGGGGTCGTAGCGGAGCGCCATCCCTTGGCCGACGAGCCACACGTCGGACGGGCCTCCGCTCCACACCGAATGGAAGCGCGCGGTCACCGGCAACTTCGTCAACGTGATCGCTGCTGGAGACCAGTCCGTGCCGTCCCAGTGGCGAACGCGTCCGAAGTTGCCGACGGCCCACGCGTCGTCCGGAGCCGTGCCGAAGACGGCGTTGATTGCGGGGTCGTCGATCCTGCCGTCCCGCGCGTACGTCCACGTGAAGGTCTTGCCTCCGTCGGTGCTTGCGCCGTGCCACGTGCCGGGCAACGTCGAGACGGATCGACCGAGGAGCAGCATCGTCGTGTCCGACGTCGCCGCTGCGCCGTGGATCATCGACATGCGGCCGAAGTCCGGGCTGTCGCCGGGATCGCCCGGAAGGGGCACCTCCGAGAACGTGCTCGCTTCCGGGCTCCGCTGGAGCACGGCGACCTCTTCGAATGGGAGCCCCATCATGGGGCGTCTTCCCGCGATCCATGCGCCGCTGGCGGGGCTGCCCCACACGCGCGAATAGGCGATGCCGTTCGAGGATGCCGGATCGAGTACCCACGTCGGCCCGGTGCCCGCGTCCGCGTCCGCCGTGTAGTGGAGGACCGTTCCGTTCGGGCCACCGAAGGCGCCTTGCCGCGCGCCCACGGCCCACACGTCGTCCCCGGATGCACCCCAGATCGAATGGATGCGGTAGCGATCGCGACCGGTGGGGCCGCTCGGTTTGAACGCGACCACGCTCGGTGTCGCGCCACCCGCGTGGAACAGGCCCTCGTCACCACCGATCCAGAAGTCGGTGGGAGCGCTCCCCCAGATCGCATGGAGAGGCCCGAGGCCCGATGCATGCACATGCCAAGCGCTTCCGTCCCAGCGAAGGACATTGCCCTCGGTGCTGACCGCCCAGACGGTGCCTTTGCCGTCGCCCCATACTCCCTCGAGGGTCTGATCGGACGGCAGCACCGTATGGCAGAAGCCGTGGTCGGAGCAGACGCGCGGCGCGGCATCCGCCTCGATGCTTGCGTCCGCGTTCGTGTCCGCATCCGCTCCGGCCTCGCTCGATGCGGGGGGAAGAGTGGTCGTTCCCGTGTCGGCAGGGGCCGGCCCCTTCGTATCGGGCTCCGAATCTGCGCAGGCCACCATGGTGGCTGCTGCCGTTCCGAGCACGAGCGCGAGGAGGCGCAAGCCACCGAGCGAGCGCTTCATTTCGTACCTCCGGTGTGATGCAGCGCGATGCCGTCACCGACGATCCAAACATCGTCGGGGCCGCTGCCCCAGATGCCGTAGAGATGAGGCTTCTTCTTGTTGACCGGAAGCGCCGCCACCGACGGCGACCACGTCGCGCCGTCCCAGTGGAGGATCGTCCCCGAGTCACCGACTGCCCACACGTCGTTCGGGGATGAGCCCCAGAGCCCGTGCAACGGCTCCTTCGTCGGCGACGTGACGATCTCCCATTGTGTGTCGCCGGCCGCGATGTGACGGATCGTTCCCTTGTCACCGACGGCCCACACGTCGCTTGCCGAGCTTCCCCACACGGCCTCGAGGACGCCGCTCGCCTGAGTGTCGAGCTCGACCCAGGCGAAGGTGCCCTTCGCCGTACGGGTGCCGCGCATCGACCAGCCGAGCTGCCAGGTCACGTTCTCGCTGTTGTCGCCGACGAGCCAGAGATCGTCCGCCGACGATCCCCACATTCCCGTGATCGTCGCGGTACCGCGCTCGATCGACCAGTCGACTCCGCCGTCGCCGTTCGGCCTTGCGACGAACTGGTTGAACAGCGTCTTGTCGCCCATGAAGTCGTAGACGACGTGGCCGCGGCCACCGAAGCGCACTGGGCCGCCCGGTGTGCCCCACGCAGCGAAGATCGGCCTCGTGCTTTCCTCTCCCGTCGCGTTCGGCGCGCGGACCCACGTTGCCGCTCCGTTCGCGAAGCCGTTGGAGTGAAAGACCATGTCCGTCGCGCTCGCGATCCACACGTCCCGCCCGCTGCTGCCCCATATCGCGCGGAACGTGTGTTTCACCGGCTCGGACGTCGGCGTGGGGGCCCACTTCGTCCCGTCCCAGTGGAGGATCGTCCCGCCGGACCCGGACGCCCAGACGTCGTCCTTGGCCGATCCCCACACGGCCGCGAGCACGTGGAGCGGGCTCAGGCCGGTGGGCACAGGGCACCACGAGGCCTCCTCGCAAGAGATGGGGGTGGTCACGCACTTCGGATCGGACGCGTCACAACCTCCGTCGATCGGGACCTCGACGGCAGCTTCGAGGCTGGCATCGGCGCCGCCCTCGGGCGCGATCGACGACTCGACGTGAACGCGGTCATTCCCGTCTTCGTCCGAGGCACAGCTCGCGAGCGTCGATGGAACGATCGCGAACGGCACGAGGCTCACGGCCGTCGCGATGGCGTGGCGACGATACGGCTTCATTTTGCGGTCACTCCTCCATCACACGCGACCATCAGGCATTGACCCTCGACGCACGGCTGCCCGGCGGCGAGATCGCACGCATTGCCGCAAGCACCGCAGTGCGCCGGATGGATGCTGAGGTTCGTCTCGCACCCGTCGGTGGGATCGTCGTTGCAGTCGGCGAAGCCCGGCATGCACTCGTAGGTGCAGATGCCTTTGGTGCACAGACGCGCCTGATTGGGGCCGGCCGCTCTGCATGCGGCTCCGCACCCGCCGCAGTGATTCGGGTTGTTGAGGAGATCGGTGCACTCGACTCCGCAGAGGACCTTGCCTGCCTTCACGCACGGGACACCGCATTCGGGCCCGTTGCCTTCGTCGATGCAGTCGAGGCCGGGGGCGCACTTGATCCCGCAGCCGCCGCAGTTGTCCCGAGTGCCGAGCCGATCGAGCTCGCAGCCGTCTCCTCCGCACTGGTCGAGGTCGTTGTTGCAGTCCGCCGAGGGGACCTGGCACTTCAGCGCTCCGCACGCGCCGGCGCGGCAGCCGTAGTAGGCGCGCGGCGGCATCGGCCTGCATGCATCCGCCGGCGGTGCGCACCGGTTGTTGCAGCCGCCGCAATTGTTGTCGTCGTTCATCGGGTCGACACACGACCCTCCGCAGTCGACGAGGCCCGATGGGCACCCGCATTGGCCGCCTGAGCAGAACACGCCGGGCGCGCAGGCGTTGCCGCATGCGCCGCAGTTTTTCGGATCGGAGAGGAGGTCGACCTCGCACCCGTCGTCGACGAGACCGTTGCAGTTCCGCCAGTCGAAGTCGCCTTCGAGCGAGAACGGCGGGCTCATGCATTCGAGCTCGCAGGCGCCATCCACGCATCGGGACGTCATGTGCGTCGGCCGGTACTCGAGACACTTGTTTCCGCACGCGCCGCAGTTGTCCGGATCGCGACTCAGGTCCGTGCCACACGCGTACGTCGCTCGGTCTTCCGAGGGGCATGTCGCCCACGGCGCCGGGCACTCCGTGCCGATGCAGAGGGGAAGCTCAGGCGGAGCGACGACCGCCGCGTCGCCGCCATCCACGGACGGGGAAGGAGCGAAGGTCTGCGCGCCACCGTCGACGCCTGGATCGTCGCCAGCAACGACCAGGACGTTCTTGCTTTCGGCACACGCCGCTACGATGGCCAGCGCGCCCCCAAGGACGCCGAGGCGCCACGGTCGCGCTCTTTGCCTGTCACCCATGGTCGCTCTATCCGGATGCCCCCCGCCGCCGATCGAAATTTGTTCGCCGGCCGAAGATTTCACGATCGGAAATGGGGCGGTTCCGGATTGAGGGTGAAGGAGGCTTGGTGCAGTCCCTCGTTGCTTCCGATGCGGACGCGAAGCTCCTCTCGAGACGAGAGGAGCATGAGGTGACCTCCATCGGCGACCCCACGCGAGCTTCGCACGTGGCCCATAGCCCTTCATCCAGGGAACGGATGGTGGAGATCGTGCGGCTCAATTTCGACGCCGCCTGGCAGTTCGCACGCCGCCTCGGGGTGCGTCCGAACGACATCGAGGACGCCGTCCAGCAGGTCTTCCTCATCGTCGCCGAGCGGCTCGACGCGATCGAGCCGGGGAGGGAGCGCTCGTTCGTCTTCGGCATCACCCTCCGCGTGGTCCATAAGCTCCGTTACGCGCGCGCTACCCGACCTCTCGTCGCGGGAGAGCCGTTGGAGGCCGTCGATCCGTCTCCCACACCGGAGGAGCTCGCTCATCGAAAGAGCGAGCGCGAGCGGATCGAGCGCATTCTCGGAGAGATGCCGCACAAGCTTCGCGAGGTCTTCGTCCTCTACGAGCTCGAACGCCTCTCCGTACCCGAGGTCGCGGACCTGCTCGGCGTCCCGGAGGGAACCGTGGCTTCTCGCCTGAGCCGCGCTCGCGACGAGTTTCGGCGTCTGGTCCGCCGCGAGGACACGATTCGACGAGCAAGCTCGCGACGGTTGGAGGAAGAGCAATGAAGGAGCGTGCGAGCGTGACGGAGCCGGTGCGCCTCCTCGACGGTGCCGGCGACGGTGCCGAGATCGCCCTGCTGCGAGCCGCAACCTCGACGCCTCCGGCTGCTGCGCGGGCGCGGGCGATCGCGCTCTTCGAAAGTGGTCGCGCGAAACCTGCCGAGGTCGCACGTGCAGCGGGGCGAGGGGCGACTCGCTCGCACTGGAGCTGGATCGGCTGGAGCTCGCTCGGCGTGACACTGATCGTCGGTGGGCTCCTCTTCTCGCGCGTATCGAGCGATTCGCCGGCGCCCGAGGAGGTGTGGGGGGCCGCGGCTCCTGCGTCCGCGGCGGCGACCGCCGACGATCCTTCCGTGAGCCCCGAGGCGGCTCCTGCACCGGTGACGGCGACCGCCGCGCCGGCGAGGGGCGATGATCCTTCCGTGGTCCCCGACGTCGCGAAGGCGGTTCCTGCACCCGGGACGGCGACCGCCGCGCCGGCGCCCTCGTCACCCGAAGCCGACGAGCGCGAGCGCACACCGGTCGTTTCGGTGGCGGCGCTTCCTTCGGTGGCTTCGTCGTCGGCGACGCGACCCCCGGTGCACGCCATCGGCTCGTCGACCCCGGCGCCGGAGACGAGACCGGACGCGCCGACGGCAAACCTACTCGCCGAGGAGGTCGCGGCGCTCGACCGCGCCCGCCGCGCGCTCCGCGCAGGCGATACGACGGGCGCCCAGAATGCGCTCGCCGACTACGAACGAAGGTTTCCAGCGGGCGTCCTTGCGCCGGAGGCGACGCTCCTCCGCGTCGAAGCGCTGCTCGCGGCCGGAGACGAGGCCGCCGCGCGAAGGATCGGCGAGGACTTCCTGGCAAAGGGGCAGGGCGGCGCGTACGTGGGACGCATGAGGAGCCTTCTCCAGAGCGCCGCCCACGCGAAGTAGGCTCACGGCCAGCGAACCGCGATCCCGATCGCGCCGGACACGAGCGTGCGTGGTGTGTGGTGGATCGCGGTCGTATCCCGATAGAAGCGATCGCGGACGATGGGCGCGATCGCGTCGATCTCGAGCTCGATGCGCACGGCGTCGGACAGCGGCGTGGTCCATTCGGCACGCGCGCCCGCGCCCCACGTTCTCCACGGCCGGTCGACCTCGCCGGAGCGCGTCGTGGAGGCCGCCGAGATCGAGTAGCCGCCGGCGCTGCCGAGAGCGCAGGGCCGGAGGGCGACGGTCGAGAGCGGAATCGCGATCGGACAGAACGCGAGCTGCACGGCGTGAAGCCGAGCATGAGCTCCCTGATCGAAGCGATCGCTTCGCATCGTCGACACTCCGAGTCGAAGCGACGGGGAGAGCAGCGGCAACGCTTGCGGGGCGGGTCGCACGAGGATGCCGAGGAACAGCCACTCACCGTACGCGATGGTGGGCGCGAGGCCCGACGCGATCGCCGCATGCATCCCGAGCTCGCCGGCGACACGCCACCGACTTCGCCGAACGACGGTGCCTGGAGGCCGCTCGGCGTGTGGCGCCGGCTGCGGGTGGGAAACGGAGGGCCGCTCTTCCGGCGGGGCGTCGAGCGAGCCGGTCTGGGCATCGAGGTAGAGCGCGACGAGGAGTGCGGCTGCGTCCGTCACGCTCGAACAGTCGGGGCCGTCGACTGCGCGCATGTCGACGCTCCCATCATCGCTCGGCAGGACGACGGTGGCGCGAGCGTGCGCCGAGGTGGTCTCGATCTTCACGTCGACGATGCGCTCGCTCTCATCCGCGAGGACGGTGTGCGATCCGCGGTGTCGAACGAGCTCACGAAAGGCGTCGGCGGTGGGGCAACCTTCGGGCGCAGAATAGCGGAGCGCGACAGGCTCCGGCCCCCGCGAGGTCGCATGAGCCGGAAGAGCAACGAGCAGGCAGGCGAGCGTCGCCCCGCAGCGCAGGATTGATCCCAGCTTGGCGCTCCACGGTGTCGTGCCCCTCGGGCACCTCATTGTTCGGGATGCTAATTCATGGGGGCTGTCGGTCGCGAGCCGGAACACGAGCCCGTCTGCGCGTGACCGGCTGAAGGAGGATCCCCGCGCGGCTGCGCGCGCTCGCGGAGGCCGAACAGAGGTCAGCACTCCTCCGAAAGGACGGCTTTGAGCGACATGCTGTTCTCGGCCAGCTCTCGAAAGAGCTCGGCCATGCTCGAGGCGATCACGACGAAGGCCATGGATCGAAGAATGGGCTCGCCGTTCGCGGTGTGTTCTCGGTTCCCATCTGCGCGCGGTAACATCGGGTTGGATGGGGCATCGGGGGCTTCTTCTTCTGCCGTTCTTCGGTCTGCTCGATTGCTCTGAGCCTGCCGAGCGGGCGCCTGCTCGCTGCGCTGATCAGCCGGCGAAGATCGGGGCCCCGGCCGAGGTCGTCGTCGCCGACGTCAATGCGCGCGCGCTCGCGCTCGACGAGACCGATCTCTACGCGGTCGACACGCCGAACCTCGTTCGCATCCCGAAGGCAGGCGGAGACGCGCGCCGGATCCTGCGCGCCTCGATCGGACGACTGAGCGTCGACGCCCGCCACGTGTACTTCACGGGGACAGCGGTCGACGGGACACGCCGGACCGGCATCTGGCGCCTCGACAAGGTGACGCTCGAGGTCCGGCAGCTCGTCGACGAGCCCGAACCCGGCGATCTCGTGGCGGACGGTAGCGTCACCTCCGCGATCGCGAGCGGTGCAGCGGCGACGACGAGCCTCTCGAAGGTCCTCTACTGGGTGAACAAGCCTGCCGGCATGATCCGACGGCTTCGGCTCGACGATGACGCGGCGCAGCCGGAAGACTTCGCTCCGGCCCCGGACTTCAGCGCCAATCTGGTCACCGATCGCGAGAAACTCTACTTCGCGACCGCGTCACCGAAGGCGCTCCGTTCGGTGACGATCGCCACGCGCGAGGCCGCGACGGTGGCGACGCTCGAGCGTTTTCCCAACATCCCTCTCGTCGCCGATCGCGTGAACGTTTACGTCCCAGTGTCGTTCGAGCTCACCTTTTCTCCGAAGGACGGCGGTCCGACGCGCATCGCGGCGTCGGACGCGACGCCATTCGGTGCTGCCGCCGATGGCAAGAATCTCTATTGGACGGACATCAGCCAGTGCAGCGTTCGTGCGTTCGACGTCGCGGCGGGATCGACGCGAACCATCGTCGGAGGACGGAGGGAGCCTGCCGCGCTCGCCATCGATGACGTGCATGTCTACTGGGCCGTCGCCAAGGATCGCTTGCTCCTCCGCACCCCGAAGCCGTAGCCAACAGGCCTCGGTCTAGACGGTCTCGGTGCGAAGAAGCACACGCGTGATTGCTTCGTCATGCTCGAAGCGCGCGCCTGCGCCAGGGTCAGCCGCGATCTTGCTTCGAAGATGCGGCCCCGAGCTCGAGGCCTTGCTCGTCGCCCCGGCGGTACAGGTTCCACGTCTTGGCGATGAGGCGCGCGCGGCTGTCCACGTTGGCCTTCGCGAACAGCGCGCGTGTGTGCACCTCCACCGTCCGCGCGGGCATTCCGAGGGCGTTCGCAATCTCCTTGTTCGACAATCCTTCGAGCACGAGGCGAAACACCTTCTCTCGACGCGCGGTCAGTCCCCACGTGCTGGCTGTTCGAGCATGCATCGAGTCGAGCTGAATCTCCGGGGACTCGACCACGACGAGCGCGTAACGATCCCGGCTCGCAAAGAACCAGTGCCGCCATGCGCTCAGTGTGGAGGTGCTCCATTTCAGCGCCGGCGCCATCGAGCTCGGCGCGGAGCTCGTCACCGTCTCTTAGCGCATGTTCGCGGGGGCTACGGCAGCGGGGGAGGAGCAGAGGGCAGCGATGGTGCGACTACGCCGCGATTGGAGCGGCGAGCGATAGCTCGGCGCGCGCTGGGGCGCGACCGAACAGGCGCCAGGGGTCTCGTCCTTCGGCCCGGCACTGCCGGTAGAGCATGACGCAGTACGCGAGGTCGAGGGCGAGATAGGCGACCCAAACGAACGGTACGAAGCGAGAGCTCGGCGTGATGGTCAGCTGGAACGGGATCAGCGGCAGGGTGCCGAGCGAGCGAAAGAGGACGATGTAGAGCGACTGCCCGCGCGAGCTGCGACGACGGGCGAGCAGGCACATGAACGCGATGGAGTTGACTACCTGATCTCCCCACCCGGTGTACTTGCCGCCCCAGTCCGAGGTGTCGAGCGTGAACGTGTAGATTCCCGCGATCGCGAGCCCGATCGCGGCGAAGGCGGCCGGTGCGTACCACCGGCGCGGAACCGGCAACGACATCTCGCGCGGGCCGTAGCGTAGGAGCTGAACCAGCAGGACGCAGTCGACGGCGAACCATGCGCGGTCGATCCACATCGCGACCGGAGACGGATCGGGCAGAACGAACCCGAAGACGAGCTCCCATGCGAAGTTGATGCAGAGCGGGATGAATGGCATCGCCGGGACCTGATCGACGTGCGTCTGTCGGATCATGAGGACGTACGACGCCAACCATCCGAGGCAGCAAGCGACGGCACCGAGCTCAGTGAGAGTGATCAACGGAGTCTTCCTTTCGTACGACGCGAGTGTTCGTGAGTGGGCGCGCGCTCGCTCGTTCAGCCGAGGGAGCGGAAAGCGATGAGCACGGGCGTCCAGGCAAGCCAGCCGATGTCCATCGCGACCTGCGCGAGGCGCTCGTGGTCGGCTCCGGGACGTGCGGCGACCGCAAGAACTACGAAACCGTGGATGCCGGAAAGACAGAGACCGAGCGCCCATCGGGGCACGATCCCCAACGCGACGAAGGGGACCACGACGAGCGCTCCTGCGAGGTTGACGAGCTGGAGGAGCACGAGCGTGCGACGAATCCCGAGCGCGCCCACGATCGTGCGAACGCCATCGGCACGATCCCGCGCGACGTCCTTCACGTCGCAATACGTGTTGTTGACGAAGGCGTGGATCGCGCAGAAGAGGAACGCGAAGAGCCACGTTCCCATCTCGTCGATCCCCGAGAACAGCGCCGCGAAGACGCCGAACAGCCCCCAAAAGAACGCTGTGTAGAAGTTCTTGAAGTAGGGAATGTCCTTCAGGCGCCGGATCGGCGAACCGGGCACGAGCAAGGCCACGAGCGGCGTGCCGTACAGCGCGACCGAGAGCGGAAACACGAGGAGCAGCGTGAGGGACCGAGGCCCGCCGGCCACCCCGGTGATCGCAAACGAAGCGATCAGCGCGAGGGCCGCGACCACGGTGCCTTTCGCGCGGTTCGCGGGATCGCGTTCGGAGATTCGATCGATCGCGTAGCTGCCGTAGACGAAGAGCCACGCAGCGGCGGCGAGCGCCAGAGAGGGGACTCTTCCGTCGAGGATCGGAAAAGCGAGCGCGCCCGCGGCCGTCGCGGTCGGAAGAACGAGCTCGACGAACGCTGGGCGGCCCCGGTCAGCGTGCTCGAAGGCGACTGTCGTGGTTTGCACGGCCCGTCTCATGGCAGCCGTCGTGCCAGAGCCGACCACTCGAAATGTTGGGCAAAAGCCGGACGCGGCAGGCAAGAAGCCCCGTTTGCGCACGTGCGCGGGCGTGCGCACGCACGGGGGGCTCGGCGAACGACTCGACCAGAACGGCGGACCGCGACCCGGGCGCCTTTCGCGGGAACGAGCCGTTGCGCGAGGCAGGTGCTCTCCGATGTCTCGTGACGAGGAGCGGGCCCTGACATGCAACGTCTGCCGCCGTGCCCACGGCGCGGTCATCTAGACACTCGCTTGCGTCCGGCCGAGCGCGACCGTCGCCGACGGCATGCCGCGATGCGCCCGCATCGAGCCCGGCGCGTGCGCTATGTTCGCGTTCGATCATGCAGCGCGTTCGAGCGTCCGCCGTGTGTGAAGCCGAAGGTAAGCTCCTCCTCGTGCGCCTTCGCGATCCGGTCACTGGCGTCGCCGCGCTCTATCCACCCGGCGGCGGCGTCGAGCCGAACGAGGCGCCGGCGGAGACGGCGCGCCGCGAGACGCTCGAAGAGACCGGCGTGCGCGTGCGCGTCGATCCCGCGCTCGTACTCGTCGATCGCTACCCGTTCACGTGGGCCGGCGTCGACTACGACTGCATCACCCACTACTTCGCCGCGAGCGCCGAAGAGCCGCCGGGCGCGCTCCCGAAGGTCGTCGACGCCGACTACAACCTCGGCGCCGTCTGGCTCCCGACGCGCGAAGCTCTCGACGCCCTCGCCGTGCACCCGGCGATCGCCTCCGCGGTCACGCGGCTCCTCGAGCGCGCGCGCGGCTGAAGCTCGGGTCGAGACCCGATCGATCGCGCAGCACGAGGACCGCCGCGCGCATTCGACGTGAGCCGAGCGGCACTGCGTTGTGCCCGGGCGGACGGTCGCGCGCGGGTCAGCGCTTCTTTGGTTGGTCCTTGGGCTTCGCGGTCGAGGCCGGCTTCTTGAGCTCGGGCATCTTCACGAGGTCCTCGATGTTCGGGACGACGACGATCTCGATGCGGCGATTCTTCGTCCGGCCCTTGTCGTTCGCGTTGCTGTTCGCCGGATCGAACTCGGCGTACCCGGCGGCCGATACCGCATCGGGCTTCACGCCCTTCTCGACGAGCAGCTTCACCACCGCGACCGCACGGGCCGTCGAGAGCTCCCAGTTCGATGCGAACTCCTTCGTCTTGATCGGCACCGTGTCCGTGTGACCGGCCACCTGGAAGCGGCGCCCCGAGACGCTCTTCAGCGTGTCGGCGACCTCGGCGAGCGCCGCCTTGCCGTCATCCTTGATCTCCGTCTTGCCGGTGTCGAACAGGATGTCCGTGCCGAGCGCGAGCACGATCTGCCCGCGGCGCACTGTGATGTCGAGCTTCCCCGCGTCGATCATCTTCCGGAACTTCGCGAGGAACTCGTCGAACAGCTTCAGCCGCGCTTCGGCGGCCTCCTTCTGCTTGCGGAGCTCTTCGAGCTCGAGGCGTGTGGCCTCGTCGGCGGCGCCTGCGCGGCCCTCGAGGTCGGCGAGCTGTGTCTTCAGCTCGTCGACGGACTTCCTGGCCTCTGCGAGCTCGGCTTTGCAGCTGGCCTTCGCCTTGTCGGCGTCGGCGATCGCCGCATCGTACTGGCTCTGTGGGACACCGCAGCCGGCGGCGACGCCGGCTACTCCGAGCATGAGCAACGCGCGGACGAAGACGTTCGAAGAATCGATGAGCCTCATCGCGCAAAACGGTAGAACGCTTCGACCGTCACGTCACGGTCCGGGCGCGAAAAGCCTCCTCTCCGGTCGCGCTCGTCGCTCGACGAACAAACGGGCGGCCGACGTCGGCGCGAGGAGCGCTGGTGGAGTCACCACTGCGGCTTGCGAACCTGCCCGTACTTGAACGGACCGAGGGGGTGATCTTCGAAGTGGAGGTGCGGACCGGTCACGTTGCCGGTCGCGCCCGTCTTCGCGATCTGCTGCCCGGCGACGACCTTGTCGCCCGCTTTGAAGAGGCGCGACGACAGGTGGCAGTAGACGTACGTGCGGCCATTGTCGGCGTCGAGCCCCATCCACTTTCCGTACGCGCCGCCGTTGTCGTTCGACCAGCGGATCGTCCCGCTGCGCACGGCTACGGCCATGCTGCCCGTCGGCGTGGCGTAGTCCTCACCCGTGTGATAGCCGGCAGCGTAGCTGCTGTTCTTCACGCCGTACGGGTAGGTGACGACCTTGCCCGGCACCGGCGACTTCACCCTCACCGGCGTGGGCGGCGTGCCCGCGTCGATGGAGGCATCGCTGCCGGCATCGACGGCGGGCTCCTCTTCGTCATCCTGCTCGGGAGTCGTTGGCTCCTGCGTGTCGACGGTGTCGCCGCCGAGGCTCGGATCGTCGTTCGGCGCCGGCTGTGACGGATCGAGATCGCCGTCGCCGTCGTCATGGTCCGCGCCGGCGCGCAGCGCACGAGGCTGCGTGTCATCGCCTTCGTTGCAGGCAACGACTCCGAACGCGGATACGAGAGCCGACGCAAGGACGAAGGAGAGACCGAAGCGGAGGGAGCGAGCGGGCATCGTGCGAATCCTCTTCACTGCGCGGTACCAGTAGCGTTGGGCAGGTTGCGTGATCGCTCACCACTTCGGCTTGCGGACCTGCGCGTAGCGGAACGGGCCCTTCGGGTGGTCCTCGAAGTGGAGGTGCGGACCGGTCACGCGCCCGGTCGCGCCGACACGGCCGATGCGCTGGCCCGCCTTGACCGTCGTGCCAGCCTTGTAGCGGCGCGAGGAGAGGTGGCAGTACACGTACGTGCGCCCGTTGTCGGCATCGAGACCGATCCACTTTCCGTAGGCGCCGCCGTTGTCGTTCGACCAGCGGATCCTGCCGTTCCGGACCGCGACCACGGCCGTGCCGGTGGGCGCTGCATGGTCCTGACCGGTGTGGAAGCCGGCGGCATAACGTGGATTCCTGACGCCGTACGGGTAGGTGACGCCGCGACCAGGCACCGGCGAAGCGACCCTCGTTGCGGCGAGAGGCTTCAACGCGCCCTCGTCGAGCTCGGTGATGTCGATCTCCTCGATGGCTTCCCCCTCAGAGGCTTCGTCGTGCTCGACGGCTGCCTCTTCCGCCGGTTCGAGTCCTTCCTCGCCATCGAGGTTCGGGTCGTCGTTCGGTGTCTCGAGCGTCGGATCGAGATCGCCGTGGGAGTCGTCGCCATCGACGATGGCATGCTCGTCGTTCGCGTTCGTGCTGCACCCCGTGAGGCCGAACGCGGAGACGATCGCGGCGGAGAAGATCAACGAGAGGCCTAGGCGAAGGCGGCGCGTTTCCATGCGCTCTCTCAAGCATGGCTGGTGCCACCGGCGGGGTTGGCCACGAACGCTCCGCATCAGCGGTCACGGCGGCAATGCCTGCTCTTCGTGGAACCGGCAGCGGCCGTGTGGCCGCTCGATAGCGGCTGCGAAGCCGCTCGCGACGTCCGCCTGTCCCGCACGATTCCGCGGTGAGCGTACCCGGCGGGTGGCTCAGCGCAGGTAAGGGTTCGGCGGCGCCTTGTTCGGGACGAGTGACGACGACGGCGCGGGAGCCCGGGGCTTTCGCGGTCTCCGGCGTGGACCAGGCGCCGGCGCGCTCGCCGCCGGCTCGGGGGTGCTCGGCTCGGTCGCTCCCGGCTCGCTCGCACTCTCCGAGACGGGCTCGGTCGCGGGTGGGACGTCCTCGGTCGGCGGCGCGTCGGCGGAGGAGGATCCGGCGGAGGACCCGGGGGCGTCGTCCGCTCCGCGAAGGCGGAGGACGCCCACGATGACGGCGAGCAGTGCCGCGAACGCGATCGCCGCACCGATCAGCGAGCGTCGGATCGGCCTGCTGTGGGGCATCGAGACGACGGTCGGATCCGTCTCCGTGCCGGAGCGGTCGTCACGAGGTGGGGCGCCGAGCGAGCCGGTCGGGATCAGGTCACGCGCCGCCGCCGGTACGTCGACGCTCGCGCTCGGCTTCCCGGCACCGCGTGCGGCCGCACGACGGCGCTCGATCTCGTCGCCGAGCAACGTCTCGACGAGCCGCGCGACCTCTGCGTGGGGCGCGAGGAGATCCGCCTTGCGCGCCGCCGCCTCGAGAGCGGCGCCGAAGTCCTGTGCGCTCGCGTGCCGATCGCTCGGCAGGCGCGCGAGCGCTCGCAGGATCACGGGCTCGAGCGGCGCGAGCTCGGGGCGTGCCTCGGAGAGGCTCGGGATGCGCGCGGCGGCGACGCGCTTGAGCGTCTCGATCTCCGTCGGGCCGCGGAAGAGGCGGGTCCCGGCGAGCGCCTCCCATGCGACGATGCCGAGCGAGAACTGATCGCTGTACGCGTCCGCACGATGTGACTCGACGTACTCCGGCGCCATGTATGCGATCTTGCCCTTCAGGCGGCCGGTAGCGGTCCGATCGTGCGCCGCCTCGAGCGCCTTCGCGATCCCGAAGTCGGTGAGTCGCGCGATGCCGTCGATTCCGACGAGGACGTTGCTCGGGGAGACGTCTCGATGCACGAGCCCGAGCTTCCGTCCCTCGTCGTCGGTCACGCGGTGAGCCGCATCGAGGCCGGCCGCGACGTCGACGAGGATACGCACGAACGCGCGCGTGCGCGTCCGCGCCTCGAGCCCGACGTTGGCCACACGTTGCACGAGATCCGACAGCGAGCCGCCTTCGACGTAGTCGAGGAGGAGGACGAGCTCGGCTCCCTCCTCGACCACGTCGAGCACGCGCACGATGTTCGGGTGATGCAGGCGTGCGACGATCGCGGCCTCGTGCTGGATGCTCGCGGCCTCGTCGTGCAGATGCACGTGTGCACGCTTGATCGCGACGAGTCGGGAGAAGCCGGCCGCCCCGCGCATGCGCCCGAGGGCGACGGTCGCCATCCCGCCCTGTCCGATGATCGCGAGGGTCTCGTACTTCGTGCTCGAGACGGGCGCGTTCACTCGAAATGTCCCGCGAACGAGATACCGCCGGGGCCGAACGCAACGCGTGGTCCACGATCGCCCGTCGTGCGCGCGCCGCCGAAGTCCGTGAACAATGCGAGCACACCGGTCGTCACCGCGAGCGCACCGGTCACCGTCCACGCGACGCGCACGCGCGCCTGTGCGCTCTCTCCCGCCGCGGCCGTCTCGGCAGAGGGACGCTGAACGAAGGCATCGTGCCGTTGCTCGAGGACGACGCTGAACACCGTGGCGACGCCCGCGGAAGCGACGGTCGCACCGGCCGTCGCCCAGAAGAACGCCGGGGCGATCCCCCGACGCTCGGGCGCCGCCGCCTGCGGAGGGGCACGTCTCGTGTCGAACGTGCGCGCAGTATCGGGGGAGTCGACGGGCACGTCGATCGTCTGTCCAGGTGCGAGCTCGAGCGCGAGCTGGACGTGAGAGCCATCGGTAGCGTCGAACGCGACCACGTGACGACCGGGCGCGACCCAGCGCGGGACCGCCGGCATCGTCACGCCGTCGAGCGTCGCCGAGCACGTCGCGGTGCATACGAGTCGGATACGCGCCGCGCTGTTCTCGAAGCGCTCACGCAGCTTTCGCGCGAGCTCGGCGACGGTCGTCAAAGATCCTCGTTCGCGGGCCTCGCTGCGCTCGACGAGGTTCATCGCGAGCGCCGGATCCGAGCCTTGCAGCGCGGCGGCCATCGCGAGCTGCAGCGCACGCGGGTTCGGTACGCGCTCGTCGGCGCGCGCGAAGCGTTCCGCCGCGGTGGCGTAGTCCTTCCGGTCGTAGGCCGCGGCCGCCGCGTCGTAGTCCGCGCGCGCCTCGGTGACGTCATCCTTACCGTCGGCCGCGCGGGCGTCGGCAGCCGATGTGCCCACGAGGAGCAGCACCATCCCGACGAGCGAACGGGCGAGCGGGCGACACGACACCGTGACGAGCATACCAAGGTCGTGCGACGCGCCCCAGTCGCGTTCCGGCCGTTGCCTCGCGTGCGAAGCGGACGCGCCGCCCGTCAGCGATGTCCGAGCTTCGCGAGCAGCCGGCCGAGGTAGGTGCGGTCGAGTCCGGCGATCTTCGCGGCTACCGTCTGGTTTCCGCCTGCCTCCTGGAGCAGGCGTTCGACGTAGATCGCCGTGAAGCGCTTCGCGATCTCGTCGCGCTGCTCGAGGAACGGTCGGTCGAGACGCACCACGCTCGCGAGCGCCGCGTCGATTCCGTCACCGTCGAGCGGCGCATCCGAGGCAATGGCGTCGCCGAGCTCGCCGAGCGCGACGTAGGCCCGGACGGCGTTGCGGAGCTCGCGCACGTTTCCGGGGTAGGTTTGCCGTCCGAGCGCGGCGAGCACGTCGGCCGGCAACCCGGGCGCGCCTTCCTGTCGGGCGATCGCCTCGGCGAGCAGCGGGATGTCGTCGGCGCGGTCGCGCAGCGGTGGCACCCGGAGCGTGAGCGCGCCGATGCGGTAGTAGAGGTCCTCGCGGAAGTTGCCACGGCGCGCTTCGGCAGGGAGGTCACGATGGGTCGCGGCGATGACGCGCACGGAGACCTTCCGCGCGACGTCCTCGCCGAGCGCCGTCACCTCTCCCGTCTCGAGCGCGCGGAGGAGCATGGGCTGAACGTCGAGCGGTAGCTCGCCGATCTCGTCGAGGAACAGCGTGCCACCGTCGGCCGCGCCGAACGCACCGCGGCGTGTGTCGGTCGCACCGGTGAACGCGCCCTTGCGATGACCGAATAGCGTGCTCGCCACGAGCTCGCGCGCGATCGCTCCGCAGTTGATGGCGACGAACGGCCCCTCGGCGACGCGTGAGCCCTCGTGCAGTGCCCGTGCGACGAGCTCCTTGCCCACGCCCGTCTCGCCGAGGACGAGGAGGGGCAGGAGCGAGCCGTCGAGGCGCGCGATCTTCCCGAACAGCGTCCGCATCGCTGCCGATGCGCCGATCATTCCGCGGAACCCGCCCAGTCGGAGCGGCTCGTCACCGGAGACGGCGTCGGGCGCGAGCTCGATCGCAACGGAGGTGCCACCGATCTCGAGGACGACGCCCGGCGAGGCGATCATCCGCTCGATGCGCTGGGAGAGGTAGAACGTGCCGTTCCGACTTCCGAGATCGCGCACGAGCACGCCCTCGGGCACGAGCTCGATCGCGAGATGGCGGCGCGAGACGGCAGCGTCGTCGAGGACCAGATCGCACGTCGACGCCGCGCCGATGGACGCCGTCCCCGAGGTCAGCTCGAACGACGGCAGCGGCGCCCCAGCCCTCGCCGCGCGGACGACGCGAATGCGAATGGGGAGCGGCGGCACCACCACCCCGTGGGTCGCGACGGTACGAGTCTTCGGGCCGGCGTCGGGCATCGAGCCTCGGACAGTAGCATCTCGCGATGAGACGAGACGCACCTCGAGCTTGCCCGAGGGCGGCGCGTGCAGCAGGATGCCGACCGATGGCGGCGAGACGTTCGACACCTCCCGCGGGCGTCATGCTCGTCTCCGTCGCCGCGCTCGGCTGCTACGACTTCACCTTCGTCGAGTCGGCCGATGCCGGTACCGACGCACCGGTCGAGGCGGGGTGCTCCGAAGGCAGGCTCGTATGCGGGAGCGACGGTCTCACGCTCGAGCGCTGCGAGGATGGCGGCTTCACCCGCGTCGTGAAGTGTGGCGGCGGCTGCGCCGACCCGGCGAGCCGGACGACGGACGCGGCATGCAAAGCGCCGATGCCCTGCGTCGCCGGAGGCTCGTACTGCGGCGGCGACAAGCTCGATGGCGATCCCGACGTGCTCTATCGCTGCGCCGCGAGCGGTGAGCACACCGTGCTCGTACGCTGCGCGCGCGGAGCCTGCCTGGTGCAGCCGGGGCGCGACGATCGCTGCCGTTGACGGCGGGACGATCGCGCGCTCGCTCGCATCAGCGCTCGATCAGGGAGAGGTCCGCGACGTCGACCCCCAGTCGGTTCATCCGTTGCACCTTCACGCGATCGGTGGCGATCGAGTACACGAGATCATCGAGGAACACGCTCCGCTTCACCGCGGAGTTGGCGTTCGACCACCAGGTGCTGCAGCTCACGCCCTTCGTGCCGTGGTCGACCCCGCCGAGGCGGGTGAAGCCGCGCTCGATGTCGACGTCGTAGACGAGCAGGCCGCTGAAGGCGAGCTGATCGCCGTTCCTGCCGTCACCGCCTCCGTCGCAGATCGTCATTGGCACGGCGAGCAGGCCCTCGCTGGCGAAGTAGTTGAACGCCAGGTGATCGGTCGCTGCCTCCGAGCTCGAGCCGCGCGTCCCGATCTTCTCCTTGTGCACCAGCCTCGGATCGGTGGGGTTCTTCACGTCGAAGAGCTGGAGGATGACGCCGTCGAAGTAGGCGAAGTCTCCGTGGTCGTTCGCATCGAAACCGATCGACAGGAGGTGCTCCGGGTCGATGCGATGGATGTACGTCGAGAAGCCCGGGATCTTGAGCTCGCCGAGGACCTGCGGCCGCGCGGGCTCGAAGAGGTCGAGCACGAAGAGCGGGTCGGTCTTCTTGAACGTGACGACGTAGCCGCGATCGTCGTCGAAGCGGACGGCGCGGATGTCCTCGCCGGGCGCCAGCTTCTCCGCCGCTCCAACGCGCGTGAGGTTGCCGCTCTGTGTCTCGGCGAGGATCGACACGGCGCTCTCGACCTTCGGATCAGGGACGCGCCCCTTGGTCGTCGCGACGCGGAGGTAGCCGTACCACTCGTCCATCGCGAACTGGTTCAGCACGTGCCCGGGGACCGTGCCGCTGCCGATGTAGCGTGTGTCGCGCGGGCTCGCGCCGATCTTGAACTTGTGGATCTCGCTGACCTCGCTCACGCTCGGCGCGTAGTACGAGTACCAGCGCCCGGCGCCCGGCTTCTGGTGCACGACCGAGACGTAGAGCGCGCCCTCCGACGCGAAGACCGCGCCCGGGCGGCTCTGGAGCGTCGCGCTCGTCGGAGCGACGGTGTCATCGTTCAGATCGAACGAGACGAGCGTGGTGAACGCCTTGCCGTCGCGGATCGGCGTGCGGAGCAGTGCGCTGCACAGCGGCTGCGCCTTTCCCTTCTCCGTCAGCGTCGGGAACGAGATCGCCTTCGCTCGGATCTGCTTCTCGTTTTCGGCCTTGAGCTTCGCGAATCTCGCGCGCACGGTCGACTCGACCGTGCCGCACATGTCGAGCCCGTCCGGCCACGTCTCGTACGCCTGTTGCGTATCACCGTCACTGACGACGGTGTGGACCGCGTTCCCGATTCGGCGTGCGGCGATGAGCGAGCCGGACAGGTCCATCTCCCGCACGACCTTCGGCTCGGCCCGGTTCGTGATGTCGAGGACGTGAATCTTGGTCGACGTGCCGTCGCCCCCGAACGCACAGTCGTAGCCGTACGTGCATCGACGGCCGACCGGTCCGCTCGACGTGTAGACGACGGCGCGATCGCCCTCGACGAACAGCTCTCGTGTCGTCCCAGCGAGCTTCGTCGTCGACACGATGCGCGGCTTCAGCGCCTCGACGATGCGGAGGGCGCCATTCGCCGCCAGGTAGACGTAGCGGCCGTCGGTCTTGACGATGTCCGCCTCGTCGACGCCGGTGACCTGGTTGTTGGTGCCGGAGGAGGTGCGCGCCTTCGCGGCTTCATCCTTTTTCATCGGCCTCGGAGCGGCCGCGTTCGCCGAGGGCTTGGCTGACGGCACCGGCGCGGGGGCGCGTGCGACGGTGCCGCTGCCGTGGCCGATACCGCCGCCTCCGCCGCCGAACCCCGACAGGCCGAGCCCTGAGCCGCTGAACACATCGCCGCCCTGGCCCTTCCGCCAGCGATACTCCTCCCGCATCTCAGCCCAGCAGCCGGGCTGTGCGTCGTGCCATTCCTTGAACGACTCGTCGACTGCCGCGCGCATCTCCGCGAGCCGCGCCTGGACGTCCTCGTTCGAGGCCTTCTCGCAGCTCGACGCCACCAGCCGGGCCTCGGAGAGGGCGGCGACGCTGGGCTCTCCCTTGAGCGGCGTCGTGATCCCGAGCTGCGGGCGCCGCTCTGGGTATGCGGGCCGGGGCTTGTGGGGCGGTCGTGTCGTCGTCGGCTCCGCGCCGGGTACGGCCGGCCCGCCGGAGGTGCGTGCCGAACCCCCTCGCGGTGCGGGCCCGGACGAAGGGGCCGCACAGCTCGCGGCGAGGAGTGCTCCGAGCAGGAGCGGTGAGACAATCGTGAGGATTCGCGTCGCGGCCATGCCTCGGACCTCGTTCGTCGGTTCCACGCCCTCCGAGGGACACGACCCCCGGGGCGAAGTTCCTACGCACGACCGAACGCGACGATCTGAGGAGCAGGGCAGCGAGCTTGGCGCGGCTACCGTCTCGCGCTCCGTCGCATCCAGCGAGCGCTGGAGCGGTGATCGATCCGGCGACTCAGGGGCTGCGCTTGACCAAGAAGGGACCAAAGCCCTGCGCGGACGGCATGACCTCGATGACGTTGAGGTTCACGTGCGCCGGGCGCGTGACGGCGAAATGGACGATGTCGGCGATGTCGTCGGGCGAGAGTGGCGTCATCCCTCCGTAGACCTTCTTTGCGCGATCCTCGTTGCCCTGGAACCGGACGACCGAGAACTCGGTCTCGACCATCCCTGGCTCCACGCAGGTGACGCGCACGCCGGTGCCGGCGAGGTCGCTCTTCATCGCCTGCGAGAACTGGTGAACGAACGCCTTGGTTGCACCGTAGACGTGACCGGCCGGGTAGGGATACGTCCCGGCCACCGACCCGATGTGCACGACATGGCCGCGTCCCCGCGCGATCATCCCCGGCACGAAGGCGCGCGTCGCGTGGACGAGGCCCTTGCAGTTCGTGTCGATCATCGTGTCCCAGTCGTCGAGCGAAGCTTGATGGACCGGATCGAGGCCGAGCGCGAGACCGGCCGAATTGACGAGCACGTCGATCTCGCCGGTGGTCTCGGCGCGGGCGAGCGCTTCGACGGCCTCGTGGTCGCGAATGTCGAGCGCGGCCGTGTGGCAGCGAGCGCCGAGCTCCTTCACCAGCGCGTCGAGGCGGTCCTGGCGGCGGCCGGCGAGCAGCACGGTCGCGCCCTCGCGATGGAGGCGCATCGCGCACGCACGGCCGATGCCGGACGTCGCACCGGTCACGAGGACTCGCTGCCCTTCGAGCTTCATGGCGTTCACGGTGTTCATGGCCCGGACAGATAGCGCGAAATCGGGACCAGCTACCCGTGAGCTCCCTTCGCGCGGCGCCTTTCGATTGGGACTAGCTCTGCAGATGGCCGATGGCCGCGCCCGGTCGCAGCGCTGCGCGGGCTCACTGGCACTTGCTCGGATCGCGGAGCACGCACTTGCCTTCGCGGCAGTGCGCCGGCTGCTGGCAGGCGATCCCGCCCAACTCGGTGGACACGCAGATCTCGCCGTCGGGGATGCGCGGGACGCACTTGTCCCTCACGCAGTCGGAGTTCTCGCAGAAGGCGAACCGGGGAGGAGCGATGCTGACGACCCTGCAAGCCTCCCCGACGCCGACGATGGCGTACTCCTCGCACGTGCCGTCGTCGCCGGTGGTGGGGACGCAGACGAGCCCTTTGAACGAGTCGCACGGGATCGCGCCGTCGTGGAGCTGGCAGCGTTCGCCCTTCGGGATGCCGCGGACGCACTTGCCCTCGCCGCAGTGGAGGAGGATCTCGCATTCGGGATCGCTCGGCCCGCCGCATGGAGCTCCCTCGGCGCCGAGCTTGACGCACTTCTTGGCGCGGTTGCAATCGAGACCGAGCTCACACTTGGCCGCGCTGCAGTCGGCGCCCTCGGGGACGCGTCTCCCGCACGTTCCGCAGATGGCGTCGTCCGCGACGTAGCACGCCAGCGATGCGCACTGTCCGTCGCCGGTGCACGGCGCGCCGTCGGCGAACTCACCTGGGAGCCGGCACGGCTCCGGCGGGACGCCCGAGAAGACGTCGGCGCACGACGCCGCGGACATCGCGTCCTTGCACGCCTTCGCCTCGGCCTCGGTGGCGCGGTACCCCTTGGCCAGTCCGTCGAGCTCGATCTGGAGGGCCTGCCTCTCCTTGCACCTCGCCGTTCCGCCGTAGACGAGCCGCATGATCGCGGGGCTGGTACACGCTTCGAGCCTGTCGCAGACCACGCTGGCGGCCTCGAAGCTCTCCTTCGACACTGCGCGTGACGACGTCGTTCGGGGGCTGTCGGATCCGGAGCAGGCGATGACGGTGACGAGCACGCTCGAGACGGCAACGACGAACGAAGACGCGGAGCGCACCCGCTCAGGCTAGGCACGTGTTCCGGGGCGACAACGTGGTGAGTGGTCGCTGGGGCACTACGCGTGGTCATGCGACGCCCGATCGACGAGGGCTGTGCTTGCCGTGGTGGCTCGTCGAGCAGTCAGGACACTCGCGCGAGCGCGGCGCACACCGCGTGACTTCCGTCCGACGATGGAGACTATGCTGGCGCGCATGCTCGCGAAGAAGCTCCTCATCCGTCCCGGGTCACGCGTTGCCGTCGCCTTTGCGCCGTCCACGATCGATCTCGTCCTTCCTCCCGGTGTGCACCCGAGCGAGCGGGGGCCGGCCGACATCGTCCTGGTCTACGTACAGGATCGCGCGCGGCTCGCGCCGGCGCTCGCGAAGACCACGAAGCGCGTCGCCGACGGCGGGATCCTCTGGGTCGCGTACCCCAAGGCGGGAAAGCTCGGTACGGACCTCAATCGCGACATCCTCGCCCGCGCGCTGCAGGCGGAGGGCCTCGAGCCCGTCTCGCAGATCGCGATCGACGATGTATGGAGCGCGCTGCGCGTGAAGCGCGACACGGCCCTCTCGGTCGCGAGGAAGGCGCGCGGCACGTTCGCAGCGAAGCCGAAGGCGAAGGCGAAGGCCGCTCCGAGCAAGGCGAAGGCGAAGGCCGCTCCGAGCAAGGCGAAGGCGAAGGCCGCCCCGAGCAAGGCGAAGGCGAAGGCCGCCCCGAGCAAGGCGAAGGCGAAGGCCGCCCCGAGCAAGGCGAAGGCGAAGAGCGAAACGCCCCGCAAGCGAAGCGCGCGCGCCTGACAAACCTTGGGCGACGACGACCGGTCCCGTCGTCGTCGACTTATCGCGATCGGAGCGCGGGTGTGATACTCATCCGGCCATGAGGGGCAATTGGGGGGCCGGCCTTTGGGGAGCCGGCGTGGGCGCTTTCGTCATGATGGGGTGTTCGGGCGGGAGCGCGACCAGCGACGCACCGGGCGCGAGCTCCGGCACCTCAGGCGGGGCCTCCTCGTCGTCGGGGGGGCAGCCAGGGACGAGCAACTCTCCGCTCATCGGCACGTGGGATGTCGTCTCGATGCTCGGAAAGAGGCAGCACACGGCTGTCCTCACCATCGCCCCGACGAAGCTCGAGCTCACCTGGAAGAAGTTCAGGGTGACGAGCGATCTCTCGGCGAACGTCCCGGACATCTCGTTCGAGGACCGTGAGCTCGACGGAAGCATCACGGCCACGCACGTGAACGAGCCGCTCGACGTCGGGCAGATCCCGTACGCCATCGGCGGTCTGTGGACGTTTCAGGGCAAACGAACGGATCGCTGCACGGCGAAGGTCTCCGCCGATTCGACGATCATCGAATGCCTGAATCTCGGCGACCCGATGCGCCGGGTGTTTGGCGAATACGACTACGACGAGAGGAAGTACCTGGGGAAGGGTACGACGACGGTTCAGCGCAAGGGGAAGCTCGCCTCGGACTTCGGCGAGCTTGGTGGTGAATGGATCGTCAACCTTCCCCGTGCGCAGTGCTCGGTCGCGATCGAGGGGAAGACCTTCAAGGCAAAGTGTTTCGCCGGGTACTCTGGGGAGACGGAGCGTTCCGATCTGACGCTTACGTTCGCCGATGGCGTCGCGAGCGGAGTCATGAACGCCGGGGAGCTCAGCGCTCGTCGGCGGTGACGCGCCGAACGCGAGTCGCGGGGCTGCTGCTGGCGATCGGCGCGGGGGCGGCGATCTACACGAGGCCGTCGAAAGAGCCTCCGAGCGGTCCCGTGCTCGTGATTCGCCTTGCGACGTCGGCCCCCGAGATCACCGCCCCAACATCCCAGTCCGAGGACCGAGCAATGTCGCTTGCGGTCGCTTCGCTCTCCCCAGGCGAACGTGGAGAAGTCCTCACTGCGATGAGGTATGCGACGGCGCGACTCGAGTCGCGCCTCTCGCCACTTGGTGAAGACCTCGGAGAAGGGGATCCGATCGCAGAGCTCCAGGAGGCGCTCTCGCGCTACTCGCCGGTCCTCGACAGCGCCCGGGCCTTCGAAGCCGGCCGTTGGCAGTCGGAGGATTTGGACGTCGCGGTGGCCGATTCGTGTCCGCTTCCGCGGTCGGCGTCCGAGACATGCGTGTCACTCTGGGACAGCACGCAAGACCGCGGGGCGGCGTCGCTCGCCGGAAGGGCGCGATTCTTCGCATGGTCGGTCTCTCACGCGACCGTGGTCGAGCTGGCCTCCCGCCAACGCGTGCTGGAGTGCGCGGAGGCCCTGCGTGACCGTCGCCGGCGCGGCGGGTCGACCATCGGCCTCGTGCTCACCAACCACGACCTAGCGCTGAGAGAGGTTCCGGAGCGAGGCGAGCTCCAGGTAGCGGCCCGACGACTCGGCGCCGTGATGGCCGCGAGTCATCGTCATGACCCGCAACGCCTCGAAGCGCTGGGCCGAGCTGTTCCGACGGGACGAGTCGCCCCGTGGCTGTCACTGTCCGAGAACGCTGTCCTCGTCGTGCCGCGGCTTTCCAAGCTCGCTCACATCGCCGAGATGCCACAAGAGATCGATGGCGCCGCGCCGTGCTCCTTTCGGGCGCCACCCGCGCGATGAGCTATGTCCTTCAGCTCACCCGGCGGAAGCACGCCGGCGGGCCGGTCCGCCCTGCGTCGCGGATCATTGCTTCACCGTGGTCCACGTCGGCTTGCTTTCCACCTGATCGGTGAGGAATGCCGTGAGGCCTGCGCGGTCCGTCAGCGGCCCGCCGACCATCGTGCCGTGCTGGTCGCCGGTTAAGAAGAAGGAGCGATGTGCGCTCGGCGTGAGCCGCGTCTGGTTGTCGGCCCTCCCACTTGAGGGAGGAGTCATTTCTACTGCGAGCGATGTGCGGCTCCGGGGAGGCAAGAGTCGTACAGCGTCAGCGCGACCCTCGACGTCTCTCTCGGCCGCAGCCAAGGCAGGGCGGGGAGCTCGAGGTCGACCGCGCAGAGGACGATCGGCCTTCTTCGAGCGACCTCTTCGAGTCGACGAAGGACGCGCGTCAGCATCTCGCCGTTGAACGGGGCGTAGAGGAAGAACACCGACCCATCGAGATCGGTCTCGGCGGCATCGGCGCGAACGAACGTCACGGGAAGACCGAGCTCGTCGCACCGAGCTCTCCCGCTACGAACGAGATGCTCCTGTATCTCCACCCCACGAGCTCGTGCCCCGGAGAGTAGGTGGGCGAGGATCGCCACGCGGCCCAGTCCCGAGCCGAGATCGACGAAGTCGTCGTCGGGGCGGAGCGGCACCTCGAACACCATCGCAGCGATCTCTTCGACGCTGCATGGGAGATAGGGCACCGATCCCTGCGGGAGGTCCGGGACGTCGGGCGGCGGCGACTCGATGCCGAGGACCTCGTCGGCCCAGGCATCCCGATCGACGAACGGGACGGAGAGGAGGCGGTCGAGCAGCGCCACCCCGCGAAGTGCGCCGGCTCGGATCTCGGCGCGAGCCGTTTGCGCCGAGCGGCGGAGCGAATCGTCCACTGAGGTCGGAGGCTACCAGATCGGCATCCTCTCCAGCCTCCGAATGGGCGCTCCTGGAGGTCCTGAGCGCTGAGGGCCGTCATCGCCCGCGAGCGTCGTCGCGACCGGCCGCGACCGGCCGCGAACGGCCGCGACGGGACATGGGCGCTCTGCGCATCGCCGAGCGAGATCTCGTGCGCTCGATGTGTTCCGCAGCGCGCGGATTGCGCGCGGTCGTGCGCAGATCGCCAGGTAGGTCTCCGCGCGTGCGAGCTGGCTCCCCGTTTGCTCGCAGGGCCGCTCCGAGTGGCCATGAGATCGCGCGCTTCCCTACCGTACGTCGCCCCGATTCCCATCCTCGCGCTCTCGCTCGTGGCGCTCGGCGCATGTTCGGGCGACGAGTCGTCGAGCTCGATGGAGCCGGAGGCGCCGGGCTCTACCGACCGCGGCTCGCCCGAGCATGCTTCGGAGACGGGCGACGAGTCGGTCATCGAGGCCGAAACCGATACCGCCGACGCTGGTGAGGGCGACGCTGGTGCGGGGGATGCTGGTAAGGCGGCGTGTCCGCGCGTACGTATCGCGGTTCCGCCGGGCAACAGCGTCAACGTCCGGCAGATGCCGAACACCGACGCGTCGATCGTCGCGACGCTGCCCAACAACTCCATCGTCACCGTGGCTCAGCGAACGACGGGTGAGGTCGTCTCCGGCAACACCGAGTGGTTCGAGATCAGCACGAACTCGAAGAAGGGATTCATCGCGGCCGCGTTCGCGAAGTGCACCACCGCGATGCCGCCGGTGCTGAAGGCTCCGAAGGAGTATCACCTGCCGCTCGAATGCAAGTCGACGGCGAGGGTGAGCCAAGGCAACAACGGAAGCACCAGCCACTTCGGAAAGGCTCGGTACGCGTTCGACTTCGCGCTGCCGGTGAACACACCGCTCGCTGCGATGGCCGACGGCGTCGTCACGTACCTCTTCGCCGAAACCGGACCGGGCGACCCTTGCTACAACGGCGGACCGTCATCGTGTTTCCCGTACGCGAACTATGTCGTCCTCCGCCACGGCGACGGTTCGGCGTCGATCTACAAGCACCTCAACAAGGTCCACGTCTCGCTCGGTGAGTTCGTGCCCTCAGGCAAGGCTGTCGGCCTCTCCGGATCGACCGGCTATTCGACCGGACCACACGCGCACGTGATGCGCCAGCAAGACTGCGGAGCGGCGACGAGCTGCCAGTCCATCTCGGTCAAGTTCGCCGACGTTCCGGGAAGCGGCGTTCCCAGCGCCGGGCAGACCGTCACCTCCAAGAACGGGTGCCCGTGAGCCAACCGCTCGTTGTGGCCCTGTTGTCGAACGGCGTGCCGGAAGATGGTTGTTGGAGTGTCAGCGCCCTCGGTCGCTTCGGAACAACGCGGCGTGTGGCGAGCCGCGGTCGATGCGGCGAAGTATCCGCTCTTCCACTGTCGCTCGACATGGGCGGGCCTTGACGACCCTCGCGGCGATGATGATTGTTGCCCAATCAAACTGCGGCAGGCGCTCGTCGTCGCTGTCGGGGAGGGGGAGGGAAGTTGGCCCGTCGAGGTTCGGAGCAGCTGGAGCTGCCCGTCGTCACCAAGGCTCCTCGAACCTGGGGTGGCCGGAGGACGGGCGCCGGTAGGAAGAGCGCGAGCTCGGTCGGTCGGCGGAACGTTCCGCATCGCACGCGGCCGGGGCACAAAGGGCGGTTTCCCGTTCACGTGACGATGCGGGCTCGTCGTGACGTCCCGCCGCTTCGCAGTCAGCTAGTGAGGAACCTCCTCCGAGACGTGCTGAAGACGCAGGCGGAGCGCCGCCCATACGCCGCCGAGTTCCAGGTCGTTCACTTCTCGATCCAACGCGACCACTTTCACCTGATCGTCGAGGCGCGCCTGCCGAAGCGGACAGACGATGATGCTCGCACCGCCAGCGCTGTCAGTGAGAGCGCGAAGCTGGAGCGTCCGAAGGAGGAGCGGGAGGCTCTCCGGCGCGGCATCAGCGGGCTGGCGATCTCCTTCGCGCGGCAGCTCAATCGTCGACTGGGGCGCAGGGGCAAGGTCTGGGCCGACCGTCATCACCGTTGCGATCTCGAGAGTCCGACCGCGGTCCGGAACACGCTCCTCTACGTCCTCCAGAACTGGCTCCGGCACGGGATGAAGACGTTCGGTGTCGGGGTCGTCGATCCGTACTCCACGGCGGTTCGCTTCCGTGGATGGGCCGATGCTCACGCGACGATCATCGAGACGGAGGCCTGGCCGGACCCAGCGCCACGAACTTGGCTTCTTCGAGAAGGCTGGACCCGCGCGGGCGGCCTGCTGAGGACGACGGACGTACCTCCCGCAGCGCGCGGCGTTCGCCATGCGTCGATCGTGAAGTCCTACGTCCCGAGCGCGACGCCGTCTCCACGCTGAGCACATCGATCATTGCCTGCAGTCCGACGGCAGGTGGCTCGACCCTGCGGCGAAGCCAACGTGAGCCCCACGATGGAACGCGCTCAATCGACGCTCTGTCGCCTGTGCGGAACTCGCGCGCAGGCGTGGCCGTTTGACGATCGAGCTGACGCGCAGCAGGAGTGTGACGTCGAATCAACCCGAGGCGATCACGGTAGCTCTCGCTTGGCCCGCTTGCCGCCGAAGACGTGCATGGTTCGCGTTCCCGCAGCCACCGCCATCGTTTGGCGGGTGCCTTTCGGGATGTGCAGCTCCTGACCAGCGACGAGCTCGATGCGCCGTCCTTCGAGGACGACGGCGCATGAGCCCTCGATGACCACGACGTACTCGTCGAAGTCATGGGCATGTTCCTTCGAGACGCGGTCTGTGCTGCTCGTCCAGAGGGCTACCTGGCTCCCATCGGCGCCGTCGAAGACGTAGCCCTCGATGTCGTCCGTGAACTGAGACGAGGTTGCGATGCGGTTCAGCGGGTTACGAATGAACGCAGGGAAGCCGGGCACGGCATTCCTTACCACGTGCGGAGTGACGACTCGCCCGCTGCGGATGCAGTGGCCGCGGCGCCGTGGCGCATCGACCGGAGGTCAATGCAACCGGTCACCGACATGGGGTGCTCGTATCGAAGCTCAATGGACAGGCACGTGGAGATTGGTGACCGGTCGAAGGCCGGTGCCGCCCGGGTACGCGTAGCTCGCGTAACGGGCGAGACCCCAGACCGTCATCGCGAACGGGCCGTCGCTCCAGATGCGATGGGCTCCGTCGGTGCAGGTGCCCGCCGGATACGTTCGCGGCTTGCCGTTGCGTGTGAGCTCCACGTACGTCCATTCGAAGTCGTCCGTGATCGACTTCCAGCCCGTGAGCGTGCCGGCGCAGTCGAGCTCCACATCGTGGAAGGTTCCACCGACCTTGCGCCGCGTGACGAAGACTTCGCTGAGCGAATAGGTGTAGTCCGTGAAGAACCCATACGAGTCCAGCCACTGATCGGTGGGAGTGGCCATTGCCACTTCGGGATCGCCCATCGCCGTGCTCAAGACGGTCGCGGCGCCCGTCATGACCGAGGCCACGTACAGGGGATGGTCGCTGTCCTGGCTTCGCACGACGAACGGGCGATCGGCGAAGAAGACGCCGAGCTGGCCGCGTGAGAGCGTGCTCGGAGCGCCCTCCGGCTGCGCGGGCTCGTAGACCAGCTGCGTGTCGTCGGCGGCGGCGACGATCCGGATCGGGCTCGGGTCGCGTGCCTTCTCGGCTCCTTGCGAGTAGAGATCGACGCGGTTCGGCGCCGGCAAGACCGCATATTCGCTCCCCCAGGCCGAGATCGGGGGGATCTGATTGTTTTCGAGGTCACAGGCCATCACGTCGCTCGGAACGAACATGCACGTGTGTCCGCCGAAGACGCCGACGGGCTTGGTCGCGTCGATGACCGATCCGACGAGCTCGTTGTCCTGCATCAGCTGCAGGACTTCGCCGCGCTGGAGCTTGTAGGTCGTGACCGCGTTTCGTCGCCCCGCGCTGACTCCGTTGCCTCCGATGATGTCGACGTTCGGTCGGACGTCGATCGACGTGTCGTCCTCCGCGGCGACGATCTGGAGCGTCGGGAGGCCGGCCTGAGTCAGGGGCGGGCTCGCGTTGGGGAGCATCCCGCGGCCGAAGCCGTCGCTCTTTCCGCCCCAGGCGCCCACGACCATGTAGTTCTTGCGAAACGACGAGGTCGGGAAGAGCAGCATCGCGCTGGGCACGACGCTGCTCGCGCCGCCGTACGGGTACATCGAGTACATCGAGACGGGAACGTCGGAGCTGACGAGCGTCGCGCTGCCCTTGCCCGTTCCGTAGATGCCCTGCTCCTTGTCGAAGATCGGTTTGACGAACGCTGGGCACGAGGTCCAGTAGATGGCGCCGGTCTCCTCGTTCGACACGAACACGACCGCTCCACCGCCCGGGGGAATCGGGCCGTCGAGCTTCGTGTAGGTCACGACGTCGTCCTTGACCGTCGGGATCCAGACCGCCCCGTCGAGGGACTGCTCTTTGCCGTCGGCCTCGAAGCGAAGCGTGGCCGGCGACGTCCAGTTGTTCGCGACGAAGAAGGCGTAGCAGCTCCCGCGCGCGTGGACCTTCGTGTTGGGCCCCGGCACCGTGAAGGAGCAGCCGACCGAGCCTTCGTTGATCGCCGCGGCGTCGCACGGAGATACACAGTTGCCGTTGCCACACGCCAGATCCGGCGGGCACGTCCTGGCGATGTTTCCGTTGCAATCGAGGACGGAGCGAAGGTCACGCGAGCAGGAGACGGCGGTACACGCGTCGGGCTCGTCGGCGGCGGCATCGGGCGTGTCGAACTCCTGCGGACCGCTCTCCTTGAACGTCGCTCGATCGGACGAGCAGCCGAACCATCCCGCCGACACGATGAAGAGAAGCTGGAGAATGGGCCTGCGCATGGGAAAACCTTCCTCGCTCAGCGCGAGCTAGTTCGAAGATGAAGTGAGTTGCCGCCGATTGGCCGGAGGGTTCCGTCGCTCAGACGAGCGGGCTCGAGCGTGTCGAGCTCATGGAAGGGCTCCCCAGTGGAACATGGCGAGCTCCCCGCCGATCCACACGTCATCGGGCGCCGATCCCCAGATGGTCCTGAGATGCCCTGCGTATCCGGCGACCGGGACCGTCGACCAGGTCGTCCCGTCGAAGTGGAGGATGGTGCCGTCGTCACCCGCCGCCCAGATGTCGGTCGACGAGAATCCGAAGATGGCGTTGATGGTGGCGGAGGCGCCGGTCGTCTCCCGGTGCCAGGCGGCTCCGTCGAAATGGAGGATGGTGCCGTTGCTACCGCCGGCCCAGAGATGGGTGCCTTCGCCCCATGCGGCGAACAGATCGACTTGTGAGTCGAGCGGGATCACGACGCCGTCTCCGACGGGCGAGACCGAATACCGAACGACCCTTCCACGGTCTCCGACCAGCCACAGCGCCTCGTCCGGCACCAGCCATAGCGCTCGAGCCGCCATCGCGAGTGGCCGATCGGTCGAGGGATCGACGGGGGCCGCGACTACCTGGATCGTCTTGGTGTCGAAGTCCTGGATCTTGGCGAGGTAGTCGTGAGGGTCGGTCGTATTCCAGGTCGCGCCGAAGCTCACGTAGGGCTCGCCGCTCGGCAGCACGGCGATGCCCGTCATGCCAATGAAGCGCTCGCGCAATCGGAAGGAGCGGACGCTGCTCGCCTCGAGGCCGCGTCGCATGACGAGGTTGCCCGAGACTCCCCAGAGCTCGTCGGGGGTGATGAAGAGATTCGAGAATGTATCGAGGCCCCCGGAGTCGGCCTTCGTCCACGTCTGGCCATCCCAACGCAACAGCTCGCCGCGCGAGGCGCTTGCCCAGACGTCGTTCTTCGATCGGCCGGCCATCGCAACGACGTGGCCGATCGAGAGCGGGAGCGGCACGCCGCAGAGATTCCCGACGGCGCACGGCGGTAGAGACGCCTCGGCTTCGGCTTCCGCGCCACCGTCGAGGATCGACGCTTCGTCGGTCGGGGGTGGGCGAGCGACGACGCTGCTATCCCCGGCGTCGACCTCGGTCGCGTCCGCCTCGGCGCACGCCGCGATCGAGAGCAGGGCCAGCGCGGGGACGCCTGCCCAGAGCACGAGCGCGGCGACGGAGCGAGCCTGCACGGGGCGACGGCGCGACGACGTCATTTGGCGAGCGGATCCGGGCCGGCATCACAAGGGGCGACGAGACATCGACCCTCGGAGCAGACCTGATTGGGCGCGCAAGCGTTACCGCAGGCGCCACAGTTGCCGTTGTCGACTCGGGTGTTGACCTCGCAGCCGTTGCTCGTGATGCCGTCGCAATCGGCATAGTGCTCGTCGCAGCGACCACCGCAGACGCCAAGCGAGCACGACGGCGTGAAGTGCGGTCGCCCGTGGCCGGGGCAGACGCGGTTGCAGCCCCCGCAGTGCAGCGGATCATCGTCGAGCTGCTTGCAGCCCTCGACTCCGCAGTTCGTCTCGCCGTCGGCGCAGCCGCAGAACCAGAGGCCGTTGTACATGCACGTCTTGCCGGCCGGACATGCATCGCCGCAGTCGGTGCAGTTATCGTTGGTGTGAAGCGTGACCTCGCAGCCGTCGCTCACGTCGTTGTTGCAGTCGCGTTTGTCCGGGGACTTGCACTGGGCGTTGCCGCACGTGCCTTGCGAGCACCCGTAGCGCATGTCGGACGGGAGCGGCGGCTTGTTCGGGTCGGCCGGGTCGCACACCGTGCCGCAGGTCCCGCAGTTTTTGTCGTCCGTCTTCAGGTTCGTGCACTCGCCGTTGCACGTGTCCAGGCGGTTCGCGGCCAAGCAGGGGTCGTAGCAGACCCCTTCCTCGCAGAGGTGTCCGGGGGGACACTCCGTCCCGCAGGCACCGCAGTTCTTCGTGTCGTACCGGACGCTGGTCTCGCAGCCGTTCTCCGGCTTGCCGTCACAATTGCGGAAGCCGACGCCCGTGCAGCTGAACCCGCACTCGCCGTCGACGCAGGTCCATGTGGAGTTGTTGAAGCTCCCGCCCGAGCAGCGCTTCCCGCATGCTCCGCAGTTGTCGTTGTCGTTGAGGAGGTTGGTGTCGCAGGGGAACTGGGACGACTCGCAGCTTGCCCACGGGAACGAGCATGTCGTCACCGCGCACATCGGGATGTTGCTGTCGATGTCGCTCGCGTCGAGCGTCGTCTCGGCGTCGGGGGACGTGAACGACGGAGGCGGCGGCGGCTCCTCCAGGTAGCTGCCGATCCTCGACGTCATGCAGCTCGCGAGAGAAACGAGCGCAAGCGTCGTCGTGAGGACGATGCCCCTACGGATCATGGCTCTCCCTCGGCGAAGGCGCAGGAGAAGCAGACTTGCGGAGGGCGTCGTCGATCCGCAGCCGGTAGGCGGAGCCCGGGTGGGCCGCGAAAAACGCCGACGAGCGGGAACGTGCTTCGTCGTCGCGCCCGAGCTTGGCGAGGGCTTCGATCGCGATGACCTCGCGTTCTTCGGCGAGCACGCCGGTCGGGAATCGACGCGCGTGCTCCACGGTCAGGGCAAGCGCCTGCCGCGGAGCGGTCGTCGTCGCCGCGTACGCGCGACGGAGGAGCGCTCCTTCCGATGCGTCATCGGGTGGAGCGGCGGGGACCTTGACGCCGGCGGTAGCACCCTGGGGCGCAGGCAGTGAGCGGACGTCGATCGTCGGAACGGCGGGGACGACGTTCGTGGAGTCGTCGACGACGGGATCCGCCGCGGGCTGCGCGACGGTGGGCTGCTCGTCGCTCGCGGGCGCGGGCGCGGGCGCGGGCGTGGCGGAAGGGGCGGGCTCGGAGTCGCTCGAGGTGTCGAACACGCCGGCGGCCGTGAGGATGCCGAACGCCGCTGCGGAGACGACAGCGGCCACGCCGAGACGCGACGCGAGACGGCCGACGGACCGGCTCGTCACCGGGGCGGCCGCAGCACGGGCGCTCGCCTCGTCGGCGAGACGAGACAAGGCCTCGGGCGAGGGGCCGTCGGACCGCGCCTCGGCGACGAGGTCGCTCAGCTCGATGGGGACGTGCGGCTTCATTTCTTCAGCTTCCTCTCGAGCTCCACGTACGCGCGCTGGTACCGGGCGTAGGCCGTCGACACCGGGCAGCCGATGAGCTTGGAGACCTGTTCCATTGGAATGTCTTCGATTGCGTGAAGGACGAAAACGGCTCGCCTGTCCTCGTCGAGGTCGTCGAGCAACGTGAGAAGCAGGCTCTGCTTGCGAGCGCGATCGAGCCTCGCTTCGGGGGTTGCCGCGAGGGCGGAATCGGGCACGTCGTCGACGAGCACCTCACGCTGGAAGCGCGCCCGACGGCGGTAGTTCTTTGCGTGGTTGAGGCAGATCGTGCTCAGCCATGGCCGGATGCCGCCGTCGGATACACGGTCGAGCTTTTGGTAGACCGTCGCGAAGACGTCTTGGCTGACGTCGTCGAGGTCACGTGTGGGGACGCCGAGGTAACGAAGGAGCCTCCACACGTATTTTCCGTGCGAAAGGACGATGTCGCGGATGCACGGGGCCTCGGGAGCTACGCCCGTGACTTCCGGAGGGAGCAGCCTGAGGGAGATCATCGGGCCCTATATCAATGGTTATGTCGCCAGGCGCCGATCCCTCCAAAGGATTCGACACGAGGCGCGAGGCGGTCACTTCTTCGCGGGAAGCCGCCACACGAAGCCGAGCTCGAGCGCGACCGTTGCTCGCGGCTCCCGGAACGAGACTCGATCTTCTCCCGTCGGTGCTTCGTGGATGAACTCGGGGGAGGTCGGCGAGAACCGCATCGTGAACGCAGCGTACGGAGTGAGACCGCCGACGTGTGCGCGCATCTCGGCGCGGAGGGGAAGGAGCGGGAACAAGAGGTCGCCGGCGTTCGACCTCGGGCCGAGCGGTTCCGCGTGAATGCCGGCCAGGTCGACGCCAGCGCAGGCGAGGCCGGTGAAACGACCGCGCGCGAGAGCAAGCGGACAGAGATCGAGGCCGGCCACGAAGCCGCGAACCGCGATCCCCTCACCCGGAACGGTGACTCGGTCGACGGCGAACGGGTAGAGCGTTCCGCGAAGAGAGATTGGGACGAAGCCCGGCGGATGGAGCATCGCTTGGACCGTCGGCCCGATGGTCGGTCTAGGCGCGAAGCCGCCTGACGCGCTCGCGCCGAGACCGAGATCGATCTCCCATGGTCGGTTCCGCGGAGGTGGCTTCGCGGGCGATGGCCTGGCCGGCGGTCGTGGCGAGGGGCGCGGACCCGATCCGGGATGCGGTGCGCTCGGAGGTTCGGGCTTCGCTTCCGGTTGGACCGGCACTGGATGCTCCGCGCTCTCCGTGCGGTCACCGCGCGCGGCCAGTGCGAGCTCGCGCAGCCTCGGAGTGTCGACCAGCATCTCGAGAGCGAGGGTCAACGACTCGTCGAGCGCTCGACACGAGCGAGCCGTCGCGTCGAACGTGCGTTCACCCAGCTGATGACCGCTTCCATCCTGGAGGATGAAGACGGTCCGGAAGCCGCCGGGGCGTGGCTCGATCCGTCCGCGCACCACGAAGTCGGCGTCGTGCGGGCCGACGTCGAGCACGACGTGCGAAGCGCGTGCGCGCATGCGAGCCAACAGCTCGTCGCGCGAGATGCAACGCTCGGCACCCGGCGCACGTGTCCAATCGAGGACGACGTGGGCGCGGCCGGACGCGTCTTCGGCTCGCGCGTTCGTCGCGCGCGCCGAGAACAGCAGACCTGCGAGAAGAGCAGCACGGCGCGCCGACAAAGGGAGGTCAAGCTAGCATATGGCCTGGTTTCATCCGCGTGGGGCTCGGCGGGGCATCGGCGCCTTCGTGGGCCGTCCGGAGGCTCTGCGAGCACCGAGCAGGAGCACGAGCGTGAGACATGCAACTTGGGGCTGCGCCCACCGGCAGTGGTGCCCCAACCACTCGCGGTGGTGGCCCAACCACCCGCAGTGGTGCGCCGTCGGCGCTCATCGAGTTGTAGTAGCTCGTGCGGACTCGGTTACGTTCCGCTCGTGACGACGCGGACGAACCCGAGCGCGGTCGCTCGACGCTTGCTCGTTGCCGGCATCGTCGACTGCGGTCTCGGCCATGGCGGTTCGTCCTTCGCGAGCGACGGACGAGCACGAGGCCGTTCACCTTCGCTTCGAGCGTGAACCCGGTTTGGCCCGCTCCTGTCCCGGACGCGAGCGGTTCGTCGAGCTGCTCAGCAGCACGCGCGGGGTGGCTGTCGGAATCGGCAGCGAGCTCTAGGTGCGTTGCTCCTTCGTCCGGATGTGGACGATCATGCTCGGCTGCGCGGGAGGGGCCCTTTCGGGATGGGAACCGCTCGGCACCGCCGGAACGCTCGAGTATCGCCGCGTCGACCTGATGCGCCAGCGCGGTCCAGGGGAGACGTTCCCGGGGGGCACCTGCACGAGTGGCCTCCAGCGCCTGAACAGCAAGGGGCCGTTCACCGCGACGATCTGGGGATGGGGACGAACCGCGAGCTATGCCTATCCCGGCGGGATTGCGCAGCGAAAGCTCGTCACGACCGCGCTTACCGTTCGCTGATTGCTACGAGCGTATGGAGCTCAGCAGCGGCGCGAGCGCCAGTTTCCAACTGGGAGGACGAAGGGGATTGCGAATCGCTCGCGGAGGACTACTATACGCGCCGCTCACTGAAGCGTTTCTCTGTAACGATTGCTCTCTCGGTCACGGGATCGCGCTCGCTCGGGTGGATACGTCACGTGAGGTCGCGGTACATGCGTTCCGCGGGCCTCCTTCCGCTCCCCGATGGCGCAGGGGCGGCAGGCTGATTCTAAGGCGCCGTTTGATTGTTGAGAGCTACTCATGGGAAACCGACTCTACGTAGGCAACCTTTCCTTCAACGCGACGACCGACAGCATCCGCGAGTGGTTCGCGAGCTGCGGCACCGTCACCGACGTCCATGTCGTCATGGATCGTGAGACCGGCCGCTCGCGCGGCTTCGCGTTCGTCACGATGGCGACCGACGCCGAGGCGCAGAAGGCGATCGCCGAGACGAACGGCGCGATGATGGATGGCCGCCCGCTTCGCGTGAACGAAGCCGAGGAGCGCCAGAGCCGCGGTGGCGGTGGTGGCTTCGGTGGTGGTGGCTTCGGCGGCGGCGGCGGTGGTCGCGGCGGTCGCGGCGGCGGCGGTGGTGGCTTCGGCGGCGGCGGCGGCGGCGGTGGCCGCGGCGGTCATCGCGGCTGGTGAGCACGTGACGACGCTTCGCGCTGAGGCGTGAGCGTCGTGATCGAGCTCTAAATACGAGCGCGGAGCGTCAAACGCTCCGCGCTCGAGCTTTTTAAGGCCCGTCGCGGCAGCAGAGGACGCCGCCGCCTTCGCTCGCGGTCTTCGTCACGTTGCCCAGCTCGTTGCCGCCGTCGGCTCCGCAGGCCCACGTGGTGGGCAGGGAAGTGCAGAGATCGCCCGAGAAGCGATCGAGCGGGGCACAGGTCTCCGCGTCGGGCGGCGCACCGACGTCGCCGCAGCCGAACAGATCGTTCGTTCCGGGGCCGCACGCGGCGGCGCCGGAGCCGGCCTGGCGAATGGCGAAGAACGCGTTCTGACCGTTGAGCCCCGCGGCGACGCAGCCTTCGCCGCCGGACTTCGTCGCGACGGCCGCGGGCGTCTCGCAGACGTGCCACCCGACCTGGCAGAGGTCGGCCACGCTGCAGTCCTTGCCTGTCGGGTTCGCGCTGTCGTTGCCGGAGACGCGGCCGCATGCCGGCGTCGTCGTCGTGCCGAGGCCGGGGACCGACCAGCCGCCCGCGCAGGCGGCGATGTTCGGGAACATGGGCGCCGGAGTGAAGCCCTCGCGTGAGCCGTCGGAGCAACCCGCGTCGTTGGTGCACTTCGCGTCCGCGCAGGCGAGGCTCACGCAGTCGCGTCCGGCGACGCATGCGCGCCCGAGGGCGCACGCCGGGCACGTCGCGCCCCCGCAGTCGATGTCCGTCTCGTCGCCATCGCGGACGCCGTTCGAGCACGAGGCGCCTGCCGGGCCGGCGTCGGCGGTGCCACGCTCGGAGGGCCCACCGTCGGTGGTCACCGTCGTGCGCTGCGGGAGGACACGGGGCGCCGCGTTCTCGTCGGGCTCGCACGCGCCGGCGAGGACGCCCGCGAGGACGAGCGCGACGGCGACGAGGGGGGAGCGCGGTGTTGCGGGCGGACGGGTCACGGTGCTCTAGACGAGGATACCGGATGGCTTGCCGGTGCTCTTGTACGCCCCTTCGCCGAGGCTCGGCACCTCGACGCCGTAGAGCTTCAGGAGATCGACGTGGAGGTCGGACATGTTCCGGTTCTGACCGAGCTCGGTGACGGCGGCAGGGGTGGGCGTGCCGTAGACCTCCTGTCCGAGCCTCATCTCGTTCGCGACGTTCTCGCTCGCGACGAGGAGCGGGACGTTGGCGGAGTTGTGCGTCCGGCCGTCGGACATGTTGCTCCCGAGGATGGTCACCGTCTCGCCGAGGATGTTCGCGGCCTTGAGCCCGGCGATCAGCTCGCCCCAGAGGCCGACCTGCACCTGGTTGATCTGGATCAGCGTCGCCCAGTTGTTGTGCGCCGAGTCGTGTTGCTCGGCGGCGACGGTCGCCGTGGGCCGGTTCGGGCCGATGCCGTCGTTGTACATGATCGTCGCGGAGCGGGTGAGATCGCACTGCATCGCCGCGATGATGATCTTCTGCATCGTCCGGAAGTTCCGGACGTACGTCTCGCCGGCGGTCTCGGCGGCCGGCTTCACGCAGGTGGTCGCGTTCGTTGCGCTCGTGAGCTCGCCTTCGACCTCGCGGATGCTCTGCGCGTAGGCCTCGAGGCGCTGCTTGTCCGCCGCGGAGAGCGTGGATTTGTGGTGGTTGTACTGGTCGAGGACACCGTCGAGGATGCTCTTCCGGCGCTTGAGCAGGTAAGCGGCCTGCGCGTTCGAGAGCTTGTCGCTCGAGCCGAACACGCGCGTGAACATCTGGAGCGGGTCGATGATGTTCGAGATCGGGCTCGTCGCGTCGCGCCACGCGATCGAGTTCACGTAGTTGATCGAGCCGGCGCGATCGTGTCCCTCGTCCCAGCTCGGGACCTGGTTGAAGCCCGCATGGAGGCTCCGGATCGCCGCCTTCGGAGCGGTGTCGGCGATGAGCTGATCGAGCGACTTCGCGCAGCGCTGGTAGTTGGGATCGGAGCTGGGATTGGCCGCGTTCGTCGTGCCCACGGGCGTCGACGAGAGGAAGCCCGCCGTCCCCGACCAGTGGACGTCGAAGTTGTTGACCGCCTTGAAGCCGCGCATGACGGCGACGTTCGGCGCGACGCCGAGGTCGGCGAGCGGTTTGAGCGCGCCGCCGCGCGTGCCCGAATAGCCCCAGTCGCCGTTCGCGGCGTCCGGCATCGGAGCGCCGCTGCCGAAGAAGCAGCCGATGAAGCGCTTCTTCGTCCCCGGTCCCGCCGCGTGCGCGAGGCGCATGGGAAGGGCCGACTCGACGAGCGGTAGGGCGATGCAGACGCCGAGGCCGCGGAGCACGTTCCGTCGCGAGAGTCGAGAGCTCATGGTCACTTCGCTGCTCCGTGGTTCACCTGGCGGAACGTCTTGCTCATCACGAGACGCGTGATCATCGTGCGCAGGCTCGGCGGCTTGGCGTCGACGGGGTGGGTCAGATACGTGAGGAGATCTCCGTCCGGCTTCGACCCCGCGTCGATGATCCGCCTCGTGGAATAGACGGTGAGCTTCTCGGCTGCGCAGCGGTGGTAGTCGGGGAGCTCCGCGACCATCGAGTTGAGCTCGCTGAAGCGGCTGAACGGCCTTCCGAGGAGGTTGCTCTCGGTCTCGACCGGCCTGCCCGTATCGGCGTACGCGTTGCGGAGCCGGCCGCTCATGTCGAAGCCCTCGAGGCCGAGGCCGATCGGATCCATGTACTCGTGGCAACCCGCGCAGGCGGCGCCGGCGTTCCGGTGGCTCTCGAGGCGCTCCTTCACCGACGCATTCGCGGGGATCGACTCCGAGACCTTCTTGATCTGCTCGAAGAGCGCGGAGTCCGGCGGCGGGATGACCTTGCAGAGGAGGCGATCCTGCACGAGCCGTCCGCGGTGGATCGGGCTCGTCTTCAGCGGCGAGGAGCTGAGCGAAAGCCAGCTGCCTTGCTGGAGGACGCCGCCACGCTCGTCGATGGCGACGCGCGTGAGCTCGTTCGAGAAGCTGCCGACCACGTTGTAGTGCTTGGCGAGGTCCTGATTGAGGTAGGTGAAGCCCGGCTGGACGACCGCCGTCACGGGCAGACCCTCCCGCACGACGTCCGCCAGGACGCGCCAGCTCTCGTTGTACATCGAGTGCTCGAGCGTCCCGGGCGCAGCGCTGCCGAACGCGCGGAAGTCGAACCACTGCCCCATGAAGCTCTGGACGAAGACATCGGTCTTCGTATCGAGGAGACGCTCCGCTTGCGCGCGGAGCACGTCGGGGTTCGAGACCAAGGTCCCGTCCATCGCCTTGGACCAGAGCTCGTCGTCCGGGATCGACCCGGTGAACATGAAGGCGAGCCGGCTCGCGAGCTCGTACGAATCGAGATCGCGGACGCCGGTGAAGTCCGGCGTGGGCGGCGACTCGATGCGCGTCACGAACTGCGGAGCGAGCAGCACGCTCCCGAGCGCTGCGCGAAGTCCGTCGAGGAAGATGGCCTTCGGCTCGGTGAGCGCGTCCTGCGCGAGCGTGACGCCGTCGGTGTAGCGCTGCGCGAGGGCCTGCGTCTCGGCGGGCGCGAGCGGCCGGCCGTAGGCGCGGAGCGCGAACGACTCGACGACCGTCTTCGCGCAAGCCTCGTACGGTACCTGTTCGGCCGTGGTCGCCGAGCACGTCATCACCTTCGGCGACGCCACGGTGCGGTCGAGGATGCTCTCGAGCGTCTCGGACAGATCGCGGACGGCCTTCGTGTCGAGGTTGCTCCACGGGACCGCGTCGAAGCCGGAGAACTGCGTGGTCGCGGTCCAGGCGCTCTGGAGATCGAGCGGAAGACGCTCGCCGATCAGGTCGGAGACCGCGTTCAGGTACTCGCGGTTCGACAGGTTGCGCGTCATCGCCGGGCCCGCGGTGAGCGCCTCGCCGAGCGCCGCGACGGCGGGATCTTCGCCGTTCGGGCCCGTGCGGTTCTTCAGCAGCGAATCGGCGACCTCGTTGCATCCAGCCGCCGCGGACGCCGCCAGCGTCAGGAGGAGGAGGATATGCCTGCGCGAGCTCATACGCGGCGCGCTGCAAGAGACACGCCGCGCGCGCGTGCGCTGGCGCCCGCACCTGGTGCCGTATGGCGATCACCCTGGGGTATCGGCGTACCAGGCCTGGGCGGTGCGCGCCCGATCCACCCTCCGCCAATACCTGCGCAGTCGTGCGCACAATGGCCGCCGGCTCCGCCTCGCGCGCTCCGCCGATCGACGGACGTGTGCACGGCATTGCATGCGAGTCGTTTAGGGCAGGTCGCCGAATCCCGGCGGTGGAACGAAGCCACCGGCCTCTTCGGCGAGGAGCCGCGCGGGCTCGAGCGTCGTCCGGTTGGCATACTCGGCGCCGATCGCTTGAACCCCGATCGGCAGGCCGCCCTTCGAAAGGCCGGAAGGGAAGACCGTCGCAGCTCGCTCCGCTACTCGCGGTGCGCCTAAAGCTAAGCTGCTGCCACGATGAGAGGCGGGCGTCGCTGGTTCTGGGTCGTCGTCTTCGCGGCGAGCGCCGCTGTTCCCGCGTGTGCGCGGCCGTCGACCGGTGGACACGCGCCGCGTCGGGTGACGCAGCCAACTCCTCCGCCAGAGGGCGAACGCGGTCGGCTTGATGCTGGCGCCGACGGCGCAGGCGAAACGTCCGTCGCCAGCCCTGCGTCGCGAAGGGGCTCGCTCGAAGTCGTCGACCTCGAGACCGTCGATCGCGAGATGCCGGCGCGCGCGCTCGATGCCGGGTCGCAGCTCGCGCTCGCGCCCGAGTACGAAGGATGGATCGAGCAGCCTCCCCGCTGGCTCTCGCATGCGATGCCCGGCTTCCAGCTCCGTGTCCACGAGCGTCCGAGCGGGCGGATCCTCGGCGCGATCGACGGTGCCGATTCGCGCGACGTCTCCACCTCGCTGGGCGTCGTCACCGGATACCGCGGTGGGAAGCCTGCCGTCCTGCGCCTGTCCGATGGCCGCGTCTCGATCCCGGAGCCGGTCAGCACGAGCGGCCAGCCCGCGGCGCCGCAGCTCGTTCTCGTTCCTCGGAACGGAGGCGACGTGGTCGTGACGGCGCGCGCGCGCGATGGATCGACGTGGTATGGGTTCTGGGATTCTCTCGAAGGCCCGAAGGTCACGCTCACGCACCGGAGCCCGCGTGACGGCAAGTGGGCCGAGTGGAACGCGGCCTCGGCCGTCTGGGAGCTGTTCGGGGGGACCGACAAGCCGGAAGATCCGACATGCCCCCGCGTGCGTCTCGGGCGGGAGGGGCCACGATGCATCGGCCGTGACGTCGGTGCATCGCTCCTCCCCGTGTGGGTGGGCGACTGGGTAGCCCGAGACGAAGGTCTCGTGCACGCGACGTCCGGTGCGCGTGTCGCTGTGTCACGACCAGGCGCGCACGTCATCGGCGCGCTGCGCGAGCCGACGCGCGCGCTGTACGCGTGGCAGGACCCGGCCGAGCCCGTGCGACACATGGAGCTTCTCGCTCCCGACGGGACGATGGGCCGCTTCAGCGTCCCGAGCCCACCGGGCAAGATGAACGGCTTCACGTCGGCGGCGGGCTTGCCAGAGAACGCCCTCCTGGCCGAGCAGGCCTTCCTCGAGCGAGGGCAGCGGACGAGTCGGTATTGGATCGATCTCGAACGCGGGACCGTGTTCCTCACCGAGCCTCTCGAGGCCATCGAGCAGTACACGTCGCGCCGGCGTACGCTCGCCGTCCGGCGCGGTACCGATCAAGACACGCTCGTGTTGCTCGACTTCGATCGACGGAAAGTCGAAGCGCTCGGAGCGATGCCGCATTGCGAGGGGCGTTACTGGCCAGGGATCGCGCGCGGAGATCTGCTCGGTTTCGCGTGCGTGCTCCAGCCGAACCCCCGCGTGTTGCGCCTTCGCCGACAATGGTCCGAGGTCGTCGACCTCGCGTCACGCCTCCGCCTCCGACCGAGAGCGCCCTGGGCGGCGATCGACGTCCTGCCCGATGGGCGGCTCTTGCTCGCGTCGAGAGACGAGCGCCCGCTTGGCCCGCTCCGCGCCGTGCCGATTCCCACCCCATGACGCTGGCAATCTCGGAATGCGTCAGGGCGTGCCGAGCAGCCAGAGCAGCACGATCGATAGCGTCAGCGTCGGGACGAGCACGAGCGTGCCGAGGCGCGCGAACTTGCCGATCGTGATCTCGATGCCCAGACGGCGGAGCAGGTCCATCCAGAGCAGTCCGGCGAGCGAGCCGATCGGAAGGAGGCGTGGCCCGATGTCTCCACCGACGAGCGCGGCGAGGAGCGGGCGGCTGCTGCCCGACTCGCCCAGCGCCAGCATGTTCAGCACGGACATCGGATGGTTGTCGACGAGCGCGGAGCCGAGAGCGGAGACGCCGCCCACCACGGTGAGCTCGTGGAGGCTTCCTGCCGGCGCTGCGCGATAGACGTCGGCCAGGCGATCGACGACGCCGACGTGCCGAAGCCCCAGGACGACGAGGAACACGCCCCACAGGAACACGAGGATGTCCGGCGAGACGTGCCGGAACAGCTTGCGTGGGGGAGCGACGCGGTAGCGCCATGCCAGGAGCAAGCACGCGATGGCCCCGCCGAGCGAGACCACCCAGATCGGTCCGTCGATCGCCGCCATGACCGGGTAAGCCGCGAACACCGCGACCAGCAACAGGACCGCGGCGTGCTCGGCCCGATGAGGAGCGAGTGTCTCGACCGGCGCGGGCTTCGCGGTGGCGGACGCGAGCAGCCGGCGGAAATGGAGCCGGAGGATCACGAACGTGAGCACTGCCCCTGCGAGCGAGATGGGGACCATCACGCGCGCGTAGTCGTTGAAGCCGATCCCGGCGAACTCGGCGACGATCATGTTCATCGGGTTCGATACGACGAACGGCGCGACGCCGGGCGCGAGGAACACCGCGAACGCGAACGCGACGGTCATCTCCGGCCGCCCCGGGTAGAGCCGCCGCGTGAGCGCGACGACCAGAGGGGTGAGCAGCAGGATCGCCGAGTCGTTGTTGAGCAGCGATGGCGTGACGACGCTGACGAAGAAGACGAGCGTGAACGCGCGCGCCGGCGAGGTCGCGCGCGCGTACGCTTCGATCCGTTGCGCGAGGCGATCGAACGCGCCTACCTCGTGCACCACGCCCGTCATCACCATGATGCACGTGAGCGCGAGGAGCGGCCGCCACTGGAGGACGAGCGACGCGATCATGTCGTCGAACGTCAGGATGCGCGCCGCGAGCAAGAGGAAGACGCCCACGAGCGCTGCGGTCCCCGGCGAGAAGCGGAGCATGCCGAGACGCGGACGCGAGACGGCGAGCGTGACGGTCAGAGCCAGAGTGGAGTACGCGACTGCCTGATCCATTCGTCGTCCGACCCGGTGCGCGACCCACGGCCACGCCGTGCGCCACCTCGTCGATTCAGCTTAGCGGCTCGATCGGCCCCCGCTCCCCGTGAGTCGTTACAATGATGTCACAGGGCCCGCGATCGCGCTCGCACCGTGGCCCGTGTCCTGCCGTGGCGGAAACATGCACGGTCAGCAACGAGCCCTACGCCTCCACGACTCGTTCGCGCTCGCCGCTCGTGCGCTCGGTCCGCGCAGGAACAGCTCCGCTTGGCCGGACCGATGCCTTCATTCAATTCAGTCGCTGAAGTGACCATGGTTCGCTCGCGGCCCCGCGAATAGCGTCGTCGTCGGGGCGCCGGAGCGTGGGCTGCGGCGACGATGGGACGAACCATGAAACCGAATTCTGCAGAGAGCCTCCTTTGTCGAGCCGCCCTCGGGGCGCTCGTGGCGTTGACGTTCACATTCGCGCCGGCGACGTCCTCCGCGCTGGACTGCGGGGCCGAGAACCAGAAGGCATGCACTGTCTTCCAGCGCGTGCCGAGCTGCGATCCGAACCTGGTCGAGTCGGCCGGCAAGTGCGTTCATCCACCGTGCGGGCGTCAGGGGCAGAACGCATGCACGGTCGTCCAGCGCATTCCGAGCTGCGATACCGGGCTGCAAGAAATCCGAGGCAAGTGCGTGCCGCCGACGCCGTGCGGAGCCGAAGGGCAGCGCGCGTGTCTCGTCGTGGAGCGCGTACCGAGCTGCAACAAGAACCTCGTCGAGTCGGGCGGCTCGTGCGTTCATCCACCGTGCGGGCGTCAGGGGCAGAACGCGTGCACCGTCAACGTGCGCATTCCGAGCTGTGACGACGACCTGAAGGAGGTGAGCGGCAAGTGCGTGTCGCCGACGCCGTGCGGAGGCGAGGGGCAGCGCGCATGCCTCGTCGTGGAGCGTGTGCCGAGCTGCGATCCCTACCTCGTAGAGTCGAACGGCAGCTGCCGGCATCCGGCGTGCGGTCGCCTCAACGAGCGTCCGTGCACGGTCGCGGAGCGCATCCCGAGCTGTGACATCAACCTGAGCGAGGTCGCCGGGAAGTGCATCGTGCCTGGTCCGAGCGTCAAGCCTGGGCCGGTCAAGACGACGGTGGCGTGCGGACGGGAAGGTGGCCGCCCGTGCACGGTGGCGGAGCGGATCCCGAGCTGCGATCCGAACCTGGTCGAGTCGAAGGGCCTCTGCGTGCATCCTCCGTGCGGTCGTCTGAACGATCGCGCCTGCACGGTGGCGGAGCGGATCCCGAGCTGCGACACCGCGCTGGTCGAGTCGAAGGGGAGGTGCCTCTCCAACACGCCGTGCGGTGGAGAGGGGCAGAGGGCGTGCCTCGTCACCGAGCGGATACCGAGCTGCAACGCGAACCTCGTCGAGACCAAGAGCGGCTGCGTGCATCCGGCCTGTGGCCGCGCGAACGAGCGCGCGTGCACCGTCACGGAGCGGGTGCCGAGCTGCGACACGAATCTCGTCGAAGCGAAGGGCAAGTGCATCGCTTCGTGTGGTGCTGATGGGCAGCGCGCGTGCACCGTCGTCGAGCGGGTGCCGAGCTGCAACACGAACCTCGTCGAGGTCGCCGGCAAGTGCACGGCGCTAGCGTGCGGTGCCGCGGGGCAGCGCGCCTGCACCCTGCGGGAGCGGGTACCGAGCTGCAATCAGGGCCTCGTCGAGATCCCGGGCTGCACCGGCGAGTGCCTCGGCTCGAGCGGCATGTGCGCCGACCTGAAGGCGCCGCTCGTCGAGCCGACGATCAACGCGACGGTGCTTCCGGCCACCAATCCGATGCGCGGCTACGCCGACGTTCACGTTCACATGTTCTCGCATCTGGCGTTCGGCGGCGGCGTCCTCGCCGGGCAGCCTTACGACAAGGTCCTCGGCATCAAGGGCGCGCTCGCGCCCGACTATGGGACCAACAGCGAGCTCGTGGACCTGTTCGGCAGGACGCTCCCGCCCGTGAAATGCCCAGCGACCCAGCCGAGCTGCGGCCGCGTCATCCTCCACGGCGACCACACGCCGATCGACGATTCGGCGGGGGCGGGGACGGACGACGGCACGCACTCGAACTTCGGCGCGCCGCTCTTCAACGGCTGGCCGACCTGGCACACGACGACGCATCAGCAGGTCTACTACAAGTGGCTCGAGCGCGCGTGGCGCGGCGGGCTGCGCCTCATGACCATGCTCGCGGTCAACAACGAGGTCCTCTGCAAGACCTCGAAGCGCGTGCGCAACACCGACTGCGAAGACGCCATGAAGGCCGTCGACGCGCAGCTCGACGCCGCCTACGAGTTCCAGCGCTGGCTCGATGCGCAGCCCGGCGGAGGCTGGTTCAAGATCGTGAAGGACCCCGCCGAGGCCGAGGCCGTCATTCGGAACGGCAAGCTCGCCGTCGTCCTCGGGATCGAGGTCGACTCGCTCTTCAACTGCAAGCTGTCCGGCAAGTGCACCCCGGCCTCGGTCCTCGCCGACGTCGACAAGTACTACGCCAAGGGCGTGCGCCACGTGTACCCGACGCACAACTTCGACGGGGGCTTCAGCGGCACCGCCGTCTGGATGAACCTCCTCAACACCGGGAACCGGATCATCGAGAAGCAGTGGTACGCGGTGGAGCCGTGCGACACCTCGGACTTCGTCCTGAGCGCGACGGTGCCGACGGTCGCGACCATCCCGGCGAACCTGATCGAGGGAAACAGCGTTCCGTACCCGCAGTATCCGAAGAAGCCGACCTGCAACGTGAAGGGCCTCACACCGCTCGGCCGCACGCTGATCAGCCGCCTGATGGAGAAGGGCATGCTGATCGACATCGATCACATGTCTGCCAAGTCGATCGACGAGACGATCGAGATGGCGAAGGCGCGTCCCGGAGGGTATCCGCTCATGGCCGGTCACGGCCTGTTCGCCGATCTCTACAAGGACACGAGGAAGCGGCACGAGCGGATGCGGACGGCGGCGCAGATCGACGCGATCAAGAAGCTCGGCGGGCTCGTCTCGATCATGACGCAAGACGAGATGGACGACGAGCGGGACTGCAAGCACTCGTCCCGCAGCTTCGCGACGAACCTCCGGTACATCAGCCAGCGCATCAGCGCGGTGCCGTTCGGGAGCGACTTCAACGGCCTCGCTCCGCACGTCGGTCCTCGCTACGGCGACGACGCGTGCGGCAAGGACAAGGTCCAGCGCCAGGCGGAGAACGCACGTCCTCGGCTCGAGTACCCGTTCACGCTGCCGGGGTTCGGCGTCTTCTACAGGCAGGTGACCGGGCAGCGCACGTTCGACTTCAACACCGACGGCCTGGCCCACATCGGGCTTTTCCCCGACCTGATCCGCGATCTGATGCTGAACGGGGTCGACGTCGAGCCGCTGATGCGCTCGGCCGACGCCTACGTCCAGGCGTGGAAGCGCGCGACGAAGAAGTGATCGCTGCGGCTCGCCGCGCGATCAGCACGGCGAGCCAGCCAACGTGAGGAGCACGAGGCGGTCGATGCCTCGTGCTCTCACAGCTCGCCCGGTCGTTACTCGCGCAGCGCGCCGCTCACATCCCGTCGCAGATCGGCCGCGGCTCGGGACACGATGTGTCCGGCTTGGCCGGCAGAGTCTGCACGCAGCCCGTCACGTTCTCGAACGTGTTCGTCGGGCGGAAGTTCACGAGCGAACCGTTGAAACCCTGCACGATGCCGTGCCCGGCGATCTCCTTGAAGACGCTGTTCGTGATGAACGCGCTCGGGGGCTGGTTGCCGAAGATGACGGCGGCTTCGAACTCTTCGACGTTGGCGCTGCACGTGACCAAGCTGCAGCTGCAGTCGTATCCGGCGTACTCGATGCGGACGTGATCGAACGCGTTGTCTGCCTGCGGGACGCCGCCGAACCAGAGGCCGCGCCAGTCGCCCGCCTTCGGGCTGTCCGCTGCGGAGGTGAAGACGATCGGTTTGTCGGCCGTGCCGAGCGCACGCACGATCGCGCTCGACGGCTCCTCCGTCGAGAAGTGCTGGACCTGGAACGCCGTCCTCGGATGGAATTTCATGACGACGCCGGGCTCGATCGTCAGCGTCACGACCTTGCCGTCCTTGCCGCCGCCGATGGTGAAGTGGTCTCCCTCGAAGTCGCCCATGCGGTACGGGACGCCTCGCTCGTGCAGCGTCGCGTCGGTGACGAGACCGCTCCCGGCGCCGCCGTCGCCCTCCGTGCGAATCAGGATCTCGTCCTTCTTGTTGCCCGTGTACTTGCCGGTCGGGAGCGCGTCGATCACGTGCTCCGAGATCTCGAGCGGGAAGGGGGCCTCGTCGTCGCCCGACTCGGTGATGGTGAGGTCCTTCGAGCCGGCGATGAAGGTCGAGCGATGCTCGAGCAAGATGCCCGTCCCGCGCGACTTCCTGATCGTGACGTTGTCGACGAAGAGCATCGGAGCGGCGGGCAGAGCGCCGTCGCCGTCGGCCACGATCGTGGCACCGTGCTCGAAGGCGTCGCCGCCGCCGTCCTCGAAGGTCACGTTCGCGAAGCGCGCCGTCCCTGGCGCGACGATGTAGATGCTGCCCCAGCGCGCGCCATTCTCGCCGACGAACTTGATCGGCTTGGTCGGAGTGCCCTCCGCGATGAGCTTGCCGGAGTTCGGTGTGAGCGGGGACGCGACGTTGATGCGCTTCTCGGCTGCGACCCTGACCTCGGCGCACGGCTCGATGGTGAGCGTCTTCCCGTCGCGGACGTTCACGTCGTACTCGACGATGTGCGGGCTGCCGGCTGCGGTCCACACCTCTCCGTCCTCGATGTCACCCGAGTGCTTCGTCGGGCCCGCCGTCGGGACGGGGCAGTCGAGGACCGGGGCGCCGGCGTCGCCGGTCGTGTCGCTGCTGTCCCCGGGACCCGCAGAGGTGGAGTCGACCTCGCACGCGGGGGCCAGGAGAGCGAGTGCGCCCAGCGCGATGACAGCCGAAAGAGAAGACACGGAACGATGCACGGTAAGGTCCTTTCGCTTCGCGGACGGCGCTCCAAGCACGTCCTGTTCGAGTCGAGTCGAGTCGGTTGTCCCCCGTAGGTTCCGACTTAGGACAGTAGACGGCGGAGCCGCGATTACGATTCTCGTCCTAACGACGATTGCGCACCGTGCGCACACGGAATGCGCACGGTGCGCACGTACCGGCGTCGATGCGAGTCGATGGGTGAGGGGCTCAGCGCTTTCGCCTGAACGCCGCGGGGTCGAGCGTCTCGAAGTCTCGATCGGCGGCGTCCTGATCGAAGGCAGCTTGTTGCTCGAGGACGGCCATTATGTGCCTCGTCACCACGCTCGCGAGCGCGTGGATGGTGGTGTGGCGGTCGATGCCGGCGGCGCGGAAGCGGTCGTAGGCGCTGACGACGGCGGTGTGCCCCTCGGCGAGCCGGCTCTCGACGATGACGTGGATGGTCGCGTGTGCGATCGCGTTCTGTCCGGTCGGGGAGCGCGTGCGCTCGTGAGCCTCTCGCACCGCCTCGATGCGTGCGCCTTCGTCCATGGCAAGCCAATCCTCGGGTGAGGGCGGGTTGGCGACGTCGTAGTCCTTGATCGTCATGACGGGCGCACTCTATCAGCCGATGGTCCTCCACTCCGATGACGTCAGGAGTCGCGACGAGGGCGTCAGTCCAAGGCCGGGCTCAGGTGCGGACCGGTACGGAGGCTGCACGCGCTGCCTTCATGTCCGCGCCCCAGCTGTTCGGCCGACGTTGGTTCCTCGAGCTGGCCGGCGTCGCCGCGCTCGGTGCGTGCAGGAGAAAGAGCCCCGCCGACCAAGGGCCTGACGCTACCGCGAGGAAGGAGGGCGCGACGCCGCTCTCGCCGCCGAGCACGGCGGCCGTGCCCCGGCGGATGCTCGGCAAGACCGGTGTGGAGGTCTCGATCGTCGGGCTCGGCGGCTACCACCTCGGGCTCGCGACGGACGAGGCCGAGGCGACCCGCCTGATCCGTACCGCGCTCGATCGCGGCGTCGACTTCATGGACAACTGCTGGGACTACCACGACGGCAAGAGCGAGGAGTGGATGGGCAAGGCCCTCGCGGACGGCTACCGCGGCAAGGCCTTCGTCATGACGAAGATCGACGGGCGGACGAAGCGCGCCGCTGCCCAGCAGCTCGAGCAGTCGCTCCGGCGCCTTCGTACGGAGACGATCGACCTCGTCCAGATCCACGAGGTGATCCGCGACAGCGACCCCGCCCGCTGCTTCGCCGACGGCGGCGCGATCGAGGCGCTCGTGGATGCGCGGCGCGCCGGCAAGCTGCGCTTCATCGGCTTCACAGGGCACAAGGACCCGAGCATCCACCTCGCGATGCTCGAGGCCGCCGACGCGCATGGCTTCGCGTTCGACACCGTGCAGATGCCGCTCAACGTGCTCGATGCGCACTTCCGTAGCTTCGAGCAGCGCGTGTTGCCGGTCCTCGTCCGAAAGGGGATCGGCGTTCTCGGGATGAAGCCGATGGCCGCCGGGAAGCTCCTCGCCACGAAGGCGGTGACCGCCGTCGAGTGCCTCCATTACGCGATGAGCCTTCCAACGTCGGTGGTGATCACGGGCTGCGAGAGCATGGCGACCGTGGAGCAGGCGATCGAGGCGGCAGTCACATCGAAGCCGATGCAGCCGGGGGAGCGATCGGCGCTCCTCGAGCGAACGAGGGAGCTCGCGCAGGGTGGACGGCTCGAGCGCTTCAAGACGAGCCAGGACTTCGACGGCACGACGTGGCACCCGGAGTGGCTCGAGGCAGCGTCGAGCTGAGCAGACGCCGCGAGTGGCGACGACGTCGCGCGCTCGTGAGCTGGTCATGCCCGCGGCTTCGCGCTCGAGGGCGAACCGCCGGGCGCGCTCATCGCTTCGACGAGCTGCGGCGAGCGGTCGATTTGCTCGCGGCCTTCTTCTTTCGCGGGGCCGCTGCTTTGGGGGCGGGCTTGGAAGACTCCCCGGCGCTGCTCAGGGCGCGCGCCTCCGCCATTGCCTGCTCCACGATCGCTTCGAGGACCACCGGATCGACGTCGGAGAGACGCCGGATGTAGAGGCAGGACTTGGCGGTCGAGTGCTTCCCGAGCTTGGCGAGGAGCGGGCCGAGCTTTCCGAACTCCGCCATGCAGTAGACGGTGAAGCTCTGCGCACGAGGGGAGAAGCCCGTCGCGGGCCAGTCGGCCTCGCGTCCAGAGGCGTAGCGATAGCTGTACTCACCGAAGCCGACGATGCTGGTGCCCCACATCTTCGGCTTCTCGCCCGTGACCCGCTGCATCAGGCGAATCAACGCACGCGCGTCCTTCTGCTTCTCGGTGTCGGTGATGGATGCGACGAAGTCGGCGACGCTGGCTCCGGTCTTCTTCGTCTTCGGCTCGGCCATGAGCGCGGCACTCTAGGCGGCGCGATCCGAACCAGCAATCGCGGGGTCGAGTCGCAAGTCCTCGCCGTGCCGACGACGTCGTCGTGCTAAGCTGTCGCCACATCGTTTTTGGCAACGACGCCCTCTCCGGTTGGGACCGCGCTTTTTGCTCCGAACTTTGTCCGGGAGAGTCGTGGAAAGTCGTTTTTACGTCGGCAATCTGCCCGACGACGTCAGTGCAGAGTCGAGGACGGTCCAGGCTGCGCTCCAGCGCCTTCGTACGGGGCGGATGAGGGCCGCGGACGCCGAGAGGACGCTCGCGAAAGAGAAGGCGCTTCGATGAGCAAGAAGCTGGAGACTCGCGAAAGCCTTCTCGACCGAGCGGCCTGCGACGCTGCGCGCTTATGGGCGCGTGCGTGTTCCGATGAGCTCGTGCGCGAGGGCCGGCGGGTCGAGGGCGGTTGGCCCGGCACGATGCGTGAGGCTCGAACGCGAGCTGCCGTCGAGGCGGCGAGGCTGCTCACCAAGCGGTCGATGGCCGCGCTCGCGCACGACGAGCTCGACCGGCTTGCGCGGATCACCTACGACGAGGCGCGTCGCTCATGGGGTGCGCTCTCCACCTGAGTGACGTGCGCGAAGACGGCGGGGGACGCCGAGCCGAAGCCGAAGCCGGAGCGGCGAACGCCCTTCGGAAGCGTGTCGCGCTATCGAGCCAGGGCGACCGGCAAAGCGCGCTAGGCTCGGAGGATGAACCATTCACGGTACGGTTTGGGTGGGCCGCGTGACGCGGAGCTCTGCGGCGTCTGTGGCGGCGATGGCCGTCTCGAAAACGCCTGGGGTCAGGTCGCCAAGTGTCCGAGCTGCCATGGAAGCGGGCGCCGTCAGGAGGACACCGGCTTCCACGACGTGACGAAGACCAAGCCGGCCCACCACCAGCAGTCGAACCGAGCGCCGGTCGTCGAGAAGCAGGTGTGGCCAGGCACGCCCGCGGGCGATCTCCTCGCGAAGGAGGTCCGCGACGCTTCAGGTCTCTCCGCCGACACGAAGGCGCGACTGACACGCGAAATCATCGAGCACGAAGCGACGCACGGGCAGTGCACCAAGACCTTCTTGAAGAAGATCCGGAAGCAGTTTCGCCCCGCTACTTGAAGCATTCGGGAGCGATCCGGAGCCACTGAGGGCGGCCGCGGTGCGAGCCCGACTTCGACCGATGCGGCGCGATCTCGCGATGCTGCTGCACATGCACGTGGGCGTGCTAGGAACGTTCTGCGTGTCTCGCTCGAACCGTTCTGCTTCCTGTCGATCCGCGCACGACTCAAGAAAGGCTGGATGACATGGCTGAAGGAACGATCAAGCGGCTGACCGACAAGGGCTTCGGGTTCATCGAGACCGGTACGGGGAAGGACCTGTTCTTCCACATGTCCGCGGTCGAAGGCGTTCGGTTCGACGACCTCCGCCAGGGGCAGCGCGTCTCGTTCACCGAAGGCGAAGGGCCGAAGGGGCCGAGGGCCGAGAACGTCAAGGTCATCTGAGGCGTTCCAGCGACGCGGCGGCTCTGGGCCCGCGTCGACGCGGCGATGGCTCGACCATCGATCCTACGACTGACAATCGACGGAAGCCCCGAAGGCCGAGAGGTCTCGGGGCTTCCGCCTTTGGGGGAGCTCGATCGCTCTCGGGGAAGCGCCCGCGCGGACGGTGTAAGGTTGGAGCCGATGGTCATGCCGCAGAAGTCGAAGCCGACGATCTTCCACATTCCCGTGTGCCCGTTCTCGCAGCGTCTCGAGATCCTCCTGGCGCTGAAGGGGAAGCGGGAGGCCTACGACTTCGAGGTCATCGACATCACCGTGCCGCGGCCAGACTGGCTCCTCGCCAAGACGGGCGGCGCGACCGCGTTGCCCGTGATGGAGACGGAGGACGGGACGGTGCTCCGCGAGAGCCTCGTCCTTCTCCAGTACCTCGAGGATCGCCTGCCCGAGCGTCCCGTCGCGCAGCCCGACCCGCTTCGTCGCGCGATTGAGAGCCTGCTCGTCGCCACCACCGAGCGCGACTTCGTCGCGACGGGATACCAGTTCGTGATGAACCAGGATCCCGCGCGGCGGGAGGAGTTTCGCGAGCGGCTCTGGAAGCACTATGCCGCCATCGACGCGTTCCTCATGCGGTATGCGCCGAACCGCACGTTCCTCTTCGAGGACTTCGGCTGGGCGGAGGTGGTGTTCACGCCGATGTTCATGCGCTTCTGGTTCCTCGACTATTACGAGGACTTCGAGCTTCCCGGCGATCGCTTCGCTCGCGTTCGCGCGTGGCGCGACGCGTGCCTCGCGCACCCCGCGGCGCAGCAAGTCACGCGCGAGCAGATCGTGAAGTGCTACTACGACTACGCGAAGGGGGCGGGGAACGGAGGGCTCCTTCCCGGGCGCTCGCGGTCGTCGTTCGCCCTCGAGCCTCACTGGTCGAAGCGACCGATGCCGCCGAAGGACAAGTACGGTCGGAGCGCGACCGACGCCGAGCTCGGGCTCTGACGCCTCGAGAGCCGTTCCCCTGCGACAACGAGACAACGAGACAACGAGAGGAGCGAGCGCCGAGTGGGCTCGCGCCATCGAGGCCGCCGGCGGCCGGCCGGCGTCGGATCGTTGCTCGAAGGGCGCGACCCGAGGCGTCGGACGGGCATCCGATGACCGTGCGCCTCTCCGTCCTCGACCTCAGCCCGGTCCCTTCGGGCTCGTCGGCCGCCCAGGCCGTCGCGAACACGCTCGATCTCGCGCGCCACGCGGAGTCGATCGGACTCCACCGCTATTGGCTCGCCGAGCATCACAACGCAGCGTCGATCGCGAGCTCGGCCCCCGAGATCATGATCGCGGCCGTCGCCGCGGCGACGAAGTCGATTCGCGTCGGCTCCGGCGGAGTGATGCTGCCGAACCACAGCCCGCTCAAGGTCGCCGAGTGCTTTCGCGTCCTCGGCGCGTTGTACCCCGACCGGATCGACCTCGGCGTCGGCCGTGCGGCGGGAACGGATACGAAGACGGCGCTGGCTCTCCGCCAGGCCCGCGAGCTCCTCGGCGCGGAGGCGTTTCCCGAGCAGCTCGACGAGCTGATGACGTACCTCACCAGCGATCCCGATCCGGCGTCGGCGTTCGGGCCGATCAAGGCGGTCCCGACCGGAGTACCGGCGCCGCCGCTCTTCGTTCTCGGCTCGGGGCTCGAAGGCGCCGCGCTCGCCGCCCGTCTCGGGGTCGGCTTCGCCTTCGCTCACCACATCGCGCCTGAGGGGTACGCGAGCGCGATGCGTGCCTATCGTGAGGCGTTCCGGCCGTCGCGTTGGTCTTCGTCGCCGTACGCGATCCTCGCGACGTCGGTGCTGTGCGGAGCCGACGACGCGGCGGCCGAGGACCTCGAGCGCTGCGCCGCGCTCGGGTGGCTACGCTTCGGTCAGGGGCTGCGTGATCTGCCGACTCCGAGCATCGAGGAAGCGCGCGCCTATCGCTTCGATCCGGACGAAGAGGTCCTCCGCCGTTCGGCGCGGGACCGTCACATCGCCGGTGGGCCGGAGCGCGTCGCCGACATGCTCCTGCAGATGGCGGATGCGAGCGGTGCGGACGAGATCATGGCGATGACGAACATCCACGACCACGCCGAACGAAAGCGGTCCTACGATCGCGTCGCGCGCGCCATCGACTGAGGTTCCTCCGCGCCCTCACTCGACCGTGAGCGTCGTGCCGGTTCGAAAGCGCGCGGTCGCGGCGTCCCAGCGCTGACTCCTGGCGGTGTCGTCCGCGTTCGCGAAGCGCACGGCGAAGCGCGGGTCGTTCTCGATCGAAGGCCACACGTCGGGGAGGGCGAGGTGGACCTCGTAGTCGCCCGTCGCGGCGGCTGCGGGGATCGCGAGCAGGACTTCGATGGTCGTCGAGATGGTCGCTGCCGGAGCGAGCGGCATGCGAACGTCGCCCGCGGACTTCCCGGCGATGAGCTCGCCCGTGGTCGATTGGCGGAGCACCACGGTCAGCTTGCACCGGCCCGACTTGCCGACGTGGGCAGCGCGTCAGTCGTCGGGGGCGCCGTTCGCGATCCAGGTCTCGATGCGATCGATCGAGTCTCGAGAGAACACGTAAGACGAGCGCTTCGGCATCGAGCCCACGACGGCGCCGTTCGCGTCGCGCCGCCGGAGCACGTCGACGAGCGTGCTCTTGCTCGGCGCCGAGAAGTCGCGTGACTGGACGAGGCCGGTCTCGAGGGAGAGCATCGACTCGCGGCACCCTTCCTTGGTCGCGCAGACGTAGCCGTTCGAGGCCTGCGCACCGGACTCACCAGCGGCGCCGTGGCACGTGCCGCTTCCGGCGCAGCCCGACGGCGCCATCGGACCGAAGAGATCGCGGTAGAGCGCCGTCCAGGTCACCCCCGCTCCGGCGTCGACGGTGTCCTCGGGAGGAGGCTCCGCGCCGCTCGTGCTTCCGCCGGACGGCCCGCGGGCATGCGAGGCGTCGTCCTTCCCGTCCGCCTCCGTCTGGCGGTCCTTGTCGTTGTCGTCGTCCGACGACGACGAGCACGCCGCCGCCGCGATGATGAAGAGCGCGAGACCGAGGTTGTGTGCCGGTCGCATGTAGTCCTCCTCAGTCCGCGACGAGGGAGGTGAGCCGCCCGCGGATGTCGCCGTTGTTGCTCGCGTTGAAGTCGTCGAGCGGGCCGCCGGTCGAGCTCTTACACCCCACCGCCGCGCCGATCGTGTTGAGCAGCTTCACGACCGCTTGACCGCTCTCGTCCTGATAGAGGCCGGTCCGGAGTGCCCCCCCGGCGCTGCCCACGTAGAGGTAAGGCAGCTGCGTGATCTCGTGCTGGCCGGAGCCGATGTCCGAGTAGTGGAGGCATACGCCCTGGTCGAGCAGCGTGGTGCCGTCCGCGTAGCGGTACGCCGAGAGTCGGTCCAGGATCGATCGGAAGAGCTGGAGGTGGAAGCGATCGATCGAGTGGTGCATGAGCTGCGCGTTGCTGATGGCGTTTCGGTCGTCGTCGGATTGCCGGTGCGAGATGCTGTGGAAGTCGTAGCTGCTCGCGTCGGCGACATCGTGATAGGTGATGACGTCCTGCGGCTCGCCCACGTTGATCAAGAGCGAGCGCGTCGCGCCGCAAGCGAGCGCGAGGGCGGCGAGCTGGCTCATGACGGTGCCGAACTTCGCTACGACGGATCCCTTCGACCAGTCGGCGTCGTAGCTCTTCTGATAGGTCGATAGGTCCCCCTGGAGCGTCGCAGGGAGCACGCATGACAGCGACTGCTCGACATCGCGAATCGCGTCAGTGTGGCCATTGAGTCGCTCGACGTCCGACTTGGAGAGGCGTGGGTCCTTCCTCAGCGCGACGAGCTGATCGCGCACGAGATCGTTGACGCTCTTGCGCCGTTCGACGAGCAGCCGCAGGGCGGCCTCCTCCGTTTCGCGCTCAGCGGATAGGAAGATGCGCGAGTAGAGCGCGAGGAGGTTCTCGTCGCCGGCACGCGTCACCTGCTTGCCCTGCGCGTCTTGCGCCGTGAGGAACGAGACGCCGCCCAGAGCGTGTGCGCCGACCGCCATGTACATGGACATCGAGGACGCGGGCGTCAGCTCGCGCGCGATGCGATTGTCGAGTGACTCGCCGAGCGGATCGCAGTTGTACGCGTCCGGCTTGTCGTTCGGGTACTTCACTCCAGCGCCCGTGAGCCCCTGGATGAAGCCTTCGCGATGTCCGCTCTGCGTACCGACGGGGTGACGGAGGCCGCGGACGATCGCGAGCTTCGACGCGTACGACGCGAGCTCGAGGGCGATGGCGCTGTTCGTCGACGCCGCTAGCTTGGACGCGGTGATCGACCCGTACGGTATCTGAGGCCACCACCGCTCCGGCTCTGCGTTCGGCTTCCGGTCGAACAGCGCCTGCTGGACGCCGTTGCCTCGCCGGTAGAAGAGCGCGTAGGGCGGGAGTGCGTCGTCGGCGCGCGCCGTCTTCGCGGCGAGCCCTTCGAGGAACGGAAGTCCGACGAGGGCACCTCCGACGCCGAGCAGGAACTTGCGACGATTGAAGGCCATGGGCTCCTCCCGCTAATGCGAGACCGTGGTGAAGGCGTCTTGTTGAACGAGCTCGGCGACGAGATCGCGTACCGAGGCCCCCTTCAGCGATTTCGCGACGACCGGAGCAAGCCAGGCCGAGGTCGGCCTCAGGTCCGAGGTCCCGTTGAGGTAAGCGTTCCAGTGCGCCGCGTAACAGGCGTGCGTCCACGGGTTCTCGCTGAGCAGGGCCATGAGCGACGACGCGTCGGCGAAGTCGCTCGGGAGCGAGAATCCGTTCGGCAGCGGCGGGACGGAGCCCGTCGAGTCGATCGCGAAGGCGCCGTCCGTCGTTCGCAGCTGGCCGAGCGAATCGAACTCCTCGAACGCGAAGCCGAACGGGTTGATGACACCGCCCGCTCCGCCGTGACAGCCATCCCCGCATCCCGCGGTGAGCCCGCTCACGCGCTCGCGGTTCGTCGGCGCGAGGATCTGCGACGGATCTTTGCCGGCTGCCGCGGGCGGCGGACTGCCGATGGGCAAGCAGAGCGTGTGCCGCGCGACGAACACGCCACGCTGGATTGTGGCGGGGTCCTTCGGCTTGCCTTGCATCGCGAGCCAACCCACGTGCGAGAGGATCCCGGCGCGTGGCCTCGGCATCTCGACACGCATGAAGGTGGTAGGAGCCGCGGCGAGGCCAGGCACCGAGGCGGGATCGATGCCATAGACTCCTGCGAGCGGGGCGTTCACCCACGCGGCCCTCGACCCGTAGAGGTCGGCGACGGTGCCCGGGTTCGTGACGATCAGGTCTTGGATCGTTCGGCGCACGTCTTCCTGCGCGTCCGCGCCGAACTGCGGGTAGAACTTCGGGAACAGCTTCGACTGCCGGACGACCCCGGAGAACGCCGGGATCCTGAAGAGCTGATCGTGGAAGTCGACCAGGGTCCGATCGAAGCTCGGGGTCGCGACCATCTCCTTCACGATCGACGTGACCGTGTCCGGTCTCGACAGCCTGCCCGACGCGGCATACCCACGCAGCTCGTCGTTCGGCATCGTGCCCCAGAGCGAGTACGAGAGCTTCGATGCGAGCTCGTAGGGGCCGAGCCGCGAGCGGCCGTCGACGACCGCTCCTTCGCCGCCCTCGAGGCGATAGAGGAAGCTCGCCGACTGGAGGACGCCCGCGAGGATCCAGCGCACCTGCAGGAGGAACGGCTCCGACGTCGCGTCCGACGCCGCGGCGCGGGCGCCGAGCGCGACGGCAGCGGCCACCTCCGCCGGCGTCACGGGACGGCGGTAGGCACGCGGTAGGAAGTCCTCCACGAACGCGGAGGTGCGTGCCGCGACGTCGTCACCGCTCTTCGCGGCGGTGGGCAGGAGCGCATCGAGCGTGCTGGGGGTGGTGACGACGAGCTCGGCGAGCGCCTCGGCGGCGCGCTGGTACTCGTGCCAGAGAGCGCTCGTCACGAGCAGGCTGTCGGCCGCGGTGCCGAATCGGTCGCCCGGCGGCGCGGGGTCGGACGGGAAGCTCACGGACAGGCCGGGCGCCGCCGCGAGGTGCAGGAGATCCCGGACCGTGTTCTCCCATTGCGCATGCGTGAGACGGATCGCGTGCGCCGACAACGGCAGCGGCACGTTCCGACACGTCGGCTGGACGCAGTCGTCCGAATCGGTCGCCGATGTGCTCGGGCCAGGTTTCGGCGCTGGAGCATGCTGATCGTCATCACAGCCGCTCACGAGCGCAACGACCAGCATCAGGAAGGGGGCGGGGGATCGGACCATCGGACTCCAGGACGACCGGCTCGACCGGAGCGCCCACGACATGTCCGTAAGGAGGCGACCCCGGCCTCGCAATCTGGAATCCGATCGCGTCGAGCGCCGACGCGATCGGCCGGCGTTGCGCGTCATCCCCGAGGCGCCATCGTGTCCGACGACGAACGCGAGAGGTCGCTCCCTTCACGGCCTCCCGGTCAGCTCTGCGCGCAGTCATGCTCTCGACCTCGACGCTCCGAGCCCAGGCCTTTGCCGGGGGCAGTGAGCGGCTCCTCGGATCGACGGAACGGGAGCTTCGGCATGGACCGGACAGCGGTCCTCGCGAGCTCGTCCTACGGTCGCGTGGACGGAATGCGCGCGGCCGGCTCGAGCTCGTCGTGCCGAGCGCTCGCGAGGAAGCGAAGGCTCGAGAGCCGGAGGTATGGTGAGGCGCCGCTCGCTCGACTCCACGCTTGCCACACACGCGCCGGGCGTTTTCGTGCGCCGCGCGCGTGGTCGTCGTCGTGCGATCCCGGCTCGCCGCCCGAGCTCGCGCGGGTCGCTGCGGCACGCGCGGTGCACCCGGGCAGAGGATGAACCGGATCCGCCGTCTCGAAGAGCTCGGGCAGAGCCTCTGGCTCGACTTCATCGATCGCAGGTTGCTCGTGTCGGGCGACCTCCAGCGCCGAATCGACGAGGGCCTTCGCGGTCTCACGTCGAACCCATCGATCTTCCAGAAGGCGATCGCGGGCTCGAACGACTACGTCGACCTGATCCGCTCGGCGCCGTCGACCGAGTCGGACGAGAGCGTCTACGAGCGCCTCACCGCTCGCGACCTCATGCTCGCCTGCGATCAGCTCCGACCGGTCTATGAGGCATCGAATGGGGCTGACGGCTACGCGTCGATCGAGGTCAGTCCGAAGGTCGCCGAGGATTGCGCCGCCTCCGTCGAGCAGGCCGTGCGCCTCTGGAGCGTGGTTCAGCGACCGAACCTGATGGTGAAGATTCCCGGCACTCGCGCCGCGCTCCCCGCGATCGAGAGCTGCCTCGCCCACGGCATCAACATCAACATCACGCTGCTCTTCTCGGTCCCTCGCTACCGCGAGGTCGTCGAGATGTACCTACGGGCGCTCGAGGGGCGCGTCGCGTGTCACTACCCGATCGATCACATCGCGTCGGTTGCGAGCTTCTTCGTCTCGCGTGTCGACACCAAGGTCGAAAAGGCCCTCGGGGCGCTTCCGGAGCCCCTGCGCAGCGACGGCCGTGCGCTGCGCGGGCGCGTCGGGATCGCGAACGCAAAGCTCGCGTACGAGGAGTTCGAGCGCATCTACGCGAGCGATCGTTGGAAGCGGCTGGCCGAGCGGGGCGGGCGTCGCCAGCGCCTCCTCTGGGCGTCGACCTCGCCGAAGGACCCGGCCTACCCGTCGCTCTACTACGTCGAGGCGCTCATCGGTCCCGAGACCGTCGACACGGTCACGCTCGATCTCTATCGCGACTACCTCGAGCACGGCGAGACGGCCTCGCGTCTCGCTGCCGGCCGTGCCCAGGCTCACGAGGACATGGCCGCGCTCGCGCGCCTCGGGCTCGACTTCGGCTGGATCGCAGAGGAGCTCGAGACGGAAGGGATCGCGTCCTTCGCGGCCTCCTACGACAAGGCCCTCGAGAGCATCGCCGAGAAGCGACGGCGGATCGTGGCCGAACAGCCGCGGCCTTGAGGCCCGAGTCGAGAGCCCGGGCCTGGGGTGCGCGCAGCGCTCAGCGGTCTTTGAAGCGCATGCAGCGCCCGCCGGTGAAGCCGGCCTTCGCCTCGGGGCGCTCGATGCGCCGGAGGCCACCTTCACCCGGCCAGTCCGCCTTGAAGTTCAGCTCGGAGCGAGCGCTGTTGTACCCGATGCCCCGGTACTTCAGACCGAACTTGCCGGTGAAGCTCGCGCCGTCCATCGTGAGGACGGCCTCGCTGAGGTTGCCGGCGAGGTCCATCCACGGCTCGTCCTCGGGGTTGATGCGCACCATGTCGACCTGCTCCCCGTCCGCCGCGTTGCTCCCGCGCCCCGGCGCCGAGATCTCCCATGCCTTGTCGTGCATCGTGGTCTCGGAGAAGAACGGGAACTCGTAGTTGTTCACGTTCAGCGGGCTGTCGGGGATGGGTAGGAGCGCGCCTGCGTCGTACGTGGCGTTGATGCGGTCGAGCGGGGCGCACCGGCCCCCGGTCTTCGAGGCTGCCGTCGCCGGAGGATCCTCCGTTCCGACCTGCGTTCCGCAGCCCTGCTTGTTGCCGAGCGCTCCGCTTCCGCTCCTCGGGCTGTCCGTCACGAAGTCGAGGACCTCGTCGGTCGCGAGCTGCCCGCCGTCCCAGTGGCAGAACGCGGCCAGGAGGGCGTTCGAGATGCAGTTCATCGCCTTCACCTCGAGATGCTCGCTCGCCGGCACGAGCCCTCCCGCGTAGTCCTTCCCGTCTGCGCGCGGAATGTACTCGGGCCCCATCTTCGCGAGCACGTTCGCCGGATAGAAGAACGTCGGGAAGCCGTAGCCGGTCGGCGCATGCGTGCTGCAGTTGTTGCCATGGAGATAGACGAAGAGCGAGCCGTTGAACTGGAAGTCGACGCCGGTCTTCCGCGGCTCGTCGGTCTCCGGGACCGGAGTCGCGTCCGGGGCTGCATTGGGGCGTCGATCGCCGAGGAGCTCCTTGGCGATCGTGATCTCCTCCCCGTCGAAGTCGACCGGGAGGAACTTGTTCCAGGCCGCATCCCAGATCGGCGGCGGGTTCGCCACGATCCAGTCCCTGATCTTCGGCATGCCGCCGTACTTCTCGGTTATCGCCGTGATGAAGGCACGGACGCGCCCGGTCGTGATCTCGTACTTGTCGAGGTAGACGACCTTGTCCGGGTGTCCCGGGGCGGTGTAGCCGGTGACCGGCAGCGACCGGCAGCAGCTCTCGTGGCTCGTCCCGACCTGGCCGACCTCGCCCTTCCCGCACGTGTCACCGCCCAGGTGCGGCTTGCAGCTCGGGGCGTCCACGCACTTGTTCGCGTAGTTGCAGGCGGCCTCGCAGTCGCGGTCGCTCAGGCATCCCTTTCCGATCGCGCATTTCGGAGCCTTCGCTCCACCGCAGTCGACGTCCGTCTCGTCGCCGTTCTTGATGTTGTCGTCGCTGCGCGGTGCGGCGCAGACCTTCGACTGCTCGACGCAGTACTTGCTCTCGCAGTCGGTGTTCGTCGCGCACGTCTTCCCGTCCGTACAGGGCGCCGCATTCGGCCCACCGCAATCGATGTCCGACTCGCCGTTGTCTTTGATCCCGTTGTTTCGAGTCGGAACGACGCTCTCGGCGACGCAGGCCGTGGGACAGGGGCCGCCACAATCGATGCCGAGCTCGGCGCCGTCTTGTCGGCCGTTGCTGCACGAGGGGCCGGCCTTCGCGCCGGGTGAGGACGAAGAGCAAGAGGCGAGGAGGACGAGGACAGCAAAGGTGGTGATGCCCCCCCCTACGATCGATTCTTTTCGCACGACGATCTCCCGGGTTGGCTGTTGGCTCATGCGAACCACGCGCCACCGGAGAGATAGGGCGGTACCGAGATCGACTCACACGCGGCCACGGCACGCGCTCCCCGATCGAGGAGATTCGCCTCGTCGATCTACGAGCCGTGTCGGGCCCTCCGCGCACGGGGCCGCCTGCGTTGCGACTCCCCATCAGCGGCGCTGCGAGCTCGGCGCTCGCTTCCCGACCATGCTCGAGCTCGGGGAGGAGCGACGGCGGTGGGGTCAGCCCCGCGGCGCGATCGTGCCTGGGGCGAAGAACGACATCGGACGGATCTCGAACGCGCCCTTGCTGCTGCTCGCCTTCGCGAGCTCGCGAGCGATCTCGAGGGCGTGCTCGTGCGAGTCGCAATCGACCACGTAGAAGCCGAGGAGCTGCTCCTTGGTCTCGGCGAACGGGCCGTCGATCAACAGCGTCTTGTCGCCCTTGCGCATGGTCGTCGCCTTCGTCGTCGGCGCGAGGCGCGCGACAGGACCGAGTCGGCCCTCCTTGCGCAGCTTCGCTTGCACGACCTCGAGCTTGGCCATGACCGCGTCGTCCTCCTCCTTGGTCCAGGCACCGACGACGGCTTCGGAGTCGTAGCAGAGGATGGCGTAGAGCATGGGTTGGACCTCGTCTCGGCGGTTGGGGCGCTCGAACTAGCCGGTCACTGCGGCGGTGTCGGCAAAAAAATGAGTGGGTCAGCCGATCGCTCGGGGGCGGCCGTCGCTCGACGGCGGTCCGGCGTTCCCCGAGTCGCGGGCGCAGGTGGCGGCGCGCTCGAGCAGCAGCGTGCGCTCGCGCGCGTTGCGTGTGAGCGATGCAGCGCGCTCGAACTCCGCGCGTGCCTCGTCGAGACGTCCGAGCTTCGAGAGGAGGTCACCGCGTGCGCTCGGCAAGAGGTGGTAGCGCTCGAGCGAGGGCTCGCTCGTCAACGCATCCACGATCGCGAGGCCGGCGGCAGGACCGTCTGCCATCGCGACGGCCATCGCTCGATTCAGCTCCACGACGGGCGAGGGCATGATCTGCGCGAGCGATGCATAGAGCGACGCGATCCGAGCCCAGTCCGTCTCAGCCGCGGTGTTCGCCCGGGCATGGCAAGCCGTGAGGGCAGCCTGCAGCGCGTAGGGCCCGTTCGCGCCGCCGAGCGCCTCGGCGCGCTCGAGCGCTGCAAGCCCGCGCCGAATGAGGAGCCGATCCCAGCGCGCGCGGTTCTGATCGGGAAGCAGAATCGGCTCTCCGGTCGGACCGGTCCGCGCCGCCGTGCGCGACGCATGGATCTCCATCAACGCGACGAGCCCGTGGACCTCGGGCTCCGAGGGGGTGAGCTGGGCAAGGATCCGCCCGAGCCGGAGCGCATCCTCGCACAGCTGCGGGCGCATCAAGTCGTCGCCCGACGTCGCCGAATAGCCCTCGTTGAAGATGAGATAGATGACGCCGAGCACGGAGGAGAGCCGCTGCGTCAGCTCGTCGCCGCGGGGCACCTCGTAGGGGACGCGCTCCTCGGCGAGGGTCCGCTTGGCCCGGACGATCCGCTGGGCGATCGTCGGCTCCGACACGAGGAAGGCCCGCGCGATCTCGTCGGTCGTCAGGCCGCCGAGCAGCCGGAGGGTGAGCGCGACGCGGGCCTCGATCGAGAGGATCGGATGACACGCCGTGAACACGAGGCGCAGAAGGTCGTCCCCGACGTCGTCGTCGACCATGTCCTCGAGGTTCGGCGCGGCCATCTCCTGTCGGGCCTCGAGCTCGTGACCGAGCTGCTCGTGCTTGCGCTCGAGCATTTTGCCGCGGCGCAGGACGTTGATCGCCCGATGTTTCGCCGTGGCCATCAGCCAGGCGCCCGGGTTGTCGGGGATGCCCGTCCCCGGCCATTGCTCGAGCGCAGCGACGAGCGCGTCCTGCGCGAGCTCCTCGGCGAGACCGACGTCGCGGACCATCCGCGCGAGGCGGGCGATGAGCTTCGCCGACTCGAGGCGGTAGACCGTGTTGATCGTGCGATGGGTGTCGTCGGCCGTCACGGCCGAGGATCAAAACAGCTTCCGTCGCGGGTGCAAGCAGATGTAGTCAGTGCGGCTCGGCGCCGACTCGGCCGCGCGGACGAGCTTTTTCACCTGTCGGGACGCGGATCGTCGGCGATCGCTTCGACGCCTTTGGCGGTGATCCGGTAGAGGAGGGCCGTCGCGCCGGCCTCGCGCTCGTCTTCTTCGCCGTCGGGCGCTTCGCCGTATTCGCCCAGCGCCTCGACCAGGCCGAGGTCGCACAGACGAGCCATTGCTTCGTAGTCGTCGGGGGTGAGCTCCTCCCCGGCGAGCCCGCCGTGGTCCTCGTCGGACAGCCGGACCTCGTGCAGGAGCGCTCGCTCCGTGGACGTCAGCGTCGGTGTAGCCATGCTCGTCGCTTAGTAGCAGGCGGGGCGGGCCCCGGTCGCCCCGGTCGATCACTCATCCCAAGGGCGCCGGTGCGAGGCGGGCGATCGGCGCACCACAGCTGCATGCGCGGACGACGACGACGAGGTGGTCCGGCCAGCGGCTCACCACGCCGGAGACCTCCTCGCCGGTGAGCTGCGTGTGGACCGGGAGCTCGGACCACTCGCGCTCGGTGCGGACGAGGCGGCAGCGCCCGCAGGGGATCGCCCGGCGTACCAACCTACGCCTTCGCGCGCGCCTCGAGCTGGGCGGCCACGGAGTCGTACGAGGACTGCGCCTCGGGCGTCACCGTGAAGTCCGACAGCTCGAAGACCTGCCGGAGCTCGATCTCGCCCTCGGCGTAGTGGGGATTGGGGCAACGCTTGACCCATTCGATCGCCTCCTCCTTCGACTTCACCTGGATGAGCCAGTAGCCCGCGATGAGCTCCTTGGTCTCGGCGAAGGGCCCGTCGATCACGGTGCGGTTCGATCCGCTGAAGCGGACGCGCGCGCCCTTCGAGCTCGGATGCAGCCCCGACAAGTCGAGGAGGATGCCAGCCTTGGCCAGCTCCTCGTTGTACTTCCCCATCGCCGTGAGGAGCTCCGCGTCCGGCATCGCGCCCGCCTCGGATTCCTTCGTCGCCTTGACCAGCACCATGAATCGCATCGTCGCTTCTCCTCGTCTGCCTGGTCGACCTCTGCATCGCTGCCGGAGGTTCTCGTGCCTGTACTCGGACGACAGACGAGGGCTGACCAGATCGACACGCTCGCCACGCGATCGGATCTTTTTCCCGGATGCCCGCGTAACCGATGGAAAGGACTCGGCAACGAAGCTGAGCGATCGCCGGGCGAGGAGCTCCTCATCGCGAGCGGTGGGCAGCGGTCGCGGGGCGGCGCGTCGCCACACGAGCGACGTTCGCTCGGCGACCCGCTCGCTCATTCCGCTCGCTGGCGCCCTCGATGGCCGGCCTCGGCGCTAGGAGAGGATCTTGCGGAGGCTGCGGGTCTGAGGTTGCGCAGAAGCTACGGAAGGAGTCGAGCTCATGCTGAAGGAACGCTATCCGCTCTACCTCGCGAACCGGCCCGTCGTCGGAACCGAAGAGCTTCCGGTGGTCGACAAGTACTCGGGCTTCACCGCGGCGCACGTCCCGATCGCGGATCGACCCATGATCGACCGTGCCATCGCCGCCGCTGCCGCCGCGGTGGCGCCGATGCGCAAGCTCTCGCCGTACGAGCGGAAGGCGGTGCTCGAACACTGCGTGGCGCGCTTCGAGGAGCGAAGAGACGAGCTCGCGCTGGCGCTGTGTACCGAAGCGGGAAAGCCGATCCGCGATGCGCGTGGAGAGGTGACGCGACTGATCGACACCTTCCAGGTCGCGGCGGAGGAGGCGCTGCGCGTCGACGGTGAGGCGCTGACGCTCGCGATCTCGCCGCGCGCAGCGGGCTATCGCGGCTTCACCAAGCGCGTGCCCATCGGTGCGTGCTCGTTCATCACGCCCTTCAACTTCCCGCTGAACCTCGTGGCTCACAAGGTCGCGCCGGCGATCGCCGCGGGGTGCCCGTTCGTGCTCAAGCCGTCCGAGCGCACGCCGATCGGCGCGCTGATCATCGGCGAGATCCTCGCCGAGACCGACCTTCCGATCGGCGCATTCTCCATCATCAACTGCCGGATCGCGGACGCCGCTCCGTTCACCGAGGACCCGCGGCTCGCGCTCCTTTCGTTCACGGGCTCGGCGAAGGTGGGCTGGGCGCTCCGAGCGCGTGCAGGTCGCAAGAAGGTGGTCCTCGAGCTCGGTGGCAACGCAGCGTGCATCATCGACGAGGACCAGGGCGGGAAGCTCGACGCGATCGCCGAGCGCCTCGTCTTCGGCGCCTTCTACCAGTCTGGGCAGTCGTGCATCTCGGTGCAGCGAATCTTCGTGCACGAGCAGCTCTACGCCCCGCTCCGCGACCGCCTCGTCGCACGCACGCGCGAGCTCCGCGCCGGTGACCCGGAGGACGAGGCGACGTTCATCGGTCCGATGATCGACGAGCCAGCGGCTGTGCGGCTCGAGGGCTGGATCGCCCAGGCGGTGCGTCGAGGCGCGCGCGTCCTCACCGGCGGCGGGCGGAAGGGGGCGACGCTCGAGGCGACCGTGCTCGAGGGCGTACCCGATGACGAGCCGCTGAGCGCCGAGGAGGCGTTCGGTCCCGTGGCGGTGCTCGAGAAGTTCTCCGACTTCGACGCTGCGCTCCAGCGCGTGAACGACAGCCAGTACGGGCTCCAGGCCGGAGTCTTCACCGACAGTCTCCCGCATACGCTTGCGGCCTGGGACGAGCTCGAGGTCGGCGGTGTGGTCGTCGGCGACGTCCCGAGCTTCCGCGTCGACAACATGCCGTACGGAGGTGTGAAGGGCTCGGGAATCGGCCGCGAGGGGGTACGCTGGGCGATCCAGGACATGACCGAGGAGCGCCTCCTCGTCGTCCGTGGTTGAGCGCGCGTCGGGAGCACGATCGCCCGCGCCCAGCGCCGTGACCCCGACGAGGGCTGTGGGCGGGGTGGCAGCCCAAGTGCACGATCAACGGGGATGGGGGCGTGCCAGCCTCGGCACAGCCGTGACATCACGATCATGGACTGTCGGTTCTCGGGGCGCTGACCGATCTCGCGAGCTGCCTGGCCCATGCCGCAGTGAGATGCGCCTTCGGCGCTCGTTGAATTTCAACGAAGGTGCGAACGGCTTGTACGTTGCTTGTGGGAGGAGAGATGCGTACGAAGAGCCTCTTCGGGGTGCTGAGCGGGATCGTCTCTGCGGTCGTTGCGAGCTCGACCGTTACTGTCGGTTGCGGTGAGCTTGCGGGCGGCGGTGCCCCGCTCGACGCCGGCGGTGACGGTTCCTGGCCGCCTCCGCTGCCGGACGAGTCCACCTTCAGCTGCACGTCTCCTCTCGCGGACGTGCTCACGAACCTGAACCCGGCGACGCCCGTCGACTACGTCGAGCTGCGCGCGCAGGTCTTCGACAACGTGACCAACGACTGGGCTCGCGATCCCGACGCCGGATCGGTCGACCCTGACGCGGACGGCGGCGGGGGCGACGCGCTGCTTCCGACCAACACCGTGAGCACGAACGGGGCGGCCTGCGCGACCGCCTCCGACCGCAACGCGTGTCTCGGTGCGCTCGCCGCGCTCCGGATCGAGAAGGGGCAGGGCTGGAACCTGGACCAGAGCCAGGGCGGAGACCAAGGGTTGGCGCGGACGAAGCACCTCGGCTTCGTCGTCTACACGCGCGGTGACGAGGTCGGGGTCGCCGCGACTGGGGCGGAGCTCGCAGCCTTCCTCGGAACGGTCGATACGCTCGAGGAGGCGCGGCTCCTCATGACCACGCAGTCGCGAGATCTCGCCTGCACGACGGCGCCGTTCAAGTCAGGCTGGCGAAAGAACGCCGACGGGTCCTGGGAGGTCCTCGTCACCGGTTCGAGCTGCGGGAACCCGTACCAGATCCGGATGAAGATCAGCGCCGACGGCGTCGTGACGCGAGGCGAGACCCGGACACACGACACGGGGGCGGTCTGCGGACGCCGTCCCGAAGGGCTCGTGACGAATGCCGCGCCCGGCGCAGCGGTCTCGCTCGGCGCGTGGCTCGCGGAGGCTGCGCATCTCGAGGCGGCGAGCGTCCTCGCCTTTCGCCGGCTCGAGCGTGAGCTCACCGCTTTGGGTGCGCCACGTGCCCTCGTGGTCGCCGCGCGCAGATCGCGCGCCGACGAGATCCGCCATGCCCGTGAGATGGCGCTCCTCGCGCGTCGGTTCGGCGCTACGCCTCCGCAGGTCGAGGTCGAGGAGCTCGCGCCACGCTCGCCCTTCGCGATCGCGCTCGAGAACGCGGTCGAGGGCTGCGTGCGCGAGACCTACGGCGCCCTCGTCGCCGCGTATCAGGCGCGGACCGCAAGCGATCCCGAGCTGCGCACCGTTCTCGACCGCATCGCCCGCGACGAGGCCAGGCACGCCGCCCTCGCTCACGACGTCGCCTCGTGGCTGGAGCCACGCCTCGACGACGAAGAGCGCGCGGCGATTGCTCGTGCACGTGCGGACGCGGTCGCGGACCTTCGCGCGGCGGTCCTCCGCCCTCCGGCAGCGGACGTGGCGGCGCTCGCCGGGATGCCGAAGCCGCGCGAGGCGCGTGCGCTGCTCGACGCGATGGAGCACGCCGTCCTCTCGAGCGCTGCTTGATCGACGTCGCGACGAACGAAGCGAAGGACGCGTGGCGCGGCATGGCAACGGGTTGGCGGCGGCCGCTCATGACGGTCGCGGTTGCCGTGCACTACGATCGAGCCGATGAGCCTGTCGGTCGCGAGCGCGACGGAGATCGTCTTCCATCGCGAGGAAAGCACGCAGACGATCGTCTCCTGCGGCGGACCGGCGAAGTGCTCCCCGCTGCCGGCCGGGGACCTTCGCGACCTCTATGAGCTCGGCACGTATCCCGATCGGCAGCCCAAACTGACTATTGCGCGCGTCATGGATGACGGCACGATCACGACGCCGAGCGAGCTCCACCCGCCGCTCTGAACGGACATGAACGGAATGCACATGCTTCTTCGAAGGGGGCGCCTCGCGCTCGTAGTCTGCGGCGCCGTGCTCGCGGGCGCTGCTGCATGCACGGACGACGCGCCGGAAGGCTCCGAGACGCCGGGGACGGACGACGTGGACTCGGGGACGCCCGACGCGATTCGTCCATCGACGTGTGCGCCCGTCACGGGCGAGGGCACGAAGCACAGCGGTAATCTCGAGACGGGACAGGAGACGTGGACGGCCGCGGCCAGCCCGCACGTCATCGACTTCCCGGTGACGATCCGCGAGGGAGAGACGCTCACCATCGAGCCGTGCGCGGTCGTCCGGATCCGAAAGGACATGGGGATCCTCGTCCAGGGGACGCTCGTCGCGGAGGGCGCGGAGGGATCGCCGATCACGATCGAGCGTGCCGATGCGAACGATCCCTGGCGGAACATCGAGACGCGTGAGACGGCGACCGTTCGCCTCGCGCACGCGACGATCGAAGGTGGCGGGGCCCGGGGCAACAACCGCCCGGACAGCATGGCGATGCTCGACGTGCGCGGCGACGTGGACCTTCCGCCCGCGGGCAAGGTGCACCTCGACCATGTCACGCTGAGCGGGTCGGCCTCGGTCGGTCTCATCCTGCGCGAAGCAGGGGCGCTCACGGCGACGTCGACGGATCTGACGATCACCGGCGGCGCGAACGCGCCGGTTCGCTCGTGGGCGAACCTCGTGGGGAGCATCCCTTCCGGTCGTTACACGGGCAACGAAAGCGACGAGATCCTGATCGACGGCATGGGGTCGCGCGACGCCATCAAGCAGGACATGACGCTCGCGAACCGCGGGGTGCCGTACCATGTGCTCGGCGCCGAGGTGCTGGTCGGCGATACGTCGGCCGAGGGCAAACCGAAGGCGACGCTCACGATCGAGGCTGGCGTGACGGTCCGGTTCGCCAAGGGCTCACGCCTGGCGATGGACGCCTACAAGACCGACAAGCCCGCCACCGGAGCGCTCCGCGCGGTCGGCACGGAGGCACAGCCGATCGTGTTCACCTCCGCGGAGGCAACGCCGGCTCCGGGCAACTGGGTCGGTCTCACGTTCAAGGGCACGCCCGACGCGAACAATCGGATCGAGCACGCGAAGATCGCGTACGCGGGCGGCGACTCGGGCATCTCGAGCTACGACTGCCCCAATCCCGACAAGGCGTCGTTCTCAAATTACGGCGCGATCATCGTCTACGGCGGGCGGCCGGCGTCGGCCTTCGTGACCCACACGTCGTTCGAGCAGAGCGCGGGCGACGGGATCGTGCGCGGCTGGACGGGAGAGGTGGTCGACTTCCTCCCGACGAACTCGTTCGCCGGGATGGCGCTCTGCAACCAGTCGTACCCGAAGCCGGTCTCGACGACCTGTCCGAACCCGCCGCCCTGCCCCAAAAACTGAGCGTCGAGCGGCGCCGTCAGGGCCGCTGGCGCTTGCGGAGCGCGCCCGGCGTCGTGCCTCGATGCTCGCGGAAGAGCCGGACGAGCTGAGACGCGGAGCTGGCTCCGACGAGCGCGGCGATCGCGTCGAGATCGAGCTCGGTTCCTTCGAGCAGCCGCTCGCTCGCGCGGAGCATTCGCTTCTGCCGCTCGAGGCGGAGCGAGCTCCCGACCTCGGCGAGGCGCCGCTGGAGCGAGCGCACGCTCATGCCGACGAGCCGCGCGACGGCCGTGAAGTCCGAGCGCGGCGGGAGCGTGTCGAACGCAGTCTGGGTGCGCCTCACCACGTCCGGGGCGCCGAGCAACGTCGCGCGAAGCGCTTCGAGCGCGGGGCGCTCTTCGGAGGCGCCCACGGCGTCGTACGCGGCGACGGGATCGTCGGTGAACGAGACCGGGTGCCCGGGGTTCAGGAACTGAAACATCCCGGCGACGGTGGCGTGCGCGAAGCCTCCGCGGTGGAGCACGGCCTGGTGCGCGACGTTTGGTGACCACGCGTCGCGCCGTTTCTTGAGGTAGGTGAGCAGCCGCTCGAACGCGAGGAGATCGACCGCCTCGACCGCACGCAGGTCGACGAGCGAGGTGTGGCCCGCGAAGAGCGGATCGGCTCCGACCTCGTGCGCGGCGCACATCTCGTCGACGTCAGCCTCGTCGGGGCGCCCCCAGATCATCGTCCCGAAGACACGCCGCTCGGCCTGCCAGTAGGCGAACGAGCGATGTACGACGATGCGTCGTGCCGGCGGGCCGAAGAAGGCGGACAGGTCCGGGACGGTCTCGAAGGTCGACGGTGCTTCCATCCGCGTTCGGAGAATAGCGCCACTTCGCCTCGTTGGGCGCGGCTGGCTCGGTCGGCTCACGCTCGTGCATCTTCATGGTGCGAGTCGAGCGATCGGAGCCGATGCTGTCAACGATCGGCAGCAGACGCCGAGAGTGACCGCTCGACGATGCGAAAGACATCGGGGTGACGACGTTCGAGAAGGGTGCGTCCTCGCCCGAGAGCGCGGGCCCATTGCGCGCCGCGGGACGCTGCATCGCGCCACGCCGCCGCGACGTCGCCCGGCCGGAGCTCTTCGAGCGCGGCGAGAACGTGTGCAGCTTGAGCGACGTCCTTGATGGCTTTGGCCTGAAATGCGGGCGGACGATCTTGAGCGACAAGAAGCTTGTGGACACCGAAGTGAGCTGGGGACGGCACCTGAACCAAGATGCCGCCGCCGTCGACGAGCGCTGCAGGTTGCGACGTATCCAGAAGGTATTCGAGAAAGCGAACCGGTGCCGCTGCCGCGTTGAGTCGTCGAACGATGACCGGCTTCGTCGAGCCTTTCCGCGCCGGTGTCACGAGGTCGACACGCAGGCCGCGCCCACGCACCTTGAACGAGGTCGAAGGATCCTTCGGTGAGAACGCCGGCACCGGAAGAAAGCCCATTCCAAGACTCTCGATCACCTTCGGAACGTCGGCTTGCAGATCGGGGACGGCAATCTCGAGGACACGTGTTGCTGCGATGTCGATGTCTTCGGTTCGCGCGGCGGTTGGCCAGCGGACCCCGAGAACGTTTCCGAGAGCTACGAAGGCGTGTGTTCCGACGAGGAGACCTCCGAGGCGAAATACGCCCGACTCCGCGAGCGCGCCGAGGACGCGCGCCGAGGCTGCATCCGTCACCGCAGCACCTCCTGCACGCAGCATGGCGGCCAACTCGACGACCCTCTCTCGGTCGCGGCGGACGCTTGCACGCTCGAGCTCGAACTGACGCGTGAGTGCATCGAGCTCGGGACTCTGCGGGGCGACGTAGACTTGCTTGGTCGTCCCTCCCGGCGCGGAGAACTGGAAGTAGAGGTAAGTCTTTCCTTTGATGTCCTTGGTAACGAACGTGCCCGGCACTTGCCCAATGGACCGTTCCGTGTCGGTCGCAAGAAGCTGCTCGACCAGCTCGGCGTAGGCCGTTTGCGTCGTGATCGAGAGCGTCTCCACGGGTTATACGTAGCATCGAGCATGTCTGCGTACAACGCGGCTCCCCGCGGCCTATACGCAGTGTCTGGTGTGTCTGCGTATAATTGCTCCTACGGCGGCATTCGCTGCCCGTACGGCGCCTCGAACGAGAAGAGCAGACGCTTCGCTCGCGGGGGCGGGACGTTCAGCTCTTCAAGCGGTAGCCGCTCCGGATCAGCCACCGCGCGGTGGTGAGGCAGAGGATCATGAAGACGAACGTCATCCCGACGCTGAGCTCGACGCTCACGTCGGACACGCCGTAGAAGCTCCAACGGAAGCCGCTGACGAGATAGACGACCGGGTTGAAGAGGGTGATCTTCTGCCAGAGCGGCGGAAGCATGCTGAGCGAGTAGAAGCTGCCGCCGAGGAAGGTGAGGGGAGTCACGATCAGCATCGGGACGAGCTGCAGCTTCTCGAAGCCGTCCGCCCAGAGGCCGATGATGAAGCCGAAGAGGCTGAACGTCACCGCGGTGAGGACGAGGAACGTGACCATCCAGAGCGGATGAGCGATCGAATACGGGACGAAGAGCCGCGCGGTGACGAGGATGATCGTCCCGAGCATGACCGACTTCGACGCGGCGGCGCCGACGTAGCCGAGGATCATCTCGACCCACGAGACCGGCGCCGAGAGGACCTCGTAGATCGTCCCCGAGAACCTCGGCATGTAGATCCCGAACGACGCGTTCGAGATGCTCTCGTTGAGCAGCGAGAGCATCGTCAGGCCCGGGATGATGAACGCCGCGTACTGGACGCCGTCGATCGCGGTCATGCGCGAGCCGATCGCCGAGCCGAACACCACGAAGTAGAGCGAGGTGGAGATCACCGGCGACAGGATGCTCTGGAAGAGCGTCCGGAACGTGCGCGACATCTCGAAGATGTAGATGGCGCGGATCGCGTACCAGTTCATGTGTCCGACCTCACGAGGCTGACGAAGATCTCCTCGAGCGAGCTCTCGCGCGTCTGGAGGTCCTTGAACTCGATCCCGAGCGCTGGGAGATCGCGGAGCAGACCGGCGATCTGCGAACGCTCGCTCTCGGACTGGGACTCGAAGGTGAAGACGAGCTGGCTATTGCCGCTCGCCAGCTCGAGCCCGTACGGCGCGAGCGCGTCCGGGATGCTCGCGAGCGGACGCTGGAGATGCAGGATGAGCTGCTTCTTGCCGAGCTTCTTCATCAGCGCGGCTTTCTCCTCCACGAGGACGATCTCGCCCTTGTTGATCACGCCGATCCGGTCGGCCATCTCCTCGGCCTCCTCGATGTAGTGCGTGGTCAGGATGATCGTCACGCCTGTCGCGCGGAGGGAGCGGACGAGCTTCCACATGTCGCGTCGCAGCTCGACGTCGACGCCGGCGGTCGGCTCGTCGAGGAAGAGGATGCGAGGCTCGTGTGACAGCGCCTTGGCGATGAGGACGCGCCGCTTCATGCCGCCGGAGAGCGTCATGATCTTGCTGTCTCGCTTCTCCCATAGTGAGAGGTCGCGAAGCACCTTCTCGATGTGGGCCGGATCCTTCGGCTTGCCGAAGAGCCCGCGGCTGAAGCTCACCGTCGCCCAGACGGTCTCGAACATGTCCGTCGAGAGCTCCTGCGGGACGAGGCCGATCTTCGTTCGCGCCGCGCGGAAGTCGCGGACGATGTCGTGACCGTCCGCCACGACCGTGCCCGAGGTGGCCTTGACGATGCCGCAGATCACGCCGATGAGCGTCGTCTTGCCGGCGCCGTTCGGCCCGAGGAGCGCAAAGATCTCGCCGCGACGGATCTCGAGGTCGACGCCCTTCAGCGCCTGGAAGCCGGACGCATACGTCTTCGTGATCTTCGAGGCTGAGATGATCGGATCCACACGACCTCCGCCGGATTGGATCCCACGAGCAGGCGCTGGCGCACAGCGCAAAACGGATCGCGCACGCTACGTCGGGGCCAGCGTGGTCGAGCTCAGACGAGCTCGCTCTCCTGTCGATTGTCGCGCGCGGGCCAGAGGCAGGATGATCTCGAGGCCGCCGCTACTGCTTCGTGAGCGTGAACGAGCCGACGCAGGTCGCGCAGGTCCAGCTACCCGACAGCTTCTTGCCGGCGAACGTGCCGGTGTATGGGAGGTCGAGGGTGGCGTTCAGGCTCTGGACCTTGACCGTCCAGGTGCCGCTCGTCGCCGTACCCGTGACCGTCACCGGCTCGCTCGGCGAGGTGCCGGTATCCATGCGGACGAGGTTGCATGAGGAGCTCCCCCGGATCTCGAGCCCCGTGACGTCCGCGGTGTTCGTGAACGTCGTGCCGTCCGCCGCGATCGTGATGCTCAGGTTGCCCTTGTTCTCGAACGTGCACTGTTCTTTCTTACGCGTGTTCGTGTACGTGCCGCTCCACGTTCCCACGAGCGACTCGAGCTCCGCGGTGACGGCGACATCGCCGCTCATGACCGGCGCGCACGCAGCCGATCCGTCACAGCCACCGCTCCATCCGACGAACGAGGAGCCCGCGGCGGGCGCCGGGACGAGCGTCACCGCAGTGCCGCTCGGGAACGAGCCCGTGCACGTCTTCCCCTGGCAGGTGAGCCCGGCCGGCGTCGACGTGATCGTGCCCGCTCCGGGGCCGGTGAGGTTCACCGTCAGCGTGAAGGAGGTGGTGCCGGTCGCCGGCGGAGCGTCGCCGGTGTCCGACTCGTCGCTCGTGTCGGCGTTGCGCCGCTTCGGGCGCTGGACTTCCTCCTCGGGGTAGTCACCGATCGGAGGTGCCGAGCACCCGGCGAGGATGACGACTCCCAAAGCCGACGCCACCGAGAGGAACCGCATCCTCCGAGCGTAGCAAGCTCATCCTCGTCGCTCTAGCGGTTCGCGCGGGCAGGTCGATCGGGCCCCCCGAAATGTGCGACGGCCCGCCTGCTGTGCGGGCGGGCCGTCGGTCGGGGAGAGCCGGGCTCACCAGCTCAGGTAGGTCTGGTCCTTCAGCCCGCGCTCGTATTCGGCCAGCAGGCGCATGCCCTCGGTGGGCTTGAGGCGGTCCTGCTTGATGGCCGCGTCGACCTGCGACTTCACCCGCGTCGCGAGGTCGTGCGTCTCGTACTGCGTCATCTTGAGGACTTCGGCGATGCTGTTTCCGGCGATCGTCTCCTCGATGTAGTAGCCGCAGTCCTCGTCGTCATCGAGGAACACGTGCACCTCGTTGACGCGACCGAAGAGGTTGTGGATGTCGCCCATGATGTCCTGATAGGCGCCGGTCAGGAACACGCCGATGTAGTACGGCTGATCGTTCCGCGTGTGCAGAGGCAGCGTGTCACGCGAGGCCTCCGTCCGATCGATGAACTTGCCGACCTTGCCGTCGGAGTCGCACGTGATGTCGACCAGCGTGCTGAGCAGGTTCGGGCGCTCGTCGAGCCGGTGGATCGGCACGATCGGGAAGAGCGCGCCGAACGCCCAGTGGTCGAGCAGCGACTGGAAGACGGAGAAGTTGCAGATCTGCTGGGTGCCGAACTTCGCCTCGAGTGCCGCGAGCTCGTCGGGGAGCTCGGCAGGGTCGCCGACCTTCTTCGACATCTGGCGGACGCGCGCCGCGATCTGCCAGAAGAGCGTCTCGAGGGCGGCCTTCACGTCGAGCTCGAGGAAGCCGAGCTCGAACATCTTCTGCGCCTCCTCCTTCACCTCGAGGAGGTCGTGCCACGTCTCGAGCAGGTTGCTCTCGGTAATCCTCGCGTTGACCTCGCGGAGCGTCGTGATCAGCTTGTGCTCGTCCGCCGGCGGCGGAACGAGCGACTGACCGTTGCCCGTGCGCTCGATCGCGCCGAACGCCTCGACGACGAGGACGCAGTGCTGCGCGACGATCGCGCGGCCGGACTCCGAGACGATGTGCGGGTGCGGGACGCGCTCTTCCTCGCAGACGTCGGCGATGTTCGCGACGATGTCGCGCGCGTACTCCTCGACGGAGTAGTTCATCGACGCGTCCGTCGGAGTCCGCGAGCCGTCGTAGTCGATCGCGAGACCGCCGCCGACGTCGATGAACTCGATCGGATGCCCGAGCCGGCGGAGCTTCGCGTAGTAGCGCGCGGCCTCGCGCACGGCGCGCTTGATGATGAGGATGTCGGGGACCTGCGAGCCGATGTGGAAGTGCACCAGCTTGAACGCCTGGGGCATGCCCGCTTCGCGGAGGATGGCGCCCGCCTCGAGGATCTCGGAGGTGGAGAGGCCGAACTTCGCGTGCTCGCCCCCCGACTCGGCCCACTTGCCGGCGCCGCGCGTGACGAGGCGGACGCGGATGCCGATCTCCGGCTCGACGCCCATCTCCTTTGCGATTCGGACGATCGCGCGCACCTCGGAGAGCTTCTCCGCGATGAGGATCACCTTCTTCCCGAGCTTGCGCCCGATGAGCGCGGTGCGGATGAAGGCGTCGTCCTTGTAGCCGTTGCAGACGATGAGCGACTCGTTGTCGGTGTGGACCGCGAGCCCCGCGTACATCTCGGGCTTCGAGCCGACCTCGATGCCGTAGTGGAAGGGCCGGCCCGCATCGAGGATCTCCTCGACCACCTCGCGGAGCTGGTTGACCTTGATCGGGAACACGCCGCGGTAGGAGCCGCGGTACTTGTTCTCCGCGATCGCCTTCGCGAACGCTTCGTTCAGCGCGCGGACGCGGTGATGGAGGATGTCCTGGAAGCGGATGATGAGCGGCGTCTTGAGCCCCTCGTCGCGCTTCGCCTGCTCGAGGATGTCGCTGATGGCGATCTTGCGGCCGCGGTTCTGCAGCGGCGCGACGGTCATCTTGCCGTCCGCCGACACGTCGAAGTAGCCGCCGCTCCAGCGCTCGATCATGTAGAGGTCGCGCGCGTCGTCGATCGTCCAGGAGTCAGGTTCAGGTTCGGTGATTGGTTCCGCCATCGCAGCGGCACTCTACTGCACTCGCCCCCGCCGCCTAGTGGCAACCGCACACGATTACGCGGATGAGGTCTGGGCGCGGCGCGCGCTCCAGCCACGTCGGATTTCCGCCGCCCGTGCCGTAGGGCATGAGAGTAAGGAGGGAGCAACGCACGCCTCCCGCCCGCCCCGAACCATGCCCCACCCGCACGCCGAACTGGTCTCGCTCCTCTCCACCCTCGTCTCCTTCCGGACCGACCTCGCCGGAGGGGACGAACGCGCGCTGGCGGCTCACCTCGCGGAGCTCCTCGAGCAGCGCGGCCCCGACGAGGTGACCGTGGCTGACGTCCCGCGCCCGGACGGCAAGCCGGCTTCCTTCGTCTACGCCCGCTTCGGTCAGCCCCGGCTCCTCGTGAACGCGCACCTCGACACGGTCCCGCCCAACGCGGACTGGAGCTCGGACCCGTTCGTCCCGCGGATCGAAGGCGACCGCTTCCATGCGCTCGGAGCCGCCGACACCAAGGGGGCGATCGCCACCATCCTGGGCGCCCTCGCCGAGGTCAAGCCCAAGGACACGGGGATCCTCTTCTCGGGCGACGAGGAGTTCAGCAGCGTCGTCATGCGCGCGTTCGTTGCGAGCCCGCACCGCGCCGGCCTCGAGCGTGCGATCGTCTGCGAGCCGACGAACCTGGCGGTGGGCGTCCGTCATCGCGGTTTCCTCGCCTTCGAGGTCACCGTGAGCGGTCCCGGCGGACACTCCTCGCACGCGGATACGCTGGCGGCTCCCATCGCCACCCTCGCCCGGGTTGGCGTCGCGCTCGACGACTGGGGCCGAGCCCAGAGGCCGCTCGGACCTCCTGGCTTCCCGGGGATGTGTCTCAACCTCGCCCGGCTCGACGGAGGCGTCGCGTTCAACGTCGTTCCGGCGCAGGCTCGGCTCATCGTATCGCTTCGCCCGCCGCCCGGGGCCGACACCAAGGCGATCGAGGCGGAGCTCAGGGCTCTCGTCCACGCGATCGCCCCCGAGGCGACGGTCGCGTTCATCCGCACCAACGCGCCCTTCGCCACGAGGGACGCGGCCTCCTTCGAGCCGCTCCTCGGTGAACCGGCTCGGGCGCCCATCGATCTCGGGTTCTGGACCGAGGCGGCCCTGCTCACCGCGAACGGAGTCGACGCCGTGGTGATGGGACCGGGGAACATCGCCCAGGCGCATGCCCCCGACGAATGGGTGTCGATCGACGAGCTCGGCCGAACGCGGGACCTCTTCCGCTCCGTCTTCCAGGCCGGTGGCTGAGGCCCGCGGGGAGGGCGGGGTGAGGCCCGCCCTCGTCCTCAGCGGACGGCGGTGACCGAGAGCTTGCCTTCGCTCGTCTCGAGTGAGAGCAGCGCAAGCCCGCCTCGCGCGACGAGGAGCACCTTCGTCTCGCGAGGGCCGCAGGCCGCCTCGAGCCACGCCCGCTGGTGGTCCGGGAGCTGGGCGAAGAGCCCTGCCGCGTCGGTGCCGAGCAGGCCGAAGACGGCGGTTCCGCCCGGCTTCATCTCGAAGCCGAGCCCACGGCACACCCGGAGGGCTGGCTTGTCCGCCCGAACGACGAGGCACGCGATCATCCGCGGATCCTGAGCGCGCACCTCGACGAGCGGCTTCGCTTGCGAGGCGAGCTGCTCCTTCAAGACGAGGGCGGCCTCGTCCGGCTCGATCTGGCCGAGCTCCCAGCGCTCGCGCAGCGACTTCCCGATCATCGAGGACAGGACTAGCTCGCCTGCGCCCCGCCGTCAGCGATCTCCGCGCCCGAGCTCGCCGATCGGACGCCCGGCCGACCGCTCAGCCGGGGGGCGCCTTGCGCTGACGTTCGTGTGGATGTTCTGTGCTGTCCGCGTTGCTCGGGCGTCGCGGTAGGTGGAGTGGAGCGGCGCGCCCCCACCGCTCCACCGTCGTCCATCGCTCTTTTTCGCCTACCCATGACGGGTTTGCCATCCGCCAGAGCCCACACGATGGGGCGCACGGCGGCCCGAGGTCGAGCCGCGGCCCTGCTCACTGGATGGAGACGAGCGGCGTCGTGACGAGCTTCCGATTCGCCGTGCCGCCCGGATAGGCGTAGCTCGCCGCGAAGCCCCATCCCCACAGCGTGGCCGTGAACGGACCGCTGCTCCTCATGCGCTGCAGGCCGCTCCGGCAGGTCTTGTCACCGAACGTCTGCCCCGGGCCGCCGCCCCGCGAGAGGTCGACGCGCGTGAACTCGAAGTCGCCGCGCGTCCCGATCGGGCGGAAGTCGGTCAGGTTGCCGGCGCACTCGAGCCAGACGTCCTCGAACTTTCCGTGGTTCTTCGCCCGCACGATGACGAGGGACGTCTCCTCGTAGGTCGGATCGGCATAGAAGCTGTACGAGTTCAGCCACTGGCCGGTGGGGACGACGTTGACGAACTCCGGATCTCCGTTGCCGGCATTGTCCGGCGAGCCGAAATAGCCGCCCTGATGGCCCGTCATGTACGCAGCGACGTAGATCGGGTGCTCGGCGTCCTGCGTGCGGACGACGAACGCGTCACCGACACCCGCGGGGAACGTCGCCACCTGGCCGGCGGACATCTCGGTCGGCGCCCCGACGGGGATCGCCGGATCGTAATCGAGGCGCGTCCCGTCGCGGGCCGCGACGATGCGATACGGCATCGTCTCGGCCTCGTTGCCGATCCGCGAGCGGTAGCCGACGCCGACGTACTCCGAGCCCCAGTGCTCGAACGTGGGGATCTGCTGCCAGAGGACATCGCAGGCGCCGCGGGGGAGATTCGCGCAGCCGTGACCGCCGAAGACGGCCGTGGGCTTGTTCGACGTGACGATGCTCCCGGTGAGCTCGTCGAACTGCGCGAACTGGAGGTGCTGGCCCTTGCCGAGACGATAGGTCACGGGGACCTTCGCCGGCGTCCCTTTGACGTCGATCCCATCCTGGATGGACCGCTTCGGGATGACCGTCACGTGTGTGTCTTCCTCGGAGGCGACGATCTGCGTGATCGGCAGCCCAACGTTCGGCTCCCACGGATTGACGACGAGATGCTCCTTCCCCCACGTGACGACGGGCAGAATGAGGGACGCCGTTGGGAGGTGGCTGTTCGCGCCGCCGAACGGATACATCGCGACGAGCGACACCGGCTTGGTCGCGCTCAGGCGAAACGACGAGCCGATCCCTGTCGTCTTCAAGCTCGTCTTGTCCAGGACTGCCGGGACAACACCGTCCGGGCACGCTATGGGCCTAGTCCCAGTCACGAGCGCCTCCGGATCGCGATCCGAGAGGAAGACGACGACGCTCTCGCCAGGACCGATCGGGCCCGCGTGCTGAATGAGCGTTGCGTCCCCTGGGTTGGTGCGGAACAACGCGTTCGAGAGGTCGAGGACACGGCCTTCGCGCTCGAGCACGAGCTCCGTCGGCTGGACCGACGTGTTGACGACGAAGGCCGCGAAGCAGGAGTCCGCCGCGAAGGAATAGGACGCAGGTTCCTGGAAGTAGAAGTCGCAGCCGTTCGAGCTCTGGTCCGCTGCGGCCGCCGCACACGGCTCCTGACACTGCGCCGCGCCGCACGCCTGCTCCGGTGGGCATGTCTCGACGACCTCCCCCGTGCACGCACGAATGATCGCACGGCCGTCGAGCGAGCATTGGACAGGGCATGGTCCGGCGTCCGTCTGCGGGAGCACTTCGAAGCCGGCGGGACCTGTATCGAACGCGCCGCGCTTGTCACCGCACGCAGCAGCCGCAAGGAGCGCAACGACCGAGGACGCAGCGGCGCGGACAAAACGTTTGCTCATGGGAGCACTACCTCCGCCGGGATCAGGCTTCGTCCGCGGCTCTGTCCGTTGCCGAGTTGACCGTTGTAGTTGCTCCCCCAGCAATGGACCTTGCCGTTCGTGAGGAGCGCGCACGTCGTGTTGGGCGTCGTCTTCACCTGCGCCGCGGGCGCAGGCAGACCGGCGACCTTCACGGCGTGGAACGCGTGGTCCCGCGTTCCGTCTCCGGCCTGACCGCTCTCGTTGAACCCCCAGCACCAAACGTCGCCCGAGACGCCGGTCGCGCACCATCGATAAGGCTGCACCTTGGCGGCCTCGAGCGCGTGGGTCCGCGTCGTGGCGATCTGCACGAGCGGCTCGGGCGCGAGGATCGGCGCCGGAAGCGCGCGATCCGTCTCCGAAGCCACGTTTTGCTGGACGCGAGCTCCCCAGCAGTAGCCGGTACCGCCGGCCGTCGCGCACGCGCTGTCGTAGGCCAGATCGGCCACGAGGATCCCGCGGAGCGCGATGTCTCGCGGATTCGGATCGGGGAACATCGGCGAGACGCGTCCGAGCGGTGGATTTCCTCCCCACGTCACGAGCGAGCCGTCCTCACGAAGCACGAAGGTCGCCTTGCCGACCGAGAGGGCACGAACGGGTGCGCCTGCCGGTATCGGCATCGGCCGCGGCACCGCGGGGTCGCCCGCGTCCGCCGTGAGCGGGCCGATCTGGCCGTTCGCGTTACTGCCCCAGCACCGGACGCCGTCGCCGATTGCGGCGCACGCCGTCCCGTGGCCGAGGCCGACCTTGGATGCCGGAGGCAGATCGATCTTCACCGGAGCAAGCGCTGTCGTCATCGGTCCCCCCGCGTCCGCGCCGAGGAAGGGGCCGGTGCCCCAGCACCACACGGAGCCTTCCTTGTCGACCGCGCACGTGTGATCGAGCGTGACGACATTCGCGAGACCGACGACACGCGCTGCGTTCGCGCTGTCGAGCGTCCCCGCGTCGTCGCCGCGTCCGAGCTGGCCCGCGCCGTTCGCGCCCCAGCAGGCGACGGTGCCGTCGTCGAGAAGCGTGCAGAAGCCCTCGCTGCGATCGTCCTCGTCTTCGCCGAGCGTCGTCACGAGCTGCATCGCGCACGGAGGAGACGTACAGACGACCGGAAGCGGCGCGGCGTCGACGAAGCCCGCGTCGGTCGGCCTCGTCGCGTCGAGGCCTGCATCGCTCGGCGTGTTCGATGAATCGGGGGCCGCGGCGTCGATCGGATCCATGTCGGGGTCGTCGCTTCTCGAGCAGCTCGCCGCCGCCGCGCCCGCGGTAACGAACGAAGCGATCACGAGCAGCCGTGGCGCGCGCCGATCAAGGTGTCGTCTTGTGAAGTGCATATCGGAGTCCGACTGCCCAGAGGTTTTCGTTGGAGGTGCCGCGCACCTGATAGAGCGGCCTGTCGAGAGGCGCTCCGTTCAGCACGGTCGTGGAGATGCTGTACGTCGCCCCCCCGTCGACCTGTTGCTCCTCCATGTCCAGCGGAGTGAAGATGCCCTTGCCGGCGGCCCACGCCTCCGGCTTGTTCTCCGACTTGAGGACCAGCCCCCAGCCGCTGATCCACGCATCCGACCCGTGGATCGAGATCGAGTTGAGGAGCGCTCCGCTGGACGCGGAGGTCGCGCCGCGGACGCCGACGGAGTTGAGGATGGCGACGCCGGCGCCCTCCGAGCCGACGTAGGCGACCCACTCCCGTTCCATGATGGCGACGGCCGCGCCGGGACGGGCCGACGCGATGTTCGTCAGCCATCCACCGTTCCTCCATGGGGCCGTGATCGTGCCGAACCCGGGGAAGTGGGCGCTGAATATGAGATTCAGGACACCTGCCTTCGGCGTGCACGAGTTGTTGTAGTGCGAGTACGTGTCGGAGGGGTTGATCGTGTAGTCCAGATGCCTGCGATACCCGCCGGGCGTCTTGTGAACGGCCATCGGACACGCGAACGTCCCGGTGGCGTCGTAGCGGCCGCGCCCGCCGCCGAACCAGACGTCGTCGCTGCTCGAGCCGCTGGCCCCGAAGACGAAGAACGCATCGCCCTGGTTGTTCGGATCGTCGATGACATGTTCGGCGACCCAGCCCGGAGCGCCGCCGTCTTCGCTCTTCCAGTGGAAGATCGTGTTCGCGTACCAGGCGTAGACGTCCTCCGCCGAGGTGCCCCAGACGCCGAGCGCGGAGTAGGGGTACGGACCGTGCGAGGGGGCGTCGCTGTAGGAAGGGCGACCGGGATCGTGCTCCGGTCCGAAGTCGCGGCCATTGTACGGGAGCCGGCTCGACACCCACGTCCAGGGCGAGGTCGGCGTCGCGCGCGTGCCGTGATAGATGAGTGAGGGAGCGACGGCGTAGTAGACCTCGTTCTCGTTCGGCGCCCAGATCTTCCCCGCGTAGTGACCGGAGCCGTACGTGTTCTGGCTGTTGTCGTCGATGAACGACCACGAAGCGCTCTCGTCGGACCACTCGAGCACCTTCGTGCCGATGGTCGCGCTCTCGGCGATCGCGAACGCGCGGTGCTCGAACGGCCAGATATCGACCACGTCGAGATCGGGATCGGGCAACGTCGTCGCGCACCAGCCCGCGTCGCTGCAATAGGAGATCGTCGGGACGGAGACGTCTTCCTTGGAGCCAACTTCGGCGGGGGACCCGGCGTCCGGAAGCGTAGTCTGCCCCGCATCGTTCTCGGGCGCGAGCAGCGTCTCGTCGTCGTCGTTCGAGGCCGCGCAGGCGACCGCGGCTGCGAGCGCGACCGAGCCGCTCGCGAGCATCAGGATGCGTCTCATGGTTTTCCTCCGAGAGCGAGGACGATTCCTTGCCCGCCGATCAAGATGTGGCCGGGGCCCGGCGACCAAACGGCATAGAGGTCGGGGCGGCGGTCGCCGAGGCCCGCGATCTTCACGCGCGACCAGCTCGCGCCGTCGTAGTGGAGGACGACGCCCGCGTTGCCTACCACCCAGACGTCGGACGAGGACGTGCCGTATACGGCGTTGAGGTGCTCGGTCGTCGGCACGCCGGAGGTGACCTCCCAGCCGAGCGGACTCCCCGTGTAGCGGCGGATCGTTCCGCTCCCGCCGACCGCCCAGACGTCCGTGCCTTCCGCGGCCCAGACGCCGGTGAGGCCAGTCCATGTCAGCGTGTCGAGCGGCGTCGCCTCGGGCGTGTCGCCGTCGGCGCCCGTGATGCGCACCGATGCTCCGACGTCGCCGACGGCCCAGACGGTCCCGGCGGAGGCCCCGTGGATGCTCCGCATGCGACGGCACGGGATGACCGCGCACACGGACGACGGGATGCCGGGGCGCGACTCGAACGCCCCGCCGGCGGTGAGCTGGAGGCGCCAGAGGTTGGTGTCCGTCGCGACCCAGAGCGCGTTCGAGCCAGGCATCGCCCACGCAGCCGTGAGCTCGCTGCCGGAGCCCGCCGGCGCCGCCGGCGCCGCGCGAAGCGACCAGCCTCCCGCCGAGACCCCCGCGTCCACGGCGAGGCCGCGGGTGTAGATCCTCTTGATCGCTCCGAACGTGATCTCTCCAGCACCTGCAAGCCAGAGCACGCTGAGCACCTCCTGTGTCCCCACGTCGGACGGCGTCCACGACGTCCCGTCGAAGTGCGCCACCGTGCCGACCGTACCGGCGACCCAGACGTCGCTCGCCGAACGGCCGCGGATGACGGTGACCCGCGTGCGCCAGTCCATGCCCACCGTGGGGTCCACCGGATCGAAGGGACCGTTCGGGCAAAGGACGTCCGGACCGCACACCGCGGGGAAGAACTCACAGTCGTCGGTCGTGCACGCCCCTGCTTCGGCGTTGCCCGTCTCGGCCGACGTCGCGTCGTTCACGGGGACAACCACCTCGTCTTCCGTATCGGGGAGCACGCTCCCGTCGGAGGCGCACGCCGCGGCGAGCGCACCCGCGGTCGCGCACCCGAGCGCGCCAACCACGAAGAGGATCTGCTGCGTCGCCTTCATCGCGCGGCCTCCTCGGCATCGGGGGGGGCGCAAGGCTCGACCACGCAGAGGCCATTGACACAGGCCTGTCCGGCTACGGCATCGCAGGTGTGCCCGCACGCCCCGCAGTTCCGCGGATCGCTGGCCGTATCGACCTCGCAGCCATCGACCTGACTGTGGTTGCAGTCGGCGCGCCCCTCGTTGCACCGCATCGCGCACGCGCCGTAGTCACACGTCTTTCGCGTCCCGGCCAGGTTGGTCGAGCACACGACGCCGCACGCGCCGCAGTTGTCGGCGTCCGACCTGAGGTCGATGCACTCGCCCTTGCACAGGTCACCGGCACAACTCAGAGGACAAAAGGTCAGGCCCGGGGGACACATGCAGGTGGGCCTCTGCTCCCAATCGAGGCGGCACGCCTGCCCGTCGGGGCACACGATGCCGCATGCCCCGCAGTTGTCGTTCGTGAGGATCGACGTCTCGCAGCCGTTCGAAAGATCGTTGTCGCAGTTGGCGAGATTCGCGTTGCACTTCAGCGCTCCGCAAGCACCAGCCATGCATCCGTAGTACGCGTTCGGGTAGCTCGGAGCGCCGTTCCCGGTCGGGTCGCATCGATTTCCGCACGCGCCGCAGTCGGTGTCCCGGTTCTGGAGGTCACGGCAGCGCGTAGTGCCGCAAGAGAGCATGCCGTCCGGGCAGCCACACGCAACGCCGGCGTTGGTTCCTACAGGCCCCTGGATCGCGCACGGCTTCGCCGGGTCGGTGCACTTGTTTCCACAGGCACCGCAGTGATTGTTGTCGTAGCTGCTCGTCTCGCAGCCGTTGTCAGCGAGTCCGTCGCAATCGAAGCGCTCCACGTCCGAGGTGGACCTGCACTGCATCGCACAGGCCCCGTCGAGGCACGTGAACGTCTCGAAGCCGGTTCCTGTGGGGCACGCGGAGCCGCACGCGCCGCAGTTGTTCACGTCGAGGCGCAGGTTGACGTCGCACGGGAAGCGCGATGTGGGGCAGGTCGTAAACCCCGGCGGGCACTTGTTCGACGGGCAATACGAGACGAGCTCGCGCGTGGCGCTGGGCTCGGCATCGGGTCCTGCGTCCACCCCGCCGAACTGCGCCGACGGAGGCCGTCCGATCTCGAGGCCGAGACGCTCGTCGCTGCGCGTGCATCCCCAGGCAAGGGCCAGGGTCGCGATCATGACGGCGACTACCAGGTTGGAAGGTCTCATGCTCACTCGCTGCTGACGAACGGGTTGGAAAGAGTCTTCGGATCGGACATCTCGGGCGTCGCTATCGAGGGACCCGCTCGAGCGCTTGCCGGATACGCCCCACGTGAGGCGACGACGGAAAGCGATCTTCGAACGCGCTCGCACGGGCGCGCGCCTGGTCAATGCGACCGAGCTGGACGAGCGCCTCGATCGCGATGCGCTCTCGTTCCTGGACGAGGGCGCCCGTTGGACAGCGCTGCTCGTGCTCGCGGGCCGCGGCGAGCGCACGCTCGGGATTGCCGGCGCGAAGCGCCGTGTCGGCGCCGTCGACGAGCGTGACGTCGTCGCATCGAAGAGCCGTCGGCGTGACCGACGGCGCTTTGCGCACCTCCGCGCTCGGCAGAGCGTCGACGGACACCGTGGCGACGGGCGGACCATCGACCTCGGCGGGCATCGCCAACGGGCGCTCGGCCGGTCGCGAGGGGCGGTCGATCGGGTGCGCCTGAGCGCTCGCGTCCACCGGCTGCACGTCCTTCGCAGAGTTGGTCGTCGTCCAGAGGATGCCCCCGATGAGCACGGCCGTCGCGACCGCCGCCGCGGTCACGCCGAGCCGGGACGTCGGACGCGTGGTCGGCGGATTCGCCTGCAAGATCGGTCCGAGCGTGCGGGCGAGCTCCTCCATCTTGCCGCAAGGAGGCTGCAAGCCTTCCTGGTCGCGGATGAGGTCGCGAACGAACTCGGCTCCCGGCGAAGGGGGTTCGTGAAGGTCTACGAGGCGGATCGGATCACGGCTCATTTGAATTCCCTACGGGCGCGATGACGGTGCACCGCGGCGTCCACCGCCTCACGCGCAGCTCGAAGCCGGGAGTAGGCGGTCTGGAGCGGGCACTGGAGCGACTCAGCCACCTCCTGCATCGGCAAACCTTCGAGCTCGAAGAGCACGAAGACGGCACGCTTGTCGTCGTCGAGCTCGTCGAGGATCTCGCACAAAATCCCGTGAGCCTGCCGTTGCCGGAGATGTTCGGCCGGCGTCATCGGGTCTTCCGTCTCCGGAATCTCCTCGGTGGCGATCTCGCGCATCGCCCCTGCGCGGCGGCGGAAGCGAAACGCGACGCGCAGGCAGATGCTGTAGACCCAGGAGCGCAGAGTGCCCCTAGGCTCGTACGTCGCGAGCCTCCGATGGATGACGACGAAGACCTCCTGGAAGGCGTCGTCCACTTCGGAGCTGCGGACTCCGAGGCTGCGGAGCATCGTGTAGACGAACGGACCGTAGTCGCGAAAGATGGCCCCTATCTCGGGCGGCGCGTTCATCTGGACGGCTGCCGCTGCATCGGCCTTTGCCAAGCTGGGGAACGAAACGGCCCGCACGGGTAGCAATGCCCCACGCGGGGTCGCATTATTACAAATTCGTAAGGCCGTTCAGGCCGAGGAAGACGATGACGGTGCCGGTCGCGTGGACGCGTTCGGGCTCGCCGTCGATGCCGTGGAAGTAGAGGGTGCGCCCGACCACGGGCACCGCGGCTCCGAGCTCCAGGCGCATCGCCCGCCCCGACTCCGCGCGAAGCTGAACCGCAAGCGCGCCCACGGGACCGGCCAGCGGCCTCCAAGTCTCGTTACGCTCCGTGAGCCCCGCCGTGTACGGGATCACCGCTCCCCAGAACGCGCCCCCGCACACATCGAGCCTCACGTGGAGCTGGCGCACCGACGCGAGGCACATCCGGACCTGCTGATCGAACGCCGACAACGTCCCGCGAACGGTCTGGCTCCGGAACGACTGCGGGACGCTGTAGCCCGCGGTCCACTCGAAGCTCCAGCGCGAGCGCGCACGCTCGAGCCGTGCGATGGCTCGCAGCGCTGCGCTCGCGGACGGGAGGAGACCGAGAGCAGCGGATGCGCCGAGCCCGAGCGACAGCTCGAGCGGTCGCGGCGGCGCGCTGCGTGGCGGACGCTCGCGAGGTAGCGGCGGGTTTGGAGCAGGCGGAGACGCCGTCGGCACGTTGCGCTCTGGTTCCGCAACCTCGCGCTCGACGGCGCGCTCGCTCGCTCCTCCGCGGTGCTCTTCGGGCTCGCCCTCCTCCCGCGCCTTCGCGAAGAGGGCGACGACGATCCCCGTCGCGCGTACCAAGCGAGGACAGCTCTCCGCTTCGACCTCGCGCGACCCGAGGACGGCGCCGTCACGACCTCGCTCGCGAATGCGCGCGCGAAGGCGACCGCCCGCCGAGCTCTCCTCTCCTTCGATGACGATGTCGGCTCGCTCGCGAGCCGTGAACGGATCGCGTCCGAGCTTCTCCGCGACGACCTCTCGGAGCGCCGCCTCCGTCACGCATGCGGTCGGCGCCGGACCTTCGCGCCACGCGAGCGCGAAGGACGGGTCCGCACGCGCGGTGCTCGCGCGAAATCCGACCGCCAGCACCACGCCGAGGGCGGCCACGCGCGTCCTCGGATGCCGTGCAGCAGCACGATCGCGGCGCATTCGGCCGACTCTACATCAGCCCGACCGCGGCATACCGCTCCGAGCGCATGAGCTCTTCGCGTGTGGGGGCATTTCGCGGGCAGACGGATCCGTTACGCGCGACAGGCACGCGGCGGAAGTCGGCCGGCCGAGCGGCGCCTGGCTGACCGCTCAGCTGGCGGGGGCGGGATCGCGTAGGAACCGCGTGTCCGGGTTCTCGCGCCGCCAGATCACGTGGTCCATGAAGTAGTGGTGGATGTTGACGAACACGAAGAGCGCCGCGAAATACGGCGTCTCGCCCAGCGGGTCGGTCGTCACCTGGCCGCGCGGCGGGCGCGGGACGAGCGCGGTGTCGAGGAACGTCGGCGCGATGTGGAAGAGCATCGCGCCGAGGCCGAGCGCCGAGACCGCGAGGAGGCCGAGCCGCACCGCCACCGGACGGCCGAACGCAGGAGGGCCTTCCTCCGCGCGCGCCTCGTTGCGCTTCATCAGCCAGACGAAATAGAGGTACTGGATCGAGTGCAGCGCCGGGATGACGTAGCGGACGAGCGGGTCGAAGCTCGAGAAGATCGTCCACGACCAGACCGTGACGAGGAGGCCCGTCAACGGCGCGAGCGGCAGCGTCCGTCGTTCCCGGCGCCATCGCGCGAGCACGACCCATGCGACCGCGATCGTGCTCGCGGCGAGCACGGCGCCCGCGCCGATCTCGAGCCAGCGAGGATGCGCGAGCGCCGTGTAGACGACGCCCTTCTCCTCGTATTCGCCTGCGGGCGTGGCCGGGTTCGCCCAGGCGAACGCCCAGCCCGCATAGCAGTGGAACAGGATCGCCGTCCGCTCCTGTGGGCTCAGGCGGAAGCCGCGTCGTGCTGACAGGACGCTGAGGACGCCGAAGCCCTGCTTCGCGTAGTGCCAGCCGACGAGCAGGTACATCAGCTGGACCATCCACCCGATCGCCTGCGCCGAATGGGCCGCGAGCGCACCGATCGCCCAGGCCGCGAGGGCGAGCGGCACCACGACGCCGGCGATCACCCAGCGAATGCGCTGCGCGCGCGGGATGGCGGGGTCGAGCGCTCGCTGACGCGCGCCCTTATAGAAAAGGAGGTACGTGACGGCGAAGTGCGGGTCGTTGATGACCCAGGCGGCGTAGAACGCCGTGAACGAGACGGCGAATTCCGAGTCGTCCAGGCCGATCGCCGTGCGAAGCAGCCATGCGAGCGGGAGCAGCACCAGCGTGGCGCCGCCGACGAGCATGAACTCGACGAGGCGAGAGCGAAACGGATCGGCGTGCGCGCTCGTGTCGGTCGCGGCCGGGAGCGCGATCATCCCGCTGGTCACGGCCGGGAGTGTAACACGAGGCCTCCGGCGTCCGATCGCTCGTCGCCGTGGTCTCGAGCGAAGCGCGCGAGGAGCGCCTCGTAGATCTCGCTGGGCGAAGTCTGCTCGAGCCGGCAGTGCGGGATCCGGGAGCTCGTGTGCGGGGAGAAGAGCATCCGGGCGAATCACACGCGTCGTCCGGCGCGGTTGGTCACCCGGCCGGGCACACTGGGCCGCAGCCGATTGGGGAGAAAACGCGCAACCGCGGGGCGTCATGACCGACAGGTGCCAGGAGGCAACGACGATGACGGAACGGTGCGCGGGGGTCTCGCAGTCGAAGGTCAACGAGTGGTCGAAGGACGAAGAGCGGTCCTGTGAGACGCCGAAGGAGGAGCCCGAGGCCGCCCGGATGCGTCGTGATCGTGAGGCCGAGGCGCGACAGAACACCTGGATCTCATGCGGCGACCACGACGCGGGTATGTCGAGGTCCGGAATGTCGACCCGCGGTCAGGCCCCCAACGCCTCGGTGCCGACCGACGCAGACAAGCGGCTTGCCGCGAACGCGCGCAAGGCCGAGGAAACCCGCAAGCTCGACCGCCCGATCGAGAGCGACCCCATCGGCAACGCGATCCCGGGATTGCTGGCGGGCGGCATCGTCGCGGGCGTCGAAGCCGCGGCGGCGGAGGCCGGCGCGGCTGGGATCGTTGGCTCGATCGCCAAGCACTCGGCCGAGCACATCGCCGGCGATGTCATCGAGCACGCCGCGCACGTCATCGCGGAGAGGCATAACGCGGCTCGGGGCCAGGCCGACAAGGCCGCGCCTCCGACGGCAGATGGTGGCAAGAGCGAGCCCGACACGCCGTACGGGCCGCCTCTGCCGCCGGCCGCCGGCTCCTCGAGCCCGGCTGGCCGTTCGAGCTCGAAGGCGACGAGCGAGAGCGCTCCCGACCCCGACAAGAGCCAGGCCCCGGTGCTTCGCGGGCAGGACCGCGTTCCGTATCGTCCAGGTGAGGCGCCATTCCGGGTCCCCGAGGCTCCGCATGCGGGTTTGACGTCAGCGCCGTTCGTCGTTCGAGGTTGAGCGTCATGAGCCAGCGCGACACGAGCCTGCTGCTCCGCGAGTACGCCGAATGGGCGACGGCGAACAGGTTCTCGACGCATCTCCACGACGCCCAGTTCCACGGCCTCCTCCGCAATACGCCGGTCGGGATCGAGACCGGCATCCGCGACAGCAACCTCTACGTCGTCGTCACGACGATCTACTTTGCGTGTGGCCTCGGCACGAAAGTACTGCGCGAAGCCGATGCTCGGCCCGACGACCCACCGCTCGTCTTGCGGCTGCGGCACGTTCTGAAAAGTGGCAGGCCGGTGCTCTCGATTCGCCTCGACGATGCGATGATCACGCTCCGGATGGAGCCTGGCTCGCGGCCAGCGGACGTCGGCGAGGTCGCGAACAAGCTGCTCTCGATTGTGCAGTCCGCGGGCGCCGAGCTCGGTCCCTACCGCTGACCGTGAGGCTCGAGCTCCACGTCGACCTCGACGAAGACCCGCCGTCGCGCGATCCGTTTCCGAGCGACGGCGGGCGAAGCGCGTCGGATCACCAGATGCGGACGCGCTTCTCGGGCGCGAGGTAGAGCGCGTCGCCCTCCTTCACGTCGAAGGCCGAGTACCAAGCGTCGAGGTTACGGACGACGCCGTTGACGCGATACATCGCGGGCGAGTGCGGGTCGGTCATCACCTGGTTGCGGAGCGCCTGATCGCGGATCAGGGTGCGCCAGACCTGCGCCCATCCGAAGAAGAAGCGCTGGTCGCCGGTGTACCCGTCGATCGACTCCGCCGGCTTTCCGCCGAGCGAGAGCTGATAGGCGCGGTGCGCGACGGTGAGACCGCCGACGTCGCCGATGTTCTCGCCGAGCGTGAGGCGGCCGTTGACCTTGATCCCGGGGAGCGGCTCGAACGCCGAGTACTGATCGGCGAGGGCGTCCGTTCGCTTCTTGAACGCCTCCACGTCCGCGTCCTTCCACCACGTGCGGAGGACGCCCTTCGCGTCCGACTTCGCGCCCTGATCGTCGAAGCCGTGGCCCATCTCGTGGCCGATGACCCCGCCGATGGCGCCGTAGTTGACGGCCGGATCGGCGTCGGGATCGAAGAACGGCGGCTGGAGGATGGCGGCCGGGAAGACGATCTCGTTGAAGACGGGGTTGTAGTAGGCGTTCACCGTCTGGGGGGACATGAACCACTCGTCCTTGTCCGTCGGCGTGCCGAGCTTCGCGCGCATGTACTCGTGGCCCCACACGGCGGCGCGCTGCGCGTTGCCGAAGGCGTCGCCGGCGACGACGTCTAGCGTCGCGTAGCTCTTCCACTTCGACGGGTAGCCGATCTTCGGCCGGAAGGAGGCGAGCTTCTCGTGCGCGACCTTCTTCGTGTCGGGCGTCATCCAGTCGACGGCATCGATCCGCGCGGCGTAGCCCTTGCGGAGGTTCTCGACGAGGACGTCCATCGCGGCCTTGGCGCGCGGCTGGAAGTGCTTCGCGACGTAGAGCTCGCCGACGGCCTCGCCGAGCGCGCCGTTGACCGCGGCCACGCCGCGCTTCCAGCGCTCGCGCTGCTCCGGCTGCCCGTTGAGCGTGCGCCCGGCGAAGTCGAAGACCTCGGCGTCGAACGTCGTCGGCAGGACGTCCGACGAGGCGCGGAGGAAGTGGTAGGTGAGGTACGGCTTCCAGGTCGCCACCGGCGTCGCCGCGAAGAGCTTCGCGAGCTTCGGGATCGCGGTGACCTCGGTCACGACGAACTTCGACTCGCCCGCGTAGCCCTGCGCCTCGAGGAACGTCTTCCACGGGAACCCGCCCGCCTCCTTCTGCAGCTCGGCGAGCGTGCGCGGGTTGTACGTCTTGTCCCTCTCGCGACGATCCGCGATCGGCCAGTGCTGCTCGGCGATCTTCGTCTCGAGAGCGAGGATCGCGCGCGCGTCCGCGGCGGCGTTCTTGTCGCCGGCCATCGTGAGCAGCTTCGTGACGTGCGCCACGTACTTGGTGCGGATCTCCTCGAACTGCTTGTCCTTGTTCAGATAGAACTCGCGCTCGGGGAGGCCGAGGCCGGAGTGGCCGACGACCACGACGTAGCGATCCGGATCCTTCTCGTCGAGGTCGACGTCGGCGTGGATCGGACCGTTGGTCGGGAGGTCGGGGCGCGCCATCAGCTTCACGACGTCGTCGAGCGTCTTCGCTGCGGCGATCGCGTCGAGCGCCGGCTTCGCCGGAGCGAGGCCCTTCTGGTCGATCGCGGCCGTGTCCAGGTAGGCGGCGTAGAAGTCGGTGACCTTCTGCGCGTTCGTCCCCTTGGCCCCCTTCGTCTTCGCGGTCTCCTCGAGGATCGTGCGGACGTTCGCGTCGGACTCCTCGCGCAGCATGTCGAACACGCCCCAGCGCGACCTGTCGGACGGGATCTTCTGCTCCTTCATCCAGGTGCCGCCGGCGAAGGCGTTGAAGTCGTTCCCCGCCTTCACGGAGCGATCGAGACCGGCGAGGTCGACGCCGAAGCTTCCGAGCTTCGCCTTCCCACGCGCCGAGCCTGCGGTCGACTGCGCGGACGGCGTCGAGGCGACGGGCTCGGTGGGACGCGAGCCGTCAACGGCAGGCGAGCAGGCGGAGAGGGCAGCGATGGCGATGATCGGAAGAGCTGGGACGCATCGGCGGAACATGGGCCTCAGGAGGTAGCGAGTGCTCCGCTGCGATGCAACCTCCACCTGCCGTGTCACGACCGCCCGTGAACAATGCCTCCGGCGACCGCTCGCCGCGGGCCCTCTTTCGCGTCGCGAGGTCGGTCTCCGGGTGACTCGGCCGGAGAAGTGCTATTTCGCGGGGCGATGTCTGCCGACCTTCCCGCGTCTCCGAGCTCGACCGTGAGCGCGCACGACGGCGATCGGTCGCCGATCGAGTTCCCGCCGGAGCTGCCCGTCTCCGCGCGCGTCGCCGACATCGCGACGGCGATCGACGCTCATCCTGTCGTCATCGTCGCGGGCGCGACCGGCTCCGGGAAGACGACCCAGCTCCCGAAGATCGCGCTCGCGATGGGGCGCGGCCTCGAGAAGGTCATCGGCGTCACCCAGCCTCGCCGCATCGCCGCTACCAGCGTGGCCGCGCGCGTCGCGAGCGAGCTCGGATCGCCGCTCGGCACCGACGTCGGCTACCAGATCCGCTTCGACGATCGGACTTCGCCCGGCACCTACGTGAAGTTCATGACGGACGGCATCCTCCTCGCCGAGATCCACGGCGACCCGCTGCTCCGTCGCTACGACACGCTCGTCATCGACGAGGCCCACGAGCGGAGCCTCACGATCGACTTCCTGCTCGGGTGGGTGAAGCGCATCCTTCCCCAGCGGCCCGACCTGAAGGTCATCGTGAGCTCGGCGACGCTCGAGACGGCGCGCTTCTCCGAGTTCTTCGGCGGCGCTCCCGTCGTGGAGGTCGAGGGCCGGACGTTCCCGGTCGACGTCCTCTACGAGCCGCCGAACGACGACGCCGATGTCGCGGAGGCGGTGGCCGCTGCGGTCGAGAACGTGACCTCGCTCGACCCCCGCGGCGACATCCTCGTCTTCCTCCCCGGAGAGCGCGAGATCCGCGAGACCGAGAATGCGCTCCTCGCGCGGAACCTCCGGCACACCGTCGTCCAGCCGCTCTATGCGCGTCTCTCCGCCGCCGAGCAGAGCAAGGTCTTCACGAGCATCCCGCAGCGCCGCGTGATCCTCGCCACCAACGTCGCCGAGACGTCGGTCACGATCCCGGGGATCGTCTACGTCGTCGACACCGGCATCGCGCGGCTCTCGCGATACGACCCGCGTTCGGGCACCACGCGCCTTCAGATCGAAGGCATCTCCCAGGCGAGCGCGGATCAGCGCAAGGGCCGCTGCGGTCGCGTCCGCGAAGGGATCTGCGTGCGCCTGTACGACGAGCAGAGCTTCGCTGCGCGTCCTGGGTTCACCGATCCCGAGATCAAGCGGACCGGGCTCGCCGGTGTCATCCTACGGATGAAGTCGCTCGGGCTCGGCGACGTCGAGGACTTCCCGTTCCTCGATCCGCCGCACCCGAAGGCGATCGCCGAGGGCTACCGCGTCCTCGAAGAGCTCGGCGCGCTCGATGGGCGGCGCGAGCTCACGCCGCTCGGCGAGCGCCTCGCGCGCTTCCCCGTCGATCCGCGCATCGGACGGATGATCCTCGCGGGGGCCGATCACGGCTGCCTCCGCGAGATCCTCGTGATCGCGGCGGCGCTCAACATCCAGGACCCGCGCGAGCGACCTCGCGAGGCGCAGCAGAAGGCCGACGAGCTCCACAGGAGGTTCCGCGACGAACGCTCCGACTTCGTCGGGCTCCTTCGCCTGTGGGACTTCGTGAAGGAGGCGGAGCGGAAGGGGACCTCGAACCTGAGGCGCACGTGCCGGGACAGCTTCCTCTCCTTCATGCGGATCCGCGAGTGGGGTGAGATCCACCGCCAGCTCGAGGAGGTCGTGCGCGAGCTCGGGATCGGCCCGAAGACGAACGGCCCTCGACGTGACCGCTCCGCCGCTCCGCCGCCGCAGCCGAGCGCCGACGGCAGCGACGCGCTTCATCGCGCGCTCGTGACCGGGCTCCTGTCGAAGGTGGGGAAGTGGAACCCCGAGCAGCGCGTCTACATCGGCGCAAAGCAGACTCGCTTCGCGATCCACCCGTCGTCGGCGCTCGCGAAGAAGCCGCCGGCGTGGGTGATGGCGTTCGAGCTCGTCGAGACGTCGCAGCTCTTCGCCCGGATGGTCGCCAAGATCGAGCCCGAGTGGCTTCTCGACGCCGCTCCGCACCTGCTCAAGAAGAGCTACTCGGATCCGCACTGGTCGGAGCGCTCTGCGCGGGCGTCGGTGCGCGAGCACGCGACGCTCTTCGGCCTCTCCATCGCCCGCGATCGGAGCGTCGACTACGCCAGCGTGGCCCCGGCCGAGGCGCGGCGGATGTTCCTCGACCACGCGCTCGTGCGCGGCGAGTACACGACGCGAGGCGCCTTCCAGCAGAAGAACCAGGAGCTCCTCGCGGAGGTCGCGCGGCTGCGCGACAAGGCGCGGCGGAGCGACATGCTCGCCGACGACGACGCACTGCTCGCGTTCTTCGAACGCCGCGTCCCCGACGACGTGGTGAACGGAAAGATGTTCGAGACGTGGCGCGAGCGGGCCGAGAAGGACGACCCGCGCATCCTCTGGCTCTCGATGGAGGACGTCCTCACCGGCGAGCGGAACCTCGCGCCGGCGGACTATCCCGACACGCTCGTGCTCCACGGGGCGCGCGTGGCGGTGACGTACCGCTTCGATCCTTCGGCCGACGACGACGGCGTCACGCTCACGGTGCCGCTCGTCTTGCTCCCGCAGCTCGAGCAGGGCCAGCTCGACTGGACGATCCCGGGGTGGCACGAAGAAAAGATCGCGGCGCTCCTCTACGAGCTGCCGCGCGCGCACCGGCGCGAGGTCGGCGAGATCCCGGAGGTCGCGCGCGCGATCGCGTCGCGGCTCGAGCCGTTCAAGGGGTCGATGATCCCGGCGCTCGCTCGGGCGCTCGCGGAGGTGACCGGCGCAAACGTCCCCGAGGACGCATTCCGGCCGGATGCCGTCGGGGCGTATCTCCGCCTCACGTGCCGCGTCGTGGACGAGCACGGCAAGGTCGTCGAGCAGAGCCGTGACGTCGACGATCTGTTGAAGCGCCACGGTGCACGGGCGCGGGCCGTCTGGAAGAGCAGCGCGCCAGCACCGCGATGGGAGCGGAAAGGGCTCACCACTTGGGACTTCGGCGAGCTCCCCGAGCACGTGATGCGCAGCGTCGCGGGCCAACAGGTGCGGAGCTACCCGGCGCTCGTCGATAGCGGCAAGGACGTCGAGCTCGTGCTCCTCGAGTCGTCCGGCACCGCGGAGACGGCGTCGCGTGCCGGCGTTCGTCGGCTCCTGATGATCGCCGCGCGGCAGACCCTCTCCGCGATCACCCCGCGGTTCCCCGCGGCGTTCGCTCGTCCGAACGGAGCGATGCCGTCACGCGTCGAGACCGAGACGTTCCGAACGTCGCTGCTCGCGCGCATCGTCGACGTCGCCTTCCGGCTCGACGGCGACGCGCCCCTGCCGCGCACGAAGGCCGCCTTCGAGCAGATCGCCTCGGCCGGCAAGCCGCGCATCGATCCGGCTGCGCGGGTCTTCACCGACGCAATCAAGCCGATCGCGTCCGAGCTCGATCGGACGCTCGTGGCGCTCCGGAACGCCTCGAAGCACCCGAGCGGACGGAACGCGATCGTCGACATGTACGCGCAGCTCGAGCACCTCTTCCCGGTCGATCTCATCGGGTGGGTACCGCTGTCTCGTCTCGAGCAATACCCGCGCTACCTCCGCGCTGCGCAGGCCCGCCTCCAGCGCGCGGTCGCCGATCCGCGCAAGGACAGCGACAAGCACGCGCCGTTCGCGCCGCTCTGGAGCTCGTTCCTCACCAAGCGCAGCGCCGCTCGCGATCAGGACTTGGCGCGTGAGCTCCGATGGGCCTTCGAGGAGCTGCGGGTCGCGATCTTCGCCCCCGAGCTCAAGACGCCGGTGCCCATGTCCGTCGCCAAGGTAGCCGCCGCGCTCGGCGCGCTCCGCTGACGAGGGGCGCGTCGATGCGGGAGCCCGACCTTCAGTGGATCGCCGAGGCCACGGGCGCCCGCGACGTCCGTCGCGGCGAGCGGATCCAGTCGTTGTGGAGCGGTTACGGCGAGCTCTTTCGCGTTCACCTCGACGGCGCCACGGCGACGACGGCGATCGTGAAATGGGTGAAGCCACCGGCTCGGACCCGCGGTGCGAAGCCGGATGTCTCGCACGCGCGCAAATGCCGCTCGTACGACGTCGAGACCGCCTGGTACCGCACCTTCGCCTCGCGGTGCGAGCACGAATGCCGCGTGCCGTCGTTGATCGGCGCGCGCGTGGTCGACGGCCAGTGGATCCTCGCGCTCGAAGACCTCGATGCGGCCGGCTTCCCGGAGCGCCGGCGAGGCGCGACGCCGAGCGAGCTCGATGCCTGCCTCGCGTGGCTCGCTGCGTTCCATGCACGCTTTCTCGGAGTGGCGCCCGCCGGGCTCTGGAAGGACGGCACGTACTGGCATCTCGCGACGCGCCCCGACGAGCTCGCCGCGACCGACGACGGCGCGCTTCGTGAGGCCGCACCGGTGCTCGACCGGAAGCTCCGAACGTGTGCCTTCGCGACGATCGTCCACGGCGACGCGAAGCTCGCGAACTTCTGCTTCGCGCGTGGCGGCGGCGCGGTCGCCGCGGTGGACTTCCAGTACGTGGGTGGTGGTTGCGGGATGAAGGACGTCGCCTATCTCCTGTGCGGGCACTTCGGCGACGAGGCTCGCGAGCGGCGGCACCTCGACTTCTACTTCCAGAAGCTCCGCGCGGCCGTCGCGCGGAGACACGGGGACGCCGTCGACGTCGAGGCGCTCGAGGCCGAGTGGCGCGCGCTCTACCCGATCGCGTGCGCCGACTTCTACCGCTTCCTCGCGGGCTGGGCGAAGTCGCAGTGGCGGAGCGACGGCTACGGCCAGCGACTCGTGCGCACGGTCCTCCGCACGCTCGCGTAGCTGCGCACGACCGAGCCGCCGCGCCGTACGAGCTCTTGCAGCGTCGCGAGGGGCTCGACCGAACGGCGCGGCGACCTGTCGACGTCGTGCGTTCGGTATGTCGCTTGCGAAGCGAAGGAGCGGAGGAGACCGCGCCATGACGAAGGTACCCGCGTACGCTGCTGCCGGCCCCACCGAGCCGCTGAGTCCGTTCACGATCGATCGCAGGGATCCGGGACCGAACGACGTCGTGATCGACATCCTCTTCTGCGGCATCTGTCACTCCGACATCCATCAGGTCAGGAACGAGTGGCAGAGCTCGATGTACCCGATGGTGCCGGGGCACGAGATCGTCGGCCGCGTCGTCGAGGTCGGCCGTGATGTCGTGAAGGTCCAGCCGGGCGCCCTCGCTGGTGTCGGTTGCTACGTCGACTCCTGCCTCGCGTGCGGGCATTGCCGAGACAACCTCGAGCAGTTCTGCGAGAAGGGCGCGGCGTTCACGTACAACGGCACCGAGATGGATCGAAAGACGCCGACGTTCGGCGGCTACTCGACCCGCATCGTGGTTCGAGACCACTTCGTGCTTCGCGTTCCCGAGACTCTCGATCCCGCCGGCGCGGCGCCGCTCATGTGTGCGGGGATCACGACGTTCTCTCCGCTCCATGAGTGGAAGACGAAGAAGGGGGATCGCGTCGCCGTCGTCGGGCTCGGCGGCCTCGGGCACATGGCGGTGAAGCTCGCGCGGTCGCTGGGAGCCGAGGTCACGGTCCTCAGCACCTCCCGTGCGAAGGAGGCCGACGCGCGTCGTCTCGGCGCGACCGAGTTCGAGGTCACGAAGGAGAAGGGGACCTTCGAGCGGCTGCGCGGGCGGTTCGATCTGATCCTCGACACCGTCTCGGCGGTGCACGACTACAACGAGTACCTCCGGACGCTCCGCCCGCTCGGGACGATGGTCCTGCTCGGCATCCCGCCGGCGCCGATCCCGCTCGATGCGGCCGCGCTCATCCTCGGCAACCGGCGCCTCGTCGGCTCGAACATCGGCGGCATCGCCGAGACCCAGGCGATGCTCGACTACTGCGGCAAGCACGGGATCGTGTCGGACGTCGAGGTGATCGGCGTCCAGGAGATCAACGCCGCCTACGAGCGCGTCCTCCGCGGAGACGTGCGCTACCGCGCCGTCGTCGACGTCGCGACCCTCACGCGCTGAGCCGGCGACCGCTCCGCGACCAACTGCCCATCGTGGCGCCGTCGGCGGGCGCACAGCAGGCGACGTGCCAGCGTCGAGCCGCGTGGATCCGCGCGCGCCCCGGCGCCGTCGACGGTGAAATCAGCGGTGCCGAGCAGTGAGCCTGGTTGTCAAGCCACCCCGGGCGGGGCCGGCCGATTCGCCGGAAGCGATCCTCTCGTCGACCGGCCGCCGGGCCTGCTACTGAGGGCCCGGGATGGACCGGGTTCCGGCTCAGCGATTCGACGTCGAAGCGCTTCACGTGCGCCTATGCGAGAAGATCGCCGAGCTCCATCCTCTGATCGTGGCGGACGTGATGCGCGTCTTCCTCGAGGTCTCGTCGCTCCCGTGCGAGCTCATGCTCTGGTCGTTCGAGTTCGCGTTCGACGAAGACGACGGCCGCATCGCGCGCATCGAGGCGCGCTTCGCGAAGCGCGGCGCGCCGCCAACCTCCACCGACGACCTTCCCGGTTACGAGGTGCAGGTGCTTCTCCCGAAGGTGATCCCGGCGCATGCGCCTGCCGACGGCGTTCGGGCGGCCACGGCTGCGCCGGAGAATGCGCCTGCTCCCGGCGGCCTCGTCGCGCGTTTCGTCCACGCGCTTGCCGATCTCGGTGCCTACTGCACGATCGAGACGCTCGAAGCACGTTCGGCCGAGGTCTACCTGCTCTGATCGCCGGAGCTCGCGCCGAGGCGGAGTGAGCAACCAGCGAGCACGCGACGAACCGGAACGAGTGGAACGGCTGCAGACCCCGAGCGAGCCGGTGCGCGCGAAATCAGCGCGCGCCCGCGTCCGGAAGCAGGCCGGCGGACGGGTCCGAGCCGCTCTCGACGAACGCGCCCTCTCCCTTGAAGAACGTCCAGAAGTCGTCGGCCCAGACCTCGCCGCCCTTCTCGTTCGGATGGATCTTGTCCGCGCGGCGCGCGATCTCGAGGTGCGAGCCGTCGTAGAAGCGGCACGGCGCGACGTGCTCGCTCAGCCACTTGTTGAACTTCGCCTGCGAGGGCTTCCAGATCGGCGGAGCGATCCAGTAGCAGTCGATCCCCTCGACGCGCTTGAGGAGCTTCGGCAGGTACGGGCCGATCTCCTTCTCCGGATCGATGCTGTGCGGAACGTGGTTCGCGCCGAGCGTGAGCAGGATCAGGTCCGGCTTGGTGCGCGCGATCAGCTTCGGCAGGTGATCGTTCTGCGAGAACTCGTGGATCGTCCCGCTCTCGATGACGTCGCGGTGATACTTCGTCCCGTCGGCCTCGAACTTCGGTCCGAGCGCGCGTGCGAGCCCGCCGCCGACCATCGAGTCTCCGGTGTGGAGGACCCTCGTGTACTTCTTCGGCACCGGAGCCGGCGCGGGCGCAGGAGCGGGAGCCGGCGTGGGAGGGGGCGCGCTCGATGGGGTGGCCGATGCCGCGGTCTCGTGCGTGGGCGGGGAGGCGTCGGCCCCGGCGCCGCCAGGCTGGGGCTTCGAGCAAGCGAAGAGCGCGAGGATCGAGAAGGCGGCGAGAGTGTGGCGGTTCATCATGAAGCTCCGTCGAACGCGGGGCCGCAGGCTAGGAGCTTTTTCCAGCCTTTGCGAGTTGCCGGAGTCGGTCGGCGACTTGGGGGCAGGCCGACATCCTCGTGTCGAGCGAGGCGCCCGCGTACAACGCTTCGAAGGCGGCCCTCTCGTCCTACGTCGAGGGGCTCTCCCTCGCGCTTCGCGGAACCGGCGTTGCGCTCACCAACGTGCGTCTCGGCTTCGTGGACACGAAGATGGCGAAGGCCAGCGCGAAGCCGTTCATGATCACGGCCGATGCTGCCGCGAAGCTCGTGATGCGGGCGCTCGAGCGTCGACCGGTGCGCCTGACCCATCCGCTCTCGATGGCGGCCCTCGTCTGGCTCGTCGCGGTTGCGACCTGGGTGAAGATCATCTGGAGCTGAACGAGGACGTTCGGCATCTCCGGAGCGAGCCGAGCGGCAGGCGGGCGGTGGGGTTGACCGCGGGCGGTCACGAGGTCGAGCCCCGAGGCGAAGGACGCTACCGGTGGCCGGGCGGGGAAGCGACGAGGTTTGGCGCCGGGGATGCGGGCAGCGCCGGCGCCGAGGCGGGCCGTCGGGCTTCCGGTGGGCGGGGCGAGGGGCCCGAGCGCCCGCGGAGCGGATTCGAAGCGGACGGGGCCGTAGGCGCGTCGAGCGTCTTGGCGCCGGGAGCCAGCGGGATTACTGGAGTGCCACCCATGCAGGTCGTCAGCGTCAAGGAAGCTCTTTCGGGCAAGGTTGCCGTCGGGTCGAAGGTCGAGGTGCGCGGATGGGTCCGCACGCGTCGCGACTCCAAGGCCGGGATCTCCTTCGTTCACATCACCGACGGAAGCTGTCAGGCCCCGGTGCAGGCCGTCGTGCCGGGCACGCTCGCGAATTACAAGGACGAGGTCCTGCGTCTCACCGCGGGCGCTTCGCTCGTCTGTCAGGGCACGATCGTCCAGAGCTCCGGCAAAGGCCAGGCGTTCGAGATCCAGGCCGACGACGTGAAGGTCCTCGGCTTCGTCGACGATCCCGAGACGTACCCGCTCCAGCCCAAGGCGCACTCGCCGGAGTTCTTGCGCGACCACGCGCACCTTCGGCCGCGCAGCAACACGTTCGGCGCGATCTCGCGCATCCGGCACTCAGCCGCGATGGCGATCCACCGCTTCTTCACGGACGAGGGCTTCGTCTGGGTCAACACGCCGATCGTCACCGCCGCGGACGCCGAGGGAGCCGGGCAGATGTTCCGCGTCTCGACGCTCGACATGGCGAACCCGCCGCGCGCCGAAGGGGGCCGCGTCGACTTCCAGAAGGACTTCTTCGGCAAGGAGGCGTACCTCACCGTCTCCGGGCAGCTCAACGTCGAGGCCTACTGCCTCGCCCTCTCGAAGGTCTACACGTTCGGCCCCACCTTCCGTGCGGAGAACTCGAACACGACGCGGCACCTCGCCGAGTTCTGGATGATCGAGCCCGAGATCGCGTTCGCGAACCTGAACGACGACGCCGATCTCGCCGAGCGGTTCCTCAAGGCGATCTTCAAGGCTGTCCTCGCGGAGCGCCCGGACGATCTCGAGTTCTTCGAGCAGACGGCGGGCAAGGGCATCGTCACGCAGGCCGGTGTCATCGACCGCCTCCAGAAGTTCGTCGACTCCTCCTTCGAGCGCATGGACTACGCCGAGGCGATCAAGATCCTCGAGAAGTCCGGCAAGAAGTTCGAGTTCGCCCCCAAGTGGGGAAGCGATCTCCAGACCGAGCACGAGCGCTACCTGACCGAGGTGCACGTCGGCCGTCCCGTCGTGGTGATGAACTACCCGGAGGAGATCAAGGCCTTCTACATGCGCGTCAACGACGACGGGAAGACCGTCGCCGCGATGGACGTCCTCGCCCCGGGCATCGGCGAGATCATCGGCGGCAGCCAGCGCGAGGAGCGCCTCGACGTCCTCGACGCGCGGATGCGCAAGATGAACCTCGTGCCCGAGCACTACGGCTGGTACCGCGATCTCCGCCGCTACGGCTCGGTCCCGCACGCAGGGTTCGGCCTCGGCTTCGAGCGGCTCATCGTCTACATCGCCGGCCTCGGCAACATCCGTGACGCGATCCCGTACCCGCGCGTCCCGGGCTCGGCGCTGTTCTGACGGCCGCCGCCCGAGTCGGGCGCACCCTTCAGGGGCGCGTCTTCGACTCGGGCGCGCGTAGCCGCGCGACGACGACGCTCAGCACTCGACGATGTTCACTGCGAGACCGCCGCGCGCGGTCTCCTTGTACTTCGTGAGCATGTCGGCGCCGGTCTGGCGCATGGTCGCGATCACCTTGTCGAGCGAGACGAGGTGCGAGCCGTCGCCGCGGAGCGCGAGGCGAGCTGCGTTGATCGCCTTCACGGCGCCCATCGCGTTCCGCTCGATGCACGGGACCTGCACGAGCCCGCCGATCGGATCGCAGGTGAGCCCGAGGTTGTGCTCCATCGCGATCTCGGCGGCGTTCTCGACCTGCGCGGGCGAGCCGCCCATCACCTCGGCGAGCGCGCCGGCGGCCATGCTGCACGCCACGCCGACCTCGCCCTGGCAGCCGACCTCGGCTCCGGAGATCGAGGCGTTCATCTTGTAGAGCATCCCGATCGCCGCCGCCGCGAGGAGGAAGCGGACCGCGCCGTCGTCGTTGGCGCCCGGGACCCAGCGCGCGTAGTAGTGCAGGACCGCCGGCACGATCCCGGCGGCGCCGTTCGTCGGCGCGGTGACGACGCGCCCGCCGGCGGCGTTTTCCTCGTTGACCGCGAGCGCCCAGAGGTTGACCCAGTCCATCGCGTGGAGCGGGTCGTCCGACGTCGGGTCCGCGCGCAGCTTGCGATGGAGGGACGCGGCACGGCGCTTCACCTTGAGGCCGCCGGGGAGGATGCCCTCACGCTCGCAGCCGCGGCGGACGCAGGCGCGCATCGCTTCGACGAGCAGCATCACGCCCGCACGCACCTCGGCCTCGGGGCGGAGCGCCTTCTCGTTCTCGAGCACGAGCGTGCTCAGCGAGAGCCCGTTGCTCTTGCACAGCTCGAGGAGCTGGGCTCCGGTCTTGAAGGGGTAGGGGAGAGCCTTCTCGTCCGCGCTCGCCTTCTCCGGATCGGACTGATCGACGACGAAGCCGCCGCCCACCGAGTAGTAGACGCGATCGAGGAGCGTCTCGCCCGAAGCGTCAGCCGCCACGAAGCGCATCCCGTTCGAGTGGAGCGGGAGCGACTTGCGGCGGTGGAAGACGAGCTGGTCGGCGACGCGAAAGGCCACCGGCTGACGCCCGAGAAGGCGGACCTCGTTGGAGGCACTGATGCGCGCAAGGCGCGCGGGGACGGCATCGACATCGGTCTCGTCCGGCAGCTCACCTTCGAGGCCGAGCAGGACGGCGACGTCCGTCCCGTGGCCCTTACCGGTGTGGCCGAGCGAGCCGTACAGCTCCACCGTCACACGGGCGACCCGCCCGAACGAACCCTGGTGCTCGAGCGCTTCGGCGAACCGGCGCGCGGCCTTCATCGGCCCGACGGTATGAGAGCTCGAAGGGCCAATCCCGATCTTGAAGATGTCGAATACGCTGAGGCGCACGCGTTGCACGCTACTCGGAGCGCTACGGATTCCTAGGGGGAGAAAGCGCGATCTTTGGTCGAGCTTGTCAGGACTCGTGCGCCTCGTGCGGGCCTCGCCGCCCCGGGCCCGCCAACGAGGTCGGGCGCCCGGGCGCGGCTGGTTCGGTCGTTGCTCTGCACTGTGTCAAACGGAGTCGACCGGAGGCACTCGTGACCGTCCTCGTCCTTGGCGCGACCGGATTCGTGGGAAGAGCGCTCGTTCCGGCCCTCCTCGCGGAGGGAGTGAGTGTGCGCGCAGCCTCGCGGAGCGAGCGGCGAGGCGGCCCCGCCGGGGTGGAGTGGGTTCAGTGTGACGTGCGTGCGCCCGCGACGCTGCAGCGAGCGATGGAGGGCGTCGATTGCGTCTACTACCTCGTCCACAGCATGGGCGAGGCGTCTCGTCGCGATTTTCGACGGGTGGAGCGCCAGAGCGCTACCAACGTCGCCCGGGTGGCCGCGGCGAGCCGCTGCCGGCGCGTCGTCTACCTCGGCGGCGTGGAGCCGAACGGTCGACCTTCCGAGCACCTCGCGAGCCGCCTCGAGGTCGGATCCATCCTTCGCGCCGGTGCGGTCCCGACCATCGAGCTCCGCTCCGCGATGATCCTCGGGAATGGAAGCGCCTCATGGCGCATCCTCCGCGATCTCGCCTTGCGCCTGCCGCTGATGCTGCTTCCGCGCTGGCTCGAGTCGGAGAGCTGCCCCATCGCGCTCGAGGACGTCGTCACCGCTCTGGTCGATGCGCGACGCGTTCCCCTCGATCGGAGCAGATGGTTCGACATCCCGGGACCGGAGGTGTTCAAGGCGCGCGATCTGCTCATGCTCGTCGGCTCTCTCCGCGGACGCCATATCCCGGCCTTGCGGGTGCCGTTTCTCACGCCCCGCCTCTCCGCCGGTTGGCTGAAGCTCGTGAGCGGCGCGGACTACAACGTCGCGCGCGAGCTCGTGCTCGGCCTCCGCGGACATCTCCTCCCTCACGACGATCTCTACTGGGGCCTCACCGGACATCCGCCGCGGCTGTCTGTCCGCGAGGCGGCGAGGCGTGCGCTCGAGACGGAGGCGCCCATGGAGGGCGTCGGAGGATGGGTCGCGGCGAAAGAGGAGCGGCTCGTGGCGACCCTCGGTCACCACGAGCCTTGAGGTCGAAGAGGCCAGGGCCTGGAGCGGCCGCGCCCGATCTCATCGAGCCGGGTCGGGCTGGTCCGAGAACCACGCGCACGCGTGACTGTCGATGATTCCCGCTCCAATGGAGCGCCAGGTCATGTTCTGCCAGGTCCCGCGATTGAGGATCACGTCGTTGTGGAGCGAGCTGCCCTGCCACGCCGCGAGCGCCTTCTTGGAGTCGAGGGCGACCCCGGTGACCTCGCCGGGCTGTCCGATCGTGATCTCGAAGCCGGTCGCCTTGAGCTGCGTCAGCTCCGACGGCTTTTCCCACATGCACTTCGCCTGCGCGTGGTCCGCCGTGTAACAGCACGGCGTCCACGGGCCGTTCGACGACCAGCTGTGCCCGTTGCAGGTCACGGCCACCTTGGGCGAGTCGCGGAGATCGCGCACGTGGGTCTCGGCGACGTGCGAGAGAGACTTCGAGATCGGGATCGGAGGCAGCCCGTGCTGCGCCCGGTAGTCGTTGATCGCATTCGCGAGCTCGAGCGCGCGCGAGCCGATCGCCGGAGGCGCGGGCGCGGGCGGCGTCGTGGGCTGGGGCGCGGGCTGCGGGCTCGGCGGCTGCGGAGCCGGCGGCGCGCCGCCCTGGAGGAGGTTCCCCAGCATCGTCAGCCACGGATTGTAGGAGGGCTGCGACGGTGCGGGCTGCGGTTGCGGCGGGCTGTTGGTCGGCTGCGGAGCCGGCGGCGCGTAGGTCGGTGCCGGCTGCGGATAGCTCGGTTGCTGTTGCGGCGGGTAGTAGCCGGGCTGCTGTTGCGGCGGGTAGTAGCCGGGCTGTTGCGGCGGATAGTAGCCAGGCTGCTGTTGCGGCGGGTAGTAGCCGGGCTGGGGTGAGCCCTGTCCCTGGTAGCCCGCGTACGGGTTCGGTGGCTGCGTGGTCGCGCGCGGCGCTTCACGACGGCACCCGATGCCGAGAGCGAGGGCAAGTACGAGCAGGGGCGTTCGACGCATGGGGCGGAGTGTACTCGTTCCGGCGGGGGTTCATCGGCTCGACGCCCGCGGCACGGCGAGTGCATCTCTACCGATGCGGAGAAGAGAGGGGAGCAGGAAGGCGGGGCGACATGCCGGCACTCACGACGAACGACCCGGACGATCCGAGCGAGTTACCCGCTTCCGAGCGGGTCGAGAGCTTCCTCGAGTGCGTGGAGCAGAAGCGGCGCGGGACCGTCCGCTTCCGCCTCGCGGCTGCTCTTGTCGGCGCGGTCGTGGCGACTGTCGTCTTCCTGACATCGATGGGCGTGCTCACCCCGGACGCTGGTCGACTCGTCGCGTCAGCCGGCACGGTGGTCGCCGGGCTCCTCGCCCACGAGCGCTGACCTCGCGTCGCAGCGACGCCGTCTGCGGAGCAGCGTTTGCCGAAGGCGAGAAAGGCGAGAACGACGAGCGCGCGAACAGACTGCCGACGTGATTGCGTATTGCACGTATTGCTTACTTCCGACGAGCTGCTATGCCTTCGATCTGCGCTGACTCAGGCACGCGCCGAGGATGATGCCGGAAGGGGAGCGAGAGCCAGTCGTCGTCGTCGTTGGCGGGGGCCTAGCAGGGTTGACCTGTGCGTACGAGCTCGGGAAGCTCGGGCTCTCGCCGATCCTGCTCGAGCGTGGCGGGCACTTCGGCGGCAAGGTGATGTCGTCGGAGGGGTATGGCGGCCTCCCGATCGAGCACGGCGTCCACGGCTGGTGGAAGGGATACGGCAACTTCCTCGATCTCCTGCGCGGGCTCTACGGCCGCGACGATTGGGAGAACGAGGTGTTCTCGGGGCCGTACTTCTCGCGCTTCACCGCGAAGCTCGCCGACGGGCGGGTCGTGTCGATGGCGCGTCCGCCGCCGGTGGAGGACGAGCCGCGGATCCTCCCGATCGTGAACGCAGCGATCGACATGGTGAAGCAGCGGGCGATGTCGATGGGCGACGTCGCGAGCCTCACGCGCTTCATCGTCACCATGATCGCGTTCGACCACGCCAAGGACTACGCGGCGTGGCACGACAAGACCGCGAGCGGCGTCGCCGACGAGCTCGGAGTGTCGAAGAACGCGAAGGAGCTGATGCTGGCGAACTTCTCGCTCGGGAGCGCGTTCGCGCCGCTCGATCGGATCAGCGCGTCGGCGTTCTTCTCGACCGCGAACTTCTACATCTTCGACGCGCAGGCGTCGCTCGCGGCACGGTGGCTGCGGAGCCATCCGGAGAAGCTCGTCTTCCGCCCGCTCCGGAAGGCGATCGAAGAGAAGGGGGACTGCATCGCCTATGCGCGCGTCCTCGGTCTCGGGGCGCACGACGGAAAGGTCGACACCGTCTATGTCGATCGCGCTCACCGCGGCGTGCTCTCGGTACGGGACGTCGCCGATGAGCCGCGCGACCTGCTCGACCCGGGCACGGCGTGGCCGGAGTCGGAGCCGCGCGAGCTTGCCCTGGCGCGCGCGACGCTGAAGCACCTCGGGAGCGTCTGGCTCGCACTCGCTCACGGCGGAGACTCGGGGCACGGGCATCCGGTCGTCGAGGCGTGGCATGGCGATCGGGAGCCACCCGCGTCGTCGTCCGACCCGCGCTGGCTCGACGTGGAGAGCGCCGACGGCGAGGGCGAGCGCATCCGCGTCCTCGAGAATCGATTCGTCACGCTCGGCACGCTCGACATCCGCGACGTTCCGGAGAAGGGCTTCCGCGAGGTCCTCTGGGAGCGGACGCCGAACCACACGCCGCCCGAGGAGCTCGAGCGGCTCCGGACGAACCTCGCACGCGCGACGCCGATGCTGGCGATGCACGCTGCCAACATCACGACGCCGTCGCACCTCCCTCTCTACGTCGGTCGCTCGGACGGCAAGCTCAGGGCGTTCGTGGGAATCTGCACGCATTTTGGCGGCCGGGTGCGGTACGACCGGGGCCTGCGCGGGTTCGCCTGTCCGCTCCACGGCAGCCGCTTCGACGGCGACGGCACGCGCTCGTGCGGACCAGCGGAGGCGAGCCTTCTCGCGTTCCGTGTCGTCGATCGCGGTGACGGTCACGTGGACGTCCGGATCCGCCGGCCGCCGAAGATCCGTGCCGATCACGTCGTCCTCGCCACCGACGTCCGCCCGATGCAGCACATCCTCCAGGCGAGCCCGGCGCTCCAGGGCCATCCGGTGATCCGGGAGCTGTTCCGGATGCGTACGACCTCGCTCACGGTCGTCCGCTTCGTCCTCGGCCGGCGCATCGACGACGTGCTCGCGATGTTCATGGGGTTCAAGACGCTCGATGCGCTCTTCAACGTGACGAAGCTGCAAGGCATCCAACTGGAGGCCTATCGCGATCGCGTCCACGAGGTGATCGAGCTCCAGATCCTGCGCGATCGAACCGCCGGGACGCTCTCGCGCGACGAGCTCCTCCGGACCATCCGCGCCGAGCTCAAGGAGGCGTACGGCTGGACCGAGGAGCCCGAGATCCTCGAGCCGGTCCACGTTGCGCTCCATCGCGACGTCTACACCGGCTTCGACGTCGAGAGCGAGAGCGTCCGGCCGACGACGGAGGCTGGCCCTCCCGGCCTCGTGTTCGCCGGCGACTGGGTGCAGAGCGACGAGGGCGCCTGGTACATGGAGCGGGCGGTGCGCTCCGGCCGTCTCGCGGCGCGCGCGATCGCGCGGAGGAGCGGCATGGATCCCGAGCGCATCCCGCTCGTGCCGCCCGTGCGCTCGCCGTGGAACCTTCGCGATCTGGCGCGCATCGGCCAGCGCGGCGTCGAGATGCTCTCGCGGATCATCGACGAGCTGTTCGGCGTGAATCGAAAAACGCTCTGAGGAGCCCAGATGACATGACGGACTTCTACGGCTTGCCCGCATTCAAGAGGATGTACGGCTTCGGCGACACCGCCACGCTGCGGACCAAGAGTCTCGTGGCGTTCATCGGTGGCGCCGACGCCCGCGCGGTCGCCGGTGCGGTGCCGCCTCACCGCATGCTCCAGCCGATCGCGCGTGCACCGCTCGTCGTGATGCAGTCCGACTTCACCAGCGCCACCGACAACGGCGACCCGGACGAAAACGAGTACCGCTACCACGAGATCATGCTCGCGGTGATCGTCGCGGGGGTCGGCACGCCCGTCCCCGCGCTCTTCCCGCTCGTCCTCTTCGTCGACGAGCCGACCGCGATGCTCTCCGGGCGCGAGTTCTATGGCTTCCCGAAGGTCCCCGCCGACGTCGCGCTCGAGCGCAATCGCGCGCACGTGCGGTACACGTCGTTCCCACGCGGCGAGAGGAGGGTGACCGAGGTCCTGCGCTCGTCGTGGGATCCGGAGCCGGGGATCCTCTCTCGCGCGCTCTCGAGCGCGGTGGACCTCGTCTCGAGCGCCGTTCGGGCGGCAGGGGTCGATGACGATACGATCGACCTCCTGTCCGGCCTGGTCCTCGCGCCGGCCGGGCAGATCCTCAACGTGCGGCAGCTCCCGGATCTCAGGAACCCGCGCCGAGCCGAGCTCTCTCAGCTCACGCGCTTCTCGCCCCGCCTGCTCGACCCCAGCGTGGCCGCGCTCGTCTCGGGGTACACCCTCGAGCTGCCGGAGGAGCCGGTCTGGTCGCTCGGGCGGCGCTTCTTCCGCGGGGAGAGCCCGAAAACGCTGGCCGCGTTCGACTGGTCGGTCACGATGAAGGTCACGACGGGCGAGGTGCTCGATTCGTGGTGAGGGTTCTTCACGGGGGCGGATCGAGAGGCTCCGCAGATGTCCGAGGAGAGGCCACCAAACGCCCGCCCAGCGCGCCTGGGAAAGGCGAAGGGCGTCATCGTGCGTCCGATGATCGACTGGTTCACGAGCACGTTCGGCCAGCGCGGGCTCGAGGAGCTCGCGGCGGCGATCGATCCTCGATGGGCCACCGAGCTCGTCCTCGACGGGCCCGCCCTCGGGATCGCTCCCGGCGGCTGGTACGACGAGAGGCTTGCGAGCGAGATCGCCGCCCGCATCATCGCCATCGCTTCGACGCGCATGACGGAGGCGGAAGCGCTCCATGCCATCGGCACGGTCACGGTCGACCGTAGTCTCGGGCGCATCTCGCGTGCCGTGGTGGAGTGGTTCGCGTCGCCGGATACCGCCGCCATCAGCGCGCAACTCTCCTGGCGGCTCTTTCACTCGACCGGTTGGATCTCGGCGTCGGTCGCGGGCTCCGCGATGCATGCCGTCGGCATCTGGGGCGCGCACGGCGAGAAGTGGTGCGCCGTCGTCGGGGCATGCTCGGTTCGAGTGCTCGAGCTCACCGGTCTCGAGGACGTTCGTATCGACCGCCACACTTGCAGCGGCGGCGCGCGATCGTGCGAGATGACCGTGCGCTGGTCGTCACGCTGAGCTATTGCGGTGCTCACTTTGCATTGACCTCCGATTCACGCCCGCCCGTTGGGCGAGCGGGCGTGAATCTCCGGTCAAAGCGTGTTCGTGTGAGCCGACCGCTACGAGCTTCCAGGATCGGCGCAACTGAGTTGCGCCTTCGCGGCGCGTCGCGCTCACGAGCGCGGCACGGTGAACGTCACGCACGCGCCGCGGCCGCCGTTGCCCGCGTGCGCGGCGATCTCGCCTCCCATCGACTCGACGAGCCGCTTCGAGAGCCAGAGGCCGATGCCGATCCCGCAGGTGGGGCTGCCGTTCGGGACGAACACCCGTTCGAACAGGCCGCTCTGGAGCTCGGGCGGGAAGCCGGGCCCGTCGTCGATCACCGATATGCGCGCGAAGGCGTCCTCGATCGCGAGCGTCACGTTCACGCTCGTGGACGAGCCGCAGTGCCGCCACGCGTTGTCGAGGAGGTTCGTGAGCACCTGCTCGAAGCGTAGAGGATCGACCCACGCGTCCGTCGCCTCGAGGTCGAGCGTCGCCGACGTCCGGAACTGAGGGCCGACGCGCGCGGCGACCGAGGCGACGATCGGTGCGAGGGCGACGCGATGCGGGCGGAGCGCCAAGCTCCCCGATTGGATCGCCCCGACGTCGAGCGCATCTCCGACCAGGCGCGTGAGCCGCTCCACCTCCTCGGTGAGCACGCCCATGAGCGTGTCGCGATCGCCGACCGGCAGGCTCCCGATCTTGGACCGGAGGATCTCGATGCCGTTCCTGAGCACGGCGACCGGCGTGCGGAGCTCGTGGGCGACCACGGCAAGGAACATCTCCCGCGTACGCTCGGTCTCGCGGCGTGCCGTCACGTCGCGCACGACCGCGATGATCGGCCGTGCGCCGGAGAGCTCGATGCGCGACGTTCCGAAGTCGACATAGCGGAGTGTGCCGTCCTTGTGCCGGACCCGGAGCGTGTCGGAGACACGTCGCCTGCCTGTGAAGTGCTCGTCGAGAACGCGCTCGAGCGCATCGCGGTCGTCGCTTGCGAACAGGTCGAGGAGCGAGAGGCCGAAGACCTCGTGACGCGTGCGACCGACGATCTGGCAGAAGGCGGGATTCGCCTGCACGAGCGAGCGCGTCTCCTCGTCGATCTGCACGACGCCGTCGAGCATGTTCTCGAAGATCTCCCGGAATCGGAGCTCGGATTCCTGGAGCGCTGCGCCGACCCAGATGCGCTCGGTCACGTCCCGTCCGTAGAAGAGGATGCCGCCGACAGCCGGATCGGCGAGGAGGTTCCGCTCGGTGATCTCCAGCGTGACCCAGCTTCCGTCGCCATGTCGCGCACGGATCGTCGTCGGAGCGCCCACGCCGCTCGCAGCGAGCGCCTCGGCGTGCGCCTGACGCGCGAGCGCGACGTCCTCGGGATGCATCAGGTCCCACACGCTCGACCCCGCGAGATCCTCTGGGACGCGTCCGAGGACGGTGCGCACAGCCGCGTTCGCTACCTGGACCACGCCCGACTCGTCGATGATCGCGACGAGGTCGAGCGCGTTGTCGAACAGCGCACGGAACTGTCGCTCGGCTTGGTCCGTGACCTGCACGCGGCTGCTTCGCTTGGTCGTCCGCCGCACCTCGCCGCTGGCTGGCGCCGCGCGCTTCGCGCGCTGCTTGGCGCGGGCGACGAAGGCACGCACGACGTTGGCGCGGACCGACGCGTTCCAGAAAGCGTCGGCTCCGGCCTCGATTGCGTCGACCTCGTCGTCCGCTCCGCGCTTCGAAGAGGCGAGGCAGATCGTGGTCCGCGCGCCTTCCGGGAGCTGTCGGATGCGCCGGCATGCGGCGAGCGCTTCGTCGAGTGACGTGGTCGCATCGAGCAGCACGACGGCGTCCGGATCGTCACTTACGAGCAGGACGAGGTCTTCCGATCCGGTGACGATTCGAGGGGCGAACCCTGCTTCGCCGATTGCCCCGAGCAAGGGCACGTCCGGCTCGTCCCCGTTCGACCACACGAGGATGCCGATGGCGGGGCGCGCCGCGGCTGCGCCCGTGTGTTGGGGCATGGGCCTCAGTGTACGTGAGCAAGACACGTGAGCAAGACACGATGAGCAAGACGTCCCGCGCCCGTAGAAGCGGGAAGGAGGGGAGACTGCGCGGCTTCGTCGTCTTCGCGGCGACCGGGCCTGCTCGTCAAGCGTTGTAGGTCAGAGTGCTGAGCGGTTCGTGGACGGACTTCTCGGCGAGGACTTGCACGCGAAGCGCGTGCCTTCCGTCGCGTTTGCGGTGACGGGCGTGCTGCCGGCAGCGAACCTTGCGACCCACGCCATCGGCCGGGGGATCGGCAGCGGCCCGCGGACGCGACCCGAAGCACGTGACCAAGCAGGTCGGTCGGCTCTCGAGCAACGACGGGCTAACGCTCTGACGACTGTTCGAGCCGTGGGGGGCGGTTCGTTGTGGGGGATCGGAAGCCGCTCGTGGTCGCTCTCGACTTGGACTGAGCTCGACAAGGACAGTCACGCGACGATCTCCCCGATCTGATCACGCCGCACGACCGTGCGACGCCGCTCGTTTTGAGGACGGTCGAGAAGGCGACGCTCGCAGGCCGCGAAACGCCGATGAGAGGGAGGGAACTCTTCGGACTTCTATGATGCGAAATGCGGGGACTCTTCAGGCTTCGACCGGTAGCGTGGAGAGCGACAGAGTGATGCCCGTCCCGAAAATGAAACTAGACCGTCATGGATCGCGATTTCGAACCATTGTGCGCGCCACGGTTGTTGCATTTGGGTTGGGAGCTGCTGGGCTTTGCTGTCTGGGGCGAGCTTCGAATTTGAGGAGGGATCCTTCAAGCGCTACGGGCTTCTACATTCCTACGGACATCTGTGATGCCGTGCGGGAGATGCGCAGCACGGTCCCAGCGCGAGAACTCGAAGCCTTCGCCAGACACCCGGACGGTCCCGCTCTTGAACACTTCGGTCTGGGAGTAGGTATTCGAGCCAACTGGGTGAGGGCGTTGCCGGCAAACGAAGGCGGAATGACGCGGCTCGCGCAGTACTTTGTTGACCACGGCGTCTGCCATCCGGACAACATGTCTGCACTTGTTCTTCTGGCGCTTTGGCAGCAATTGCGGGGGCAGCCGATCTCCCTGCAAGAACACTTGGAAAGTTGGAAGAAGTACGACGCCAAGGACTGCAGTTTCGGTGATCTAGCGGGCTCGAGTGAAGCGCGATGTGGGTGTCCAATGCCGTTCGATGTCTCTGCGTGTGGCGGCCCTGCCAATGGCCGTTGACACCGGATCCGGCGGCGGTGATTCGAACTGACTCGACACGCAACTCTGGGTGGCGATTCCACGCTTAGCAGCCGTTGAAGACGCAGCTCGGAAGTGCTCCGCGCTCCCAATCGCGCGAAACGAGTACCGCTCGCGCTCAGCGCGGCGGGGCGTCTCGTGGTCGGGCCGGGATGAGGAGCGGGGAGATTGGCGGTTTCGTAGGCTCCGCGCGGCGCCCGCGTCTCGCCGTCAGGCGTTGTACGTGGAGCTCGAGGTCTCTCCGCCGCGTCCGGTCCAGTTGGTGTGGTGGAACTCACCGCGCGGTCCGTCGGTGCGCTCGTACGTGTGGGCGCCGAAGTAGTCGCGCTGGGCCTGGAGCAGGTTCGCGGGAAGCCGCGCGGAGCGATACGAGTCGTAGAAGGCCAGCGCCGTCGAGAACGCGGGCACGGGGATCCCCGCCGTCACCGCGCCGGCGATCGCTTTCCGCCATCCGGGCTGCGCGCGCTCGATCTCGCCCTTGAAGTACGGATCGAGGAGCAGGTTCACGAGCGAGGCGTCGCGGTCGAAGGCGTCCTTGATCTTGCCGAGGAAGCGGCTGCGGATGATGCACCCGCCCCGCCACATGAGCGCGATTCCGCCGTAGTTGAGGTTCCACCCGTTGGCCTTTGCGGCGGCGCGCATCAGCATGTAGCCCTGGGCGTAGCTGATCATCTTCGACGCGTAGAGGGCATCGCGGATGGCGTCGATCATCGCCCGCTTGCCCGCGTCGCCGGCGACCTCGATGCGCGGGATCGTCGGTCCTTCGAGTACCTTCGAGGCGGCGACGCGCTCGTCCTTGAGCGCCGAGACGAAGCGCGCGTACACGGCCTCCGAGATCAGCGTGATCGGGATCCCGTGCTCCATCGAGTCTTGGACCGTCCACTTGCCGGTGCCCTTCTGTCCGGCGGTGTCGAGGATGCGTTCGACGAGCGGCGTGCCGTCGGGCTCCTTGAACGCGAGGATGTCACGGGTGATCTCGATGAGGTAGCTGTCGAGCACGCCCTGGTTCCACTCGGCGAAGACCTCGTGCATCTCGTCGTACGACATGCCGAGGCCCTCCTTCATCAGGTGGTAGGCCTCGCCGATGAGCTGCATGTCGCCGTACTCGATCCCGTTGTGGACCATCTTGACGTAGTGGCCGGCGCCGCCTTCGCCGACCCAGTCGCAACACGGGGCACCGCCTTCGACCTTCGCGGCGACGCCCTGGAAGATCGGGCGGAGGTGCGGCCACGCCGCCGGCGAGCCGCCCGGCATGATGCTCGGCCCGCGCCGCGCGCCCTCTTCGCCGCCGGAGACGCCGGTGCCGACGTAGAGGAGGCCCTTCGCCTCGACCTCGCGGACCCGACGCGCGGTGTCCTGAGCGAGCGAGTTGCCGCCGTCGATGATGATGTCGCCCGGCTCGAGGTGGGGGACGAGCTGCTGGATGAGGTCATCGACGGCAGGCCCGGCCTTGACCAGCATCATCACGCGGCGCGGCTTCTTCAGCTTCGCGACCATGTCCGGGATCGAGCTGGCGCCGATCACCTTCGTGCCCTTCGCCTCCTTGGCCAGGAACTCGTCGACCTTCGAGACGGTCCGGTTGTAGGCGACGACCGTGAAGCCGTGGTCGTTCATGTTGAGGATGAGGTTCTGCCCCATGACCGCCAGCCCGATGAGCGCGATGTCGCCTTGCGTATTCATGTCGACCAACCTCTCCTTCGCGTGAGGCCGGCAGCATAGTCCAGACCGGCGGGAGCCGTGAGGCACGACGACCGCTGACGCCTTGGGAAGCAGCGAACGTGGCGCGGCGGCCGCAGTTGCTCGGGGTCGGCGCCAGCGTCACCCGACCGGGTGACACGGCCTCGATGTCGATTAAGTGATGAAAACCCCGCCCCGCGCTGATTAGGGGGGAGATGAAAGGATCGCTTACCGGACGACTTGGCTTTCTTGCGCTAGCGGCCGGTCTTTTGGCCGTCATCGCGTGCGAGCGCGACTCGAACAGCGGCTCGAGCCACGACTCGCCGCCCATCACGACCGACGGCGGCGTCGAGGAACCGCCTGAGCTCGACGGTTACGTCCAGGAGCTCGTCTCCCGATGCGAGAGCATCACCGACGACGAGACGACCGAGGCGGGCATCCACGAGGCGCGCGCGGCGTACAAACGTGGCGACACGGACATCCCCCTCTCGGTCAAGGGCTGCACGCGCCTGTTCGTGAAGAAGAGCGGAGACCGGGAGACGTTCTCCGCCGTCTTGTCACCACCCTTCGGCATCACGGTCGACCAGGAGACGTTCGAGGTGAAGCGGACGGCGGCGATCATGTCGTGGTCGACCGCCGCCGACGGCAAGAAGGAGGTCCGAGGCGACCTCGACGCCGACGGCTTCGCGGAGCTGAGGGAGACCGCGGTGCCGAACGTCTCGATGATCTCCGAGCGCGTCACGCCGAGCGGTCAAATCAAGGCGCGCACCACGGTGAAGGTCCTCGAAGGCGGGCTCAGCGTCGACGTCACGGAGGAGGCCGAAGACGACGACGGGCGGCTCGCGACGACCGCCACGTACCAGGGGGCTCGCGTCGCCCGCAAATGCACCGGCGATCCCGAGCCGGGGCAGACTCCGCCGCCGAGCACGCCGCCCCGTCCGGCGTCTCCGTTCCCGCCGTCGCCGCATGAGGTTGCGTGCACGCCGGAGCAGCTCATGAAGCTCGAGTCGCTCCTCGAGCGGGCGACGAGCGGCGGTGCGTCGTGCATGGCGGCGGCCGGGATGCCGGACATCCGCTTCCGGATGCTCCGCCAGGTCGCGACTACGAGCTTCGACTTCAAGTGTACCGACGACAAGACGTTCGTCGCCGCGAATGACGGGGGCTACGGCGACGTGTTCCCCGCCCGCGCGCTCCTCTGGATCAACCCGCTCCTCTTCACCGCCGCGGACTGGGAGCAGGCCTCGACGCTCTATCACGAGCTGATGCACTTCTCCTTCGTCCACGATCACCAGGTCGAGGCGCTCGCCGACCTGTCGACGAACCTGGCGTATGCCGATCGCGTCTACGCGTGCGAGCAGCTCTGCTTCGCCCCGAAGGCCAACAGGTGCCACCTCGCTGCGTGCACGAAGAAGAAGATCTGCGACGTCGACAAGTACGAGTTCGAGAGGAAGCTCGGCAAGGAGATCGAGAGCTGCTGGTCGGGGCATCAGGTCGGCGCGCTCTGCCGCAAGAAGCCGGGCGAGCGGAAGTGGTGCACGACGAAGGCCGAGTGCGACGCCGCGTGCGGCGGGCAGGAGTGCGAGAGCAAGTCGATCTCGTGCAACGACAGCTGCCGATGACCGGCGAGCGCGCAGGTGAGCGCCGGCCAGCGCTCACCGCGCTCGCGCTCGCGGGACCGCTGATCCTGCTCGTGGTCCTCTGCGCGCGCGTCGATGCGCGCTCGTCGACGTCGGCGCATGCGCACGTGTTCCTCGCGCAGGAGCTCGTGCTCGTGCTCGGCGCTGCGGCGCTCGCCGCGGCGGCGGCGTGGTCGAGCCTTCGTGTCGGTCGCGACGCCGTGGCGCTGGTCACCGGCGTGCTCGTCGCATTGGAGCTCGCATCGGCGGCGGGCGCGCCCGCTCCCTGGCTCGCGGTGCGTTCGGCGACGCTGTGGATCTCGGGGCTCGTCGTCTTTCTCGTGGCGCGCGCGATCGGTCGCGATGCGCGCGATCTCGGGCTCGTCGCCCTGCTGCTGCCGCTCGGCGTCGCGGCAGGCTCGGTGCTCGTCGAAGCGCTCGGTGTCGTCCGACTCTCCGCGCTCCGCCATGCGCCGGGTGGGCTGCTCGGTGAGCGAAACGTCGCTGCGGAGCTGCTCGTCGCCGGCGCGCCGGTGGTCGCCTATGCAGGCCTCGCCGATGGAGCCGCGTGGCGGCGTCGCGCGGCGCTCGTCGTGGCCGCGATCTCGACGACCGCGGTCGTGCTCACGCGGACGCGGAGCGCATGGCTCGCGGGGCTCGTGCTCCTCGTCGTGCTCGCACTCGTCCTCTTCCGCGCTCGCGACGGAGCGAACGAGACCGGCCGGCGTGCTCGACGTGTGGGGATCGCGGTCGCGCTCGGCTTGTCCCTCGCGCTCGTCCTCCCGACGACGCTCAGGTGGAGGAGCGCGCACCCGTACCGCGACTCGCTCGCGCACCTCGTCGATCCATCGACGGCGAGCGGTGGCGGGCGTCTCGTGCAGTATGCAACGACCTGGCGTATGGTTGTGGCGCATCCCGGGCTTGGCGTCGGGCCGGGGAACTGGGCCGGGCACTACCTCTCGTTCGCTCGCCGCGGCGACCCCACCGTGCACGAAGGGCTCTCGCCGGTGAACCGCCTCCCGAACAGCGACCTTCTCGGCTTCGCGGCCGAGCGCGGGCTCGTCGCGACCTTCGTGCTCGCGGCGCTCGGGGCGCTGCTCGTTCGCCAGGGCGGGCCCTCGCGCGCGCATCGGGCCATCCGGCGGGCGACGCTGCTCGCGGCCCTTGTGATGGCGTCGCTCGACGCCGTGCTCCAGACCCCGGCGGCGCTCTTCCTGGTCGCGTGGGTCGTCGGGCTGTCGTCGACCGCGGCGCGTGCGGAGGTCGAGTCGTCGCGCTACGGCGAACGTTCGTCGGATCGCGACCGCGTGTATGCGTTCGCGGCAGTCGCGCTCGTGGCCGCCGCGGTGCCGGCGGCGCGCCGCGTGGCCTCGCTCCAGGTCGCTTCACGGGCGCGCGACACCGGCGACTTCGATCGTGCCGCTCGTCTCGATCCGGGAGACGTCGCCCTTCGCCTCGTCGCGGCGGAGGGCTGGATCGCCGAGGGCCGTTGCGATCGCGCCAGGGCTCACCTCGATGCCGTCACGAGGTCCTCGCCGGCGTCGCCGGCCCGCGCCGAGCTCGAGGCCCGCTGCACGAGCCTCACTGCTCGGTAGCGCGCCCGACGTCACGCCGGAGCGTGGAACGGCCCCGTGATCTCGAACGTCGTCCCGCCTCGCGGTCCACGCTGCGAGTTGAAGTAGAGGCGGGTGCCCGACGGATCGAAGGCGAGGCCGGTGATCTCGCTGTCGGGATAGTCGACGACCTGCACGAGCGGCTTGAGCTCGCCCGACGGTAGGATCGCGACGACCTGCATGTCTCCGCCGTCCTCGGCCACGAGCACGTCGCCCGAGGCTGAGACCGTGACGTTGTCGACGCCGGTGAGGATCGGATCCGGCGCCGTGGCGGCGTCGTAGAGGACCGACATGCGCTCGCCTCGCGTGTCGTGCGCCCAGACGCGGTCGTCGCCCTTGGTCGTGAAGTAGACGACGCCATCGTGCCACCAGATGCCCTCGCCGCCGTCGAAGTGCGTTGCGGCGGCGATCTGGTAGCGCGTGGGCACGTCGCCTTCGAAGCGGGGATCGGGGAGAGCGTGCCAGACGACGCTGCCGTCGGCTTTCACCTCGGCCACCTCGAGCGTGCCGGCCGAGAGGTTCGGGAACCCGTGCGAGCCCAGCTTGTCGGGGACGAAGCGGTAGAGGCAGCCGTCCTTCTCGTCTTCGGTGAGGTAGACGCGATGCGCGACCGTATCGAAGGTCGCCGCTTCGTGCATGAACGTCCCGAGCGCCGGTCGAACGATCGCCGGGTGCTCACCCCACGGATCGCACTCGTAGACCTGTCCGCGGTAGACCTCTTCGCAGGAGAGCCACGTGTTCCACGGGGTCGGACCTCCGGCGCAGTTCACGTTCGTGCCGTCGAGGACGCGATACGCGTCGACGATGTTGCCGGCGGCGTCGAAGCGGAGCGCGCCCACGCCGCCGGCGAACGGAATCTCCGAGTTCGAGACGTAGATCCAGCCGCCGTCCTCGGTGGGGAACGTCCCGCCGCCGTCGGGGATCGCGTGCCACTTGTAGCTCTTGCCCGGGACCGGCAGCGTGTTCGTCTTGGCGACGACCCGAGCGGTGAAGCCCGCGGCGACGCGCACGCCGTTCGCGTCGGGATCCCCGAGCGGACCGATCGCCGCGATCGTCGAGACGAGCCGCGGCCGCGCGATCGGCCTGTACGGGAGCTCCGGATCGCCTGCATCCGCGCCGCCGTCCCCCTCGCCCGTGTCGATCGCGCCGATGACGTTGTCCTTCGAGCAGCCGAAGACCGACCCGCTCAGCAACGTCGCGAGGCCGGCGAGACCGCTCTGGAGAATCGCGCGGCGCGGCAGTGCGCGCGGGGGAGGGGAGCTCATGCGATTTCTCATGCCACAGATGACGGATACGTCAAAAGCCCCGTCGAGTCTCGATTCCGAGCCCGGGAGATTCGCGTCCGCCGTGCGGTTCTCCGGCGCGTGCCGGCCGGCACATCCGTCGAGCTCGCATGGCACCGCCGATGCAGTCGAGGTTGCCGAGGAGCACCGAGATGATCCGAGCCACGACGATCGCGTTCGCAGTCACCACCGCCCTGCTGCTCGGTGGATGCGCAGCGCGGCCCAAGGTTTCGCAGCGGACCGAGATCACGAGCGCGCAGATGCAGACCGGCTACCGAGAGGCGGAGGCGGCGGCCGGAGACGTGACGCTCGGCAAGTACACCGATGCGCTCGCTCGTGCCGACAACGCCGTTCGCCTGGCGCCCAACAATCCGTGGGCGCTCTACAACCGGGCCGCCGCGCTGCACCATCTGGGTCGCTCCGGAGACGCTGTCGCCGCCTACCAGAACGCGGAGGTCCAGTTCGGCGAAGATCGCTGGGGCCGGTCGCTCGCGATCTACGGGCGCGCTCGCGCGCTCGACGATGTCGGGCAATGTGACGAGGCGAAGCGCGCCTACGAGCAGTTCGCGGCGCTCGTGCGCTCGAAGGACGCTCCCGCCGCCGACATGGCCATGACCTACGCAACGCAATGCCGTGCGGCGCAGGCCCCGCCATCGCCCGAGGCCGCGCTCCTCTCGGAGATGACGAGCGCGCTCGGCTCCGGGAACTACTCGCAGGTGCTGGCGCTGAAGGACAAGGTCCCGCCCGAGGCGGCGCCGAACCCGTGGATCGACTACAACGTCGGCGCGGCGTTCGCCGCTCTCGGTCGAACCGACGAGGCCGTGGCCGCGTTCGCGCGCGCTGAGCGGCAGTTCGGCGAGACCGATCGCTGGGGACGCTCGGTCGCGGTCTGGGGGCGCGCGCGAGCGCTCGAGAGCGCCGGCCGCTGCGCCGAGGCCTTGCAGGCGGTCGAGGACTACACGCTCGTCGTCGGAGGCAGCGATCCTCGCTCGGTCCGACTCGCGACTTCGTATTCGAGCAGCTGCCGCTGACGCGCTCCGGGCTCGGGTCGCAGCCTCGAAGGAGGCCGGTCTCGCGACGGGCCCTGCGCGTCGGCGATCCTCGCTAACGCGCAGCGGCGCGGGCAGCCATCACTTCACCAACGAGAGCGGCGTGTCGACGAGCTTGCGGTTCGCCATGCCGCCCGGATACGCGTAGCTGGCGTACGGGCCCCAGCCCCAGAGCGTCGCGGAGAATGCACCCTCGCTCCGCATGCGCTGGAGCCCCGTCGTGCACCGCTTGTCGCCGAACGAGTCACCGGGACCGAACTTGCGCGACAGATCGACGCGCCTGTATTCGTACTCCCCCGCGTTGTCGATCGGCGTCCACTCGGGGAGGTTGCCGGCGCACTCGAGCCATACGTCCTTGAAGTCGCCGTGCGTCTTCTTTCGGACGAGCACGAGAGAGTGCTCGGGGTACGAGGGGTCCGCGTAGAAGCTGTAGGAGCTCATGTACTGGCCCGACGGGACGACGTTGACGAACTCCGGATCGCCCATGCCTCCGTAACCCGGCACGTCAGGGGGATGGCCCTTGCCTCCCGTCATGAGCATGGCGAGGTAGAACGGATGTTCGGTGCCGCGGGCGCGGACGACGAACGCGTCGTTCGAGCGCGCACGGAAGACGACGAGCTCGCCCGCGTCGAGCGTGAGCGGAGCACCGGGCGGCTTCACGGGATCGTATTCGAGCTCCGTGCCGTCGCGACTGCCGACCATGCGGTACCACACGATCTCGTCGGTGCTCACGGCGCGCGGTCGGTAACCGACGCCGACGTACTCCGACCCCCATTGTTCGAAGGCTGGGATCTGCTGCGCGAGCGTATCGCAAGCCTCCGCCTCCCACGGCAAGTACGTGCACTCGGTTCCACCGACGGTCACGGTCGGCTTGTTGGAGAAGACGAAGCTGCCGGTGAGCTCCTCGCTCTGTGCGATCTGCACGAACTGGCCCTTCGACAGCATGATCTTCACCGGCATCCCGGCCGGAGCGCCCGTGAAGCCGTCTCCGTTCCTGACGTCCTTGGTCCCGAGGATCGTGACCTCCGTCTCGTCCTCGGCCGCGAAGATCTGCGTCACCGGCCTCGTGTCGGAACCTTGTGCCTCCCATCCGTTGACGACGACGTGCTCTTTCGCCCATGCGCTCACCGGCATCAGGAGCGTGGCCGTCGGGTACATCGTGTCGGCGCCACCGTACGGATACATCCACGTGGCGCCGACCGGGACATTGCTCTTCAGGCGGAACGCGTCGCCGATGCCGGCCTCGAAGAACCCGAAGTCCGCCTCGAGCGCGGGTTTTGCCTGCTCTGGGCAAGAGGAATGGAGCCCCTTCTCGTAGATCGAGCGCGGTTTGTCGGGGTCCCAGTCGGCGACGAAGAGGATCGCGCTCTCTCCTGGGGGGATGGGACCGTTGAGCGGCTCGAGGTCGGTGCTGTTCGCCACGGTTCGGAAGAGCGCACCCGACAGGTCGAGCTCTTCACCTCGCAGCTCGAGAGACACCGTGGCCGGCTTGTTCGACGCGTTGACGACGAACGTTGCGAAGCACGAGCTGATGTCCGGTCTACGGTGCCTAGGCTTCGTGAAGTAGAAGTCGCAACCGTTCGAGCTTCGGTCGGCCTCCGCCGCTGCGCACGGCTCCTGACACTTGGCGGCGCCGCAGGCGAGATCGTCGGCGCACGTCTCGACCACGCCGCCCGTACACGAGTCGATGATCGACCGACCGTCGAGCGAGCACTGGCGGAAACAGGTCTCGGCGTCCGGAGCTCCTGCCTCGGGCTGCGCTTCGAATGTACGATCGTTCTGGATGAAGCCGCCGCGATCGTCGCCGCAGGCAGCGATCAGCGCGAAGACGACGCCGAGCGAAGTCACGGCGCCGAACGCGCCGAAGGAGAACCGCGCGCGCCTCATGGAAGCTTCACCTCCACCGGCTGGAGCACGCTTCCTCTCGGAAGTCCGGCGCCGAGCTGGCCGTAGAAGTTGCTTCCCCAGCAATACACTTTGCCATTCGTCAGGATTGCACACGTCGAATAAGGCATGACCTTCACCTCGGCTGCCGGCGCCGGCAGCCCCGCGACCTGGACGGGTTCGAGCGCGAACTCCTTCGTGCCGTCCCCCGCCTGACCGGCATTGTTGAGTCCCCAGCAGTACACCGCGCCGGTGACCGACGTTGCGCACCAGCGACGCCTGTGGAAGTACAGAACGGAGTCCACACTCCCCCTCACCGTTCGCGACGTTGCGATGCGCGTGATCGGCTCGGGAGTGTCGACCGCGGATGGCAGCGCGCGTGCGTAGGTGGTTCCGAAGGCGGCCTTCCGCTCGTCATTCGGGCCCCAGCACCAGCCGATGCCGTTCGCGACGGCGCACGCCTCTCCTCCGATGGTATCGAGCATCGAGACGTGGTCGAGCGCCACGTTCGTGGGCCACCCGCTGTAGTCGAGGGCGATCGGACGTCCGATGCCGATGGCCGAACCCCAGCTCTTCATCGCACCGTCGCCGTCGATCGCGAACGTGGCATTCCCGACGGCGATGTCTTTGGCCCCGAAGGCGCGCTCGATCGCCAGGGGCTGGGCGTTGCGCACCGACTGCGAGACGCCTTCGCCGAGCTGCCAGTATGCATTCGAGCCCCAGCAGACCACGCTCCCATCGCGAAGAATGGCGCAGCCAACGCCGTAGGAGTTGCTGAAGGTGTTGAAGGCGACCTTCGTCGCGGGACCAGGCAATGGCAGGCGAACGGGGCTGGTCTCCACCGTCTGCACCGACGCCTCGCTCTGGAGGAAGGGGCCTCGTCCCCAGCAGAAGACCGAGCCATCGCTGTCGACCGCGCACGTGTGGTCGAGCGCCGTGACCTTCGAGAGGCCCGACACACGCATTGGAACCGGACTGGCACCGATCGCCTCCGGGTTCCCCAGTTGGCCATCTGCGTTCGCTCCCCAGCATGCCACCGTGCCGTCGTCGAGGAGCGCGCAATAGCCCTCGTCGTTCGTTGCCGGGGACGAGAACGTCGTGGTGGTCGTCGAGAGCGCAATCGCGCAGGGGGGCTCCTTGCACTCGATCCGCAGCGGTGCGCTGTCGACGACCACGACATCCGCGATGCCGGCATCGATGACGTCTTCTCGCTCGGCCTCGGGAGCGGAATCCGCCCCGCCGTCCGCGTCCCCCGGTAGGGGCTCTCGGGCGTCGTCGTCGCTGCTCGAGCAGCTCGTGGTCATGCCGGCCACGGTCGCGAGGCTCGTGACGAGCGCGAGCAGCGCGGGTACGCGCGCGGCGATCGGGCGACGCGTTCGCCGGGCAGTATCGGTATCGCGTGGACTCGGTTCAGCGACGCTGGAGCGAGCCTCCGCTTCAAGGAGTCGTCTTGTGGTACGCATGGCGCGCTCCGATTGCCCAGAGGTTTTGGTTCGAGGTGCCGCGGATCCTGTAGAACGGAGCAATGACCGGCCCGCCGCTGCGGGAGAGCGTCGAGACGGAGAACGTGCCGTCATCGCTCCCGCGGAGGACGAGTCCCCACGACGTGAACCACGTCTCGCCGTCACCTCGCCAGAGCGCGGTCGCGCTCCTGGGACTGTTGGTGGCAGCGGGGGCGATCGTCACTGGGACGAGCGACTGCTCGAACGAGTATCCATCGTCCGTGACGCGAATCGTCGTGGCGTAGGCGTCCTCAAAAGTGAACCCGCTAACTCTGTTGTGGAGCGCGACGTACTCGGTCGTCGACACCGGAGCGATGTCGACGAGCCACCCGCCCTTGCCGCCGCCGATGAACAGCGTCCCCGGACGCTGGGCACACGGCGCGTTGGTGTTGGTCGAGACTACGCTATCGGCGACGCGCTCCCAATCGGCAGCGGACTTCCGGACGATGAGGGGGCAGTTGGTATTCGTCCGAGCACGAGCGCCGACGAACCAGACGTCGTTCGGACCGCTTCCGTGGACGGACGTGAAGAAGATGTGTTCGTCGGCGGTCCCGAGATCGCCGGCGACGTACACCGTGGCGAAGGTTCCGCTAGCCGGATCACGGTGGAAGATCGTGTTGCTGTAATACGCATAGACGTCGCCTGCGCCCGTTCCCCAGATGCCGAGCGTCGTGATCGGCTGCCCGCTGGCGCGCTGGGTCGGATTCCCGTGACTATCCGTGTGGCCGGCGATGCTGTCCGGGAGAGCCTGCTTCGTCCACGTCCAGGTGCCACCGAAGCGTTCGCCGTGAAAGACGGACGACGGCCCAACCGTGAAGTACACGTCGTCGACGTTCGGGGCATAGATGCGACCGGCGAACGTGCCGATGGGCGGCTGGTTCTGCGTGCCGTCGTCGATGTACTTCCAGGTGTTCGTCGACTTGGTCCACTCGAGGACTTTGATGCCCTCGGTCGGGCTGTCGGCGATAGCGAAGGCGACCCCATCGAGAGGCGCGATGTCACGGAAGACGAGGTCTTCGTCCGGGAAACCGGTGATGCACCACCCTGCAGGGCTGCAGTCGGGAAGACGAGTATCGGGGACGTCGACGTCGGCGACGGAGCCGTCGGCGTCATCGCCAGCGCCGCCGTCGGGGACCGCGGTCGGCGAGTGCGGATCGGCGCCGGCCGAAGGCTCCTCTTCGGAGCGCGCGCAGGCAGACGCGATCGCGACCGATGCGACGGCGGACGCGAGGACGATGATCGTTCTCATGGTTTTCCTCCGAGCGACAGGAGCGCTCCTCGTCCGGCGATCCAGACGTTTCCCGGCGAGGGGACCCAGATGTGCTCGAGGTGCGGGCGTCGTCCGTCGAGGCCGGCGACCTTCACGCGGCTCCAGGCGGTGCCGTCGTAGTGAAAGACGGTGCCCTCGTCTCCGGCGATCCAGATGTCGCTCGGCGACGAGCCGGCGATCGCGCGGAGGTGCTGCTGCGTCGGCACTTCGTTGTACGTCTCGAACAAGCGTGGATCTCCGCGCCAGCGACGCACCGTGCCGGACGCCCCGACGGCCCAGACGTCGTTCGTCCCGGCGACCCAGACGGCTTGGAGCGCCGTGAGCGTGTCGGTCTCGAAGCCGGTCAGCGTCGGCTCGTCGGCCTCGGCGTTCGTGACGCGGAACGCGGCACCTCGCGGCCCGACGGCCCAGATCTCGTCGGCGGAGCGACCGCTGATTCCATAGACCTCCGCGCACGGGATCGTCCCGTTCACCCCGCACTTGTCGAGCGTCGCCGGCGTGACAGCGAAGCTTCCGTTGGCGGCCTGTCGCAATCGCCAGAGCCCGCCACGGCTCGTGCCCAACCCAGCCGTCACGCCGAGCCAGAGCGACGTCGACTCCGCGTGAGCCCACGACGTCCGAAGACTCGGATTGGAGCTTGTCCAGACCGGATGGATCGTCGCCGAGCCGAAGAGGGACCAACCCCCGGCGGACGGAGCTCCCGCGTCGGTATCGAGGCCGCGCGTGAAGAGCTGCTTCAGATCATGGAAGGTGATCTCGGCGTCGCCGCGGAGCCAGAGCGCGCGGTAGGAATACTGCGTGTCCGTTGCGGACCGCTTCCACGACGTGCCGTCGAAGTGCGCGGCTGCGCCGACGGTTCCGACCAGCCATGCATCGGTCGGCGACCGGGCGGCGATCGCTTGGACATGAGTGCGCACGTCCAGCGTCTCCGGCGTCGCGACTGCGCCGCCGAAGAGCGCACTTTCGCAGAGCGCGTCGTCGGTGCACTCGTTCGGGTAGTACTCGCAGTCGTCGGCGCAGACCGAGGCGTCTTCGCCGGTCTCCGCGTCGCCGCCTGCGTCGGAGGCAGGTGGCGGCAAAGGCGTGCTCGCGTCGTCCGAGAGCGCCGTGGGCGTCTCGCCGTCGGTCGCGCATGCTGCGAGTATGGCGAGTGCGCACGCCGTCCCGGTGACGGTGACGAGCCAAGTCGTCTTCATCGCGGTGGTCCTCCAGCATCCTGAGGCTCGTCGCACGGCTCGACCATGCATCGACCGTCGACGCACGCCTGACCGGCGATGCCGTCGCAGACGATCCCGCAGCCGCCGCAGTTCTTCGGGTCGGACGAGATGTTGGTCTCGCAACCGTCAGTGGGGCTGCCGTTGCAGTCGCCCCAGCCGGCGCGGCACGACGATTCGCACTTTCCGTAGACGCAAGCCATGGTGGAGTTCGGCTGCGACGTGGAGCAAACGGTCCCGCATCCTCCGCAGTTGCGGTCGTCCGAAGAGAGATCGCGGCAGTCGCCCATCTGGACGACCTCGGAGCCTCCTTGGGTGACGAAACTCCCGCAGAACGTCGATCCCTTGGGGCACATGCACATCGGTGTGAACCCGGCGAGCGAAGGCTTCAGACCGCACGTCGTGCCGTCTTCGCATCGTTTTCCGCAGGCACCGCAGTTGTCGTCGTCCAGAAGGGAGGTCTCGCAGCCGTTGTCGGCGTTGCCGTCACAGTTGCCGGAGAGCCCGGCGCACTTCAACGTCCCGCACGCGCCGGCGAAGCAGCCGAAGTACATGTTCGGCGGCGCCTCGAAGATCCCGTCACCTCCGGGCGGACAGGCGTTGCCGCAGGCGCCGCAGTTGCCGTCATCGTCAGACGGATTGACGCATGGAAGGAACGAGCCTCCGCAGAGAATCTCGCCCGGATTGCAACCGCATCCATAAGCACCCAGTTTGCGTTGGATGCACGGCTTGTCCGCGGGACACTTGTTTCCGCAATATCCGCAGTTGTCATTGGAAAAGGGACTCGCCTCACATCCGTTATCCGGAATGCCGTCGCAGTCGAGCTCTTGAAGCGGGTTGCAGCTCAACAGGCAGCGGCCTTCGGCGCAGACGAACTTGCCATTGTCCGGGCACTCGTTTCCGCATTCTCCGCAGTTGTCCAGATTCGTGAGTAGATCGACGTCGCAGAGGAATTGCGATGATGGACAGGTCGTGTGGCTCGGGGGACACATGTTCGAGGGGCAGTAGCTCGTCGTTGTGTCCGAGCTCGATGCTTCGGCGTCGTCACCTGCGTCGGGTGACGTAAAGGTCGGCACTGGGTCCTCGCGGCCCAGATACACGGCTCTCGTCTCCGTGCTGCAGGCCGACGCGAGCGCCGTGGCGGTCGCGAGCAGAAGCGACGCCGAGAGTGTCCTCGACGCGGTCATGTTCTTTCTCACGTGATGTCTCCTCGACGATCAGGGGGCTGCTGGCGGAGGGGCGACGAGCGCCCGAACGCGCGCGAGATGCGGGGAGCTCGGATACGTCGACTCGAAGCGCCTGGCGCGCTCCGCCGCCTCGTCGCGGCGACCGCCGCGCACCAGCGCATCGATCGCGAGTCTCTCTCTCTCCTGCGCGAAGGCCGGGCTCGAGAAGCGCTTCATGTGCTCGTCGGCGAGCGTGAGCGTCCGCGTCGGCGCGGTCGCGAGCGCTGCCCGCGCCTCCTCGAGGAGCGCGAGCTCGTCACCCGGATCGGCCGCCGGCCTGTCCGGTGACGTCGGGCTGTCCGGCCGGCCTTCCGCCAAGCCCTTCGTGCTCCGCTCCGGCGCGGTCCGGCTCCGCTGGGATGCAGCGGACGGGGGCGAGGGGAGGGAGGGGAGCGAGTCGACGGTGACGACGGGCATCACCGGCGGAGACTCGTCGCGAGGCTCGGTCGTGACGGTCGGCGACGCAGCGGTCGGAGGCGGCACAGCCTCGACGGGGACGGAAGCGGAGGCACCTGGCGCCACGTCGTTTTGATGACTCGTGCCCGCGATGACACCGGCCATCACGATCGCGGCACCCGCGACGAGCGGCAAGTATCGGCCGTGCCACGATCGGTCCGATGGCGCACCGGTGGCGAGGACCGGCGCGAGGCGGCGCTCGAGTCGATCCATCCGCGCGTCGCTCGGCAGTTCGTCGCGCATGCTCCGCACCGCTTGTTCGAGCAGCGCCTCGTCAGTCGGGTCGAAGGGAGGTTCGTTCATCGGTTGCCCATTTGTGCGCGTGCGCGCCGGATGCCTTCGTGAATGAGCTTTCGCGCGGCGTAGAGCCTCGAGTACGCGGTGTGGAGCGGGCAGCCGACGGCATCGGCGACCTCTTGCATGGGCAGCTCTTCGATCTCGTAGAGCACGAAGACCTCGCGCTTCTCGTCCGGGAGACCGCGCAGGATGTCCTCGAGGATCGCGCGAGCCTTCCTCGCGTCGATCGCCTCGGCCGGCGACTTCGGATCGACCTCGACGTGTTCGATCGCCTCCTCGGTCGGGATCTCCTTTCGTGCTCGATTTCGCTTTCGGTAGTTCGCCGCCCTGCGAAGACAGATCCCGTACACCCACGCTCGGAGCACGACGTTCGCGTCGAGCTCTGGGAGCTTGCGATGGACGATGACGAAGACTTCCTGGAAGACGTCGTCGATGTCGGCATCGGCCACTCCGAGCCGCCTCAAGAGGCGGACGACGTAGCGACCATGCTCGCGGAAGATGGACGCGACCCGCGTTTCGACGGCGGGTGTCGATGCCACCGTCGACGAGGGTAGAAGCGCTCTTCCGGACACGGCCTCGGTCACTACAGGTAGATGGCCTGCAGTCCGTCCCGATTTTCACCGAAACGTACGCGTCACGGAAATCGTCGTGGTGATGACGATACGGTCGAGCTCGTGCAGCGTGCGTACGCGACCGGCCTCGTCCTCGTATGAGAACGCCCAGCGCGGCCGTGGAAAGAAGAGCGTCACGTCGGCGGCCACCGTGAGGCCGCCCGCCCTCAACGTCGGCCCGAGCGCCACGAGCGGACCGAAGACCGCCTTCCCAGCTCGGTCCCCGTCGGCCAGTCCTCGAGCCTCGGGAAGGACCGCGCTCCATGCGCCGCCGGCGCATGCGGCCCCGCCGAGCAGGCCATGCCGACCGACGACGGCGCAGGCGCGCCACTCCTGCATGAGCGCAGAGAACTGCTGGCGGCGGGGCGTCCCGAGCGAAGCACGATAGCTGCCGCGCCAGTCGAAGCGCAGCGGAGCGTTCCAGGGAGAGAGGCCGACGGTGACCGCGCCGCCGATGTCGTCGCCCGGCAGGAGGCCGCGCCCGTACGAGATCCCTGCTCCAGCATCCAAGAGCGGCGGTCGGGGCGGGGAAGGTGGCGGCGGCCGAGGCGGCTCGACGACGCGGCGGAGCGCCGGAGCTTCGGGCTGCTCTGCGTGCGGCGGGGCTTCGGGCTGCGTCGTCGGTGCCGGAGCCGGTTCCCGGAGGAGCGCGTCGGGATCGACGATGAGCACGATCACGAACGCGGCGGAGCGCATGAGCTCGCCGCAGCTGGCCGCATCGAGGTCGCGCGTGCCGAGGACGTGCCCTTCGTGGTCGCGCTGCTCGAGCCGCGCCCGGCGGCGGCCCGTGCTCGACGGCGCGAGCTCCTGGCCCTCGAGCACTACCTCGGCGAGCTCCGCGTCGACGAAGGGATCGTGTCCGAGGCGCGCGACGACGGCGGCCTTCAGCGCCGCCGGCTCGACGCAGGCTTCGTCGGTCGACGCCGGCCATACGATGGCGAAGGAGCCGGACGCAGCGAGCACGGGTCGAGCGGACAAGACGAGCCCGGCGAGCGTGGCCGCGGTCGCGATCCGTCGCACCATCGAGGCGAGCGCGCCGGAGCGTCCCTTCATTCGAACGCGCTCGCGCCGGCCGCACACGATCACGACTCCATCGGAGAGCTTGCCCCGGCTTTACTAGCGCGCCAACCGAAATGGTGCGCGAGCACCCGGCCCCGAGGCCTTGCAGGCGGTCGAGGACTACACGCTCGTCGTCGGAGGCACGCACTTGCGATGTCGCGATGTCGCAAGTGTCTGGGCATCGACGATGAGCGAGCGGGGGCCAGCGCGCGGCGAGCGGAGCACGGGTACGCTGGTGTCACCCGGTTCGAGCGGGTCGGCGTTGCTGCGTGAGGGCTACGTGAGAACGAGCAGCGCCTCGCGGAGGATCGTTTCGACGGGAGCGCCGTCGATATCGGGCTTCGTCGCTAGCGTCTCGAGCGCTCGACGCGCTTCGGGCTCGCGAAAGCCCATGGACCGCAGACCTCGTGCGGCGATCTCGAAGGAGGCCGCTGTAGAGGGCGCGCACTTGTGGCGTCGCAAGTCCATGCGGCCTGCGACGTGCGCGCGGCCGAAGACCTGTTCGGCGTAGAGCGCGTTATGCGCTCTGCACCTCACGCGCAGGTTGGCTGCCGTCTGCGTCCCTCCACGTGCCTTCGGGTGGATGTGATCCAGCTCGAGGTATCCGCGCGCGGGGCAGCGACCTCCGTCAGGCCCGACGTAGGTGCACTGCGTGCCATCTCGCGCGAAGACCTCCCGCCGTAGCTCTGCTGGGATATACCGAGAGCCCGGTCGCGACGCCTTCGTTGCAGGCGCGGACGTGGCTCGCTCCCCCATGTTCGGCCTGGCAATCACGGGCCCAAACGTCGACGCGTCCTGGTCGCCGCTGGGCGCGTCGGCGTGCACCTGCGCGCATGGCCACTGCGTCCTGGTCTCCGCGCGCACGGGGACGTCCGGATCGCCCGCCGTCGCCTCCACACCAAGGGGCGGGGGCGGAGCTCGAGTCGCGATCTCCGCAGGCGCCGAGGCGGACGAAACGCATGCATTCGTCGCCTCGGCAGGCTTGCGCCTTCTGCCACCTGGACGAGGCGTCTTGCCCAGCCGCTCCTTCTCCAGCTGGGCGAGCAGCAGCGCGAGCGACGCGTCGAGGATGGCCTCCAAATCGCCAGTCGGGTTGCGATGGCGCATCAGGTCCTTGATGCGGTCGACCGTCTCCTTCGTCGTGGCGCTCACGGTGAGCTCGACTCGGTACCTCGTCGCCGAGAGCGGCTCGACCCTCGGTCGAGGTCCGGGCGACGCCGCCAGCGACAGAGACCACGCGGACCCTGCATCGGAACGCATCGCGATGGACACCGGCGACGGCGTCGCGACGGAGACCGGCGATACCGGCGACAACAGCGCCTGCGGCGCGACGGGCTCGACGCACGCCGGTACGTCCGGACGCGGAAAGCGTGCGGCCACCATCTTCTCGACCTCCCGCGTGCTCTTGCCGGACGCCTCGTGGAGCAGCTCGTCGACGTTGTCACTCGTGAGGTGTTTCCGCAACACGTAGAGCGCACAGAGGTGGACCTCGCCTCGCTCGATGGCCCCGAGCACCTGGGGGAAGCGTCGGACGGTGCGAGCCGCCGCGATCCGGCGGTGTGCCTCGCCCTCGCTCATCCCGAGCTTGCGCGTGCAGAAGTCCCACATCGACGAGCATGCGTGAATGCGATCGAGCCTTCGCTCGTCGACCTCGACGAGGTACGCGATGAGCTCCGCGCACCAGACGTTGCCCTTGCCGACATGCCCACACAGGCGCGCGAGCAGCTCCTCGTCGGATACGTCCCCCAGCTTGTCCATGACCGCTTCTAACATGCACTTTCGCGCCTCACGGGAAGACCCCGTCCGCAGGCGAGCAACGTTCCGATCACGTTGCGAAGCCTTTTGCGCGCGATCGCTGAACAGGACGCAACTCTGTGCCAGCACGGTCTGGTCGAAGCGCTCGCCGGCGCTTTTGCGTCGGCAGTCGACCCGAATGTCGTCAAGTGCGAAATTGGAAATCGTGGTCGGATATGGAATGAGTGGCTGGCGCCGATGCAGATTCGATGATGCGGCTGCCTCGATCGCAACGAGTCACGGCAAACCGTGCTCAGCCGTAGACGCGCCCGAAGGTTCAAGCGAGGAGGCCAGCCATGGAGATGCATGCGCCAGCCATCCACGCATTTCGGGTGGGCCTGATCTCATGATGACGCGCTTCGCGTCGCGCCGTGTGTCGGTGGCAGCCGCTTGGCCTCGGGCTCGTGATGGACAGCCTCAGTATCCGTCGTCCTCGTCGGTGTCCCCAACTCGTGCCTGAAGTGGCTGAAAGATTGCGGCAAGTGGGGCCAAGCCCCCAGACCCAGTCCAGCGTCACGTCGCGGCTGGCATCGTTCCGTCAAGAAGACGGCGCCCTCGTGCCTCTCGAAGCTCGGTGGAAGTACACGCTCCGCATACGGTTCGGTGCAACAGAGCTCTTCTCGGGCCGGAGACGTCGGCTCATCGCATCGGCAGCGCGCGGTCTGCAGGCAGCGCAGGCGCGAGCGCCTCGCCGACGGCGCGGAGTCGCGCGCCCGCCTCTTCGAAGCGGCCTTCGGCGGTGAGCTTCCGGTACTCCTCGAAGGCGCGCCGCGCGTGTTCGAGCGCCTCCGAGGTGGCTGCCGGAAGCGACGCCTGGGCGAGCGCGCCGCCGCCGCCGGAGACGAGCCCGGCGAGCGCGTCTTTGAACGTCGGGGCATAGCTCATGTGGTCGCCGTGCATCGTGACCACGATCCTCAGCTCCGGATACGCGGCGGCCTCGGCCTGGAGGTAGATCGGCTCCACATAGAGGAGCGACTGTTCGATCGGGATCGCGAGGATGTTGCCGCGAATGACCTGCTTGCCGTGCTGGTCCCAGAGCGTGAGCTGCGCGGACAGCTCGGGCGACTGATCGATTTTGGTGTCGACCTGTTGCGGTCCGATGATCCGTTTGTCCTTCGAGAAGCGATAGGCGAGGAGGCGGCCGTAGTCGTCGCCGTCGCACATCCCGGCGATCCAGCCGATGAGCACTTGCCGGTTTCGCGGCGTGAACGGCTGCATCAGGATCAGCTCGGCGCGGTCCGAGCCCGGCGCCTGCCACATCACGTAATACGGATCGACCACGCCGAGGCCGCTGCGCCGCTGCTCGCGGGCACGGACCCAGAGGTCTTCCTGGTTGTAGAAGACCTCGGGGTTCGTCATGTGGAACTTGGCGTAGACGAGGCCCTGCGCGTTCAGCAGCTCCTCGGGGTAGCGCACGTGCGCGCGGAGCCCTGCAGGCATCTCGCTCGCCGGTTGGAAGAGGCTCGGAAAGATGCGCTGCCAGACGCGGATGATTGGGTCCTCGGGGTCGAACACGTAGAGGGTGACCGTGCCGTCGTAGGCGTCGACGACCGCCTTGACGGAGTTGCGGACGTAGTTCACGCCCGAGAGCGGGCTCGACATCTCCTTGCCGACCCACTGCTCGGGCTCGGCGAACCCTCGTCCCGAGGTCGCGTCGGAGAGGGTCTCGCTGTACGGGAAGTACGTCGAGGTCGTGTAGGCATCGACGATCCACTTCTGCCGGCCGTCGACGAGCACGATGTACGGGTCGTGATCGAGGAGCAGGAACGGAGCGACCTTCGCCACGCGCTCGTGGATGTTCCGATAGAACATGATCCGACTGTCGTCCTTCGGATAGTCGGAGACGAGGAGCGGAGTGCCGCCGAGCTTCCAGCCGAAGGCGAGCCGGCGGAGGAGCCCGCGCAGCTCGACGCCGCCGCGTCCCTCGTAGCGCGTGTAGACGTTCGCTGCGCCCGACGGGTAGTCGAACTCGGGCGCGCGCGTGTTCACGACGACGAAGTCGTTCGTGAGCTCTCCGTAGTAGATCTCGGGGCGCTCGACGCGGAGTGACGGGTAGTCCGAGACCGGAGGGAGATCGCGGACCACGAGCTCGGGGAGGCCGTCCTTGGTGAAGTCACTCACCGGGGCCATCGTGAGGCCGTAGCCGTGCGTGTACTGGAAGTGCTGGTTCACGAACGTGCGGCTGCCCTCCGGGAGGTTCGCGGTCTGCATCTCCCGCGGCGCGATCATCATCTGCCGGTAGCGCCCGTCGACGGTGTAACGGTCGATGTCGACGTTCGTGAGCTCGTAGTAGAGCCGGATCGACTGGAACTGCTGAAGCACCTGGTGGAGCGCGCGAGGATCCCAGAGCCGCACCTCCGAGAGGAGCTTCTCGTTCGCCTCGAGCAGCTCCGGGGACAGCGAGTCGGTCTGGAGGTCGATCTCGCGCTCCTCGACGTGATCGAGACCGAACCCCTTTCGCGTGAAGGCGATCGAGTTTGCGATGTACGGGCGCTCGAGAGCCAGCTCGTTCGGTCGGACCTCGAGCCACTGCGCGAGGGCAGGGAGGGCCCCGAGCCCGACGACGCCGGCCGTGACGACGATCGCCGCCGGCACTGCGATGACGGCGAGCGACGAACGGTAGCCGCGCGGAAGACGACGGCGGACGCGGCTCTCGAGCGCTCGCCTGGTCCGCGGAACGAGCAGCACGAGGCCGGACACGGCGAGGAGCACCGCCAGCACCCAGTACGCTGGTAGCCGGACGTGCTGATCCGTCCAGCCGACGCCGTGGACGGTGCCGACGGTGGAATAGAGGAGGTGATACGGAGCGAGTAGGCACCACGTCGCGAGAACGAGCGCGACCGCGCCGGCGACGACATGGATCGGCTGAGCGCTGCCGCGGCGCAGTCGTGGTCGTGGGAGCGGGAGAGCGGCGTCGCCCGGCTTGAGGAGGCGGAGATCGACGGGCGGGCGTGCGCCGTGGGTCGACCAAGCCGCCACGATCGCGCTTATGAGCACGATGAGGAGCAACAGCGAGAAGAGCGCGTCGTAGAACGGCAGCGTGAAGAGGTAGAAGCCTGTGTCGCGTCCGAGGATGGGCTCGCGCTGTCCGGTGGACTCGCCCATCGCCCAGCGAAGGACGAGGCTCCAGCTCGCTGCTCCCCACGCGGCGCCCGCGCCGGCCGCTACCGCCATCCCGATCTGCCTCGGGCGGCGCGCGTAGCGTCTCGTGGGGAGCGTGATCAGCCCGACGAGCGCCGCCGCGAGCAGCGCGGCGGCCGCGGCGATGCCGGCGGTCGCGCCGACGACGGTCCAGAAGCGCTCGAGGAAGCCGAGCTCCTCGAACCAGAGCATCTCACCCCAGAAGCTGAAGAAGCCGAACACTACGAGCGTCGCCGTGGCGATCCCCAGCCCGACGACCATCGCCGCCCAGCTCTTCCGACGGATGCCGCGCATGAGAGCGGCCGTCGCGAGCGCGAGGAGCCCGAGCAGCGCGATGCTGTACATGATGGACCTTTGCTGGGATCGCGTGCAGCGCGCGTGCCACGGCGCGGCGTGGAGTCCAGGTCGATGCTCGAGGCGTGATTCACGGCCTGCCCGTTCTCGGTGGAGGGGGGATCCTGCGCGGTCGATCGGAGCGGGCCAGGATGAGCTCGCGATGGTATCCTCGAGCGTGATGCTTCGGCGCGTTGCACCGGTCGTGATGACGGTCTTGTCGGCGTGCGGAGTCGCCGGCGGTTCTGCCGAGCCCGATCATCACGAGCGAGGCGACGAGCCGCTCGAGACGACGCGCTCGGCGCTGGAAGGCACCGATCCGGTGTCACTCGCCGTCGCCGAGAGTTGCACGACGAGCGCGGTGGCCGGGCTCTCGAGTCAGCTCCTCGAGGAGATCCAGTGCTTGCGGCCCGGAACGTTCGCCTCGATGGCGGGCGCGGACGGCTTCACGCTCGGCGGCGCGGTCTCCCCCTGGCTGCAGACGCCGGCGTGGGAGGCGCTCCGCGATGCGCAGAAGCAGCGCGGCGTCACGATGACGATCAACTCCGCGCTGCGAACGCTCCCGGCGCAGTTCCTCCTCTACCGCTGGTACAAGGCGGGACGCTGCGGGATCTCGCTCGCGGCGGAGCCGGGGCAGAGCAACCACGAGTCGGGGCTCGCCGTCGACATCGAGGACAACGCGGCCTGGCGCGATGCGATGAGCGCGCACGACTTCGTCTGGCTCGGCGCGAGCGATCCGGTGCACTTCGACTTCAAGGGCGGAGGGGTGACCGACATCGGCGGGCTCTCGGTCCTCGCGTTCCAGAGGCTCTGGAACAGGAACCACCCCGAGGATCGAATCGAGGAGGACAGCGAATACGGCCCCGCGACCGAGGAGCGTCTCGCGAAGGCGCCGGTCGGCGGCTTCGCCAAGGGCGCCGACTGCAGCCAACCGAAGCCGACCAACCCTCCCGCGACGAGCAGCGGCGGGGGCGGCGGGAGCAGCGGCTTTCTCGGGTCGTCGGGCGAGCGTGTCGACGGAGAAGGGCAGGGCTGCGCGGCCTCCCCCGGGCCTGTCACGCAGAGCGGCTCGCCGTCGACGTGGCTCGCGCTCGCTGGCGTCGCCGCGCTCGCGTGGAGCCGGCGCGCCGCTCAGGGCTCGGCGCGGTTGCGCAAGAAGTCGGCGACCTCGGCGAAGCGCCGGCGGAGGTAGCTGCGGACGTCGTCGTCGATCGACGGATGCTCGAGCGCGGCGTTCATGCAACGGAGCCAGGCATCCCGCATCTCGATGCCGATCGCGACGTGCATGTGCCGCATGCGCAGGCGCGGATGTCCGTTCACGCTCGAGTAGATGTTCGGCCCGCCGAGCCACTCGACGAGGAACGCGCCGAAGCGCTCGCGCACGACCGGCGCCACCTTGTCGCCGGCTTCGTTCGTGCGGTGCACCGCGACGAGCGCGGGCTCGTGCGCGTCCATGTGATCGTAGAAGCGCTCCGCGAGCGCGACCGCCGCCTCCTGGCCGATCATGTCGAAGGGGGTGTTGCCGGGGCCGATCGGCGCACGCGAGGTCATGGGCGCGCCAGTCTAGCTCGCATGTCGTCCGTTGGCGCGAGCTTGGTCCGCCGACGCGGGCGGCCGAGGCACGCGCTCGAGCAAGCTCGGCCTTCGTTCGGTGGTCGAATGCGCTCCGAAGGCAGCGTCGAGGCGGCTACCCTCGCGCTCGATGATTCTCTGCAAGAGCCCGGCGGAAGCGGTCCAGCATGTGAAGAGCGGCCAGCGCGTCTTCGTCCACGGGAGCGCGGCGACGCCGTCGTCGCTCCTCGCCGCCCTGCTCGACCGCGCCGGCGAGGTGACCGGAGTCGAGCTCGTCGCGATCAGCACGCTCGGCGCGATCGACTGGAACCGTCCGTCGGTCAGGAAGCATATCTTCCTCAACTCCTTGTTCGTCTCCGCCAACGTGCGCCAGTGGGTGGACGGGCACGGCGGCGACTACGTCCCGGTCTTCCTCAGCGAGATCCCGGCGCTGTTCCGCAAGGGACACCTCCCGGTCGACGTCGCCATCCTCCAGGTCTCGCCGCCGGATGCACATGGCTACTGCTCGCTCGGGACCTCGGTCGACGCCGCGCTCGCAGCCGCCGTACAGGCGAAGACGATCATCGCGCAGATCAACCCGCGCATGCCGCGGACGCTCGGCGACAGTCACCTCCACAAGTCCCGTATCACCGTGGCGATCGAGGAGGAGCGTGAGCTCCCCGAGGTGCGCTACGGCGCCGATAGCGACGCGGCGACGGAGAAGATCGGGCGATTCGTCGCCGACCTCGTCGACGACGGCTCGACGCTGCAGATGGGGATCGGCGCGATCCCCGATGCGGTGCTGCGCTTTCTCGGCAACCACAAGGGGCTCGGCATCCATACCGAGATGTTCAGCGACGGCGTCGTCCCGCTCGTCGAGAAGGGCGTCATCACGAACGAGCACAAGGCGATCGAGCGCGGAAAGATCGTGACGGCCTTCGTGCTCGGTACCCGTACCCTCTACGACTTCGTCGACGACAACCCGGTCGTCTCCTTCCGCGACGTCTCTTGGGTCAACGACACGTTGGTGATCCGGAAGAACCCGAAGGTCGCCGCCATCAACAGCGCCATCCAGATCGATCTCACCGGTCAGGTCTGCGCGGACTCGATCGGCACCCTCCAGTACTCCGGCATCGGCGGGCAGATGGACTTCATGCGCGGCGCTTCGCTCTCGCCGGGCGGAAAGCCGATCATCGCGCTGCCGTCGACCACGAAGAAGGGCATCTCGCGGATCGTCCCGCTGCTCAACCCCGGCGCCGGCGTCGTCACGACCCGCGGGCATGTCCAGTATGTCGCGACGGAGCACGGCGTCGTGAACCTCTACGGGCGCGGCCTCCAGGAGCGCGCGCGCCTGCTCATCGGCATCGCCGCGCCCGAGCACCGCGAGGCCCTCGAGCGCGCCTATCACGAGCGCTTCGATCGCGGCGACTGACCGCGAAGGCGCGATGCCGTCGCCATCGCGCGTGGGCCGAGCTGATGAGGACGCTTGCGATCGACGTGCGGTGTTCACGGCACCCGACGTTCGACCTGCGTAGTCCGGGCGCGAGTCGTGTACATCGAAGGGATGGCTCGATCGCTACCCTTCATGTACGCCGCTGAAGAGCTTGCTGACGCGCTCTCCGAACGTTTGGCGCCGGTTCTCGCCGCCGCGGAGCTGACGGCCACGCAGTTCAACGTGCTCTACATGTTGATCGAAGACGGGCCGATGAGGCTCAGTGCGCTCGCGGAGCATCAGCGATGCGTTAAGTCGAACGTCTCGTACATCACGCGCCAGATGCAGCGCGAAGGGCTCGTGGAGCTCTCTTCGAGCGAGGACGATCAGCGAGCGCGCGTGATTTCCGCCAGCAAGCTTGGGCGGCAACGCTATGGCGTCGCCAAAGCCGCGGCTCAAAAGATCGAGCAGGCATTGCGACGAGCGCTCGGGGCGGAAGCGACCGACAATCTCGCACGGGCATGCCTCGAAGCGGCCGCAGCTCTCGACTCGCTGTGAGCGGCCCGATCGAGCCAGGCGAGGCCGGAGGTCATGACTTGGTTCAAGTGTTGAACTAAATCGATTGACCAGGCCGAGGTCAGAGGTTAGCAATTGGTTCAAGTGTTGAACCAAAGGAGCTGGGCATGACGATTCGGCAGCTGAACCCGCGCGACGTCTACGATGGTGCGGCCTATGGCATCTCCCAGGGAGTCGTCGACGAACGCAGTGGTCACGTGTTCGTGTCAGGACAGGTCGCTTGGGATGTGAACGGTCGAGTCAGCGGCCAAACGTATGGCGAGCAGACCACGCTCGCGTTGAAGAATCTCTCCGCGGTCCTCGCCTCTGCGGGGTGTGGCGCCGCTGACGTCCTCTCGGTGCGGGTCTACATGCGCGGCGAGATGGCGGATCACATCCAGGAGTGTCTACCCGCGCTGGCATCGTTCTTCGGCCCTACGCGTCCCGCACTCACCGGGATCGGCGTCGCCTCACTCGCTACGCCCGATACGCTCGTCGAGATCGAAGCGGTCGCTCGCGTCGCCGCAGCATCGTGACCTTGTAGGCATGGAGAGGCGATGCAAGGCGAGCATCGCAACGGGGACGGATTGTCCGTGGTCGCGTTCGAAGATACGGGAGCGCAGCGCTTCGTCCGGCAAGTCCGCCGGGTCGTCCAGTGCTGAGCTCGAGGCCGCCACGCTCGGTTCACGACACACGCGGCGGAAGCTCGATCCCACGTATGCTAGTCCGTCGGTTGGGAGTGAGACTTCGCCGCGAGTTCTGCAGGAAGGAACGACTCAACGGTGCTGTTGATGTTGCGTCGCCGCTAGAGCCGTTCGCTCCATGAAGACCGGTGCCGCTCCGCCAGCATCGGAAGGTCGCCAGCTCGTCGTCATGCGTGGCTCGATGACGATCGGTCGAGCGGTCGGAATGGCGCTGGCTGTGGCGACGTGGCTGACGAGCAGCTCGGCTCGAGCAGAGCCGCCGGCGCCATCCGCGCCGACGAAGTCGCTCGAGGACACGATTCGCCGCACCGCGGACCCATGCTTCGACGGAATCGAAGCGAGCGTCCGGAAATGGCTCGAACGCGACCGGGTGGATGCACGCATCGCCGTCGTGGTCGAGGGGCGAGCGGGGGAGGAGGTCGTCGTCGTGATCCGTCGGGACGGCGTGATCGTCGGTGAACGGCGACTGCAAACGAGCGCGCTCTCGTGCGATCGGGCGAGGGAGACGGTGAGCTTGGCTGTCGCCATGGCGATCGATGCGACCTTGCTGAAGCTCCGCTCCACGGACGCTCCCGAAGGCCCTGTTACTCCGCCTGCCGTCCCGGCCGACCCAACCGCGACCGACTCATCGCCGCACGGGATGAACCGTGTGGCGGCGCGAGGCGTCCCGAAGCAGCGGTCGAAGCAGGCGCCGAGCAGCTCCGTACGAGTCGGGCTGGGCTTAGAGGAGCGCGTCTGGCTCGCGGCACTGCCACGAGCGGCCGTGGGGTCGGGGCCATACCTCTCGATCGAAAGAGGTGCGCTGCGCGCCCGCCTGGCGGCTTCGTTCACGTTACCGGTGGACATTCCGTTCACGGACCCCGCCGGCGCAGGGGCACGCGTCTTTGCCGTCGCGGGAGAAGCCGACGCTTGCGCGTTGGCGCGCGCGAGAACGATCTCGATGGGGCCGTGCGCACGCATGGGTGCGGGGGGGTGGACCGGCATCGGTCGCGGCCTCGCGCGCGCAGAGTCGACGACCGTACCGTGGGTGTTCGTCGGTGGTGCATTGATGGCGGCCTGGCAGCTGGCGGCACGCTGGGAGCTTGTCGGGCACGCCGGGCTCCTACGAGCAATCATTCGCCCTGCTCTCACTGTGGGCAAAGCCGGTGGACGGCTCGAGCAAACCACCGTCATGCCCGAGCTTGGGGCAAGCTTCGGGATCGGCTTGCACTACGCTCTTTGACCTGTCCGGGCGCCACGGTGTGCGTTTCCCGAAAATAGTGTGAAGCGCGCCGCGCCCGTAGGACAGGAAGAGGAGATGGCTCCCGCCGGGAACACCGACACGGAAGAGCTCTACCGTGAGCAACGAGCGTTCGTGTGCGGATTCGTCAGGCGCGTAGGCGGAGTCCCGGAGGACGACGTCGACGACATCGTCCAGGAAGTCTTCATCATGGCGCACCGAAAGGGGGGCTACGTGGCGGGGCAGGCACGGCCAAGCACTTGGCTCGCTCAGATCGCATTGGGGATCGTTGCCAACCGGCGGCGCTTCTGGCATCGCCGCCGCTGCATCCACGACGAGCGGGCCTTGGCCACCGCCGCGTTCGACGGCCCAGGACCATTCGAGCGCGCTGCCGCTGCCGAGACCCTCGTGCGCATGCAGCGAGCTCTGGATCAGCTGGATCTCGAGCATCGCGCGGTGTTCGTACTCTTCGAGCTCGAAGGGGAGCCCTGCAGCTCGATCGCCGAGGCGTTCGGCATTCCAGTCGGCACCGTCCACTCCCGCCTCAGCATCGCTCGCGCGCGCTTCCGCAAGGCGTTCGAGCAATCGCCTCGCGGCGTCATCGGGCGCGTGATCGCTCGCCGGGAGGTTTCCCATGGCTGATGACCCCATTCGTTGGATCGAAGATCCCAAGGCAAGCAGCGAGCTACGCAAAGCGATGGCGTGTGCAGTATCGGCATCGCGTGCGCCCTCCGACATGTCGGCCGCTCTCGACAAGCTTCGAGCGAAGCTGACCGAGCAGTCGACGGAACGTCAGGGCAGGGCGCTCGGCGCGAAAGCTGGATGGATCGTTCTCGGCGGTGCATTCGTCGTTGGTGGAATTGCGACCTTCTCGCGGTCGGATCCGCCGACGCGCCCTGTCGCTGTTCCGACGGCGGTCGAGCCCGCGCCCGCGCTGAGCGCGGAAAGCGCATCGGTGCCCCGCGAACTAGAGCGTGAGCTGGTCGCCCCGCCAGCATCGATACCCGCACGACCCGCACGCGAGCCGTCGGCCCCGGCGCGCTCACCTCGAATGGCTCCCGTGACGGTCGGAGGCACGAGCCCAGCGGCGAAGCCCCATGCGGGCGCCGACGCTCCCGCCCCGCCCGCAGACGAAACGGACGAGCTCGCCCGACTTGCGCTAGCGCGGCGCCATCTTCGTACCGATCCGGCCCAGGCACTGCGTCTGCTGACGGAGTTGGATCGCACGCATCCGCGAGGGATCCTGCTCGAGGAACGCGGCGCTCTGGCGATAGACGCGCTCGTGCGGGAAGGCCGGCTCGACGAAGCTCGGGCCCGCGCTCGACACTTCCTCCGAACGTACTCAAGGAGCCCTTACGCGGACCAGGTCTCCCGGTCGACCGGTCTTTCGGCGACCGGTGTGGACGATATCGGCGACGGCGAAGTCGCGCCTCACTGACGTCCGAGTGATGTCGATTCTCGTGAAGCGAATCGACGCGGGAAACAGAGAGTATCGATGCCGAAGTTCGAGAGAGGTGCACGGCTGATAGCGGGCGGGGCTTGGCTCGCCGCTGTCGCGTTCGCGGTTGAGAGCTGCACGGTCCAAGGAAACGTTGGATATGTGGACGGGGTCGGCGCGCCTGGTCAAGGGTTCACTACCGTCGACGCGGGCTCGGCACTGCTCGACGGCGCCGCCGACTTCACGGAGTACTGCCCATCGAGCCAGTGCCCTATGGGCTACACGACCTGCCCGACGTCCGCCTTTCGATGTGATGTGAACCTGTTGACCGATACGCAGAACTGCGGCGCCTGCGGCGTCGCTTGCCCTTCTCGGGGCGCCGCCGAAGTGTACACATGCATCGAAGGTCGCTGCGTGCTCGCATGCGACCCCTACGCGCAGAAGTTGGATTGCAATGGCATCGTAGACGACGGTTGCGAGAGCTCCTCCAAAAGCGACGACTCGTGCGGAGCCTGCGGGAACAAGTGTTCCGACCCTGACAAACCGTGTGCCGATCAGACCGGGAACAACATAGCCTTCGCGTGCGGCTGTCAAGCCGGTCAAGAGCCCTGCTTGGTCGGCAATGGTCCAAGTCGCAGGTGCCGGGACGTCGCTTACGACGACGTGAACTGTGGAGCGTGTGGCAACGCCTGCGATCCCACCAACGACGGCGGCGTTCTCTACGACAACACGTACTACGGCTGCAGTGAAGGGAAGTGCGGCGCACTGAAGTGCCAGAAGTACTTGGGCGATTGCGATCGCAACCTGGCCGCCAACGGATGCGAGACGCCGCTGTGGACGAACGAGAACTGCGGAGCATGCGGGAAGGCCTGCTCTGCGGATCAGTTCTGCGCGCTCCAGCCGATTGCTCTTTCATTCGTAATCGGATGTGTGTGCGATCCGGGCCTGACCTTCTGCGGAACGCGTGGAGCAGGACCCAACGATACGTCACTCGGGAGATGCTACGACCTCACGTCGGATCCGGATCATTGCGGCGCTTGCGACGTCGCATGTCCCAAATCCGGCTGGTGGGTCCATGCGACGCCGAGCTGTGAGTTCGGAGCATGCAAGATGACGTGCATGTCTGGATGGGGGGACTGCAACGGCAATGCGGCCGACGAGTGCGAGACGCACACCGACAGCGATCCCAACAATTGCGGGAGCTGTGGAGCGGTCTGCGATGCCGTTGCCGGTCAGGCGTGTGTTCAGGGGCGCTGCGTCGTGGAGCCGTGCGCGCAAGAGGATGGAGGACTCCTGCGATGAAGCGTTCTCTCGTGGTTGCCATGGTCGGCGCAACGGGAGCCTGCGTACTCGCGCTTCTCAGCGCTTGCGCGGAGGATGGTGCGCCGACGGCTGAATCCAGTATGCCCGAAGATGCGCCGATCCCCTCTGCTCCTGAACCAGGCGCCAATCCGGAGGTCGAAGCCGGTCCCTGCGCGGACTGCGAGTACTTTCCGGAGACCTGTTCGCCGGACGTTCTTTGCCAGAACGGGCCCTTCAAACCAAGCCGCTCCCCGGACGACGTCGACACCTTCGACCTTCGCACGCAGATCAACGTCATCGTCGGCCGCGGGATGACCGACGTATGGGCTGCCGGGACGGTGGGGACGCTGGCTCACTTCGACGGGACATCGTGGAAGCGGTCGGGGCCGGACACGACCGAGAGCCTGCAAGGTCTTCGGCTCTTCGACTCCGGAGAGCTCGTCTTCGGCGCGAAGATGCATCGCGTCTACTTGAACGGCATCGACATCCCCGACGGCGGCACGAACACCTCGGATGGCGGTTGGACGAGCGCCCAAGCGCTGCCCACGCCCCCCGCCTATAATACCGCCCAAGACTTCGACTTCAGGTCCGCGTGGACGGCACCAGGGGCTCAATGGACGTGGTGCGGATTGTTGAACGTGACCCCTCTTAGCAGCAGCACAAATGGCCTTTGGCGCGTACGGCGGCGTTCGGACGCCTCGTTCGAGATCCAGCCGGGGACTGTATGCTCCTCCCCCTGCGACAGTGACGGTATCGCCAGCATTCACGGCAGCTCCGCCGACGTCGCATGGGCAGTCGGATCCAAGGGAAGGGCCTTCCGCATCACGGGTGCGGACGGCGACAGTCCGAGCTCCTCGGCGTTCAACAGCCTGACCTGGAACCAGCTCAACGCCGTTTGGGCTGCGTCCGACTCCGAAGCTTGGGCCGTGGGCGTCACCGGAACGATCCGTCGCTACCTCGCGGATTCGGCGACCGCGGAGATCGTCACAGGCATTCCAGCCAACGTGAACCTCCGCGCGGTGTGGGGCTCGTCCTCGTCGGACATATGGGCGGCAGGCGACGCGGGGGTCGTTCTTCACTACGACGGGAAGACCTGGGCTCGGGTGAAGATCGCCGGGCTCGGCGCACGTCGTCCGGACCTCACGGCCGTCTGGATGCCGGCGCCCGGCCACGTCTGGATCGGCGGCCAAGGAGTCATTCTTTCTCTCGGAGGGCAACCATGACACGCGCGCCCGCAGTGACCTTCACCTCGGCGTTGCTCCTTCTCGTAGCGGCGGTCGATTGTGGCTCGGGCGACGCCGAGCCTGAGCTCGGCGAACCGGAACCGGAACCGGAGCGCAGACCCGATGTGCTCCCGGACGCCGGGACGACCGATGCGCGCGGCGAGGCTGCGCCGAGCGGACGTTCGTGCAGTTCGGCCGGCTGGTGCGCGACCTCTCTACCCGACGCGGATCTGATGCTGAAGAGCATCTGGCCACTCGAGGGCCGTGCGTTCGCCACCGCCGAGAGTCGCACCGTCGGCGTCAAAGTTCTCGAGTGGACCGACGCCGAAGGAAAGTGGAGATACATCGACGACAATAGCCAAAACCAAACTGGGCTTGCCCGGTACGTGGCCAACATTTGGGCTCCAAGCGAGAACGAGCTCTACTACGCCGTCGCAAAAGGGACGATCGTCCACGGAACACGGCCTTCGTCGGAGATGGCGTGGACGTGGACATCGCACGCCCTCGAGGACCATAGCCCCGTTCGCCAGCGCTCCTACGAACCCGACTCTCCGCCTGAGGCGGTGTCGCGCGCGCTCTATCCAACCTTGGGTGTATGGGGAACAGGTGCCGGCGACGTGTATGCTTGGTATACGAATACTGTTTATCACTGGAAGAGCGAGGGCGCCGCGGCGCCGTCATGGATGCCGGAGTACACGGCCGACGATGTCAGTAGCAGCACCGAAGAGCTGTTTGCTCTTGGTATGACCGGAGCCAATCGCGACGATCTTTGGTTTTCGTTCGTTCGAACGAACATGGCGCGCAATCAAGGAGCGTGTCCCGTGATCGTGCGCAAGACGCCTTCCGGGTACGAGAGGATCTCCGACGGGATCGTCAAGGGGGCCCGATGCAGCGAAGCACGGCCAGGATTCTCGATGATGGGATCGGCGAGAGGGTGGCTGACGTCTCTCCAGACGCTCGGGGACGGGCAGGTGGCGGGGATCCAGGGCGGCCGCGAGTTGGTGAAGATCTCCGCGGGGGATGGCGGCTACTCCGTGGCCACCTCCAAGGTCCTATCGCTCGATCCCGTGGACGATCGCGATAGGTCACCTGGGGCCGCGAGCTTCTTCACCTCGCTCTACCGTGCGCCGGAGGGCCGTCTGTGGATGGGAGGAATCGGGATGCCAGGAACGGGCATGGTGGTAAGCGGCGACGACGTTTGGAGTGCAGGGGGCAGCTATGCAATCTCGACGCTGTCGCTGAGCGGCGCTCCGCTCAAAGGTTCAGATTTCAAGATCCACGGTACCGCGAATGCGAACCTATGGCTCGTCGGAGCTCATCATGCGCTTCATAAGACCAATCCATAAGCGACAAGTGTCGCGTGCCGTCGTCACCGTCTGCGGGGTGCTCTCTTGCGCCGCGGCGAATTGCTCGAGCGACGATGTTCGCGTGGGCTTCGTGGGCGGCGACGCGACGCCCGATGCGTCTCTTCCCGACGGCGGGATCGAGGCGTCGGCGGAGGACGCTCCCTTGCGCGACGCTGGAACGTTCGATCCGGCGCCGCTTCCGTTCGAATGCACGACGGACCCGTGCGCCACCGAGCTGACCTCGACCTTGTTCGACGCTCAGACGGTTTGCGCGCTGCTTCGCGATGGCACAGTCGCGTGCTGGGGTGGCAATGACTACGGCCAGCTCGGACGCGGCGACGATGCCGGCACGTTGCCCAGCGCAACACCGAGGAGGGTGGTCGGCATCGAGAACATCGTCGCGCTCGATCGGACGTGTGCGGTCGACAAGAACGGCTCGGCGTACTGCTGGGGATACGGTCCGTATGTGGTCGGGGATGCTTCCAACACCACCACGGAGCGCACGCCGGTGAAGCTCCCCATCGAGGGCGTGAAGAAAGTGAGCAACTCCGGCAACGTGGGCTGCGCCGTGGTCGAAGACGGCGTCGTCTGCTGGGGATCGAACGCGAATGGGCAGATCGCTCCGTTCGACGGCAGCAATCGTAACGTGTCTCTGCCACCCCACCCGATCGCGCTCCCGCCGGGAGCAAAGGCGCGCGACATCAAAGTAGGTAATGCGACTCTCGTCGCGCTCGAGGACGGGTCGATGGTGAGTTGGGGGGCGACGCCACCGCTCGGGCGTGTCACATCGCTCTTTCCCGACAGTCGTCCCCAGCCTCTCGCGGTCGCAGGAATCACGACGGCGATCGCGATGGAGAGCAACAATGCATGCGCAGCTGTATCGGGTGTCGGCTACTGCTGGGGACAAGGACGTCAGGGGTCCGCGGACCTCAGTCGAGCGCTACCGACCCCGATCGTGCTCCCCGAGCCTGTCCGCCAGGTGAGCATGCCCGCGCAGCGGGGTGTCGTGCCGGACCGCTGGTGTGCGGTGGGTGGTTCGGGGGCGGTGTACTGCTGGGGAAACAACGAGAGTGGTCAGGCGGGCGACGGGACGAAAGACCACGCGTACGAGGCGGTTGAGGTCAGGGGGCTCCCAGCTCCGGCCGTGAAGGTCGAGACCCTGTTCGACTCCACCTGTGCCCTTCTGACGAGCGGCAAGGTCTATTGCTGGGGAAGCGATTACTACGGTCAGCTCGGTACAGGAGAATTGAAAGCCTCGAGCCTCACACCCCAGGAAGTGCTACTGCCATGACGTCATTGCAGAGGCGGTTCGGCGTCGGCGCCGGAGTATTCGTCGTCTGCGGCTTTGCCCTCGCTACCGCAGTTGCCTGCGGAAGTGGCAGGCCGGGGCTCGACACCCCCGGGGTCTTCGTCGCCGAGGACAGCGGCGCCGCGCCAGTATGCGGCGTTCAGTGTTCGCTCGACGGACGGTCGAAGCTCACGGTATGCGACGGTAGCGTGACCGAGACGGTGTTGTGCCCGCCGGATACGGCGTGCGGCGCCGGGGTCTGCCAAGAGCCGTGCGCGGCGGCGGCGGCGGATCGTAGCTCGAACGGGTGCGAGTTCTATCTCCAGGCGCCGCGATACTCATTGGCTGCATATCGCCAGTCCTGCTACGCCGCGTACGTGGTCAATGCTTCGAGCCAGGACGCGACCGTCTCACTCGAGTACCAAGGTCAGTCCGTCGATATTTCGAAGTCGTTGTTCCGGACGAGTCCGGGAAGCGCGACGCTCGCTGCACATACCGGACCGCTCCCTCCGGGGGAAGGCGCGATTCTCTTCCTCTCGGATCGTGATCGCTCGGGCGAGCCCTATGTTTCGAGCACCCCGCTCGACCCTGATATTATGTGTCCTAAAGGGGTCGTTCCCGCCTCGCACGCGGACATCATTCCGAACGGCACCGGGATCGGCTCGTCGTTTCATCTCACGGCGAGCATGCCCGTGAGCCTTGCGTCGATCTACCCGTTTGGAGGGGCTTCGAGTTTCGTTCCCACGGCCACGCTCCATTTGCCGGTCGCAACATGGGAGAAACAGCACATCCTGGTCAACGGCTGGGAAGCCGCACGGACCGGACGACCAGCCGCGCTGATCGTCGCCTCCGAGGACGACACCGAGGTGACGCTTCTACCGAAGGTGGACCTCCAGAACGGTTCAGGTGTCGTCGGGAGTCCGGCCGGAATCCCCATCACGTTTCGGCTCGGAAAGGGGCAGAACATTCAGCTCGTCCAATCGAAGGAGCTCACGGGGAGCGTCGTCACGTCGAACAAGCCGACGACGACCTTCGGCGGCCACCAGTGCGCGGAAATTCCAGTCGGTGCGGCTGCTTGCGACTTCCTCACTCAACAAATTCCGTCGCTGGAGCAGTGGGGATCGGAGTACGTCGGTGTTGGCTATCGCCCGCGGGCTGGGAACGAGCATGAACCCATGCCCTATCGGATCGTCGCCGCCCGAGATGGGACCCTGCTCGAGTACGATCCCCCTCTGCCGCCCGCAGGTGCCCCCACGGCGCTTTCGCGCGGTGAGTCCAAGATCTTCTATGCCGGAACGGGGGACACGTTCGTGGTGCGCACGCAGGATGCCGATCACCCGATCTATGTCGCCGCGTACATGTCCGGAGGCATCCAGGCCAACGGCGCCGGAGATCCGGAGTTCGTGAACGTCGTTCCGACGGGGCAGTACTTGCGCTCGTATTCCTTTTATGCCGACCCAACCTACCCAGAGACGTCGCTCGTCATCGTGAGGGCCAAGACCGCCGGCAGATTTCACGACGTCTGGCTGGAGTGTGCCGGCAACTTGACCGAATTTCGCCCCATCGGCACGCGGGGAGACTACGAGTTCACGCGTGTCGACCTGTCTCGCAACTTCGGCAGCGGAGACAGCTTCGACGGAGGCACGTGCAAGGTCGGGATGCAGCGCATGAACAGCGACGGTCCGTTCTCTGCGACGGTGTGGGGCTGGGGCAGCTACGCGAGCTACGCGTTTGCGGGGGGAGCTGCGCTGCGGAAGCTGGTGGTCAATCCCATCTCCGTTTTCTGACGAGGGGCACCTGTCAGCGGGTGGAGCGGCCCACGGATGGTGATGGCGCGCGTGACGTACAAGGTGACGACGGCCGACGCGAGCGAGCCTACCGCGATCGTCACCGCCCACAAGCCGAAGGGGCTCTACAGGCGCGGAATGCTCGCACCGTCGTTCATTCCGCATCTGCGTCCGCTGCGGTCAGCGCGCAGCGAGGCGCGCCTTGTTCTTGTTGCGCAGGTACGCGAGCGCGGAGGTGAAGTGCACGTGGTCGAGGCCGTGGCCCACGCGCCGCTCGATCATCGCCCGCGGAATCCCGGCCGAGGCGAGCGAGCCCGCGAAGGCGCGCGAGTGGGCCGCCGTCGTCTCGTCGTCCGCGCAGACACCGACGAACACGGGCGAGAAGCGCTCGATCGGTGTGCTCCGCGCGCCCATCGGCTGGCCGCCCGCGAACACGGCGTAGCCGTCGACGTCGAGGCGACCGCGCATCGCAAGCGAGCTCGCGAAGTAGGCGCCGCTCGAGAAGCCCATGACGAAGACGTCGTCGAACGGGCGCGTGTCGCGCTTCTCGACGAGCTTCTTCGCCGTCATCCAGCCGTCGATCAGCTCCTGCTCGACGGCCTCCTGCTTCTCGACGGAGCCCGGCCACACGTAGCCGGGCTCGGTGAGCGGCGACTTCGGGAAGAGCACCTCGATCCCGGTCGCCTTCGCGAGGCGGAGGAGCATGCGCTCGTGGTTATGCGACCAGTTCGTGTTCTTCGCGATCGCGCCATGGAGGAAGATCACGAGCGTGCGACGCGGTGCTGCCTTGCTGTTGCCGTCGAGGTAGCAGACGTCACCCGGGAGTGTCTCGACCTCGGGCGCGCACCACGGGCTCGGGCCCGACGCCGTCGCGGGCTTCGCTTCGGACCGCGCGGGCAGGAGCGCGAGCGCACCTACGAAACACGCGGCGAGGGAGAGGCGAGCCATCCAGGTCTGCGTCGGCATGGCCGGGCCCATCGCACGATGGATGCCAAACCCCACGAGTCCGTGTTCCCGTCATTTCGCGGTGCTGGGCCAGCGGCGCCGCCGAGTCGAGTCATCGCGGGAGAGGACTCCGGTCCTCGCCCTCCCGCTCCCACCTGAGACGAAGTGGCTCCGTCAGGCGAGCGTGCAGAGCGGACACGGTACCCGCCGCTCGGCGACGTTCCGGCATTGCTTGCATTCTGCACGATAGGCGTGGAAGCCCGGGTCCTCCGGCGCGGTCTGGGTGCGCGCTTTGGCTGCCCGCTTGCCCTCGTAGACGACCACGGCAGGCACGTACGCGGTGGCCGTGACGAGCTCGCTCCCGCAGCCCGTGCAGGAGGTCGGGAGCGGGAAGTCGTTCTCCGCTTCGAGCGCCCGCTCGACGCCGTCGGGCGCCTCGCACCGCGGGCACGCCGTGGCGGTGAAGAGCTCCTTCGTGCAGCCGGCGCACGCGATCCGGTACGTGCCGCGGACGAGGTCTTCACCCTTGTAGCCCCACGAGGGCGAGCCGTAGACCTCGCCGCCGAGGAGCGGGAGTTGCTGCGCCACGTACGTCTCGACTGTGAGCTTCTTGCTCTTGCAGTCGAGGCATCCGGCGTCGACGAGGGCGGTGAAGGCTTCTTCCGAGAGCGGCATCGGGCGACGATGCCACAGCTCGCGCGCCGCCGGTGGTCCGATTCCAGCGCCGTCTCGTTCGAGCGTGCTCAGGGAATGAGCTCGAGGTTCTGCTCGGCCGTGCCGCCGCCGGCCTCGACCGCTTGCGGCGGCACCGAGAGCGAGGAGACGAGGCGGCCGGCGCACCTCTGGAACGGCGGGAGCTGCGGGGCGGTGATGACACTGACGACGTGTCCGGCGGGATCGATCGACATGTGGATCTGAGCTCTGCCGCCGACGGGCGCGCCGGTCATGAACAGCGCGTCCCGGTAGCAATCGTTCAACCGTGGGGCGAGGTCCGCGAGCTTGCGCTCGAGCACGTCGCGCTGCACCCGCTCGGTCGTCAGCGGCCCTCGCGTGACGAGCGCGTTCGTCGGACGGTACTCGGCGGCCGGCGGAGCGGGCGGCGCGCTCGGCGGAGAGATCGGCTGCGTGGCCGGCGCCGATGACGGCACCGCAGGCGGTGCGGTCGATGCGGACGGACGGGGAGGTGACGCGCTCGGTCCCGCTGCCTCGCGCGCAGCGGGAGACGTGCGAGCGGGCACGCGCGTCGAGGTCCGTGTCGACGTGGCGAGCGGGGGCGCCTCCGCGCCGCTCGCCGTGACGTCCGGGAGCGGCGTCGCCGCCGGGCTCTCCGCAGCGGGCGCGGTCGCGACGAGGCCGGCGCCGGACGTCGGCTCGGGCGTCCACGTCCAGACGAAGGCAGCCGCGGTGAGCGCCACCGCGCCGAGAAGGGCGACGAGCGCGATGCCGAGGAAGCGCCGGCTCGACTCGAGCGGAACGACGACCTCGCTCGAGTCCGGTGGAGGGGGCTCCATCGGCGTCGTTTGCGGTGGAGCGACGCCGGCGCTCACCATCGGCGTGGTCAGTCTCGGAGCGAAGCCATCGCTCAGCGTCTCCGCGCCCTCCAGCTCCGTGGCGGCGTGGGCCACGACGCGAGGCTCCGGCGCGGCCGGCCCGGAGCTCGAGGCGGCGGGTGGAGGTACGCCGAGCACCGCGCGGAGCTCGGCCCGCATCTCCTTCGCAGTGGCGTAGCGATCGCGAGGATCCTTGCGGAGGGCACGGAGGCAGATCGCCTCGAGTCGTGGATTCACGCGCTCGACCACGCGCGAGGGCGCGACCGGCTCCTCCATGATCTGCTTCACCGCGATCCCGATCGCGTTCTCGGCGTCGAACGGAAGGCGCCCGGTGAGCATCCGGTACAGGATGACGCCGAGGGAGTAGAGATCGCTGCGCGCGTCGAGCGACTCGCCTCGCGCTTGCTCGGGCGACATGTACTCGGGCGTTCCGATGATCGCGTTACCGGTCGTGAGCTCCGTTTTCACGTCCTCGTGCGATTTGAACGCGCGCGCGTCGATCAGCTTCGCGATGCCGAAATCGCAGACCTTCACGCCGTCGCGACCGTCGTCGTCGCCCTGGACGATCATGATGTTCTCGGGCTTCAGGTCGCGATGGACGATCCCATGACCGTGAGCCGTCGAGATCGCGGCCAGCGTCTGGACGAGGATGTCGACGATCCGCTCGTCGGAGAGCGGTCCGTCGGTGTGGAGGACGTGGAGCAGATCGCGTCCGCGCAAGAACTCCATCGCCAGGTAGACGACGCCGTCGGGCTCTTGTCCGTAGTCGAGCACGCGTACCGAGTTCGGATGCTCGAGGCGGCTCGCGGCCTTTGCCTCGCGGTAGAAGCGCTCCTTGAAGTTGGACTCGCCCGCAATGCTGGGCCGCATGATCTTGAGCGCGACGTCGGTATCGAGCCCGATGTGGCGCGCGCGATAGACGTCCCCCATCGCCCCGCCGCCGACGAGCTGCTCGATGCGGTAGCGTTGCGCGATCGTGCGTCCGACGAGGTCCCCCGGCTCCGGCATCCGGAGGAGAGTGTATCTCTCCCGGGCGGATGTCCGGTACGGACTGTACGGATCGTGTGGAACGGCCACGCGGCCGCACGCGGCGGGCGGAGGCCGGTCGGCGGCCGGCGATTACGACGTTCCCTTCGCGTTCACCGGCCGTCTCGACGAGATCACGGTAAGCTCGGGGCGCAGGACGAGGCTTCGAGGACGGGCGCCCTCGACTTGCCCGACCGTTGACGGTCACACCGCTCGTCGCCTCGGCGTGGGCGCGAGCCTTCGCGTCGAGCCCGCGCCGGACTCGGAAAGCGCGCGTGATATTCTGCTCTGTGCTTGATGCTCCCCGACAGCCATATCCCTGCGTCACGCGATGTGGTGGCGTTGTGGCACTTCGCGGACAGCGGCGCCGCTTCGGCGATCGACGCCACGTGTCGCGCCGTATGCGAAGGCCTTGCCGCGCTCGTCGCGGCCGAGTGTTCGTCCTTCTTGCTCGCACGGCGCCAACGCGGCGACGATTGGAAGCCGCTACGGATCGTTCGCTTCGGGCGGGAGGTCGAGCTACGAACACGCGCGGGCGACGCCTTGTTGCGCAAGTTCGAAGACGGCCTCACCGAGCCCGGCACGAGGCGAATCCTCGAGGCAGCAGGTCAGCATCGGGCCGCAGCACGAACGGATCTCTACACGCCAGAAGAGTGGGGACGGTCGCATGCTCGCGCGCTGAAGGAGGCAACGCAGCTCGGCGATCGCCTCGTCGGCGTATGTTCGGTCAGCCGCGACGTCGAGGTGTTCTTCTTGTTCGATCGTGCGATGGGCGCAGCGGACTTCGGCGCCGTCGACCGGGCCACGATCGCGAACGCCATGCCCGGGTTCGCGCGGATGTGTCGTTGGTTTGCGCTGAGCCACGGTGCAAGCGAAGGTTGTCAGCTGCTTGCGCCGAGCGAGCGAAAGGTGCTCTTCGAGCTCCTCGGCCCGTCGTCGGAGAAGGCTCTCGCGTCGCGACTCTCATTCCGCCCGAGCTACGCCCACCAGCTCGTGGTGAACGTGTATCGGAAGATGGCCGTGCAAAGTCGGGCCGAGCTCAGCGCTCTTTGGTTGGCAGGCGCGCAGCCACTACGAAGGGCAGGAGGCTGGTAGAAGCAGCTCCTACGGATCCGTAGGGTGCGCTCCGCCGATCGGTCTCGATACCCTTCCTCTTCGTGTCCATCGCCCCCCCGAATCATCGCTCCTCGCCCGACGTCCACGCTCGTCGATTCCTGTCTGCACTGCTGGTCGCAGCCCCCGTTCTCTACGCCCCCGCTGCGCGCGCGGCCGATGCGGTCAAGACGTTCTCACTCACGCGGACGGAGGAGAGCTTCGTCGTACCGTATGGAGTGCATGCGATCGACGTCACGGCCGTCGGTGGCAAGGGCAGCAATAGCAGCGCGGGGAGGGGGGGCGCGGGCGCGAAGGTCAGCGCGACATTGCCGGTCACGCCTGGTCAGACGCTCTACGCGCGGGTCGGCAGCTACGGTGTGTCCTTCGCGGGCGGTTCTCCCATGGGCGGCGGCTTCAACGGCGGTGGCGGCGCGTTCTGGGGCGGCGGCGGCGGCGGCGGCGCATCGGACATCCGGACGATCCAAGGCGGAAGCGCTGGCTCGCTCGAGTCGAGGTTGCTCATCGCCGGCGGTGGCGGCGGCGCGGGATTCCCCGGCAACACCAGCGCTGGTGGCAATGGTGGCGTCAATGGAGCAAACGGCACCGCCAACGGAACGACGACGACGGCGTCAGGGTTCGGCGGGGCGACGACCGCGGGCGGCGCCGCCGGTGTCGGCTGTTCGTCGGGGTCACCTCAGGCAGGCTCGCTCGGCAACGGCGGCAGCGGCGCCAACAGCGGCGGTGGTGGCGGTGGTGGTCTCTACGGCGGTGGCGGCGGCTGCGAGCTGTCGCCCACTGCAGGTGGCGGCGGTGGAGGGTCGAGCTACGTCGCGCCGAACGCGCAGAACGTCGTCCACGCCAGCGGCGCCGGTATCGACCCTTCCATCTCGATTCGCTGGTCGCTCCCCGGGCTGAGCGTCTCCGATGCCAGCATTGCCGAGGGCGGCGCCGGCACGACGCAAACGGTGACCTTCACGGTCTCGCTCGATGCACCGGCCGGCCCCGACGGAGTTCTCTTCGACGTCGCGACCGTCGATGGCACGGCCACCGTCGCCGACGACGACTACACGGCGCTCTCGCTGACGAACGTGTCGATCCCCGCCGGGGCGACGTCAAAGACGATCAACGTCAGCGTCATAGGTGATTTCGACTTCGAGCCGCACGAGACATTCACGCTTGCCGTGAGCAACGTTCGCGGCGCCATCGAGGTCGACCCCGTCGGCCAAGCGACGATCACGAACGATGACACCGCTCCGCCGACGATCACGTCGCCGGGCGACGTTACGACGGACGAGGACACTGCGACGGCGGCGCTCCCGTTCACCGTGGCCGATGTCGACACGGACGTCGCGAGCCTCGTGGTCAGCGCGACGTCGTCGAATCCGGCCGTCATCGCGGACAGCGGCCTAGCGCTCGGCGGTGCCGGCGCCTCGCGCACGATCACGATCACTCCCGTCGCCAACGCCTCCGGGACCTGCACGGTCACCTTGACCGTCAGCGACGGGATGAAGACGGCGTCGACGACCTTCGCCGTGACCGTCGGCGCTCTCGATGACGCACCGACGATCGCGCCCCTTGCAAGCGTCTCCGTCATCGCGGGCGAGACCGCGGACATCGCCCTGACGCTCGCGGACGTCGACACGCCGCTCGACAATCTCGTCGTGACCGCGACGTCCTCCAATGCATCGGTCGCTCCGGGGGATGCGATCACGTTCACAGGCACTGGCGCCACGCGCCACGCGAAGATCCCGACCCTCGCGGTGACGGAAGGCTCGAGCGTCATCACCTTCACCGTGTCGGACGGCAGCGCGAGCGTGCAGCAGACACTCACGCTCGACGTCAAGCGCGCACCGGCTGCGGATGCCGGCGACGAGGACGCAAGCGCACCCGATGCCGGCAGCGAAGACGCTAGCGCACCGGAGGATGCCGGGCTGTCTGCCGCCGACGCAGGCGCGCCCGCGACGTCGGAGTTCGACGACGCTGGCTGCGGATGCCGAAACGTGCACACGACGACGTCGAACGGCGGCGTTGGCGCGTTGCTCGCTCTCGTCGTCGCCGTCGGCTTGCGAAGGCGGGCTCGGCGGTACTTGGACTAGTCGTCGACGCCGTGCTCCTCGGCTGCGGATCCGAGGCGCCGGCGACGCCACCCGCCTCGCAACGGGGCGAGAGCGCATGCGAGCGCGGGTGTGCGGCCGCGGGCAGTCGTCTCCTCGCCCCTGACGACTGCGTCGACGGAACAGCGCGTGAAATTGAACCAGGATGCGCCAATGGCCATCGAGCGACCTGCGAACGTACCGGCCGACTCCATCCGCGTTCCGGCGGCTCGAGTCATTCCTCGGCGACGACGTGCGCCTCGCGGTGCTCCGCGTGGTTTCGCCCGAGCTCATCGTCCGGAACGCGGACGTCATGCTCGCCGCGATCGGGCAGGACGGCGGCCTGCTCCATCGCATCGCCTACCTCGATGCGTTCCTCGGCGCCATGTTCGCGGGCGAGACGCCTGCGCAGCTCGGCGATCTCCAGCGCCGCACGCTGCACGCAGTCGCCGCGATGCTCGACGCGCACAGCGGGTTCGTGAACCTCCTCGAGGTCGTGCGTTCGCATGGCATTCCGACGGATTCGTTCGCCGTGCGCGAGTGGGCGGAAGGCAGGTCGGCATCAGCGGCGAAGCCCGTCGTATGCTGAGCCGACGATGGCGAGGCGCTGTTACTACTCTGCACAGCCGAACCAGGACGATGGCGAGAACATCTACCGGCTCGAGCTCTCCGACGACGGAGAGTTCTCTTACTCCGAGGAATGGTGCACGTACGCATGGAACATCAGCAAGTCCGCGAAGGGGCGCTGGGCGCTGACCGCTGACGAGCTGACGCTCCACGTGGAGGAGTCGGAGATCTACAACCTGACGCCGCCGACGACCCTGAAGGCCGTTCGACGGCAGGACGCGTTCGAGCTCGGAGGCGGTGTTGTCGTGACCCTCGTGGCATCGCCCACGAACACGTCGCCGAAGCACGAGGACGCTTCGCTGGAACACGAGGACGCTTCGCAGAAACACGAGCTCGAGCGCGAAGCGGAGATGTTCGAGCGGTCCTTGCGCATCGCGCCCTCGAAGCTCGTGAAGTGAGCAATTGCGTCTTACTTTTCACAGTCGGCGCAACTGAGTTGCGCTGTAGTGTGGCGGGTCGATGAAGCTCGTCTCGCCGCTCGCGGCTGCCCTGGTCAGCGCAGTTCTTCTCTCCATCGCGACGGGCTGCGGTGGCAGCTCGCCTTCGGCGCCTCCGACCACGCCGACCAAGGAGGAAGCGCGGGCGGAGACGCCGGCCGAACGTTGCCTCGCGATCGCGGGGGCGTCGCGCGAGCGGAGGCCCGACGAGCCGGCGAAGATCACCGCGAAGCACATCCTCGTGAAGTACGCGGGCGCCAAGCGCGCGCCGGAGACCGTCACCCGCACGCGCGAAGAGGCGTGCCTCCGCGCGCTCGAGGCACGCGAGAAGCTACAGGAGGGCGTGTCGTTCGCGGAGGTCGTGCAGAGCTACAGCGAGGAGCCCGGCGCGGCGACGCGTGAAGGCTCGCTCGGCTCGATCCAGCGGACCGATGTCGTCCCCGCTTTCGCGGACGCCGCGTTCGAGCTCGGACGTGGAGACGTGAGTCACGTCGTCGAGACGGACTACGGCTTCCACATCATCATGCGGACCGAGTGAGCGGAGCGAGGCTCGGTCAGCCGCGCCGGAGGCCGGAGTCGCGGACCATCTGCTCGAGATCGGCGAAGCGCTGAGCGAGCGCGCGCACGAGGGCGCCGGTCCAACCGGAGAGGCCGAGCCCCTCGTTCATCGTCGATTGATCGAGGACCAGCACGGTGACGTCGTCGAGCGCGACGACGCTCGCGGCGCGCGGCTCGAAGAGGATGAGCGCCATCTCTCCGAAGGCCTCGCCCGGCTCCATCGTCGCGAGCGTCTCCTCCACGCCGTCCACGGTGCGGTATGCGCGGCATCGCCCGGCGACGATCATGTACGCGGCGTCGCCCTTGTCGCCTTCGCGGAAGATCACCTCGCCGGCAGCGAAGCGCTTGCGCGGGAGGTGGAGGCCTCCGTGCAGGAAGGCCCGCATCGCGTCCTGCATCTCGGCGACGCTCTGGTAGCGCTTTGCCGGATCGGGTTGTGTCGCGCGCTCGGCGATGGCGCGGATGCGCTTCGAGACGCCGATGTGCTCGCAGGCCTGGTCGATCGGCACGATGTCTCCCGCTGCCGCGCGCTGGACGACGTCGCTCGTGGTGCCGACGGGGCCGTACGGTCCGTGCCCGCAGAGCACCTCGTAGAGCAGCGCGCCGAGGCCGAACACGTCGGAGCGCTCGTCGACCTCACGCGGATTGCCGCGCGCCTGCTCCGGCGACATGAAGTCCGGCGTGCCGACCGGTCCGGGCGCGTTCATGAGCGCGCCCTCGCCCGACGCCGGCTGCGACCGCGCGAGCTTCGCGAGTCCCCAGTCCATCAGGTAGACCTGGCCGAAGTCGCCGACCATGATGTTGGCCGGCTTGAGGTCACGGTGGATCACGCCGCGGTGATGCGCGTATGCGAGGGCGTCGCAGACCTTGAGCAGGATCTCGATCCCGCCCTCGATCCGCTCGACCTGTCCCGGCTTTCGCTGCCGGAGCCAGCGGTCGAACGAGCCGCCCTGGACGAGCTTCATCGTGAAGTAGGGGACGCCGTTCTCGTCGATCGAGAGCTCGTGGACGGGGACGATGTTCGGGTGCTCGAGTTGCCCCGTCATCTGCGCCTCGGCGATGAAGGCGTCGCGATAGAACGGCTTGTTCGCGTAGTCCTTGTCCATCCGTTTCAGCGCGACCTGGCGGAGGAGGTTCCGATCCAGCGCGGGGTGGACGTGCCCCATCGCGCCACGCGCGAGCGCGCGCGAGAGCAGGAGGTGGGGAGGGGACGGGATCTTCTCGGCGGCGATCGTCTCCGGCGAGAGACCAGGCGATCCGTCCACGGGGATCGACTCGACGACGCGGACGGTTTCGGCGGCGGACTCGGGGAGGAACGGGTTGGTCATGACGGTCTCCGTGAGGCCCCGCACTCCCCACGAGGGATCGAGGCGCGCCCAGCATAGCGGGATCCGCGCCCTCGTCATGCCGGCGCGAGGCGGGCTTTCTCTTGCCCGCCCCGGCCGGTCGGCCGCCCCCCCTCGCGTCTGGCGATCGGTGCTCGAGCGAGCGCCGGTGTTACTTCGTGTTCTTCGCCTTTGTGATGACGGGCTTGGTGAAGCCGCGCTTCTTCATCAGTGCTTCGGTGCCGGCGTCCTTGCCGCGGAAGGCGCGGTAGCCCTCGGCAGGATCGACCGTGTCACCCACCGAGAAGACGCTCTTGCGGAGACGCTCCGCGACCGCGGGATCGTACGGGCCCTTGCCCTCGGTGAAGGCGTTGTACGCGTCCGCCGTGAGCGTGTCCGACCAGAGGTAGCTGTAGTAGCCGGCGGAATACCAGTCGCCCGCGAAGATGTGGCTGAACTGCGGCGTGCGATGGCGCATCACGATCTCGGAGGGCATCCCGAGCGCCTTCAGCGTCTCCTTCTCGAAGGCGTCCGGCTCGATCTCCTTCGCGCCCGCGAGGTGGAGCTTCATGTCGACGAGCGCCGCGCTCAGGTATTCGACGGTGCCGAAGCCCTGGTTGAAGGTCGCCGCCTTCTCGATCTTCGCGGTGAGCTCCTTCGGCATCGGCGCGCCCGTCTTGTAGTGGAGGGCGAACTTGTTCAGCACCTCGGGCGTCGAGACCCAGTGCTCGAGGAGCTGCGACGGGAACTCGACGTAGTCGCGCGCCACACGCGTGCCCGCGAGGGTGGGGTACTCGACGTTCGAGGAGAGGCCGTGGAGCGCGTGGCCGAACTCGTGGAAGAGCGTGCGCGCGTCGTCCCAGCTGATGAGGATCGGCTCTCCGTCCTTGCCCTTCACGAAGTTCGAGTTGTTGCTGACGATCGTGGTGACCGCGCCCTTGAACCGCTCCTGGGGGCGATAGGCGTTCATCCACGCGCCGGAGCGCTTGCCGGGACGCGCGTAGGGATCGAAGTACCAGAGGCCGACGTGCTTGCCGCTCGCCTTGTCCTTCACCTCCCAGACGCGGACGTCGGGGTGGTAGACCTCGACGCCGGTGACGGGCGTGAAGGTGAAGCCGAAGAGCTCACCGGCGACCCAGAACATCCCCTCGCGGAGCTTCTCGAGCTGGAGGTACTGCTTCACCTCGCCCTCGTCGAGGTCGTACTTCGCCTTGCGGACCTTCTCCGCGTAGAAGCGGTAGTCCCACGGCGCGATCTTGCGCTTCGAGCCGCTCTTGTTCGCGAGCGCCTGCATGTCGGCGACCTCCTCGCGCACGCGCGCGACCGCTGGCGTCCAGACCTCCTCCATCAGCGCCATCGCGCGCTCGGGCGTCTTCGCCATCGCGTTCTCGAGGCGCCAGTGGGCGTGCGTCGCGTAGCCGAGGAGCTTCGCGCGCTCGGCGCGGAGCTTGAGGACCTCGGTGATGATCTTCTTGTTGTCGCGGGCGTCGTTGTTGTCGCCGCGGTTGACGTAGCTCTTCCACACCTTCTCGCGGAGATCGTCGCGCGTCGAGTAGGTGAGGAACGGCTCCATCGACGAGCGCGTGTTCGTGATCGCCCACTTGCCCTTCTGTCCGCGCGCCTCCGCGGCGGCGGCGGCGCCCGACTTCACCGAGTCCGGAAGGCCGGCGAGGTCGGCCTCCTTGTCGAGGACGAGCGCGTAGCCCTCCTCGTCGGCGAGGACGTTCTGGCTGAACGTCGTGTAGAGCGTGGCGAGGCGCTGGTTGATCTCGGTGAGGCGCTTCTTCGCCGGAGCATCGAGCTTCGCTCCGGCGCGCACGAGCGTGTTCCAGTGGCGCCACACGAGCCGCTGCTGCTCGGGGGTGAGCTTCGCCTTCTCGGGCGACTGGTAGATCGCCTCGACGCGCTTGTAGAGGTTCACGTTCTGGACGATCTCGTCCTGGAACGCCGCGAGCTTCGGCGCCATCTCCTGCTCGACCGCCTTGAACGCGTCGTCGTTCATCGTCGACGACCAGACTCCGTAGATCGTCTCGACGCGATCCATGGTGCGGCCGGCGTCCTCGAGCGCGGCGATCGTGTTCTCGAAGGTGGGGGCATCGGGGTTGTCCGCGATCCCGGCGATCTCGTGGCGATGCTCATGCATCGCGTGCTCGAGGGCGGGCTTGAAGTGCTCCACCTTCACCTTGGCGAACGCGGGCACGCCGCCGTACGGGCCGGTCCACGTCGCGAGCAGCGGGTTGGCAGCCTTCGCTGCGTCGGTCGCGCTCATGGCTGCACCTGGCGACGAAGCTGCAGCTGAAGCTCCGCCGTTCGGATGTTGTGGCGGCTGCGCGCACGACGCCGCGAGGAGGAGAGCTGCAGCTGCACCGAGAACGTATCCATGTCGCATCGACCCTTGCTCCTTTGGGACGGGGAGTGCCCCGTGTCGAGGGCGCTTGCGTAGCGTAGCCACGATGCGACGTCGACCCGTTGCGTTTTGCGATGTCGCTGCGAGCCGACAGCGCAATTTCTTTCGGTGCGTTCGAACTTTTCGAACGTGATTCGTTGATGCTCCAAGTTATGAATTCGAGATGGACGCGCACGAGTTCCTCAAGACGCTCGCGATCGTGCTCGGGGTCGCAGCGATCACGACGATCGTCTTCCAGCGGCTGCGTCAGCCGGTCGTGCTCGGCTACATCATCGCCGGGCTCCTCGTAGGACCGCACCTGCCGCTGCCGCTCAACGCCGATCCGCAGATGGTGCACACCCTCTCGGAGCTCGGCGTGATCCTCCTCATGTTCGCGATCGGGCTCGAGCTCAACGTCGAGAAGCTCGTCCGAGTGGCGCCGACCGCCGGAGTCATCGGCGTCATTCAGGTCGCGATCATGATGGTGGGCGGATTCGTGGTCGGCCGCGCGTTCGGCTGGACTCAGCAAGAGTGCATCTTCGCGGGTGGCGCGATCGCGATTTCGAGCACGACGATCATCGCCAAGGTCTTCGAGGAGATGAAGGTCGGGCCTCGCCTGCGCGAGATCGTCTATGGCGTCCTCATCGTCGAGGACATCATCGCGATCCTCCTCCTCGCGACGATGACCACGATCTCGAGCGGCGCTGGCCTCGACGCGATGACGCTCCTGACGACCACTGGCAAGCTCGTTGCGTTCCTCATCGGTATGGTCGTCGTCGGCCTTCTCATCGTCCCGCGGCTGATGCGGTGGGTGGTGCGGCTCGGGCGGCCCGAGACGACGCTCGTCGCGAGCGTCGGTGTCTGCTTCGCCTTCGCGTACGCTTGCGTCGCGTTCCACTACTCCGTCGCCCTCGGCGCCTTCGTGGCCGGGATGTTGATCTCGGAGTCGGGCGAGGGCCACACCGTCGAGCACCTCCTGATGCCGGTGCGCGACATGTTCGCGGCGATCTTCTTCGTGTCCGTCGGCATGCTGATCGATCCGGTGCTCGTGCTCGACAACTGGCTCGCCGTCGTCGTCTTGTCCGTCGTCGTCATCCTCGGGAAGATCGTCAGCGTCACCCTCGGCGGGATCGTCACCGGCTGCGGGCTACGCATGTCGGTCCAGTCCGGGATGAGCCTTGCGCAGATCGGCGAGTTCTCTTTCATCATCGCAAGCCTCGGGCTCACCCTCGGCGCGACGCGGCCATTTCTCTTCCCCGTGGCCGTCGCCGTGTCGGCGATCACCACGCTGACCACTCCGTCGCTCGTCCGTCGGTCGGAGGCCGTCGCGCACGCCGTCGAGCGCGCGATGCCGCGCAACATCAACACGTTCATCGCTCTCTACAGCGCCTGGCTCGAACGCGTCCGGACCGCTCCATCGACGCCGACGAATGCAGGTCGGGTGCGTCGCCAGCTCATCCTCCTTCTTCTCGACGCGGGCGCGATCGTCGGCCTCCTTCTCGGTGGCGGGTTGCTCCATCAGCGCGCCTCGGGCGTGGTGGCGGAGCGCTTCGGCCTGAGTCCGCTCGTCTCGCAGGGCCTCTTCATCGCCGTCGCGGCGCTCGTCGCCCTGCCGTTCTTGCTCGGTGTCGTGCGGCTCACGCGGGCGATCGGGCTCGCCCTCGTCGGGCTCGTGCCGAACGCGGACGCGAGCGCGGGATCCGCCGCGTCGCGGCAGATCGCGCTCGCAGTGCAGCTCGGGCTCCTCACGGCGGTGGGCGCTGCGTCGGTCGCCGTCGTCGAGCCGTTCGTGCCGCCGAGCATCGGGGTCCTCTTGCTCGCGGCGCTGGTCGTGACCGCGATGCTCGCGTTCTGGCGGAATGCGAAGCAGTTCGACGTGGAGGTCCAGGCCGGGGGCGCCGTCGTGATGGGCGTGCTCAAGGCCAAGCTGCGCCCCCACCAAGACGCCGGGCACCACGACGATGCGCACCTCGACGAGGCCGAGGAGACGGCGGTGGTCGAGAGCGAGCTAGCGGACGACGTCGCAGCGCTGCTCCCGGGCCTCGGCACGCCGAGGTTGATCCGGATCGAGGCGGATAGCCCGGCGGTGGGCTACACCCTCGCGGAGCTCGATTTCCGGTCGCGGACGGGCGCGGCCGTGCTCGCGATCGTGCGCGATGGCCGGCCCGTGATGCTCCCCGATGGATCGGAGCGACTGGGCCAGGGCGACGTCGTCGCGGCTGTTGGGTCGGATGAAGCTCTCGCGAGCGCGAAGGCGCTTCTCGAGGTTACCGATGGAGGCGCTCATGCCGCGTAGGCCGGCGATTGTCGTAGGAACCGATCTGACACCGATATCGGCGCACGCCGTCGCGCGAGCCGCGGCGATCGCACACGAGCACGGCGCAGCTTTGCACGTCGTCCATGCGACGTCCCGCCTTCCTCGTGCGCTCGTGCGCCGGTTCCTCCCGGACGAAGCTGCGGGGGAGCGATGCGTCCGTGAAGCGGTCGAGAGCGTGGTCGCGGATCTCCGCGCCGACGGCGTGACCGCGAGCGCGCATCTCGTCCCGGGGAGCGCGGCGACGATACTCCGGAAGACGGCGCGTGACGTCGACGCCGCGCTCGTCGTCGTCGGCAGCCGCGGCCGCACGCTCGGAGGCGCGCTCATCGGGTCGACCGCCGAGCGCGTCGTCGAGGGAAAGGGAGCTCCGGTCCTCTTGGCGCGCCAGCCGAGGACGCTTCCCTACCGCGCCGTGACCGTCGCGGTCGACGTCGACTCGGATGTCCGACGAGCCGTCGACGGTGCGACCTTCGCGGCCGGTGGAGCGGAGCTCTCGATCCTGCATGCGTACGAGGGCCCGTTCGAGAACAAGCTCATGCTCCACGGCGCGGACGCCGGGGCGCTCCGGCGCTATCGCGATCACAGTCGCGGCGAGGCTCGCGAGGCCGTCGAGTCGCGGATCGTGGAGGCGGGCCTCGATGCGAGGTTGCTGCGACTCGTCCACGGCAATCGCCGTCCCGTGCTCGCAAGGGCCGCAAAGAGCGGAGTCCTCCTCGTGATCGATCGGAGTGACTCGACCGCGCGTCACGTCATCCTCGGCAGCGTGAGTCGTTGGGTGATCGAGCACACGGCCGGCGACGTCCTGCTCGTCTGAGCGCGAGCGGAGAAAGGACGGCGAGCGGGCGTCCCTTCGGGCGGGGCTCGTGCTACGAGTCGCTGCGGGAGCCGACGATGACCTGGACCAAGGCAGCGGGAGATCACTGGAGCACACGCGTCGGTCCCTTCCTCTTGAAGGTCGCGCCGAAGGGCGATGGACGGTGGGCGTGGCAGGTCTTCCGCGATCCGGCACCGAACCCGACGGCGACCGGGATCGCTGCATCGCTCGGCGCGGCGAAGACGGCGACCGAGCAGTTCGTGAAGCGCTCCGGGCTCGTCTGATCGCCGCGCGGTCGCCTGGATCGCGCGCGATCGTTGCTTTCGCCCAAGCCCCAGAAGCCCCGGGCGTTGCGCAAATTGCGCAGGCGAAAAAGCCCGTGAGATCGGGCCTTGGCCCGAGTGTGGGGGGAGGTATGCTCTTCGCAGGGGAGCGCGGGTCATGGACCTCGCTCGGCTTTTCCGGACCCGCGTGCTCGGCGCCGCGATCGCGCTCTCCCTGCCTGCAGTCGGTGTCGGCTGCTCCTCGGCGGGTGAAGCGCAGACGTCCTCGGACGACGTCGTGTCGCTTCCGCACACGGACGTGAAGAATCAGGCGATCGGCAACTGCTGGCTCTATGCGAACGCGAGCTGGCTCGAGGCGCTCCACAAGTCGGCGACCAACGAGGCGCTCGACCTCTCGGAGAGCTACTGGTCGTACTGGCACTGGTTCCTCCAGATCCTCTGGAGCGCGGACGAGTCGCCCGACAATCGCTACGCCGCTCTGAAGGAGGTCGAGACGGGCGGCTTCTTCTGGGAAGCGTCCCACATCATGAAGTACTTCGGCGCGATGCGCGAAGGCGACTTCATCCCCGAGGAGGCGACGTCGACGACCTCGAGGCGGCAGTCCTCGGCGCTGTCCGCGATCAACCGCTCGCTCCGCGACGGCGTGCTGAAGGATCGTGCAGCGCGGAAGGATCTCGATCTCCTTCGCAAGGAGATGGACGCGGCATGGCAGCTCTCGCCGGAGACCATCGCCCGGCTCGACGAGGCGTTCGGACGGAACCTCGACAAGAGCCCGGACGCGTCGAGCTACGAGTCGCACCGGGTGCTGTCTTCGACGAAGCTGGCGGTCACCGCGGTCGACGCGACCACGCACGCGAGGGAGGCCGTCGCGCTGATCGACATCCTCCCGTCGTACGACGGCCAGCCGGACGGGCGCTACGCGTGGCAAGAGGCGTACTACCCGGCGGATCCGCTCGAGCGCCGCGCGTTCCTCAAGCGCGCGCAGAGGGCGCTCCATGATGGCGTGCCTCCGCTCCTCACGTTCACCGTGGACTTCGCGGCGATGCGCGGCTCGACGTTCGCCGATGTCCCGGCCTCACCGGGCAGACAGGGCGGACACATGGTCGCGATGAGCGACTACGAGATCGACGGCGTGCCCGGCTTCGGCCTGCTCAAGGCCGGCGTGGACGCGTCCCCCGAGCAGCTCGAGGCCGCGCTCGCGGACGACGCGAAGATGGTCTTCCTTCGCGTGAAGAACTCGTGGGGGCCGACCGGCGCGGGCAGCGAGTTCACCGTCTCCGGGCACTACGACCTCTACATGAAGTACCTCGACGGCCCGATCAAGAACTGCCTCCAGTCCGACGGCACCACGAACCGTGACAACTGCCGCGAGGAGACGCCGTTCACGTCGCTGGTCCTGCCTGCGGGGTACTGAGGCGCGCGCGAGGGGAGGGAGGTCGCTGCCCGCTTGTACTCGCGGGACGGGGGTGGCGTACGATTGGCGCATGCGCCGCCACGTCATCTCGATCGTCACTCTCATCGCGCTCGCGTATTCGTCCGGCGCGCAGGCAGCTCCGGTTCCGGTCTCGAATCCCACCGAGCTCCGGAGCGCGATCGCCGCGGCGAAGCCGGGTGACGAGATCGTCCTCGCCGATGGGACCTACGCGATCTCGGGGAGCAACATCGCCTGCTCCGCGAACGGAACGGCGGAGGCCGCCATCGTCGTCCGTTCTGCGACGCCGCGCGGCGCGAAGCTCGACCTGTCGACGCTCGAGGGCTTCGTCGTCTCGGGCGCGAACTGGCACTTCGACGGGCTCGACATCAAGGGGACGTGCGCCAATGACGACGACTGCGAGCACGCGTTCCATGTCGTCGGCGGCGCTACCGGGTTCATCCTCCGCGGCAGCCGGATCGCCGACTTCAACGCGCAGCTGAAGGTCAACGCCTCGCTGGGAAGCACGGTCACCGTCCCGCACGGAGGCATCGTCGAGGGAAACGAGCTGTTCGACTCGCGCGCTCGGAACACGGGTAATCCGGTGACGAAGCTCAACATCGATACCGGCGACGGGTGGATCGTTCGCGCCAACTACATCCACGACTTCCACCGGGCGAGCGGCTCACCGACCTATGGCGCGTTCATGAAGAGCGGGGGCAAGAACGGCGTCTTCGAGCGGAACCTCGTCCTCTGCACGAAGGACGATCCGACGCCCGGCACGCACATCGGACTCTCGTTCGGCGGCGGGGGCACCGACGCGCGGTTCTGCGCGCCCGCGTTCGACGCGAACGTCCCGTGCACCGTCGAGCACGAGGGCGGCATCATGCGGAACAACGTCATCGCCAACTGCAGCGACGTCGGCATCTACGTCAACCGCGGAAGAAGCACGAAGCTCGTTCACAACACGCTCATCGCGACCGCCGGCATCGACTTCCGCTTCGACACGACGACGGGCGAGGCGCGTGGCAACGTCCTCACCGGCACGATCCGAAACCGCGACGGGGCGACCCACACCGCGAGCGACAACCTCGCGAACATCGCGCAGGGCACCTTCGAGCAGATGTACACGGCCCCGCTCTTGGGTGACCTGCGGAAGAAGGGCGAGCTCGCCGCCCTCATCGGGAAGGGCCCGACGAACGCCGACGCGCCGAACGACTATTGCCTCCGCACCCGCACCGGAGCGTGGGATCTCGGCGCGCTCCAACATTCCCTCGGCGACTGTTCGACCGTGCCTCCTCCGCTCGGTGGCTCGTCGTCGGGAGGCGACGGCGGTGCGTCGTCGTCCGGAGGTAACGGTCCGGGCGGTGGCGCCGACGGCGGCTCCTCGGGGACGGACCCAGGCAGCTCGAGCGGTGCAAGCCCGGACGGCGCTTCCGACGACGGTGGCTGCGGCTGCCGCGTGACCCGAGCGAGCGACGCGTCCGCGTTCGCGCTCGCCGGAGCTGCGTTCGCGGTCGGCTTGGCGCGCAGACGCCGGCGCCGTTGACCGACGCGGGCGAGTGGTGTTGGCCTACACAGAAGGGATGGGCTGGCGTATCGTTCGAGGGCATGATGCGCGCGCTGCTGCCGGTCGTCGTCGTCGCCCTCGCGGTCGTTGCGTGCGATTCGTTCTCCGGCTCCGAGGTCCCTGCGCTGACGGATGCAGGGGATGTCCTGAAGGATGCAGGTGCTCCCGCGACGGACGCGGGCTTGCCCGATGTCGCCACGCCGGACGCCGCCGATGCGGACGCCGCGCCACCGGTCGCGTCGTGTGCTCCCAAGCATCTCTTCTGCGATGACTTCTCCGATCCTTCGCTCGGCGCGAAATGGAGCGGACGCTCGGACGAGGCGGGCCCCCTGTCGCTTGCTTCGACCGTGGTCGGGGTGGCGGCGCCATCGCTGAGAGTGGACGTCGCGCCGGGTAGCATCACGCGCGCGACGTACCTCGAAAGGACGTTCGACGCCGCGCAGCGCATGACCGTCGGCGTGTCGATCGCGTTCACGCGCGGGGACTCGCCCACCGGCGTGTACGACGGCGATGTGGGGCTCGTGACCCTCGAGCTTTTCCCGTTGCCGGAAGGCTCCTCGCGCTACATCGTCGCGCTCGTCGCGAGGCCGAGCGGCGAGCTCGTCCTCCAGGACCAGGCGCTCGGCACCCATCTCGTCGGTTCCCTCGGCCCGGCCATGACCCGGGTCGTCCTCGACCTCGATATCGGCGCTGGGAGCGTGCGCGCCAGCAACGGTCCCGTCAATGTCCAGGCGCCCACGGCGAAGGCGATGAGCTCAGGCCAGCGTCTCCGCATCGGCGCGCCGTATGCGTCGAACAGGACGGGCGCGTACGTCGTTCACTTCGACGACGTCACCGTCGAGTGATCACCTCGTCCGTCTCCTTGCGATCGATCGCGTGGAGCCGGATCATGCCACGGGGGCCCGGGCGAGGACGTCCACGAGATCGACACCGCTCACGATCCCGACCAGGCGCCGGTGCTCGACGACGAGGATGCGCCGGACGTTCATCGCCACCGCGTACGCCGCCGCGCGATGGATCGGGGTCGAGGCGTCGAGGCAGATCGTCTCGTAGCTCATCACGTCCTCCACCGGCCCGGCGAGGAGCGAGGGAGCGAGCTTCCGTGCCGCGAGCGCCTCGACCTGCGTGAAGAGGCCGACGGCCGCATTCCCATCGACGACGACGAGCCCGTGGACGTTCGCGCGAGCGAGGCGCGTCACCGCCTCCTCGATCGGGGCGCCGACATCGATCGTCTCGACGGGAAACGACATCGCGCGCGAGACGGGCTCGTCGAGCTTGCGCCCCTTCACCGCCGCGAGGATGTCGCGTGCGGACAGGACTCCGGCGACGCGATCGCCGTCCATGGCAACGATGCGGTGAACGCGTCCGGCGACGAGTCGGCGCGCGGCGACGTCGAGCGGGGCGTCGACCGGCGCGGTGATCACCGCCGTCGACATGATGTCTCGCGCACGGGCGCCGGCGGGGGCGCGGAGGATGTCCGTCGTCGAGACGATCCCGACGAGTCTTCCGTCCGGTTCGACGATCGGCACCGCGGAGATCTGCCGGAGGCGAAGGACGGCGACGAGCACGGAGATCGAGCTCTCCGGCTTCTCGGTCACTGCCGGCGCGGTCATGTGATCTCGGACGAGGGCTTGCGTCATGACGAGCCCACAGCACCGCACGTGCCACGCCGGATCGCGCGCTGGAAGCGCAGCCGCAGCGTCGAGGCGGCGCACGCCTTGCGTGCCGGCGCATCATCGGCGCGGGTGCGGCGAGTCCTCGGTGAGCAGTGCATTGAAGAAGCCATGCTCGAGCTGCGGCGCTCGAAGCGTCCGTTCTCCACGATCCCATGACGAGAGCATGACGGGCTCCTGACAGCGCGAGGGTAAGAATGAGCCCGTGGTATCGGCAACGCCCGCGCTCGAGGAGAGTCTCATCGTCTTCTCCGACGTCCATCTCGGGAGCGATATCCACGACGGCGCAGCACGCCGTGCGCGTCGATCTGCAGAGGTCGACCGCGACCTCATCCGGCTTCTGGAGCACTACCGCGCGCAGCCGCCCTCTGCCGATCGGTGGCGCATCGTCATCGCCGGCGATTTCATCGACTTCATCGGGATGACGGTCACCCCTCGACCGAGCGATCTCGTCGAGACCTCGCTCACGGACGAGGAGCAGCAGCACGGCCTCGGGAGCGCATGCGACCACGCGCGGCTCAAGCTACGTCGCGTGGCGACTCGTCATGCGGACGTGTTCGCCGCCCTCGGTAGGTTCGTCGCGGCCGGCAACGCGCTCACGATCGTCCATGGCAATCACGACATCGAGTTCCACTGGGACGCGGTGAAGGACGACTTTCGCGCCGCCCTCTTCGAGCTGGCTCGTATGGAACGGCGGGATCTCGACCGGGACGTGTTCCAGTCTCGGATCGAGTTCAATCCGTGGTTCTTCTATCGCGATGGCGTCGCGTACATCGAGCATGGTCATCAATACGATCCGTTCTGCGCGACCGATCACATCATGGCGCCCCTGTCGCCTGCCGATCCGCGTCGCGTCGCGCGGGCGTTCTGCGAGACGCTTCTCCGCTTCGTGGTCCGTCCGACGGGGATGAAGGACCACGGTCACGAGCACGTCGGGATTGCTTACTACCTCCGCCTCGGCGCTCGGCTCGGCATCTCCGGCGGAGCGAGCCTCGGTGTGCGCTTCGCGCGCGCGGTTGCCGAGATGTTCCGCCTCCGGCGTGCGCACTTCTCCGAGACAGCCGCAATCCTCAGGGCCGAGCATGACGAGCGCGTCGCGAAGCTCGCCGAGGCGACACGGGTTGGTGTCGAGCGCCTGCGCGCTCTCCTGTCGCTCCAGGCGCCTCCGCTCGGGAAGTCGATCCGCGGCATCCTCGCGGGTGTCCTCCTCGATCGTCTTGCGCTGGCGTTGGCGGCGACGATCGCGTGCATCGTGCTCGCCGTCTACAGCGCATTCCACGGGCACGCGCTCTGGGGCCTGGCGGGTGTCCTCGTGACGTGGTCGCTCTTGAACCGCTGGCTCTCGCGGCAGCGCACGGTGGACCCCGGTGCCAACATGGTCGAGCGCGCCGCGCATCTCGCGAGGCTCTTCCCCGCTGCGTTCGTCGTGATGGGGCACACGCACGTGCCGCTCGCCGTTCCGGCGGGCGACGCAACGTATGTCAACGTCGGCTCCTGGGCCGAAGACGTCGCCGACGATGACGACGACAGCGCCGGTCACCCGGGTGCCGGCGTGCCGGGCCCGTATCGCGCGGCGCGCACGCACCTCGTGATCCACGTCCGCGCCGACGGTACCCACGCGCAATTCTGCGCCTGGGAAGACTCGGGGCCGCGCGTTCTGCCGGCGCCTGCCGCCGCCCGCGAGAGCTGACGCAAGACACACGAGCGGCGTCGAGCTCGGACATCCGCGATGTTGCGGGGCCGGGCAGTCCGCATCGGACGGACCACGGCGCCGGACCCGCCCGGTGCCGGCCGCTTGGCGAGAGCGATTGCGAGGTCGAGATCGGCGCTCAGTCGGGCGTGCTGGTGCACTTCTCTGCGGGCTTGACCGTGCACGTTCCGGTGACGGGCTTGCCGGCGAGTCGGTCCTCGAGGAAGGTCATCCACTGATCGAGCGCGTACGTGAGCGGCTTCGTGTGCGAGGCCCCCTGGCACTCGAGGTACTGGAGGACATGGCCTTGCGTGCACAGCTTCTCGAAGCTCGCGCGCTCGACGGTGTTGTCGACGAGCTCGTCGTTCTCGCCGAGGAGGAACATGCTCGGGATCGAGTCCTGCTTCGGCACCGAGGTCGTCGGCAGGCTGTTCTCGGCGAGGTAGCACGCCCAGGGGGACAGGCCGCCGAAGCTCGGCTGCCGGCCGGCGGTGACGAACGCGGGCTGGAAGAGCGTCTCGAGCGTGGCGCCGTTGAAAGCGCTGCTCGGCGAGCAGCTCGCGGCGAGCGCCGCGGGGATCGACGTGTCGTAGGGCGCGAGGAATGCCGACGAGAGCCCGTTCGGCGCCGCCTTGTACCAGGACTCGTACGTCGTCGACGCCGCGATCATGTTCTTGGTGGCGTTCCTCCACGACGTCAGCGCCGGGAGCGCCTGACCGAGGATGTCCGTCGGCGGGACGTCCCAGACGCTCCCCTTGATGACGAGCTCGGGCGCATAGTGCGGGAGATAGCGGTTCACGAACGCCGCGCCGTGGCCGCCCTGCGAGCCCCCGACGACGACGACGTCGCCCGGGGTGACGTTCGATCCAGCGAGCTGCTTCTTGGCGGCGCGCACGGCGTCGAGCGACGCGATCGCGGTCGGCTCGCCGACGAGGTACGGATGGAGGAAGCCGGTCGGGGCGCCGAGGCTCTTCAGCCCGATGTAGTCGGGCGCGACCGCGACGTACCCGAACGAGGCGAAGAGCGAGAGCAGGACGGAGACCTCGTCGGTGAAACCGCCGAGCGCGTCGTCCGCCGCACCCTTCGACGGCGCGCACGCGTCGGTGAATCCCGCGGTGCCGTGGAGGACGAGGAGGATCGGATACGTGCCCGCTTTGTCCGGGTACGCCATCAGCGTGGTCGCGTCGATCAACGCGCCGCGGTCCTGCGTCTGATAGCGGAGGAGGCGCGACTTCGTCCCGTGCTTGGCGACGCGGTCCGACTTGAACGCCTTCTTCCTCTTCGCTTCGATGATGACGTAGTTGAGCTCGAGGATCGAGTGGGACGCCTTCGACTGGCTCTCGAGCACGTCGCCGAGCGCGTTCGAGGTCACCCACTCGTACGGGGCGGCCCCGCACTTCGCGCGCGAGCTGCTCGCGGCGTCGCCGGCATCGGGCTTCGGCGTCGCCGGTGCCGGGGATGTCGAGGTAGCCGAGGGCGCGGCCGGAGAGGTCGAGCTCCCGGGAGCAGGCGTCGTGGATGCGTCCACATCGCCTTCGCCGCTCGTTCCGTCCGTGCTGCCGGCTCCGCAGGCGATACCGGCGGTGCAGACGAGCGAGGCGAGCGCCCCACGAAGGAACTTGGGGCTCGCGCCCCAACCACCCGCAGAGGTGCGCCTTCGGCGCGCGTTGAAATTGCGATGTGAAAACAGGGTGTTCATGTGACTTCCGCGGCAGAGGAGAGACCGGCGCGCGTAGAGTAATTGCTCTATGAGGACTGACCCGTCACCACGGCGTCTCCAACCCCGGCCGTCGTGTCGTCGTCGCTCGCGGAGCGGGCGCGAGACGGTCACCAGGTGACGGCCGGCGCGGCGCCCGCGGCGCTCTGAAGACCGATCGCGAAAAGTGGCGCGAGACGTCCGTCGCGGCCGCGAGCGGCTCGTGACTGAGATACGCTCGATCGAAGCTCCATCATGCTCCCCGTTCCGGTACGAAGCGCGTTCAGCACGATCAACGAAGCGCTCGCGAGCGAGCCCGCTCTCATGGAGGCGCTTCGCGCTCGATGGGCAGCCGGCGGCCGCGCGCGCAGGGGCCCGCGTGTCGTCCACGCGTTGTCCGCGGAGCTCGCAACGACGGTCGATCTGCTCGAGGCGGAGCTTCCGACGCTCTCCCGCTCGAACGACGACATCGCGGCTCTCGGGAAGCTCTTTGCCGAGCCGGCCGGGGAGGTCCTCTTCACGTGGTGCTCGGCGAGCACCTGGCGTCGCGATACTCGCCTGGCACCGATCCTGACGTTCGCTGCGCGTGAAACGGCCTTCCGCGATCGCGTCATCGCGGTCGCCCGCCATCGCGTCGTCGAGGGACCGATGCTCGACGCGCTCGCCTGCGCTCCGCTCCTCGGTGACGGGATCCAGCTCGCGATGCCCGCCAACGCAGAGGCACGCGCGCGCCTCGAGATCCTGATCTGGGAGGCCGGCGCGAGTGCCGTCGAGAGCCCGGACCTCGGCAAGTGGCTCTGGGGATCGCCGGAGACGTTCGAGGTGATGATCCGCGGTCCGGCGCGCGGCGCGCTTCGTGGGCGCGTTCTCGCCGCGCGTTGCCTCGAGGTGAGCGCGCGCGGGTTGCCGGAGACGACCGATCCGGAGCTCATCGGCAAGACGCTCCAGACGCTGCAGCCGCTTCTGCTCCACCCCGAGCCTCTCGTCTGGGTGCACGCTGCTCGCGCGCTCGGCCGGCTGACCGGTCCGCTCGAGCAGATGGAGGGTACGATCCTCGACTGGGTGCTCGGCGAGTCGCCGCTCCTCCGTCAGCGCGCGATGACCGCGTTCGCGGCGCTTCCCGCACCACGCTATCGCCTGCTCGCGAATCAGCTCCTGAGCATCATCGCCGCCCCCGACGAGGACGCGTGGGTGCTCGCGGCAGTCGCCGCCGCCACGCCGTACCTGTTCTTCGAGCGGCGGGACATCTGGGACCGCCTCGCTGCGCGCATCCTCGAGGGAGAGGGCGGGGCGATCGCGGCGCGTGCGCTCGCGCGCGGTCTTGCCACGCTCTGGCGTCGGGGCACGCACAAGGCGGAGGTCGAAGGCCCGATCCGCGCGCTGCGCGAGATGGCGCGCGCTGCGCAGGCCGACACGCTCGATGACTCGCGTCGCTGGATCGAGGTGATCGCGGTGACCGACGTCGTCGACGGCGCCGAGCGCGACCCGCTCGACCTCGAGCTCGGTCTCGAGAACCTGATGCGGATCGCGGCGCAATACGACGACGAGGAGGCCGACGCTCGCGCAGCGCGCTTCGCCGTCTCGCTCGCCGCCACGTTCGGCGAGGCGCGTCGGATCGCGCTCGGTCAGGGGCGGCTTCGTCAGCGCGCCGCCGCGATCAACGCGGTCGAGGGCCTCGCGCGCGCGTTCGCGCTCCGCCTCTGGGGACCGCTCCTCGCTACTCGCCCCTCCGGCGATCCGATCGAGGCGCCCGATCTCGAGGAGACGTGGAGGACGATCGCCGCCGCGCCGGCGGAGATCCTCGACCTCGTGAAGGAGCGGCGACAGGCGATGCAGGGGAGCGACCTCCAGGTCGATGGTCCGCTCGAGGTGCTCGCTCTCCGACTCGGCGGCTACGCGCTCGACGCGTGCGGCGAGGACGCCGAGCTCGGCCCGGGGCGCGGCCCCTCGGTCTACGACACGTGCATGTGGCTCCGGAAGGTCGAAGGGCTCGCCGACGGCACGCGCGAGCTCCCGCCGCCTCTCAAGGGCGCGCTCTCGACGCTCTTCTGGCGTCTCGTCGACACGACGCGCGGTACGGCGCTCGGCGAGGTCGATGACGTGCGCTGGCTCGGTCCGTTCGCGGCGTGGTGGGCGCTCGTGATCGATCGGCCGGCGATGTTGCTCCAGCTCGCGACCGCGCTGCCGATGATGGAGAGGAGCGCGCTCGAGCGGTGCTGTGAACAGGCCGAGGCGCTTCGGACGGCGGTGTCGTCCGGTGAGTCCGACGGGCAATGGGGCCAGAAGGCGGCGCCTGCGCTCGATGCGCTCCACGCCGTCGACACGGAGCTCACTCACGCGCTTGCGGGGCTCTCACGTGCGCTCTCCGTGTTCGGGGCTGCGTCCGGGAAGCAGGAGCATCTCGAGGCCATGTGCCTCGAGCTCGTCCTCGCCGGCGATCGGCTGCAGTTCGCGCTCGCCGATCCGGTGAAGGCGCTGCACCCGCCGAGTGAAGGGAGCCTGCAGGACTCGCTCGCCCGCAGCGCCACCGAGAACGCTCCGCGCGTCTCGGCGCTCGTCGCTCGCGCGATCCGCTCGCGCGACCTCTCGATGCTCGACGTGTGGCTCGCCTCGCTCGGTCCTGTCGCGTCGGCGCTGCTCGAGCAGGCCGTCCGCCAGGCGATCGCGCGGACACCGCCGCCCCCGCCGCAGCCGAAGAAGGAAGAGCCGCAGCTCATCGAGGGCTACGAGCTCGTGAAGAACCTTGGCGAAGGCGGGATCGGATCGGTGTGGCTCGTGCGCAAGCCGGGAGCCGATCGCTACTTCGTCCTCAAGATCCCGAAGGCGGACGCGCTCCAGAACGCCACCGACACCGAACGCGCGGGGATCCTCGCGTCGTTCGTGGAGGAGGCAAAGGCGCTCGCGGGCCTCTACCATCCGAACGTCGCGAACATCATCGATCGCGGCGTCTCGAGCTCGGTGCCGTTCCTCGTGCTCGAGTACCTGATCGGCGCCGACTTGAAGCAGTATTCGAGCGCGCGCCTGATGACGCTGTTCGAGCTGCGTCAGGTCGTGCTCGAGTCGTGCGCGGGGCTGGCTGCGCTCCACAGCGCCGGCCTCGTGCATCGCGACATCAAGCCGGCCAACCTCTGGCTCCGCTTGCCGCTCAGGGGCGGCGAACGGTTCGAGCCGGAGAGGCATCGCGATCCCGCGCACGCGACACCGCTCTCGACCGTCGTCATCGACTTCGGCATGGTGCGCGCGATCCGCGTGCCTGCCGAGGTCGGCGGAAAGTTCGTGGCCGGGACCGCAGGCTACATCGCGCCGGAGCAGGTGCTCGATCCCGTCGAGCTGGATCCGCGTTCGGACATCTATGCGCTCGCGGGCACGATCTACAACGTGACGACGGGGCGCGCGTTCTTCGACGACATCGACAACGCTCGCGATCGCATCATCGCGCACATGAAGCGCGATCCCTTCGAGGACAGCGAGCGGCTCCGGACGTATCCCGCCGCCATCGCGAAGCTCCTACGCGCGGCGACGGCACGGGAGCCCGAGGACCGGCCGTCTCCGCTCGAATTCGGGCGCGAGTTCGCCGCCGCGTTGTAGCTCCGGGACAGTTCGGAGTGATGCGATGTTCGCGGGGACTCCGCGCGCGAGCAAGTTCAGCGCCCATCCTCAAAGACCGAGCTGCGTTCGGATGAGGTTCGGTCGCCCGGCGAGCCACGCGTAAAGACGTTCCGTCTCGATCTCGTAGCTCGCGATCGATACCTCGCGCTTCGGGTCGGCTCTCGCGAGCACGTCGATCTGATCGTGCCACTGCCTTGCCAGGTTCACGATGTCGAGCGTCTCGTAGACGTCGAGGACGGATTGCATCTCCGCCTTGTAGGCGTCCCAACACGCCGTGCTCCGAGTGCACCGCGCAAGGACGACTTCCGCCGAGGGCTTGGAGGCATCGACCGCGCTCGGGTGGTCGTGCAGCGCTTGGTCCGTCGACCAAGGAAGGATCTTGAACTTCCCGTCCCTGTCTCCGGCCAAGAAGTAGTTGTGCGATCCCCAGAAGCTGAAGGCATAGCCGTCGGTATGACCGATGAGAGCCTCCGTTGCGCAGAAGCGGAGCCATTGCTTCGTATGGAGATGGCCGTCGAGATCGGCGAGGAGGTTCTCGTCGCTCGCGTTCGCGACGGCTTGAAACAATCGATCCAGATCGGGCTTCGTGCCGGCGGGAGCCCCTGCCGCCGGGATGTCGATGTCCCATCGACCGCTGCCCGGAAGCCAAGTCCCTGGGGCGTGCCCTTCATAGAGCGTGGTCGCGTTCGGACCGAGTGCTCGCGCCATGAAGGTGTCGTCCGGCGTCTCCACGTTCGCGTAGAGGCCATAGTTCTCCCCGTTGATCGTGAGCTCCGCGAGGTTCGCGCGCGAAGCGGGCAAGCCCATCGCGCCGAAGATGTAATAGGAGATGCGTTGCCGAAGAAAGTTCCGGTCCACCACATTGTTGTTGAGAGTGAGCTCTTCGAGTCCGTAGAGCTTCTGTCCTTTGACCCACTTGTTGAGCTTCACCTTGAGCGAGCTCTTTGCCGGCAGCGCGCGAAACGTCGTCCCACCCTTCGCGCGCACCCCGACGTCCGCAAAGACGATCGTGCCGAACTTGAACGACCCGTGCACCCACGTCGACTTGTTCTCCCGAGTCGTGGCGCTCAGGATCGTCATCGCTTGCTCGTCGAGCGTGAGCTCGAACTTCGGGAGCGTCGCCTGGTCGTAGAGATCCGGCTTCGGCGGCGCCTTCTCTTCCTCTCTCCCGACCTGCGGCGCACGCGGCCTTTCGTTTCTGATGGCGGACATCGATCGCGACGGATCGGACGCCGGTGCGGTCGGAAGAGACTCCGCGCCAGCGCTCCTCCTAGCACCCTGAGCCCCCGGGTTAGGCGAGTCGTTCGACGTGCAGGATGCGATCGCGGAGGTGCAAACTGTGATCACCAAAGAGAAGAGCGGCGAGATCCGACCGAACCGAAAGCCCGCATGGGACGTCATCGTCGTGAACCTAAGGGTCAATCGATGTGGTTCAAGACTCGAGCGAGCAGCTTCGACTCGCGGCGCCCCTCAGGGCCCGACGTAGCGCGCGCGCGGACGGAGGAGGTGCCCATCCTCGCGCTGTTCGAGCACGTGCGCGATCCAGCCTGCGACTCTCCCGCACGCGAAGATCGCAATCGGTGCCCCCGGAGGGAGCGACAGAGCGCCTGCGAGCGCTACCAGCCCCACGTCGATCGTCGGCTGTTCGCGCGCGACGAGATGCATCGCATTGGTGACCGAGACGAGTATGCGCACCGAGCGCGCCCTGCTCGAGAGTCGCTGCGCGATCTCGAAGAGCCGCGCTCCACGAGGATCGCCGTCCGGATAGAGACGGTGACCGTAGCCCGGAACGGACTCGCCGCGATCGAGCCGCGCAGCCACCACGTTGGCGGCACGCTCGGGGCGCCCGACCTCGGCGACCAGCGCCTCGACGCGTGCCGTCGCCGCCCCATGGAGCGGGCCCGACAGCGCGGCAAGGGCGGCGACGATCGAGGCCGCGAGGTTCGCTCCCGATGACGACGCGACACGACCGGCGAACGTCGACACGTTGAGCTCGTGGTCGGCCGAGAGCACGAGCGCCTCGTTCATCGCTTCGACGCTCGACGCCGTCGTCCGTGCGCCGAACGCCGCGAGCAGCGCGCGCGCCGTGGCGTAGACGCGTCCGCCGTCGCCTGTAGGCTGGTGCGCCCCACGTCGAGCGTCGGCTCCGGCGCGGCTCCGTGCACCCGCGCCCGTGGTCCCGCTCGCGCCTCGAGCTTCGCGGCCCGCCGCGCCGGCAGCGAGCGCAGCGCTGACCGCATCGGCTCCACGCGGCAGCGCGCACGACGCAACGAGACGCCGCACGAGCGCACCGGCTCGGCGCTTCGTCACCTCCAGCCCTTCGCCGCGTGGCTCGACGGCAGCGAGCGCGGCCGCGGTCACGAGCATCGCATCGAACGGCTCGGCGTTCGGCTGCAGCAGCGCGCGCAGCGCTGGAGCATGCACGCCGAGCCCGGGCTCGCGAGGCTCCACGAACGGCCCGCCCCAGAGCAGCGCACAGACGTCTTCGAAGCTCGCCTTCCGTCGGACGAGCTCGATCGCGGGCGTACCGCGGTACACCGGGCCTCTCGCATCGATCGTCCCCACGCGGGTCTCGAGCACCGGCTCGCCCCAGCGAAGAGCACCGGCGGCGACAGGACCATGGCCCGATCGAGCCTGACTTCGCGCGCGCAGGCGCTCGAGGTCTTCGCGGTGATAGAGGCGGCCGCGATCCTTGCCGGGCCCAGCCACGCTGCGCACCAGTCCTCGGCTGGCGTACGCGTAGAGGGTCTCCTTCTTGATGCCGAGGAGCTTCGACGCATCCTGCGCGGGGATCCACTCGGGAGCTTGATCGTCGATCGACCCTCGTTGATTCACGAATCCATCATGTCCCGACGGTCGATGTTGTCCACATTGATCAACGTCGAGCACGTCAGCTCGGGCAGCGCGGCCGGAGTGCCCGGCTGCGCGAGATCCGCGACATCACGTGCAGAGACGATGGAGGCATTCGATGAGCGCAAGCACGAGCGATACGACCCGAGTGAAGGAACCTGCATCGAAGCCCTCGGTTCAATCGCGAGCGGACGAGCTCGTCCAGGCGAGCGGGCTCGAAGACGTCATCGCGGCGACGACGCGACTGTCCGACGTCGACGGTGAGGCAGGGCGGCTCGTCATCGCGGGGACGGCGGTGGAGGACCTCGCCGGTGAGGTGACGTTCGAGGACGCCATTAACCTGGTGTGGCGCGGTCGCCTGCCTTCCGCGCAGGAGCACGAGAATCTGCAGGTGCTTCTCGGCGAAGCGCGCGAGGCCGCGTTCGAACATCTCTCGGATCTCGGCGATGCGCTCGCGATGCCGGACGCGATGGACGCCCTTCGCGCCGCGGCCGGGCACCTCGTGACGAGCGACACCGACGACAATGCGCGTCGGGATCCGGGCGACGATGGGCTCGCGGGCGCGCTCCGGATCATCGGCGCCCTCGCGGTGATGGCGGCGGCATGGGCTCGGCAGCCCGCGCCGGTTCGACCGGACCCACGGGCGTCGCACGCCGCCGACTACCTTCGGATGGCGACGGGGCGAACCCCCGAAGCTCACGAGGTCGCGGCGCTCGACGCGTACTTGGTGACCGTGATCGATCACGGGATGAACGCGTCCACGTTCTCGGCACGGGTCGTCGCGTCGACGGCTTCGGACACGGTGTCTGCGGTCGTGGCAGCGATCGGCGCGCTCAAGGGGAAGCTTCACGGCGGAGCCCCTGGGCCGGTCCTCGACATGCTCGATGCGATCGGGACGCCGTCCGCCGCACGCGGATGGCTCGAGCGCTCCCTCGCGCGCGGCGAGCGGATCATGGGGATGGGCCATCGCGTGTATCGCGTGCGGGATCCCCGAGCCTTCGTCCTCGAACGCGCCATTGCGCGCCTCGAGGCGGCGCGCGAGGCGAGCGCCGCGGCCGGCTCCGGGAGCGTCGACGACGCGACCACGAGCGCGTCACGAACGGGGGAGCGCTTGCGCCTCGCACGCGCGGTGGAGCACGAGGCCGAGGCCTTGCTGACGGCTCGCCATCCGGAGCGCGTACTTCGGGCCAACGTGGAGTTCTACACCGCCGTGCTGCTCGAGGCGGTCGGGCTTCCGCGCACGCACTTCACGCCGACGTTCGCGGTCGCGCGGTCCGCCGGTTGGTGCGCGCACATCGAGGAGCAACGCGCGGTCGGGCGCTTGATCCGGCCGAAGTCGCGCTACGTGAACGCGCCCCCGCGGTCCCACTAGAGCGCCGAACGCCTTGCGGACCGAGCGTTTCCGCCGAGCGGCGCCTCCGACGTGAGCGCTCATGCCCGTGAGCCTCGGACGGCCGACCGTTCGCGGGCCCCACCGACCGCTTGTGGCCGGTATGCCGGCGACGCTTGGCGGCGAAGTTCACATTTCCGTTCCAAGAACCGCGCCACCCCGATGCATGGGGCAGGCAGGATGGCGACTCATGTTGGACCTACCGGACGCCCTCAGAGACACCTGCAGCGTCGTCACCGAGCTGGAGAACGCCCGTGCGTACGGCGCGAAGGCGCTCCGGGCGCGCGTGGACCTCGTCGCGACCGCCTCGATGCTGTTGCGCTCCAGGCCGGAGGCGCAGTTCGAAGCGGTCGAGCTGGTCGCGATGGCCCGCGAGATCCGGGCCGAGGCGGTCGAGCTTCGCCGGCGTCATCGGGTCGTCCGGCACAGCGTCCTCACGATGATGGACTGATCGTCACACGAACAGCGGCGCGGTCACGAGCGCGATCGTGCCGAGCAGCTTGATGAGGATGTGGAGCGAGGGACCGGCGGTGTCCTTGAGCGGATCGCCGACCGCGTCCCCGACGACGGCGGCCTTGTGCACCGCGGAGCCGGGGCCGCCGAGGGCGCCGGTCTCGATCAGCTTCTTCGCGTTGTCCCAGGCTGCGCCGCCGGTGTTCATCCCCGACGCGAGGAGCACGCCCGCGATCGTCCCGCTCATCAGCGCAGCAGCGACGGCCTCGGCGCCGAGCAGCGGATCGTCCGCCGTCGCTGCGAGCTTGAAGAGCAGGCCCGCCCCAACCGGGCCCGCGACCGCGACGAGCCCGGGGGCGATCATTCCGTGGAGCGCGCCGCGGGTGACGATGTCGACGCAGCGCCCGTAGTCGGGCTTCGAGGTGCGAGCCATGATCCCCGGGTCCTCGTGGAACTGCCGCCGGACCTCCTCGATCACGGCATGCGCATCGCGCACCACGGCGCGGATCGCGAGACCGGCGAAGAGGAAGACGATCGCGCCGCCGATGAGGGCCGCGGTGAATACCGGCACCTTGGCGAGGTCGACGTGGTCGAAGCGGAACGACTCCCATTGCGGTGCGGAGAGCCGTTCGAGCTTCGCGCGCGCGAGGTCCGTGATCTGCTCGAGGTACGCGGAGAAGAGAAGGAACGCCGCGAGCGCCGCCGAGCCCATGGCATAGCCCTTCGTCGTCGCCTTGGTCGTGTTCCCCGCGGCATCGAGGCGGTCGGTGCGCGCGCGGACGGCTTCGTCCTCGCCGGACATCTCGACGATCCCACCGGCGTTGTCGGTGATGGGACCGTACATGTCCATCGAGAGGACGTAGGCGACGCTCGCGAGCATGCCCGCGGTCGCGATCGCGGTGCCGTAGAGGCCAGCGCCGGCGACTCCCGGCAGCCCGTGCACGCCGCACGCGTACGCGCCGAAGAGCGCCACGCAGATGGTCACGACGGGCAAGGCCGGTGACTCGAGCGCGACGGACAGGCCGGCGATCACGTTCGTCGACGGCCCGGTGACCGAGCTCTTCGCGATCCAGCGGACCGGCCCATGGCTCGTGCCCGTGTAGTAGCGCGCGATCACGGCGGTGGCGAAGCTCGCCGCGAGGCCGATCGCGCCTGCCGCGAAGAGCCAAACGTTGGCGTGGAGGAGGTGACGGACCGCTGCCCACATGCCGGCGGTCGCGAGCAGCAGCGTGACGAGTTGACCGCGCGTCATCGCCGCCATCGGGTCCTCGGCCTCGCTCTTCGTTCTCACGACGAGGACGCCGACGATCGATGCCAGGAGCCCGACCGCGCCCGTCACGAGCGGGAAGAGGATCCCGGCGATGCCGAAGAGTGGGAACAGAGCGACGCCGAGGATCATCGCGCCGATGTTCTCGGCCGCCGCCGACTCGAAGATGTCCGCCCCGCGCCCGGCGCAATCGCCCACGTTGTCGCCGACCAGGTCGGCGATGATCGCCGGGTTGCGCGGATCGTCCTCGGGGATCCCGACCTCGACCTTCCCGACGAGGTCGGCGCCGATGTCCGCGGCCTTCGTGTAGATGCCGCCTCCGAGCTGAGCGAAGAGGGCGACGAAGCTCGCACCGAACGCGAAGCCGACGACGTGATGGGGCACCGCGGTCGGAGCCTCCGTCCCGCCGAACAGCAAGAACAGGCCGAGGACGCCGAGGAGCGAGCCCGCGACGACGGGAAGGCCTGCAGCAGCGCCGCCGCGGAGAGCGAGCCGGAGAGCCGCGGCGACGCTGTCCCTCGCGGCGTTCGCGACGCGCACGTTCGCACGGAGCGAGACGAACATCCCCCACCATCCCGCTGCGGCCGAGCACGCGGCGCCGACGACGAAGGCGATCGCCGCGCGCCATGCGGAGTCGCTGCCCGCGCTCGCGCGATGGACGACGAACACGGCGACGGCGGCGACGATCGCGTAGAGGCCGACGGTTCGGTACTGGCGCCTCTGGAACGCGTCCGCTCCTTCCCGGACCGCATCGGCGACGGAGGCCATCTTCTCCGTACCGGCGCCGGCTCGGAGGACCTCGCGCGCAAAGGCGACCGTCGCGGCGAGCGCCATCGCTCCTGCTGCCAGGACGAAGCCGATCCATGCAGAGGCCGCCGTCATGGAGCACCGCCACGGTCGATGCATCGCGCGTGCGCATCCGTGAGCTCCCCCGTGAGCGTGCTGGTGGCCGGCGAGCTCGACCCGGGGCGAGACTCAGCGCGAGGAGCGCTCGGGTACGTCGATTGCACCCGCGGGGCGCATGGCCTCCATTCGAACCATCCTCGTCCCGATCGACGGCTCCCCACCCTCGAGGGCGGCGCTCGAACATGCGGTCGCGCTCGCGGCGGAGAGCACTTCGACGAGGGTCGACGTCCTCCACGTCGAGGCTCCCGACGAGTTCGAGACGGGGTCGATGACCGAGCTTGCACCGAGCGCTCGTGAGGAGATCCGACGCGAGATGGACTGTGCGCTTGCAGGAGCCGAGGCGCGGCTCGGCGAGCGGGTGACGCGGCGAACGGTGCCCGGCGATCCCCTTCGACGGATCATCGAGATCGCGAGCGAAGGGGGCTACGAGCTCATCGTCATGGGAACGCACGGACGTGTCGGTCGACTTCACATGCTGCTCGGCAGCGTCGCGGAAGGGGTCGTGCGCAACGCCCCCTGTCCGGTGCTGACGGTGCGGGAGCCGGGAGGCGAGTACCAGTCGTTCGCCGAGCGTCTCCACGAGCGGCCGTCGCTGGCCGAGCAGGCGGCCCTCCACCACCACACGTGAACGGCGCGCCATGGACGCGCCACCGGTTCGCGACGGTCCACTCGAGCCCGCCGCCGAGCGTGTTCGCCCGAGTCGACGGATGAGCGGCGCGCGCGCGCGTCACGTGTTCGGCGCGACCGTCTCGAGCACCTCGTCGACGACGTCGAGCAGCTCCTCCGGAGCGAACGGCTTCTGGAGATGGCGGTTCGGGATCGACGCGAGGAACTCCTGGGTGCGGGAGATGAATGCGTCGCCCGTGAGGAAGATCATGCGGGGCAGCAGGTCCGGCCACTCCAGGCGAATGCGCCGATGCAGATCGATCCCGTCGACGTTCTCCATCAGGAGGTCGCAGATGACGAGGTCGTAGGATTCGCCCGCGTGCAGGCGCGCAAGCGCCTCGTGACCGCTCCTCGCGATCGTCGTGTGATGGTTGGCGAGCACCATCTTCAGCGTCGCAGCGAGGCGCGGCTCGTCGTCGATGACGAGGATGCGCTTGCCTGCGGAGCGCGCTCGGGGTGATCGCGCCGCCTCGACCTCCTCCCGCGGCGCGGCTCGGAGCGCGACCGTGAATCTGGTGCCGGAGCCGGGGATGCTCTCGACCGACAGCTCGCCGCCCTCGCTTGCGATCAGCTCCTTGCAGAGCGCGAGCCCGAGGCCGGAGCCCTCCGGCTTCGTCGTGAAGAGCGGCTCGAAGATCGCGCTCTGGAGCTCCGACGGAATGCCCATCCCGCTGTCCTGCACCTCCACGACGACGACCGACTCCCGCTTCGCCCAGGTGGTGATGACGACGTCGTTCGGTCGCTGCGTGTCGGTGAGCGACTGCACCGCGTTGGTGAGCAGGTTCAGGAACACCTGCGCCAGTCGCGACTCGTTGCCGAGCACCTTGGGGACGGCGCCGTATCGCTCGATCACGTTCGCACGGCTCCGGAGCTCGGGCCCGAGGAAGGCGAGCGTCGAGTGGAGCACGTCGTTGATGTCCAGCACCGTCGGTCTGCCGCGGTGCGTGCTCGAGAACACCTTCGCGTCACGGGCGACATCCGCCGCGTGAGCGATGCCCGCGCGGACGGTGGCGAGGAGTTGACGCAGCTCGGCGCTCGCGCCTCCGCACTCGCTGGCGAAGCGTTGCTCGAAGAGCGTCAGGTTCGAGAGGGCATAGGTGAGCGGGTTCTTGATCTCGTGGGCGACTCCCGCGGCGACGAGACCTGCGCTCGCGAGCCGGTCCGAGGCACGCAGCCGGATCTCGAGCTCGCGGCGTGCGGTGATGTCCCGGATGTGGACGAGCGTCGAGACTTCGCCCTCGAAGATGAACGGGATCGTCACGACCTCGACGGGCACCTCGGCGCCGCTCGCGTGGAGGAGGCGCTCCTCGACCTCCGGCATGCGAGCGCGCGTCGTGTAGGCCTCCATGATGCGCTCCGCGAGGAGCATCCGGAACCGCGGCGGTACGAGCTCGAACGGCGAGCGCCCGATCACGTCCTCCCGCTTGTGGCCGACGAGCTCGAGGGCGGCGCGGTTGGCGTAGACGTACCGGAGCTCGCGATGGATGAGGATGCCGTCGGGCGTAGCGTCGAGCAGGCCGACGAGGTTGACCTCGGCGCGACGTCGGCGCTCCTCGGAGTCGAGCACGAGTGCGCCGGTCGACCGAACGCCGGGGTCGCCCTTGGACGGACCGAGTTGCTTCGACGAGCTCATGGACACCCTTCTCCCCGCCCGCGCGGTGCCCCTCGCCGCTGCACCCCCCGGGCCCACGCGTCGCGTTCCGCCGGCGCGCCTCGTATCGGCACGTGACGGTGGGTGGGTGTCGCGGATCGCGTAGCGCACGCAAGCCTGTCACGCTCGCGGCCATGCGCGCTCACGCTGCTCGAGCGTCCGCCTCTTCCGTCGGTCTCGTGTTCTGCGTGCCGAGGTCGAGCTCGGTTTCGGTCACGTCCGAGGACGGAGGCGCGGCGCGCTCACGACCAGCACGCCGGCGATCGTCAGGAGGCAGGCGACGAGCTTCGTTCCGGTGAAGGGCTCGCCGGCGAGCAGGGCGCCGAGCGCAAGAGCGACGAGCGGGTTGACGTACGCGTAGCTCGTCGCGATCGCCGGCCGGGTCGTGCGGAGGAGATAGCCGTACGCGCTGAAGGCGATGATCGATCCGAAGAAGACGAGGTAGAGGAGCGCCGCGACGCTCGAGAACGTGGGCGGGCCGATGGGCCGATCGCCACGCAGCGCAGCGATGAGGATCATCACCACGCCGCCGACGATCATCTGCGCGGCGGACGCCATCGGTCCGGGAGGGACGGGGAGGCGGCGGCTCAGGTGCGAGCCGAACGCCCAGGTGATCGGCGCGAGGAGGAGCACGAGCGAGTCGAGCCGATGGAACGCGAGGCTGCCTCCGTGTTGAAGCACCGCGACACCCGCGAAGCCGGCGGCGAGTCCGACGAGCTCGCGGGCGGTCGGCTTGTCACCCCAGAAGGCTCCGATCGCCGCTGTCCAGAGCGGCATCGTCGCAACGACGGTCGCGGCCACGCCCGTGTCGACGGACCGTTGCGCCATCGCCACGAAGCCGTTTCCGCAGACGAGGAGCAGCACGCCGACGACGCCGGCGGCAGCCCACTGTTTTACCGTCGGAAGGGGCGCGCCGCGCCAGCGCAGCATAGCGAGGAGGAGCACACCCGCGGCGATGAACCGAGAGCCCGCCATGAGGAACGGCGGCAGGAACGCGAGCGCGACGTGCATCGCGTAGTAGGTGGATCCCCAGATCACGTATACGGCGAACAGCGCGCCGGCGATGCGCAGCCGCTCGCCCGTGTTCTCCGAGGTCGCCCCGCCTGTCGCCACCGTCGGCGTCACGCGGCACCTGCTTCATCGCTGCGAGGGCGTTCAGCGCCAACGCCGTCGAGGGTTGGGGCGCAGCCCAAACCGTGAGGCAAGGCAAAGGCCGACGTCCGCGCGTGGTCGGAGCGACCGCTACCGGTAGTTGGCGCGTTCGCCGAGGTGGTCGGGGCGTCCGCTCCGGTGGTTCGGGCAACCGCTGAGGTGGTTGGGGCGCAGCCCCAATCTGGGATGGGCATCGAAGGTCAGCTCGTCGCTACCGATGCCGCTCTTCGCATCCCGGTTGCGTGGAGTCAACCGAGGTGGCTGATGAGCTCGGTCGAGGGCATCGGCTTCGAGAACATCGGGAAGTCGTACTTGATCGCATTCCGATGTTCCTCCGACGACGTCGCAGCGACGCAGTCGGTCAGGGTGATGACGTCGAAGCCGTGCTCGTACGCGGTTCGCATCGTCGACTCCACGCAGCAGTTGGTCAGGAAGCCGCCGAGGATGAGCGTCTTGATGCCTTTGCTCCGGAGGATGAAATCGAGGTTCGTGCTCGCGAAGGTGTCGAGCCCGCGCTTGCCTTCGATCACGATGTCGCCCTTCACCGGCGTGAGGTCGTCGACGATCTTCGCGCCCCACGAGCCCTGGATGAACGCCTTGCCGTCGACGACACCTTTGAGGATGCCGTACGGCTGCGACGTGAGCTCGCCGTAGCCTTCGGCGAACGTGATCGGCGCATGCATGATCGTGACGCCCTTCTTCCGGGCCGCGGCGACGACGTTCACCGTGTTGGCGAGTATCTTCGTCTCGTCCATCACGCCGGCGACGGCGTCGTGGAGCACGCCGCCCTTCGTGGTGAACTCGTTCTGGTACTCGATGAGGAGGATCGCGGTGGTCTTCGGGTCGAGCGTCATGGCTGGCTCCTTCGTGCGGACGACAGAGGACGAGGTGGCCCCTCGTTCGGGCTGACCTCTTGGTTATGACAGCTTGTCTGACAAGCGGTCAAGCTGCTAAGGTCCGAGCGTGGCCGAGAAGAAGCCGTCTCCCTTCGAGCTCCGCGTCGAAGACCGCGCACCGCTCAGCGTCCTCGTGTCGCGCCAGCTCCGGCAGGCGATCATGTCGGGCCGCGTCTCGGCCGGGACGGAGCTCCCGAGCGAAAAGGAGCTGACGGAAGAGCTCGGCGTCGGGCGCTCGACGATCCGCGAGGCGCTGCGCATCCTCCAGGCGCAGGGCCTCGTGTCCGGCGGCGACACCGTCTCGACGCGGCGGCCGCGCGTCTCCACGCACCAGACGCTGAGCCTCGCGGCGGCGCAGGCAATGGAGAACGCCGTGCGACTGGGGCAGGTCCCGCTCGGCGATCTGGTCGAGCTCCGGGTCGTGATCGAAGGGGCATCCGTCGAGGCCGCGGCCCTGGTCGAGGACGAGGCGCTCGAGACGGCGCGTGCGGCCGTCGAGACGATGAAGGAGGTTTCGGCGGCGAAGGCGCTCGACGTGGACGCGTTCCGCTCCGCCGATCTCCTGTTCCACCGGAGCCTCGCCCTGGCGTCCGGGAACGCGGCGTTTCCGCTCGTCATGGGGGTGCTTCGCAGCGCCGTCTCGAGCCACCTCGGCGAGGCGCTGCATCAAGAGCCCGATCCCGTCGCCACGGTGAAACGGCTCACGCGCGAGCACGAGGCGATCCTCGCTGCGGTCGAGGGCGGCCGCGGCGAACGCGCCCGCACGCTCATGACGAAGCACATTCGCGCGTTCTACCGGGAGCGTGAGGAGACATGAGCGCCGACTGGACTGACGCGCTCGCGACCGCGCTCGGCGCCCCCGTGCAGACGGATGCCGACATCCTCGCGTCGTTCGCGCGGGATCAGGCGCCGCTCGCGCCGGCCGGGACGCCGATCGCCCTCGTCCGCGCGCGGAGCATCGACGACGTCGTCACGACGCTCCGGTTCGCCAACGAGCGTCGCATCCCCGTCGTCACGCGGGCGGCCGGCACCGGCCTCGCAGGCGGAGCCAACGCGGTCGACGGATGCATCGTCCTCCTCGTCTCGGGGCTCGACCGCATCGTCGGCATCGACGAGGCGACACGCACGGCGGTGGTCGAGCCCGGCGTGCTCAACGGGGTCCTCGCGAAGGAGGTGGCTGCGCGCGGTCTCAACTACGCGCCCGATCCCGCGAGCCGCGACATCTCGACGATCGGCGGCAACATCGCCACCAACGCGGGCGGAGCGTGCTGTCTCAAATACGGCGTCACGGGCGATCACGTGGCCGCGCTGAAGCTCGTGCTTGCGGACGGCACGGTGCTCCGTACGGGCGGATTGACGAAGAAGAACGTCGCCGGGCTCGACCTCACGCGGCTCGTCGTCGGTTCGGAGGGAACGCTCGGCGTCATCGTCGAGGCCACGGTGCGCCTCCTGCCGGCACCGCGCCCGCCGTCGACGCTCGTTGCGTTCTTCGAGACGCTAGACGACGCTGCACGGGCGATCGTCACGATGAACGCGGGCGCCGACCTGTCGCTCCTCGAGGTCATGGATCAAGTGACCGTGAGCGCGGTCGACGAGATGACGCGGATGGACCTCGATACGTCTGCGGCGGCGCTCGTGCTCGTCCAGAGCGACGCTCGCGACGCGTCGGCCACGATCGCTCGGTGCGAGGAGGTCTGCCATCGCCACGCCGCGAAGAGCGTCCTGTGCACGGATGATGTCGAGGAAGGGCGCCTCTTGCTCGGCGCGCGGCGGATGGCGCTGCCGGCCCTGGAGCGCAAGGGAACGACGCTCCTCGACGACGTTGCGGTGCCGACCCCAGCGATCCCGGAGATGCTCGATCGGATCCGCCGGACGGGCGAGCGACACGGTCTCGTGATCGGCACCTTCGGGCATGCAGGTGACGGCAACTTGCATCCGACGATCGTCTTCGATCGAGCGGACGCCGCGTCGGCGTCGTCGGCGTTCGAGGCGTTCGACGAGATCGTGCGAGACGCGATGCGGCTCGGCGGGACGATCTCCGGCGAGCATGGAATCGGCTCGCTCAAGCAGGCCTATCTCGGTCCGATGGTGGGGGAGGCGGAGCGCGCGCTCATGGCGCGCATCAAGGCCGCTTTCGATCCGAACGGGATCTTGAACCCCGGCAAGGCGCTCTGAGGCCCGACGAGCGGCGCCCCAACCGTCCGCAGAGGCTGTCGCTGCTGCCCGCAGACATGAGCCTCGGCTCGCGCCGAAGATCGGCGGGCAGACCTTGACAGTAAGGACTGTAACAGTCATGGTGGCGCCATGGGAGCGAAGCTCGGCGCCGCCCTGGCAATCCTGAACGGCGCCGTCGGCGACTACCTTCACGGCACCGGCAACGGGCTCGCGATCGAGATGAGCGTGGCCCGGGGCGTACCCGGCCCGCGCGTCGTCGTGTTTCTACACGGCCTCATGTGCACCGAGGACGTGTGGTCGTTCCCCGACGGGAGCGACTACGGCGCGCTGCTCGAGCGCGACCTCTTCGTTTCGCCGCTCTACCTTCGCTTCAACACCGGGCGTCGCGTCGCCGAGAGCGGGGTGGAGCTTGCCCGACTGCTCGAGCAGCTCGTCGAGCAGCACCCGGAGATTCGGGAGATCCTGCTCGTCGGCTTCAGTATGGGCGGCCTCGTCGTGCGGAGCGCGACCCACGTCGCGTCCGACGCGAAGATGCGCTGGCTATCGCTCGTCACGCGCGCGTTCTACGTCGGCACGCCACACCTCGGATCGCCGTGGGAGCGCCTCGGCCGCGGGTTGGTCGAGCTGCTCCGTGGGATCGACGACCCGTACACGGGGCTCGCCGCCGAGCTCGCCGACGTCCGCAGCGGCGGCATCAAGGATCTGGGCGACCCGGCGCATCCGTTTCCGCTGCTGCCGGCGATCCGCCATCACTTCGTCGCCGGGCTCGTGGAGCCGCGCTACGTCGCCAGGCTCATCGGCGATGCGCTCGTGCCGCTCGCAAGCGGGACGAACGGGGCCGTCTCCGATCCGGACGCCGTGCTCCCGCATCACGTGAAGATCTTGCCGGGGGTCGCGCACATGACCCTGGCGCATCACCCTCACGTCTACGAGCAGCTCCGCGCGTGGTGTGAGGCTGCCTGAGAGGAACCGTGGATACGAAGAAGCAATGGAAGGGACTGGCGGCGCTCGCCACCGACGCGGTGGTTCACGGCGCCAGCGCGATCGAGCGCGTTCATCTCGCGGTGGCGAGCCGTCCGTTCGACGTCCTCGAGCAGGTCCCGCTCGTGTCGGCGCCTGCGAGCGTCGTCCGCACGATCCACGATCTGTCGACGCGCGCGAGCTACGCGAGCGTGCGTGCCGTCACACGCATCGTCGGAAAGGCGATCGACGTGGCGATCGACGTCGGAGCGCGCGAGCAAGAGCACGAACACGAGCACGCCGTGCCGACCGGGGGTCGTGCTCGCCCAGTCAGCGGTTCATCCACGTGCGAAGCGAGATGACCTCACCGAACGGCTTCATGTCATCGGCGATCGTCTCACCATTGCCCCAGACGACGGTGCCGTCGCGGTCGTTGTCTTCGACCGCGAGGGTCACCTGGTTGCAGTGCAATCCGGCGTCGCGCTCGGCGTAGAACCCGTAGGTCCGGCACACGATCGGGCGTGCCTCGTAGACGAGGCACGAGCCCCGCTCGCGATCGAGCATTGGGCAGGTGAGGGGCCCGGCGAAAGGGGCTTCGTCGGTGCGCGTTCGGATGGCTTCCCGCACGTCCGCAGGCAGCGCGTCGATGGCGTCGCGCAGGCGCTCCCATTCCGCTGCGGTCATCTCCGGCAAGCGAGGCAACGACCGGCAGCAGAGGTCGCACCCGTTGGCGCACGGCCACCACGGGTGAGCTTCACGGGTCGAGCGCGCGCGCGCCTCGATGCGCTCGTCGAGGACGGGTAGCGTCAGCCGGGAGGCAGGCACGGGCCGACTCTATAGACCACCATGCGCGATTCGCGATCACGCCTCGCGGCGAGGGATGGCATTACGCTCATAGCGTCGTCGAGGCCGGCTTCGAGTGGCACGGGTCGAGCTCGACTAGCGCATGCACTCCATGGTCATGGGGGCCGCGTCCTCCGAGCGTCGAGGCGCAATTAGGGAGGCCGCCGGCGTGAGGCCGGCGGCCGATGGGCTCAGGCCGGACGATAGGCGAGCTTGTAGAGCGTAGCGACGATGCGATCGAGCGAATCGACCTGCCGCGCCACGCGCTCTGCGTCGAGGTAGCCCGCGGCGCCCGCGATGCGCAGGCCGAGGATGACCTCGCGTCCGCTGGCCATGGCGCTCTCGATGCGGACGGTGCGATTCCCTCCGCGCGCCGAGAGGCCCTCTCCGGCGTTGAGGCCGACCGAGTTGACGGCGCGCTTCATCTGCCTGCTGAGGTCCGGATCCTGCCGGGAGATGATGCGACAGAGCCGGTGGATGGTGCCGACAGTTTCGACGATGTCATCGAGAATATGCAGGTGCATGGCGAGCTCCTTGGGCGAGCGCCGGGCGTCTCGGCCCGGCTTCGCCGACCCCACCGCGCAGATCCCGTGACGCCGGCAATCGACCCCTCTTCAGTGCTCACCTCGCGCAGCAGGCCGGCGGCGCGGGATGTGCGCGTCCGAGGTGAAGCCGGGCCGAGATGCCCGGCGCCCAACAGCTCGCGACGACTGCCGTTCGCATGCAGCGTCGTGGACTCGCCAGTGATCTGTAAACGATGTCCCGTCCCGCTCCGGCCCCGGACTCGGAGCTCCGATTCCGGATCCGGATCGGGAATCGGAGCTCGGAATCCGGATCCGGAATCGGAATCGGAATCGGAGCTCGGGGCCGGATCCCGGAATCGGAGCTCGGAATCCGGAATCGGAATCGGAGCTCGGGATCCGGGTCCCGGAATCGGAGCTCGGGATCCGGAATCGGTCTCCGGCCTACTCGAGCGAACAGCAGTGGCTCTACGCCAGCCGCGCTCCCGAGCGGCGAACGCGAGCGAACGCGAGCGACCGAGGCGCGAGCCGGCGCGCGATCCCGTTGACGGCCCTGTCCCCGAGGCGCGAAGGTAGCGAGGTCACGTATGAGCCAGAGCGAACAGCCCTGTCAGGACCTTGCGTCGTTCGCGCGCCTGCCCGCGTGGGATCGCACGCCGTCCGATCTCGAGGGGCTCGGCTACGAGCGCGACCCGCGGCATCTCTTCGGCCGATTGCAGCGGGTCGCGACCTGGGATGCGTCGGGGCCCGTGCTCTCGCGTCTTGGACGAGCGCTCGTGGCTCGTTCGCTTCGGCTCGATCTCCCGACGATCGTGGAAGAGCGGCCCTCGGCGGACGGTGCGACGCGCCTAGTGCTGGCGCTCGAGGACGGTGCTCGGATCGAGGCGGTGCACATGCCGCGCGCCGTCGTTCGCCCGCGCGTCACCGTGTGCCTCTCGAGTCAGGTCGGCTGCGCGATGGGATGCACCTTCTGCGCGACCGCGAAGATGGGCCTCGTGCGCAACCTCGCGTCCCATGAGATCGTCGGTCAGCTCCTTGCGGTCCTCCATCGCTACGGCCCGCTCTCCGCGCAGAAGCTCAACCTCGTGTTCATGGGCATGGGCGAGCCGCTCCACAACGTGGAGGCGCTGATCCGAGCGCTGGAGATCCTCTGCGACCCAGCTGGCCTCGCCGTGCCGCCGACCCGCATCACGGTGTCGACGGCGGGGCACGTGCCCGGCCTCGAACGGCTCGCACGCTCCCGCTGGGTCCCGGAGCTCGCGGTGAGCGTGAACGGTGCGACCGATCAGGTGCGGCGGAGCCTCATGCCGATCGGCAAGCGATGGCCCCTCGCCGAGCTCCGTGCAGCGCTCGATCGCTGGCCGCGGCGCCCCCACCAGAAGATCACCCTCGAGTACGTGCTCCTGGCTGGCGTGAACGACGACGACGAGAGCGCCGATCGCCTTGCCGACTGGACCGGCGACCTGAGGCACGTCCTCAACGTGATCCCGTTCAACGAGTGGGGCGATGTACCGTCTCCTTACCGCGAGCCCGCGAGCGAGCGCGTCGAGGCGTTCGTCGCGCGGCTGCGCAGCCACGGCTGTCTCGTCAAGGTGCGGCGCTCGCGCGGACGCGATGCGCGCGCGGCCTGTGGGACGCTCGTCGTTCGCTAGGAGCGCGTAGCGCGTGTGTGCCGCGTGCGAACCTGCACGCGGCCTAGAGCTTCACGATCGTGAAGACGTGCGTGTGCTCGGCCTGGATGTCGGTCTCGATCTTCGCGATCTCACCTTCTCCGACGCGTCGCAGCGCCTCCTGGTCGATCGTGAAGCGATGCTGGTGGCTCTGCGCCTCGGTCGTCAGGCCGGTGATGCCTCCCACCGGCGCCTCCTCCTTGAACGCCGCGAGCGGGACCATGATGCTGTGCGAGTGGCCGTCCGTCTCGCTCGACGTGTAGCGGCCGTTCGAGCCCTCCTTGCGCGGCGGGGCATCGGGGGGCGTGTCGTCCTCCTCGGTCGCGGCCTTCTTGTCATTGCCGCAATGGACGAGGAAGGTCCCGAACGGCAGGACGAGCAGCGTGACTGCTGCGTCTTTCAGGAACGCGCGTCGGTCCATCACTCACCTCCTTGAGACGCACATGCATCTCGGCCTGAAGAGTCACGCAAGCTGCATGCGTGATGGCGTTGTCGAGCACTTGGCCACGCGGGGCGGGCGTCTAGTCGCCATCCTGGGCAAGCGCTTCGCGGAGACCATGACGAGGTGTCGCGCGCCCGTGCTGGCGTGCCTCTCGCCGTCGCGACTCGCCTCGTGCGACCATCGCAAGCGCTCGCACCCGCCGGCCGCCTCACGCGGGGCCGAGGAGCGGGGCGCCGGACGGCTGCCCTGCGACGTAACGCTCTCGACCGGTGCGACGGCGAGGTCGAGAATGTTCTACGCTCGCTCCTGATGAGCATTGCGACGTCGACCGCGGAGCTCCGTGCTGCCTCGGAGCGCTTTCGGGGGTTCTTCAACGAGCTCGGACGGACGTTCGTCGAGCGTGACGACCTCCTCGCGCAGGTGGCGCTCGCGTTGCTTGCCCGCGAGCACGTCCTCATGACCGGGCCGCCGGGGACCGCGAAGAGCGGGATCGCGGCGGCGGTGCTCGGGCGCATCGTCGACGCGCGGACGGGGAAGCCGAGCGTCTTCGCGCGCCAGTTCACCGAGAGCACCGTCCAGACGGACCTCGTCGGTCCGATCGACTTCAAGACGTTGATGCAGACGGGGCGCACCGAGCACTTCACGGACGAGGGCATGCTCGGCGCGGTGCATGCGTTCCTCGACGAGGTGCTCGACGGACGCGACATGCTCCTCCGGACGACGCTCAACGTGCTCCACGAGCGCGAGCTCAAGCAGGGCACGAAGACGACGTCCGGAGAGATCGAGTGCGCGCTCATGACGACGAACCGGTATCTCGCCGAAGTCCTCGAGGGCTCCCGCGAGACGCTGCTCGCGTTCGTCGACCGGATCGCCTTCGTCTCGTTCGTTCCGAAGGGCTTCGGCGACCCGTCGAGCCTCGGGCGCGTCGTGCGCTCGCAGCTCGGCGGCACGCGCCCGCGTTCGCTCGTCTCGCTGCTCACGATCCAGGACCTCGACGCGCTGCAAGCAGCGGTCGACCGGGTGGTCGTACCCGACGAGATCTGCTCGGCGCTGTGCACGCTCTGCGAGCTCGTCGACGCGGACCTCGCGACCGCGGCGAAGCACGACCCGACGTTCCTCCCGACGCGTTACCTCTCGACCCGCACTGCGGTGCGCCTCGGGCGGATCCTGCGGGCGATCTGCGTCTATGACGCGATCATGAACGACGGAGCGCGATCCTTCGAGGTCGAGCACCGCGATCTGGCGATGCTCCGCCTGAGCCTCCTCCTCTCGGGCCCCGCTCACGAGAAGGTCGGGCGGCTGCTCGAGAAGGAGACCGATCCGCGGGAGCGTCGTCAGCTTTCGATCCTCCGGACCGAGCGGGAGATCTTCGAACGCGCTCTGGCGCGCGTTCCGAAGACCGCGCGTAGTGCGCCCCGGGAGGTCGCCGACATCGGGGCGCTCGAGCGCGAGGTCGAAAAGACGCTCGCATCCGAGGCAGGCGCAGGCGGTGGTCGACCGGCCCCGGCCGCGCTGATCGAGACGGCGGTGAAGCTCGCGCAAGTGAGTGACAGCGGCGGCGCCGGCGCGCTCCAGGCCGCGAGCCTTCTCGACACCACGCTCGCACATCTCGCCGAACGCGCGCTTCGCGTCGGCGCGACTGCAGGTGCAGGGCCGCACGCAGCGACCGAGGACGTCGTCGCGGAGCTCGCCCAGCTCGCCGACGGGCTCGAGAAGGCGAGCGGTACCACACGGCCCGTCGCGCGCTGGCTGCGGGGGAGGGCGATCCGGATCCTGCTCGACTCCGCGGCGCTTGCGAGCGCCGCGGTCGGGGCATCGCTCGACGAGCGTGACGGCGTCGGACGATCGGTCGACGGAGCGCCATCGCGTGCCACGCGCGGGCTCGACGGTCTCGAACGACTCCTCGAGACATGCGCGAGGCTCCGCGCCGCCGGCGCCGAGGAGCCGATGGCGGACACGTTCGATCGCGCGATCGGTCTCGCGGTCGCGAGGGTCGAGGACGAGCTCGTCGAGATCTGGGATCGGGCCTTTCGTGAAGCCGTCGCCCGCGGGCTCGAGCGCCTCGGACCGGAGCGGTTCGGCGTGCTCCTGGCCACGCTCGAGCCCGTGCTCACGCACATCGATGCGACGGGCGCCCGCCTCGCGGTGCTGGGCGGGCGCGCAGACTCGCTCAAGTCGCGGGTCGTCGCTCCGCGGATCGAGCCGCTCGTTCGAGCGGCGTTCGAGCGCGTCGACACGGCGGATCGCGTCGAGCTCGTCGCGCAGGTCGGGGGCCTCGTCGAACACCTCCGGGAGGCAGGTCTCCAGAACGTCATCCCGAAGGCGACCGTGCTTCGCTTCGCGGTGACGGCGCTCGCTCGCGGAGAGAAGAAGCTCCCGTCGGCGAGGCGGCCGGAGCGCGCGGACTTCGCGGCGTATCGCGACCTCCGCGCGGCGGAGCAGCGGGTCTCGCTGGCGTACACGACCGTGGAGCTCGCGCTCCGGATCGCTCCCGAGAAGCCGGTGGCGAGCGGATCGGCCGAGGAGCTCGTCGGGGGCATCGCGACGTTCATCGGTGCGCTGCCGGACGATCTCCGGGGCGAGATCGTCGAGCTCGACCTCGCGCGCATCGACCGCGCCGTGTCTCTCGTCGAGGCGTGGTGGCGAAGGCTCGCGAAGGACGCCGTCGAGGCCGCAGACTCGGGGCAGATCTCGCGCGTGGAGGCCGCGGTCACCTCGCTTGCAGAGAGCAAGTTCTTCCACGTCACGCGTGACGAGGGCGCGCTTCTCCGCTTCGCGCTCGAGAGTCGCGTCGTCGGGGATGTCTTCCCCGACGCAGGTGAGCGGGTCGCGTCGATGCGGTCTCGCATCGATGCGGTCGAGGCCGAGTCGAGCCGTGCGTTGAGCGCGCTCCGGCGCGGCCGAGCGGACGCTGCGTGGTCGGAGCTCCTCGGCCCGGCCGCCGCGAGACCGGCGAAGTCGTGAGCGAGCGGCTCGGCGCGATCGGTGAGCGCCTCGAGCGGGTGGTGCGCGGCCCGGATGCGATCGAGTCGCAGCTCCTCTTCCGGGTGGCGCGCCCGCTGCTCGCGATCGCGAAGTGGCGCGCCAGCATCGACGCGACGGCGCTCGAGACGCTGATCGCCGCTCTGCGCGCGGACGAGACGACGAGCGATCCGGCGGGAGCGAAGGTCAAGCTCGGCGCCGCCATCGACGAGCTGGAGCGGAACGTCCTCGCTGTCGAGCGCGTGGCGATCGTGAAGAAGCGGGCGCCCGTCGCGCACGCGCTCTGGCTGCGGCGCGTCTTCGGCGTGCTCGAGATCGCCGAAGCGGCGATCGATCTGGCGCTCGAGAAGCGACCCGACGAGGCGCTCGCGCGCGTGGTTGCGAAGACCGATTCCAGCGCGCTCCTCCCGCCGCTCGTCCTTCGGCGCGAGGGCCGGACGCCGCTCGAGGTGCCCATCGACCAGCATCCCGACGTCGAGGACGCCCGGCTCGTCGATCTCGAGCTTGCCGCGATCGATCATCTGATGGCGGCCGCTCGCGCGGAGACCCTCGTGCTCGGCCGAAAGCGGCGCCTTCTCGTCGCCGCGCGGCAGCGCCTCCTCGAGGCATCGGCGGCGCTCCCGCTCGTTCGCGAGGGAGTGCGCGAGCGCACCGGCTACATCGCGCGCGAGATCACGCGTATCGATCGACTCGAGGCGGCAGGGGTCGATGTGTCCGTGTCGCTCGTCCATCAGGCGCGTCAGGCGCTGGCGCGTCGCGACCCGGCACGTCTCTACGCGGCGATCTCGGCGCTCGATGCGAGTGCGCTCTCCGCAGGGGATCGCGACGTCGCTCGGCGGACGAGCCGCGCACTCGCGCGGATCTGGTCCGGCGGCGCGCCGGACGCAGCGGCGGCGTCGCTCGATCGCTCGGCGAACGAGGTCCTCGGCGCTGCCGCGGTGGCGGTGAAGTCCGCCGTCGACGGCGCGCGCGGCGACGCCCTCGCGCGGCTCGGTCTCGGCGGCCTACCGAGCGAGCGCATGGCGGCCGAAGCGTTTCTCGATTACCTGCCCGAGCACTCCGACAGGGCGATTCTCCGGGCCGCCGTCGCCGCCGACGGTCTCTTCGAGGTCGGCGGTGCGCTCGCTCCGGTGCGGCTCGCCGAGGAACGACGCATCCTCCGGATGGTTCGCCACCCGACCCAGGACCTCGTCTTGATGCCGGCCGAGGACGTGAACGACCTCCGCGACGCCGTCATCGGCGATCCGCGCAGCATCCTCCTCGACCTCGCGACCGGCCGCCTGTTCGCGCGCCGCTTCGTGCGCGAGGAGGTCGAGCGACGGACGCGCGTGGTGATGCGCGGAGAGGTGCGGGTCTACGTGCTCGACGGCTCCGGCTCGATGCTCGGGGCGCGGGCTCGCGTGCGCGACGCGATCCTGGTCGCGGAGCTCTCGACGCTGACGCGCCGGCTCGAGGAGCCGGGCGATACCCGCTGCACGCTCTTCTATCGCTACTTCGACGAAGCGCTCGGCATCGTGTCACGGATCGACAGCGTGGCGGGCGCCCGCGACGCCATTCGCGACGTCGTCACGACCCGGCGCACGGGGGGGACCGACATCCAGCTCGCCCTGCTCGGAAGTCTCGCGCAGATCGCCGAAGCGCGGGCGCTCGATCCCGACCTCGCGAGCGCGCAGATCGTGCTCGTCACGGATGGGGAGTCGGACGTCGACGAGGAGTCGATCATCGCGGCGCGCAACGCGCTTGCAGGTCTACCGATCGGCGTCAGCGTGATCGCGCTCGGGATGGAGAATCCTGCGCTCCGCGGCCTGGTCTCGCGCCAGCGAGCGAAGGGCGAGGCGGCCTTCTACCACTTCCTCGACGACGAAGAGCTTCGTGAGATCACGGAGGGGGCTCTCACGGGGGATCTGGCGCTCCACCCGCCGGACCGATGGACCGAGCTCACGAGGGACCCGCAGAAGCTCGCACGCGCGCTCGACGACGAGGTCGCCGGCCTGCTGGACGAGCTCGAGTCGATCGACCGGGGGCGCGACGTCGCGGCGCTCGAGCGGCTCGAGGAGGAGGCGCAGGCACGACGCGAGGTCGGCCTCACGGACGATCACGGCGACGGCGAGCGGGCGCGCCACGAGGCGCTCCGGAAGGATCGTGTGGCGCTCGCGGCTCGATATGCGCGCTGGTTCCCCGAGCCGCCCCCGGCGCCCTCTCCGGAGCAGCTGCCGCGGCCCGGAACGAAGGAGCGTGACGACGTCGACGCCGCGTGCTGCGCGCTCGCGTCGGTCGCGGAGGTCGTCGTCCTCCTCGGCGGCTCGCCGATCGCGCGCCAGGCGGACGCGATCGAGCTCCTGGAGCGCCTCCTGCCCGACGCCGCCCTCACCCCGGCGCGCTACCGCGCCGTCCTCCGCGAGTTCCCCGCCGCCGTGGCGAATTCACTTCGTGCGGTCCGTGCAGCGGTCGACGGGCCACGACCACCGTAGCCCGTGCACGCTATCCCGAGCGCTCGAGCCAGTAGATGTCTCGCGGGCCTCGCCGTACGACGAGGCCACGCTCCGAAGCGAACGCGTCGACGGCGGCGCAGAGCTCGGGGTGCCTGAACGAGTAGTCGTGACCGGCGAGGATGCCGTCGGGGCGGAGACGTTCGCTCCAGGCGACGAGATCCTCCGCGACGCTCGCGCCGTCGTGGCTCCCGTCGAGGAACACGCGGTCGATGCTGTGGGGCTCGAACCGGGCGGCAGCGATGGTCGAGGGCTCGACGATGACCTCGACGCTGATCCCGAGGGCCATCATGTTGGCGCGGAAGGTCGCCTCCACGTCCTCGGCCGCGAGCGCCGTCAGGTAGCGATTCGCGAGCACGTCGCGCGAACCGTTCCAGTGGTCCACGCACACCAGGCGTGTGCCGTTCTCGTTGCAGATGCGGCCGATGAAGGACGTGCTCCGGCCCTTCCACGATCCAACCTCCACGAAGATGCCGCCGCGGAGGGCGCGCGCGAAACGCGCGTACCAGCGCCCTTCATCCTCGGAGAACCAGCCTTCGATGCCCTTCATCTCACTTCACCGGGTGGCATTGCCGTCATGTGAGGCATCGCGCGAGCTCCGCGAGGGTATCGCCGGTGCCGGCTTCGACCTTGAGCGTCGCGCGCTCTTCACCTCTTACCGGACCTCGGTTCACGATCGCGATCGGGATGTTTCGGCCGGCCGCACGGAGGAGGAAGCGGTAGCCCGAGAAGACCGCGAGAGAGGTGCCGGCGACGAGGAGGGCCTGGGCATCGTCGACCTTGGCGAAGGCCTGATCGACGACCTCCCGGGCGACGTTGTGTCCGAAGAAGACGACGTTCGGCTTCAGCACGCCGTCGCAATGGAGGCACGCTGGGGTGACGAAATGCTCGACGAGCTCGTCGGGCAAGTCCGCATCGCCGTCGGGAGCCATCGGCGAGGGCCCGTCGATCCACGATGGGTTGAGGGCGCGCATCCGGGCCTGGAGGGGATTGCGTGCCTCGATGGCGCCGCAATCAAGGCAGACCGTCTCGGCGAGCGCGCCGTGGAGCTCGATGACCTGGCGGCTCCCCGCGGCGTGGTGCAGGCGGTCGACGTTCTGGGTGATCAGCCCGATCACGACGCCAGCCGCCTCCAGGCGGGCGATCGCCAGGTGGGCAGAGCACGGGCGGGCCTCCTGGAACCGCTCCCAGCCGACCATGGCGCGCGCCCAGTAGCGCCGGCGAAGGGCGGCGCTGCGAACGAACTCGGGACCCTGGATCGGGCGGCGCACGCGCGCGAGAGCCTCGGGGCTACGGTAGTCGGGGATGCCGGATTCGGTGCTGACGCCTGCGCCGGTGAGGACGACGACGCGGCGTCCGCGCAAACAATCGACGAGCTCCTCGATGCCGGCGGACACGAGAGAGAGTGTAGCGCCTCGGGCCCGGTGGCGGTGCGTGGGAGAGCTCGTCCCGGCACCGGAACGCCGCATGCAGCGCTTCGAGCATGGAACAACTCAATGCGAGCCGACGGCCCGTCGCGGCCGGCGGCTGGGGTGCGCCCCCCGAGCTCGAGATCCGGCTCTATCCACGCGCCATGCGCCCGACGACGGCCGAAGAGCACGCCGTCGGTGTCGTCCGTTCGGGGCTCGAGGGGTACGGCAAGCACATCCGTCGGGTCGGCATTCGCTTGGACCAGATCATCAGCGCGCCGGGGAAGCTCCACTGGGCGTGTCGGGTCGAGGTCACGCTGGTCAAGGTCGTCGATGCACCGAAGTTCTACGTCGAGGCTCGCGCGAGGACCGAGCAAGAGGCCGTCGCGCTCGCGGGTGACGCCATCCTCGATGCGGTACGACGCGAGGTCGAGGAGGCCGAACGGCGCCGCGATCGCGCACGCAAGCCCAAGGTCGCGCGACGGAAGGCCGAGGGGGCTCCGAGGCTCCTCGAGGTCCGGCGAACGCAAGCGCTCGGAGGGGGCGAGACGGAGGCGGAGCTCGCGGAGCGCGACCGTGAAGCCGCCAAGGAACGGCACCTGACCCCGCGTTCGGTCAAGACCGCCCATCCGCTGCGTGGCCGTCACATCCACAAGACGCAGCGTCAGGCGCGAGCCACTTCTGCGCGCGAGCTCTCGGCCGCGGAGCGCCCGTCGCGCAAATCGACGCGCAAGAGCGCGAACCGATCGAAGCGCGACAGCAATCAGGCGCGGCGCAACGAGAGGGAGTTGCGCTCGCCCAAGACGCGTGCGACGCGGGCCATCGCGGGCGCTTCGCAGCGCGTATGAGGTCGCTCCCAGCGCGGCGAGCCGGTCGCGATCCGACGAGGACCGCGCCGGCTCGCGCGTGCGCCGGAGCGTCATGCTCACTTCTTGTGATGATGCTCGACCTTCAGGTCGTCCTTGATGCTTTTCACGCCCGGCGTCTCCTTCGCGGTCTTCACCAGCGAACGGTGCGTGGCCTCGTCGGGGACCTTGCCGCTGAGCGTCACGTTCTCACCGTCGTCGGTGATCGTCAGCCCGTGGATGACCGACTCGGACTTCGGGTGGGCCTTCTCGAGTGACTTACGCACGGCGTCGCTCTTCGAGTCCTTCTGCTCGTGGGCCTGCTGCTGCTGCTGCTGCTGCTGTTGCTGCGGGATCGGCTGCTGTTGCGGCGGGGGCATCGCTCCGCCGGTCGTCGTCGTCGTGCCGTACTGGCCACCGTGCTCCGGATGCCCGGCCGCGACCTTCTTGCCCACGTGGATCTCGTCCCTCACGCCACGGACGTTCGGCATGGCGCGCACGTCGTTGATGAGATCGGAGTGCGTCGCTTCGTCCTGCACCTTGCCGGTCAAGGTGATGATGCCGCCCTGGCTGGCGATGGTCAGCCTCTTGATCTCCTCGGCCGAGCCCGGGCGCTTCTCCAGAAGACGCGTCCTCACCTCTTCGACGGTGGCCGTCCGTTGACCCTGTTCGGCGCCGCGTACCGACGTGATGCCGGGGGACTCGAGCGGCTGCTTCTCCCTCGAACAGGCGACGACGCTCAGCGCCCCGAGCAGAACTACGATGGCTTTCCTCATGTCTCGAACCTCCGTTTTCAGTTTCGACACCGGCGTTCAGGAGCAACACCAGCGCTGCTCGCATCCGGCCCGCGTGTCGAAGTCGATGCAGTCGTTCTGACGCTCCCGCCGCCGCGGCGATCGGCTCACGCGGCTCGTGAGCCAGGCGCATTCATGTGTGCGCTCATCTTCCTCGTCTCGTGCGATCCGGCAGGGATGGTGTGTGGCTGGTGCGCCCCCGCCCGCGAAGCATCCGGCGTTCCACCAGTCGATGCCGCCATCGCGGGTGCGGGCCCCCCGCCGGCCGTCGCGGTCGACGCGAGGCCTACGGCGAAGGGCAGGGGGGAGGCGGCATGGCGGCCGGCGTCACGCTCGCCGCGGTCCTTCGACGACACCGAGGCGGATGTCGACGCTCGCGTCTCACGGAAGACGCGCCGAGCTTGGAGCGATCCTGTCCCCGGCTACACGTCCGCCACGACCACCATCGTCACAGCGCGGAGCGTGAGCGCGGACGTCGGGCAGCCTCGTGCCGAGCACGCTCGACGAACACCGCTGTCGTGCGGTCCGTTGCCGTTCGATGCCTGCATCCGGTCTCGCGATCCGGCGGCTCGTCTCAGAACGCGTAGCCGGCTTGGGCCAGGAGGCGTGGCTTCAGTCCGGAGACGGCGATCGTGCTGGGGCTGGTGGTGAGCTCGCCGAAGACCTTGCTCACGTACAGGTATTCGATGCCGGCGCCCGCGCCGAGCGCGAGGTGATCGAAGAAGATCTGCTGGATGCCGAGGTCGGCGGCGAGGCCGATGTTGGTGAAGAGCGTGCTGCTCTCACCGAGCTTCGCGTCGTACATGCCGCCGATGAGCGAAGGCCCGATGAAGATGCCGTTCATGCCCCGGTGCCCGGTGTAATAGCGGTAGCCGATCTCCCCGCCCACGCCGGTGAATCGATATTCGTACGTGCTGTCGGTGCCGTCGCTCATCCGCTGGCTCGGACTGGCGAAATGCGGGCTCACGATGATCACGTGGTGGGTCAGCGGCGCGTATTCGACGTTGAAGCTCACGCGTCCGCCGACGATCATCCCGAGCGGGTTCCATGTGGCCGCGACGGCGTTGTACTTGCCTGGCTGATCCAGCGCGCGTGTGACGTCCCGCTCGGCCTGGACGATGGCGATCGCCGCGGTCGTCGTCGCTCGGCCGACAGCCTCGCCGGCGTCCTGCGCGTCCTTCCTGTCCTGGGCCTCTCGCTCGCGTGCGTCCTGCGCCTTCAGCTCGGCCTCGTCCCGCTGGTTCTTCCCGGCGACGTCCTGCCCCTTCGCTGTCGGCTCCGTTGCCTCGTCGGTCTCGCGCTCGAGCCGCTCGGAGGCGGGCTCGCCGGTCTTGCCCTTCTTGCCGGCCTTCGGGTCTGCCTTTTCGCCAGCCTTTCGCTTCGCAGGCTTGGCCCCGCGGCTTCGGGCTGCCTCGGCCGGGGACGCCTTCTCTTCGCTCCGAGCCTGCTCGGTGTCCGTCTCCGAGCTCTCTCGTGCGGTCACCACCGAGCTCGAGGCGAAGATTGTCGCCGCGATCGCGGCGCTCATAAGCTTGCTCTTCATCGCGGTTGCTCCTTCGGAGTCCGCCCGGCCGTGCAAGGCGCCGGCCTCGAGCGCCACCTCGACCACGGAACGGCCGTGCGGGCCGGGTCCGGCTCCGCCGGTGCGCCGCCATCGAGGTCGAGCGTTCACACGCGAGCTGTTGCGTGTCGGATCGCCCGGCTGAGGCGGGCCTCTCGTCGGCGTCCCGCGTGCCGGCGGCAGGATGGGACCCTCCTGGCGGGGGAGTCGAGCGGGGAGACTCGTGCTCGACGCCGGCCCGAACGCGAGCGAGTATGGTGGGCCAATGTCCGAGAAGGTCTTGCCGAAGCACGCGCGCGTGGTGGTCATCGGTGGCGGAATCATCGGATGCTCCGTCGCGTATCACCTGGCCCACATGGGGTGGAAAGACGTGGTGCTCCTCGAGCGGGACCGCCTGACGTCGGGAACCACCTGGCACGCCGCCGGCCTCATGGTGACGTTCGGCTCCACCTCCGAGACGTCGACCGAGATGCGCAAGTACACCCGCGACCTCTATGGCCGTCTCGAGGCGGAGACGGGGCTCGATTCGGGGTTCAAGCCGGTCGGCTTCATCGAGGTGGCGTGCGAGAAGGACCGCCTCGAGGAGTACCGTCGCGTGTCGGCGTTCAACCGTCACTGCGCGGTGGACGTCCACGAGATCTCGCCGGCTCAGGTGAAGGAGCTCTTCCCGCTGGCGAAGGTCGACGACATCCTGGCCGGGTTCTACGTGAAGGAAGACGGCGTCGCCAACCCGGTCGACGTCACGATGGCGCTCGCGAAGGGCGCGAAGATGCAGGGCGCCACCATCCTCGAAGGAGTCGCGGTGACGAACGTCACGGCGAAGGGCCTCGGCGGGCACAGGCGCGTGACCGGCGTCGACACGACGCACGGACACATCGAGGCCGATTACGTCGTCAACTGCGCCGGCATGTGGGCCAGGCAGCTCGGCGCGAGGTCGGGGGTGAACGTCCCGCTCCAGTCGGCCGAGCACTACTACCTCATCACCGACAAGATCCCGGGCATCGGCAACTGGCCCGTCTTGGAGGACCCCGGCTCCTACGGCTACATCCGCCGCGAGGTCGACGGTCTCATGGTCGGCCTCTTCGAGCCGATCTGCGCGCCGTGGAAGATCGAGGGCGTGCCCGACGACTTCTCGTTCGGCGAGATCACGCCCGACTGGGAGCGCATGGGGCCGTACGTCGAGAAGGCGATGCAGCGCGTCCCCGCCACGCTCGAGGTCGGCGTGAAGAAGTTCTTCTGCGGACCGGAGAGCTTCACGCCCGACCTCCGTCCGTGCGTCGGCGAGGCCCCCGAGATGAAGAACTACTTCGTCGCGGCGGGCCTGAACTCGATCGGCATCCTCACCGGCGGCGGGCTCGGGCGCGTGCTCGCGCACTGGATCATCAACGGTCGCGCGGACGTCGACATCACCGGCTTCAACATCGATCGGCTCCACAGCTACCAGTCGAACCCGGAGTACCGCCGCACGCGTACGGTCGAGTCGCTCGGCATGGTCTACCAGTGCCACTATCCGACCCGCTCGATGATGACCGCGCGCGGCGCGAAGAAGTCGGCGATTCACGATCGGCTCGCCGCTCGCGGCGCATACTTCCGCGACGTGAGCGGATGGGAGGGCGCCGACTGGTTCGCACCGGAAGGGACGACTCCGGATCCTGGTCCGCTCTCGTGGGGCAGGCCGAGCTGGTTCCCGCAGTGGGCGGCGGAGCACAAGGCCGCGCGGGAAGGCGTGATCCTGATGGACATGTCCTTCATGGCGAAGTTCCTCGTCCAGGGCCGCGACGCGGGGCGTCTCCTGAACTGGCTCTCCGGCGGCAACGTCGACGGCGACGCGGGGCGCGTCACGTACACCCAGTGGCTCAACGAGGGCGGCACGCTCGAGGCGGACCTCACCGTCACGAAGCTCGATGACGAGCGCTTCATGGTCGTCGCCTCCGACACTGCGCATCGGCACGTCGAGACGTGGATGCGCAGGCACTTCCCGGAGGATGCGCATGCGTTCGTGACGGACGTGACCTCGGCGTATGCCCAGATCAACGTGCAGGGGCCGCGCTCGCGCGAGCTCCTCCAGTCGATCACGACGACGGACATGTCGAACGAGGCGTTCGCGTTCCGCGACGCTCGCGAGATCGACATCGGCTTCGCCCGCGCGCTCTGCCTGCGCATCACCTACCTCGGAGAGCTCGGCTACGAGCTCTACATCCCGACGGAGCAGGCGACGCACGTCTACGATCAGCTGGTTGCGGCGGGGGAGCGCTTCGGTCTCCGGCATGCCGGCCTCAAGGCGCTCGCGAGCCTCCGCATGGAGAAGGGCTATCGCGACTACGGTCACGACATCGACAACACCGATTCGGTGATCGAAGCCGGTCTCGGCTTCGCGCTCGACCTCAAGAAGCCCGGCGGCTTCCTCGGCAAGGAGGCGGTGCTCGCGAAGAAGAACGCGGGCCCGCTCGTTCGACGCATCGTCCAGATCCTCCTGAAGGATCCCGAGCCGTTGATGTTCCACGCCGAGATCGTGAAGCGGAACGGCAAGGCGCTCGGCTACATCCGCGCGGCCTCCTACGGCTTCACCATCGGCGGCGCGGTGGGCCTCGCGATGATCGACGCGGGCGTGCCGATCGATCAGAAGTACCTCGATGCGGGCACCTGGGAGGTCGAGATCGCGGGCAAGAGCTACCCCGCAGTCGCCTCGATCCGGCCGCTCTACGACGCTGCGAACGAGAAGGTCAAAGCCTGAGCGAAGCCGCCCGCGCCAACCCGCACGGCCTCGTGCTCCGACGTCTCGATTCAGCCGAGCAAACGGCGGCGCACGAGGGAGGTGAGGCTGACGACGAGCCCGACGGCCAGGGTTAGGCCGAAGATCGTCCATGCCGAGGAGCGGTGGAGGTGGGTCGCCGCCTCCACGGCCGCCGGGACGGGGCGGTCGTATTGCGGCGACGAGACGTCGGGGCGCGGAGCGGCCTCCTCGGGAGGGCTGGGCGCTTGCTCCTCGGCCGGGCCGGTGAACAGCGCGATCATGACGGGGACGAAGACATGGAGGTCTGCGGGACCTCGGCTCGAGACCCAGTTCCCATCGATGACCACCGGCTCGTCGCGCCAGACGCCCCCTGCGTGGACGATGTCATCGCGGACCCCGGGCCACGACGCGAGGACGCGTCCGCGTACCAGCTCCGCCGACACGAGCAGCCAGGGACCATGGCAGAGCGTGGCAATCGGCTTGCCCGCCGCGTCGAACGCCCGGACGAAGCTTCGCGCCTTCCCGCTCTGGCGAATGAAGTCGGGGCCGATGAAGCCACCAGGGATGAGGAGCGCGTCGTAGCGGTCCGGATCGGCGGCCTCGAGGGTGCAGTCGACCCGCACCGCTCTCGTCGGCTCGGTGATGTTCATCCCGCGGATCTTGCCCTCGTGCAGCGAGACGACCTCCGTGTCCGCGCCTGCGCGCTCCAGAGCCTTCTTCGGGACGACGAGCTCGACGTATTCGAAGCCGTCGCCTGCAAGGATCGCGATCCTCTTGCCGCGCAGTTTCTGCCACTCCGACCTCATGTCATGGTCCTCCGCTCGGGTCCGGGCCCGTTGCTCTACCGGTGGAGGGACGACGGATACGGGGGAGAGAGGACCGCTGCTGCTCGCTCCGTCGCCTCCCGGACGGCCGTCGTGAGGCTCTCGGCGTGCCAGCCGCGGTCGTGGCGAACGCCATCGATGAAGAACGTCGGCGTTCCGTTGACGGCGCTCCGGACGCCGGTCCGAAAGTCGCTCTCGACCTTCGGGAGGTGCGCGCCGTTACGGAGCTCGCGGGCGAAGCGGCGCACGTCGAGGCCGAGCGTCTCCGCGTAGACCATGAGGTCGCTGGGGCCGAGCGCGTCCGGGTTCTCGAAGAGCATCGAGTGCATCATCCAGAAGCGGCCTTGCGCTCCAGCCGCCTCCGCGGCCTGCGCGGCGAGCAAGGCATGTGGATGGATCTGCGCGAGCGGGAAGTGACGGAAGGCGTAGCAGACGTCCTTGCCGGCGCAGCGCAGGACCTCGGCCATCTCGTGGTGCGCTCGCGCGCAGAAGGGGCACTCGTAGTCGCCGTACTCCACGATCTGGGCCGGGGCGCCTGGTCTACCGAGCACGTGATCCTGCGGGCCGAGCGGCTCAGTGAGTCGACTCATCGTGCACCTCGTCGGATCACTCCGGTGCATCGCGGATGCCACCGGGCGGTATGGCTTCGAGCGCAAGCCCGACCTCGATCGACGAGGCTCGTCGGGTCGGGTCAGCCGGCAGTCGATGCGGCGGCCGCCGCACCTGCGTGCGCGGGTAGCTCTCCGGCGCGCGCGAAGGACGAGATGCGCGGCTGCTCCTGGCGCGCAAAATCGTCGTATGGGATCTCGACGTAGTCGCTCTCGCCGAAGGGTTGGCAGACGAGGCTCGTCCAGTGCGTCACCCGTTCGTCGACGATCACGGGGATCCCGAAGAGCTGGCCGAGCGGCGGCGGTGGTCCCTCGTAGCGCTTGAGCGCGTCGGGCAGGTCGTCCGCCGTCGCGTCGACCACTCCTGCGTCGAGCTCGTTCGCAAGGGCGGAGAGGTCGACGTGGTCCGTCGCGACGAAGCAGAGGATGGTGAGCTTGTCGGCGACCACCGCGAGCTGTGTATCGACGAGCACGGCGTACTTCGGGATTGGCTGAGCCGCTTTCGGCAAGTGCTCCAGGCTCGGGTAGCTCGAGAGGCGGAACGGGATCAGCGATTCGTGCAGGTACCGAACGATCATGTCGAGCATGAGACAAACCCCTTCAAGGCCGTGCGCCGGCGCGGTTCGCTCGGGGCTGCTGCAAGCGCCTCGCCAGCGCGTGGTCGACCTCGGGATCCTCCCCGACACCGTTCATCGGCTCGTCGTTCGAATCAGACGCGCTCGCGCGCGCGGATGCCGAGCGCGCGAAGTCGCGACTGGAGCGTCGACGGCTTCACGCCGAGCAGCTCCGCGGCCCCGCCGCTGCCGTAGATTCGCCCGGCGCTGCGGGTGAGCGCTGCGATGAGGTTCGCGCGCTCACGTCGGCGCCACTCCTCATCGGAGACGACCTCCTCGAGGATCTGCCGCTGCTGCTGCTGCTGCTGCTGAGGCGGTGGCGGTGACGACGACGTCGGGCGGCGATACTCTCCGCGGGTGCCGAGGACCTGGTCGAGGCGCATGTCACCGCCGCGCCCGAGGATGACGGCGCGCTCGATGACGTTCTGTAGCTCCCGCACGTTCCCGGGCCAGTCGTACGCGCGGAGCGCCGCGGCCTGGTGGTCCAGGACCTGCGGTGTCGGCGCGCCGATCTCCTTGGAGACGAGCGCGATGAAGTGAGCCGCGAGTGGAGCGATGTCTTCCTTGCGATCGCGCAGTGCCGGGATGCGGATCGGGAACACGCTCAGGCGGTAGTAGAGGTCCTCGCGAAACCGCCCCTTGCTCACGTCGAGGGCGAGGTCGCGATTCGTCGCGGCGATCACGCGCACGTCGATCGAGCGTGTCGTGTCGTCGCCGACCCGCTCGTATTGCCCTTCCTGCAGCACGCGGAGCAGCTTCGGCTGGAGGTCGAGCGGAAGGTCGCCGACCTCGTCGAGGAAGATCGTTCCCTTCTCGGCAAGCTTGAAGCGGCCCGGCCGATCACGTACGGCGCCGGTGAATGCGCCGCGAATGTGACCGAAGAACTCACTCTCGAACATCTCCCGCGGGATCGCGCTGCAGTTCACCTTGATCAGCGGCCGCCCCGCGCGCCGGCTGCGCTCGTGGATCTCGCGCGCGAGGAGCTCCTTGCCGGTGCCCGACTCGCCGAGGATGAGGACGGTCGCATCCGTCGGCGCGACGAGCTCGACCTCGGCGAGGATGTCGCGCAGCGCCTGGCTCTGACCGACGATGCCTCCGAACGCGAGGGCGACCTCGACCTCCTCGCGCAGGTACGCGTTCTCGTCCTCCAGCTGCAGGTGGCTGCTCTCGCGCTCGGCGAGCTTCGCCTCGACGCGGCGCGTGTCCACGAGCAAGCGTGTGAGCCGCAGCCAGAGCGTGAGCTGGTTGAGCGCTGCGCTGAGCACCATCGACTCGAGCGGCGTCGGGAAGTCGGGCCTCCGCGATGCCGCAAAGACGGCGCCCTCGCCGGTCGGCATCGGGAGCACCGCGACGCGCAACGTCGTGCTGTCGAGCGGGCTCCTGATCTCCGTCGACGTCGCGGAGCCGATCAGCGGAGTCAGACGAGCGGCGAGCTCTTGCAGGCGCGTCCGAGAGAGCTGTTGCCCGACACCGTTGGCGCGTGCCGCCTCGACCGTGTCACCTCCGCGCGGATCCTCGATGCGCGAGTAGGCGAGGTCGAGTCGTAGCGCGGCCGACAGGATGTCGAGAAAGCTGTCGATGACCTGCGGTGGCTCGCGACCCACCCAGAGGGATGGCAGCGCGCTGAGTGCAGCGAGATCGCGTATGCACGCCTTGAGGATTGGGACGAGCTCCTCGTCCTTCGATGTGTCGTTCACTTGCCCCCCTCCGAGCTCATGTTCGCGCGGAACGTGCCGTCGTGCGAAAAAGCCGTCGTGGTGACTCGTCGCGGTCGCGCATCTCCTGGCTTCCCTCCCGGCTCCGAGCTTCCGGGTTATCACAAGGGCAATGCGATAAGCGCACCGAGTTTTCGGTGTCAGTGCGACATTATCAGGTGAATACGTGGGTATCGTGGCGCCGGCGCGTGGCACGCCGGCTGCTCGTCCTCGCTCGTTGGCCCTGTGCGCCGTGCCCCATGCGTCGTGTGATCGCGGCAAGCCGTTGCTGGGATGGGCGTTTCCCGGGGGCGAACGACGTGGCGTCGACGAGCGGTGGACTGTGCGCGGGCCTGCGCAAGGCCAGAGGCCAAAGCGCCAAGAGCGAGGAGGAGTGAGGTCATGAGCAACCTTTCAGTGAAGAAGCACGGATTGGAGGCGTTGCCCGGAGTGGAGGCGCTTGGTCCGCTTCGCGCGATGCGGCGTCTGCTCGGGTGGGATCCGTTCCAGCAGATGGCGCCCTTCGTCCAGGCCGAGGAGGCCGGGCTGACCTTCACTCCGGCGTTCGAGGTGAAGGAGACGAAGGATGCCTACGAGTTCCGCGCCGACGTCCCGGGCGTGCCCGAGAGCGACATCGAGATCACCGTGACCGGCAATCGTCTCACCATCTCCGGAGAGCGCGTGGCCGAGACGGAGGACAAGACCGATCGCTACTTCGCGACGGAACGTCTCTACGGGAGCTTCGTCCGCACGTTCACCCTGCCGGATGGCGTCGACCCCGAGCACGTCTCAGCGACGCTCGCCAGTGGTGTGCTTCGGGTCATCGTGCCGAAGAAGCCCGAGACCCAGCCGAAGAAGATCGCGGTCGTCTCGCGGGAAGCGCACCCGGTCGAGGAAGCGTCCTCGAAGGAGGAGCTGAAGCCGACGGGCGAGGCGCAGACGACGAAGGCATCGAAGATCTGACGCGCAGCTCTGTTGCGCCGATCCTGACGAGGTAGATGGACCTGATCGGATCCGTGGCAGAGACCTCGCATGGCGCTCGCCTCGTCCGTCAGGGCGAGCGCAATGCGAGGTCGAGCTCAACCGAGCACGGCCATGGTCGGCACGGCGCATGCGGTCATCCGCCTTCCACGATGGGCGCCTGCCTTCGCCTCTGCAGGGGAGCTCGCTGAACGTCCCGGAGGAAGACATGGAAACGACGATGGGGAGAGAATCGCTCCACCTACCGAGGTGGAGCTCGCTCGCGTTCCGCGGACTCGCGAGCATCGTATTCGGCATCCTCGCGTTCGCGTGGCCGGGGATCACCCTCACAGCGCTGGCGTTGCTCTTCGGCGCCTATGCATTCGTCGACGGTGTCACCGCGCTCGTCGTGGCCGTCCAGCGTGGAGCCCATCCGAATCGGTGGCTCCTCGTCGTCGACGGTCTCTTCGGCATCGGCGCAGGCATCGTCACGCTTTTCTGGCCGGGGATCACGCTCCTCGCGCTCGTGCTGATCATCGGCATCCGCTTCATCATCATGGGCGCGTTCCAGATCGCCGCTGCGATCCGGCTTCATCGCGAGCTTCACACCCCCGTGCTCTATGGGCTCGCCGGCCTGGCGTCTCTCGTGCTCGGCGTCCTCGCGTTCGTCGTTCCCCAGCTCACCGCGCTCGTGCTCGTCCTGATGCTCGGGGGCTACGCGTTCGCGTTCGGGATCGTGCTGCTCGCGCTGGCGTTCCGCATGCGACGCGTGCCCCACGGCATCCCGACCCCCGCACCAGCTTGAAGCGAAGCGGGTCGCGGGACGAGACGAGACGAGACGGCGCGCTCGGTGTGCGCGCCACACTCCTGCGTCCAAGCCTCCGGCTCAGGTCAGCGCGGCTGCCATTCGCGGTCGTTGACAGCCGGAGGCGCGCTGCTCCCAGCGCAGCCGTTTGCGCGAGTCGTGATGGGCGCCGTACTCGAGGTCAGGGCGCGTCCGGTGCTTCCGCGGCGCCGCCCGCGGCCGCAGCAGCGTGCAGGGCGCTGAACGACGCGATGACGTCACGGATGGCGCGGAGCTTGTGCCCGGCGCGTCCGGGGACGCTCGCGAGGAGATCCGGCCCGGGGAGGTGGTGCTCGGCCGAGAGCTCGGAGGCGAGGCTCTCCTTGTACTCCGCCAGTGAGCCGACGTTGGTGCGGGCCACGTCCCGGGCGACATGGCGAAGGTCGAGGTGCTCGCGAGGGAGCCAGCCGCCCGCGGTCGCGAAGAGGTTGGTCTCGTATCGCCCCCAGGAACAGACGACGTCCGTGTCGCGGACGAAGGCTCGCCATCGGGTGTGGAGCTCGTCGAGCGTGCCGCCTCCGCGGAGCATGGCCTCGTCGAGGCGCGTATGGATGGTCGTGCCGGGAGCGATCTCGCCGCGCGGCGCGACGACGAACTCCATCGTCTCTCCGGTAGCGGGACGGTAGGCTGCCCACTGCACGAGCTCGTCCTGATAGCCGGGGCGCTGGGCGCGGACCGTGTACGGGAACGCGTTCGCTTCGGCGGCGACGCACACGACGTCGTTCAGGCGCTCACTGAGTACGCGCGGGACCCGGAAGCGCCGGATGCGCGCACGGTGCTTCGCGTGGCGATTGCGTGCGCCGCGGAAGCGCGCCTGGCATTCGATCTGGAAATCGATCATCGCCCGGAATGGCGCAAGGAGCGTGGCGAACCGTGCCTCGTCACCCTCGAGGGCGGTGAGCGCGTGGACGAGCGCTTCGATCGTCGCGACGGACGCGTCGTCCGGCTCCTTGCGGATCCGGTATTCGCTCGGTCGGGGCGGGACGAATGCATAACGCGGGAGCGCTGAGAGCAACGGATTCGTCCGCACCACCTTCTTCGTCTGCGCCCACGTGCCATCGACGACGACGAGCGTCACGGGGCCGGGGGGAGGTGACTTCACGATGTCGATCGAGTCCTCGCCGGGATAGAGGAGGATCGGCGGGCGCTCGGGGTTCGCGAGCGCCCGCGCGAGCGGCTCGGATTGGCTCCAGTCGATACCGACGTGCAGCTCGGAGTTCACGAGGCACAGGCTCGCCATGTGGGCGGTGCCGATGGCGACGTACCGCTCGCGAGGGTGCTGGAGGAGAACGAGCCGCGTCCGCGTGTCGATTGGCGTGACATGGGCGCAGTAGCAGCCTTCGGTCGGCCGGCGACAGCGCGAACAGACCTCCCGTCCACTGCAGAGTCGATTCTTCTCCCGGTTCTGCTCGACCGCGCTCGCAAACATCGCGCGCATCATACAGCGCAACTCAGTTGCGCTGATTGAAGAAGAAGGGAACGCGAGTGCTCAGCTCGGTCCATGCGAGCGAGCACCGCTATAGTGGGCGCGAGCGGAAGCCGATAGCGGCCTCGCTCTGGCGACGAGCGAGCCGGAGCGCAACTCGGCGCCGGCGCCGGGCTCGGGCAACGAGCGTGGCCTCTTCAGGAGGAGGCGGCTCGAGCACGCTCGCGCGCCCGCGCCGCCACCCGGCCTCGTCGTCGTACGGCGGGAGCGTCTCCGGGATGTTGCCCGGGATCTTCGGTGCCGTCCTGGGACCGACGTGCCTCTCGGCAACGAGCTGCGGCTGCAGCCGCTCGTACACCCGGGGAAGGAGGAGGTGGAGCAGCGTAGTCAGGAGCGGTGCTCCACCGACGAACACGAGGCGTCGAGGTCGCTCTGCGCAGCGGAGGATGGCACGCGCGACGCGGCCAGGAGAGTAGATCGGCGGCATCACCCGCATCTCGACGCCGGTGTAGTTCGCGGCGTGATCGAATAACGGCGTGTCGATGCTCGCGGGCGCGACGATGCACGCCTCGATGTTCGTCCCGACGAGCTCCTGTCGGAGCGCCGCGTTCATCGCGTGCACCGCGTGTTTGCTCGCGCAGTAGGCCGACGCCTTGGCGTACGGCGCCGTCCCCGCGATCGAGCCGATGGAGATGAGCGTGCCGTGTCCTTGCTTGCGGAACTGCGTGACCGCAGCTTTAGCGCCGTGGAAGGTGCCGAGCACGTTGGTCTCCATGAGGCCGCGGACCAGCTCCGAAGGAACCTCCTCGAGGTTGCCGAGGAGATAGGAGGCGGCGTCGTTCACCCAGATGTCGATTCGCCCGAAGCGCGCGATCGCGGCATCGCGCAGCGCGAGGACCTGTGATTCGTCGCGGACGTCCGTCGGCACAGCGATCGTTTCGCCGCCGAGCTCGATGCAGCGGCGTGCCACCTCCTGCAGCGCCTCCGGAGAGCGCGCCGCGAGCACGAGCTTGGCTTGTCGCCGAGCGAACATCCTCGCCGTGACACGGCCGATGCCGCTCGATGCCCCCGTGAGCACGACCACCGCTCCTTCGAGCTTGTTCATCATCGACCTCCGCCTCGCCGAAAGACAAAGTCGCACGGCGTGCAATGGCCGAGCCGCCGGCGCGCGCGGACGAAACGCGCGCCCGGGATCCTGGCGGCGGCAGCGGCGTGTGGCGGGCGGCTACGCTGAGCAGGCCTCGCGCGCTTGCTGTTGATGCTGCATCGGACCGCTCGCCGTGGCGCGGCTCGGTGGCATCGTCGGGGACGCCTCGGGGGCGGACCGGCTGCAGGCGATCGCTTGTCCGCTGGAGCTGTTCGGGCCTCGCGGTGCGGACCCCGGGCCCTGTTCCGGCTCGGTGGCGATCGCGCTCGGCCGCGATGAATCGGGCTCCGTCGGCGTGACGTCGCGCACACGCTTCGGGGTGCCGGTGCCGGTGCTCGGCCTCGGGCGCGCCGCGGCGCATGCTGTGGCGAACGAGGCGGCCAACTCGGCGGGCGTCTGGTATCGGTCATTCGGAGATCGAGCGCACGCGCGAGCGAACCAGGCGTCGATCTCGGGCGGCAGGGCAGGGTTCACGGAGGAAGGCACGGGGAGGGGAGCGCCGCAGACGCTCTTCATGATCTCGGAGAGCGTATCGCCGTCGAATGGGACGCTGCCCGTGAGCGCGGTGAATGCGGTGGCGGCGAGGCCCCAGAGATCGAGCGCCGGGTTCGGTGGCACCTGGGCGCGGAGGTGCTCCGGCGTCATGTAGCTCGGAGTTCCCGAGATGAGCCCGCCCTCGGTCGTGGCGATGTTCTTTCGTGAGCGCGCGAGCCCGAAGTCGACGAGCTTGGCGCAGCCGTATGGGCGATCCGGATCTTCGACGAGGAGGATGTTCTCCGGCTTGACGTCGCGATGGATGATGCCGCGCGTATGCGCCTCCGTCAGCGCGCGAGCGATCTGGTCGACGAGCGCAGCGACCTCGGCGGGCGGGAGGGGACCGATCCGATCGATCCGATCGCCGACCGACTCGCCGGCGAGGTACTCCATCACGAGGTAGGGGGCGCCGTCGTGCGCGATGCCATGATCGTAGATTCGGACGATGTGCTCGGTGCGGAGCTGCGCTGCGGCGCGGGCTTCTCGCTCGAAGCTCGCGTAGTCGGGCCCTTCCGCGACGCCCGGCTTCATGAACTTGATCGCGACGTTGATCCCGAGCGACAGATGCACGCCGAGCCAGACGTTCGCCATGCCGCCCTCGGCGATCTCCCTCTCCAGGCGGTACTTGCCGCCGAGGGTCGTGCCGCTCGGCGGTGCGCCCCGGCTGGTGCCGTGGGAGGCGATGCGGCTCGTGTGGAAGGTGACGCCCTTGGCGAGCCGGAGCTGCAGCTCGCGCGGATGGAACGGCTTCGAGAGGAAGTCGTCCGCACCGGCCTCGAGCGCCTCGATGAGATCGGACTTCTCTTGCCGCCCCGTGAGCATGAGGACGTAGACCTCTTCGCCGTGTGGCGCCGAGCGGACGAGCCGGCAAACCTCCAGCCCGGAGAGCCCCGGCATGTCCCAGTCGATGACGACGATGCGCGGCGCGCCTTCGCTCCTCAGGATGCGCCACGCCTCGATGCCGTCGTGCGCGGTGACGAGGTCGTAGCCCCACGTTCGCAGCGAGCGCTCGAGGACGGAGAGGATTCCCTTGTCGTCATCTGCTGCAAGGACGCGCATGTTTCGGCAACCCCACGTGGAGAGGACGTCCGCCGCGATCGTCGACGCCCCTGTTTTTCCTCACCTTCACCTTACGGCCGGGAGGCGCGGATCTTCAGGCGTGGGTGCGCGCCGCATCTGAATGACGACTTTTGCGGGTTTCCGAGGGTTGACGGACCTCGAATCTGGATTACAACGTGCCGACCTGTAGTCATGAAAACCACTCTCTCCGCCGCCACCCTCCTCTTCTTCGCGTCCTTCTCCGTCGTCGCCGCCGCCGGCTGCTCCGCACCGGACTCCGACGAGGCGGTCGAGAGCAACGAGGCCGCCCTCGTCTCGTGCGGGAGCGCGAGCTACAACGAGGCGCTCGCGCACTACAAGAACGCGGTCGCGTGGTCGAAGGACCGTCTCGCGAACGGCGTCTGCAACTCCGAGAACGGCTTCTTCTGGGAGATCGCGAACGAAGCGTCGCGGGCGGTCATGACGTGCGGGGCGTTCCGCGAGACGATCAAGACGAGCCCGTGGGCGGCGCCCGTGCGCACCGTGCTCGCGCCGTCGCTCACGCTGCGGAGCCTGACCGGCGAGCTGGCGGTCATCAAGGACTCGTCGTTCCAGAACTGGACGGGAACCGAGGCGCACTTCGAGAAGGGGCTCACGTTCTGGGCGCATGCGCAGGGCGCGTACGGTCCCCCGGTGAGGATCGAGTTCGCGGCCGGCGGGAAGGCGACCTGGGGCTATCTCCACCACGACAAGGCCACCGACGACATCACGTTCCGCACGGAGCCGGCGACGTACACGATCACGAAGACGGCCGGCGCGAAGGGCAAGCGCACGATCAAGGTCGTTCACGGTGGCGTGACCGAGACGTTCACGCTCGCGGTCGAGAACGCCTGGCAGTACAAGGACGCGCCCGTCTTCACCCTCGTTCCGGCGACGGGCACGAACGTGCCGCAGCTCTACAGCCTCGTGACCGAGTGCGACGCCTGAACCGGCGTCGCTGATCGGCGATTCGACCCTGCCCGCGTTCCTCGGTTCAGCCGAGAGCGCGGGCTTCGTCGCGTCTAGGGATCGATCGTCGGGTCCGCGTCAGCGATCGTGGCGCTCGACCTTGCCGTCGGCGTGCTTCGCGAACCGGCCCTCGTCGCGGTCGTGCACCGGCGCATCGCTCGGCCACGGCCAGCCGCCGAAGCGCGTGCGCTGGTAGTCGAGCACTGCCTGCTGGATCTCGGCGCGCGTGTTCATGACGAACGGGCCGTACTGGACCACCGGCTGCCCGATCGGCCGACCCTGGAGGACGAGGATGTCGACCGGCTCGTCGCCAGCCTCGAGCGTCACCGCACGATCGCTCCGGACGACGATGGCCGAGTGCGAGCGGACGACCTCGCCTTCGACCGAGAGCGACGAGCCGCGGAAGAAGTAGATCGTCCGCGTGATCTTCGCATCCTGAGTCGGCGGGAGCGTCCAGGTCGCCTTCGGATCCATCTTCAACGTCCAGATCGCGACCTGCGTGTCGGGGCGCGAGGCCCACGAGCGTGGCGGCGGCGGCGGCGGCGGCGCCGTCTTGTCGTCGAGCCGGCCGGCGATGACCGTGACCTCGGTGTTGCGCCCGGCGTCGTCCGTGAACGAGACGCGCGGGATGTCACGGTTCCAGAGCATCGCGAAGTGCGGCGCGACGAGCTTGTCCTCCTTCGGCAGGTTCAGCCAGATCTGGAACAGCTCGAGCGGGTTCGGCTGGTCCTTTTCGAGGAGCGGGAACATCTCGCAGTGCACGATGCCCTCGCCCGCGGTGAGCCACTGCACGTCGCCGGGACCGAAGCGCGCAGCGGCGCCGAGCGAGTCGGAGTGATCGACGTAGCCGCTCCGCATGATCGTGACGGTCTCGAAGCCGCGATGCGGATGCTGCGGGAAGCCCGGGACGACGTCGCCGTGGTACATCCGCCAGCCGTCCCTCTTCTCGAAGTCCTGACCGATGTTGCGGCCACGGAGCGACTCGGTCGGCGGACCGAGCTGATCGTTCCCGGCGGGATAAGCGTCGTCGTGGTGAACGCAGAAGAGGAAAGGGTCTGCGGTCTCCCAGGGAAAGCCCAGGGGACGCATCTCGAGGATCGTGTCGTTGGACGTCACCCGAGCGAGTGTAGCTCCGGTTCGCTGGCGCGTGCGTGCGAGCTTGCCGAGGCGTCTTCGAGCGCCGCCGACTGATGAGCTCGCGGCGAGCGCGAAGCGAACGAGCCCGCCCTTGCGCTCAGGGCTTGTGGGCGAGGCGCTTCTTGCTCGCGTCCGGAAGCTCGACCTCGATCCAGGTCTCTCCGACGCTGGTGACGAGGATCTCGCCGAACTTCTTGTGCGTCAGGCGCTGCCCAAGCTCGAAGTGACTGTCGGCGTTGTACGGCACCGGTCCCTGGGCGGCGCGCGACTCCGGCGTCGGCGCAGCGGGCTCCGGTGGAAGGACGAACTTCTTGAGGACCTCCGCGATCGCGCGTCGCTGCTCCGGACCGCGGTGATACTCGGACATCAGCGCGATGCGCGCGAGGAGCTCTTCCTCGACGCTCTGGATCGCGTCGAAGATGCCCTCGGAGGTGTCAGCCCCGCACGTCCACGCGACGTGACGCGCAGCCTGAGGAACGCGGTGTCCGTCGCCGAACGTCTCGTTGCGCGCGGCGGTGCAGTCTTTCGCTGTGCCCTTCACCACCTTGAGCGTCTCGGCGGTGGGGGACGCGAGCCAGGCCTCCGTCGCTTCGAGCGCCTTCTGCGGGCGGAGGTCGTCCTTCCGTCGATCGGCCCATTCCTCGAGGATGAGCGCTCGGACCATCTCGATGGCGGCACGGATGAGGACGTCCTGCGGGACGGTCTCGAGGGCCGAAGCCCAATCGGTTGCGGGGAGTCCTTTGACTGGATCCCCGCGGAGAGCGAGGAGGCGGTCGAACTTCCCTGAGAGAGCGGCGCGATCCACGGCACCGAAAGTAGCACGGGAAAGGCGGGCAGGGCATGCGGGACTCGCTGCTGCCCCGGCCCGCCTGGCCCCGACGTCGCACCTCGCGCTTGGTGGCTCGTGGCTCGTGGCTCGGGCCGTTGCCGTCGTCATCACGTCGCCGTCGACGGCGACGCATCGAGCCGGCACACTGAATCGGAGCGGCTCGTCCGCGTCCATGACATCAGCAGATGCGGAGCCTCCTCCTCCTCGCCGTCGCGCTCGCGTCGCTGACGGGATGCGCTCACTACGATGCGCTCGCGGTCGGGGAATCCCTCACGATCGGTGATGGTCGTCTCGCTCCGGCCCTCAGCGTCGAGGTGGCGGAGGGGTCAGGATCGTCGAGTGACCGCCGGACTCTCTTCACCGAGGCTCGTGCTCGTGCGCTCGTAGGTCCGACCCGGCAGCAGCTCGCGGGGCTGGTCGGCGTCTCGCAGCTCGAGTGGGTCGGTCCGCGCGCGCCGATCTGGGGAGCGTTGAACCTCGGGCCGGGCCTCGAGCACTTCTCCAGTACGCTCTTCTTCGAGGCGGTGGCACAGGCGAGGCTCGGGACGGGGTTCGTGCTCGCCGAGATCGTCGAGCCCTACTCACCTCTGAACCCCTGGGGGCCGGAGGCGGAGCCGTGGCCGATGCCGAACGCGGACCTGTCGACTCCGAGGTCGACCATCCGGAGCCGCGTGCTCCTCACGCTCGCCCTCGTGGGAGACATCGACGTGCGCTTCACGCGTGACCCGCTGTACGTCACCTCGCTCATGCTCGGCATCTCGCGCATCGAGGAGCTTCGCGGGACGCGTTGAGCTGTCGGGCAGGGAAGGGATGGCTCGGCCTCGCCTGTCCGTGAAGGAGCTCTCGACTCTCCGGTAGCGCTCGCTCGAAGCTGTTCCGGAGCCGCCGTCGATGGTTGCCCGAAGGCGCCGCCGCCGCCTTACGTTGAGGGCGCGGTCGCGCCGCTCCGTATCCGATCGACCGCGACGCAGCGAGGAGCGCGGAGCTAGGAGCGAGAAGGTAGAGCGATGACGGCAGCACCCACCGCCGAGACGAGCGACACGCGCGACGCGCGGCACGAGGCTGGCCGCTCGCTGCGCCGAGTCGTCGCCCGGTCGGCGCACGCCGAGTGGAGCCCGGCGGCGTCGCGCCGCGATCCCATCGCCGTGCTCGAGGCTCAAGCGGCGACCCGCGTCCCCGAGCTCGTGCCGATCCGATACGGGCGAATGGCCGAGTCTCCCTTCGCGTTCTTCCGGGGAGCGGCCGCGATCATGGCGATGGATCTCGCCACCACCCCGGTCACGGGACTGTCGGTCCAGGCTTGCGGTGATGCGCACGCCGGCAACTTCGGGAAGTTCGCCACGCCCGAGCGCAACGTCGTCTTCGACGTCAACGACTTCGACGAGACGCTCCCGGGGCCGTGGGAGTGGGACGTCAAGCGGCTCTGCGCCAGCCTCTACATCGTCGCTCGCGGACACGGCTTCCCGTCGGCCCAGTGTGAAGAGGTGGTGGCCGCGGCGGCACGCAGCTATCGCGAGCGCCTCCTCGAGTCGACCGCGCTCCGTACGCTCGACCTCTGGTACGACCGGATCCACGTCAAGGAGGTCATCGCCCACTTCCCGCCGCGCTACCAAGGGCTGGTGAGGCGTGACATCAAGCGCGCGCGGCGGAAAGATCACCGGCGCGCGATCGCGAAGCTGACCCAGACGGTGCACGGCGACGTGATGTTCCTCGAGGACCCTCCGCTGGTCGTCCACATCACGGCCACGGAGCACGACCTCGACGATGTGGCGTCGATGGAGGCGAGCTATCGACTGAGCCTCACCAACGACCGCCGCAACCTGTTCGATCGGTTCCACGTCGTCGACGTGGCGCGCAAGGTCGTCGGAGTGGGGAGCGTGGGTACGCGTTGCTGGATCGCGCTCCTCGAGGGGCCGGAGCATCCCGCCGGCGATCGGCTCGTGCTCCAGATCAAGCAGGCAGAAGCGTCCGTGCTCGAGCCGTACGTCGGACCGTCCCTGCTCGGGCACCACGGGCTGCGCGTCGTCGCCGGTCAGCGGCTGACCCAGGCGGCCAGCGACGTGTTCCTCGGCTGGTGCGAAACGCCGCGGACGGGAGCTCAGTATTACGTGCGCCAGCTCTGGGACGTGAAGGGGCAGAGCGACCTCACGAAGATGGACTTCGGGCAGTTGAGCTTCTACGGGGCGCTCTGCGGGCTCGCGCTCGCGCGAGGGCATGCGCGCACCGGAGATGCGGTCCAGATCGCCGGCTACCTCGGTCCAACGGACAAGTTCGATCGCGCCGTCACCGCGTTCTCGGCTCGCTATGCGCTCACCAACGAGCAGGACCACGCGAGACTGCTCGAAGCGATCGCGAGCGGGCGCGTCGCGGCACAGCTGGGCGTCTGAGCCGTCGCCGTCGGAGGCCGGCTCACGCGGGAGTCGGCGCGCGCGCCGGCGCGCTGACGCGGTTGACGAGCGTGCGGCCGTGCTCGAATGCGCTCACGTTCTCCAGCGTGACCTCCGCGATGCCAGTGAGCGCCTCCCGCGTCAGGAAGGCCTGGTGAGCCGTGATGAGCACGTTCGGAAACGTGAGCAAGCGCGCGAGCACGTCGTCCTGGATGACCTGGTCGGAGAGGTCCTGGAAGAAGACGCCCGCCTCCTCCTCGTAGACGTCGAGGCCGGCGTTGCCGATGCGCCCGCTCTTGAGTCCGTCGATCAGCGCGCGGCTGTCGACGAGCGCACCGCGGCTGGTGTTGACGAGCATCACGCCGGGCTTCATTCGATCGAGCGCATTTGCGTCGATGATGTGGCGCGTCGCCGGGGTGAGCGGGACGTGGAGCGAGACGATGTCCGACTTCGCATAGAGCTCGGCGAGCGGGACGTAGCGGACGCCGTGACGGCGCACGAGATCCAGGTCGGGCACGAGGTCGTGTGCGAGCACGATGCATCCGAAGCCGCGGAAGATCGCGGCGGCGGCGCTCCCGATCTTTCCCGTGCCGATGAGCCCGACCGTCTTGCCGTAGAGGTCGAAACCGACGAGGCCGTCGAGGGAGAAGTTGCCTTCGCGCACACGTGCATGAGCGCGATGGATCTTTCGGTCGAGCGCAAGCACCAGCGCCACAGTGTGCTCGGCGACCGCATGGGGCGAATATTCCGGCACGCGCACGACCGTGAGCCCGTGCCGGTCGGCGGCTTCGACGTCGACGTTGTTGTAACCGGCCGAGCGCAGCGCGATGAGGCGTGTCGTCCCGTGCGCGAGCGTCGCGATCGCGTCCGCATCGAGACGATCGTTCACGAAGCAGCAGGCGCAGGGCGAGCCGTGTGCGAGCTCCGCCGTCGCGCTGGTGAGGCGCGCATCGAAGTATACGAGCTCGTGACCGTGGACGTGATTGGCGCGCTCGAAGTACTCGCGCTCGAATCGATGGGCGTCGAAGACGGCGATCCGCACGCGTGGCGACAGGCATGGAGCACGCCATGACCGCGGGCGCGGCGCGTCCGCGGCGATCCCGACTGCGCGATCGCGATGGCATCGGCCCTGCAGGTCCCGCGCGCATGCGAGTCTCCGAGATCATGAATACCCGAGTGATCATGACGTCCCCCAGTGAAGACGCAGACCGCGCATGGTCCGTGATGCGGACGAGGCGCCTGCGCCACCTCGTGGTGATGGAGGGTAAGCGCGTCGTAGGCGTCCTGTCGGATCGCGATCTCGGCGGGCGAGGCGGCGTCACGGTGCGCAAGGGACGAACGGTCGCCGAGCTGATGACGCGGCAGGTGGTGGCCGCCGAGCCTACGACGACGATCCGGCAGGCAGCGAACCTCATGCGCGGCCGCACCATCGGTTGTCTCCCCGTGCTCGAGGACGGGCGAGTCGTCGGCATCGTGACGACGACCGACATCCTCGATCAGCTCGGTCGCGGGTCGACGCGACCGACGGTCCGTGCCGAGCGTCGCGTCCGCCGAGCACCGGCTGGCCACCATACCCTCGGCGGCGTCGCGCGTACGCGCGCCACCTCGCGTGCAGCGAAGGAAGGAGCACGGCCGCGCGCGCGAGCTTCGAAGGCGACCAGGGCGCGCTGACCGAGCGCTGAGCGGCCCCGGCCTTGCGCGCGAAGATCGAGCTCACGCTCGACTGCTCGCGGGGCGTAGGATCGCGGCATGAGTGGGCGCGTACCGTTCCGGCTCGGAATCGTGCTCCTCGCGCTGTAGCGATCGCGACCCTATCGACACGAGCTCGGAGCTCATGCCGTGCTGCGTTCCTTGGAGGTTCGTTCCGTCAGCGCCGCGCCTGCCAGCGGCGTGGCGAGCGAATCGTTCGCGAACGGCCTCGCGTCTAGCCCGCTACGCGCCACGCGACGGCCGCGACGACCAGCGCGGCGGCGCCGAGGCTCGCGAGCGACGTCGGCTCCGTTCCGTGCCGGAGTGCGGTGACGAAGAGGACGAGCCCGGCGAGGACGAGGAGCGTTCGCGCGAGCACGGCGCGAAACCTCGGGAGCTCGGTGTGTGGCCAGGCCGCGGTCGGGCGCTGCCACCGAGAGACCACCGTGAAGAGCGCCGCTACGAGCGCGAGGAACACGGCATAGGCGGATGCAAGGAGCGGGAGGTTGCTCATGTCGTGCCCGGCGGTTCGCTCTCCGCGCTCGCCTCGTGTTCACTGGCGGCCGGGTCGAGCTCGGTGAAGAGCACGTCGGGGAGCTCCGTCGTCGTGCCACGCGAGGGAAAGCGCGCCGCCCGAACGGCGAGGAGGAGGAGCGGGATCGCTCCGCCCGCGATGAACACGGCATCCCCGGGGAGCCGGAGCCACTCGACGAGAGCGCGCGTCTCGCTCGTCGCTGCCGTGAGGGCGCGCGCCTCGAAGTAGCCGTGCTCCACCGATTGGTGAAGCTGCAGCAGGCCGAGCGGGAAGAGCGTGGCGAACACCATCCACGCCAGCCCGACGTTGAGCGACCAGAAGGTCAGCGCCGCGAGGCGGTCCGACCAGCGCTCGCGCTGCGTCAGGTAGCGGAGCGCGAACAGCGCGAGCCCGACGGCGAGCATCCCGTACACACCCATCATGGATGCGTGGCCGTGGTTCGACGTGAGCGCGGTCCCGATCTCGTAGTAGCTGACGATGGGGAGGTTGATCAGGAAGCCGAAGATGCCCGCCCCGAGGAAGTTCCAGAACCCCACGGCGACGAGGCACATCACGGCCCAGCGATGGAGGAACGGCTGGCTCGTCGACCCCTCCTGCGTGGCGCCGAGGCGGAGAAACGACCACGCCTCGACCGTCAGGAACGTGAGCGGCAGGACCTCGGCGGCGGAGAAGAAGGCGCCGAGGGCCATGTGCTCGACGGGTGCGCCGGAGAAGTAGAGATGGTGCATCGTCCCGATGACGCCGCCGACCGAGTACAGGATCACGTGCAGGTAGACGACGAGCATCGCCACGCGTTCCGCGACCACGCCGAGCAGCACGAACATGTACGCGACCACCACCGTGGTGAAGATCTCGAGGAAGTCCTCGACCCAGAGGTGGACGACCCAGAAGCGCCAGAAGTCGTTCGCGGTGAAGCTTGCCTCGTGGTGCACGAGCAGGCCGACCGCGTAGAACGCGGGGATCGCGAGGGCCGAGAAGAAGAACAGCCATGGCATGTTGCCCGCGTGCTCGCGCCCCAACCGCGGTCGCAGCGTGCGGTAGAGCAGCCCGACCCAGAACGTGAGCCCCAGGACGAGCAGCACCTGCCATACGCGTCCGAGCTCGAGGTACTCGAAGCCCTGGTTGCCCAGCCATGTGCTCGTGGTCCAACCATGGATGCCCGCGAGCTCGCCTGCGAGGCTGCCAGTGACCACGACGACGAGCGCGCCGAGCAGCGCGAAGACGAACGGTCCCTGACCGCGCGGTTCGCCGCGCGCGATCAGCGGGGCGATGAAGATGCCGGCCGCGAGGTACGAGGTGGCCACCCACAAGATGGCGAGCTGGAGATGCCACGTGCGAGCGAGGTTGAACGGCAAGACCCGCGCGAGGTCGAGCCCGAAGAAGCCCGTGAGCTCGGCGCGGTAGTGCTGGCTGGCACCACCGACGAGCGTCTGTACGACGAACAGCGCGGCCATCGTGACGAAGAACCAGGTGGTCGCGCGCTGTGACGGCGTGAGCTCGACCTCGTCACGGAACGTGAGGCGCGCGTGATCGCGTGCGCGCCATCCGAGCCGCTCACCCCACCGGCCGTACGCTGCGAAGAGCAGACCGATCCCGCCGAGCAGCGCGGCGAGCGAGAGCATGCTCCACAGGACCATCGGCGCCGTCGGCTGGTTGCCGACGCGCGGCTCGGGGGGCCAGTTGTTCGTGTACGAGTAGGACTCGCCCGGACGGCGCGCCGAGGCAGCCCATGCCGTCCACGCGAAGAAGGCAGTGAGCTGATGGATCTCTGCCGGATCCGTGATCGCGCCCGGCCGGAGGCCCCAGCGCGTGGTCGGTTCGCCGAAGAACGTCCCGTAGTGAGCGCGCACGTGCTCGAAGGCGCGGGCTTGGGCCTCGCTCGTCTCCAGCTTCCCTGTTCGCTCGTCGTAGCGGTTCTCCTGGAAGTCGCGCGCCGTGCGCTCCGCGCCCTCGAGTGCGCCGCCGTGATGATCGAGGACGTGATCGGCCGCGCGCCGGAGGTAGTCGGCCGTGAAGTCGGGCCCGAGATAGGCGCCATGACCGAGGACCGAGCCGTAGGACATGAGCCCGTTGCGGAGGAAGACGGCCTGCCCCTCGCGCACGTCGGCGCCGGTGAAGACGACGCGTCCGCTGGGGTCGACGACCGCGTCCGGGATCGGCGGGCTCGCCGCGTACGTGCGGTATGCGAGCAGGCCGAGCACGAAGAAGCCGGCGAGCAGCACGAGCAGGGTCACTTGTACCCAGCCGCGCGCGACGAGTAGACCACGCGCGCTCGCCGGCGATGCTTCGTCGTTCATGCCATCGCGGTAGGTCCGCTCCGGTCATCGTCAATCGGGTGCCGCGCCGCCCTTCACCTGTCGCAGCGCACCGACCGGTTCGATCGGGTTCAGGGAACCAGGCGATAGATGTGGACCTTGTCGTCGGCGAGATGGAACGTGAGGAGGTTCGGCGTCGCGGTGTATGCGATCGTGCTCGACCCTTGCGCGGAGGGGCACGCGTTCGTGAGGACGAGGTTCGACCCCGCGGTGCTGTAGGAGGCCGCGTGGACGGTGTCGGCGGGCAGGTTGTCCGCGTCCGTGCCGCTCGACTCGGTGAAGCGCATCGCCTTCGGACCGACGTAGATGGTGGAGCGCGCGTAGCTCCCGGTCGGGCCGGGGGCCGGAGGATCCGCGGCATTCATGTCCCCGATCCAACCGAGCGCGAGGATCTCGTTGAGGACGTACATACCGCGCGTGATCGCGCCCCCAGCAGGCTTCTTCGCGAGCGCGTTCGAGTTCCATTCGCCGACGACCTGCGAGGCTTGAACCACGTTCTCGCAGAGGCCGGGGCCGATGATTTCGTCCGGCTCTGCATCACCATCGATGCCGCCGCCGCCGTCGTCGGTCAGAGGACCGCCGCTCGACGAGGACGACGATGTCGAGCTCGCCGTTCCATCTTCGGTGACGCCGGGGCGAGCGTCGTCGGAGCAGGCGAGGCCGACACCGATCGCACCGAGCACGAGGACCACGGATACCGAGAATCGACGCATCGCCTCTACTCCTTCGGCTCGCAGCTGAACTGCTGGCGCCAAGCGTTGAGCACGGGACCGATGGGGCCGACGGGGTTGAACTGCATGTACACGCGCAGCCACCGCCGCGACTTCGTGTTTCCGTCCGTCTGGAGGTGGTAGTCGACGGTGCCCGCCGGCGCGGGGCCCGTGTCCCACGCCCAGTTCGGCGCAGCGACGACGGCTGGAGTCGCGGCCTGTCCGATCGGCACGGTCGCCGGCGCGGGGCCGGGGGGGGAGGGCGGCAACGACGCTTGATCGTCCGCCGTCGCGGCGCGGAAGTCGATGCTCGTGCCGGGGGGCGTCTGGGACTGCCAGTAGAAGTAGCCCCACTTCGGGAACGCGCCGGGCGGACAGACGCCCTCGAAGTCGCGATAGAACCGGACGGCGGGAAGCGCTGGTGGCGGCGGCGGAATGACCGGCGTCGGCGGAGGTCCGAGGCAAGCCTGAGAGTAGAAGACGAGGAACTCGAATGCCTTTTGCTGCGCGGTCATGGCCGTCGCGGCGGAGCCGCAGGCTCCCGGGAACGTGCCGTTGTTGCCCGGCGTGACATGGCTCATCGGGAGCATGACGCGGCCGCACGCGGGCCCGCCGACGGGCGTGTCGAAGCCGAAGATGCTGACGATCGGTCCGCCCCAGACGCTCGTCGAAGGCGCGGGCGTCTGCGAGCGGCTGATCGGCGGGCTGCGCGAATCTCCGTAGGCGAAGCGGACCGTCGACGGCGGCACGGTCTCCGTGACGTGCCGCCAGCTGTCGAACGTGACGGTGCCGTATCCGCCTGGCGAGGCGCCGACGAGGTTCGCCCAGTTGGCGAACGTCTGCCCCGCGACGTGAGTGGTGTCGATGTTGAAGGCGAACGCAGGCGGCTCGCGGTCGTTGTCGGTGCGCGTGCTGTAGACGTGGTTCGCGGCGGTCGGGTAGGGCTGGTGGACGAAGTCGACCGAGAACCAGTGGCTGGCGAAGAGCCTCCCGCCTGCGTCGAGGTAGCTCTTCATGTTCGCTTGCTGCGCTGCGTTCGTCGCGTGGGTGGGCGGCGTTGCGCTTGGCTGCGTGGGCAAGCTGCCGATCGAGTTGTCGCAGGGCATCATCACCGCCGAGTACGAGCTCAGGGTCGTGGCATTGCCGATCAGGTTGTTGATGCCGTTGGTCGCTCCCGCGATCGTGTGTCCGTTGCTCGAGTAGAGGTGGATCCGGCCGTTTCCGGCGGCGTTGGTGAACTCGGCGTCGTCGACGCCGATCTGGCGCATCAGACACTCCGTATGGTCGCCGGCCGCCATCACGATCGCCACCCTCGGGATGTCGCCTTCGGCCTTGTTCCTCGGGAGGCGAGCGAGGGTCGGTGACAGCGTCGCGCTGGTGCAGGGAGCGATCGCGGGCACCGTGACCTGGCGGCGCCATCGACCCACGAGGATGACGAGGTTGAACGGCGTGCCCGACGGGACGTTGTCGAGCGTGAAGGTCCCGTCGTAGCTCGTGACCGCGACCGAAACCGGGGCTCCGGTCGCGAGGCTCGTGCACGTGTCGCAGCCGATCGTCGCCGGCATCGGCGAAGGCGTCGTCGATGGGACGTAGACGAGCGCGCCCGGGAGCGGGTTGACTCCACGCGGGTCGCGGATCGTCCCGGTGAGGCGCGTGGTGCAGGTCGAGCACGTCGCGCAGCCGGAGCCGTCGACCTTCACGTAGGCCTGGTTGTTCGCGCAGCGTCCGGGCGCTTCGGTGGCGCCGGAGACGGTCGCGTAGCTGTTTCCCGAGATGAAGCACGGGATGCTCATGCACTTTCCGGGGAGGAGACCGCCGGGACCGACGTTGCGGAAGCACGACACGGGCGCGGTCGGCGCGCAGCTGTCCGCGGTAGGCGAGGGGCCGCCGATGTGCACGTTGACGACCGTGTTCGGGGGGACCGAGGTCGAGCCTCGATTGCAGACCGGGACGAGCTCCTGCCCGCTCGCGGCGCACGCAGCGCCGATCGTGAGGTCCACACCGCCGGCGGCAGGATCGAAGTAGCCCTCGCCGCCGTTCCACACGCATGCGCTCGTGGCGGTGTCGCAGCGGAAGTCCTGCTGGCAGCGGGTGTACTGGTTCGTCGCGTCGCAGGGATTGGTACGGAGGTTCGTGCCTCCTGGACACGCCGACTCTCCATTCGACGCCGTCTGGAACGAGACGTTCGAGGCGCCTCCGTCACCCGTCACGGCGCCGATCGTGAGCCCACCGTCGGAGACGGTCAGCCCCGAGTCGCCGAGAGGGATCCCGGCGGGGTCGTCGATGTACTGATGGCAGTAGGGATCGCAGACGTTCGAGAGCGGATCGTTGGCGTCCGCGGTCGGGCATGGCGCGGCGGTCCCGAACGCGAGCGTCCGGACCGATTGCGTCGCCGGCCCCGGCAGGGTCGGGATGTGACGGGTGGCGAGCGTCGCGCTCGTGCAGTCACCCCACTTCGTTCCGTCGCAGGTCGTGATCCCGCGCGAGCAGAGGACGTAGTCGCCCGAGTGCTCCAGGACCTTCCCACACTCGTCGACGTCGCCGGTCTGCGAAGGCGCGCAGGGGCAACCTGGACGGGGAACCCCGCATGCGTCACCACCGCCGCTGGAGCTCGCCCCGCCGCTGCTGCCAACCCCCGACCGCTCCGTTCCACACGACGCGCCGATTGCGATCAGGAGCGCGACGACGCCAAACGGCACCACGAAACGCCCGCCCATCGTCCCTCCCCCGAGCATCTCCGGGAGCCCCCCCGGACCCAGGCGGCGGCAAGGCAGCATTCGCGCCAGACTTCGTGCACGAAAGCACGAAGGAAACATGGCGCTCCTTGCGCAAAAACTTCAGAGTCGGGACCTTTTTGCGAGCGCCCGCCCACCAGCAGCGACGAGGGGCCGCGTCCGTTCACGGCCCTTCATGAGCGGCTCGCCGTGCGCGGGACGACGAAGGGCGTCCGTCCCGCGCGGGGCGAGAGAGAGGTGGTTCAGAGAGTCGACGTCGCGGACCGGCCGGCGACGAGGACGGGCGCTGTACGATCGTCGAGGACCTCGCCGAGGGCGCGCTCGGGCGACCCCATCTCCTGTGCGCGCAGCGACACCTTGCGGAGGTCGTCCTGCTCGAGGCGAACGAGGACGCGGCCGTCCTTGTCGAGGAGCGTGACGACGCCGTTCTCCTCGCGGGTCTCGGCTATCACGGTGCGCTGCTGATCGAGGAGGCGGAATTGATCGCCCGACTTCTTCACGTAGAAGATCCCGACGACCTTGCCGTCACGACGATGCTCGACGCGCACGAGCTCCGGATCGTCCTTGTCACGTTCGAAGGCGACCATGTTGCCGTTGCCGAGGTCGCGCGTGGAGCTCGAGAGCACGTTCGAGCCCGTGAAGAACTCGATGGTGTTGAAGATCAGCGCGTCGCCGAGGATGAACAGGCTGTAGACGGGGACGATGATGAGTCCAAGGAACAGCAGCCACTTGAGCCACTTGTTGTCGGAGATACCGTCGTTGAACTTCCAGAGCTTGTTGGTTGCAGCGAAGCTCCCGAAGCAACCGGTCGCGCCAAGGGCGACGGTGGAGGCGGCGAGCGAGAGCATGAGTCGGCGTGAAATGGGGGTCATCGTTCGCTCGCGTCTAACATCGACCGTCCGCGGCTCGAAAGACGATTGCGAGCCGCAGCGTCACGAGAGCGCGTGCCCGATAGCTCTTCCGTGTGGAGCCAGCCCGCGAACACCGCCCTGGTCGATCGAGCTTCGCGATCGCCCACGCCGTCTCGAAGGGCGCCGCGTTCGCGCTCTCGCCGAAGCGACGTGAGTGAGATGGATGGACCCCAGCGCGTGCACGGAACGGTTCTCGCAGGATCCGTTGCGTCGTCGTGGCATGCCTTCGCTGGCTCGCGGCCGCTCTCCTGCTCGGGCTCGTGCTCATGCTCGTGCCGCAGTCGGCACACGGGGACGAGCGTCATCCGTCGGCCGTAGCGCGGCTCCTGTCGGTGCGAGGCGCGATCGATCCGGTGACTGCGCGATACGTCGAACGCGAGGTTGGACGCGCAGAGGCGGACGGAGCGGAGCTCGTCATCATCGAGCTCGACACGCCGGGAGGTCTCGACTCGTCGATGCGGGCGATCGTCCAGGCGCTGCTCGCCACGCGCGCGCCGCTCGTGGTCTACGTCGCTCCTGCGGGGGCACGAGCGGCGTCGGCGGGGATGTTCGTCACGCTGGCGGCGGGCGTGGCGGCGATGGCACCGGGCACCGAGATCGGTGCGGCCCATCCGGTGAGGCTCGGCGGTGACCGAGCGGACTCCGCGATGGAGGCCAAGGTCGTCCACGACGCGGCGGCATTCGCCCGAACGATCGCGGAGACTCGGCACCGAAACGCCGTGTGGCCCGAGCGCGCCGTGCGCGAGAGCGTGTCGCTCACCAGCACCGAAGCTCTACGCGAGGGAGTGATCGACCTCGGCGCCGAGGACCTGTCCGATCTGCTCCGGAAGCTCGACGGGCGCAGCGTCGCGACGGCCGCCGGCGATCGCATCGTCCACACCGCCGACATTCGTCTCGACGAGCGCTCGATGCTCGTCAGCGAACGCATCGTCCGTGTCGTGAGCGATCCGAACATCGCCTACCTGCTGTTCCTCATCGGGCTGCTCGGCATCACCGCGGAGCTCTATCACCCGGGGACCTTCGTCCCGGGGACCGTCGGCACGATCGCGCTCGTCCTCGCCCTCGTCGCGTTCGGCAACCTCCCGATCAGCTGGGCGGGCGTGCTGCTCATCCTGCTCGCCGTCGGGTTGTTCATAGGCGAGCTCCACACGGGCGTCGGGGCCCTCGCCGTGGTCGCGCTCGCCGCTTTCATCGTGGGGTCGCTCTTGCTCTACGGGCCGCTCGAGCCGACCGCGTCGTGGCCGGACGTGCGGGTGAGCCCGTGGATCGTCGCGCTGATGTCGGCAGCGGTCGCGTCGTTCTTCCTCCTCGTCGTCCGAGCGACATTGCGCGCACGCAGGCTCGCGGTGCGCACCGGCATTCCGGTCCTCGTCGGTCAGGTCGGCGTTGCCACCTCGGAGCTCGCGCCGGGCGGCACCGTGCGCGTCGATAGCGAGCTCTGGAGCGCGGAGTCGGAGAGCGGAACGATCCACGCCGGGGAACGCGTCGAGGTCACCGGCGCGGCCGGCGTCATGCTGCGCGTCAGGCGGTCGGAAGAAGGAGAATCCCCATGGAACCGTACGTCGCCAACATCGGCGTGATCGCGCTCGTCTTGGTGGTGGCCGTCACGCTACTCGCCAAGGCCATCCGCATCGTCCCCGAGTATCAGCGGATCGTCGTCTTCCGGCTCGGCCGCGTGCTCGGCGCGAAGGGGCCCGGGCTCGTGCTCCTCATTCCCATCGTCGATCGCGGCGTCATCGTCGACCTGCGAGAGCGCTTCTTCGACGTGCAGCCACAGACGACGATCACCGCCGACAACGCCTACCTCTCGATCGATTTCCTCGTGTATTCGAAGATCGTCGATGCGATGTCGAGCGTCCTCAATGTCGAGCGGTACGAGGGCGCTTCGCGTGGCATCGCGATCACCACGCTCCGCGCGGTGGTCGGCAGCATGCTCCTCGACGAGGTGCTCGCGAAGCGCGAGGCGATCAACGACGTCCTTCGCGGCAAGCTCGACGAGGTGACCAACCGCTGGGGGATCAAGGTCACCGCGGTCGAGATCCGCGAGATCTCACCGCCGCGCGAGATCCAGGAGGCGATGACACGGCAGATGTCGGCGGAGCGGTCCCGCCGCGCGATGGTTACCGAGGCCGACGGCCGGCGCGAGGCGACGATCCGCGTCGCCGAGGGGCAGAAGCAGGCCACGATCCTCGAAGCCGAGGGAGCTCGGCAGGCAGCCATTCTGAAGGCGCAGGGCTTCGCTGCGGCGCTCGATGCGATCTTCGCCGTCGCGCGCACGCTCGACGACAAGACGATGAGCCTCCAGTACCTCGACATGCTCAAGTCGCTCGGCGCGAACCCGGCGACGAAGCTTGTGGTGCCTCTCGAGCTGTCGAGCTTGATGCGTCCCTTCGTCGAGCATCTCGCAGGCGCGAGCGCACACGTCGAGCCCGCCGCGGTCCCGCGCCGTCATTGATGCTGGACGCGAGCGCACACGTCGAGCCTCCCCGCTGATCGGGCCGCGCCCTCGCGGACGGTCGGCGCGCGGGCGTCGAGGTCATTGCTGCGGGAATTTGCGGCGAAAGACGACGTTGCAGCATTCGACAGGCCGGTCGCGCCTCCGTGAGCCCATCCGGGCTTCGTCGAGCGTAACGGGCGAGCTGGAGTCGTCCGGCACGGGCAGGTCCGATCGGCGAGCGAACTGGGATATAAGCGCTGAGCAGCGAACGCCGGTCATGCACGAGCTCACGGTATTGATGACATTCACGGGGGGCCTCGCCATGGCCCTCCTCCTTGGCTTCCTCGCGAAGCGCCTCAGCGTCTCACCGATCGTGGGCTACCTGATCGCCGGTATCGCGGTCGGGCCGTTCACGGGCGGCTACGTCGCCGATCAACACGTGGCGGATCAGTTCGCCGAGATCGGCGTCATCCTGCTCCTCTTCGGCATCGGGCTGAAGTTCCATCTGGACGAGCTCATCGCCGTCTGGCGGATCGCCATTCCGGGGGCGTTGTTCCAAAGCGCGATCTCGACCTTCGCGTTAGCGGGCCTCCTCCGCCTCGTCGGTTGGGATTGGACGTCCGGGATCGTCCTCGGCATCTCGATCTCGGTCGCCAGTACCGTCGTGATGGCTCTCGTCCTTGCGGACCGGCACGACCTCCATGCGCCGATCGGGCACATCGCGATCGGCTGGACGGTCGTCGAGGATCTCCTCACCGTCACGGCGCTGCTCCTCCTGCCGATGTTCCTCGGTGAAGGCGCCTCCGGCAGCCCGGGGGTGGCGGCGGCGCTCGGGCAGGCCGCGCTCAAGATCGTTGCGCTGGTCGTGGTCGTCGTGGTCCTCGGCAAGTGGGTCATCCCGTGGGCGCTCGGACAGATCGCAGCTGCGCGGTCGCGTGAGCTGTTCACCCTCTCCGTCCTGGTGATCGCGCTCGGGATCGCCGTCGGCTCGGCCAAGCTGTTCGGCGTGTCGATGGCGCTCGGAGCGTTCCTCGCCGGTCTTGCGGTCGGTCGCTCCGAGTTCGCCGCTCGTGCGGCGAACGACGCTCTCCCGATGCGCGATGCCTTCGCGGTTCTCTTCTTCGTCTCCGTCGGCATGCTGTGTGATCCGCGCAGCCTGTTGCGCTCACCGCTCCTGGTGGTGATCGTGCTCGCCGTCGTGCTGCTCGGAAAGCCGCTCGCGGCGATGCTCGTCGTGCGCGTCTTGGGCAGGCCGATGTCCACGGCAGTGGCCGTCGGCGCGGCCCTCTCTCAGGTGGGCGAGTTCAGCTTCATCCTCGGGACCGCCGCGAAGAACCTCGGTGTGATCAACGACGACGGATGGAATGCCCTCATCGGCGCGTCGATCATCTCGATCGCGCTCAACCCGACCGTCTATCGCTTCGCGCGCAAGCTGTCGGGAGGCGCGGGAGCGCTCACCCCTGCAAGCGACGAGCGGCCGCCCGTCGATCCGCGGCGCTGCATCCTCGTCGGATACGGGCCGGTCGGAAGGACGGTGCGACGGCTCCTCGTCGAATATGACGCCGACGTGACCGTCATCGAGCTCAATCTCGAGACCGTCCGCCGCCTGCGCGCGGAAGGGCACAAGGCCCTCTACGGAGACGTGCTTCGGCCGGGCACCCTCGAGGAGGCTGGCATCGCGACCGCGGGGAGCTTGATCCTCAGCGTGGAGATCGAGGACGCCGCCGAGCTGATCCGGCAGGCCCGCGTCGCGAACCCCTCGGTGCGCGTGCTCGCCCGGTGCGCGCACCTTCGCGAGGCACCCAAGCTCCGCAACGCCGGCGCGAAGGTGGTCGCGGCGGAGGCCGAGGTCGCGATCGCCCTCGCCGAGGTGCTCAAGTCGGCGGAGGACTCCGAGAGCCTCGCGTCCGCGAAGCGCGAAGCCATGCGCCGCCGGCTCTACGAAGAGGGGCCGGCAGAAGGCTGAGTCACCAGGCCGAGCGCCGGCGCTCACGCGCCGGATGCCGGCCGACAGCCCTCGGTCAGGCGCGCGGTCGGCGAGGCGAGCGCCGTCGCCACCGGCGTTCGCGCGGTGCGAGGCTGCCTGGCGCCCCGTCGTGCCCGGGCAAGATGCGGAGCGGCGAAGCTGGCCGGAGTGGCCGAGCCTTCAAGAACGCCAGGGACGCGGGGGGACTGCGCCGAATGCCTCGGGTGCGACGCGCGCGTCGACCGTGTCCGAACGACCCAGCGTCGCGCTTCATCCCCGTGACGATCGCGCTCCTCGGCCCCTTGTCTCATCGGTAGCCCGAGCCCGCGCGACGTGTCCGTCTTGCTCGGGTGCGCCGACCTCGATGCTCCGGTGAGCGGACGGCTCCCGCCTTGCAGACGCCTGGCTCATCGGACGACGAGAGCTCGAGCGTCGACGCGGCGCGCCGGCACCCGACACGTGGAAGGAAGGAGCAGTCTCATGCGGCTTCGCGAGATCATGAGCACGAAGGTCGTCACCATCGGACCCGACGAGACGGCGAGCGTCGCTCGGCGCCGCATGCAGCGCGAGCACATCCGGCACCTCGTCGTCCTCGACGACGGGCGCCTCGTCGGCGTGCTCTCCGCTCGCGACGTGCTGCTCCCTGGGAGCTCGGCGGTCCGTGAAGGCATCGTCGAGGACCTCATGACCGCGCGCGTGAAGGGCGTCAGGCCCGACATGACGCTCGATCAGGCCGCGGACTCGATGAAGGAGGCGCAGAGCGGGTGCCTGCCCGTGCTCGAAGGCGCCCGCGTGGTCGGCATCGTGACGGCGACCGACGTCCTGGACGAGCTCGGACGAGAGAGCGCGGCTGCGAGTCGGAGGTCGCGGCCACGCATCCAGGCCGCGCGCGCTCGGCCTCGGCGGCACGACACTGCTCGGCGCGCGCCGCTCGGCGCGGCGAAGCCTCGAGCGGTCAAGCGGCAGGCGGGCCGCACGGCGGGGCCGGAGGTGCCCGCTCACGTGCGCCTGCTCGGCGCGGAGCTCGAGGAGGGGGATCGCGACTACATCCGCCGGAAGCTCGGGATGAAGCTCGGCAAGTTTGCGGACGCGATCGAGCGCGTGAGCGTGCGCGTCGAGGACGTGAACGGTCCGCGCGGCGGCGTCGACCAGGTCTGCCGCATCAAGGTGGTCCTCTCCGGGATGCCGAGCGTGGTCTTCGAGGCGAAGGATGCCTCGCGGAACGCCGCGATCGACGGCGCGATCGCCGGCACGGAGCGCGCGGTTCGCCGCTCGATCGGGCGCACGCGCGCAAAGCCCATCACCCCGAGCGGCCGTGCCAAGCGTGTCCGGGTCTCGGCGCGAGGTTGAGGCGCGCGAGTGTGAAGAGGCGCCGACCTCGAGCGCATCGTGCGCGTGAGCCACTCCTCGCGAGGTCTCGCTCGACCGGATGCGGAGCTCGGAGCGCTGCGCTGGCGCCCTCGATCAACTCGACGACGAGAGCCGACGGGCGTGGAAGCGATGGCGAGCCCCCTTGCGAAGCGTTCGATGCTGGATCGTCGCTTGCTGGTCGGGGGGCGTGTGACGCATGGCAATCCCCCACGGCCAGACAGACGAGGTGAAGGGCTCGCGGCCGTTGATCCTGGTCGCCGACGACGATCCCGAGCTGGTCAACGTCCTCGTGGAGGCGCTCACGCTCAAGGAGTACAGGGTCGCCACGGCGGCGAACGGCAAGGAAGCACTCGAGCGCGTCGAGCAGGAGCGTCCGCAGCTCATCCTCCTGGACATGACGATGCCCGTGATGGACGGGTGGACGTTCGCGCGAGCGCTCCACGAACGCTACGGGAGGGGCATCCCGATCGTCGTGATCACCGCCGTCGAGGACTCGCAGCTCCGAGCGGACGAGCTCGGGGCGGAGGGGGAGCTGGGCAAGCCCTTCACGCTCGAGCAGCTCTACGACGTCGTCGACGACCTCGTGATCCGAGAGAGCGAGGGACTGTCGTGACCCTCCGTCATCGCTACGACATGGGCATCGTGGGCAATTGCGCTTACGTCGCGCACATCGACACGAGCGCGCGCGTCGTCTGGATGTGTCTGCCGCGCTTCGACAGCAGCTCCGTCTTCGGGTACCTGCTCGACCGAGAGAAGGGAGGACAGCTCGCGGTCGAGAGCGCCGAGCCCGCGAAGGAGTGCCGGCAGGACTACGTGTGGAACACGAACGTCCTCGTGACGACGATCGTCGCTTCCGACGGGACGTTTCGCGTGACCGACTGCGCGCCGCGGTTCCGCCAGTTCGGACGCGCGTTCAAGCCGCTCATGTTCGTCCGGAAGCTCGAGCCGGTCGCGGGGACTCCGCGAATCCGGATCGTGTGCCGGCCTCGCGGGGGCTACGGGAGCGTCGAGCCTCGCATCTACATCCAGAGCAACCACCTGCGTTACGACTTCGGCGTCGACATCGTCCGCCTCAACACGAACGTTCCGCTCAGCTACGTGAACGGAGAGACCGAGTTCGTCCTCAGCGAGAAGAAGTACCTGATCCTCACGTGGGGCGCGCCGCTGGAGCGTCCGCTCGAGGACACGGCGGAGGAGTACATCCGTCGCACCGTCGAGTACTGGCGGAAGTGGGTCGAGAAGTGCGCCATCGGGCGCTTCTACCAGCAGCAGGTCATCCGTTCGGCGCTGGTCCTCAAGCTTCACCAGTTCGAGGACACGGGCGCCATCATCGCCTCCGCGACGACGAGCTTGCCGGAGTACCCGGCGAGTGGCCGGAACTGGGACTACCGCTTCTGCTGGCTCCGCGATGCGCACTTCACGCTGACGGCCTTCAACGGGATCGGTCAGTTCGAGGAGATGAAGCGCTTCGCGCAGTTCATCGAGAACATCGCCGCCGCCGCGACAGGGGGCGCCTATCAGCCGGTCGTGCGGATCGATGGCGATCGGTGCCTCGAAGAGTCGACGATTCCGCTCCGGGGCTACGACGGGACGGGCATGGTCCGCATCGGGAACGACGCCGCTTCGCAGGTGCAGAACGACATCTACGGGCAGATCATCTACGCGCTCCTGAAGCTCTATGTCGACGAGCGCTTCCCGCACGAGCCGAGGGCGACCTCGAAGCGGCTCATCGCCACGATCCTCCGCATCATCGAGCGCTGCCTGGAGGAGCCGGATGCGAGTCTATGGGAGTTCCGCGAGCTGAAACGACTCCATTGCTACACGTCGCTCTGCCACTGGGTCGGGGCCAAATCGGCGCAGAAGATCGCGCGGGAGCTCGACGATCGGGAGATGCGCCGAGCGGCGACGCGCTTGACGGCGCGGGCGGAACGTTTGATCGAAGCCTGCTACGACGCAGCGAAGGGCGCCTACATGCAGGAGCCCGGCAGCAACGACGTCGATGCGAGCTCGCTCCAGCTCATCATCCTGAACTACCTCGATCCGAGGTCCGAGCGGGCGATCCGCCACCTCGCCGTGCTCGAGGAGCGCCTCATGGCAGGCGGCGGGCTCATGCATCGGTACACCCACGCCGACGACTTCGGAGTGCCGGCGTCGGCGTTCCTCATCTGTTCGTTCTGGTATGTCGAGACGCTCGCGGCGATGGGGCGGATCGAGAGGGCGCTCCGGGAGCTCGAGACGCTCCTCGGCTACTCCAACCAGCTCGGTCTGTTCAGCGAGGACGTCGACCCGAGCACCGGCAGCCAGTGGGGGAACTTCCCTCAGACCTACAGCCACGTCGGGCTGATCAACGCCGTCCTGCGTATCACGAGCAAGATCGACTATCCGGAGTTCTACTGAGCTCCGGCGGCGCGAACGCCGTCACTCGGCGGAGGCGAGCGCACGAAGTGCTCGTCTCTCGCGAAGGTCCGGCGCGCCTAGTGCAAGATGCCTGCGGTTCGTCGGACGTCGGTCAGGTGCCGCGCGCGCGGCGGAAGGCCTGGCAGAAGATGTCGACCGGCTGCGCGCCCGATACCGCGAGCGAGCCGCCGAAGATCGTGAAGGGGACCCCGCGGATCCCGCGGCGCGACATGGCCTCGGCCTCCGCGCGGGTGGAGTCGAGCGCGGCGCGGTCTTCGAGGAGTGCCTGGGCCTCGGCGCGGTCGAACCCGTGCGCGGACGCGATCTCGACGAGGACGGCGTCGGCGCCGATGTCCTTGCCCTCGAGGAAGTACGCCTCGAAGAGGGCCTTCGCGAGCGCGTGCTGGGTGCCCTTGTCGCTTGCGCCCGCGCGCGCGATCAGCGTGTGGGCCTTGAGCGTGTTCGGCGTCCGGCGCACCTTCGAGAAGTCGAGCGGGATCCCGCTCTCACGCGCGGCCTGCTCCACGCGCTGGAACATCGCCTCCGGATCGCCTCCGTATTTGGCAGCGAGCCGCTCGCGTAGGTCCGCGCCCTCGGGAGGCGTCGACGGATCGAGCTGGTACGGATGGAACGTGATGGGCGCCGAGGCAGCGCCCTCTTCGGCGAGCGCGTCTTCGAGACGGCGGAGGCCGATGAAGCACCAGGGGCAGATCACATCGGAGATGAGCTCGATCGAGGGGAAGGTCACGGCGGTCTCTGGGATGCTCGTCGCGTGCCCCTCGTTGTGACCGAGGCGCTTTCTCCGGGACGTTCCGAGGGGTGCGACGGAGCTTACCGCGCTCCAGCCCCTCGCGTACCCCCCGTGTTGATGGGTTTGCGCGCGCGGAGGACCGATGTTAGGTCCGCGGAATGGCGCCCCCGGCCCGACGTCACAGCTTCGTCCTCACCGGCGCGCTCCTCGTCTTCACGGCTCCGCTCGCCGCCTGCGCGCTCGCTACGTTCAACGGTGAGGAATACGCGACGACATGCGGCTTCTCCGGCCGTACGGACCACGCCTGCGGCCAGTGCATCGCGGCGAACTGTCAGGCGCCGGTGGACGCGTGCTGCGCGAACGAGACGTGCCGCAAGATGCCGGACGACTCCGCGTTCGGGGTCTCGTCGTCCTACGGCGATCCGGGCGCGCTGAAGCGCCTCGACACGTGTGCCCAGGGCGGGAGCTGTCAGGCCCTCGAGGCCGACCCCCGCGCGAAGGACATCGCGGCATGCATCCAGACGTCCTGTCAGGGCTCCTGCGATCTCTGGCGGAAGTCGACCCTTCGTCCCGAGGAGTCGAGCTGCGAGGTCAAGGCCGGGACGAGCTACTCGCCGCCTTCGTGCGAGTGCACGATCCCGGCGACCACCGAGGGCGCGCCCACTAGCCCGAACTCGGTGCGATGCTCGACGAAGACGATCCCGTCCAGCGTCTGCTGCGCGTCGGACGACTGGCCCGCGCCGGCGTCGACGTGCCGGTGCGTCACCGTCAGCTGTCTCACGGCAGGGGACCAGTGCTACTGCAAGGTGGCGTCTTCGACGAGCGAGGGCGTGAACGCCTGCGCGCGAGGGACATGCTGCATCTCGGCCTACGATGGGAGCTGCACGTGCGGCAGCTCGTGCGGCTCCGACGACACGATCGTCGACCAGTGCAACGCCGAGAGCGTCGTCTGCGGGAGAGGCCGGCGCACCGTCGCGAGTTGCTCGGCGAAGTGACGACGCCGCTTCGACGGGCCTAGGACGGCTCGCGCACCGAACGGTCTCGAGTCGCTCAGAAGCGACGCTCGAACGAGAGCGCGCCGCCGCCGGCGATCGGCCGCGCTGAAAGCGTGGCCGTGCGCGCGCTCGAGCCGTCCCCCATGAAGAGACTGACGCCGCCCATCGCGGCGGCCGAGGCGAGCATGCCGACGCTCACCCACGCGAAGGCGCGTGCGCGGCCGACCGCGTCGACTCCATCGGCATCGGAGCAGAAGTTGCGGTCGGGGATGCACTTCTCGAGCGCGGCGCTGCGAGCCGTGGTCGACAGCGCGAAGAAGACGATCGATCCGACGGTGAGCCCGCCGGCGCCCAAAAGGAGGTACGTGCGCGTGCTCGTCCCGCGCTTGGGCCGCTCGACGTCCTTCGACGGCATGGTGCCCGCGTCGGCCGCCGCCGCCGGCGTGAGGACGACCGTCACCTCGGACGTCACGCTCGGCGTGCTCTCGCCCTCCCAGTGCGAGGTCGTGTAGCCCGGCGCGCTCACCTCGACGACGTGTTTGCCCGGATCGACCGGGGTAGGGACGTCGAGGATCGCGACGTTCGCGGGCGCGCCGTCGATCCGGATGGCGAGCCCGTCCGGCCGCGGCTCGGACACGCGAACGAGGAGCCGCGGAAGCTTCGGCGCGAGCGCGGCGATGTGCTGGCGCGCGATCTCTTCGCGATCCTTGCGTCCGTCCTTCACTGCCTGCGTCGCCGCCTGATTGAGCTCGAAGTAGGCGGTGGCGAGCTTGCCTTCACCCTCGTGGCAGAGGGCGACGTTCAAGAGCGTGCCGCCTCCCGGGTCGAGCCGCTGGCTCTCCACCAGCATCGGGCACGCCTTTGCGTAGTCGCCTCGCTCCATCAGCGCGCGTGCGGTCTCGAAGAGCGACTGCGCTACCTGCTCGTCGGTGAGCGGCGCCGCCGTCGCCACGCGCGGGGCGACGGCCGATGCGGCGGCGATCGCGAGCAGGGTGGCGACGCGGCGACGGATCATCGCGCCTTCCTACCACGACTCGCGGGCGGGTCGAGCCGGGCGCGCGGCAAGACCCGGCGAGACGCGAGGCGACGCGACGCGACGCGATCAGAGGCAGCCGATGAGCGCGTCGTAGATCGAGGTCGTCTTGCCGGGCAGCGTCGCGTTCAGCGGATCGGAGCCCGAGAGCGCGCTCGCGAGGTCGCTGGCCTGTGCGCCGATCTCGACGGTGCAGCGCTTCGTCGTGGTGCGCGCGTCGATTTTCCCGCCGGCGCCGACCGAGAGCTCCGCGGCCGCGAAGCTCCAGGTGCAGCGCGAGACTCGCTTCGTGTTCAGGTTCACGGAGCACGCGAAGCGGAGCGGCGTGATGTCGGGGTAGTCGCCCTCGCAGAAGCTGTCGCCGCAGATATCGTCGAAGCCTTCGGCGAGGCGTCGCGTCGTCTGCGCCCAGGCAAGGCCGTCCTCGTGCTCCCAGGACCAGTCGCCGAGCTCGGCGTAGAACGTCTTGGCCGGCTCGGGAGGCAGCGGCCCGCCGACGACACCGTCGAAGCAGTCGACGAGGCCGTCGTAGAACGACTTGCCGGTGCCGGGGAGCGGCGTGTTGAGCGCGTCGTCGCCCGCGGCCTCGAGCGTGGAGAGCATCGCCTTCGCGGAGCCGGCGACGGGGATCTTGCACGTGAAGACGCGCGGGGCGGACGTGATCTTGCCGGTCCGGCCGTCGACGTGCTCGATGCTCCCGCCGAGCACCCACGCGCAGTCCTTCATCTTCCGCGCCTTGGACGTCGAGGAGCAGGCGATGCGGACGGTGCTGAGGTTCGAGTAGTCGCCGCCGCAGATCGTGTCGCCGCAGATCCGATCGAAGCCGGACTTCAGCGCGGAGCGGACCGTGACCCAACGATCGAGATCGTTGCCCTCGAGCGTGCTGAACAGGTCGTCGTACGACGTGAGGCCGTCTTCGCTCTGCGCGACTTCCTCGTCGGGCGTGACCGCGCAGCCCGAGAGCGTCGCGACGGCGATGAGGAGGAGCGAAGCGACCGGGGCGAAGGTTCGGGAGAGGCTCATCTGTTGGCGATTCATAGAACCCCCCGGTGGAGATGCAAGGCGAAGTCCGACATTGGTGCCAAATGTTGCCGTGGCGACATCGTGTGGAGGTGCATGCGGCAGCCTCTTCCGAGATCCATGCCGCGATCGATCCCTAATGATCTCGATGGGAAGCGAACGCCTCGAGGTGGCCCGGGCCGATCGGGGCCATCTCCGACGCGATCTACGGCGCCACGATGAAGGTGTACTCGGGCATGTCCGGCCGCCGTGCGTCGTCGGACATCCGGGCGTGCGCGGAGAAGGGGCTTATCGACGCGGACCCGCACTACAACACGATCCTTCGCTACCTCGACAAGCCGGAGCTGACGCCGCTCTTCAGGCCGGTGATTGAGGAGGCGGCTTCGCCGCTCGCCCCGGTGGAGTCGCGCTTCGCGGCGGACGGCACGGGCTTTCACACCAGTACGTACGCTCGGTGGTTCGATCACAAGCACGGCAAGGACAAGAAGTACCAGAAGTGGGTCCACCTCCACGCGATGGTCGGCGCGAGGACGAACGTGATGATCGGCGTGGAGGTCACCGAAGGCGCTCGGGGCGAGTCACCGGAATTTGTCGGTCTCCTGAAGGCAACGGCAACGCGCTTCAACATAAAGGAAGTCTCGGCGGACAAGGCGTATCTCTCGAACGAGAACCTTGAGGCGGTCGAGGCGCTCGGCGCCATCCCGTACATCCCGTTCAAGCTGAACTCCCGGCCCGACGGCAACGGCGAGGCGTGGAAGCGGCTCTGGCACTACTTCCACGCCCATCGAAACGACTTCCTCGATCGGTATCATCAGCGCTCGAACTCAGAGTCGTCCTTCTCGGCCATCAAGCGGAAGTTCGGCGGCGCCGTCCGGGCGAAGAACGAGCGGGCGCAGTTCAACGAGGTCCTGGCGAAGGTCCACTGTCACAACCTCGCGTGCCTCATTCACGAGATCCACGAGCTGGGGATCGCCCCGAAGTTCTGGACGCCGAGGTCGGCATCATGAGCCGCAAGCCGATCTCGATGGCGGACCTCTCGCTAGTTACATGAAGTGACCGGCTCAAGTCGTGAGGTCGTAGGTTACGCGGCGGGAAGCTGCGCAGAGCTACACACGACAGGAGCCG